>TARA_R110000824_G_scaffold118960_14_pt1 | contig 446918 bp, 426 predicted proteins | sample TARA_R110000824 | Tara Oceans TARA_R110000824 (sample SAMEA4397747) | marine metagenome | biome: Polar Biome; feature: [MES] marine water layer (ENVO:01000295) within the mesopelagic zone...; material: water (ENVO:00002006), including particulate matter (ENVO:01000060) such... | reverse complement strand
CGCGTCTCGCCGCCGACAGTCAGCTCGATAAGCCCCGCCACGACAATGCCGCTTTCCTCGCCCGTATGCGACAGCATGTCGGGGCCGGTGTCGGCGCCCGGCTGATAGCGTTCATGCATCATCTGCAACGCGCGGCCCTGCGTGTCACGGCCAACGAGCTTGAACGAAATCGCACCGGAGCCTATCTCGCGCAATTCCTTGGCGGCGTAAAACACCTTCGCCTTGTGGCGCAAATCGAGCGTCAGAAAATCCGCAATCGAAATAGGAAACCCGTCCAGCACTTTCTTCAGCGACCCCACAGAAGGGCTGATGCGGTTTTGTTCAATGAGCGAAATCGTGCCATTGGTCACGCCCGCGCGTTTCGCCAGTTCGCGCTGCGACAGCCCGTGCATCACGCGCAATTCGCGCAGGCGCTGGCCGATGTCGGGCAAGGCCGCCTCGGCTCCGGCAGGCGGTGTCTCGCCGCCATGGGCACGGCGGAAGGGTCTGGGTGTCGCTTTGGCCATCAGCCGAAGATTAAGCGGAGTGTTTAGGATATTCAACATTCGGCGGAAGTGACGCGCGCCCACCCCCTTGATTTATCGAGGCGGGAGAAGTCTGATCGTCGCCAAATGTACCCCCGTCCCGACCGGAGAAACCGATGAGCGCCCACCCCAATGACCTGTCCGCCAACTGGCTCCCTTTCACACCCAACCGCCAGTTCAAGCGCGAGCCGCGTATCGTCTCGCGCGCCAAGGACACGTCCTATTTCAAACCGGACGGCACGGAAGTTCTCGACGCGACGGCAGGCCTGTGGTGCTCCAATGCCGGTCATTGCCGCGAACCCATCGTCAAAGCCATTCAGGATCAAGCGGGCGAGCTTGATTTCGCGCCGAGCTTCCAGTTCAGCCATCCCAAGGCTTTCGAGCTTGCCACCCGCATCACGGACCTCATGCCCGGCGATCTCGACCATGTGCTTTTCTGCAATTCCGGCTCGGAAGCCGCCGATACGGCGCTCAAAGTCGCCATCGCCTATCACCGCGCCAATGGCGAGGGCAGCCGCACACGCCTTATCGGTCGCGAGCGCGGCTATCACGGCGTCGGCTTTGGCGGCATCTCGGTCGGCGGCATGGTTGCCAACCGCAAGTTCTTCGGCCCGCTGCTGGCCGGTGTCGATCACCTGCCCCACACCTATAATCGCGCCGAACAGCAATTCACCATCGGCCAGCCCGAATGGGGTGCGCATCTGGCGGATGAATTGCAGCGCATGGTCGAGCTGCATGACGCTTCCACCATTGCCGCCGTCATTGTCGAGCCTATGGCCGGTTCCACAGGCGTGCTGCCGCCGCCCAAAGGCTATCTGGAGCGCCTGCGCGAGCTTTGCACCAAGCATGGCATCCTGCTGATTTTCGATGAGGTCATCACCGGCTTCGGGCGGCTGGGCTATGCCACGGCGGCTGAACGCTTCGGCGTGACGCCCGACATTCTCACCTTCGCCAAGGGCATTACATCGGGTGCCATCCCCATGGGCGGCGCGGTCGTGCGCAAGCATATCTATGACGCCTTCCAGACCGGCCCTGATCACATGATCGACCTGTTCCACGGCTATACCTATTCAGGCCACCCCATGGCAGCGGCAGCCGGTCTTGCCACACTCAATGTCTATCGCGACGAAAAGCTCTTTGAACGCGCCCGCGAAATGGAACCGCATTTTGCGGAAGCCATCATGAGCCTGAAAAACCACAAGCTCGTCGCCGACATACGCTGCATCGGCATGGCGGGTGCTGTCGATCTCGTGCCCGTCGAAGGCCTGCCGGGCAAGCGCGGCTTTGACGCCATGTGCGCCGCCTTCCACGATCTCAACATGATGGTCCGCGTCTCCGGCGACACAATCGCCTTCTCGCCGCCGCTCATCATCTCCAATAATGAGATCACGGATATTTTCGAACGCTTCGAGAAAGTGCTGGATAAGGTTTCGTAAGCCACCCTTTGCCTTTAGTCCCCTCCCCCTCCTTTTCTTTGCGCCTGTGCGCAAGGCTAAGGGAGATCAAAATGCAATCCGTCATTGCGAGGAGGCCGCTTGGCCGACGCGGCAATCCAGGCTGCATCTGCCGCTCTGGATTGCTTCGCTTCGCTCGCAATGACGATGACGATGACGTAATGTGCCTCGGCCACTAATAAAAAAGGCCTGACTGATTTCCCAGTCAGGCCTTTCTCTTGGACGCTCCCTAAACTTGGCGTCTCATCGAAGGTCTTGAGGCCTTCTTTTAATTCTTCTTCTGATTGTGCTCGCCGACAATCTGCAAGGACTGACGCTCTGCAAATCCGAAAATGCCTTTGGACATGAGCGAGGCTTCTGCCTTGCGTCGTGCGGCATAGACTTCGGCGCGCGCGCCATGCACTTCGATATCGTCCGGTGCGGCCAGTCCCGCCATTTCAGCGATGTGGCAGGCAAGGCGCAGATCGCCTTCCGCCACGAGGTCGGTTGCACGCTTTGCCAGCGCCTTTGCGCCACCGGCCAGATGCGCCATTTCGATAGCGAGGGCCGCTTCCGATGCTGGCTTCAGATTTGCCGGATTGCCGTCATACCAGCCGCCATAGAGCCGCCAGATATTGTGGATCACAAATTCCGGTTCGTCATAGACGGGCTGGAGGTAAGGCTTGTCCATCAGATGGGCAGGCACCTTGACCGAATGGATAATCTCGTCGAGGCGCGCACCATTATTCATCATGTCCACCGTCTGCTCGACCAGCGTCTCAAGCGCGGAGGCGATATTGCCAAGCACCGTGGCAATACGGTCCTTGCCGCCAATGGGCAGGCCATGGGCAGGCAGCAGAAGTTCCGGCTCTTTCGCGATCATCTCGCGCAAGGCTTTCGCCCATTCCAGCGGATAGCGCTGCACTTTCTGCGGATTGCCGGCATTGGGGAACACCCAGGTCACGAAATCGCCCGAGCATATGGCTTTGTGCTCCGGCACATAGGCCCAGAGATGGTCATCCGTCTCGCCGATAGCGTGATGCAATTCGAAATGCAGATCGCCCACCTTGATATCCATCCGGTCACGGAATGTCAGATCGGGATCGATCCACGGATTGGGGCCGAAACGACGGGCGCTATCGCCACCACCGCCCTGCCCCATGCGCAACTCGGTCGCGGGCGCAAACTGGCGGGCATTGATCGTGAAATTATAGCCGTTGGTCGCTTCATAGCGGCGGAAGCGCGGGCTGACATTTTCATGCCCGACAATGCGCGGACGGCGATGGCCCTTCTCGCAGGCCTCGCAGACGAAATGATTTGTGCCGCCCACATGGTCAGCATGACCATGTGTGTAGCAGATGTGATTGACCGGCTCGTCGGTCCAGCGGCGCAAGGATTGCAGAACGCCGCCGCCAAAGGCTTCAAGGCTCGTATCAAACAGCACCAGCCCGTCGCCGGACTTGAATGTCACGACATGGGAAAAGGCTTCGATCAGCGCGATGCCATTGCCCAGTTCCGACAGTTCCATCGTCGGGCGGTTGACGAGGCCCGCGCCTTCATAAATGTCATTGTCGATAAAGCGTTCCGACAGTGCCAGCAGATCGGCCATGTGCATTCCCCTCAATATTCAGGTTTGAGGCGGAACCATTGCGCATGGCGGACGCGGCGTCGAGTGCCTTCGATCACAATTCCGTATAGCGGAATTCACTTTTCGATCAGACCAACGCTCTTGCCGATCACACGGTCCAGAAAGCGCTTGGGCAAAAGCTGGGGTATGGTCCAGTTCTGCAAACGGCCGGGCACCACGGCATAGCGCACTTTCGGGTTGTCGCTCGTCAGCGCCTTGTGGATCGCGCGTCCCAGACGTTCTGGCGCAAGCCCCTTCTTGCCGCTGGCCAGAAAGTAATCACGGAACTTCACCAGCGCAGGATAATAGGCGCTATTGGCATAAGGCGTGATGTCCACCTCCTCCGCCTTGTTCCAGATTTCGGTTTTGACAGAACCGGGTCCGATGATGATGACGTCAATGCCAAACAGCATCAACTCGCGGCGCAGGCTTTCGGAATAGCCTTCAAGGGCAAATTTCGATGCCGCATAAGGGCCGATGAAAGGCGCGGCCTGCTTGCCACCCACAGACGAGATATTGACGATGCGGCCCGGCGTGCCTTTCAGCGAGCGGTCAGCACCCAGCAATGGCGCGAAAGATTGCGTGACGAGGAACGGCCCCGTCACATTCACTTCCATCTGCTTGCGGAATTCTTCGACGTCGAGATCGAGCAAGGGGCCGGACACGGCGATGCCCGCATTATTCACCAGACCCGCCAGCGTCTCGCCGTTGAGGGCCACGCGCACGTCTTCGGCGGCTTTCTTGATGGCAGGCTCGTCCGTCACATCGAAGAAAAGCGGCACAAAGCGGTCGCCGAATTCCTTTTTCAGCCGCTCGGCGTCTTCGGCTTTGCGCACACTGCCAAAGACCCGAAAACCCTTGCCGATCAGCACTTTGGTTGCACCCCAGCCAATGCCTGTGGATACACCCGTAATGACAACGCTTTTCATGTGACTTCCCTCCCCGAATGACCAGAACATCAGAAGTGGTCATTGAGACGGAAAGATCAAGGCGTGATCGGTGGCTCTCATCCTTTGGGCGGCAGCAAGCCCAGCGATCTGCCCAGAACACGATCCAGCGTCCGGCGCGGCAGCAGACGCGGCCAAATATAGTTCACGAGCAAGTTGGGACTGATGACATATTTCGCTTTGGGGCGGGATGCTGTCAGTGCCTTGCCGATCAGAATTGCCGTCTCTTCAGCCGACCGTCCTTGATTGCGGGCATATTCGAGAATTTGCCGCCTGAAACGCATCAGGGCTTCAAAGAAAATCGAATTTCGGTATTGCTCGGTGTCTTCGGCTTCTGCCTTGTCCCAGAACGGGGTCACCGTATTGCCGATCGAAAAAATGATGACGTCTATGCCGACCAGCAACAGCTCGCGCCGCAATGCCTCGGACATGGCGTTGATGGCAGCAGAGGCTATGGCATAAGAGCCGGAAAAGGGCGGGACAACTGTTGCCGTGCCAGAAGAGATATTCACGATCCGTCCAGCCGGACCGGACAGATCAGGGTCCGTACCGAGCAGCGGCGCAAAGGCCCTGATCACATTCAATGTACCCAGAAAATTTGTGTTCATCTGATCGTTCAGACGCTTCATGGGCATTTCGAGCAGAGGACCGTGGGTGGTGATGCCTGCATTATTGACGAGGCCCGTCAGCCTTTGCGACCCAAGGTGCCCTCGCACAGCCTCTGCCGCCCGTTACACGGCACCTTCATCGGTCATGTCCATGAGCAGCGGCACGAAAGCGTTACCCAGTTCCGTACAGACGCGCTCGGCATCCTCGGGATTGCGCACAGTGCCATAGACGCGATGACCCTGGGCCACCAAATGGCGGGCAAGAGCAAGGCCGACCCCCGAGGATACCCCCGTCACGACATAATGTTTCATTGGTGCTTCACGCGCCCATTACCCATAAAGGTAACGTGGTCTTGTTCGCGCAAGAGTTCAAGGCCTTAGCGCAGCGATCCGTCAGCCGCGCGGCAGAGGCATCGGCGTTCAACCCTTGGGCGACGAAAGCCCCAGTGAACGTCCTAAAATCCGGTCCAGCAGCCGACGCGGCAGCATGCGTGGCAATATCTGGTTTCTGACGAGGTTCGGGCTGATCATATATCGAGCTTTGGGGTTGCGTGCGACCAGCGCATGGCCGATGCGGGATGCCACATCATCAGCAGACAGACCATTCCGGCTATACTCGATCACGCTGATCCTGTAACGCATCAGGGCATCAAAGAAAATCGACTTGCGATACGGCGTCATGTCCTCCGCATCGGCTTTTTCCCATAGCGGGGTCATGGTATTGCCCACAGCAACGATAATGACATCTATGCCGACCAGCAAAAGCTCGCGCCGCAATGCATCGGACATGCCCTCTATTCCGTTCACCGCCATAGCGTAAGATCCGAGGAAGGGTGGAACGACAGTCGCGGTTCCCGCCGAAATATTCACGATCCGTCCGGGCGGACCAGACAAAGCAGCATCAAGCCCGAGCAGCGGTGCAAAGGCACGGATCACGCGCAATGTGCCCAGCAGATTTATATCCAGCTGCTCGTTTATGCGTTCCATTGGAATATCGAGTATCGGACCATGCGTGGCGATACCGGCATTATTGACAAGCCCTGACAATTTTTGCTGTCCCAGATGCTGGCGCACAGTTTGCGCCGCATTCAGAACTGCGTCTGCATCGGTCAGGTCCAAAATAAGTGGTGTGAAGGTTTCGCCTAGTTCCGCGCTGACACGATCTGCGTCTTCCTCTTGTCGCACAGAACCGAAAACACGATGCCCCTGTCTCACCAGAAGACGTGCGAGAGCAAGTCCGACTCCAGAAGATACGCCTGTTACGACATAGTGCTTCATTAACTCCCCGTCGCTTTTTTATCTTCAGAGCAGGTTGATACTATTTGTTTCAGAGTTCAAGTTCGCAACACAGCCCATTGGCGGGCTGCGTCACTCCCCTCGGCTTCAATCTCTTTTTGGCAAAAGACCAAGCGTTTTTCCAAAAACCCTGTCCAGCACACGGCGCGGCAACATGCGCGGCCATATCTGGTTTCCGATCATGCTGGAGCTGATGAGATATTTTGCTCTGGGCCGCCGCGCCGTCAGTGCTTTGTTGATAAGGAATGCTGCACTTTCGGCTGTCCGCCCTTGTTGGCGGGCATATTCGATGACATGCATCCGGAAGCGCATCAAAGCTTCGAAGAAAATCGAATTCCGGTATTGCTCCATATTTTCCGCATCGGCCTTGTCCCAGAGCGGGGTCATCGTATTGCCCACGGCAAAAATAATAACGTCGATGCCGACCAGCAAAAGCTCGCGCCGCAAGGCATCCGACATGCCTTCAATGCCGCATACCACCATGGCGAAGGATCCGAGAAACGGTGGAATAACGGTGGATGTGCCTGCCGAAATATTCACGATCCGCCCGGGCGCACCGGACAAGGAGGCATCAAGCCCAAGCAGCGGTGCGAAGGCGCGTATCACGCGCAATGTGCCCATCAGGTTCGCATCAACCTGATGCTCTATGTCCTCAAACGGCATGTCGAGCAAAGGACCATGCGTGGCAATACCTGCATTATTGACCAGCCCTGCCAGAGTATGCCCGTCCAGATATCCGCGCACGACCTGCGCGGCACGCGTAATCGCGTCATCGTCTGTTAAATCCATGAGCAGCGGTGTGAAGGTCTCGCCCAGTTCGGCGCTGACACGGTCGGCATCCTCCTGCCGCCGCACAGAACCGAAAACATGGTGGCCCTGCTTCACCAGCAGGCGGGCAAGAGCAAGGCCTATCCCGGAGGACACGCCCGTCACGACATAGTGTTTCATCAACTCCCCGCCTGCCTTTTATCTTTCAAGGCAGGATGATGCCGTTCGTGTCAGAGTTCAAGCTCGTAGCGCAGCCAATCGGTGCGCGTGGCCAGCCGGTCATAAAGCGTTTGCGCTGTGATATTGTCGGACGCTGTCTGCCAATAGAGACGCAGCCATCCTGCATTGCGCCCCCGCTCTGCCAGATGCTCGATCAGCGCACGGCCGACACCGCGCCCGCGCGCGGCCTCGCTCACAAACAGGTCTTCCAGATAGCAGACCGGCTTCGGGCTCCATGTGCCCGCATGCAGCATGGCATGGGCGATCCCCAGCGGGGCGCCCGTCTCGTCTCCGTCGCAGGCGACAAGCCCGATCAACTCGCCGCTTAGCACCCGCGCGAATGTGTGATCGGACACAGAAGCATCAAGTTCGGTTTTGTAAAATGTCAGATACCCCGCCCATAGCGCATCCCATGCCGCGCGGTCACTGGCGCGGAGGGGACGGATATGGACGGGGTTTTTCATCTTGAACAGACGTTTACGGGTTACGCAATCGTCGCGCCGCCATCAATGACGAGGCTCTGGCCGGTCATGAAAGCGCCCGCATCGCTGGCAAGGAACACCGCCGCACCGGCGATTTCATCGGGCATGCCGATGCGCTTCAGCGGTGCGCCGGACGTGGACTGTTTCAGGATATCGGGATTGTCCCAAAGCGCCTGCGCGAATTTGGTTTTGATGAGACCGGGCGCAATGCAATTGGCGCGCACATTATGCGGACCGTTCTCAACCGCGAGGTTGCGGGCCAGCTGGAAGTCGGCCGCCTTGGACAGGCAATAGGCGCCGAGCACGGACGAGCCTTTGAGCCCGCCAATGGAAGAGACAATGATGATCGAGCCGTTCTTGCGTTCGATCATCTGCGGCAGAACCATATTGCTGAGCCAATGGTTCGACTTCACATTCGATGACATGATCTTGTCGAAAGCATCATCGGGAATGTCGCGCGAGGAACCGAAAAACGGATTGACCGCAGCATTGCAGACAAGAATATCCACCTTGCCGAATTCTTTGTTGGTCGTGTCCACCAGACGCTGCAGATCGGCCTTGTCGCCGATATTGCACGGCACCGCGATGGCGGCATCCTTGTGCTTTGCATTGATCTCGCCCGCCACCTTGTCGCACGCATCGGCTTTACGGCTCGACACGACGACTTTCGCACCATGTTCGGCCAGACGATGCACAATCGCCTCGCCAATTCCCTTGGTGGAGCCTGTCACAATGGCAACTTTGCCCGTCAAATCAAACAGCGTCATCCGCTCTCTCCCTAATATTGCCGTTTTGGCCTTTTATACGACTTTCCGATTTATGTTCACGCATCGCCATGTGTTTGCTAGTTTGCGCAGGGGTACGTGAATTCTGTTATCTTTTCTATACCATTCCGCGGGCATGTCCCAATGGGTAACGCCATTGCGTGACCGGCCTGCCAATCAAGGATCGAGATAAATATGCTGATGAAACGAACCATCGCGCTGGCCATATGCAGCACATTCGTTCTGGCGGGCTGCCAGACGCAAGATGCCTATACCGGCGAACAGAAAACCAACAATGCCACCTATGGCGCGGCTATCGGCGCGGCGGTTGGTGCGCTGGGTGCGGGTCTTCTGGGTGGCGGCAGCGCCAGCGACCGGCGCGAGCGTGCTCTGATCGGTGCAGGTGTCGGCGCTCTGGCAGGCGGCGGCGTCGGCTATTACATGGACAGTCAGGAAAAAGAACTGGCCCAGCAGTTGCGCTCCACGGGCGTCAGCGTCACGCGCGTCGGCAATAACATCATTCTCAACATGCCGGGCAATGTGACCTTTGCCACCAATTCCTACAATATCAATTCCAGTTTTTATAGCGTGCTGAATTCTGTCGCCATCGTATTGAAAAAATACAACAAGACGCTGATCGACGTGACAGGGCACACGGATTCGACGGGCGGCGCTGATTACAACATGCAGCTCTCGCAGCAACGCGCCAACAGTGTTGCGCAATACCTTGTCAGTCAGGGTACGGATCAACGTCGCTTCCTCGTCAATGGCGCGGGTGAAAACCAGCCGATTGCGTCAAACAACACAGCGTCGGGTCGCGAACAGAACCGCCGCGTCGAGATCAAGCTGACACCGCTGACACAGTGATCAGCCACCGCTGACGAAAAGCAAAATGCCCCGCACGTATGCGGGGCATTTTTGTTTCCGGGAATTACACTTCAATCCCACCCAAGACGAAAAGGTAATCGCCACCACACATCTCAAACACCGAATTGCGTCAGCGGATTATAAGGCATGTCGGTATTGCCATAGTCGATGCCCATATGCGTCAGCTCGGATGTCACTTGCGAGCGGTGATGCGTCGCGTGGTTGAACAATTGCGCCCACCAGAAGCTGCGCGGCATGCGCCGCCCCGACGGCATGACAATCTCTTCGTCAAACCATGAAGCCTGCGCCGCCTCGCATATGCCGATCATCTTGTCATCCATCGCCACACGCGCTTTGCAAAGCGGCTCGAACGCGGTTTCGATCCGCCGCTTGGCATCAAAACTGTCGGGCAATATGCCGTGGATATAATCAAGCAGATGCCGCTCCACCATCAGCATGTGATCCAGCGTTGCCAGAATATCGCCAAAGAACATGCCCCGGTCGCGCGTCACTTCGTCTGGTGGCAGATCGCACACAAGCCCGTAGAGCTTGTCATTCTGCCATTTGTTGTATCGCGCCAGCTCAATGGCGACGGGCGCATAGCCGCTCACCCGAGCAGCTCTTCGATCTCTTTCACCAGCGCTGCATCGTCCGGCGGCACGCGACTGCCAAAGACCTGCACAAGATCACCGTTCGGCCCGATCAGATATTTGTGAAAATTCCATTTGGGCAGCGCATCCTCGCCTGCCACTTCGCCGACCCATTTGTAAAAGGGATGCGCGTCCGCGCCGATCACCGATTGCTTGGAAGTCAGCGGAAAGTCGATATCGTAATTCACCTCGCAGAAGGACACGATCTCGTCTTCTGTGCCCGGCTCCTGCGCACCGAAATCATTGCAGGGCACGCCCAGCACCACGAGGCCGCGCGCCTTGTAGCGTTCCCACAGCCCTTGCAACTCGCGATATTGCGGGGTGAGACCACAGCGGCTCGCCGTATTGACCACCAGCACCGCCTTGCCCTCGAAGGATGACAAAGGCAGAGCCTGTCCGGTGATGGTGCGAAACTCGAATTGATAGGCATTCATATCTAACACTCCCTTTGTCCCTGTCATGTCTATGCCCCAAGCCTAGCATGAAGGGCCAAGCCGGGAATAAGTCTCGCCCCAAGCCGTCTTTTTGGCCGGTTTCCGCCCTGTTCGGGCGGTGACCGGCTCGTAAAAAGTTACGATTTCGTCCGCTTTGGTTAACTTTTTCTCAAATTCTATGGCTCAAGGTTAAGACAGGATCAATTCCGGAAGACGGGTTTCACCCGTGGGGCAATTGCATGTCGAGCTTGAAAACCTTATTGGCCACCGCACTTTACGCTCTGCCATCGCTAGCCATGGCTTACGGGCTGCAAAATCTCGGACTGCTGGAGCCAAAACTGGCCATTCTGGCCGGTCTCATCGCCTGTTTGCTGGGTGCGGAAGCCCATGCCGCCTTCAACCGGCGTATCGAGCGCAAGAAAGTGCGCGGCGAACTCACCGAGCTGACGGAAGTGGCCCAAACCCTCTCGCGCGAGCTTGATCTGGCAGGCGAACGCATCATCGAACTGGAAGAACGCTTCGAGCGCGAGACCACCGCGCGTATGGAACGCATCTTCTCTGAAATCCGCGTTGTCGAATCCCTCGTCAAACGTCTGGCCGAAACCCGCGAAGCGCCCCCCATGCCTGTGCAGGCCGGTGCGCCGCGCATGCAGGCCAGCCTTGCTCAGGCTTTCAAGCCGGTCGAGGTCATACCCGAACCCGATATTTCCGAACTCTCCGATACCGAGCTTCTGGAAACCATCCGCCGGTCGCTGGAAAGCAACCGCGTGGACCTCTATCTCCAGCCCATCGTGACATTGCCCCAGCGCAAGACGCGCTATTATGAAGGCCTGTCGCGTCTGCGCTCCGAAGATGGTGCGCTCATCATGCCGCGCGATTACATGCGCGTGGCCGAGCCTGCGGGCATGATGCCCACCGTCGATAACATCCTGCTCTTCCGTTGCATCCAGGTGGTGCGCAAGCTTGCCGCCCGCAACAAGAATGCCGGTGTCTTCTGCAACATCTCCGCCTATTCCCTGCTCGACAGCGACTTCTTCCCGCAATTTGTCGATTACATGCAGCACAATCAGGATTTGTCCCAGCATCTCATTTTCGAATTCAGCCAGACAACGGTCAACGGCATGGGCCCGCTTGAGCGCGAAAGCCTCGCCCAGCTTGCCGAACTCGGCTTCCGCTTCTCGATGGATCAGGTGACAAGCGTCAAGCTCAACCCTGCCGAGATGCACGACCTGAATTTCCGCTTCGTCAAAATCCCCGCCGCCCTTCTCACAGGTGCCGCCGATGCCGATAACGACATCCATGTCGCCGACATCAAGGAAGTGCTGAAGCGCAACGGCATCCAGCTCATCGTGGACAAGATCGAGACCGAACGCGAAGTGGTCGATATTCTGGACATGAATGTGGAGCTTGGTCAGGGCTACCTCTTCGGCGAACCCAAACCCGTCCGCGACGAAGTCATCCGCGCCGGCGACGACGCACAAGCGGCGGCGGCTTAAGAAGCCACCTGTCACCACAAAAGAACCGTCTTCGCCCTACCCCGACTTGATCGGGGTATCAATCGGGCGATCCACCTTTGCCGCAACCTCCGCCGAAGTTAGATGCCCCCGGTCAAGCCGGGGCAAAACGGCGTTGTTTTGAACAATAGCTAAAATCCGTCTTCGCCCTACCCCGACTTGATCGGGGTATCAATCGGGCCATCCACCTTTGCCACACCCTCAAAACAGCAACGTCTCATACAGATCATCCCAAAACGGATTAACCGACAAAATGAGATCGATCTTCCAAGCCCGTGACCAATGCTTCAAACGTTGCTCGCGCTTCATCGCCATTTCAATTTCATCATGGCGCTCCATATAGACAAGTCGCTTCAAGCCGTAACGCTTGGTGAACCCCTCGGCGACACCCTCCCGATGTTCCCAGGCACGCCGCGCAATATCCGCCGTGACGCCCACATAAAGCGTCCCGCGCGGTTTGTTCGTCATGATGTAAACCCAACCACCCTTCTCCATTTCCAGATCGTCAGCAAACTGGATGCCCCGGTCAAGCCGGGGCAAAACGTGAAATTATGGGCCGCATGACCAAATCGTCGCCAATCCATCTTTACGCTAATTCCAAAAAATCCGTCTTGGCCCGACTTGATCGGGCCATCCACCTTTGCCGCACCCTCAAAACGGCAACGTCTCATAAAGCCCTCCCAACCAGCCCCTCATCCCCCCGTTTGACAGATCAGCCCTGCCCGCTATCTTGCCCGCCAAATGACACCCCACGAATGGAGCGCCCCATGAGCACCGCACAGATGAAATCCGTAGTCGAAGCCGCCTTCGAGGCGCGCGACACGATCAATACGGGCACAAAAGGCGAAGTGCGCGAGGCGGTCGAGGCTGCCCTTCTGGCGCTGGATAGCGGCGAAATGCGGGTTGCCGAGAAGTTCAAGGACGAATGGGTCGTCAACCAGTGGCTGAAAAAGGCCGTTCTGCTCTCCTTCCGCCTCAATGATATGGGCCTGATCGCAGGCGGTCCGGGCAATGACACCCAGTGGTGGGACAAGGTGCCGTCCAAGTTTGAAGGCTGGGGCGAAGCCGAATTCCGCAAGGCAGGCTTCCGCGCTGTGCCCGGTGCCGTTGTGCGCCGCTCGGCCTATGTCGCCCCCAATGTCGTTCTCATGCCCTCATTCGTGAACCTTGGCGCCTATGTGGATGAAGGCACGATGGTGGACACATGGGTCACCGTCGGCTCCTGCGCCCAGATCGGCAAGAACTGTCACCTGTCGGGCGGCGTCGGCATTGGCGGCGTGCTGGAGCCCCTTCAGGCCAATCCCGTGGTTATCGAGGATAATTGCTTCATCGGTGCGCGTTCGGAAGTCGTGGAAGGCGTGATTGTCGGCGAAGGTGCCGTGCTCTCCATGGGCGTTTTCCTGTCGGCCTCCACCAAGATCATCAACCGCGAAACCAGCGAGATCCATATCGGCAAGGTGCCGCCCTATTCGGTCGTCGTGCCCGGCTCGCTGCCCGGCAAGCCCGCGCCCGATGGCAGGCCTTCGCCCAGCCTCTATTGCGCCGTGATCGTGAAAACGGTCGATGCCCAGACCCGCGCCAAGACCGCCATTAACGAGCTGCTGCGCGACTAAGGCATAGAAACCGCTGTCATCCCGGGGCTTGACCCCGGGATCCACTCTTGTGGCATCCTCAGAGTGAGCTGGGTCCCGCGATCACGTCACGGGACGACACTGAATATAAGCTCCACCGCGCAGGCCAATTGACCGCTCATATCCGGCGCGGTAAACGGGATATATGACAATCCCGCCCGCGCTGCCCAAGCCCCCTTACGATCCGCTCGACATTGCCGTCGATCTGATCCGCTGCCCGTCCGTCACCCCCGCCGATGAAGGCGCATTGGGGACACTGGCCAATTATCTCGCGCCTTTGGGCTTCAATTGCGAGCGGATGCTGTTTTCCGAAGACGGCACGCCCGATATCGACAATCTCTATGCGCGGATCGGCAGTGGCTCGCCCCACTTCTGCTTTGCCGGTCACACCGATGTGGTGCCCGTGGGCGATGCGGCCTCGTGGTCGGTCGATCCCTTCGCGGGCGAGATCAAGGCAGGCAAGCTTTTCGGGCGCGGTGCCTCCGACATGAAAGGCTCGATTGCGAGCTTTGTGGCCGCCGCCTCCCGCCTTGTGCGCGAAGGCAAGCTCAACGAGGGTGAAGGTTCGATCAGCCTTCTCATCACAGGCGACGAAGAAGGCCCAAGCGTCAACGGCACGATCAAGATGCTGAAGGTTCTGGCCGCGCGCGGCGAGACATTCGACCATTGCCTTGTCGGCGAGCCGACCAGCGTCAAAAAGCTCGGCGACATGGTGAAGATCGGACGGCGCGGCAGCATCAATGGCTGGCTCACTGTCCATGGCATGCAGGGCCACGTTGCCTATCCGCATCAGGCCGACAATCCGTTGCCGCGTCTCATGGAAATGCTGCGCCGTCTCAACGCGCATGAGCTGGACAAGGGCAATGACCATTTCCAGCCCTCCAATTTCGAGATCACAACCATCGATACCGGCAACACTGCCACCAATGTCATTCCGGCCAATGCGCGTGCGGTCATGAACATCCGTTTCAATGACGAGCATACGGGCGCGAGCCTCGACCAGTGGATGCGCGGTGTCTTCGATCAGGTCGTGCAGGAGATGGGCGGCTCATATGATTTCGAGACGAAGATTTCCGGCGAGAGTTTCATTACCCAGCCCGGCGAATTCTCCGCCCTCATCGCGGATGCGATCAAACAGGTGACGGGCGAAACGGCAGAGCTTTCCACCACAGGCGGCACATCGGATGCGCGTTTCATCCGCGCCTATGCGCCGGTCGTCGAATTCGGCTTTACCAATGCCACCATGCACAAGGTGGACGAGCATGTGCCCGCCGCTGATGTGGGACGGCTTGCCGATATATACGAAGCCATATTGCGCGGCTATTTCCAGAAGGCGCCGAAATCTTGAGCGACAACCGGCCCATTGGCGTGTTCGACAGCGGCATTGGCGGCATCACCGTTCTGAAAGCTTTGCGCGCGCGTCTTCCGCATGAAAATCTCGTCTATCTGGGCGACATGGCGCGACTGCCCTATGGCACCAAAAGCGCCGAGACAGTCACCGCCTATTCTTTGCAGACGACAAAGCATCTGCTGACCCATGACGTGAAGATGATCGTCATTGCCTGCAACACGGCCTCCTCCGTCGCGCTGAAACCTTTGCAGGAAGCATTAAGCCCGCTTCCCGTGATCGGCGTGATCGAGCCGGGTGCGGAAGCAGCGGTCGCGGCCACCAGATCAAACCACATTGCCGTTATCGCCACCGAGGCGACCGTGCGTGTCGGTGCCTATGCACGCGCCATCCATGCCCGCGCGCCCGACGCCCATGTCGTGCAGGAGCCTTGCGGTCTCTTCGTCACGCTGGCGGAAGAAGGCTGGGTGTCCGGCGATGTGGTCGAGGCGACCGCCAAGCGCTATCTGACGCCGCTCTTCAAACGCAAGAATGCGCCCGACACACTTGTCCTCGGGTGCACGCATTTTCCGGTGCTGGCCAAATCGATCCGCAAGGTCGTCGGTCGCGGTGTGCGTCTGGTGGATAGCGCCGAGACGACGGCGCGCGCGGTTTCCGATGCGCTCGACATTCAGGGCCTTTCCACATCGCGTAAGGGCAAAGGCAAGACGAAGTTTCTCGCGACCGATAGCGCCGAGCGTTTTTCCCGTGTCGGGGGTATTTTCTTCGGCGAGGTGATCCGTCCGAAAGATGTGGAGATTGTGGACCTGCAATTTGGCTAAAAAGCGGGGATAAGACCTCGGGCTCATCGCGGATGAAGGAAAACAATCAATCTCTAGCTGGAAACGCTCGATCTCGTGAAGGAAAAGCTCGGAATTTTGAGCCTTTTGCGAGCCTTTAATCGTAATCCACCTTCATCAGATAGAGCCCGTCAGGCGGCGAAACCGGCCCGCAAGCCGCACGATCCTTCGCTTTCAAAGCACGTTCCAGATCACGTTTCGTCCACTTTCCTTCGCCCACCATCCGCAGCGATCCGACCAGCGAACGCACCTGATTATGCAGGAAACTGCGTGCCCGCGAGACAATCTCGATCTCGTCGCCATAGCGCGAAACAGACAATTCATCGAGCGTCTTCACCGGCGATTTCGCCTGACACTGCACCGAACGGAATGTCGTGAAATCATGGTGACCGACCAGCACTTGCGCCGCGTCATGCATAGCGTCCGCATCAAGCGGCTTGTGCACGAGCCACGCCTGACCGCGATCAAGTGCCAGTGGCGCGCGGCGATTGATGATGCGATAGAGATAGTGCCGCCGCGTCGCAGAAAAGCGCGCTTCAAAATCATCCGGCACCAATTCGGCATTCAAAATAGAAACGGGTTCGGGCCGCATATGCGCGTTGACCGCATCGCGCAACGTGTCCGGACGAACATCTGTATCAAGATCAATATGAGCAACTTGCCCCATAGCATGCACACCGGCATCGGTGCGGCCCGCGCCATTGACGCGAATGTCTTGACCGCAAAAGCCTTTGATGCCGGCCTCAAGCACATCCTGCACCGCGCCGCCGCCGGTTTGCGACTGCCAACCGCAATAGGGGCTGCCGTCATACTCGATTGTGAGTTTATAGCGTGGCATCAGACGAGCCTCTCGCCTTTTGCAAAAGGAAACCCGCGCAGAAAATCATCGGCCTGCATCGGACCTTTACCCGCGCGCTGCAACTCCACAATGCGCAAAGCACCTGTGCCACAAGCAATCGTGATACCGTCTTCGACCGACAGGACTTCTCCCGCTGCGCCGGACATATCGACGTGTTGCGCCCGGAGTATCTTCACGCGTGTCGGTTTTCCCTCACGCGTGACCTCAAAGAAGGCACCGGGAAATGGCGTGAGACCACGGATATGGCAATCGAGTTCGGCGGCAGAACGCATCCAGTCGATCCGCGCTTCTTCCTTGGTGATCTTGCTGGCATAGGTCACACCGGTTTCGCTTTGCGGCGTCGCGGCAAGCGATCCGCGTGACAAAGCCGCCAGCGCACGCACCATCAGCGATGCACCCGTATGGCTCAACACATCGTGCAGCGATCCTGCCGTATCATTCTTTGTGATGGCGACATGTTCAGCCAGCAGCACGGGGCCTGTATCGAGCCCCGCTTCCATCTGCATGACCATGACACCTGTCTCGGTATCACCGGCCATGACCGCACGTTGAATAGGTGCAGCACCGCGCCAGCGCGGCAAAAGCGACGCGTGAAGATTGAGACATCCCATGCGCGGTGCATCAAGCACGGCTTGCGGCAGGATCAATCCATAGGCAACGACCACCGCGACATCGAGATCAAGATCCGCAAAGGCGCGTTGCTCCTCATCGCCTTTCAGCGAAAGCGGCGTGCGCACCGGCAGGCCCGCTTCCAATGCAAAACGATGCACGGGCGATGGCTGTTCTGCCATACCGCGTCCGGCCTTGCGGGGTGGTTGGGAATAGACAGCCACGATCTCGTGACCGGCGGCCAGCAGTTCGGACAGGACCGTCACGGAGAAATCGGGCGTGCCCATGAAAGCAATGCGCAAACTCATGGACCTATGACCTGCGTGAGGGCGCGCCTCAAGCCGGTTCCTTTTCCTGCAGCTTCTTGGCTTTGGTCAGCTTCTTCAGCGTCATCGAACGCTTGAGCTTGGACAGATGGTCGATGAAGAGAATGCCTTCAAGATGATCCATCTCGTGCTGGAAGCAGGTGGCGAAAAGCTCGTCACATTCTTCTTCATGCGGCTCGCCATTATAATCGAGATAACGGATGCGACACTGAGCTGGACGCTCAACATCTTCGTAGAAATCCGGCACCGAGAGGCAACCCTCCTCATAGACCGCAAAATCTTCCGAGGTTTCCAAAATTTCCGGATTGACGAAAAAGCGCGGCGCGGGCGCTTCACCATCGCGCGCCAGGTCCATCACAATCACGCGCTTTGCTACACCGACCTGAATGGCGGCAAGGCCGATGCCTGGCGCGTCATACATGGTTTCCAGCATGTCATCCATGAGCGCGCGCAATTCGTCATCCACCTGTTCGACAGGAAGGGAACGCTGCTTGAGGCGCGCATCAGGCGCTATGATGATTTCTCTGATAGCCATAGGCTTGAAATAAGCCCCCGCGCCTCTTTGGTCAAGATGAGGGGGCGATCAGATATAGAGGGCTATTGGTCGCAATTTGCGACACAGACCTGATGTTCCATGATCTGCCCGCCGCAGGAGCGATAGCACATATTGTATTGGCCCGTGCATTCTGCCCCCAACCGATCACATTGGTAGTAGCTGGGGCTGGACCGATAGGGTTCACGCGGCTCGGGAAACTGGGCCGGATCCTTGGCATGCAAGCGCAGCGCGACGATATAGTCGTCCTTGGCTTTGTGATAATCGCGGTCGGCCTTCCGGTCAGCCTCCTCACGGCAGCGCTCCTTGGCAGCGCGCGCGTCGGCTTGGCACATGGACTGGTCCGCCTGACAGTTCTGGACACATTGCATGCCGGATTTCGACGTCGGTGGCGTGAACTCGTAGCGTGTTTCCATCATGGGACCGCAGGCAGCAAGGCCCAATGTCACTGCCATAATGACTAAAATCCGTCGCATCACATCCCCCTGACACCAATCAATCCCGTGAAGACATCATCACACATAATATTCTAATGAGAAGCCCAACTTGGTGGGTAGTCCCGCGCACATACCTTGCCGGAGCGGGAATCGGGCTATAGTTGCCAAAATGTTCGCCTTACGCCTGCCGCCACCTTGCACCGGAACCTAAATGGAAATGCCCACGGAATATCTCGCCATTGCGACTACGGTCTTGGCCGCTATTGCCGCATTGTTTTCAATTCTGACTTTCTTTGCCAGCCGCAAGGACAATGGCGGCACAATGTTGCGCGACGAGGCCGAACGCATCCGGTATGCCGCCGAGGAACAGTCACGCGGACTGCGGCAAGAGCTTGGTGCGCTCATTGCGGCTATGGGACAAAAGCTTGATTTCGATATCGGCCGAATGGGGACCGAAGCCAATGCCGGGCGCGAAGCATTGCGCGAGACCATCGAAGCCAAACTCGAGGCCGCCAATGTACACGCCGCCGCAGGCGCCAAAGCGCTGCGCGAAGAACTGACCGCAAACTTCGGCCAGACAAGCCAACAACTTGCAACCACATTGCTGCAAATGGGTGATGTGCAAAAAGAACGGCTGGAGCGCGTAACGGCAGAACTGGCCACCATGTCCCAGCGCCAAACAGAAACACAAGAAGGCCTGAAGAAATCGGTTGAAAACCGGCTCGACACATTGCGAACGGAAAACGCCCTCAAGCTCGACGAGATGCGCCAGACAGTTGACGAAAAGCTCCAGACAACACTTGAGCAGCGCCTTGGAGAATCCTTCCGCATCGTCAGCGAACAGCTTGAACGTGTTCACCTTGGCCTTGGCGAAATGCAAGTGCTTGCCACCGGCGTTGGCGATCTCAAAAAGGTCCTCACCAATGTAAAGACTCGCGGCACGTGGGGCGAGGTCCAGCTTGGGATGCTGCTGGAACAATATCTTTCGCCCGACCAGTATATCGTCAACGCACAGGTAAAAGCGGGTAGTGGTGAACGTGTTGAGTTTGCCGTTCGCTTCCCCGGCAGACAGGGCGAAGATGATGTTCTTCTGCCCATCGATTCAAAATTTCCGCAAGAAGACTACGAGCGCCTTGTAGTCGCAGCAGAACGCGGCGATGCCGCGGCAGTTGATGCTGCGATTGCGGCACTCGAAGTTCGTGTCCGTAGCTTTGCCAAATCTATTTCAGAAAAATATATCAATGCTCCTGTCACAACAGACTATGCAATTTTGTTCCTGCCGACCGAGGGCCTTTATGCGGAAGTATTGCGCCGCGCCGGACTGACGCATGATCTTCAGGTGAAATACCGCATCACCGTTGCGGGTCCGACAACCTTATCCGCGCTGCTGAGTGCCTATCAAAGTGCTTTCCGCTCTATCGCCATTCAAAAGCGATCCGGCGAGGTGTGGAAAGTGCTTGGTGCGGTACGTACCGAATTTGCCAATCACGGCAAAGTGGTTGATCGGCTTAAGAGCCAGCTTGGGGCGGCAACCAACACCATTGATCAGCTTGGCACCCGCACACGTGCAATGAACCGCACGCTGAAAGATGTCGAAATGCTTGAGGAAGATCCGCTGCACCCGATGCTCGATTTCACAGCGGGTGAAGATGCAGACGAAACAATGAGTTCGACTGACGACGAGTGAGAAAAGGCACCACCTCCGACGACGAATCGATTATCTCAAGCGTGGAACGCTCTGTTGACCGCCACGCGGCTAATCATATACCGCCAGCGCCTTATATCTCTTGGCAACGGAGGCCGGACATCGTTCGGCCCGAACAGGAGATGAAAGCCATGAAAAAAGTTCTGGGCATTCTCACAAATCCCCACAAGCACTGGGTGGGAGACGGATTTCCGGTGCGGTCGCTCTTTTCCTATGGTGCCAATAGCGAGCAGGTCAGTCCATTTTTGCTGCTTGACCATGCTGGCCCCCATGTCTTTGAACCAGCTCTGCAACCACGCGGCGTTGGCACGCATCCCCATCGCGGCTTTGAAACCGTAACCATTGTCTATGATGGCGAAGTCACACATCGCGACAGCAAGGGCAATGGCGGCACCATCGGACGTGGCGATGTGCAGTGGATGACGGCAGCAGGTGGAATTCTACACGAGGAATTTCATTCGCACGGCTTCACAAAATCAGGTGGACCGTTCCACATGGTGCAGCTCTGGGTGAACCTGCCGGCCAGAGACAAGATGAGCGAACCGCGTTATCAGGCTATTACCGATGGCGATATTCCGGTGGTCAAGCTGGCCGATGCCCAAGGGCAAGTCCGAGTGATTGCCGGTGCTTTCAATAACCATACTGGTCCGGCGCATACATTCACGCCGATCAATGTCTGGGATACGCGTCTCAATGCCGATGCGCGTATCAGCTTTGACTTACCGGAAGGGCACACGACATTGCTCGTTGTGCTGAAAGGTCGGATCACGGTCAACGGAACGCAAGATGCTGTTGCATCGGAGATCGTCTCGCTGTCACGCGAAGGCGGGCAGGCACTCATCGAAACCTCGGGCGAGGCCAGCGTGCTGATCCTGACGGGTGAGCCGATCAACGAACCTGTGGTGGGTTACGGCCCGTTCGTGATGAACAGCGAGGCGGAAATCCATCAAGCGATTGCCGATTTCAACGCGGGCCGGTTCGGCACAATGGAAGAGACAGTCAGCGCATAGCAACCTGACAAAGACCAATAAAAGGCGGGGCCTTTTGGCTCCGCCTTTTCGTTTCAGAAAGGTCTGCGTGATTTCATGGCAGCCGCCAATGTGCCGTCATCAAGATAATCAAGTTCGCCGCCCACCGGCACGCCATGCGCAAGGCGCGAGACGGAAATATTCAAACCTTCGAGCCGGTCGGTGATGTAATGGGCCGTTGTCTGGCCATCCACAGTAGCATTCATAGCCAGAATGACTTCCGTGATCTCACCTTTCCCGACGCGCTCGACCAGTGTCCCGATATTCAGGTCATTTGGTCCGACGCCGTCCAGCGCGGAGAGCACGCCGCCCAGCACATGATAGCGGCCCTTATGTACTGTTGCCCTTTCCAAAGCCCAGAGGTCGCCAACATCCTCGACCACACACAAGACCGCGGGATCACGCGCGGGATCACGGCAGATGGTGCAAGGGTCTTGCGTATCGGCATTGCCGCATGTGGAACAGATGCAAGCTTTTTCCACTGCATCCGCCATCGCGTTGGAGAGAGGCGCAAGCAATGTCTCTTTTTTCTGGATGAGTTGCAGCACGGCACGGCGCGCCGAACGCGGCCCGAGGCCCGGCAGCTTGGAGAGAAGCTGGATCAGCCGTTCAATTTCAGGGCCGGTGACGGACATCCGCGATCAAAGACCGAAGCCGGGCGGAATGGGAAGACCACCTGTGATGCTTTTCATTTTCTCGGCTGCGATCTGTTCAGACTTTCCCTTCGCGTCGGCTGACGCCGCCACGATGAGATCTTCAAGAATTTCACGCTCGTCTTCCTTCATCAATTCCGGCGCAATGGAAACACGTTTAACAAGGCCCTTGCCGCTCATGGTCACACGCACCATGCCGCCACCGGATGTGCCTTCGACTTCCAATGCATCAAGCTCGGCCTGCATCGCCTCCATATTGGACTGCAGGGCCTGCGCCTTTTTCATGATGTCTGCAAAATTCTTCACTCGTCCAAATCCATTTCGTCGTCGGGAGAAAATCCATCCGGCATCAAATCGAGAGGCTCAACCGCCAAGGGATCGCGCACATCAACGATTTTCGCACCGGGAAAAGCAGCAAGCGCGGCTTGCACCAAAGGATCGGCTTCTGCACTGGCCTTCAGCTCGTCCTCGCGGGTCTGCCTCATTTCCTTGATGGTGGGCGCCGCCTCAGCCCGTCCAGTCGCAATGGAGACAACCCAGCGATGACCTGAAGCCTTTGTGAGTTTTTCCGATAGTTCACGCGCAATATCGCCCGACGTATCGGCCAGCGGCTTGATCTCGATATGCCCCGGTTCGAAACGTACCAGACGAACACCAGCTTCAAGCGCGGACTTCATGCGGATATCACGTTGCGCACCGAAATAGGCAACCACGTCTTCGAAACGCGCAAACTGCGCGGCGGGAGATGCGGCAACGGCCTGTGTGGCAACCGGACGGCGATCTGCCTGACTGGCACTTGCCACCGTGCGCAATTGTGCACGCGCACCGCCACCAGATGGACCTGAAGGCGCACCGGAGGGCGCTGAACGCGTGGTCGCGCCACCCCCCTTCAACTGCTCAACCAGTTCTTCAGGGCTTGGGCCGTCCGACACATAGGCAATACGCACCAGCACCATTTCCGCAGCCGCGATCGGACGTGCAGCGCCTTGCACTTCGACAATGCCCTTGAGCAACATCTGCCAGACACGCGACAGGACACGAATCGGCAGTTTGCCCGACATGTCTTGCCCGCGAAGGCGCTCGGTTTCCGACATGGCAAGATCGTCTGCCGCGCCTTCAACAAGCTTAAGACGCGTCAGCCAATGGGTGAGGTCTGCCATATCGGACAGGACGACAGCAGGATCAGCACCCACATCATATTGCGCTCGCAACTCGCCCAGCGCGCCGGCAATATCGCCCTGCATTAAAAGGTCGAACAGATCAAAAATACGCGCACGGTCTGCAAGGCCCAGCATGTCGCGAATGGCATCCTCGCGGACGGTCTGTGTCGCGTCATCACCATTTGAACCATGGGCAATGGCTCGATCAAGCAATGAAAGCCCGTCACGCGCTGAGCCGTCGGCAGCACGCGCCAACAATTTCAGCGCTGCATCCTCAACTTTTACATTTTCTTTCTCAGACACACGACCAAGCAATCCGCTCAACTCATCAACACCGAGACGACGCAGATCAAAGCGCTGGCAACGCGAGAGAACCGTGACCGGCACTTTGCGGATTTCGGTCGTGGCAAAAATGAATTTCACATGCGCTGGCGGTTCTTCGAGCGTCTTCAACAGACCATTGAAGGCGGCATTCGAAAGCATATGAACTTCGTCGATGATGTAGACTTTGTAGCGCGCAGAGACCGGCAGATAGCGCACGCTCTCGATAATCTCGCGGATATCGCCAATGCCTGTGCGCGAGGCGGCGTCCATCTCCATTACATCGACATGGCGACTTTCCATGATGGCATCGCAATGCAGCCCCGGCCCATCCATATGAATGGTCGGCCCTGTGATGCCCGGATTTTCGTAGTTCAGGGCACGGGCCAGAATGCGCGCCGTCGTAGTCTTGCCCACGCCGCGCACGCCTGTGAGCATGAAGGCATGGGCGATACGACCACTCTCGAACGCATTGGAGAGCGTGCGGACCATGGCTTCCTGACCCACAAGGTCATCGAAATTGGACGGACGGTATTTACGCGCCAGAACCTGATAGCCGGAGGCTTGCGGGCGGGGCGATTTGGCCTCGCCGCCCAAAAGGGCAAATCCGGGCTCTTCATCTGGCTGAGAGGCACCGGAGGAGGCATCTAGCGCCGTATTTTCTACGCTGTCGTCCACCAAGGCCCCTGAACTGGCAAATTCCCGCAGAATGCGGCGCCCCAAGCGCAAATGGCCTAGGGCAAATGAGGTGGGAGGCTGAACAATCAACCCGAGGCTGACTCGTTGCGGCTGCTTCCTTCCGGATCTGACCGGGTTGGCGAGGGCTTCGTCCGACGCCAACCTCCCGAGGGCAGTATATCAGGGGAAAAGGCCCAAGATGCAAGGGCATGAGCAAAATCCATTCACAGGATTGAGCCTTGCGGCGTCTCGTGTCACCTTCCTGCCCACAGAAATTTGCATAAGAAATTCAAGAAAAGCCTCAAGGACGCGTCAAAATATGGGTCTTCCGCAAAATCCGAACATTTTTGCCAACAATCCGCTGGATCGTGCGAGCTATCGCCGCACGGACAAGGCATGGGTCGAAAGCCAGATTGCCGATGCCAGCAGTCTGTTTGTGCCGTTCTACCGTCTTTCGCCCTTCATCTTACCGGAAGAAACCAAGGGGGCTGGCAAGGATGTGGGTTGGCTCAAGATGGGCCTTCTGAAGGAACTGGGTGGCGAGAACCCGCTCATGGTTTTTTTGGGTATCAACAAAAGAGGCAAATCGCTCTTTGCAGTCGATGTCTCCGGTCTGAAGGACCATGAAAACCACCCGGCCATCAAAGGCTTCGGGGCTTTCGAAGACCTGCGCGGGCTGGCCATGGCGGGTGAAATCACCCCGACGGAACTTGCCATTCTCGCGCAAGGCAAGAGCATGATCGACTGGCACCAGCGCCACGGTTTCTGTTCTGTCTGCGGATCGCGCTCAGAGATGGCGGAAGCGGGATACAAACGCCAATGCCCGTCCTGCAAGGCTGAGCATTTTCCCCGCACAGACCCCGTCGCCATCATGCTGGCAACCTATGAGGACAAATGCTTTCTGGGTCGGCAAAAAATTTGGCCCAAAGGCATGCACTCGGCGCTGGCGGGCTTTATCGAGCCGGGCGAATCAATCGAAGAAGCCGTTGCGCGTGAACTGCATGAAGAAGCCGGTCTCAGCACGGCATCCGTGAGCTATCACTCAACACAGCCTTGGCCCTACCCCTCATCCTTGATGATCGGCTGCATGGCGGTCGCCGAGAACGAGACTTTCGAGATCGATGGTATCGAGCTTTCGGAAGGACGCTGGTTCAGCCGCGCGGAAATTAGGGCCGTACTCGATGGAAAAGGCGATGGCAGTTTCTGGTTGCCGCCGCCCTTCGCGATTGCCCATCAGCTCGTCAAAACATTTGCCGAGCAGGATAGCTAAACACACCGCTCCGCATAGCCAGGCTCAGAAAAGGAACGCATCAGTTCCCGATGAGCTTGGCCGCTTTAGCTGCCACTGTTGCGCGATAGGGGTGGGATGGATAAATGCCGAGAATTTTCAATTCGCTGGTGAAAAACTCCAACTCTTCCAGCGCCAGGCGCACATTGCGTGATGCGGGATGGCCTTCAATATCGGCATAGAACTGGCTGGCGTTGAACGAACCTTCCAGCTGATAGCTTTCCAGCTTTGTCATATTGACACCATTGGTGGCAAAGCCGCCCATGGCCTTGTAAAGCGCCGCGGGCACGTTACGAACGCGGAAAATAAAGCTCGTTATGACGGGGCCATCTTCAGGTTCGGCGTCATTGGGTTCGTTGGCCATGATGATAAAGCGAGTCGTATTATGCGCCGCATCCTCGATATCTGCCTTGAGCACATCCAGACCATAGATATCAGCCGCCAGTGAAGACGCAATAGCAGCGCGTGTCGGATCGCCTGCCTGCGAAATCACACGCGCGGAACCTGCCGTGTCGGCGGCCACGAGCGAAGTCAGTCCAAGCTCACGAATGACGTGGCGGCACTGACCCAGCGCCATGACATGGCTCTCGACCGTCTTGAGATCGGAAATCTTTGTGCCTTTGAGACCCAGCAACTGATGGCGCACACGCAGAAAGTGCTCGCCGATAATATAAAGCGACGAGCCGGGAATCAGATGGTGAATGTCAGCGACACGTCCAGCGACCGAATTCTCGATCGGGATCATGGCAAGACGGGCCTTGCCTTCGGAAATGGCGGCAAACACATCTTCAAAGGTCGCGCATGGCATCACTGTCATGTCGGGAAAGGCTTCAAGACAGGCGATATGGGAATTGGCGCCGGCCTCACCCTGAAAGGCGATGGTGTTGTCTGCCACTGTTTTATGTCCGGTTTGAAAGCGCCATACGCGCCTTTTCAAGATCGGCGGGAGTATCGACACCGAGCGGAACAGTGTCAACGAGCGCCACTTCGATATGCATCGCCGCTTCAAGCGCCCGCAACTGCTCAAGCTTTTCGCGCAATTCCAAGGGCGACGGCGGCAGGCTGACAAATCGCGATAAAGCATCGCGCGTATAGGCATAAAGCCCAATGTGATGATAATGCGCGCCGTCGCCCGAGGGCGCTGTCACACGCGTAAAATAAAGTGCTCGCCCAAGTGACTTACCTTCGGGCAGTGCAATCACAGCTTTCACAACATTGGGATTGTGGCGCTCTTCCTCGACTTTGATTTCTGCGGCCAATGTCGAAATGTCGGCGCCGGAGGAAACCAGCGCATCAGCGGCAACACGGATCAGATGCGGATCGAGTGTCGGTAAATCACCCTGCACATTGACAATCACGTCATGCTTGCCTTCGGGATCAACCGCCTGAAGTGCCGCCCAAATACGATCCGAGCCAGAGGGAAGGTCTGGCGCTGTCAGGACCGCTTCGCCACCAGCGTCACGGATCGATTGCGCTATTTCCTCTTCGGCAGCCGCAACCACCACCCGACCAAGCCCCGATTCCATGGCGCGAGCCCAGACCTGTACAATCATGGATTTACCCACAATTTCAGCCAAAGGTTTGCCCGGAAGACGGGTCGAGGCCATGCGCGCGGGAATCACGATTATCGGATTGTTGCCGGATTTATGGTCGGATTGGCTCATTCCTGTTCCTTGGTCGCTATGCGGTTCCTGCGAATGGCAGCGTACTTGGCTGCCGCTAATTGCCATATCCGCTCAAAAATCGCCCAAATTCTGCGACGGATCGCCGCAATTTTCTCCAGATTTACGCGCTAGAGCCGCTTCACTTGCCCTATCACACCGATGCGTCTTATACGGCTTGCAGCAAAGGCGCGGAAGCGGCTAATCTCCGCGCCAATTAAGGGGGTTCTGGCAGGACCAACAAGACGTTATCCTGTCGGGGACACCCCTTCCCACCCTGAATTCTGGCGGCACGAGAGCAAATGGATAGTTTTGAACTTAACAAAATTGCAGCCGCGGTCCTTTTTTCGCTGCTGCTCGTGCTCGGCGTCAAAAATGCCGCTGACGTGATTTATTCGACACCCGAAGCCAATCCGCAGTCATTTGTGGTTGAAGGCGTGGTTGCCGAAGGCGAAACCGAAGTCGCGGAAGCCGCAGCGCCTGTAACGCCGCTGCCGGTGCTGCTGGCTAAAGCCGACGTGGCGGCCGGTGAAAAGCAAGCCAAGAAATGCGCCGCCTGCCATAATTTCGAAGAAGGTGCTGGCGCCAAAATCGGTCCTGACCTCTATCATATTGTCGGCCGCAAGGTTGGCGGCGTTGACGGCTTTGCCTATTCGCCAGCCATGAAGAGCCATGACGGCACATGGAGCTTTGAAGAACTGAACCATTTCATCGAAAATCCACGTGGCTATATTGACGGTACAGCGATGTCCTTCGCTGGCATCAAGAAGCCGGAACAGCGCGCCGATCTGATCGCCTATCTTAACACGCTGGGTTCGAACCTGCCGCTCCCCGCTGTCGAGGAAGCACCGACGGAAGCGCCTGCCGAATAAGTCCGGCTTACATACAGGCTTTAAACTTTCGGAAACGCCCGGCTTGATGCCGGGCGTTTTTATTTTGTCCCAGCGGAATTCTTAACTGAGTTTCATGCTTCACCGCTCGCACTGGTCTCAAAAAATGGCCACAATGCAAAGAGAGGCTCATAGCACGAGCTGCTGATTGCAGCGCCCGCGGGAAGAAGTTCGAGTGAGGGGATATCAGAAATGATACGAAAGGCCTGCCGCTTTGCGGCATTGACGCTGGGATTGAGCGCCGCCGCTTTGCTGGCAACACATTCGGCCCAGGCCGCGAACCCAGAGCGTCACGGTGTATCCCTATTCGGATCGCTCAAATATGCACCGGGCTTCAAACAGTTTGACTATGTGAATGCAGATGCCCCGAAGGGCGGAACTCTACGCTATGCGACCGTCGGCAATTTCGACAGCCTCAACCCGTTCATCGTGAAAGGTGAGGCTGCGGCCGGCATTACAGGTATTTATGATACGCTGATGGAAGCGAGCCTCGACGAGGCCGCATCGGAATACGGACTTCTTGCAGAGAGAGTCTCCTACCCTGACGATTTCTCCTCTGTGACATTCACATTGCGCAAGGAAGCACGTTTCCATGACGGGGCACCAGTGCGCGTCGATGATGTGATCTGGAGCTTCGAGACACTGAAAAAGATCAATCCGTTTTTCGGTGCTTATTATCACAACGTGACCAAGGCCGAAGCGTTGCCCGGGAACAAGGTGAAGTTCAGCTTCTCCATGTCGGGCAATCGCGAATTGCCGCAGATCATGGGACAGCTGATTATTCTGCCCAAGCACTATTGGACCGGCAATGATGCAGCGGGTAAACCGCGCGACATTACCCAAACAACACTAGACGCACCACTGGGCAGCGGGCCTTACCGTGTGGCCAAGGTGGATGCGGGGAGATCCATCACTTATGAACGCGTGAAAGACTATTGGGCGAAAGACCTGCCAGTCAAAATCGGCACAGCTAATTTTGATACGCTGCGCTTTGACTATTACGGCGATCCGACAATAGCGTTTGAGGCCTTCAAGGGCGACCAAGCCGACTTGCGTATGGAAAACAGCGCCAAGAACTGGGCGACAGGTTACGATGTTCCGGCGGTCGCAAACGGCAATATAAAGCGAGAGGAATTGCGCACCGAGAATGGGGCGGGCATGCAGAGCTTCGCTTTCAACATACGCCGCGACATGTTCAAGGATGCGCGTGTACGCGAAGCCTTCAATCTCGCATTTGATTTCGAATGGGAGAACAAGACACTTTTCTACGGCCAGTACACACGCACGGACAGTTTCTTCGTAAACTCGGAACTTGCGTCAAGCGGCATACCGAAGGGCAAGGAACTGGAACTTCTCGAACCGTTTCGCAACCACCTTCCAGAAGCCCTTTTCACCCAGCCTTTCGAAAATCCGAAAACAGATGGTAGTGGGAACAACCGGCAGAACCTTCGTCAGGCGGCAAAACTGCTCGAAGAGGCAGGCTGGAAGACCGTTGACGGCAAGCGCGTCAACGCAGACGGCCAGCAGATGAATGTTGAATTCCTGCTCGACAATCCGACGTTCGAACGCGTTGTCGCGCCCTATCGCCAGTCACTCGAACGGCTTGGCCTCAAGGTTACACTGCGCACCGTCGATAGTGCGCAATATCAGAACCGCACAGATAATCGAGACTTCGATATAATCGTGCAGTCATTCGGACAATCCTTATCGCCCGGAAATGAACAACGTGACTTCTGGGGATGTGATGCAGCCAAGGAGGCTGGTAGCCGCAACGTGATCGGCATATGCGACCCTGTCGTTGAAAAGCTGATTGATGAAATCATTTTTGCAAAGGATCGCGCCTCGCTCGTCGCTGCCACACATGCACTTGATCGTGTCTTGCTGTGGCGACACTATGTCGTTCCGCAATGGTATTCGCCCTTTACCCGCGTGGCCTATTGGGCGCGACTGGCGCATCCCGAACCGACGCCAGCATTCTCTATCGGATTTCCGGATATCTGGTGGTACGACGCAAAAGGCAAAGCGGCGCAGATACAAAAAGAGGTCGCGGAGTGACATTGCGAACAGCACCTTCCCGCCGCCACGTCATGGCCTTGATGGGGGCAAGCGCAGGCTTTGCCTTGCTACGCCCTATAGCTACACAGGCGGCACCCGTCGGTCCGCAACACGGCATGTCAATTTTCGGTGAATTGAAATATGCGAAGGGCTTTCCGCATTTTGACTATGTAAATGTAAACGCCCCCAAAGGCGGGATGCTTTCGCAAACACCACCGAACGGTGCTTACAATGCATCGCTCCTCAGCTTTGACTCTCTCAACGGCTATATTCTCAAAGGCAATTCGCCACCGCGTCTCGACCTGATTTTTGATACGCTAATGGTGCGGGCAGATGACGAACCGGATGCTATTTACGGCTTAGTCGCTGAAAGTGTCGAATGCGATGCAAAGCGAAACGTCTTTATCTTTCATCTGCGTTCTACCGCGCGCTTCCATGATGGTTCTAAGCTTACAGCCAAAGATGCGGCTTTTTCTTTCCTGCTGCTGAAAGAGAAAGGCCACCCGCTCATCACGCTCAATCTGCGGGAAATGGCATCCGCCGAAGCCGTTGATCCGCAGACACTCAAGATCACTTTCAGCGGTCAGCAAACACGCGATCTTCCACTACTCATTGCTGGCAGCCTACCGATTTTTTCATCTGACTATTATGCCAATCATGCATTCGACCAGACCACGATGGAGCCGCCACTGGGAAGCGGCCCTTATAAAATTGGTACGTTCAAAGCCGGTGATCACATCATCTACCAGCGTGTTCCCGACTACTGGGCGCGCAACCTCAATGTGAACAAGGGCCGGTGGAACTTCGATCAGTTGCGGATGGACTTTTTCCGTGACCGAACCGCCGGCTTTGAAGCATTCAGTTCCGGGCATTCGCTTTTCCGCGAAGAATTCACGTCCAAGACCTGGGCAACGCAATATGATTTTCCGGCGGTCAAGGATAGTCGTGTGAAGCTCGAAACTCTGCCCGACCACACACCGTCTGGCGCGCAGGGCTGGTTCATTAATACAAGACGCGAGAAATTTTCTGATCCGCGGGTCCGTGAAGCACTCACATTGGCATTCGACTTTGAATGGACGAACAAGAATCTTTTTTACGGATTGTACCGGCGCACATCGAGTTTCTTTGAGAACTCTCCCATGCGTGCGGAAGGCCCCCCCGGTGCTGCCGAACTCGCCTTGCTGGAACCTTTCCGCGATGTCCTTCCTACTGCCGTTTTTGGTGAAGCCGTGACAGCACCGGTGAGCGACGGATCAGGACAGGATCGCCAAAAACTCCGACAGGCTGGTCAGCTTCTGGATGAGGCAGGTTGGCGGGTAAAGGACGGCGTACGTCGCAATGCCAAAGGGGAAGCCCTGACCATCGAATTTCTGGGGGACTCACCTGTCTTCCAACGCGTTGAAGGGCCTTATGCCAAAAATCTTCGTATTCTGGGGATCGAAGCAAAATCCAGACTTGTCGACTCCGCCCAGTTTCAGGACCGGCTGAAGCAATATGATTTCGACCTCACCGTTCAACGTTATTCTTTGGGCCTAACACCGGGCATAGAGATGCGAACTTTCTGGAACGGTGAATATGGCAAAGGCCCCGGCAGCCGAAATCTCAGCGGAATCGACAATCCTGCAATCGATGCCCTGATTGAGAAAACGATTGCTGCTGAAACACGCGAAACGCAGATTGTGGCCGCCCGCGCTCTTGACCGGGTGCTGCGCGCCGGTCACTACTGGATTCCGCAATGGAACAAGGCGAGCTATACCATCGCCTATTGGGACATCTATGCTCGCCCGCCTGTCTCGCCGCTCTATGATCGGGGGGTAGAACAGACATGGTGGGTGGATCAGGCCAAGGCCGCGAAACTTGGACTATAGAAGGTAAAATCGACAGATATGGCCGCCTATATTCTCCGACGTATCGCGCTCATGGTGCCCACCATTCTCGGCATCATGTTTTTGAGCTTTCTTCTCGTTCAATTTGCGCCCGGGGGGCCGATCGAGCGGATCATTGCTCAACTGTCCGGTACAGAGATATCCGCCACGGCACGGATCGGTGGATCGTCGTCAGGCGATTTCGCCCAATCTTCCATGGGTGGGGCCGATGCTGCCCTCTCCAGCAAGTATCGTGGCGCCAGAGGGCTTGACCCTGAATTCATCAAGCAACTGGAAGTGCAATTCGGTTTTGACAAACCGTGGTACGAACGCTTCGGCAAAATGATCTGGGATTATGCGCGTTTCGATTTCGGCACCAGCTATTTCCGGGATGTGAACGTCCTTGATCTGGTCGCAGAAAAACTGCCCGTCTCCATATCACTCGGCCTGTGGACGACACTTCTGACCTATCTCATTTCCATACCTCTAGGCATCCGCAAAGCCATGAGCGATGGATCGCGCTTCGACCTCTGGACAAGCGCTGTTATTATTGTGGGCTATGCAATCCCCGCTTTTCTTTTTGCAGTCCTGCTTATCGTTCTCTTCGCGGGCGGCTCTTTTTACAACATCTTCCCGTTACGCGGTCTGACCTCTGATAATTGGAACGAGATGAACTGGGCCATGCAGATTGCCGATTATCTCTGGCATATTATTCTGCCTGTCACCGCACTTGTTATCGGCTCTTTCGCGACCACGACCTTGCTCACAAAAAATTCTTTTCTCGATGAGATCAAGAAACAATATGTGATGACTGCAAGAGCCAAAGGGCTGAGCGAAAATCAAGTGCTCTACGGGCACGTTTTTCGCAATGCGATGCTGATCGTGATTGCCGGCTTTCCCGGAGCCTTTGTCGGGGCATTCTTCACTGGCTCTCTGCTCATCGAAACCATTTTCTCGCTCGACGGATTAGGTCTTCTGTCTTACGAGAGCATCGTCAATCGCGACTATCCTGTAGTTTTCGCAACGCTTTATATATTCGGACTGCTTGGTCTATTCATAACGCTGATCAGTGACCTGACCTATACATGGGTTGATCCCCGGATCGATTTTGAATCGCGGGAAGTATGACAATGCGCCTGCCTTCCTCGCTCTCTTTACGGCTCAGTCCCATCAATCAGCGCCGCTGGGTAAACTTCAAAGCCAATAAACGTGGATATTGGAGCCTCTGGGTTTTCATCACCCTGTTTGTCCTGTCACTTTTTGCCGAATTTATTGCGAATGACAAACCCCTGCTCGTGACATTCGAGGGCGGTATCTATACACCGGTTTTTTCGAACTATCCTGAAACCACATTCGGCGGCGACTTCCAGACAGAAGCTGATTACAGGGATCCGTTTGTACAGAACCTGATTAAGGATGCGGGCGGCACGATTATCTGGCCCCTGATCCGCTATGATTATCGCACCATCAATCTCAATCTTGATGTGCCTGCCCCCGCACCACCGTCGGCAGAAAACTGGCTCGGAACCGATGATCAGGCCCGCGACGTGACCGCACGTCTTATTTATGGATTTCGCATATCCGTCCTCTTCGGACTGATCCTCACGATAGCCTCCTCTATCATCGGTGTTGCGGCCGGAGCGGTACAAGGTTATTTCGGCGGATGGACCGATCTTCTGTTTCAGCGTTTCATTGAAATCTGGACCAGTGTGCCAACCCTCTATCTGCTCATTATCATTGCGGCCGTTATCGCACCGAGTTTCTGGATACTGCTTGGTATTCTTCTAGCCTTTAACTGGGTGTCTCTGGTGGGCGTGGTGCGTGCCGAATTCTTGCGTGGACGAAATTTCGAATATGTCAAAGCAGCGCGCGCATTGGGCCTGAAAGACTCAACCATCATGTTCAAGCATCTCCTGCCCAATGCGATGGTGGCCACCTTGACCTTTATGCCCTTCATCCTGAACTCATCTATCACCACACTGACCTCATTGGATTTTCTGGGTTTCGGACTGCCACCGGGCTCTCCTTCACTTGGCGAATTGCTGGCGCAAGGCAAAGCCAATCTTCAGGCACCGTGGCTTGGATTTGCAGGGTTCTTCTCTATTGCCATTATGCTGAGCCTGTTGATTTTTATCGGCGAAGCGGTGCGCGACGCTTTTGATCCGCGGAAGGTTCAGCAATGAGCGCCCCTCTGGTGCAGGTCAAAGACCTGTCGGTTGCCTTTCGCGGCGAAACCGGTGAGAGCATTGCTGTTGACCGGATCTCGTTCGATATCCAGCAAGGCGAAACACTGGCACTGGTGGGAGAAAGCGGATCGGGAAAATCCGTTTCGGCTCTTTCCATTTTACAACTTCTGCCTTATCCGCAGGCCTTGCATCCCTCCGGCGAGATCCTGATCGACGGCAAGAATATGATCGGGGCAGATGACAAAAGTCTGCGCTCTATTCGAGGCAACCGCATCTCGATGGTGTTTCAGGAGCCGATGACGTCGCTCAATCCTCTGCACACAATCGAGCGGCAAGTGGGCGAAATGCTGATTACCCACAAAGGTCTCCGAGGTGCCGCTGTGCGAACCCGTGTGGTCGATCTTCTGACAAAGGTCGGTATTCCCGATCCGGCTTCACGGCTGGATGCCTATCCACACCAGCTATCAGGCGGACAACGCCAGCGCGTCATGATCGCCATGGCGCTTGCCAACGAACCCGATCTGCTCATCGCGGATGAACCGACCACAGCGCTTGATGTGACAGTGCAGGCGCAAATTCTTGAGCTGTTACTCGACCTGAAACGCGAAACAGGCATGGCACTCCTGCTCATCACACATGATCTGGGCGTGGTCAGAAAAATGGCTGATCGCGTATGCGTCATGACCAATGGCAAGATAGTCGAGGCTGGTAAGACCGAAGCTGTTTTCAAAGCGCCACAGCATGAGTATACACGCCACCTGATCGCATCTGAACCCAAGGGCCGTGCGCTTGGTCAGACAAGCGACGGACCAGTGATCATGCAGGCCGACAAGCTGAAAGTCTGGTTCCCGATCAAGCGCGGCTTACTTCGCAAGACAGTTGATCATGTAAAAGCCGTGGACGGTATTTCCTTCACGCTTCGCGAAGGGCGCACTCTCGGCATTGTGGGTGAAAGCGGATCGGGCAAGACCACGCTTGGCCTCGCCATGTTGCGTCTTATCGCGAGTGAAGGAGCCATACGCTTCCAGGGGCAGGACATCCAAGGTCTCAGATCCAAGGAGTTGCGACCACTGCGTCGCCATATGCAGATCGTCTTTCAGGATCCATATGGATCGTTGTCGCCGCGCATGTCTGTTGGCCAGATCATCGAGGAAGGTCTCATCGTCCAGAAACTTGCGCTAACGCGAGACGAGAGACGCGCGCTCATATCTCAAGCGCTTGTCGAGGTCGGGCTGCCTGAAACAGCGCAAGACAGATACCCTCACGAATTCTCGGGCGGCCAGAGACAACGCATAGCTATTGCGCGTGCCATGGCGCTAAAGCCCCGTTTTGTTATGTTGGACGAGCCGACTTCGGCTCTCGACATGTCAGTACAAGCGCAGATCGTAGACCTGTTGCGTGAATTGCAGCGGGTAAACAATCTAGCCTATCTCTTTATCAGCCATGACCTGCGCGTGGTGCGCGCACTGGCCGATGACATTATCGTCATGCGGGCTGGAAAAGTTGTGGAAGCCGGCACGGCAGATCAGGTTTTCGACGCCCCGCAATCTGACTACACCAAAGCACTGCTCGCCGCGGCATTTGACTTGCGCGCCGCACCTGAAGGTATCGTCAGCGTTTGAAAACCATTTAGTTCCGGGTCAGGAAAAACGGCGAATGCTCGTAACATGCCCCGCACTTCGAGCAATACGGCTCATGGCAATATCCAGACGCTCGACATCTACACGCATATGGAATGCATTGGCGTGAATGAGATGTTCGGGATCAAGCATAATGCCCACATGCCCCTTCCAGAACACAAGATCACCGCGGCGAAGTTTTGTGAAGTCAATCGGCTCGGGTAATGGCTCACCCAAAGTTGCCTCCTGCATATCCGTGTCACGGAGGCTAGAAATGCCTGCACGTTCCAGCGAGGCCTGCACCAGACCTGAGCAATCAATTCCGATTGTATCGCGCCCACCCCAAAGATATGGCGTGCCACGCAGCTCCTCCGCGACCGTGACAAAATCACGGACATAAGCTCCCACAGGTGCCAGATGCTGCGTGCAGATAAAGCCACCGCGTTCAATCTCGCTGAACTCACCATTTGCACCGGTGACTTTCACTTTGGCATTGAGCCCCAGAGGCACGGCGGGGCGTGTCTTGATATCCGCTCGGGGGTAGATAAAAGTCCTAATGGCAGCGACCACATGGGTTGGGCGATAGAGACGCGGAGCAAGAAGACGGGCATCAACATAGCCAACATAATCGTCATAAGCCGATTGCCCGAAAGCCCATCCGTCTTTCTCTTCATACACACGGAATATTTCGCCGAAAATCAGCTGTGTTTCCATCGGCGCATCTGCCTCGGGCTTACGCAATAGTGGAGCAATCGGCAACTTCACCTGCATGTCCTCGCCATCGATGAAACGCGGGGCATTCACCTCGCCGCGCAAATGAGCTGCGGCAATATCATCACGATAGAGATTAAGGCGCCGGTCCGGCAATATTGCGCGTGTCATGCGTCTAAACTCCCAGCGCGCTCTGCAACCAGATCACCAAAATCACGTAAGAAAACAGCCCCGCTGACTGTGCGTTGCACGAGTACATTGCGGCGGTCAGTCTCATCACGCTTGCGTTTCAAAAGATCAAGATCACCAAGCGTATCAAGAGCGCGGGTGACGGCCGGTTTTGAGACATTCAGTGAACCTGCAAGACCGCGCACCGTATGCGGTGGTGGCGTAAGATAGACGGTGAGAAGAATTGCAAGCTGGCGTGAGGAAAGATCGGGTCCGTCACGACGAACAGTTTCGAGAACGACATTCTGCCAAAGTGCCAGCGCCTGCACAGGCCGCAACTCCAAGCCCATCTGATCCGCCCTCCGTCTCGTCCGTTTCGGTACCGGATCAGTCTAACGTCAGACGCACACGGGTCAACCGAAGCGCGCCTTTAGCAAATAGTAAAGCGCACGAATGGCTTGCGCTTCTCCGCCTACAGGGCGTCCGGGACGCGGCTTCGGTGCCCAGCCATATATGTCGAAATGCACCCAAGCAGTAGCCTTCTCCACAAATCGGCCCAGAAACAAGGCGGCTGTGACCGAACCGGCAAAGGGACCGTCTGAGACGTGATTGACATCCGCTATCTTGCTTTCAAGCCAGGCATCATAAGGCTTCCAGAGCGGCATACGCCAAACAGGATCGGCATGATCGACGGAATATCGTGAAATTTCGGCCGCCAGCCCATCATCGCGCGTATAGAACGGCGGCAGATCTGGACCAAGCGCGGTCCGGGCGGCGCCGGTCAGGGTCGCCATGTCGATTATGAGATCAGGCGTTTCGCTGTCTGCTTCATGCAAAGCATCGGCAAGGATAAGGCGTCCTTCCGCATCCGTATTGCCGATCTCAACTGAGATGCCTTTGCGACTTTTCAGGACATCGCCGGGGCGGAAAGCATTGCCCGATACGTTGTTTTCAACCGCCGGGATCAAAACACGCAAACGGATATCGAGCTTTGCTCCCATAATAAGATCAGCCAGTGCCAGCACATTCGCGGCACCGCCCATATCCTTCTTCATCAGAAGCATTGCGCTGGACGGCTTAAGATCAAGACCACCTGTATCAAAGCAAACACCTTTGCCAACCAATGTGACTTTCGGTGCGTCGGCGCGGCCCCATGTGAAATCGATCAGGCGGGGGGCCACTTCCGCAGCCCGACCTACGGCATGGACCATTGGATAATTTGCGTGCAACAGATCGTCACCGACAATGACACTTGCCTCCGCGCCATGCGCATCGGCAATGGCGAGGGCAGCATCTGCCAGATCGGCGGGGCTCATATCATTTGCGGGTGTATTTATGAGGTCCCGCACCAAAAAGATCGCAGCTGCAAACCGGCTCAACTCCTCGCCATCCACGCCTTCAGGCAACACAAGACGCGGCTGCTCACCTCGACGTGCGGAATAGAGATTGAACCTATAAGTGCCCAGCGCAAAACCCAACACGGCATTGTCAGCACGCGCTTCCAGTTTATCGGCAAAGCGATAGGTGCGCACAGGCAGGGCTGAGGCAAGTGCGCCAGTCACGAATACATCCGAGCCATCCCCGGTCCCGAGAAGAACGCCGGACAATCCGCCTGACCCGTCGGGAAGTAAGAGAACCTTGCCTGCATCGGCCTTAAAACCCGATGTCTCGACCCATGCCGCACCGGGGCCGGCATGTTCACCGCACCAGTTTTTTAGCTCGGATGACTTAACCAGCCAGACTGGCGTTGCTGCTGTATCTTTGGTTTGTACGAAAATATCGAGCATACGGGTTCCAAACTTGCTTCGCTTTCGCGTTGGCAAGACATTATAGAGACGAAATGCACCCTGCAACGGGCGCAGACCGGCGGGAATTCGTTTCCCTATCAGGATGGCGAGGAGATTGGTATGGCCAAGGCAATGTTTGAATTGGTGATCGGTGACAAGGCTTGGTCCAGTTGGAGCCTGCGTCCCTGGATCGCTATGAAAATGGCTGGTATCCCTTTCAGCGAAGTCCATATCCGACTGCGGCAGGACGACACGAAATCCCAGATTTTGAAACATTCTCCATCCGGGCAGGTTCCCGCCCTCAAATGGCGCGGAGAGATCATCTCAGACTCTCTTGCTATTTGTGAGACGCTGGCTGACCTCTATCCAGAAAAACAACTCTGGCCTGCTGATCCGATGGCACGCGCATTCGCCCGTAGCATTTCCGCACAGATGCATTCCGGATTTATCGACCTGCGGCGCGACATGCCTATGGACGTATTGCATACCTATCCTGGTGAGGGCCATAGCGAGACGGCACTGGCAGCCATCCGCCGCGTTGTCGAGATATGGCGATATGCAAGACTCAATTTCGGTCGGAAAGTCACGGGTGATGAGGGTTTTCTGTTCGGAAAGTTCACCATTGCCGACGCGATGTACGCGCCGGTTGCAAGTCGTTTCCAAACTTACGCTGTAGACCTGTCCCGCCTTGGCGACAGTGCTGAGCCACAATCAGGCATTGCACGAGACTACGTGAAGACAATTCTTTCCACGCAAGCTTATGCGCAATGGTTTGATGAGGCTGAGATCGAATCGGCTGCCCGCGACTAAGGTATGGCTGCGACAGGCTCTGCCTTCATCATATTCTCCTGACGATAAAACTGCTCTGCGCCCGGATGCAGTGGTATCGTCAAATTTTGTAGCGACTGTCCTATCAAACGCTCGCGTTCGGCAATTTCTCCGGCCTTGCTGCGTTGTATAGGAACAAATGTCTGATACTGCTGCACAGGCAACAGATTACGGTTCCCCGAGTAAAACATTGCCTGCGTAATACCATATATCAGCGCTGCGCTCTCTCTCTCGTTCACAACCCAGATTGTTCCAACTGAGACTGTCTCAACAGCTGGATTGAAGCGGTAAGTTTCTTCTGCAATTCGGACATTCGTTAGCTCGGGATGCTCTGACACTAACTTGACAGCTTGCGGACCGTTAATCGGTACAATGTCGATTGTACCTCGGTCAGCAAGATCTGAGATAAATGTCGAAGGATCGCTTGCTACATATACAAAAGCATCAATTTGGCCACGCAACATCATCTCAGCGGCACGCTCAGGTTCACTATAGCTCACTTCTAGCGACTTAAGCGGAAGGCCATAAGCTTTCAGCAATGCAAGTGCAACATACTCAGTACCGGAGCCTTTAACGCCGATGGATAACCGCTTGCCTTTAAGGTCTGCCGGAGACGTGATAACCGCACCCCGACTGGCGACTAAATGCACCGTTTCACGATGAATATTAGCAATCGCCCGCAAATTCTTGTTCGGCTTCTCACCGCGAAACGCGCCTGTGCCTTTTGTCGCTTGCGCCAGCACCACTGACTGCACAAGAGCCGACTGAATGTGATGTGTAGCAACGGCGCGCACATTGGCCACAGAGCCAGAGGATGATTTGACGACGGCAAGAACCCCGTCAACCCCGCATGGCCCACCAGGCTCACAGCGCCCGACGCCGGGCGGGCGGCTGATGACGGCGGCTAGCCTGCCACCCCAAGCGAAATAAGCACCATCGGATGGCCCCGTACCAATCTGGAAAAAGGTAATCTGGCTGGATTCTTCGACAAGACTTGTTGGAGCCCGCCAGAACACAAGAATAACAATGCCGAGTATAAAGCCTGCCCCGATGCCCCCCGCGACCCAACGAGCCAGCGGATGGACAAGCGCGGCTTGCCCATCCGTCAGAAAATGCCTTAGACCTTTGTTCCACTTCTCCCAGTTCATAGACCATTCTAGGCAAGCTTCGAACTCGAAGGAAAGACGCAGAAAGGCTGAAGAGTTATAATTAATCATTTCTTGATGGATAAGCGGCAAGATCAGGATCAATGCCTGTCCTGTTTGGCAGGCCGACCCGGATTCACATGTGACCGGACGGATAACCAAAATGCCGCTCTATGTAATAAATACAAATTCCAACTTCACATCACACTTCTGTTCACGGCTCATGCTGGCGACGGCGTTGTCGTCTGCGCTGATCCTTGCAGGATGCGCGACAGCAGGCGCGCCCGGCAGCCAGGCCACAACCGCATCTCACGTGACATCGCCTAGCAACCCGCCGAGCGACAGTAACGCGTTGCGCGAAGCCGCTATCTCATCCAGCAAAACACAAGACTATGTTGCCGCTGCAGCTTATTGGGGCAATCTCTATGACCGCGATGGAAACGACATCGAAGCTGCGCTGAATTATTCAAAATCACTTCGCCAAATCGGCTCCATTGCCCAGTCCCTTTCTGTTATGAAACGGGCACAGCAAGCCAAACCCAATGATGCAGAAGTTTTGGCAGAATACGGCAAGGCCCTAGCCGCCTCAGGACATCCTGACCAAGCTGCAGGGGTGCTTGCACAGGCCAATCAGCTGAACCCGGGCGACTGGACTGTCCTTTCAGCACAAGGCGTGGCTTTCGACCAGATGGGCCGCTACGCCGATGCGCAGAGCAAATATAATGAAGCTTTGTTGATTGATCCGAACAACCCATCCGTTCTGACCAATCTGGGCCTTTCATTGGCCATCGAAGGCAAACTGGACGAAGCTGAACAAACGCTGCGCAAAGCGGTCGCTAACCCTAGTGCCAATGCTAGCGCTCGCCAGAACCTATCTGTTGTTCTGGGACTTCAAGGCAAGTTCGATGAGGCGACCCGGCTCGCGCGGGCAGATCTCCCCAATAATATAGCTGACAACAATATTGCCTATTTGCGCGATATGCTGACCCAGCCGGCACTTTGGAAACAGATGGAAAATCTAGACAAGTCTGCTCCGCCGACGCATTAATCAGCACAGTGTAAAAAAGCAAATAAGGCGCCCGAATATGGGCGCCTTATTTGTATTTAGCTTAGACCAGCGTCAGATCACCAACCAAAAACCTTGATAGCTGCTGGTCCAAGAATGACGCAGAACAGCACTGGCAGAAAGAACGCGATCATAGGGACAGTAAGCTTTGGTGGCAGAGCTGCTGCTTTCTTTTCTGCAGCGGCCATACGCATGTCACGATTTTCCTGCGCCATAACCCGAAGCGATTGGCCGAGTGGCGTACCATAGCGTTCGGCCTGGATGAGACTTGTCACAACTGCCTTAACGCCAGGCAAGCCTGTTCTTAATGCCAGATTTTCATAAGCCTTGCGGCGCTCTTGCAAATAGGAAAGCTCTGCCGTGGTGATGCTCAGCTCTTCCGCAAGCTCGACCGACTGGTCGCCGATTTCGGCTGCCACTTTTGCAAATGCTGCTTCGACAGACATGCCAGACTCAACACAGATCAGCAAAAGATCGAGCGCGTCCGGGAATGCTTTCTGAATTGACTCTTGTCTGCGCGCAATCACGTTCTGCACAAACACATTCGGCAAATAGAAGCCAACAAAAGCACCACCACCCGCAGCCGCAATGCGCGCCATGGTTGCCAGTCCAAAGCTGTTAATGAAATAGAGGTAGAAAATCGTCAGCAAAAATACGATAGGCGGCAGGACAAAGCGGAAAAAGATAAACGTGTAGATCGGACCCTGACCACGAAAACCCGCTTGCCGTAATTTTTCTTTGATTGCATCATTTTCAAGCATTCGGCCACGAGCAAACTTTTCGACCACATCTTTCATAAAGCCTTTGGGCGTCTGACGTAGGCGTCCGCGATCATTCACCATTTGCTCTCGATAACGCTGCCGCAAGGCCTCACGTTCAGTCGCGACAAATTTCATGCGATTGCCAAGACGATCGGTCTGCAACAGCGGCAATGTCAGAGTAATAATGGTCGCAAAAGTCGCCACAGCCACGAGGATCGTGACCGCGCTTTCTAGATTGAAGAATGAGGCAACGAGTGAATACATATTGGCCTCAGAAATTGAAATTGATCATTTTGCGCATAACCAGAATACCAACGGTCATCCACATAAGTCCGCCGACAATGATCATGTTGCCTGCAGTCGTCACAATAAGCGGCATCAGATATTCTGGCGCTGCGAGATAGAGAACCCCCATAACACCCGGTGGCAAACAACCGATGATAGCAGCGGAAGACTTGGCCTCCTGCGAAACCGATTGGATTTTGGCGCGCATGCGTTTGCGGTCGCGCAGGACTTTGGACAGGTTCCCCAGCGCTTCGGCCAAATTACCACCAGACTTCTGCTGGATACCCAAAACAATCTGAAAAAAATTCACCTCAGCCAACGGCATACGCTCGTAGATCTTCGACAATCCCTGATCGAGCGAAACGCCGACTTTTTGACCTTCCACCAGATCACGAAATTCAGTACGCACCGGCTCTGCTGCCTCATTGGCAATAATACGCAAGCAATCATTGATCGGCAGACCGGATTTAACGCCACGCACGATAACGTCAATCGCGTTCGCGAATTCTTCCAGAAATGCTTTCTGACGGCGCGTAACCAGAAATCCCAAAACCCAACGCGGCAATCCGAAACCAGATGCAAAACCTGCCGCAAGTGCGATCAATGGGGAGAAGCCAAACAAGAAAGTCAGAGCCGCTATAGAAACTCCCACGCCGCTGCTGATCAAATAGAACTTTTTGGGCTCCATTGCAAAACCGGCTCGCTCAAGCTTTGTACGCAAAGAAATCTTCTTGCGAACGCTCTGTCGCTCTTCAATTGAGTTCAGCGTTTCCTGAACCTGTTTGCGACGCTTTTCACTATTATCTACTTCGGCATCTCCATTGCCACGCACTTTGGCGCGCTCGGAACCTGCCATCCGCGCCATACGCTGAGTGGCTTTATCATCCTTGCCGACAAACACAAAACCAATGCCTGCAATACAAAATGCGGCGAGCAAGGCGATACCAAAAATTGCAAACGTCGGGTCCATCTAACTATCCCCGATCATTCTTGTGCGCGGTCAAGCGCGGCGGCCAGAGCATGATGCTGATTGTAGTAACGAGCGCGATCCCAGAACGCAGGGCGCGCGATACCAGTCGCCTTATGCTTGCCCATCAATTTTCCGGTCTCGTCTTCGCCTTCGATATCATAGACGAAGAGATCTTGTGTGATGATGACATCACCTTCGGTACCGAGCACCTCGGTAATATGCGTGATCCGACGAGAACCATCACGCAGTCGTGCGGCCTGAATGATAATGTCGATAGAGCCTGTGATCATTTCCCGGATTGTCTTGGATGGTAGCGAATAGCCACCCATTGTGATCATGCCTTCCAGACGCGACAGTGCTTCACGTGGACTATTGGCATGAAGAGTTCCCATGGAGCCGTCATGACCAGTATTCATAGCCTGCAGCAGATCGAACGCTTCCGGTCCGCGCACTTCGCCAACGATGATGCGTTCAGGACGCATACGCAGGCAGTTGCGCACCAGTTCTGTCATCGTAATCTGGCCTTGTCCCTCCAGATTAGGCGGGCGTGTTTCGAGGCGTACGACGTGCGGTTGCTGAAGCTGTAGTTCTGCGGCATCTTCGCAAGTAATGACGCGCTCATCCGCTTCGATAAAGGCTGTCAAGCAGTTCAGCAATGTGGTCTTGCCCGAACCCGTACCGCCAGAAATGAGCGTGTTGCAACGGACTTTGCCGATAATCGAAAGCACTTCAGCACCTTCTTGTGAAATGGAACCCCATTCCACCAAATTGTCCATTGTCAGTTTTTCGCGTCGGAACTTACGAATAGTCAGCGCAGGTCCGTCAATCGCCAGCGGCGGCACGATGACGTTCACACGCGAACCATCAGGCAAACGCGCATCGCAAATGGGGCTGGATTCGTCGACGCGACGCCCCACCTGACTTACGATACGCTGGCAGATATTCATCAACTGACTGTTATCGCGAAAACGCACATTGGTCAGCTCGACCTTGCCGTTTACTTCGATAAATGTTCGGTCTGCACCATTGACCATGATGTCGGCAATATCATCACGAGCAAGCAACGGCTCCAGCGGACCATAACCGAGAACATCGTTGCAGATATCCTGCAGCAGAGCTTCTTGCTCGGAGATCGACATAACGACATTCTTGATCGACAGAATTTCGTTGACGATATCGCGGATTTCTTCCCGGGCGCTTTCGGCATCAAGCTGCGCGAGCTGCGTTAGATCAATCGTGTCGATCAAGGCGTTAAAAATCGTCGTCTTGATCTGATAATAGTTTTCCGAGCGCTGGTCAGATGCCTTTGACTTTACAGGCACAGCCTTCGCGCTAGCCACAGGAGGTGGTGCAGGCTTTGCTGCCACTTGTTTGGGAGCAGCAGTAGGTAATGGCGCAGGCGTCTTGGCGACCGGCGCAGCGGCAGGCTGTTCCACCGCTAACTTACGCGGTGCAGTCGTCTGTGTATCGTTACGCCGTCCAAACACGCGTCAGCCCCTCCGGATTAACCCCTGCGCACAAGCCGCTGCAGGAAGGATTTTTTGGTTGCCTTGATAGACATCGGCTCTCTGCCACAAAGCTGCTTGGCAAGAAACCGCATACCTTCTGTTGCCTTGCTCTTGGCATCGAGCTCTTCGATCATCTGACCGTTATTGGCGGCCGCACCGAACAAACCCGGATTGAAGGGCAATACAAGTGTGGGTTCGATACCGATAGCTTCAGCAAAATCTTTAACGGGTATTTCGGGACGCTTAGGCACACCGACCTGATTGATCACCAGATGAGGCAGTGTGTCATTGGACCGCGTCTGCTTTGCCAGATCGATAATGTTCTTAGCATTGCGCAGGCTGGCAAGATCCGGAGTTGCCGTAATGACAATATCATCTGCCGACATCAGGATTTTTCGCGTCCATGGCGACCACAGATGTGGCAGATCAACAATCACGCAAGGTACTGTCTCGCGAACAATCTCCAGAACACTCTCGAAACTTTCCGATTCCATATCAAGATCACGATCAAGAACGGCAGGAGCTGCGAACAGGCTCAGATGATCGGAACATTTCACAAGCAGACGATCAAGCAAGACATCGTCCAAGCGCTCAGGCGCCATAAGCGCGTCTGCAATACCTTGTGCCGGATCGTGGTTGAAATCGAGTCCTGCTGTACCAAATGCGAGATCAAGGTCGGTGATGATCACGTCTTCGTTCATGCGGGTGGAAATGCACCATCCCACATTATGGGCGATTGTGCTTGACCCTGTACCGCCTTTAGCACCCATGAAAGCGATTGAACGACCAATCGGCGGCGCATCAGGGTCAACGTAGAGACGAGAAACAGCCTCGATGATTTGCATCGGGGAGAGTGGTGTCACGAGATACTCGTTAACACCTTGGCGGATCATTTCGCGATAGACCGAAACGTCATTGAGATGGCCGAGCACGACAACCTTTGTGCCGGCATCGCAGACCTCTGCAAGCCGCGCGAGATGACCAAACAACTCGTTCCCGCCTGCCATCGTTTCTACGAGGATGAGATTGGGCGTCGCGGTCTGTTGATAGAATTCAGCTGCCGCCTGCATTCCGCCCATATGTACTGTCAGATGAGCTTTAGCCAGACGACGATCCTCGCCAGCGCGCTGAATTACGTTACCGGTTTCAGGGTGTTCACAGAATGCATGTATCGTAATTCGCGGCACGGGCTTCATAACCGGGGCGGGCGTATCATCCTCCGCCGGCATTGGCGGCGGATCAATGTGCATATGTGCTAGGTTGCTCATTTCGATACCTCACTCAGCGAGACAGAATCGTGTTGGTCACGAGTTGTCGCGGTGATCTCACCCTTACGGTATTTCTCAAAAACCTGACCGCGACGCTGTGCATCGCTTGCTGTCATGACACGCGGCGTAACAAGGTCGGCCGGATCGGCGACCATCGCAGCAAGATTATTCTGGGTCGCGCAACCCAGATTAGAAGGCGGCGTATTGTTCGGGATATAAGCATAATCCTCGTCCCAGATACCGCACGGACTGGCTGAAGCAATAAACTGCTTATAGGACAGGACAATTGGCGCGCGTTCATTTGCACCGGAAGCACGATACGGCGTATAGGCAACCTTAGATGCTGGTACACCAGCCTTGGCAAGAAGATCGCGTACTTCCACCAATACATCCATAGCAATGGTTGTATTGGCTGATCCAGAGGGTGTCGAAACTGTCAGCTGACCATGACCACGTTCTTTGTAGGCCGCTGCAAAACCCGCAATAGCGCTACGGTCATCCGGCATAAGTTTGCCATTCGCCCCCACATTCAGTGTCGGCACGTCCTGCTGCACGGAGATAGGATGCGTGTAGTCAACTCCGAACTGGGCTTGCTCCGCACCGTTGAACCCTCCACACCCTGCCAAAGCAAAGCTGGTTGCAAGGACCAGAGCGGTCAGCCCAGAAGACTTACGAAGGCTGTTCATCTGTTTAAGGCTTTCCATCAATCCACCACAAACCCGACAGGGCCCTCGAGTTTCTTGTTCGACGGCGTCGAACCCCTTACCCCATAGGTCGCATTTAGACGGCCCATTAAAATCGTGTCCATGTCGCTCGCTGGTACAAATCCATCCGTCGGCAATACTATTTCTTTGCGGCTGACCGGATCGACGACATAGGGCGTAACTACGACCACAAGTTCAGTTTCGTTTTTCTGGTAATCACGGCTACGAAATAGCTGACCAAGGACCGGCACATCCTTGGCGCCGGGAACGCCGTCGATATTCTGTTTGGTGGAGTCCGACAGCAATCCAGCCATAACGAGCGATCCACCGCTCGGCATTTCAAGCGTTGTCTCAGCGCGACGTACTTTCAATGCTGGAATGGTCAAACCGTTCTGGGTGATCTGCCCTTGTGTTGTCAGCTCACTGACCTCTGTTGAAATCTTGAGACTGATGCGACCTTCGCTCAACACGACCGGGGTAAAGGCCAGACCCACACCAAAGGGCTTGTAGGTAATTGTGATATTGCCGTCTTGATCCCTGCCGGTTGCAACAGGAAACTCGCCACCTGCAAGGAACTTTGCGCCTTCACCAGAAATAGCTGTGAGTGTCGGCTCCGCAAGAGTGCGAACCAAACCATCTTCCTCTAGCGCCTTAAGTGAAGAAGAAAGAGAGAGATTGCCTTGAGAAATCGTGCCGGCAGCCGATGCCGTAGCGCCGCCCAACGAACCTCCCTGGATGGAAAAAGGGTTAGTCGTTGCGAGATTGAGGGCCAGATTGCCAATCGCGCCCGCCGCACTCAGATCTACACCAAGTTGCTTAATCACACTGCGCTGCATTTCTGCCACGGTGACTTTGAGCATGACCTGCTCTTTGCCTTCTATAGAAAGCATATTCAGAACCTGATCGGCAGAACCAACGAACCGCGCCGCCAGGTCGCGTGCTTTATTGGCATCAGCCGCATTGGCTACGTTGCCTGAGAGTACAACATGATCATTCATTGCCTGGACATCGATGCGAGCATCAGGAAAAAACTGATGCAACGTGTCACGCAATGCGGATAGATCACGTTCGACACGAATCTCGAGATTAACGATCTGCTGGCCGCGCTCATTGAAGAAAAACGCATTCGTCTGGCCGACCTTAAGGCCGATCAAATAGATGCGCTTGGCGGTCCGCACCACAGCATCAACAATGGCAGGGTCGGAGACCAGTACATCGCGCGCTGAGACAGGAAGCTCAACAACCGCTGCTTTGTTCAGCCCCAACACAACAGTGCGGGTCGAAGTGCCGACACCACCTTTGTCCACTTTGACAAGTTGTGCATCGCCGACTTTCGCCTGTGCCGGCGCGGAAAACGCAACCACCAGCAATGCTGCAAGCATAACGCGCGTTGCACGAGCCAGTAGCGGCAAAGATGTGTTCTTCATGATGGAAAGTGCATTCAGCTTCATGATGTTACCTCACCCGTACCGTTGACTGAGTGCCGTATCGCACCACGCTTACGCTGGAACTCTCCGGTTCGGGAGCAACTTCCGCATCATTCTGTTGTTCGGCTGTTTCCGACAGGCCACGCAACGACAATGTCAGCTGCCCTTCAACCTGCGCAACCGTGACGCGTTCAGCTTGTGCGGCCGTCAGCTCAAGGGTGGCTGTTTTCCCAATTGCGACCTGATCACCGCTGTCATCTTTGAAGCGCTGATCAATGGCGAGGACCCGGATATCACGCAGAAGAATTTCACCCTGCACAACTTCCTGCATCCCGCGCGGTCCATCCTGCTGCACACGACGCGTATGTATGATGTCCACATGGTCATTGGGCAGAATGAAGCCGCCCGCACCAGTTTCGGGGGATAGCGTCACTGCAACAGCCCGCTTGCCGGGCGCAATCAGAGCGGCCATGAAGCCGCCCGTTTTCACGTTCACGACTTTGTTCGACGTAATTGGCTCACCGTTACCCATCGAAATACGCGCAAGGCTACCTGCCATCTCCGCAAGCGCTTCGGGATGTTGCGCACGAATAATGTATCCATCGGAAATAGCCGTATCGGGCCAACTCTGCCAACGCATGCTACTTGAGCTTAGGCGAGCGCCGCGTTCAATCCCTGTCGAAGTCACAAGGACTTCGCTGGTCGGAGCCTCTATCACTTTGGTTTCAACCGGCGCATCGCCCGAAGACACAAGTCCACGGGCAAGCAATGCCGCCAGACCTGCGGCGACAACTGCCAGTACCAAAACTCCCATGCGTGCGGCGTTCACAATAGTATTCCTTCGTCTTCAGCCTTAACCGATGGCGACAGTGAGACGGAAAATATCCGTATCGGGAAAAATCAACAAAGCGGCAGCTGCTAGCGCCAATCCATACGGCACACCCTCTGCCCGATCATGCAGCCTTGCAGCCCAAGGCTGCCGCATAACAAATCCAGGCAACGGCAAATTCCGGTATCCGAGAATGAGGAGTGTCAATCCACCGCCGAATACCGACGCAAAAACGAAATAGGGCAAAGCCTGCGACCAACCCAGCCAAAGAGCGACCGCGGCCATAAGCTTTGCATCGCCCCCGCCAATCCAACCCTTGGCAAAAAATGCCATTCCGACCAACAACGTCACAAAGCCGATAGCCGTATGCTGAGCAATTTCAGCCAAAGGCATAGAGACCAGAAGCGCGGCAACGAAAAACATTACTGTCAGACCCAATGTCAGCCAGTTCGGGATTGTCATTGTTGTCAGATCGCGCAGTCCCGCGAAGATCATCGCAAGGCAAAAAATGGCGATTGGCAAAGTGGTCAACACAGACATGCCGGGCTTTCAAGTCATTTGCCGCAATTCGGGACGGCAATAGGTCCAACGTGAATTTGATTTTGGACGCAAGACCGTAAATTTGGCGTAAACACTGAATTCTAATGGTGAACAAGGCCTTTCAAGCAAAAAGCCGCCGGGCAACAGGGCCACGGCGGCTTTTCATTGTTTCAGAGGTCCTGTCTGAAACTCGCCCTAGAAGGCTGGATTCGACATGACACTCAAAAGTAGTATTACTGCAGCTTCGTGTTCACCGCTGTGAACTTGGCGGTCAGGCTGGTACCCAACGTGCCAACGATCGCGGAAATCGCGACTGCAATACCGGCAGCAATCAGGCCGTATTCAATAGCCGTTGCACCGGATTCATTCTTTGCGAAAACTTTAAGAAACTGGCCCATTACAAGCCTCCTTACATATGTGACTGTCGACAGCAATTTATCTCGCAGGAGATGATCCCAAGAGATCGTCCGTTTTGGACAGACCAAAGACTAGTCCGTGATGATTACTCGTCATTTAACGACGCTTCCCAACTCAACCCAAAATGGCGCTTTGAATTAGATTTCTCTGAGTTTTACTACAAAGCCATATGATGAATTCAAATATTCACTGAAAATACAATATGAACTATACTATAGCCAATGATGTCATCCGTTGAGCATCGTTACTCAATGATTAATCCAGCAATCAACACAAATAGATGATTTAGAAATTTTTTCAGATGCCTTTGCAAAGACGCTGCACGGCGCCCTCGTCAAGTATCAACAGTCCGGGATATTCCCGCACAGCCAGACCCAGCCGTATAAGCTCCGCTATGGCACCGGCTACTACTTCTTCAGTGGTAGCAAGTCGGTCCGCAAGCTCACGATGGCGCGGCAGCCTGGCAATAAATAGCCCTGGCATCGCTCCACTAATTGCCGTACGCGGCTCACCTAGCGCTATAAGCTCGGCATATATACGTTGAGATCCTGTAGTGCCGGACACACCAACAGAAGCTGCCGCCGACATAGCGTCTTGCTGGCGCAGCAATGTCGCATACTGGCAAAGCAGACCACGCGAAACAGATTCTTCGCGCCCAAGAAGCTCGACGAAGACAGTTTCGGGCATCACAGCCAAAGAACAATCCTCGCGGGCGATTGCTGTCAGTTCCGAGTTATCAACTCCAAAAAGAGACATTTCACCGAATTGTCCGCCGGATTCAACATCGGAATAAGCAATGCGCCCATCCGTTCCAGTTGAACGAGCTATGCGCACACCGCCCCGCGTCACAAACCAGACCTCATGTGTAATCGGCCCCTGCCCCACGGATACAATAATGTCTCCACGGGCAAACTCTTTCCAATGGCATTCCGATGCCAGCAACGCGAGTTCTTTGGGAGCAAGTTCGGAAAAAATCCGAATGCTTTTCAATCCGCCTGTTTTGCTAGCCGCAGGATGATCCTGCCTGTCGCTCTTAAACATGTAGCCCCTTTGGATCGGCACCAGCCACTTTATCTAGCGCTACATTAAGCTCGGGTAAAAGGATGAACTCTTCATACGGTCAACAAATCATTTACTGATTGTCGGTAGTCTCGGATCAAAGTACGGACTCTATGGTTCCGCGCATCTTTAGACAGATAGGCCTGACAATGATCCTCCGCGCCAAAAAGCCATCACGCGCCAGCATCACTTCCCGTGTTGCCTTTGCAGCAGTCGTGGTCGGCCTTTATTCGGCTCAAGCTTCAGCTGCCGGTTTCCAGGTGGAGGTCAACCAATCACGTGCATTGCACCTCAATGCGCCTGCTGCAGCGGTAATGGTCGGCAACCCCTCGATTGCGGACGTAACAGTTCTCGGACCGCAGCTGGTTTACGTACTTGGTCGCGCCTATGGAAAAACAAATTTTGTGGCACTTGACGCCAAGGGCAAACAAATTTCTGCTTTTGACGTCGATGTTGTTGCTCCCCAGAATTCTACAGTAACCCTCACACGAGGTGCGGGACAGCTTACTTACAATTGCACACCCCGCTGCGAGCGCGTTGTTGCTCAGGGTGACGAGGGCGACGCATTCGCGCAGGCTGTCCAACAATCAATGGGCGTTGCTGCAATGGCGCGATCTACAGCCAGTGATAGCGGAAGCCAACAGGGCGGTGGCGCCTCTTCTATTGGACCGGGCGCAGGACCGCGTGAATAACTTTAAACACTAACTGAATCCAAAACTGAAAAGCGCGCCTCCCACAAGGCGCGCTTTTTCATTTCTAGGAAGCAAGACTATTCGGCTTACTTGCTAACACGCAAGTTCGACAGCGCTTGCGCGATGGACGAGAACACCGTTGTCAATTGACTCGCGTTCGTCACACTGAAGTACTTGCCTGAATCCGAAGCGCAGTTCCTCAGGATTGTTTCATTGCCGTTCATAACACGGATCGTATAGACGATGACGCCGCTGGATTTAATCGCGGCGCAGAGTTTTTCAGTGCGATCATCAATGGCGCTTTGTGATGTCGAGAAACGGTTCTCGGTATTGTCACCATCCGTCAGAAAGACAATTACCTTATCAAGATTGGATGCAGGTGCAGCGGCCGCCGAAAGCGTGGCGCCCTGTGTCACCATTTGCCAGCCCCAGACCATTCCGATTGTCGTATTGGTATTGCCACTGGCATTAAGCGAGTTGATTTTCGACTTCAGCGCCGACCAGTCGCTGCTAAGTGGCATCAGGCTTTCTGAATAACAGTCGTCATTATCAGCGGGGTATTGCGTCGCGCTATTGGAGGAGCTGCCCGACACATTGGAAATGTCGTAGTTTTGGTCCCTGTCGATGACGCACCCCTTCCATGAATTCTTGCTGATGGAATAGGACTTATCGGTACAAACGTAATCGTAGTAACCGCCGTAATAGCCTGTTGAAACCCACTCATAACGACAACTTCGGCCTTTGGGTGTCGTCCAATCAAATTTTAGCCAGCCTTCATTCTTATATGCTGTGCCTACTTTCACATCGACGGTGAACGGAACAATCGAGATCTTCACATCGCCAGGGTTCACAGCGGCTGCGGAAACTGTATCAATCAGATTCTTGGAGGCGGTCTGCATCGTGGACAATTTGCTGCTAGATTGCATCGATCCGGTCGTATCCAGAACCAGCGCGACTTCAAGCTTCTTGCCCATACGCGTGATCTGGGAGGATGCCCCTATATTGATCGTGTTGATGCCCACAATTCCCATAAGAGACGTCGGCATAGTCGCAGAAACCGACAAGGTCACGACATTGCCATTGGGTGTCACGATCAGTGATGCAGGCGTGCCAATTTTTGAGGCCGGATAATTTGCGTTGAAATAGTTTTGCGCCATGGTCTGGATTTCGGCCGTGCTCATGCCTGTCACACCACCCACTGCCAGACCTGCAGCATCAAGCGCGCGGGTCAAGCGTTGTTTGACGATATAGGCTTGTGAGATATCGACCGCGGCACCAATAGCCACAAGAATGGGAACAAGGCTGATCGCGAAGATAACGGCATAACTGCCGCGATTATCGCGCTTCATAAGACTTGTCAGAGCGCCCAGTCGTGCAAATCCGCCTTTAATCTTGTTCAGCATAAAATGCCCTTAAACTTAAACAGTCACCGCGAATCCATAGGTAGACCAATAGGCATTATGCGGGGCGGGCCGTTAACGAGTTGCCAAGAGATGATAGTTTTTTTGAATGGAAATCATGTCGAATTGTTGCGTTCTCACTGCCGGTCCAGCAAACCCACAAAGTTCGCTTAACCATAAACGCCACTCAGCAAAGTCTTTTCTGCGAAGCACACGCGCATTGCTTGAAAATAGTGACCTACATTTCTAATGCCGCAGTCGAAGTTAACGAGGTGTCAATGCAGAAAGTGCAGGATCGGGCCACAGAGGGTTTGCGTCATCTCCGATGCATACTCTCTCTAGAGGCGTTCGGAATCAGAGCATGACGACACAGAACACCAGTTTGAAGTCCCGCAAGTTACATCGTCGCTTTGCACGAAATGCGAAAGGCAGTGTGGCGGTCGAATTTGCGCTGACCGCTATTCCCTTTTTTGCTTTGCTGTTTGCCATCCTTGAGGCAGGTGTCATTTTCTTTGCCAGTGCAACGCTGGACCAATCGCTCAATGATCAGGCCCGTTTGATCCGAACCGGGCAGGCACAGACAGCAGGCACAACTGCCGAACAATTAAAATCAGCAATTTGCGCTAATGCGGTCTTCCTAACCAACTGCTCGCAGAACTTAGCTCTCGACGTTCGAGTCTATGACAAGTTTGCAAATGTGTCCGATCCCGCTCTCGTTAAGGATGACGGGTCTGTCGATAATTCAAAGCTGAAATTCAATATGGGGAATGCGGGCGATATCGTTATGATCCGTGCACTGTTCAATTGGAGCATCATGAGCCCACTCCCTACCGGACTTGCAAATAATTCTGGTGCCAGCGGTTCGGTCCGGCTTCTGCAATCGACTACTGTGTTCCGCAATGAACCCTATACGTCATGATTTTGGGGGCTTACCAGTGATCAGCACAGCAAAACAGACCCTGACGCGCATCAATTGCCGCCTGAGAGGTTTCATCGCGCGCGCCTCCCGCAATACATGCGGCATGGTAGCGGTCGAATTTGCTCTCATTATTCCCGTTATGCTGACACTCTATTTCGGCACGCTGGAGACAACCAACGCGATGACTGCTGCGCGGCGCGTGACCAATGTCGCCCAATCGGCTGCCGATCTGACTGCTCAGGCCGCGAGCCTTACGAATTCGGACGTCAACGATATTTTTGCGGCGAGCAGCGCCATTCTTGCGCCTTTTCCAACGAATGTCGTCAAGATCACCATTTCCAGCGTGGTGGCCAATGCCAGCAACGCCTCCAATACAAAAGTGTCCTGGAGCAAGGGCTATGGTGGCGCAAGCCCACGTTCGACCAATTCCTCTGTGACTTTGCCGACAGGGCTCACAACAGCTGGTTCCAGCGTTGTGATGGTGGAAGTGACCTACACTTACACATCACCGATCGCGTCCTTCATAACCGGCCCGATCACCATGAGCGAGGTGGCTTATCTCAAACCTCGCAGATCAATAGAAGTCGCACTCGACTCCTGATTTTTTCGCCAGCAGCATATTCTGGGCCCACGGTCATACGTTAACCATGATTCGAATGGGGATGTAGCATTTTTGTCGCAGAGCTTTTTACAGCCGCACTTTTACAGCGCTGATGCCGGTTTTGACATTCTCCGAGTCACATCGAATTGGCTTGCCTGAATATGGAAAAATACACATGTTTCTGTGGACCTGCAGAAACACATACTGCAGACCAATATCCATAACACATTGAAAAATATAGGGTTTAGGTGGCGGAGGGAGTGGGATTCGAACCCACGTTACGGTTTCCCGTAAACACGCTTTCCAAGCGTGCGCCTTCAGCCACTCGGCCACCCCTCCGGAATCATCCGTCTCCAAAGAGCGGCGATTGCGGGCGCACTATACAAGACCGAAAGCCTGAATCAATCGCGCAGAGGGAGACTTTTAGCCGCTTTTTCAAAAAGGTGACAAATGAGTGTGCTTGTTTGGGACACTTAATGCAGATACCGTTTCCTCCACGTTTTGTTCATTGATCTGCCTTGGGCTGGGGGGCTCACGCCATGTTCCTGTTTCGACTGCTTGGACTGCTTCTGATCACTCTTGCCTTGATGGCGCTTGGTGCAGATGCACTCAAATCACTGGAGGCCGGTGCTCTGGAAATCCGCTCGCTCGGTGAGATTTGGGCACTTGTAAGCCAATCAACCTTTGACGGTTTCACCGGGTGGGTTTCGACCTCTGTACCGGCTGCTGCCGGTCCTGTGACAACTGTTCTAAGCTATCCGGCTTGGGCTGTGCTCGGCGTTGTCGGCATCGTCATTGCCGGATTAATCCGGCTCGTTCGGCGCTAAGAACCAACAAATTCCACAAAAAAAGCGCTCCGGTTTCGGCCGGGGCGCTTTTTATTTTGTCGGGCAGGATCGCCGCTCAGTTTTCGTCCATTTTCAGGGCCGAGATGAAGGCATCTTGTGGGATTTCCACACGTCCGAATTGCCGCATCTTCTTCTTGCCTTCCTTCTGCTTATCCAGAAGCTTGCGCTTGCGTGTCGCGTCGCCGCCATAACATTTGGCGGTCACGTCCTTACGCATGGCCGAAATCGTTTCACGCGCAATCACGCGCCCGCCAATGGCTGCCTGAATAGGAATCTTGAAGAGATGTTTTGGGATAAGCTCCTTCAGCTTCTCACACATGACACGGCCGCGCTGTTCAGCGCGTGAACGGTGCACGATGGTCGCCAGCGCATCCACAGGCTCTTCGTTGACCAGTATCGACATGCGTACGAGATCGCCTGTCTCATAACCCTCAATATGATAGTCAAAGCTCGCATAGCCACGCGTCACTGACTTCAGGCGGTCGTAGAAGTCGAGCACCACTTCGTTGAGCGGCAGATGATAGACCAGCATGGCGCGGCTACCAGCATAGGTCAGATCAATCTGCGAGCCACGACGGTCCTCGCAAAGCTTCAACACGGCACCCAGATATTCGTCAGGCACCAGAATGGTCGCCTTGATCCACGGCTCCTCGATATGGTCGATGCGCGTCGTATCGGGCATATCGGCCGGATTGTGCATATCGACCACGGACCCGTCCACCATATGCAGATGGTAGATCACCGAAGGCGCGGTGGTGATGAGATCGATGTTGAATTCGCGCTCAAGTCGCTCGCGAATAATTTCCAGATGCAGCAGCCCAAGAAAACCGCAGCGGAAACCGAAACCCAGCGCGGCTGATGTTTCCATCTCGAATTCAAAGCTCGCATCATTGAGACGGAGCTTGCCCATCGCCTCGCGCAGATCTTCGAATTCTGACGCATCTACCGGGAATAAACCGCAGAACACAACTGGCTGGGCGGGCTTGAAACCGGATAGCGCTTTTTCGCAAGGGCGGCGCTCTTCTGTGATCGTGTCACCGACGCGTGTATCAGCCACTTCCTTGATGGAAGCTGTAAAAAATCCGATCTCACCAGGCGTAAGGCTCGGCACATTCTCGCGTTTGGGGCGGAAGATACCCACTTGTTCGATCGTGTAGGTGCCGCCGGAACCCATCATCTTGACGCGCTGGCCCTTCTTCATCTCGCCATCAATAATGCGCACCAGCACGACAACGCCAAGATAAGCATCATACCAGCTATCGACCAGCATGGCCTTCAAGGGTGCACTGATGTCGCCCTTCGGCGGCGGCAGGCGCTTTACAATCGCTTCCAGCACATCGGGAATACCTATGCCGCTCTTGGCTGAAATTTCGACAGCATCGGAGGCATCAAGCCCGATCACATCCTCGATCTGCTCGCGGGTTTTTTGCGGGTCTGCGGCGGGCAAGTCGATCTTGTTGAGGACCGGCACGACCTCATGGTTCACTTCCAGCGCCTGATAGACATTGGCGAGCGTCTGGGCTTCCACGCCTTGGCTCGCATCCACCACCAGCAGCGAGCCTTCACAGGCCGCCAGCGAGCGGTTCACTTCATAGGCAAAGTCCACATGGCCGGGTGTGTCGATAAGGTTCAGCTCGTAAATCTCACCATCCAGCGCCTTGTATTCCAAACGCACGGTCTGGGCCTTGATGGTAATCCCACGTTCGCGCTCGATATCCATGGAATCAAGCACTTGCTCCTTCATCTCGCGCACGGTCAGGCCACCGCAGAGCTGGATCAGCCGGTCTGCGAGGGTGGATTTGCCGTGGTCGATATGAGCAATAATGGAAAAATTGCGGATATGGCTGAGTTCGGTCATGGGGCCGTTTCGGACTTTCTGTACAGGCTTGCGCGCCCATATAGCACTGGGAGGCCGGTGAAGCCAATTGGGCCGTTTTGCCGCCCTGCCGATCAACCCTGCCAATTAGCCTTGCGCTTCTCCATCCAGGCTTTGACGCCTTCCTTGTAGTCGGGATGCATGGACATCTCGACCAGCATGGCCTCGGCGTGATTGACGGCCGATGCAGCATCGCCGTGAAGGTCTTTATATATCTGACGCTTGGTCTCCCGCAGAGACCCGGGCGAGACACCATCTGCCATTGCACGGGCATAGGCAATCACATGGGGCATAAGCTGGTCTGGCGCGACCAGCTTGTTCAGAAAGCCCATCGCCATGGCCTCGTCGGAGGTGAATATCCGGCTGGAAAGGAGAATATCATTGGCATGCGTCACGCCAATGATACGCGGCAGGAGCCATGACAGGCCATATTCAGCCGGAAAGTTGAAACGGCCATGCGCGGCTGTGAATTTGGCACCTGGCACCGCAAAGCGAAGATCGGCAAAAGCGGCCAGCACTAGGCCCACGCCTGCCGCCGGACCATTGATGGCAGCGATGACCGGTTTTGTGAGGCCGAAATGATAGGCAAAAGTCGCGTCGAATTCAGGTGCCACACCATAGCCGGGCTTGGCAATATCCTCGGAAATCCCCGCATCATATTTACCCCGTTCGGAATGACCTTCGAGCGCATTGAGATCGGCGCCTGCGCAAAAGGCACCTCCTTCGGGATCGCCCGTCACGATAATGACGCGCACAGCCGGGTCTTGGTCAGCCTCTGCCAGCACCCAGCGATATTCGGTGTGCATGCGCCCCGTCCATGAGTTGCGGCGCTTAGGACGAGAAAGCGTGATGACCGCAAGCCCTTCGGCAATCTCATATGTGATTGTCTTGAGTTCCATATGGCGTTCCTTAGGCAGCTAAATAGCTGCGGACAATCTCGACAATCTTTGCAGGCTGTTCGGGCAACATGGCGTGACCGGCATTTGGCAATTCAACCAATGTCACACGGTCCGGTAGGCGTTTTTTGATATCATGCGCATTGGCGGGCAATGCAATCGTGTCTTCTAGAGCCTGCACCACGAGCATGGGCTGGCCACCAGCCTCCCACCAATCTTCAACCGGCGTCAGGCGCACGGCGGTGGATTGCATACGCATCACATTGGGATACCAACCATCGTGCCATACAGACGCGTCATTGCCTTTGGCGAAGAAACCATAGGCGACATTTTTCAGGTGCTCTTCTGGCGACAGGCTTTCATTGAAGCAGTTGATGAGCGCGATACGGGCTTCTTCGGGCATTTCCATGAGGCCACCACAGGCCAGCAGCACGACGCGCGACACAAGGCTGGGAAAATCTGCCGCCGTGGTGCGCGCCAAACGATTGCCAAAGGCGTGACCGAGAAGCGTGACGGGCGCTTGGCCCAAGCTCTCGATGACAGCGGCCACGTCTTCTGCCAAATCATGCAAAGTCAAATCACGCATCGGCCCATCGCTGCCGCTGATGCCACGCGGATCTGGCAATGTGACGCGATAACCAGCGTCTGCCAGCGACGACGCCACTTCATCGAAATCACTGCCCGGACGGCCAAGTGAGGCCAACATGACAATGGGTTGGCCAGACGTGGGACCAATGGTGCGGCCACGCAGGACAATGGCGTTACCCGCCTTGTCCTGTCGCTTCAATTCATAAGCCTCAAACATTATCACCCCCCGAGGATAAGATTGTTCAGCCGCGCAATGTGCCACCTGTCGCTTTTTCAACGGCCGCGATGACCGATTTCGACACGGTGTCGATTTCTTCATCTGTCAGCGTCTTCTCTGTCGGCTGCAATGTGACTTCAATGGCGAGTGACTTCTTGCCCTCTCCCATTGCGCCGCCTTCGAAGACGTCAAAGAGCGACACATCAACGATGAGCTTCTTGTCGGCGTTGCGGGCCGCGCGGATCAACGCATCAGCGGACACATCCACATCCACCACAAAGGCAAAATCGCGGCGCACAGGCTGCAAATCGGACAGCGAGAGCGGCGGTTTAGACCGTGTGGGCTTCTTCTTAGGTTCGGGCAACATGGCTGGGAATATCTCGAAGGCAACCACGGGGCCTGCAATATCCATCTCAGCCAAGATACGCGGATGCACTTCGCCGAAATAGCCGATGACATTCTTAGGCCCAAGCTTGAAAGCACCTGAACGGCCCGGATGATACCAATGAGGCGCATCATTGCTCACCTGCAATTGCGGCGCACCAAGAGCGGCCAGCAGCGCCAGCGCATCGGCTTTAGCGTCCAGCGCATCCACAGGGCCCGATTTGCCCTGCCAGTGGCGACCAGCACCTTGGGGACGTGCCGTGCCGCGGCGCAGGCCAGTGGCCGCAAAGATCTGACCTTCGGGTGTTTCGTCACCGAATTGCTGACCGGCCTCAAACAGCGCCACATCGGCAAAGCCGCGATCCACATTTCGACCGGCAGCAGCGATGAGGCCTGCAAGCAGGCTCGGGCGCATATGGCTCATGTCTGACGAGATCGGATTGGCAAGCTTCAGAGCTGGTGTCGCATTGCCGCCACCAAAGAGCGATGCTTGCGCTTCGGAGACAAATGACCAGTTGACCGTTTCAATGAGGCCACGCGCCGCCAATGCACGACGCGCGATACGCTCACGCTTCTGCATTGTGGAAAGCACGGGGCGCGCCACGGCATGAGCACGCGGCAGGGGTGTGGATTTCACGCCCGCTAATCCATGCACGCGAACCACTTCTTCCACGAGGTCGGCACTACCATCAATGTCGGGTCGCCATGACGGCACTGACACATCAAGCATGCCGCCGGGCTTTTCCGTCACGCCAAAACCCAAATGCTTCAAAATGCTTTCAGACTCGTTGCGCGCCAGCGAAAGCCCTGTGAGCTTTTCAACACGCATCGGATCGAAATGAATGACCTTGGTCGTGTCGGGCACTTGTCCCGCAACGATAAGATTGGACGGTTCACCACCGCAAAGCTCCAGCACCATCTTGGTCGCGAGTTCCAGACCGGGGACAGTGAAGGCGGGATCAATGCCGCGCTCAAAACGATAGCGCGCGTCTGAAATAATCCCCGTTGCACGGCCTGTCTTTGCCGTGCGAACCGGATCAAAGTAAGCACTTTCAATGAAGACATCGGTGGTTGTCTCTGTGGAGCCGGATGTTTCACCACCCATAACACCAGCAAAGCCAAGCACATTTTCATCGTCAGCGATGACGCAGAATTCAGGCGCGACATCATAAGTCTTGCCATCGAGTGCCACGAGCTTTTCGCCCTTGCGACCGAGACGCGCCACAAGATCGCCTTTGACCTTGGCTGCGTCATAGACATGCAAAGGCCGCGCACGATCAAGCGAGATGAAATTGGTGATATCGACCAGCGCATTGATCGGGCGCAGGCCCACGGCGGTCAGATAGTTCTGCAACCATTCCGGGCTTGGGCCGTTCTTTACACCGCGGATAAGTCGGCCTGCGAAAATCGGGCAAGCGTCTTCTGTGCCCGGCGCAAAGTCGAGCTTGATGCCTATGGGGCTGTCGAACTTGCCTTCGACCGGCGGGAAGTGGCCCTCGCGCAAGCGACCAAGACCAGCGGCGGCCAGATCACGCGCGACGCCATAGACGCCGAGGCAATCGGGGCGGTTGGGCGTGATGGCGATTTCGATGACGGGATCGTTCGCACCCAAGGCGTCAGATGCTGGTGTGCCGACAGCAAATGTGTCGGGCAATTCGATGATGCCGTCATGCTCTTCCGACAATTCGAGTTCGCGCATCGAACACATCATGCCGTTTGATTCAACGCCGCGAATTTTCGTCGGCTTCAGCACCATGCCATTGGCGGGGATCGTGGCCCCTGACGGCGCAAAAACGCCTGTGAGGCCCGCGCGCGCATTCGGCGCGCCGCAGACGACTTGCAGCACTTCGATTTTACCCCCGACCAGCGCTTCAACTTTGCAGACCTGCAATTTGTCGGCATCCGGGTGCGGCGCGGTTTCAAGGATTTTGGCAACGCGGAAGGGTGCCAAAATCTTGGCGGGGTCTTCCACACCTTCAACCTCAAGGCCGAGCATGGTCAGTTGTTCGACGATCTGATCAAGCGTGGCGTCTGTTTCAAGCGGCTGCTTCAGCCAGGAGAGAGTGAACTTCACGACGAGAGCCCTCCGGCGAGTGTCGGCACATCAAGGGCCGAGAAACCATAGTGACGCAACCAGCGCAGATCGCTTTCGAAGAAGGCGCGCAGATCGGGAATGCCATATTTGAGCATGGCGATACGGTCGAGGCCGATGCCGAAGGCAAAGCCCTGATATTTTTCTGGGTCAAGACCAACGGCTTTCAGCACATTGGGGTGGACCATGCCGCAACCGAGGATTTCCAGCCAGTCATCGCCTTCGCCGATGCGGATTTCATTGCCGAGACGCGCACAACGCACATCGACTTCCATCGAAGGTTCGGTGAAGGGGAAAAACGAGGGACGCATGCGCAACTCAACGCCATCGACTTCAAAGAAGGCGGCGAGAAACTCTTCCAACACCCATTTCAGATGACCCATATGGGTCGTCTCATCGATGACGAGGCCTTCGATCTGGTGAAACTGGGGCGTGTGGGTCTGGTCGCTATCGCTGCGATAGGTCCGACCGGGGCAAATGAAACGGAAGGGCGGCTTGCCCTTCTCCATCGTACGCACCTGGACGGGGCTGGTATGGGTGCGGAGCAGCAGGCGTGACCCATCGGCGCGTGGTTCGAAATAGAAGGTGTCGTGCATCTCGCGGGCGGGATGAGCCTCCGGGAAATTCAGCGATGTGAAGTTGTAGTGATCGGTTTCGATGTCCGGTCCCTGCTCATAGGCAAAGCCCATATCGGCGAAGATCGAGATCACTTCGTCCAGCACTTGGGAGAGCGGATGGATACGGCCCTCGTCAGCGGCATTCTCGCGCACGGGCAGCGTCACATCGATTTTTTCGTGGGCGAGGCGCGCTTCAAGAGCGGCTTCGGCCAGCTCGGCCTTGCGGGCCGTCAGTGCGTCGGTGAGGCGTGTTTTGAGGCCGTTCAGGGCCGGACCTGCGGTCTGGCGCTCTTCGGCGCTCATGCCGCCCAAGCCCTTCATCAGCTCAGAGACCGAGCCTTTCTTACCAAGGGCGGCAACGCGCACCGCTTCGAGCGTCGGCTCGTCCGTGGCGTTTGCAATGGCAGCAGTAATATCTGCTTCGAGTTTCGGGAGGTCCTGAATATCCGTCATGAGCTTTCTCAAACGTCAAATGTCGCCAAGCGCGGGAACCCGTCTCGGTGGCAAGGGAACTGACATGAGAATAGCTGGTCCGCCCCACCCCGGTCAGACCCGCGCGTAAACGCGCGGGCCCCGACGGGTGTATCGGCCCTGAAGGGTCAGGTAAAGGGCAGCAGGCTCGAATTAAGCGAGCGCTGCCTGGGCCTTATCGACCAGGGCCTTGAAGGCCTCAGGCTCGTGGATGGCGATATCCGAGAGCACCTTGCGGTCAACCTCGATGCCAGCCTTGCTGAGGCCGTCAATAAATCGACCATAGGTCAGGCCATGCTCGCGTGTCGCGGCATTGATGCGCTGGATCCAGAGCGAGCGGAAATTGCGCTTCTTGGTGCGACGATCGCGATAGGCGTATTGGCCGGCCTTCTCCACTGCCTGATTGGCAATGCGGAAGGTATTCTTGCGGCGGCCGTAAAAGCCTTTCGCTGCCTTAATAACTTTGCGGTGGCGGGCGTGGGTGGTAACGCCCCGTTTAACGCGCGACATGGTTTAATTCCTCTTCAGGTGTTCCTGTACAGATTCCGGGGCTTCACGCGTTGGGCATGAAGTAACGAAGCACACGCGCCGCATCCACTGGGGACATGATCGTTGTGCCGCGCTTATTGCGGATCTGCTTGTTGGACCGACGGATCATCATGTGGCGTTTGCCAGCCTGACCACGTTTCACTTTTCCTGAAGCGGTAAGCCTGAAGCGCTTCTTGGTACCGCTCTTCGTCTTCAACTTGGGCATTTTGCTCTCCTTTTGGGTCAGCCCCATTCGCTGAAGACCTTGAAAACACAAGGAAAATGGGGCCAGTCTTGGCATTTCGGACGATCACGGCATGCCCTTCATGGCCGGGTCGTCCCGAAGGCGCGGATTTATAAGGGAAATAGGCTCTGCGTCAAGGGTATGCGCGCGAAAACAGCCAGTTTGATTGCCGCAGGGCAAGGTTGCGGGCCGCGATCCCCCGACTTAATGGCGGGTGCTGGCGCGATAGGGCAAAATTTCAGGAAGGGCACGGTCGAAACTGGCATAATCGACGACCACGGGCGAATTGGCCTTATGTGACACCTCTTTGAGCGCAGGCTTCTTCTCCGGCTTGACACTCAGTTCGGCAATATGACGCTCGAGATCGGGCTCAGGTTCACGCACAGAGGCAAAGGCAGTCTCGATTTCGCGGTGCCAACGCTCGTGAATGCTGGAAACGGGCACCTCGCCTGCGACCCGCTCGGCAGGCTGCGCATTCTGGCGGATCATAGCGTCATTAGCACCCAACGCTGCCTGACGATAAATTGCCAGATGCATAGCGCGTGCAGCAAGCTCCCGCATGGCCAAAGCGCCGCGTTCACTGTCTTCCAAATTATGGACCATCACCAGTAATGAGCGGTTGGACAAATGGTCATACTTGCCTGAACCCGCGCGAGACATCGCAGTGCCGTTGCCGATCTGCGTGCTGTAGAACTCGTCGAAATTATAGCCCTCACTCATTAAGAGCGTGAGACGTGCCCAAAGCCGCACACCATTGCGCCATGCAGGCGAGCGGCTGGGGTCGCGAAATATCTGGAAATCTGGGGTCAGGGATTTTCTCGCATTGCGAAAAAATTTCACCAGATGAGTACCAGCAAACTGCACTTCAGAACGCAGACGAGCGGAAACGGCTTCAGCTTTACGCCGAATTGTCCTCCCCACTTTCCTGTGTTTGGCGCGAGCCATGTGCATACCATCCTGGAATACGTCTGCATGGCAAAAGACCATGGCAGATAGCGTCCAAAATGAAGCACAAAGCTGAAATATGAGTGTTATCCACAGGCGTTGGGCGGTAATCCAAACTTAAGCATAAAACCGGCAGAATACGGAGATATTTCAGCCACAATAGACCCGTGTGACCCGATCCTCGTCATCAAGATCAATGTTCAGACGGTTCGGGCGGTAATCTTTTGTCACCGCCATTCCGGGCCTGATGATGCGTATGCTGCCAAGCCCTTCTGGCGGTTCCCCACCCAGAGCTGCCTGCATATCGGCAACCGGATGCATGGTCCAGATACCGCCAAGTGTTTCCGCCACCGCCGCGCAGCCTTCCAGTTTTTCTTCGAAAGCTTTTTCGGTGCGCTCCTTTGGCGAACCGGCCTCCGGGCCGCTATCGCAAGCACTGACCAGCAGAGCGCCGGAGATCAGAAATCCCACCTGAAGAAACCGGCTGGCAGTCAAACCTGTCCCGCTCATTCTGCCGCGCCTTTCTGATTGACCTGCGCCTTTGCCACCGAGGCACGCACAACGGGGATCTCGTCATCAGCCAGTGGCTTCATCCAGTTTTTGCGCGCAAGAGCTGCTTCAATATAGGGCGCAAGTTCGGCGGCCTTGCGGGCCTCACGCTCGGCCACTTCCGCCTTGAACTCGGGCATGACTTCGGCTGCGAAGAGTTCCAGAGATTCACAAATATGCTGGTGCTTGTTGCGACCGGCCTGCTGCATAAAAATCACCTGATCGACACCTGCCGCCTGAAAAGCTTTCAGGTGTTTGCGCATATCGTCGGGCGTGCCAATGCCGGTGGCAATGTTTTCGGCGCGTGCTGCCGCATCGATGATTTCCTGCGTGCGGTTGCCACGTTTCTCCAGATAGTCACCCCACATATTTGTGCGGCCAGGCACAGTGTCATGGGCAACCAATGCGTTGAGCGCATAGCCGAAAAACTCGAACCCCTCATGGCCGCGACGGATCGCTTCGGCGCGATCGTGGTGGACCGAAAAATTCGAAACCATCGCGATATTGGCATTCACGCTATGCCCGATGGGTTTGCACTCTTCAGATTTGATGATGCCGTAATAGATTTCGGACCATGCCTTGGCTTCTTCGGGATCGACAAAAGAGAACGCCAATGCACCGACACCCAGCTGGGCGGCAACTTTGATCGTGTCGCGATTGGTGCAGGCCATCCACATGGGCGGATGCGGCTTTTGCACGGGTTTTGGCAGCACATTGCGGCAGGGCATGGAGAAATTTGCGCTTTCAAAACCCGGATAGGGGTCAAGCACCATCATATTGGCGATCTGTTCGCCGGCCTCGATGGCCATGGCGCGTTTTTCCTTGGCGGGAATATTGAAACCGCCAAGCTCCAATCGCGTCGCGCCTTCGCCGATGCCGAAATCGAGACGGCCACGCGAGATAATGTCGAGCGTCGCAAGACCTTCTGCTGTGCGGGCGGGGTGATTGTAATTCGGAATCACCTGCCGGATGCCATGGCCGACGCGGATATTCTTGGTGCGTGCGGCAGCGGCGGCGAGAAAAACTTCCGGTGCGGATGAGTGGGAATATTCGTCGAGAAAATGATGCTCGACTTCCCATGCGTGATCGAAGCCCAGCCGGTCCGCTAGCTCCACTTGTTCCAATGCCTCATGGAACAGGCGTTCCTCGTCTCCCGGCAACCATGGCTTTGGCAATTGCAATTCGTAAAACACACCGAATTTCATGAGGTCCTCCCCGACCGATCATCGTTCCGCATTTTTTGCGGTTATTTGAAAGCGATGATTCATCTTGGGCAGAGGCAAGGCGCAACGCAAGGCAACAGGCTTGCGCGACCATCACAAACCGCGTGAAACAGCTTACCGCGCTGTCAGCAAATGGTCTGAACTAGCGGCAGAACTCGTGCGCCTATTCTGGCGCATCTCGATCTCATGGGCGGCGATTTCGGCGCGGAGGCTCTTGCCTTCCGTTTCTACAATACGATGCAAGGCCTCATCGGAGAGCCACGCAAGCTGGATGGGTGGTGCGGATTCCGCCGCCTGACGCATGGTCTCGGATTCGTAGAACGAGATACGGCTCGAGCGACGGAAAATATGTCTGAGATATTTAAAGAGCAGCATGTCCCCTCCCATAGGCGTCAATGAACGATACAATACTAAATATATAGATCGTAATGTTAATCATTATACGTAGATCGGCGGAAACCGGTCCAAACTGGTTATAAATATGCGCCCCATCTGCCCGCCGACGGTCGGCAGATGGACCAAAGGGGGGCGGCTCCGCTAGCGTGTGGCGGGTTCGATAGGACCGATTCGCGGGCCGCGACCAAGGGTCCATGGGGAGAGAAGCAATGGCGAAACCACTACAGATTGCCCATCGCGGCGGGGCGGGCCTGTGGCCTGAAAACACGCTGGATGCCTTTACCCATGCGATGGATATAGGGGCCGACGGGATCGAACTCGACGTGCATCTGACGCGCGACGGCGTGCCGGTGGTGCATCATGACGAGAGCCTGAAACCCGCCATTGCGCGGGGGGCGGACGGGCAATGGCTGGTGCGTCCGACGCCGCTGATCAAGGAACTCGATTACGCGCAATTGCGCCATTACGACATCGGACGATTGCGGCCTGATGCCCGATATAGCGCACGCTACCCTGAGCAAAGCCCGCGCGACGGGGCGTGCATTCCGCGTTTGGAGGATGCCTATAATGTCGTAAAAAGCCACGGAAAGCCTGACTTTCATATCTATGTGGAACTGAAAACGGCACTGCTGGACCTCAGCCAATCGGCTGATCCAGAGACACTGGCCGAGACGGTCGTGGACCTGACGCGTCGCTCGGGCATGGGGCACCGGATGACGTTTGTCTCGTTCGACTGGCGTGCGCTGGCACATGCCAAACGCATCGCGCCGGAGCTGAAAAACGCTTTTACTACAAGCCCTTTCTACATGCTCGACCCCGAGGACCCGTCGGCCAAAAACGACAAACCCGGCTCGGAAGACGAAGCGATCCGCGCGGCATCGGCCAAGGGGGCGGACTGGATGGCGGGTTTTGACTGGCGCGACCAGAAGGGGCCGAGCTTTGCCGCCAAAATGCTGCAAGCCATCGCAGCAGGACCGGCGGATGGCTGGTTTGCCTGGTCGGGCGATGTGACGGAAGAGACGGTGGAGATTGCACGGGCCAACAAGCTGACCGTGTCGGCATGGACCGTGGACGAGCCAAAAGAGATGCAGCGACTGGTCGATCTGGGCATTGATGCGATCCTGACCGACCGCCCCGACAGGCTGAAAAAACTGCTCGAATGAAGCTCATTTTCCGATGTTTTCCTTCACGAGATCGAGCGTTTCCAGCACGAGATTGAGCGTTTCGCCTTCTTCATCGCTGATCACGCATAACAAAAGGCCCGGCAAAACTGCCGGGCCTTTTTCGTCATGTCTTTATCCCCGAAATGCGGCGGCCTTACTTCGGCGCCAGCACCATCACCATCTGGCGACCTTCGAGACGGGGATAGGCTTCGACCTTGGAAATATCCTCGACCTGCTCTTTGACTTTGTTCAAGAGAGCCATACCGAGTTCCTGATGCGCCATTTCGCGACCACGGAAGCGGAGGGTCACTTTGACCTTGTCGCCTTCCTCGAAGAAGCGAAGCATGGATTTCATCTTCACGTCATAGTCATGCGTGTCGATGTTCGGGCGCATCTTGATTTCTTTGACTTCGACAGTCTTCTGCTTCTTGCGGGCCTCGTTGGCCTTCTTCTGCGCCTGGAATTTGAATTTGCCGAAATCGAGCAGCTTGCACACGGGCGGATTGGAATTGGGCGACACTTCGACAAGGTCGAGCCCGGCCTCTTCCGCCATGCGCATGGCTTCAACCGTCGGAATTACGCCGCGCTTTTCGCCTTCGGCGTCGATGAGAAGAACGGAAGATTCATCGATCATCTCATTAATGCGCGGGCCCTCACGAGTGGGCGGCGCCTGGATTGGTCTGCGAGCTATGTAATCATCTCCTTCTGTCTTGTCCGTCAGCAGTCACAACATTTTTGCTCTAATGCCGCATGACGCGGGACCAGCAAACCCGATTTCAGGCTTCCCGACGGATATGTAACGCAAAGCTATAGATTTGATGGGCCTTGGCCGCAAGTCCCGATCAGAAGATCGGGGCGGGAAAGCCGCATATCAAGGCCTAAAACCACACCATTTGGGCCGTGGCCAGACACAAAACCGCAGGAAACGCGTCATAAAGCTGCCTTCGCAGTCATAAATGGCGGCAAATTCCATCCATGATATGCGCCGCACCAGAGCCAGAAACCGCGCGGGGCCGTGCGCCAGCCCCTCGCTCCAGACCTCATCTGCGAGGGGCGAAAGCCGTGCCACGGCGGCGGGGCTGGTGAGAAGCACGATCCGCGCATCGCCGATCCCGGCCCGCACGGCACGCAAACGATCCTCGGCATCGGCGCGCGGAGCCAGCAGCAAGACCAGCACTGCGCGCGCTCTGGTCTGATCGAAGGGCATAGGCTCAGGCCCGCGCTGGCGCAAGGAGACGCGCATAGATGGAAAGGGTCGCGCTTGTCATAGCGGCGAGCGAATAATGATCGAGCACATTCATGCGACCACGCGCACCCATGGCGGCGCGGGCAGCGGGCGTGAGATCGAGCATGGCACGCATGGCCGACGCCAAGGCGCCCACATCGCCCGTGGCGACGGGAATGCCGGTGGCGGCATCAAGACCACTAAGGCCATCGGCACCGATGACCGTTTCGCGCTGGCCGCCGCTGTCTGATGCAATGACGGGGCGCTGCATGGCCTGCGCCTCGACGGCTGTGCGTCCGAAAGGCTCGGCCTCGATGGAAGGCGACAGCACAATGTCGGCCAGCGCGTAAGCCGCAGGCATGTCCTGACAGGACCCTGTGAGGGACACCACGTCCTGCAAACCCGCCTTTGCGATCATGCCCTGCAACTCATCAAGATAATCGTCACGGCCTTGCGCATCGCCGACCAGCAGAAGCCGGAAGCGGCTCTTGTCGCCCAGCGCCTGCACAAGTTGCGCTGCCGCCTCGATGGCAAGGGTCTGGCCCTTCCAGCGGGTGAGACGGGCGGGCAGCATGAAACAGAGACGAGTGTCATCGGGCACATGCCATTCGCTGCGCAAAGCCTGAACGCGATCCGGGGTGACGGCGGACGGATCGAAATGCGCCACATCAATGCCGCGCGGCACAGTGAAGATGCGGGCGGCATCGGGCGCATGGACACGCGCGATGCGGGCGGCGGTGTAGGCGGAATTGGCGATCACAGCATCGCCACGCGCCATGACGGAATTGTAAAACACTTTGAGGCGCGGGTTTTCATGCACCTTGGAATGATAGGTGGTGACGAAGGGACGCGCGGTGCGCCGCGCGGCCGCCAGCGCCGACCAAGCGGGCGCGCGCGAGCGGGCATGGACGAGGCTGACTTTTTCGCGCGTGATGAGGCGCGTGAGATGCTCGACATTGAGCGCCATGATGACGGGATTTTTCGACTTCACGGCCATGTCGATATGCTCGGCACCCACCGCTTCCAGCTCGCGCACCAGACGCCCGCCGGAACTGACGACAATGGCGCGGCCATGCGCCTCGACAATGGCACGCGCCATATCGACCGTTGTGCGCTCGGCACCGCCAATATCGAGCGTCGGCACGATTTGCAGAATGGTGGGGCGCGTCAGCGCGGCGAAATCAGCGTTCAAGACCTGAGACACGGGAGAAGTCCTTCATCGACGCCTGCAACAAAAACCGTTTGAATGGCGCTCTCCTTTTTATTAGCACGGACCCGAGATGAGTGACACTGCCGACCACCCCGCCCCGCACCAGACTCTGGCACGCCCTGACGGCGAAGAGATTGCCTATTTGCGCAACCGCGCCAAAAAACCGGCGGGCAAAGCGGGGCTTGTCTGGATGGGCGGTTTCAAATCCGACATGGCCGGCACAAAAGCACTGGCGCTGGCGGAATGGGCGGTAAGGGCTGACCGCGACCTGTTGCGCTTTGACTATTTCGGGCATGGACAATCGAGCGGCACATTCACTGATGGCACAATCGGGCGCTGGCGCGAAGATGCGCTGGCGGCATTTGACGAATTGACCGCAGGCCCGCAGGTGATTGTCGGCTCCAGCATGGGCGGATGGATGGCGCTGCTGACAGCGCTGGCGCGGCCCGAGCGCGTGAAAGCGCTGGTGCTGATCGCACCTGCGCCGGACTTCACACAAGAGTTGATGTGGAAGGGATTTTCCGACGAGGTGAAAGCGACGCTGAAACGCGACGGGATTTATCGCGAACCGTCAGACTTTGACGAGCCTTACGAGATCACGCTGAAACTGATCGAGGAAAGTGCCGCGCATTTGCTGCTGGGCGGGCCCATTGCCATTGATGTGCCTGTGCGTGTGATGCAGGGCATGCGCGATGAAAGCGTGCCATGGGCGCATGCGATGCGGCTGGTGGAAGCGCTGACGAGCGAGGATGTGGAAGTGCATCTGAGCAAGGCAGGCGACCACCGGCTTTCGACACCGGATGATATTGCGCGGCTGATGGAAGTGCTGGGGGATGTGCTGCGGCAGGTGGAGGGGTGAGAATTCAACTTTGTAAAAACTCAGCCATCCACGTCTATCCTAAAAGAAGATGTCGACGAAATCAGACCTAGAAATACATAGTATGTCGCAGACTAATAGCGGGTACGGTCGTTGTTCAATCATGGCTCAACGCAAACAGAACAGCTCAGTCCACCCCGCACCAAAGCGGACACTTTCGATTACCGACGGAACGACTACGACGGGCAAATGAAGAACTTTTGTGTGAGTCTAATCTGTACAAGTCATTTTAAGCACCTAGCATTTGTGCGTAGTAGCGACTGTGGACAGGGACTAGCGACAGAGTCCACCGTATAGTCATCAATTGTAGAGATGGTGTCTGAAACAGAATTCGGATCGCGATGGAATGGAGTGAGGCGTGAACGACGGCACTTTACATGATTCAGATCGGGCGGTTTTTGAACGCTTAAAATCTTCGGGCAGAATATCGCACGACTTGCAGCGCGTCATGACCCAGAGATTTAATCGATGTAGTCTGTGTGAAATGCCTATCGACATAAAACGCCCGGCCTTTGCTGGATATGATCGCGCAGGAGTTCCGTTGCTTGTTTGCGCTGGCTGCTCTGATGCGCTTGAGGAATTGTCGACCCCTGTCTACCACTACGGGAAGTTTGATTTGTCCGTTGAGGAACACCAATCGTTGTGGCGCTATATGGATTTCTCAAAGTTCGTTGCCATGCTAACGCAAGGTGGGCTTTACTTCACTCGTGCAGCAAATTTCACCGATCCATTCGAAGCCGCCGCTGGAATCGCATCAAGAGAAATTATTTGGAACGAGCACTACTTGCGGTTCTTTAAAGATGCAATCGTAACGCCTCCACTAGGTTATCCGCCTGTCAAAAAGCTAGATAGCGAAATAGAGGAAGACGCAGCTCGACTGCTTCAGCAACTCAAGTTCGCATACGCTCTTGCACGAAATTCTCTCGTGAGCTGCTGGCATACGAACGATGTCGAGTCGGAAGCTCAATGGCAAATATACTGCTCTTCAGGCGCACCCGGACTCGCCATAAGAACAAATATTGACCGATTGTGGCGTGCTACCAAGAATGAAACCGGCGTGAAAATTGGGAAAATTCAGTACATGGATTTTAAGAGGCACTTTGCTTCCGGAGATGAGCGTATCTTCTGCAAGCGCTCCTCGCTTGCGCATGAAAGAGAAGTACGGGCTGTTCTCCCAAATGACCGAAAAGCGCCAGCTGATGGACGACTAGTTACCTGTAACTTGAACGACCTCATAGAGGAAGTGATCGTATCTCCCTATTCACCTCCATGGTTCCGAAATGTTGTTCAAGAAACCATCGATAAGTTTGGCTACAAGCTGTGTGTTGGTAAGTCCGAGATTTCAGAAACGCCGTTCTATTGATTTTGTATGCATCCTCCTTTTCTGAGAAAAATTTACTCCGATGCATCGCAATATTGCACCCCCGCTATGGGTTTAATGACTACCAGCGACCAATGAAGTGCTGTTGCGGCAGGTGTGGAGGGATGAGACGAAAGACCCTCACCCTCCGCGAGCTTGCGCTCGCTCCTCCCTCTCCCAGAGGGAGAGGGGAAGATGGGAGAAGGGGGAGGGTCTTTTCTATTTTTCTTTTGCCAATGCCCGCAGGCCTTCGCGATAGGTCGGGTATTTCAATGTGACGCCTAGCTCTTCGCGCAGGCGGGTGTTGGAGACGCGTTTGCTCTCGGCGTAGAAGCTGCGGGCCATGGGGGAGAGGTCGGCGTCTTCAAATGCGATTTCGGGTGGCGGGGTGATGCCCAGCAGCTCGGCGGCGAAGGCGACGACGTCTTGCGGGGGGGCGGGTTCGTTGTCGCAGACATTATAGGCCGCGCCTGCATGAGGATGCGCGATGGAGGCGGCGAGGATTTGCGCTATGTCTTCGACATGGATGCGCGAGAAGACCTGACCTTCTTTCACGACACGGCGCGCCTTGCCTTCGCGCAGCGAGACGAGCTGGTTGCGGCCCGGACCGTAAATGCCTGCAAGACGGAAAATGTGGAGCGGCAGGCCAAGCGAAGCCCATTGTTGCTCGGCAAGCAAACGCCGTTCGCCGCGTGATGTGGAGGGCGCGAGCGGTGTCGCCTCGTCCACCCAGTCGCCTTCGTGATTGCCATAGACGCCGGTGGTAGAGAGATAGCCTGCCCAGTCGAGCGAGAGAGACTTGATCTGATGACCCAGAATGCGGGCGACGGGATCGCCTTCATCGTCCGGCGGGACGGAGGCGAGCAGATGGGTGGTGCCAGCAAGAGCCGCGGGATCAAGCGGGGTGTCAGGCGACCAGACATAGGCGTCTATGCCCTGCTCTTTCAGGCTTTGCGCTTTTTCTGCTGTGCGGCATGTGCCTGCTATGACAAAGCCGTGACCGCGCAGATCGCTTGCCAGTGCCTGCGCACTGAAACCAAGGCCGAAACAGAAAAGTCGTTTTTGCCCTTTTGCCAAGGCACTTATCCTCTCTCAAAAATTTAATGCCAGACTGTCCTATCACGCTTGCCAAGGCGGTGCCTGTGACCGACTTTAGGCGCCCAATAGAGACAGGACCCTATGACCATTCCAGCGAACATAAAAAACCGCATCATACGTGCCGCCGCTTTTGCCCTTATGTCGGGCCTCATTGTGACACAGATGACAGCCGCACAGGCCGAAAGCAAGACCAAGGCGCAAAAAGTCGAGCGCGACTATGATGTCTGTCTGGGATTGCTGGACACTGCACCTGAAGACGCGCTGGCCTATGCGCGTGACTGGCAGATCGAACAGGGACCGCAGGTTTTTGCCGCACGCCATTGCGCGGCGCTGGCGCAATCGGCACTGGGCTGGCACGAGGAAGCGGCCAGCACATTGAGCGGATTGGCGCTAGCGATGAAAGACGCGCCGAAAGACGCGCAAGCCGAAATATTCGCGCAAGTGGCAGATGCATGGGTGCTGGCGGGCAATGGCGAACGCGCGCGTGTGGCGATCGACCAGGCGCTGGCGCTGGACCCGCGGGCGCAATATCTGATGTCGCGGGCCAATATTCGCGCGGTGGGCGATGACTGGGACGGCACCGTGAAAGACACGGGCGCGGTGCTGGAAAAAAGCCCCAATAATACAGACGCGCTGACACTGCGGGCGACGGCCCTGCGCAATATGGGCCACCCGAAAGCCGCGCTGATGGATGCGTCACTGGCGGTTGAACTATCGCCGCATCATCTGGGGGCCTTGCTGGAACGGGGACGTGCGAAAGCGGCATTGCTCGATCTGGCGGGCGCGCGCGCCGACTGGGAAAGCGTGGTGCGCTTTGCCAATGAAACGGGCCATGGCGAAGACCCGCGTGCGCAGGCGGCACAGGATTTTCTGGATGCGAGCGTGGCGGAATAATCTTCCGGCGCAGCGAAACACATTTGCACTAGCGCAAGGCGTTCCACTCGGCCTGCACATGCGCGTCGTCATCATGCGCGGTGGCGGCCATGGTGCGCGCCTCGTCGGGGGCGAGCTCGCCCAGCGCCCAGACAGCCATGGCGCGAACAACGGGCGAGCCATGCGCCAAGCGGGCGCGGATATGCGGCAGGTACGCGGCATCTGCGCTATTGCCAATGGCAATCAGCACATTGCGCAAGAAACGGTCTATGCCGATGCGCTTGACGGGCGAACCTGAAAAGAGCGCACGGAAACTCGTGTCCTCAAGCTGCACGAGATCGGCCAACGACGGGGCGACGAGATCGTCGCGCGGGCGGAGCGCCATCTCGCTGGCGCTTTGCGCGAATTTGTTCCACGGGCAGACGGCCAGACAATCATCGCAACCATAGATGCGGTTGCCGATGGGTTTGCGAAACTCGCGCGGGATGTGGGATTTGTTCTCGATGGTGAGATAGGAAATACAGCGACGCGCATCGAGCTGATAGGGCGCGGGGAAAGCGGCTGTGGGGCAGATGTCGAGGCAGCGGCGGCAGGCTCCGCAATGATCGGGCTCGGGCGTATCTGGCTCGAAAGCATAGGTGGTGAAAATCGAACCGAGAAAAAGCCATGCGCCATAGTCGCGACTGACGAGATTTGTGTGTTTGCCCTGCCAGCCCAAACCTGCGGCAGCGGCGAGCGGCTTTTCCATGACGGGGGCTGTATCGACAAAGACTTTGACTTCGACGGGCGCGTCGGGGGCTGACTGCTCGACAAGCCAGCGGGCGACCTGTTTGAGGCGCGATTTGACGAGATCGTGATAGTCGCGATGACGGGCATAGACGGAGATATTGCCGATCTGTTTTTCGGCAAGACGCGCGAGGGGATCGTCATCGGGGCCGTAATTCATGGCGAGCATGATAATGCTCTGCACATCGGGCCAGAGCGTGGCGGCACGCGCACGGCGGCTTTCGGTTTCTTCCATCCATGCCATGTCGCCATGGCGGCCATGGGAGAGCCAGTCGCCGAGGCGGGCGGGCGCTTCGGGCGCGGCATCGGGCAAGGTGATGCGGACGAGATCGAAGCCTGCCTCCCGCGCACGCTCGATCAACCGCTCCTTGAGCGGACGATTGTCTTTGGGGGCGCGTTTAGAAGTCGAGATTGGCATAGAGCTTGGGCGGCGGCATGCCCGGCACGTGATCGGCAAGGATGGCGCGGAAGGCGGGGCGCGATTTCAGGCGCACATACCATTCCTTGGCCAGCGGATACTGGCCCCATGGCACGTCGCCGACATAATCGAGGCAGGAGAGATGGGCGGCGGCTGTGAGATCGGCCAGCGTGAGATTGTCGCCTGCCAGCCAGTGGCGCTCTTCCATGAGGAAGGAAATGTAATCGAGGTGGTAGCGCAGATTATGCAGGGCGGCACGCACCACGCTCATTTCGGGTGCGCCGCCGCCTTCGGAGGCGGGCAGGAAACGGCGGGAGACTTTTTCAAAGATCAGGCCGTCGGAGACTTCGGCGGCGAATTTGCGGTCGAACCAATCGACAAGGCGGCGCACTTCGGCACGCTCATGCGCGGTGCCGGGCAGCAAGGCCATCTCGGGCATGGTCTCTTCGAGAAATTCGCAAATGGCGGTTGCGCCGCAAATGACCTCGCCGTCTTCCTCGACCATGACGGGCACTTCGCCTGCGGGATTGAGCATGAGGAAATCCTCGCGCCGCTCCCAGTCGCGCTCCTCGATCATCTCGAAACTCTGCCCCTTTTCGGCCAAGACAAGACGGGCCTTGCGCGAGGCGGGCGAGATGGGGAGATGGTAGAGCTGACGCATGAAGTTCAATCTGCTGGAAACAATGGGGGGCGATGGATTTTCTTTAGCGTTTTTGGCGGGCGGGTGCGGGGGCACTCAACTCGTCGATAATGGGGCAGTCGGGCCGGTCATCACCATGACAGCGGCGCGCGAGATCGGCCAGAACCTTGCGCATGGCTTGTAGCTCGTCGATGCGCCGGTCGATATCGGCAATATGCGTATTGGCGACTTGTTTCACATCGGCGCTGGCGCGTGACTTGTCGCGATAAAGCGCCAATAACGCGCGGCATTGCTCGACCGTGAAGCCCAGATTGCGGGCGCTGGCGACAAAACGCAAAGTGTGGACCGCCTCCTCGCCATAAGCACGATACCCATTGTCGCTGCGGGCAGGCGCCGCGATGAGGTCGATCTCCTCATAATAGCGGATGGTCTTGGGCGGAACGCCGGTCAGTCTCGCAACTTCACCAATATTCATATCGAACCAATATTCATGTCGGCAGCCTGCCCCTCAGTCCTGAGCGAGAGGTTCGACACCCGATTCAAACTGGCCGCGCTTGCGGAAGCGGGCAAGGTAAAGCGGCAGGATGGCGCTGGTGGAAGTGGGCGCAATGCCGAGCCCTTCGAAGGTGCGGCCTTCAGATGCGGCCTCATCGCTCACCACATTGTCGATGGCCAGCAGACGCAACTGGTCGGGTGTGAGGATCGGCGTGGGGAGGAATTGCAGAAAGAACGCCTTGATGCGGGCAAAAAAGCGCGGCACAGGGGCCAGAACGCGCTTGCGACGAATGACGTGCAGCACCTGTTCCCAGATCTCGCGCATGGTCTGCACAACGGGGCCACCAAGCTCAAGCACTTTGCCGTCAAAGGCATCGCTCTCGACGACGCGGGCAATGGCCTCGGCCACGTCTTTCACATAAACCGGCTGGAAGCGCGTTGCGCCTTCAAAAAGCGGCAGGATCGGCGACAGGCGGGCAAGGGATGCAAAACGATTGTAGAAATTATCATCGGGGCCGAAGACCAGCGAGGGACGCAGGATCACGGCTTGCGGATAGATGGCAAGCACAGCCGCTTCGCCCTCGGCCTTGGAGACGGCATAGTCCGACGGGCTTTCAGCGTCTGCGCCCAGCGCCGACATCTGGATGAAAACCGGCACATTGGCGGCTTTGGCGGCCTTGGCCACACGGGCGGCACCGTCTGTCTGCACGGATTTGAAGCGCTGCTTGCCGGTTTCATAGAGAATGCCGACAAGATTGATGACGGCAGACGCACCTTCGACGGCGGCGGCGACCGATGCGTCATCGCGGATATTGGCCTGAACAGGCTCGATCTGGCCGACAACGCCGGAGGTCTTGAGGAAAAGCGCCTCGTTGGGGCGGCGCACAGCGACGCGGATACGATAGCCGCGACGGGCCAGCGCCTGCACCAGATGGCTGCCGACAAAGCCCGATCCACCGAATATGGTGATCAATGCTCCCGGTTTAAGCTGAGTTGCCGAACGCGCTTTCATGGCCATTTGCCTCATCTCCTGATCTTCTCTCCGGTCCTGCATGTGGCCGGAGGATCGCCTGCAGCACCTAGATAGCCCAATGCTTTGCCATGGGCAAAGGCTTCAAGCAAAGGCAGGCCGAACAGGCCGCGTAAAAGCGCCCCAAAGTGCCCATTGACAAGCGAGGGGGGCACATTTATGTCTCGCCTCCGATCAAGTGCCCAGGTGGCGGAATTGGTAGACGCACCAGCTTCAGGTGCTGGCGCTCGCAAGGGCGTGGAAGTTCGAGTCTTCTCCTGGGCACCACTTTTTCTCCGCATCGACAAGATGCGATGATCATCCTGACTACCAAACTGGCTGGACCGATCGCGGACAGACAGGCAGGGTGATCCACCAAACGGGGTGACCCGCCGGGCCGCGTTTTTCCTTCGGGAAGACAAACAGGATGCGCCCCCTTAAAGGCCAGAGGACATATGGCAATCACATTGCACAAAGGCGACCTTCCCGACGGGCTGACTTTCGGGTCAAGCGTGGCTGTGGATACTGAAACACTCGGCCTCAACCCGCATCGCGATCCGCTGTGCCTTGTGCAGCTTTCGGCCGGTGACGGCGATGCGCATCTGGTGCAGCTGGACCGTGGCACCTATAACGCGCCCAATCTGCGCGCCCTGATGGGCAATCAGCAGGTGGAAAAAATCTTCCACTTCGCCCGTTTCGATGTGGCGATGATGCAGAAATATCTCGGCGTTGTGACAACGCCTGTCTATTGCACCAAAATCGCCTCCAAGCTGGTGCGCACCTATACCGACCGCCACGGGCTGAAAGACCTGTCGCGCGAGACGGTGGGTGTGGACATGTCCAAGGCGCAGCAAAGCTCGGACTGGGGCGCAGAGACGCTGACAGAGGCACAATTGGCCTATGCGGCCTCCGATGTGCTGCATCTGCATGCGATCCGCAAGGTGCTGGACGAGATGCTGGCCCGTGAAGGCCGCACAGAATTTGCCAAAGCCTGCTTTGCCTTTCTGCCGGTGCGTGCCGCTCTCGACCTTGCCGGTTGGGACGAGGACGATATTTTCGCCCATTAATCATTTTCGTCCACTAATCCGGCGCAAATGCCTCTGAACTGCCCGCGAACCGCCTTATATGCGACACGGGGCGGGTGCAATTTCGTATATAGGTGCGAAAGGGTGGCAAAAGCGGCCCAAACGGGCCTCGTTTCGTTGACGCTCTGAAAGGCTTGAGCGCATAATTGGAACATAAGCTGCCGCAAATCAGGTAGTGCAATACAAAAGGTTTAGCACCGCAATTCCAGCGGGTTCGCGTCAGAGTCCATGTTCCGTAGGCAGAATAAAATAATATGAACGGACCAAGGAACAGAGACCCGGAAATCATTTCCAGTTCGTCAGAACCAGACGCGGACATGCCTTCGGATGCGCCGCCGCAATTTGAATCCCCCTATGTAAACGACCTGCGCGGGCAGTCGGTCTATTCCGAACGTCGCGTGGGCCGCCACAGCCGCTTTGTCTCGGCCATGAAAGTGGTGTTGCCGCTGGGTGCCGTCGCCCTGCTGCTGACTGTGCTTTTCTATTCGGGCGTTTTCGACAAGCGCGACCGGCTGGACATTACCTTTCGCGAAATTGCCTCGCTGAATAATGACCTGCGCATGATCAGCCCGAAAGTGACGGGACTGGACCGCTCCGGCCAGCCCTATGTGCTGACTGCCGACACGGCGACGCAAGTCAAGGACCAGCCGAACCACATCCAGCTGGATAATTTGCAAGCCGATCTCAAACTTTCCGGCGACGAGGAATGGATCTCGCTGAGTTCCACCGCCGGTCTGCTGGATAGCGAAACCGAGAAACTGCAACTGGAACAGAAGATCGACGTCTATCTTTCCAGTGGCTATGAGTTTCACGGGGTTTCGGGCCAAATCGATTTCCGTGAAGGCACTTTTTCGAGCGACAAGCCGGTCGAGGGACAGGGACCGGCAGGTACATTGCGTGCCGACAGCATGACGGCAAATAATGGCGAGAAGAAAATCGTATTTACAGGCCGCGTAAAAATGATCCTTTACGGTCAGGGGAACAAATGAGACCGCAGGGGACAGAAGGCAAAATGGTGGGGCATATGATCGGGCTGAACAAAACGGGTATTGCGGGGGACGACATGCCGACAGACAAAAAGGCCGTGACGGGCCATCGGGGCTTTGCCGCCGCGTTTCTTTTGGCCTTTCTGGGTCTGGCAACCTTCGATGCGGGCCCTGCCCTTGCCGCCGGCAATGCGCTGGAAGGCTTTGCGACCAATCCCGACCAGCCGGTTGAAATCGAGGCCGACAAGCTGGAAGTGGAAGACCAGTCGCAGGAAGCGACCTTTATCGGCAATGTGGTGGCGGTTCAGGGCGACACGCGCTTGCGGTCTGACCGGCTGAAGGCGACCTATGCTGCAGGTCCCGATGGCGGCAAGACGCAGATTACCCAGATTATCGCGACAGGCCGCGTGCATGTGCTGTCGAAAGACGACCAATCGGCCAATGGCGACTGGGCACGCTACAATGTGGCAACCCGCGAGATCGTGATGGGTGACAAAGTGGTGCTGCGTCAGGGCCAGAATGTGATCCGTGGCACGAAACTCTATATTGACCTTAATTCCGGACGCAGCCGCGTCTCGGGCGGTGTGACCAGCAGCACACCTGCCGAAGGTGGAAAACCGGACGGGAATGGCCGTGTCAAGGCACTTTTTCAGCCTTCTTCACCCCCCAAAGAGTGATTAAGGGCTTGGTTAACGCGCCCACTTCATACAATTTTAATGCCAACTGCCGTTTTATGATGGCACTGAATTGAGGGGCACCTATGACAAGCCGCGCTGAGACAGCGACGACCGCGATCAAAACGACCAACCCGGACGGGTCGCGTCGTGAAGGTCCGCGCCTTGTTGCCAGCAATGCTGGCCTCTCCGTTTCCAAAATCGGCAAGAGCTTCCGCCGCCGCCCTGTTGTGCGCGGGGTGAGCTTTGATGTTAACCGTGGCGAGGCCGTGGGCCTGCTCGGCCCCAATGGCGCGGGCAAGACCACCGTCTTCTACATGATCACCGGCCTTATCTCTCCCGATTATGGTGCAATCGCGCTGGACGGCCATGATGTGACCGACCTGCCCATGTATCGCCGTTCGCGCATGGGCATCGGCTATCTGCCACAGGAAGCCTCGATCTTTCGCGGGCTGACCGTGGAACAAAATATCCGCGCCGTGCTGGAAGTGGTGGAGAGTGACCGCGACCGCCGCGAAGCCGCGCTTGACGATCTGCTGGCCGAATTCTCGATCACGCATTTGCGCCGCACGCCATCCATCGCGCTGTCGGGCGGTGAACGCCGCCGCGTTGAAATTGCCCGTGCGCTGGCGACCCAGCCATCCTTCATGCTGCTGGACGAACCTTTTGCCGGTATCGACCCGATTGCCATCGGCGATATTCGCGACCTTGTCTCGCATCTCAAAGACCGTGGCATCGGTGTGCTGATCACCGACCACAATGTGCGCGAGACACTGGATCTGATCGACCGTGCCGTCATCATTCATGACGGACATGTTTTGATGGAAGGGGAACCTTCCGAAATCGTAGGAAACGAAGACGTGCGCCGACTCTATCTCGGCGACAGGTTTTCGCTGTAATGCTTAAAGGGCGGCACCACATATGGCGCTAGCACCACGGCTGGAAATACGTCAGGGCCAGGCACTGGTCATGACGCCCCAACTACAGCAAGCCATCAAGCTGCTGCAGCTCAGCAATCTTGAGCTGGGGGAATATGTCGAGCAGGAGCTGGAAAAGAACCCGCTGCTCGAAGTCTCTGTTGTCGAACCCGATGCCGACCGTATGAGCGCGGATAATGACCGCGAGATGGATGCCGGACCGGTGGCGGAAAACGCGCTGACGCTGAGCGATGACAGCCCCATGCCGTCACGCGAGGGCGACCTCGACACCGATTATGACAATGTCTATGCCGACGAGAGCCGTTCGGACACGATGAACGAAGCGGCGGCCTCGGCCCCCGACCAGACAAGCTCGGACTGGCAGAACCTGAAGACCGGCGGCAGTGGCGGCGGATCGGGAGATGGCGAATTCGGCCTTGAGCAGACGCTGACACGCGAAGCGACACTGGGCGAACATCTGACCGACCAGATGAATATGGCGATCAAAGACCCGCTTGAGCGGATGATCGGTGCCTATCTGATCGATCAGGTGAACGAGGCAGGCTACATGGCCGCCGAGATGGCGGATGTGGCCGACCGGCTGGGCACCGATGTGGAAGCGGTGGAGAAGGTTCTGGCGGTCTTGCAGACTTTCGAGCCGACCGGCATTTGCGCACGCGATCTGAAAGAATGTCTGTCGCTGCAATTGGCCGAACGCGACCGGCTCGATCCGACGATGCAGATTTTTCTCGACCATCTGGAACTTTTCGCGCGGCGCGATTTCGATCTGCTGATGAAACTTTGCGGGGCTGACCGCGAGGACATTGCCTCGATGATCGACGATATCCGCACCTGCAACCCGAAGCCGGGCCTTGCCTTTGGTGGCGAACCCTCTGTGCCGGTGATCCCCGATGTGTTCATCCGCCAACGCGCCGACGGCACATGGGCGATCGAACTCAATTCCGAAACGCTGCCGCGTGTGCTGGTGAACCAGCAATATTACACCGAGGTGAGCAAGCTGTCGGGCGACCCGAAGGCGAAGGCCTATCTGTCGGAATGCCTGAACAATGCGAACTGGCTGGTGAAGAGCCTCGACCAACGCGCGCGCACGATCCTGAAAGTGGCCGCTGAAATCGTGCGTCAGCAGGACGCTTTTCTGATGTATGGCATCCAGCATCTGCGTCCGCTGAACCTGAAGACGGTGGCCGACGCGATCTCGATGCATGAATCAACCGTCAGCCGCGTGACCAACAGCAAATATATCGCAACGCCGCGCGGCATTTTCGAGATGAAATATTTTTTCACTTCGTCGATCAACGCAACGGCAGGCGGCGAAGCCCATTCGGCGGAAGCCGTGCGACATCGCATCAAGGAATTGATCGATGCCGAACGCAATGATGCCATTCTTTCAGATGATAGTATTGTCGATATCCTGAAGGGTTCAGGAATCGATATCGCAAGGCGCACGGTGGCCAAGTATCGTGAAGCCTTGAACATACCTTCCTCAGTGCAACGGAGGCGCGAAAAGAAAGCCTATGCCTAAAGATCAGCCATCTGGCGTCCTGCCTTATGGTTTTTGCCCTATGTGATTGAATTCAAAGGTCTTTTATCGCATTGGAGGTCGCAGGTTGACACCCCTAACCCGTGCAACTAGGTTGCGTCGCGCTCAGGCGTCTCTTTGGTCATGCCGTTATTTCAAGACGGTCGGCCAGACAGGCATCGAGGCTTCGGAACCGGACAGGCTCAGGGGCGGCAGAAAGGGATCGGAAAGCTGCAATTCACACAGCTTTCATGATCACCAGCGGCAAAGATGCGGTATGACCCGGAAAGGTTCTCATGCAAGTTCAGGTCAGCGGACATCATCTGGATGTCGGAGATTCACTCCGTTCCCATGTCGCCGAAAGGCTAGACGCCAGTGTGGGCAAATATTTTGACAAGCCGGTGGACGGCCATGTCACTCTTACCAAAGACGGCTATGAAGTGAAGGCGGATTGCGCCGTGCATCTCAGCTCGGGCATGCGCCTGAATGCGCAAGGGCGGGCAACCGATCCCTATGCCGCATTCGATGCAGCCGCCGAACGGCTCGACAAGCAGTTGCGCCGCTACAAGCGCAAACTGAAGAGCCACGCAAACGGCAACAAGCCCGAACTGCCGGCTGAAAGCTTTCCCTCTTTCGTGCTGGAAAGCAGCAACGAACATGACGAAGTGGCCGAAGACGCACAGCCCATCATCATCGCGGAGGGCACGACATCTGTGCCGCGCCTGAGTGTGATGGACGCGGTGATGCATATGGACCTGACCCATGCCAGTTTTATGGTTTTCCGTAATGGCGCAACGGGCGGGCTCAATCTTGTCTATCACCGCGATGACGGCAATATCGGCTGGATCGACGCCAGTCGCGATCCGCAAAAATCTTAAAACGGCCAACCGGCAAAACTCACAGTATCTCGGAGCGTGAAATTATGGAGCTTGAAGATCTGGTGTCACCGGAAGGGGTTGTCGCCCACCTCAAGGTCACCAGCAAAAAACAGACATTGCAGGACATGTCCGCCCGCGCGGCGGAGATTACCGGCCTGTCTGAACGCACCATCTATGAAACGCTGCTGGAGCGCGAGCGTCTGGGCTCGACCGGCGTGGGGCATGGCATTGCCATTCCGCACGGCAAGCTGGCCCAGCTGACGCGTCTGCACGGGCTGTTTGCCCGGCTGGACACGGCTGTGGATTTTGAAAGCGTCGATGACCAGCCTGTCGATCTCGTCTTTCTGCTGTTGGCCCCTGAAGGGGCCGGTGCGGACCACCTGAAAGCCCTGGCGCGGATTTCGCGTCTGCTGCGCAATCAGGCGGTGGTGGACAAGCTGCGTGCCAGCGACGACCCCGACGCGCTGTTTGCGATCCTGACAGAGCCGGTGGAAACCGGCGCCGTCTGATTGCGACGACAAAAATCAAAAGCCCCGTGAGTGATTTCACGGGGCTTTTTTGTTGCGCAGATGTTGCTCAGATCATGCGTCGATCAGTGAACACTTTGGGGTTCCAGATCATATTGGCGCGCTCCGGCAAAGGCAGCGGCACGGTCATCGAGGACGGCCATGCACTGACCATTGGCGGCGTGGACGGCAAAGAGCTTTGTGTCCAGCGCGATATCCATCTGGGCGCCCATCGCGTCGATGAATTCGACATCGAGATCGCGGGCGAGCACTTCGCGGACATAGACGATGCTGGGCATGCCGATATTGGCGAAGGTTTCCGGGCTGAGATGGCGCAGGTCTTCCGCGCTCATGCCCAGTTTCCATTCAATCCCGCTATTGGCGGCATCGGCTTCATGTTGCTTGTTCATTCGACTTACGCTCCTTTCGGCATCGCCCCATGTGTGTTAGCTGCGATGCGGGGGTCGTTACATATTCAACGAGGCGGGTGGCCCTGCTCCGTCGGTCTTTACTGGTTCGAGCCTTCGGCGATCTTGATCTGGCGGATCAGACGGCTGGGCTCGGGACGGATGAGATCAATGGCGAGCAAGCCGTTATCGAGGCGCGCGCCGAGCACATCCATGCCGTCGGCCAGCACAAAGGCGCGCTGGAACTGACGGGCGGCAATGCCGCGATGGAGATAGACACGGCCTTCCTCCTCGCGCTGGCGGCCACGGATGACAAGCTGCTTGTCCTCCAGCGTGACGGCCAGTTCATCAGAGACAAAGCCGGCAACGGCAAGCGTGATGCGCAGGACGCGCTGGGCCGCATCGCCCTCGCCCACTTCTGTCTCCTCGACATTATAGGGCGGATAACCGTCCGAGCCTTTGGTGACCCGTTCGAGCAATCGCTCCATCTCGTCGAAGCCCAGAAGAAACGGGCTGTTGAATTGCAGCATCTTGGTCATGTCACAGTCCTTGAGCCCGCCTCCCTGACAGTCAGGCGAGCGGGCCGAAAGCGAAACCGAACGGCCCGTTAACCGGCACCGCTGTTAAACAGAATGTGGGGACGCAAGCGCATGGATGCAAGCAAGCCGCGGGAACGGGCCGAAATTACCCGAATATAGATATTTAGGTCTATGTATATTTCACGATACAAAGTTGACGCATCCGTCATATTTCTCAATGACAGGACCTGCTAAAGCGGTTTACAGTCGGGGCAACAAGGAAAAAATCTCGCGCATCCGTAGTGCAGCCGAGAACCATCATGTTGGAGGACTAAACGATGAGCGAAGCCGCAATCAAGATCGACGATATTCCCCTGCGCAAGCGCAAGACAGACGAAGAGATCGCCAAGCTGCGCGGGACGATGGTTGGCCGCGACCCCTATTCCGTGCCGCTGGAAGAAATCGATCCCGGCCAGCCGGAGCTCTTCCAGGATTTCTCGATGCTGGGTTTCTTCGAACGTCTGCGTAAGGAAGACCCCGTCCATTACACCGCTGACAGCGAGTTCGGCGATTATTGGTCGATCACCAAATATAACGACATCATGGCTGTGGACACCAATCATCAGGTGTTCTCGTCGGATGCGCATCTGGGCGGCATCACTATCGGCGACCCTGACAGTGATTTCATCCTGCCGATGTTCATCGCCATGGATCCGCCCAAGCATGACGCCCAGCGCAAGGTGGTGAGCCCCATCGTGGCACCGGCAAACCTTGCCAAGCTCGAAAACACGATCCGCGAACGCGCTATCGGCCTGATCGAAGCCATGCCCGTGGGCAAAGATTTTGACTGGGTGGACCACATCTCGATCGAACTGACAACGCAGATGCTGGCCACACTTTTCGACTTCCCTTGGGAAGACCGCCGCAAGCTGACACGCTGGTCGGACATTGCAACCGCGCGTCCGGGCACAGGTCTGTTCGAAACCGAAGACGAGCGCCGCGCCGAATTGCTGGAATGCCTGGAATATTTCACCAACCTGTGGAACCAGCGCGTGAATGCCAAGGAACCCGGCGGCGACCTGATCTCGATGCTTGCCCATGGCGAATCCACACGCAACATGGATCCCATGGAATATCTGGGCAATATCATCCTGCTGATCGTGGGCGGCAATGACACGACCCGTAACTCGATCACAGGTGGCCTGCTCGCGCTCAATGAAAACCCTGCCGAGTATGACAAGCTGCGGGCCAATCCCGACCTGATCCCGAACATGGTGTCGGAAATCATCCGCTGGCAGACACCGCTGGCCCATATGCGCCGCACAGCGCTTGCCGATATTGAAATCGGTGGCAAGCAGATCAAACGCGGTGACAAGGTTGTCATGTGGTATGTCTCGGGCAATCGCGACGACGAAGTGATCGCCAACCCGAACGAGTTCATCATCGACCGCGAACGCGCCCGCCAGCACCTCAGCTTCGGCTTTGGCGTGCATCGCTGCGTTGGCAACCGCCTTGCCGAAATGCAGCTCAAGATCGTCTGGGAAGAACTGCTGAAGCGTCACCCCAAGATCGAAGTCGTGGCACCGCCCAAGCGCGTGCTGTCGAGCTTCGTGAAGGGCTATGAACAGATGATGGTGCGCATCCCCGGCTAAACGCGGGACGCCACAAGAATATCAAGGGCCGGAAGCTAGATCGCTTTCCGGCCCTTTTCATTTGTGACAGGCGTTGCAGCCACATCGACGCGACGGGGAAAGGTGAGCGCCACTGTCGTCCCCTCGCCCGGTATACTGTCGATCAGCATATCGCCGCCATGCAGCTTCATATGCGCTTCGGCAAGTGGCAGACCGAGACCTGTGCCTTCATATTTACGTTCAAGCCGCGCATCGACCTGACCAAAAGGCGTCATGGCGACTTTTATATCTTCCGCACTCATGCCGATGCCCGTATCGGCCAGAAGCACCCGGATGTGCCCGCCGAGCTGATCGGCAACCGAAAGCGATACGCGCCCGCCGCGCGGTGTGAACTTGACCGCATTGGAGCAGAGATTGTCGAAAATCTGACGCAGCTTTGCCTTATCGCCCTCGACGGGAATATCCGAAGGAATGTTGCCGATCTCGCATTCAATGCCTGCCGCCTTGCAATCCAATGCGAGTTGGTCGGCGCAATCGGCCAGCACATCGCCCAGATCCAGCGGCTCCATATTGGCTTCCATGCGGCCCTTCTGGCTGCTGGCAATTTCGAGCACGTCATTGATCACATCAAGAAGGCGACGCCCGCCCTGCAAAATGTCGTGGGCGTATTCGGCATAACGCGTATTGCCGACCGGCCCAAAAACCTGACCGGAAATGATTTCCGAAAATCCGATAATCGCATTGAGCGGGGTGCGCAACTCGTGGCTCATATTGGCCAGGAAGTTCGACTTTGCAGCCGATGCCGCTTCGGCTTCCTGCTTGGCAAGCTTGTAGCTCTCTTCTCGATCCTTGATTTCGGAGAAGTCGGAGAAAAACAGAATGATACCCTTGTCACCCGTGCGCGAGGCTTCGATGCGAAGCCAGCGGCCATTGTGAAGCTGACATTCGGCCTTCCATGTGGCGACATCAATGCTGGCCTGTGCCGTCCCAAAAGCCGGGAAGGCACTGCCCTCACTGAGAACAATCTGCTGCTGCAACTGACCAAAGGCATTTTCAAATGAAGCGCCCGCCATGAAAGCGGTTTCGATGGAGGGGAAGAACTCGTTCAAACGTGAATTCGCCACAACAATCAACCCGTCATTGCCGACGAGCATCATACCTTCCTGTGCACCTTCCAACGCGTCATAGAGACGGGTTTCGGCGGAGCGCCGCTGCGCCTTCTCGGCAGCCAGATTGGCACGGATATTATCCTGCATGACATGCATGGAGCGCAGCAAGATGCCGGTCTCGTCGCGTCCGCCCAGCGGAATATCTGTTTCCATATCACCATCGGCAATACGGTCGGCAGCACGCGCTGCCGCCACCAGCGGACGAACGATGGAACGCGCCAAAAACGCCGTAAGGCCCAAGGCCAGAAGAAGCGCCAGACCCGTCAAACCTATCGTCAGATATTCATAACGGTAGATTGTCCATATCGCCTTGCGACGCTCGACAAAACTCGAACCGGCTTTCAATTCTACCAGCACATCGAAACGATCAATAATCTCGTCATTGAGTTTTTCAAACGAGGCGGCATCAGAATGGTCAAAGCCGCGCTTGTGCTCGCGGTCCCATTGCAGCACCAGCAACTCGATCTGCTTGATGACTTCCAGTTCGCGCGGCTGTGTTGTGCGCTCCAGCGCAATGGCAAGATCGTCGAAGAAAATCTCGGTGAGATCGTCGATCCGCGCATCAATATCGGCCCGCGCCTCGCGCGGCGCGAGCTGCCGCCGCAAAGCCTCGTTTTGCATCTGGGCGAAATCGAGACTGGCGGCACGGGCGAAATTGATCGCCATCATCGGCTTGTCATACGTGTCGATGGCGATGCGGCCGGTGGCGGTGAGAATGTAATAGGAGGCAAAGCCCAGCGCGCCGATGATGAGGCCCATGGCGAGAAAGGCGCCGAAAATCTTCGCGCCGATCGTGTCTTTGCGGAAAAGGCGTTCCATCATCCAGACCACATGACGATGCAACCGTCGGCGCATCTGTTACCCCTGCGCCAATCTGCACGAGCGACATTGAAGCTTGTTTAACAAATGGCTCTAAAGCAGGACTTTTCCGCCATCGTCCCGGCTATTTGACGATTACGGTCAGACGCATCTTGGGATGGATGTGGCAGCGGAATTTGAATGTGCCCGTCTCTGAAAAAACCAGATCGATCGTTTTGCCCGGCACCTGCTCGGCACTGTCGAAATTCATCTTCTCGGATTTCACATAAATCTGATGAATGAATTCGTCCTCATTGGCGAAATGGACCAATGTGTCCTTGGCAATCTCGATCTCGCCGGGATGGAAGGTGCGGTCGGACTGAACGATTGTAGCCTCGCTGGCGGCGAGGGCTGCAAACGATGAAAAGGCCAAACCAACGACAAGGCCAAGGCCCAGCAGAATACGGCGTCTGAGATAGGTCTGATCCACGTTCATCAGCGCGTCACCACATCTTTCTGCATAGGTGCGAGGCGGGCAAGCAAGCGGTTCTGGGTGGCAAAAGGAATGCCGGCCTTATCGAGACCATCCTGCAAGTCCTCGACCAGCGCATTGAAATCGACATTGCGCAGATGCAGCCCCTTATGGGCGGCGGCCATGGACTGGCCGGTATATTTGCACGGGCCGTCGCTGACCATGCAGAGCTGTTCGGCAAGTTTGACCTTGAAGCGGTCGATATTCGTCTCGTCGAATGTGTGCTTTATGCGCGGGTCTGCCAGAAAGGCGGCTGTTGCATGCTCGACAATGCTGGCAATGCCCTGCTCGCCACCGAGATCGGCATAGAGCGTATCGTCTGCCCGTGCGGGCGCTGAGACAAACAACAGAAAAGACAATGCAAGCGCAGAGACATTAGCGGAAGTGAACGTCATGTGATCCTCGCGTAATCGGGGAGCGGATATCAGAAACCGGTCTGAAGCGACAGATAGAGACCGCGCTGTTTGGTCTGGAGCGCGATGTCGCCGAGATCGACATAGGCAACGGTCGCCGAGAGGTTTTTGTTGATGAACCATGCCGCGAAAATGTCCCAGGCATCATCCTCATGCGCGAAACTGAGATTATCCGGCTTGGTGCGATACTCGACACCAATGGCCAGATCGCGGCGCAGGAGATAGGCCAGCGAACCTTCGAACTCGGTGGAGTAAGACGATTTCTTGTCACCGCCGAAACCCAGCAGGCCGAACTGGTTTGCCTTTGTGGCGCGGGCTGTCGCATTGACCAGCAGACTTTGCGCGAGAAAAAGTTTTGTCGCGCTGAGATAGAAGTCGGTGCCGTGATCGGATTTTGCCCCGAGTGCGCGCACCAGATTGCCACGGTCGTTTTTCTTGTATTGCAGGCCTGCGGACAATTGCGGCAGGAAACTATCCTGATCATAGACGAGATCGCCGATCAGACGCAGCTTGGCACCGAAAATATGCTGGGAGAAAACATAATTGCTCGGCAGGCCAAGCTTGGGCCCTGTCTCGTTGGTGTCAAAAGCCTGACGCGTATAGGACAGTTCCAGACGATTGAAGAGGCCGAGCGAAAGCCCGCCGGAACGCAAAGTAAAATCAGGCAGACCGATATAGGTGCCGTGGAGATTGCCGCCGACACTGTCGCGTGTGCCATAGCCGGAGATGACTGCCCATGAGGCGAGGCCGCCACCTGCGGCGCCTTCGACCTGACTGACACCCGATGTTGCCAGAAGGCGGCCGCTATCCATCCAGTCACGCGCGGGCTCTGGTTTCTTGTCAGCTGCCCATGCGGTGCCCAGAGATGTCATGCAGGCAAAGAGGCCGGAGAAAAGGAAGGTTTTGAGAGCGCCGCGCATAGAAGATCATCCAGACAAACAGGAAAAGAATACGTATTCAGCCGTATATCTGAGATGATTGCTGTTAAGATTTGGATAAACACCTGCAAAAAGACAGGTTAAAAACACTAGAAGGGACGGCATGACAGAAACACCGGAACCCCGCGACCATTTGCTGGAAGGCATTATGGCGCTGGTGCCGCCACTGCTGGAGGCACTGGAGACGCTGGGCTTTGTTGCGCGATATATGCACCCGCCGCATCTGGACGAATTGCTGGAGCGTGTGGCAGATGGCGATGCGGCGGTGATTGCGGGACGCGAAATATTTGCCGCGACCGACTGGCCGGATGATCTGAAAAACTTTGCCGCGCAGGTGGAGAAGGTCGCCGACGAGGTTTGTTCAAGTTTCGAAGGTTTGCGCGCGGCGCAGTCAGACCCTAATGGCGTCTTTGCCACCTATCGCGGATTGCGCCATATCTCGCGTGCCGCAGAAGCGCTCTATCCGATCAGCGCCATGCTGCCGCCAGTGAGCCCCTATTTTCTGGAACCCGATGTGCGTGGCGACAAGGCGCTGGCAGAGCGACTGGCGGCGGCCGACATGGCGCGACCCGATGCGGGCGTGCACCATATGGGCAATGAAAAGCAGATGCGGGGCGGCTTCTCGCTCTATGTGCCCGAGACCTATGACGCGACACGCGCGACACCGCTGATCATTGCCATGCATGGTGGCAGCGGGCACGGACGCGATTTCCTGTGGAGCTGGGTGGCAAGCGCACGCACGCGCGGCGCCATTCTGATCGCGCCGACATCGACCGGGCCGACATGGGACTTTACCGCGCCTGAACGCGACAATAGCAACATCTTGCGGATGATCGACTATGTGGGCGAGCAGTGGAACATCGACCGCAGCCGCATGTTGCTGACCGGCATGAGCGATGGCGGCACGTTCAGCTATGTGCTGGGGATGGAAGCGCAAGCGCCTTTCACGCATCTGGCGCCCATCGCGGCGAGCTTTCACCCGATGCTGGCAGAATTTGCCGATGCTGACCGCGTGAAGGGTCTGCCGCTCTATATCACGCATGGCAAGCTCGACTGGATGTTCAATGTGGATATGGCACGCAATGCACGCAACGCGATGAGTGCGGCGGGGGCGGACGTGGTCTATCGCGAAATTTCCGATCTGTCGCATACCTATCCGCGTGAGGAAAACCCGCGCATCATGGACTGGTTTCTGAACGGAATAAAACCCGATGCCGGGCAATAACGAGAAACATAAAAGGGGGGCGGCATGATCGAAGAGATTGTGAATATCAAAACCAGTGACGGCATGATGGAGACATTCACGGTCGCGCCTGGCGAAGGACAATATCCGCCGGTGGTGATCTATATGGATGCGCCGGGTATCCGCGAGGAGCTTTATGACTTTGCGCGGCGGATTGCGGGCGAGGGATACTTCGTGCTGCTGCCCGATATGTATTACCGGCGCGGACGCTTGCGCTTTGACATGTCGAAGGGCGACGAGGAATTCAAGCGCATGTTCGATGCGATGTATTCGCTGAACAATGCGCTGGTGGCCGATGACACGCGCGGGATGCTGGATTTTCTGAAAACTGCAAAACACGCCAAGGCAGGCCCCAAAGGCGCAATCGGCTATTGCATGAGCGGGCAATATATCGTGACGGTGGCGGGCACCTTCCCCGATGATTTTGCGGCCTGCGCATCGCTCTATGGTGTGAGCATTGTGACGGAGGAGGCTGACAGCCCCCATCTGCTGGCCGATAAAATCAAAGGCGAGCTTTATCTGGGATTTGCGGACACCGACAAATGGGTGCCCGATAATGTGATACCGACGCTTAAAGCCGCGCTCGACAAGAACAATGTCGCCTACAAGCTCGACATATGGCCCGGCACGGCACACGGGTTCTGCTTTCCCCAGCGTGATGCTTATGTGGAGGATGCGGCCGAGAAAGTCTGGGCGCTTGTTTTCGACATGTATAAGCGCCGCCTGAAAGCCTGAGCAGGCGCACATGCTGCACGCGCACCCTAATTATTTTTGTGCACAGGTCTTGGGTGCGCGCGCAATTGCCTGTCAAATAGGCCCGATGCAGAGAAATGCCTGAAGGCATCCTGCGGGGAGACAATCTGGGAGGATTGATATGGCCGAAACTGTAAAAGGTTCCGATTATGATGCTGTGATCGTCGGTGCGGGTTTTGCCGGCATGTATATGCTGCACAAGTTGCGCGGGCTGGGACTGAAAGTGCGCGTGTATGAAACGGGCGACGGTGTGGGCGGCACCTGGTATTGGAACCGCTATCCCGGCGCGCGATGCGATGTGGAAAGCCTCGAATATCAATACGGGTTTTCAGACGAGATACAGAAAGGCTGGAACTGGTCGGAACGCTATTCCGCGCAGCCGGAAATTCTGCGCTATCAGAATTATGTGGCTGACAAGCTGGACCTGAAACGCGACATCACTTTCTCGACACGCGTGGCCTCGGCCAGCTATGACGAGGCCTCGGCACTGTGGGATATTGCCACGGAAAAAGTGGATGGCAGCGGCGGCGAGACAGTGCATGCGCGTTTCTGCATCATGGCGACAGGCTGCCTCTCGGCGGCGCGTGTGCCGAATTTTGAAGGTCTCGCAGACTTCAAAGGCGAATGGTATCACACCGGCAACTGGCCGCATGAAGGTGTGGACTTTACCGGCAAGCGCGTTGGCGTGATCGGCACAGGATCGTCCGGTGTGCAGTCCATTCCGATCATCGCGTCGCAGGCAAGCCATGTGACTGTGTTTCAGCGCACGGCGAATTTTACCCTGCCTGCGGGCAACCGCAAGCTGAAGCCGGAAGAAGTGGAAGCCTCCAAAGAGACGCTGCTGGAGGACCGCAAGCATGCGCTGACGACAGCGGGTGGCATTATCTGCTTTGAGTATAATGAAGCAATGGCGGCCGATATGGACCCTGCCGCGTTGCAGAAAGACCTTGAAGACCGCTGGCATATGGGCGGCTTTGCCTTTCTGGGCACAAGTGCGGACATTATGGCCGACAAGGCCGTCAACGACATTGCCGCGAATTTTGCCCGATCAGAAATGAAAGCGCGGGTGAAGAACAAGGATGTGGCCGAGCAATTGCTGCCTTATGACCATCCTGTGGGCGTGAAGCGTCTTTGTCTCGATACAGAATATCTGGAAACCTTTGACAAGGACCATGTGGAACTGGTCAATGCACGCGAGCATCCTGTGACGCGGATCAGCGCCAAGGGCATTGTGAGCGGGGACAAGGAATATGAGGTGGATGCCATCGTGTTTGCCACCGGCTTTGACGCGATGACGGGTGCGATACTCGGCGTGGATATTACAGGCCGCAAGGGCGAAAGGCTCGCAGACAAATGGGCGTCGGGACCGCGCACTTATCTCGGGCTCGGGTCAGCCGGATTTCCCAATCTCTTTTTCATCACCGGACCCGGAAGCCCGTCGGTTCTGTCCAATATGATTGTCTCGATCGAGCAGCATGTGGACTGGATCACCGAATGTCTGGCGCGACTGAACAAGGGCAATCTGCGCTCCATCGAACCGACACGGGATGCGGAAGACGAATGGGTGGCGCATGTGAACGAGGTGGCGGCGACCACGCTCTATCCGCAAGCAAATAGCTGGTATATGGGTGCCAATATTCCCGGCAAGCCGCAGGTTTTCATGCCCTATCCCGGTGGTGTGGGCGTCTATGGCGAAAAACTGGCGGAAGTGGCCGGCGCCGATTATCAGGGCTTTGCACTGGGCGCCTGATCCGGCGATAAGATAAATCCGTGCCGCCGACGGGAGGCCCGCCGGCGGCACTTTAATGCCAAAAACGATAAGACACGCGGAAGGAACGACCCCATGACAATCAAGCTCTATCACTGCAAAGGCGCGCGCTCGGTGCGGCCATTGTGGACGCTGGAGGAAATGGGCATTTCTTACGAGCTGGAATCGATGAAATTTCCGCCGCGTTTTTTCCGCGAAGGCTATCTGGACATCAATCCGCTGGGCACTGTGCCTGCCATGACCGACGGCGATGTGCTGATGACGGAATCGACCGGCATTTGCCAGTATCTCGTCGATGTGCACGGGCCGAGCGATCTGGGCCTGACGCCGAAGGACAAAGACTATGGCAGCTACCTCAACTGGCTGCACCGGTCTGACGCGACGCTGACCTTCCCCCAGACGCTGGTGCTGCGCTATACGCAGCTTGAACCGGAAGAGCGCCGTGTGAAGCAGGTGGCCGACGACTATACGCAATGGTTCTTCTCGCGCCTCAAGGGCGTGGAACAGGCCACGGGCGATCGTGAATTTCTTTGCGCGGGGCGCTTCACCATTGCCGATATTGCGGTGGGCTATGCGCTTTATCTGGCCGAGACACTGGGTCTGCGCGGCGGGTTCAAACCCAATACGGAAGCCTATCTGAAGCGGCTGGAAGCCCGCCCCGCCTTCAAGAGGGCGATCAGCCTGTAATCTGCATGTTTGGCATGAAATGACATGAACACCCCTCCGAGAGGCGCTAGTCTGATACCAAGACGATAAGCGATTTCGGGGGGGGACATGATGGGCGAGAAACACCTTTCAAGCAGCGGCTGGATTCTGGCGGCGCTCTTGCTGCATGCAGCACCGGGGCTGGCCGCAGATGTGCCAGCGGAACTGCCTGCCGAGACGCCTTATGTGGAAACCATGCCGGATGGCCCGCGCGACCACTGGGTGGCGCTGGGCGACATCAACCCGCTGAGTTCGCTTGATACGCGTGTCGTGATCTATGACGCCGATAAAGGCACGATGCTGGGTCAGATGAATACCGGCTACTGGAGCGCGCTGGCTTTCTTCCCCGCTGACAAGAGCCAGTTCGTGACACTGGAAACCTATTTCGCGCAAGGCACACGCGGCACGCGCACGGACTATGTGGTCACATATGACCCCAAGACTTTGCTGCCGACACATGAGATCGAAATTCCCAGCAAGCGCATGTCCGCGCTGACACAGACACGTGTGGCCGATGTGAGCGATGACGGGCGCTTTATTGCCATTTCCAATTTTACGCCTGCGCAATCGGTGAGCTTTGTCGATCTGAAGGAACACCGCTTTCTGAGCGAAGTGGATACGCCGGGTTGCGGGCAGGTCTATCCCGCAGGCCCGCGCCGCTTTGCCATTCTGTGCGGCGATGCGACTTTGCGCATGCTGACGCTGGATGACGCGGGCAACGTCACCACGCAGACAGATGGCGAGGTGTTTTTCGATCCGTTCAAAGACCCTGTGCTGGTGCATGCCGCAAGACATGGCGCGAACGACTGGCTGTTCATATCGATGGATGGCTATATCCATGATGTCGATGTATCGGGCGGGGCGGCAAAACTGAAAGAAAAATGGTCGCTGCTGAGTGACGATGAACGTGAGGACGGATGGCGCACGGGCGGCGTGCAACCGCTGGCAATCCATCAGGCGACCAACAGGCTCTATGCGCTGATGCGGCAAGGCGGGCGCGAGACATATGAGGAGCCGGGCGAAGAGATCTGGGTGATCGACCTTGCCACCCGCAAGACCGTCGAACGCATCACACTTGAAAACCTGACTATGGCGATCAACGTATCGCAGGACGACCAGCCGCTTCTCAACACAGCGTCGCTGAAAACCGTTCTGCCTTACTGGTCGCTGGTTCTGGTGTCGATCCTCGGCGTGGAATTTCAGGATCTCGATGTGGTGAAGCCTGCGCTGGATGTTTATGACGCAAAAGACGGCACACATTTGCGCACGGTGAGCCATGCGGCGAATTTTGCCGCCAGCGTGATGCAGCCGTGAGGGTGGGAGCATGGTGACGCTGGATCCGATGGTTGATCTGATGTTGCGCGGGCTGCTGGCTGCGATCTTCGCAACGGCGGCCTATCACAAGCTGAGAGGCCGCGCGACATTCGAAGGGCAGTTGCTGGCCTATGACCTACTGCCCGACGGACTGGTGCATCCGGCATCTCGCGCGATTGCGCTGACCGAATGCGCGGTCGTGATCTTTCTGCTCGCGCGTGCCGATAATGCGGGGCTATGCGCTGTTGTGCTGATGCTTGTCTATGCCTGTGCCATGGGCATCAACCTGATACGCGGACGGCATGATATTGACTGTGGCTGCGGCGGTGCGGACGGAAAACAAGTGCTGCACTGGGCGCTGGTGGGGCGCAATCTGGCATTGGCCTTGTGCGCTGCGGCGCTGATGCTGCCGGTCGATTACCGCCCTGCCCTCTGGGCCGACTATCTGCTGGCCGCAATCGCCGCGCTGACTGCATTTGCCCTTTATGTGAGCTTCAACACACTTGTCGCGCAATGGCCCGCCACGCGCCGCCTGAAAGCCTGACCAATGGACCAGACCTTATGGAAATGACATTGCTGATCTCCAATATCCTGCTCTGGCTGCTGGTGCTGGGACTGGCGGGCATAGTGCTGATGCTGAGCCGCCAGATCGGTGTGCTGCATGAACGCATCACGCCTGTGGGTGCATTGATGGTGGGCAAAGGTGCAATGGCGGGAGAAGCCGCACCGGCTTTCTCTCTCACCAATCTCAATCCACAGGCAGGTGGCGACGCCATTGCCATTGGCGGTGTGGAGAGCGAGGGGCGCAACACACTGATCTTTTTCGTATCGCCCACCTGCCCTGTCTGCGCCTCGCTGCTGCCGACGCTGCGCAGTCTCGCCAACCAGACGCCGAAGCTGCGGCTGGTGCTGGCAAGCGATGGAGACGAGACCGAACACCGCGCTTTCATTGCCCGCAAGGGACTGGACGATCTGCCCTATGTGCTGTCGTCCCAACTCGGCATGAGTTTTGGTGTGGCAAAGCTGCCTTATGGTGTGCTGATCGATGCTGACGGCGTATTGCGGGCGCATGGGCTGGTGAATAATCGCGAACATCTGGAAAGCCTGCTGGAAGCAGAACGCGAGGGTGTTGCCTCGATCCAGGATTTCATGAAACGGGATATGGCGGCCAAGGCTGGCGGCACGCAGGGAGGCATGTGATGGGACGTATGGACCAGTGGTTTGAACAATCGACACGGGCAATCGCGCGGGGTACATCGCGGCGCGGTTTTCTGGCCAGTGCCAGCGCGGTGCTATTCGGCGCGGCAAGTGTGCCGCTGCTGCCGGTGGCGCGTGTAAAAGCTGATACGCCGACAGACGGGGACTCGACCTCTTGCGATTACTGGCGCTATTGCGCGATTGACGGATTTTTGTGCGGCTGTTGCGGTGGCAGTGTGAATAGCTGCCCGCCCGGCACGGTTGTCTCGGCGGTGACCTGGGTTGGCACATGCCGCAACCCCAATGACGGGCGCGACTATATCATCTCCTATAATGACTGCTGCGGGCGAAGTGCCTGCGGGCGATGCGTGTGCCAGCGCGATGAAGGCGACATGCCGCTTTATCGCAGCGATGCAGCCAATGACATTAACTGGTGCGCGGGCTCCACCGCCGACATTGTCTATAATTGCTCGACCGCCGTGATTATGGGCGTGAGCACAGACACGCCCTGAACCTATGAGCGGCAAAGGATCATACCGGTTGCGGCTGGGCGGTATTTGCGCGGCGGTGTGGATTTCTGCCTCCGGCGCGGCCATAGCTGATCCGCAGACAGATTATATGCTGAAATGCATGGGCTGCCACGGACCGGATGGCGCGGAAGTGGTTGGCAAAGTGCCCGCACTGAAAGGCCATGTTGCGCGGTTCTTGTCCGTACCGGGGGGACGTGATTTTCTGGTGCAAGTGCCCGGCACACGCCAGTCGCCGCTGGATGATGCATCGGTGGCCGACTTGCTGAACTGGCTGGTCAAACATTTCGACGCTGAACATATGCCGGAAAACTTTACACCCTATACGACTGAAGAAGTAACCAAGCTGCGTCGCCACAAGCCTGCGCATGTGAATGAGGAGCGCGAAAAGCTGGTGGAGATGATGGAACCGGAAAAGGCCAGCCGCTAGACGGGATTGGCGCGGCGGAAATACGTGGGGGTCTGGCCGGTCCAGCGCAAAAAGGCGCGATGGAAATTGGTCGGATCACTATAGCCGCAATAGGATGCAATCTCGGTGACAGGCAATGACGTGGCCCGCAAGAGGCGCTCGGCCACATCGCGGCGTGTATTGGCGACAAGGGCGGCATAGCTGAGCCCAAGCTCGGCCAAGCGGCGCTGCATGGTGCGCTGGGATATGGCGCAAGCCCGCGCAGCCGCGGCAACCGAGATGTCACCATTGGCAAGCTGCGAGACAAGAAAAAGTTGCACCCGGCTGAGAAGATCGGAACGCAGGATCGAATTTTTCTCGATGCGTATCAGATAGTCTTCCAAGGCGCGTGCGATCTGGATATTGGCATCCGGCATGGGAAGGCCAAGCAGGTCGGCTTCGAAGACAAGACCGCTGGCCGGACGTGCAAACCAAACCGGCGCACCCAGCAGGCGCTCCATAGCAGCACGATGCTCGACAGGCGGATAAACGACATGCACTTCGCGCGGTGACCAATGTGTGCCGACAATCTGACGCAAGGCAGTGAGATAGACACCGATGGTGAAATCGATATCGGCTTCCATTGCGGCACCGGCACGCGCACCGACGAGATAGGAAAAACGGACAAGGCCACTATCCAAACGCTCGATACCGGCTTGAGCCCCTTGCTGGTAGGTCGCAAGATATTTGATGACTATCCGCAAGGCCGCCCCGAAGGTCGGCTGATTGAGCACAATACTGATGAGGCGGCCAAAAGTTTCTGCGCGGGTGCGCAACCCGAGTTTCATCGGAAAAAGCGGATCGCCTGTGATGCGGGCGGCCTGCTCCAATGCTTCCATGTATCGGGCCAGAGAAATGAGCGCGGCATCATCCTCGATCTGCGCATCCCATTGCGGGTTGTAGCTTGAGATATCAGATGTGCTGATCCGATATTCGGAAAGTACATTTCCAAATTCTCTCAAGACCGATGCTTTTATGAGACCGTCTGAATTCATTGCGCACCTATGCCAGAGGAAACCATCTGACACTGATATTTCAATACGGTCTATATGTGCGCGAAGCCCAAGAATAGAGCGTTAAACAAAGTGAAATGATTGGTTCACTCTGAATTAAGCTTGTTGCGATGCGCTATGAACCAGCGCTGCAGGAGGCACCACCCAGCACGCAGAACTGCGCACAAAAAGGATGGTTGAGCGACACATCGCGCATGGAAGCGGCCAGCGTGTCACCCATGGCAAAGTCGGGCGCATAAGGCAGCAATGTGCAACTGGCGACATGGGGACGCGCCGCGCCTTTGGGTTTGACCACCATGCGCGAATTGGAACACATGACGCTATCGGGCGTCTTGTCGAGAATGCCCCAGCATTGCTCGGTGATTTCGGCGACATCCCTGTCGGCTTCCATTTCGGGAAAGAGGACAAGGCGGGCGGGGTCTGCTGCATCAAGCGCGAGACCCAGCGCGGCAAAAAGCTTCGCAAAGCCAGCGCGGGATTGTGCCTCGCTCTCGCCCCAGACAGTGCGGCCTGCCACGGCCACATCGAAACCCTGCGCACATGCCCAAGTGAGGCCGGCCAGCGTCGGCTCCCAGGAGCGGGGGCCGCGAAGCTCTTCATGGGCTTCAGACGTGTATCCATCCAGCGAGATGCGGAGCGCCAGTTTTTTCGGGAAGCGGATATGCAAATCGAGCAATGAGGCTTTGACGTGATGCATAGGCTTCATGGCATTGGTGAGAATGAGAACACGATAGCCTGCGGCCAATGCATCTTCGGCCATGCCGATCATGTCGGGGTTCATGAAAGGCTCGCCACCTGTGAAACCGATCTCGACAGGACGGTGAGAAAGCCCGCCCGCCTCGGCGAGATAGTCTGCGACTTCGGCACGGGAGAGATAGACCAGCGCATCATTGCGCGGGCTCGATTCAATATAGCAATTGTGGCAAGCGAGATTGCAGAGCGTTCCGGTGTTGAACCAGAGTGTCTCGAAGCCTTTGAAGGGCACATGAGCGCGGGCAGAACCATCGGCTGTGACAAGTGTATTTGTGAATTTGCCGGATGGACGGTCGATTATGGCGGTCATGTTTGCTCCCCTTTAGCCAATAATACGCGGGGAAGCGGCAAAAGGTTTCAATCTTTTTTGTCAGACGTTATGCGCCTGCCGCTGCGGCAGGTTCGATCTCTTCGTCCAGCACATTGGGATCAAGACTGGCCGATTGGGGCGTGGTGCGCGGCAGGATCTGATAAGGCTGCTGCTCAGCCTCGGGCACGGGCTCGCTGACCCACTGACGGCGCAAGGCGAAGGCCAATGCGGCAAGGGCGGCAAGCGCGATGAACACAAAGAGGCCGGATGGGCCAACCAGATGCATGGCGGCGGCTCCCGCGATGGGACCGGCAGCTGCCCCCACCGAATAAGCCAGCACAAGGCCACCGCTGGCGCCGATGCGCTCGTCGCCTGTCAGATGGTCATTGGTATGGGCGACACAGAGCGGATAGAGCGCGAAACTCAGGCCACCAAAGAGACTGGCCAGCACAAGCAGCGCATGACCCGGCGCACCGAAAAGCGCAATGAGCAGCGAGATAATGACCGCCGCGCCGAATGTGCCTGAAATCACGCGGCGACGATCAAAGCGATCAGACAAACGACCGATCGGCCATTGCAGCACGACACCACCCAGAATGACCGCACTCATGAAGATGGCGGCTTCCGACAGTTCCATCCCGAGGCGGCGGATATAGACCGCGCCCATGGCGTAAAACGCACCGAGCATGAGGCCGTTAATGGCGGCACCGACAATGCCAAGCGGCGAGACCTCATAGAGACGGCGCATGGTGAGGGGGGCGCGGGCCTCAAGCTGGGGAGAGGCGATGCGCGTGATGGCCACAGGAATGACAGCCATGGACAAGATGACAGAGGCCGCCATGAAAGGAACCGTCGGGCGGGTTTCGGCAAGATTGAGCAGGAACTGGCCAATCGCCTGACCGGCATAAAGCGCGATCATGTAGAAGGCGAGGACAGAACCACGGGTGCGGGCCTCGGCACGCTCGTTGAGCCAGCTTTCCAGACAGACAAAAACACCTGCCATGCAGAACCCATCCACAAAGCGCAAGGCGGCCCAGAGCGCCGTATCCTGATGCAAGGCATAGGCAAGGGTGCTGGCTGAAAACAGCGAGACAAAAGTGGCAAAGGCACGAATGTGACCGACGCGGGCGACAAGCCCCGAGACGGAGAGCGAGCCGAATGTGAGGCCCAGAAAATAGGCCGTTGCGACAAGCCCGATGAAAAGCGAGTTGACGCCTCCCGCATCGAGCCGCAGGGAAATGAGGGTGGACAGAAATCCACTGCCCGCCATCAACATGAAAATGGCAATCAAAAGTGTGCGAACCGGAAGTATCGCAGCAATCATGAAGCAGATGCCTCCTTCACGCCGGCGTCGCTCCGCATATCCTGAGCTTGCGCATCGTGATGAGCATCAAGGGATTTCAATTCATCAAGCGAGGCATCCGTGCCAGGCAACTCGGTGCCGCGCAAAGAATGACCTGCCGTCTCGACCACGAAGAGCAAGGAAATGGCACCGATGACACAGGCGACCATCATCGAATAGGCGGGGATGAGGTGACTGCCGGTCATCTCGATCAGCCATTCGTTGAAGGCTGGTGCCGTGCCGCCGAACAGCGAGGTCGAGACATTATAGGCGATGGCAAAACCGGCAAAGCGCACATGGGTCGGAAACATAGCCGGAAAGGTCGCCGAGATAGTGGCAAGCTGCGGCACATAGAGAAGACCAAGGACCGCGAATGCCACAATGGCAGAATTGAATCCCTGCTCCATCATGTGGAAGAGCGGAATAGCCAGCACGAAGAGGCCGACCAGCGACACCCACCAGAGCGGCTTGCGACCGACCTTATCGGACAGGATGCCCGCGAATGGTAGCAAGATCATCATGGCCAGCATGCCGAAGATAGGCACCATAAGCGACTGATCATTGGTGAGGCCGATCTGTGTGGACAGATAGGTGGGCATGTAGCTGAGCAATGTGTAATTGACGACATTGAGCGCGATGACGAGGCCACCCAGTACGATCAGCGTACGCCAGTAGCCACTGATCAGTGTCTTGAGGTCCGTCTGGACTTCCTGTGTAGGAACGTCGTCACTATCGACTTCACGGAAGACGGGTGTGTCCTCCATCCTGGAACGCAGATAGATACCGATAAAGCCGAGCGGTGCGGTGATGAGGAAGGGAATGCGCCATCCCCAGTCATACATAGTCTCGTCGCCAAGCCAGAGCGAAAAGCCGAGCATGAGAAGCGCACCGAAGGAGAAACCGGCCAGCGTGCCAAATTCCAAAAAGCTGCCACAGAAGCCGCGTTTGTCGTCCGGCGCGTATTCGGCCATGAAGGTCGCGGCACCGCCATACTCACCGCCCGTTGAAAAGCCCTGCAACATGCGCAAGACAATAGCGAGAACAGGTGCCCAGAAACCAATCGTCTCATAGGAAGGAATGAGACCGATACAGACGGTGGAACCGGCCATGAGCAGAATGGTGAGCGCCAGAACTGATTTGCGACCAAGCCTGTCGCCCAGCGGCCCCCAGAACAGGCCGCCAAAAGGGCGCACAAGAAAAGAGATCGCAAAAGTCGCCAGTGCGAAAAGCGTGGCCTGCTTGGTATCACCCGGGAAAAGGGCCGCAGAAATATAGGCGACGCCATAAGCATAGATGCCGTAGTCAAACCACTCCGTCGCGTTGCCGATGGCAGATGCGGCAATGGCCTTTCGCAAGACGCCGGGCGGAGTGGGCGCATTTAAAGGCGCGTCAATATCGGCTGTGCTTGCTGTCGTTGTCATATGTCTGGCCCCGTTCCCGTGAATAGTGATGCGATCCAACCAGATCAGGCAGCTTTGCTTTTCGCACTGCTGCCGTTGTCTTCCAGTACGAGCGCATCATGCAAACAACGCACGGCGGCATCGAACTCCTTGGCGCTGATGATGAACTGCACATCGACATTGCGGATCTGGTACTGCATGCCCATGACCTCGATGCCCGCTTCGTGAAGGGCGACGAGTGCCTCGGCGACCAGACCGGGTTTGGAAATGTCGCTGCCGATGACCGAGACCATTGCGACAGTCTGAGCGGAGATGGCTGCATTTTCAAATCGCGTTTCCAGATCGGAAATCACACGGCGCAGATTGGCAGGCTTCGTGTTGAGATAATGCGTGATCGTATTGGCGTTGGATGATTTGGAAACGATCCATGCCTTGTGCCGCGCCAGCACTTCCAGAATGGCGCTGTCGAAACCTTTTTCGCCGACCATATCCTGCTCAAAGAACTGGAGCGCATAGACCGAACGCATGCCGGTGATGATCTCGACACGCGGATTATCGGAGACGTAATCACCACAAATAAGTGTGCCGCCATCTTCGCGGTCGAACGTGTTGCGCACGCGCAGCGCGATGCCTGCCTGACGCAAGCCCTGACCGGCACCGGGATGGATGGCCTCCATGCCGAGATTGGCAAGCTGGTCGGCTACATCGTAATTGGTGCGACCGATCTTGCGGGCATGTTCCGGCCCCACGAGACGCGGATCGGCACTGGAGAGATGGAACTCCTTGTGAATGATCGCTTCACGCGCATCGGACAGAACAGCCAGACGCGAGAAAATGATTTCCGAATAGCCGCGATCATAGCGACGCACAGTACCGGCCTTGGATGCCGCATAGCCCGTGATGATGGGCAATGTGTTTTCGACATCAATGGTTTCAAGCGCCTTTGAAATGCGCTCGTCCAACGTCGGCATATGGGTTTCGCCCCATCCATCGTCGCCATCGGCCCAGCCTGTGAGATCAACGAAAACCGCATTGACACCACGGTCGCGCAGCAGGAGCGCGGTGCTGTGGGCGCTATGAGCCTCACCCAGACCGGACAACATCTCGCGCACTGTTGCCAGCGGCTCGGTGAGCAGGAACTGGCCGTGGGCACGCAGACGATCCAAATCTTCCAGGCAGATGCGCATGCCTTCGATGCGTTCATCCACGAACTGATTGGCTTCGGCAAGGCTGGTCTTGTCGGCAAACATTTCAGCGTTGCGCGCCTTCATCGTGTCACCCACAGTTTCAAGCGCCGCGCCCCAAGGCGCATCGGCGTCATCCGATGTGAAGTGACCATAAACACCCGGTTCGCCGGATTTTTTATGGTCGAGCAGGAGATCGGTGATGCCCGCATAAGCGGAGACCACGAACATACGCCCATATAGGTCGGCCCCTTTCCGGTCGCCGATCAGAACATTGTCAAAGACGGTCTTTGTGGCCGCCATGGACGTTCCGCCGATTTTTTCGACGCTGTGTCCGGTCATCATTTTCAAATCTCCATTGCAGGCTCAACACATGACAAAAGGCGCGGCGGCACGAGGTGCCGACGCGCGCCGAATTTGCCTTTAGCCGGCCGTCGGCAGAACCGCTTCGGGGTCTGCAGGGTATGCGCCTGTTTCGTCATGGACTTCATTGCCGATTACGGGCGGGTTGAAGACGCAAGCAGTGACAATGTTGGTACGCGGACGCACGATATGTTTGTCATGCGCATTGAGCGCGTAGAGCGTGCCGGGAGCCAGCTCGTGTGTCTCGCCAGTGCCCAGATCCTCGATCGTGCCTTCGCCGGAAATGACAAATACCGATTCAAGATGGTTCTTGTAATGCATGTGGATTTCCTCACCCGCATAGAGCGTGGTGATGTGGAAGGAAAACCCCATCTTGTCGCCTTTGAGCAGAACGCGTGCGCTCTCCCACTGTTTGGCAACAATGTTTTTGTCCGAGTTACGGATTTCGTCGAGTTTACGGATAAGCAACTTGAAATTTCCTTTGAATATTAATCGGCAGCCACAGTGAATTTCGGCGTGGCTTTCATGGCGAGACGCACACATTCTTCAAGAATGTCGAGACCCTGCACCAGCAAATCATCTTCTATGACGAGCGGTGCGAGGACCTTGACGATCTCGTCATGGGCACCACTGGTTTCGATGATGAGACCGCGCTGGAAGGCGGCGCTGGTGACGCGCTTGGCGATTTCACCTGTCTTCATGTCGATGCCGCGCATCATGCCGCGACCGCGTGTGGACAGATCGTGCTCCTCAGCCATGCGATCAAGACGCATGGCAAGATAATCACCCCGACGAGCGACATCTTTTTCGAACGCATCGGTGGTCCAGAAATGCTTCAGCGAGGCTGTTGCCGTCACGAAAGCATGGTTGTTGCCACGGAACGTGCCGTTATGCTCGCCCGGCGACCACTGATCGAGCTCGGGGCGGAACAGGGTGAGCGCGAAAGGCAGACCCATGCCGGAAAGCGATTTGGCCAGCGTGATGATGTCGGGCTTGATGCCTGCTTCTTCGAAGCTGAAGAAACCGCCTGTGCGACCGCAACCGGCCTGAATGTCGTCGATGATGAGCAAAGCATCGTGACGCTTTGCAATATCGGCAATGGCGCGCAGCCACTCGGGAGACGCCGTGTTGAGACCGCCCTCGCCTTGCGTGGTTTCCACCAGAATGGCGGCGGGCTGATCAAGGCCACTGGAAGGATCGGACAGACGCTGCTCAAGCAAATCTGCTGTGTTCACTTCGGGACCATAATAACCATCAAAAGGTTCGTGGCTGACATGGTTGAGCGGCACGCCGGCACCGCCGCGCTTGCCTTCATTGCCTGTGCAAGCAAGAGCGCCGAGCGTCATGCCATGAAAACCATTGGTGAAGGCGATGACATTCTCGCGGCCCTTGATCTTGCGGGCGAGCTTGAGGGCTGCTTCCACGGCATTGGTGCCTGTGGGGCCGGTGAACATCACGCGATATTCAAGACCGCGGGGCTTCATGATCACGCTTTCAAGTGTGTTCAGAAACTCGGCCTTGGCTTTTGTGTGCAGATCAAGCGCGTGGGTGACACCATCTTCCATGATGTAATCGACCAGCGCCTGCTTGATCACAGGATGATTGTGACCGTAGTTGAGGCTGGAGCAGCCGGAGAGGAAGTCGAGATAGCGACCGCCATTCTCGTCATACATCCAGACGCCTTCGGCGCGATGGAACTGGCGCGGCATGGAACGCGAATAGGTGCGAACCTGCGACTCCATGCGCTCGTAAATTTTCATATCCGGTTTTTCGGTCGTCGGTTTCGGTGTGAGGGTCATTGGGACCTCCTATTTGGCTGCTGTTGCAGCCGGATTGATATGAGCGGTTCGCGTTTCTGCCGAGAGGTCAGATAGGGGTGAAATCGTGACCAGAAATTCGGTGTCATGCGCCCCGCCGAAATGGGCTTCGCGCTCAAAGAAAGGCGCTTTGTGAAGGTCTGCGCCAATGCGGCGCGCAAAAGAGCCAAACAGACCCCAAGAGGCGTCATTGTCCTCGGTGATGGTCGTGTGGAGCTTGGTGGCTCCATTGGCCGAGGGACGGGCCAGCAGATGCGCAATCATGCGGCGGCCAAGGCCCAAGCCTCGCGCGCTTTCATGGACTGCGACCTGCCAGACAAAGAAGGCGTCCGGATCTGACGGAGGACGATGGCCGGAAATCCAGCCGACCGCCTGCCGTCCTTGCGCCGTTTCGCGCTCGACAAGCACGCATGTGTCGGCGAAATGGCTGCATTGCAGGAGATTGCAATAGGCCGAATTGGTATCGAGCGGGGGACAAGCGGAGATCAACGCCGTTACGGCGGGGCCATCCTCGGCCTGAGGTGCCCTGAAATGAAGAGGATCCGCGTCTTTACGGCTACCCCCATTGCTCCGGCTTTTTTTACGAGTCTCGCCGGATGATCCCGAACCAGCCCCTTCTTGAACGTAAATAGAAATTATTTCGTCCTCCGAAGGAATTTTACTGGGCGGCAGATCAAATCTGCCCGATCAGTGAGCAGGATATAGAGGTTTTCCGCAAAAATTTCAAGCTATAGCTGATAATCGGCGGTTTTCTGCCGAAAATTACTTCGGTTGCCGAAGTTTATTTGCTCACAAATCAGGCTTGGCAGCGGGCCGGAGAACCTTTAACCGTCATTGTTATGGACAGGCAGATCACAGACCACACGCTGCGGGCGCTCAGGCGCATTTTGCGGGCGACCGATCAAGGCGGGCGGCAACTGGCCTCCGCCACCGGCCTGACGCCGTCTCAGCTCATGGTTTTGCAGCAAATTGACCGTCGCGGCCCGATCACCCCGAGCGCGGTGGCCACCTCGCTCAAATTCGGGCAGGCGACGGTGACCAATATTGTGGACCGGCTGGAAAAAGCCGGATTTGCCAGCCGCCAGCGCAATGAGCGCGACAAGCGCCAGATCGACCTTAGAGTGACGGATGAGGGACGCGCGGTGCTGGAACAGGCGCCTGACCTCTTGCAACAGCGTTTTTCTGACCGCTTTATCAAACTGCCAAACTGGGAGCAGGCAATGATACTGTCTGCGCTGGAACGGCTGGGCGACCTGCTGGATGCTACAGATATCGACGCCGCGCCGCTGATCGACGCGGGCGAAATTGACCGTTATGTCGAGGACAAGCCGGATACGGAATAGACGGCACGCGTAGCAGACCGTTTGCCAAAGACGCAAACGCACTTTAATTCCCAATCCTTAACTTCACGAGACCGGTCTGGAGTGACCTTGATGACGGCGCAGCAAGCCATAGCTTTCGGAATTCTGGGCGCGACGCTCGGCCTCTTTATCTGGGGCCGATGGCGCTATGACGTGGTGGCCATCTTTGCGCTAATGGCTGTGACGCTGACCGGGCTGGTGCCCGTGGCCGATGCCTTTCAGGGCTTTGCCCATCCCGCTGTCATCACGGTGGCGGCAGTTCTGATCATCAGCCGCGGCTTGCAGAATGCGGGTCTGGTCGATCTGGTGGTGACGGCTATCGGGCCATTGCGGGGACGGGAAAACCTGCAACTTGCCGCGCAATGTCTGGTGATCGCCGTTCTGTCGAGCTTTATGAACAATGTGGGAGCACTGGCGCTGATGCTGCCTGTGGCCATGCGCAATGCCTATCGCGACGGATATTCACCGGCAAAGACGCTGATGCCGCTGGCCTTTGCATCGCTGCTGGGCGGGCTGACGACACTGATCGGCACGCCGCCCAATATCATTATCTCCAGCTTTCGCGCCAACCGAACGGGCGAAGCCTTTTCCATGTTCGACTTCACGCCGGTTGGCGTGGCCATAGCCGTGGTCGGGCTTGTTTTTCTGGTGCTTGTCGGCTGGCGCTTGCTGCCACTGGCGGAACGCAAATCGGCAAACGGCTCGGCCTTTGAAATCGACGACTACATTACCGAAGCAGAAATTCCCGAAGGCGCGAAAGCCGTCGGCATGACCGTGTTCGAACTGGAAAAGCTCGCCAATGACGATGTGATCATTGCCGGTGTGATCCATGACGACCAGCGCCGCCTTGTCCCGACAGGATATCACCGGTTGCGAGCAGGCGACGTGCTGGTGCTGCGAGGTGACACGAGCGCACTCAAAGCCATGATCGATGGTGGCGGCCTGTCGCTAGTGGGCGACCAGGTCTTTGGCCGCGAGGATCTTAAATCTGACGAGATCGATCTCGTCGAGGCGGTTATCAGTTCTGACTCCATGCTGATCGGCAGCACGCCTACATCCACCAGGCTGCGCACCGTGCATGGCGTGAACCTGCTTGCCATTGCCCGTCAAGGACAACGCATCGGCGAACGTGTGGGCAATGTGACCTTTCATGCAGGCGACGTGATGCTGCTGCAAGGACCGCGCAGCGGAATGAGCGATCTGCTGGCGACACTGGGCTGCCTGCCACTGGCCGAACGCAGCATCGGCATCGGACGGCAAAGACGGCTGGTGATGGCGAGCGGATTTTTTGCCGCTGCGATTGCACTGGTGATTGCTGGCGTGGTGCCGGTGCATCTGGCCTTTGTGGGGGCAGCGGCTGCCCTTGTTGCCACCAATATCGTGCGGCCCAATGAAGTCTATCAGACCATCGACTGGCCTGTGATCGTGCTGCTGGCCGCGATGTTTCCTGTGGGTGGCGCATTGGAGGCGACAGGTGGCACCGCACTGGTGGCGGGCTCGATCCTCGATATCACGCAAGGCTGGGGACCGATCTGGGTCATGGGCATCTTGCTGGTTGTGACTATGGGCGTGTCCGATGTGATCAACAATAATGCGACGGCGGTGCTGATGGCGCCGATCGCGATCACGCTGGCCGAACGCCTCAATGTAAATTCCGACCCGTTCCTGATGGCGGTGGCCATTGGCGCATCCTGCGCTTTCCTGACGCCGATCGGACATCAGTCCAATACGCTGGTGATGGAGCCGGGCGGCTATCGCTTTTCGGACTATTGGCGTGTGGGGCTGCCGTTGGAAATCGTCATCGTCATCATCGCGTTGCCGATGATCCTCTGGGTCTGGCCGCTTTAACCCACCTGATGCCCGGGCTAAGCAATCAAGCGTTCGAAGACTTTTTCGCGCGCGTCCAGAGAAAAAATGTGACCCTCGTTATCGAGAAACCGAAACTCTGCATAAGGAAAATTGCTCACGCGGCGCTCAACCTCCTGGCCATCGACATATCCGTCCTCGCGGCCATGCCAGATGACCAATTCGGCCTCCAACCCATCCAGATCAAGCGGCTGGTCAGTGTCAAGCAGTCGCGCCTCGCCCACCACACCTTCATGCGTGATTTCCAGAGCCTCGAATGATTGCCTCACCATGAAATCCAGCAATCCGGGTTCGCTATCCATCAAGGCGTAATCAGCCGGAGAGCGCTCGTGGCTGCGCATGAGCATTTCACGCAAGAAGGGGCGCGAGAGTTTTGCACGCAATAGCGCCAAAGCCGCCCGCGCATACCAGGGTACGCGACGCATGCCGGCATAGAAGCGACCGAGCAGATCGCGTCGGTTGGATTCTGGATCGACATTGAAGCGTGGTGCCCACAGCAAAAGACGCGGCACACGGGCACCAAGACGCTTTGCAACCGCAATGGCAAAGCGTGCTCCCGACGACCGGCCCGACACAAGAACCTGTTTCAATTCCAGAGCGTCGGCCAGAAATTCCAGATCCGCGGCCACTGTTTCAAAACTCATATCCGGATCCGGCGTTGACCAGCCGGTGCCCGGACGCTCGATCACAATGAGGCGCAAACCATGGCGAAGGGCCATTTGTGCTTCATTGTCCCGCAAAAGCGAGCCGGAGAGAACCGCATGTAAAAAGAAAACCGGCATGCCGGCTTCGGCCCCATATTCACGGTAAGCAAGCTTGCGCCCATCGGGCAGAGTAATAAAGCGGCGGATCGTCTCGATACCACTCCCGTCTTTGCCAATTTGTGGCTCAGGCAGGATATCGGACAAATTATCGGGACCACGGACAAAAGCGGCAAGCTGACCAAGCTCTGCAAGATGGCGCACCATCTCGCTTTGCCGGTTGACCCCCAGCTTTGTGAAAATGGCGCGAAGCTGGTTTCGAGCGGTGTTGACCGCAATGCCGAGCTGCGGCGCGGCTTCAGAAAGCGACATGCCATCTTTAAGCAAATTGGCAAGACGCAACTCGGCTGGCGTCAGCCCAAGACTGGCCCGCAAGAGATGATCGTGCCGCACAAGAGCTGTACGATCCGGCAGGATCAGGGCATGGGAATCGGCATGCAGTGGTTCGGAATTATCCAAGCCCAGCAATCGGCTGGCATGAGGCGCATCCACCAGAAAGCCTGAAACAGATTGTGTTGCCGTTCCGTCATCAAAATTGAACAGAACCGGCATGGTGCCGTCACCTGTTTTCAAGGCGTCACGGGCATCGCGATAGCGTTTCTGATTATCAGGGTCTTCCATCGAAAAAAGACGCCCCTGATCAAGAGGCGCACAAAACGATGAAAGCAATGCAGGCACTGACGGCGAGGTAGAAATAATGCGCTGGTCACGCCCGATCAGGACATAGACAACAGGCGGCGGCGCGGTCTGTGCCTGCGCATTGTGGTCTGGAGCGGCGGATGCGCGCAACACACGGCGGGCGACATCCCCTGCACGGTCAAGATGCGGCAGCAGAGTTTTTGCTATCTCGCCGCCATCGGACAGACCACCCTCTCCATCGCTGAAAAGAGGTTCGAGCGAGGCATAGACGTCAATCAGATCTTCCCACCGGTCCGGATCAGCAGCGCATGCATATACCGCGTCCAGAACAACAGACAGGACTTCTCCAGAACCAGACATGTGCAACTGCAACCCAAAACCCAAACCAGGGCGCATTATAGGGTTACGTGCGGCTATGAGAAGACCGTCGCTTAAACATCTCCATAATTGAACCCCCATATCCGCCTGAGGGCTTAGTGGCGGATATGGGGTCGATCAGCTGAAAGGGGTTGCAGCACAGTCCAGCCGACCTCTTTTGTATCGTCCGCCCCTACGTCATGGGACGGCAGTGGTGAAAGCTGCGACGCCTTGCACCGTGTTCTCAAGATTGGGCGAACCGTTGCTAGAGATTGCATAAGAAAGTGCGGCACCTGTCGCACCACTGCCTGTGAGGAAGCCAGAGACGGTTGCTTCGCACGTCATGCCCGTGCAGGCCGGACCACCTGCCATCGCGACCGGCACATGCGAGTTGGAGAAGGAGGCGCCATTAAGAAGTATCTCGCTGGTGCCCGGTGTGGCCGAGCCGCCCGTGGACAGAATGTTGTAGGTAAAGCCACCGATGGCGACATCGAAGTCAACACCGACACGCGCATCACCATAGCTGCCGAAGGCAACGCCGAGTGTGCCCGAGAATGTGCCAGGTGCCACCGAACCATCGGCGATGGTGGGCGCTGTGGCGCCAGCAAGTGTGTATTGCGCAGTACCGCTGGTGGGAATGGAACTGGCCTGCGCACCCGCTACCGCATGGATGGACTGATTGGCACCCAGGACGATCTGGTTATCGGCCAGATAGTCACTTTCCGCTGTACCGTTGGACCAGCGCGACCATGACATGCCGTGGCCACTGCCCCCCGATATGGTTGTAGTGCCGCTGTGATAATTCTGGGAATTGCCCGGCGCACCAAATTGCGAGAAGCCGCCGCCATCCTCATAGGTAACTGTTTGGTCTTGTCCGCCATATGCACCAAGGCTGCCGGTGACGATGCTGTTATTGGGCGAAATGGCCCGCACCAGCATGCTGATATCCTGATCATAAAGAACATCATTGCCAATGACCTGAAACAAGGCACTGCCCATGATGGCATCACTGCTGCCCTGATAGATCACATAACTGATGCCCGCATCACGACCCGATGGACCACCGACCATGGCTGAACGGATATCAACCTGACAGGTGGTGCTGGGGCAAATGGAGCTGCCAACAGGGCTGTCGATTGTATAGAAAGCAATGGCACCACTGATCGGGCTTTGCGACGGATCGACAATGCCGCCCGGAGTCGCAATGTTGTAAACAACTTCGCCGCTGGTTTCCTGCATGGTGACAGTGGCATCAAGACCGAGCTTCCACTGGTTGCCGCCGCTGGCACCGAAGAGAATGGCTGCGCTGCCATCGAACACACCCGGCGCGAAGGCACCTGACGCAAAGATCGGCGCGGTGGCGGCACTCAGCGCGTATGTGGCCGTGCCCGATGTGGGCAGATAAGAATTGTTGATCGGTGCACCGAGGAGATAAGGCACGCCCTGCCAGCCGCCAACTGTGAAGTAGGTTTCACCATTCTTGAGAATGCTGCCGCCATTCCAGCGGCCGATCTGCATATAGGCCGTGCCTGCGAGATCGGCGATCACACCATCATTGAGACTATATGTGCCCGCACCATTGCTGGTGCCACGGAAGCCGATAAAGGCACCCCGCTCATCAAAAACGAGATCATGGGTGATTATGGCTTCGCGCTGGAAAGCAAGAATGGGCGCATAAAGCGAATTTCCGAAATAGGTTCCGCTTGAAGGCGTGCGGAACGGCGCATCGAGCGAACCGCTGTCGATGGCGGCTTCTTCACCGCCGCCGCCACCACCACCGCCTCCTGCATCATAGGAGTCTTGAGTGAAGGCTGCCGCACCCGAAAGACGCACACCACGGTAGAACTCGTCCACTTCCGAACCAAAATCCAGGATCTGCCACGCGATGCCGATGGAACTGGCTGCATCGCCACCGATGACACCGTCCACAACCGCAAAACAATTCACGGTCGGGCAGGAAATGCCGCCCTGAGCGACAGGGATGTTCGAAATTGTGAAGATACCGTCGGCGATATTGTTCACACTGGCGACAGCGGACGGATTGGCCGAACCGCCAGGCGTCAGAATGTTATAGGCGCGGTCGCCTGCCATGGTGGCGGTGAAATCGACACCGACCTTGAAGGTGGGGCCAAAGGCTATACCGAGAGTACCCGTGAAAGTGCCTGGCGCGGTCTGTCCCTTGTCAAAGGTGGGATTGGTGGCTGCCGCCAATGAGTAGAGCGCTGTGCCGCTGATCGGGATATTGGTGCCGACTTCACCATAGGCGAGATGATAGCCCTGATATGATGTGCGACCGAGGCTGGAGATGGTTGTGCCGTTGTTGTCGTTGTAATAATTGCCATTGGTTTCGCCACCGGCCCAACGCTCGATGAAAATCTCGCCATTGGCATTGCCACGCTCAAGGCTTTCATTGGAATTGCGTTCAAGGTCCTCGTTGGAACCATCACCAACCTTGTAGCGATTGAGCTCGCCATTTGCACCGACAGTGACTGTGATGTCGGTACGTTGATCAATGCCGATGCTGTCGGCAGCATAGACAATGGAATAGCCCGTATGCTCGTCGCCTGTGACTGGCACGATGACACCGGTGACAGGTGGTGTGCCGCCATAGCCACCACCGCCTCCCAGCGCCTCGTCAACGACCGATGCATTACCACTCGCATCGCGCTGGTCGGCTGTCGAATAATCGGTCTTGGTATTGGATGCAACTTGCGTGGTGCCGGGCACAGGTGGTGTGAATGTGCCAGAAACACCATCGGCAGATGCGAGATAGCCCTCGCCTTTTGCAAACTCCTGCACCTCGCCGCCCGCATCGACCTTGGCTGTACCGCTGTTGACACGTCCATCAAGACCACCTGATGCAGAGGCAAAAGCGGAAAAGGCACCGCCTGTTGTCGTGATGCTGGAGCCGTTATGAGAGATGGTGATTGGTGTGCCTTTGCTGTCAACACGCACGCTGCCCGAAATGACCTCGATGGTCACGTCATCACCCTCTCCGACGATACGGAAAGAAGATCCTTTGGGCACAGTGATCGTGCTGCCATCGGCCAGTTGCATTTGCAGCAAGGCACCTGTGACGGTGACCGTGGACCCTTCGGCAATATCTGAAGTGCTGCCGCCGCCTTCGACCGAAATATTGTCAGCCCCGAAGAGAACCGGCATGGACAGGGCAGGAGCAGTGGAGAGCGCCAGCAGGGAAACAGTGGCAAGAGCTGTTGCCAGACGCGTGCGGGTCTTGAAGCGAATTGTCATGATGTGATCCTCACGTAAGTCGGGACTTAAAAATCGATGCTGAGAGCGAGCGAGCCGACAAACCGGTCATACTTGTTGAGCGGAATATTGCTGTCGGCATTGGTGTAGGTGAGTTCGGGATTGAGCTTGATCGACGGGGTAAGCGCAAAGCGCGCGCCGGCCGACAGGTCGGTTCGGACCGTTGAACGATTCTTCAAGAAGAGTGGTTCGATGCCTTTGTATTCATCATTTTCAACCGCGGCGGTCGCATAAGCGGCAAGGCGGTCAGTGACTTGAAGTTCTGCACCGACACGGGCACCCACAAAGTCATAAGAAAGATTGCTGGCATTATTATGCGTTGCTTTCTCGATGCCGCCATAGACACCGGCAAAGACATAGGGCTTGAAAGGAGCAGAAAATGCCTGACCGATTGTTGCGCCCAGCGTCACACGGTTTGTGTCCTGAAAGCTGGCATTGGGATAATTCTGAAAGGCATATTGCAGATAAACGCCGTAATCGGTGTGCGACTTCGTGCTCATGGACCACTGACCAATACCACCAAGGCTGTAGCGATAAGGCTTTCCATCCACCCAGTAGGACTGGGCCTGGGCCAAGACAGTAAAGGTACCGTGATCGGGTGTGGCTTGTGACAGGCCGATATTCAGTCCGGCGGTTGCCTGATTGAACTGCTCTTCATGCATATTGCCGCGATAGCTGGCGCTGAGTTCGGCGATAAGCTTGCGATCTATCGACAGGCCATGCGTGAGCGTGACCCGACCGGATGTTTCGGCAAAGGCATCTTCTTCAGCAGTTGCACCGCCGCCTAGCGTGGCAAAACCCAGTCCGGCGAAAGCGGGAATGAGAATTCGGCTGTCATTGGTCGAGTTATTGACGTTGGTGTCATAACCCGCCTTGATGGTGACATTGCTGCGGATGTTGGTGCCGCCGCCAGACAGGCCAGTATCAAGCGCGGCCACATAGAGGTTGAGTGTCTCGCGCACATCTTCGGGCACATGGCTTGAGGCTTCAACGCTGGCCATTTCACGGCGCGCGGCTTCCGGTTCGTTGATGGCGAGATAGGCGCGACCCAGCTCTGCACGGGCCTGCAAATGATCTGGCTGTACGGCCAGAACACGCTCGAAAGCACTGACGGCCTCAGAACCGCGACCGCTATCGGCGGCGGCCAGTCCCAATGCGTAGTCAAATTCGGGATTGCCTGCGCGTGTGCGTTCTTCGGGCTTCAGGATCGTATAGGCCTGCTCGGGATTGCGGGCATTCAGCGCCTGCATCGCGTCTTCCAGCGAGCCAGCGCGCGCGCTGAGCCCCGCCATAGACATCACAAAGCCCAACGCAAGAAGGCTGCCCCCCAGCCGCACCAAACTCATCTTCATACTCAGCCCCAGTCTTTGAATTCAACGGGTTAGAAGACAAGTGATTGCCCCCGCACCCTCTGCGATTCACAAACTAGAAACTGGCTGGAATACCGGCATGACGCATTTGCACTATGCCGGGACGATTTCCGCTTCCAGAGGCAGAAAATCACCCCAACCTCGCTTCCCTAACGGTGTTATCGCCAACAGGACTCCATAATCTGCTAGGATCAGAAATGCCGAGCCGGAAGCAGGAGCGGCTAAGGGGAGCGGGATGGATTCGAGAATTGATATCAGCGCACATAGGCTAGAGCCGGATGCGCTGGAACTGGCACAAGCCCGGCTTCTGTATGAGCGGGCAGGCAGTTCGGCCATTTCTGTTTTCGGTCTGCTGGTTTGCTATTGCTTCATTCTGACATTTCTCAACCCGCTGCTGCCAATCATCCTGTGGTTCGCAATCGCGTCGCTTGCCATTCTGATAACATTGCTTCTGCCTTATCTCTTCCGGCACAGCGGTGTAACGCTGGAAAACATGGGCGTTTATCTGGGCTGGCACACAGCCATTTCATGTGTAACCGGCGCTATATGGGGCATTGGCGCTGCCTCGCTGACCGATGTGCATTCGGAGACCAGCCTGTTCCTGACAGGTGTTCTAGTGCTGAGCATTTCTCTGGGTGGCATCGCGCCCCACTCAGCCTATCGTCGCTCCTATGTGGGGCTCGCGACTTTCGTATTGTTGCCTTATGCGACATGGGTCCTCGTCATGGCTCCGTGGCCGCTCAGCGGAACCGGCATAGGTATCTTTCTTGCCTATGCTTTTTTTATGTCGGCAAGCGCACGGGTGGAGATCGGAACACGCGATATGCTTGCGATCCGTCAGAATGCCGTGCTGATTGAGGAATTGAGCCGCCAACGCAATGCGTTACAAAAGGCAAACGAAGAAAAAACCCGTTTTCTAGCAGCGACCAGCCATGATCTGGCCCAACCGCTGCACGCACAGGGTTTTTATTTGGCCGCGTTGCGCGAACGTACAACAAGACCAGAACAGTTAACGCTGCTGGACAAAGTAGAATCAAGCTGGCGTGGACTTGGCTATCTTCTTGACGGTCTGGTTGATGTCTCGCGGCTTGATGCCGGTGTCATTGTGCCCGATACGCGTCCGATTGATGTGGGCACATTGGTGCGCCGCGTCTGCGACGAGTTTGCCCCTATCGCTGCAGAGCATAGTGTCACTCTGGAAATTGTACCGTTGGAAGCGTCTGTGCGCACGGACCCGCTGCTCCTCACCCGCATTCTGCGCAATCTGATGTCAAACGCGATCAAATTCACGGCGCAGGGAGGGAGCGTCACAATAAGCGTTTTGCAGGAGGAGCAGAATGTCATTGTGAAGATTGAAGATACGGGTTGCGGCATTCCACCTGACAAACTCGATCTTGTTTTTGACGAGTATGTGCAACTTGATAATTCCGAGCGAGATCGGGAGAAGGGCTTGGGCCTTGGTTTGTCGATTGTACGTCGCTTGGTCAAGCTGCTCGGATTGAAACTAGATATGTCATCCCGTGTCGGGGAAGGCACATGCGCCACACTGACACTGGAAGCATTGCAGGAGAACGCTCACCTCCCGCAAGACGAGCGAGACACCGAAACGCCATTCACTTCAATTATCGGCAATCTATGCATATTGCTGGTTGATAACGAGGATGCAATCCGCTCCGGTATGACAACCGTTCTGACGAGCTGGGGATGTCAGGTCTATTCAGCGCGCTCATCACACGACGTATTGGAAGTTCTGGCTCATACAGAAACCACGCCACATGTCCTGCTGGTGGACCATAGACTGGGGGATTATGAAAGTGGGCTTGATATCATCGAGACGGTACGCGACGAGATTAACGAGACTGTTCCCGCTATTATTATGACCGGCGATATTGCGGGCGAGGATTTGGAACAGCGCACTGTCAATCTATCGGTCATACATAAACCCGTGGAGCCTGAACGGCTCCATCGTATTTTACGGCGGATTGCGGCGGGTCAAGCCGAGGTGCAATCGACAGACCCCGTGGCTTTTGGATAGAGATGTGTAGCTCTTCAGCTAATGAGGCCGAGAGTTCGCGCCTTGCTGACACAGGCCGTACGACGCGTCACATTGAGTTGACGAAAAACATTCTGAATATGTGTTTTTACGGTGTTCTCGGAAATATTCAGGACATCAGAGATGCGCTTGTTGGAATAGCCCTCAGCAATGAGGTTCAGAACCTCTAACTGCCGCCCACCAATCACGTGATCAATGCTGGCAGCAGGCTCAACAGAAATTGCATTATTGTGTTGCACCGTGCGCGGGTTTGAATTGACCAGACTCCACATTTCTTCGGACAGGAAAATATCGCCTGCCAGGACAGTTTCTATCGCCTCGCGCAGGGAAAGTGACGGGGCCGATTTGCTGACAAAGCCTCGCGCACCAAGATTAAGAACAGTTTCGACGGGCGGCATAGTGTCTATACCAGATACAATGAGCACGGGTGTCGTTACATGACGCGCCTTGATGGCTTGAAGGAAGGCAACACCATTCATTTCTTCCATCACGAGATCACAAAGAATGAGATCAAAAACGGCACCTGCCTCGATCCGGCTGATAGCCGCGCGTGGTGAGGCAAAACAAGTGCAATAATACCGCTTATCCAAGCTCTTTATGACCTCGCTCAACCCATCCAAGAACATGTGATGGTCGTCGATCAAAGCAATCTTAACTATGGCACTCATGGCACGAAGCCTTGCGTGGCATGGACCAAGTGACACGCAGGCCGCTGATCAACCGGCATCGGAGAAATCATCGACCATCCACTGCCATGGCTCGCGCCGGACACGGTGACAATCTCGGCACAAGCTTTGTTCGGCAACGCTGCAAGATAGCTTTCTAGAATTTGTCTCGGCACAATCTTGTCCTGCTCTCCAACAAAATGAACCTGCGGCATAGTGGAAAGCTCCTGTGCAAAATCCCGCGGATTGAGCGATCCATCCATCGGGGAAACCGAATGGACAGCAACAAATGCATCCGTATCGAGCGGGGCGGCAATCGTGACGAGCGATTCCACGTCAGCACGCCGAGCCGACAGCAAAGCCGCAACAACACCGCCGCCCGAATAGCCGATGAACCGAAGCTTTGTGGCATGTGCGGATGCCTTCAATATCGTCACTGCTTCGCCCATTGTGTCAATCACCCGTTCGGAGTAGCGCGCCGAGGTCCAGACAGACACATCGCAGGCAGCATCCGTGGCGCCGGTGAACTGACACGGACGCGCCAGATAAGCGACGTTCAATCTGCCATCGCGCGGCAAAAGATCAATGACTGTCCGGGAAAGCGGCGTGGGATCATCGGAGGCGCGATCCCGGCGCAGATAAGCAAACCCGTCGCCCTCAATGAGCACCGTGAGAATGCCATCTTCCGATACACGCATATTCTCAGGAAGAAGAGCGAAAAGCTTGAATTCATGCGTCTCGAGATAATCAGTATGAAATTCCGCTGGCGCCGCACTCACAGCATCGGATTTGCGCTTGGCAAGTTCGGGCACGCCCGCACAGGCGGCTAATTGCAAGCCTAAAAGGCCGATCAGTAATAAATGCATTGTTTTGAGCTGCCGCTTCCCATTTATTCGATCTATCCGATTCACTTTCGCATATCCTTCCGGATTGACTATTTTCATTATCCAGAGGCCATGGCTCAATACCACTAGATTGCCCCTTCTCCACCTTCAAATAAAGTCGTGATCCATGTCCCAGCCCGCCACCTCTTCAACCGTCAAAACAAAAATCACTTGCTCGCGAGGCCTAGCAGGATGGATGGCCCAAAATAATGTCAGTTTCGGCCTGACATCTTATCAATCGGGGCGGCTCTATCTCGTGGGTCACAAGAGCAATGGCTCGGTCAGTTTTCACGAAAGGCATTTCGTACGAGCGATGGGTGTAGCCGCCTCACCTCAGCGGCTCTATCTTGCCAATCACTTCCAGATATGGCGGATGGAAAACATTCTTGGACCGAACCAATCCGTCGACGGGTTTGATCGTAACTATGTGCCGCGGACAGCGCAGACAACAGGCGATTTGGATGTACATGAGTTGGGGATCGACAAGAATGGTCAAGTCATATTTGTGAATACCAAATATTCCTGCCTTGCTGTTCCCAGTGCCACACACAGTTTCAAGCCGATCTGGAAGCCGCATTTCATCTCAAGGCTTGCGCCAGAAGATCGCTGCCACCTCAACGGACTCGCAATGCATGAAGGTGAAGCTAAATATGTGACTGCCGTGTGCAAAAGCGATGTGGTGACAGGCTGGCGTGATCGCCGCGCCAGCGGCGGCTCGATCATGGATGTGGCGTCCAACGAATTTGTGACACAGAATCTTTCCATGCCGCATTCGCCGCGCGTCCACAATGGCAAGCTATGGGTGCTGGACTCCGGTCGCGGCAATCTCTGCACTGTAAACGAAAATGACGGATCACTTGAGGTTGTGGCATTCCTGCCCGGTTTTATGCGCGGCCTTTCATTCCACGGACATTTTGCCTTTGTAGGACTTTCATTGCCGCGAGACGGGAATTTTTCGGGACTTGAACTTGATGACGCCATGGCCAAGCGCGATGCCGAACCGTGGTGCGGTGTACAGATCATCGATACGCGTACTGGCGATGTTGTGCAGTGGATGCGTTTTGATGGCGATATCCGCGAGTTGTTCGACGTTTTCACGTTACCCGGCGTCCAATGCCCGATGGCAACCGGCCTCATGGAACCAAACATCCAGTCGCAGATCACAATCGAGAACTGGGATTCGGACAAACGCCCGCAGAATGCTTCCAGCTAATTCGAGGTTGAGGGCCCAAATGGTTCAGACGGCAGGCACAGTGCGCTGGTTCTGCTCGCCCAGACCGTCAATGCCGAGGCGCATTGTCTGACCGGCGCGTAAGTAAACCGGCTCCGGCTTCATGCCCAATCCTACACCGGGCGGAGTGCCAGTGGAGATCACGTCGCCAGGTTGCAGGCTCATGAATTGCGAAATGTAGCTCACGATAAAGGGCAATTTGAAAATCATCGTGCGCGTATTGCCGTTCTGAAGACGTTTGCCGTCCACTTCCAGCCAGATACCGAGCTGATGCGGATCGGCAATCTCGTCGCGAGTGACAAGCCAGGGACCTATGGGGCCGAATGTGTCCGCGCTCTTGCCCTTCACCCATTGACCACCGCGCTCCATCTGGAAGGCACGTTCGGAGAGATCATTGACGACGCAATAGCCCGCAACATGCGACATGGCATCTTCCGGCGAGACATATCGGGCCTCCGTGCCAATTACGACACCAAGCTCGACTTCCCAGTCGGTTTTAGTGCTGTTGCGAGGGATGATGACATCATCGTCGGGACCGCAAATCGCACTGGTGGCCTTGAAAAACAACACAGGTTCGTCGGGCACGTCCATGCCGGACTCGGCGGCGTGATCGGCATAATTGAGGCCGACACAAATGAATTTTCCAACCGAACCGACACAGGCACCGATGCGCGTGCCTTCATCCACTAGCGGCAAAGTATCGATGTCGATGGAGCGCAAACGCTGCAAGGCCTCCTCGGCCAGATGAGGACCGGAAATGTCATGCACATGGGCACTTAGATCGCGCATGCGACCATGCGCATCCAGAAGGCCGGGTTTTTCCTGACCGACAGGACCGTAGCGAAGAAGTTTCATTTCAAAGACCTAAAATTCGAATCACATATTGCTCCAGCCACCATCAATATTGATGATGCTGCCATTCATGAATGCGGCTGCGTCGCTGGCGAGATAAACTGCAAGTTCGGCAATTTCTTCAGGCTTACCTATGCGCCCCATTGGCTGCCGTGCGATGAAGGCTGCACGCGCTTCGTCGTAATTGCCCTGCGCACGCATGCGCCCGTCCAGCGAGGGTGTTTCAACCGTGCCGGGGCAAATAGCGTTGCAACGAATACCCTGCCCGACAAAATCGGCAGCGACGGCACGTGTGAGGCCAATGACTGCCGCCTTGCTGACGCCATAGACAAATCGATTGGGCACACCGAGCACGGATGAGGCGACCGAAGACATATTGATGATCGAGCCGCCACCTGCCGACAGCATGGCGGGCAGGAACGCGCGGACCATACGATAGGCACCGCGCGCATTGAGGTTCATAGAAAAATCCCAATCATCCTCATCGCAATCGAGAATGCTGCCGTGATGGACAAATCCTGCACAGTTGAACAAGACGTCCACGGCTCCGATTTTTTCCGCCAGCATCGTGATGGCAGCGGCCTCTGTCACGTCAAGCCTGTGCGTCTCAGCGACGCCGAGATTAGCAAGCTTGGTCGCGTCGATATCTGTCGCGATGACGTGCGCACCTTCGCGGGTCATCGCCTCAGCAGTTGCTCGTCCGATACCTTGTGCTGCCGCCGTGACGATGATGCGCTTGCCTGCAAGACGGGGTTTTATGTTTGCCTCAATCGGCATGAAATACTTCCTCCATGGATGACCATTTCTCACCTTCAGGGGCGCTATCCAATGGCGCCTGACATGGATCGGTGAGCTGCCACCATTTCTGCGTTGGTTCGTGTTTGGCCATTGCAGCCATATCGGCTTCGAAATCAGTGCCGCTATATTCCCAGTAACTGAAAAGCAGATTCTCGGGTTCGCGCAGAAAGATCGAATAATTGTCGATATTGCATGCCTTGATGCGCTCCAGCACAGCAGGCCATGCATCGGCATGCAGGCGCTTATACTCGGCGATTTTCTCTGGCCGTATCGCAATCACCATTCCCATGCGGCGGGATTTGTTGTCTGCCATATGCTTCATCCTCAAGCTGCTTTTGCAACTTTTTGTGTGATCACACTGCGCGCGCCGATGGCGCCCCATTCCCATTCGATACCGAGACCGGGTGTCGTCGGTGCAAAGGCCCGGCCTTCAACGATCTTTAGACGCGATGTGGTGATGTCATCAAGCTGCGGGATATATTCCACCCAGCGCCCATTGGGCACCGCACAAGCAAGCGAGACATGCAGCTCCATCAGGAAATGCGGGGCGACATCCATATTGCAGGCTTCGGCAAGATGCGCGGCCTTGAGCCATGGTGTGATGCCACCGATGCGGGCGCAATCAACCTGCATGATCGCGCATGCATCACGCTGGAGATATTCGCGGAAATGGCCAAGGCCATAAATCGATTCACCCACAGCAACCGGAATGGCCGTGGAAGCTGCGAGACGCTGGTGGCCTGCCACATCATCGGCCGCCATCGGTTCCTCAATCCATGCCAGACCGAAATCCCTGAAGGCATCAGCGCGGCGGATGGCTTCGGCGACTGTAAAAGCCTGATTGCAATCGACCATCAGTTCCATGTCGTGACCAATCGCGTCACGCAGAGCGGATATGCGTGACACGTCTTCGGCAATTGATGGCTTTCCCACTTTGATTTTGACGCCGTAAAAGCCTGCTTCGCGAGCGCGCAACGCATCTTCGACCAGCGCCTCTTCGGAAAGATGCAACCAGCCACCCTCAGTCGTGTAGCTGGGCACACTTGATTTTGCGCCACCGGCGAGCTTGTGAAGCGGCAGGTTTGCGCGACGCGCGCGCAAATCCCACAAAGCCGTATCAATGGCGGCAAGAGCCAGCGAGGTGATAGCACCGACAGATGTCGCATGAGTGTGAAACAGAAGATCACGCCAGATCCCCTCGATGTCGTCGCCATTGCAACCGATCAGCCGGGGCAGAAGATGATCGACCAGAAGAGCGACAACAGACGAGCCGCCTGTGCCTATCGTGTAGCTATAGCCTGTGCCGGTGGCTCCATCAGCATCATGGAGCCGAACGATAATCGTCTCCTGACACACGAAGGACTGGATGGCATCTACCCTGACGACCTTGGGCTCAAGAGGAACCATCCAAATTTCGGCATGCTGAATACGTGACATGGATCAGGCATCTCCCTTTGTATCGATCCGATAGATACGTCGGGCGTTACCACCCCAAATTTGCGCCTGTGCGGCAGTGGGTTTGTCAGAGAGCCATTCTCCGACCATATCCACCCAATGACCATATTCAGCCGCAAGTCCCAGAACCGGCCAGTCACTACCCCATAACAGTCGCTCGGGCCCGAATACGTCATAGAGATGATCGAGATAGGGACGCAGGTCAGAAAGGGTCGCGGCAGGTGCTGCCTCCGTGAGAAGTCCCGACAATTTGCAGCTGACTTGTGGCAAGCCGGCAAACAGAGACATGCGCAATGCCCAACCATGCAAGCCATCAGGCGCGGAATGCCCGTCACGAATTGCCGGTTTGGCACCGTGATCGATAATGATTGTAAGACCGGGATGGCGCTCGGCAAGAACCCTTATCGCTTCCAGATGCACAGGTGTTACCAACGCATCAAAACTCAGACCCTGCTGTTCCAGCACGTGGAACACATCGTCGAAGGCATGATCGAGAATCCAATTAGGATCAGAGATACTTGGCAGCATCGGGCGGATGCCGCGAAACCTTTCATGACGGGCCAATTCACGTATTTGACGCGTGGCGCTGCGGCTTTCCATATCAACCCAGCCGACAACCGCACCAATAAAATCATGCTGATCGGCAAGTCCGAGCAGATACTTCGTTTCGTCCAATGCGGGCGCGGCCTGCACCAGAACACTTGCCTCTACCTGATGGCGACGCAGGAGCGGTGCGAAATCATCAGGACCAAAGTCGCTATAGATTGCCGCCTCTGCCGGTGTTGGCCAGTTGCAAAAGGAATTTTTCAATTGCCAAAAATGCTGATGGGCGTCGATCCTCATACGGCCTCATCCGCCGCTTCGGCATTTGCGGGAACAGGCAATTCTTTTCGCAGAAGACCTTTTGCCTGCAAAGCCTGCCACAAACCATCGGGCACACTGCGACCGGCCCAATCCATGGTCTGGACCAACTCATCGGCAGAGCCAATGCCTGCAAGCACAGAAATCACCGCAGGATGCCCTTTCGGATATTGAAGCGCGGCTGCACCCAAAGGCGTATCAAAATCGGCGCAGATGCGGGCGAGTTCGCTTACACGCGCCGCGATATCGTCAGGTGCTGCATCATAATTGAAACGCGCATGAGCGCTGGAGCCCGTGGCCAGAATGCCGGAATTGAAAACACCAGCGGCGATGACGCGCACATTCATGTCGATACAGAGGTCGAGAAACGCACCAGCATCCTGCTGTAAAAGTGTGTGACGACCAGCCAGCAACATACAATCCCAGGTGCCCCGCGCCATAGCTTCGGCACAGACTTCCCATTCATTCACACCGAGACCGATGGCGCCGACAGCACCACTGCCGCGCAGCTCATCCATTGCGGCATATCCACCGGTCATGGCTGTCGCGAAAGTTTCAGCGTGAGATGCACCATGCGTCACTGCGCCAATGTCGTGCATCAGCAAAATATCGATGCGATCCAACCCAAGTCGTTCAAGACTGTCTTCGTGCGCGCGCAAAATTGCATCGCGTGAATAATCGAAAACCGGCTCAAAGGGATCTGCATCAATGAAATAATCGCGCTGCCCGTGATAACCAGCGTTTGGCTTCAGCAACCGTCCGACTTTGGTCGAGACAAAAAACTCTTCTCGCGGCTTGCTGCGCAGAAAGGCACCGAGCCTCCGCTCTGACAGACCGAAGCCGTAAAGCGGCGCGGTATCAAAATAGCGCAAGCCAAAAGCCCAAGCCGCTTCCAGCAGATACTCGCAATCGGCATCTGAAATCGGGCGATAAAGATTGCCCAATGGCGCGGCTCCCAGCCCAAGCGCCGGTAGCCGGTCCAATATAGAGGCCCCAGCCCCGAAAACGGATTTTACAGTCGGCATTTTTGCCTCCCTTCTCCGTTTTATATAGACGACATAATTTTATATGTAAATCAATTCGCCAGAGGCGGCCTATGTTCAAAAAATGGCAGGGATTCAGTCATTATTGAGCTTGCGGGAGATTTCTGCGGCTGCGGCCTTAAGTTTTTGCGCCACAACATCTTTTGACACCTGATTGGTGACGAGGCGCACATAAGGCGTGGTCAAGGCCGCCACGATCTCCTCTTGTCCTTGACGGGACACCGGGCATGAAATGTCCCAAACGCCCTCCATGACGCGGCTTTCTTCCACGACATGCCCGCGAGTGCGGATTTCATCGCTATCGACTTCCAATGCGGCGGCATCAAATTTGGCACCCATGCGACGTAGCAATGCAATGAGGGCCTGACGGGGAGCTTCATCAAGATGCGCGAGAATGCAGCGTCCCGAACCTGTTTCCAGCAAAGGCTGGCGGTAGCCGACACGCACCGTCACGCCCACAAGGTCTGGCGACTCCGCGCGCGCGATAACGACAATCTGTTCGTCAGACGCAATGGCAAGATGACAAGGATACCGCGTTTCGGCGGCAAATCTTTCCATGAAAGGACGCGCAATTTCAGTCAGTGAACGATATTGCGGGCGACGAAGACCGATACGCAGAAGCTTATCGGTCACCTGATATTCATCAGCTTCAGTGGTGCGTTCAACATAGCCACGGGCTTCCAGCACAACCAGCATGCGAAAAATCTCGCCTTTGGTGCGCCCCATTTCCACTGCCAGCTGCGCAAGCGAATAGGCCTTTGCACGCTCGGACAGGAACTCCATGATATCCAGCCCCTTTTCGAGAGCGGGTGCGGAATATCGCAATCCATCAGATGCAGACAGGTTTTCTTTCACAGACCGCTCAACTCTCGTTTTTGCCGGAGCATTTGCCTTCCGCCCAGATTCTTTTGTGATTTTGGATTTTTCTATCGGCTTGCGTGTCACGCGATCCCCCATAGGCCTCAAATGTTGTTTTATATGTCGAATTATTTCTTATATATAAAACAAATGATCCCGTCTCACGGCGGGCAGATGTCAATTTTTCTTATCGAAATACTCGCCAGTATGCAGCCTGTCGATAATCCTAGCAGAAAGTCCCCCGTAACATGAAAGAGATCACCATCACCGGATGGCATTCGGAGGATATCAGGTTCTCAACATCGCTCGGAAAACACGGGTCCGATGCGATGAATCCCGATCCGGATTATTCAGCCGCTTATATCGTGCTGGAAACAAATGATGCCAAGCTTGCAGGCCATGGCCTGACCTTCACGATCGGGAGAGGTAACGAGCTCTGCGTTCTCGCTGCGGAAATGCTTGCGGAAAAACTGGTGGGCCATCACCTGCGTGACCTTATCAGCGACATGGCCGGCTTCTGGCGTTACATGACCGGAGATTCCCAATTGCGATGGCTGGGGCCGGACAAGGGTGTCGTCCATATGGCGACAGGTGCTGTCGTGAACGCCGTGTGGGATCTATGGGCCAAAGCCGAAGGAAAACCTGTATGGCGCCTTGTTGGCGAAATGTCGCCAGAAGAATTGATTGCCTGTGTAGACTTCCGCTATCTAAGTGATGCCATCACGCCGAATGAAGCGTTGGAATTGCTCAAAGCCACCCACGCAGGCAAGGAAGCGCGCATCGCGCATCTGATGCAAAAAGGCTTTCCAGCCTATACGACATCGGCAGGCTGGCTCGGCTATGACGATGCAACGATCAAGGCCGCAGCAGAGGCCGCGATGCATGACGGCTTCCGGCACTTCAAACTCAAGGTCGGACAAAATCCCAAAGACGATCTGCGCCGCGCAAAATTGCTACGCGAAGTTATCGGCCCCGACCGAAAGCTGATGCTGGACGCCAATCAGGTGTGGGATGTGGACGAGGCCATCGCTGCCATAGAACTGCTCAAGCCAGTCGATCCATGGTTTATCGAAGAGCCGACCTCTCCTGATGATATTCTGGGACACCAGAAAATCCGGAAAGCAATCGCGCCTATTCAGGTCGCGACAGGCGAGATGTGTCAGAACCGGATCATGTTCAAACAGTTCATTCAGGCCGATGCTCTGGACATTGTGCAGATCGATGCTGTGCGCGTGGGCGGGCTGAACGAGAATCTTGCGATCATGCTAATGGCCTTGAAATTCGGCAAGGCAATCTGCCCGCATGCAGGAGGTGTGGGCTTATGTGAATATTCGCAACATCTTTCGATGATCGACTATGTTGCCATTTCAGGCACCATGGAGGGGCGCATTTGCGAATTTGTTGATCATCTGCATGAACATTTTGTTTCGCCCTGCCAGATCGTCGATGGACATTATCGCGCACCGGAAACACCCGGCTTCAGCATTGAGATGAAGCAAGACTCCATCGACGGGCACCGCTATTCACCACAGGACATATAAAGAAGCACGTTTTTTGACGAAAGCTCCATTGATGCAGTCTCTCAGATACCTATAAAGGGCTGGAGCATACGCGCGGCCAAACTTCTGAAACGCAAGGGCGCGTCGGTGACAGCCAGACAGATGCAGTCCTCGTCCGGTGTGGCGATGGGCATGTGCTCGATTGACGGATCGGCACTCTCAACGTCGCCACGTAGAAAATGACCCTGATGGGTCTGGAATGCTCCAACCAGAACAAGTGTCAGTTCTGCGCCCCGATGACTGTGCATGGGCACCGGCTGACCCGCTGGCACGCGAAGAAGTCGCACTTTGGCATTCGCGTCACGGGTTTTGATCGGAATATGGAAGACACCTTTACCAAGACGTTTCCAGTCAAGCGCATAGAGGTCGCCCCCCAGATAAGAGCGCAATGGCTCGGGCAAGATAGCGGGGGTTCGACGTGCCGTCGGCCTTGCGAGAGACTTGTCCTCTAACGGCAAATCGTCAATCGACTGCATCAGTTGATCGAAAGAGCCATTCCCGATATCCGCTTCATCAAGCGCATCCAGCATTGCACCACCGATATTTTCGATCTCGCTAGCAAGCTTGCGGCATTGAGGGCAAAGCGCGAGATGTGTGGCAACAAGCAAGCTCCAGGCCTCGCTCAACTGACCGGTGGCATAAGCCGTTAATGTCTCCTCGGGGAGGTGATGGGAAATATTCATTCGGAAGGCTCCTGAGCCACAAAGTCACGATACTCATCCAGCCGGCTACGTAGCTTCCCCATGGCCAGTCTCAGTCTGGATTTTACGGTGCCGAGCGGCAGTGACAGCTTCTCGGCGATAAGGCTGTGCGACATATCTTCGTAAAAAGACATTTGCAGCAGCAATTTCTGTTCTTCCGGCAAGGTTTCCAATGTGGCACGCAACCTGTCATGCGATTGCTGCTGCTCGATCATGATATCGGCCGGTGTATCTCCGTCAGGAATGAAACATGGATCGTTCGGATCAAAATCCGGATGGTTCTCACGGCGGAAGCTATCGATCCGCTGATTGCGCGCTATTCTGAAAATCCAGGTCGAGGGCGCGGATTTTTCGGCATGGTAAAGCCCGGCTTTCCGCCAGACCTTAACCAAAGTCTCCTGCACAAGTTCATCGGCTTGCTGAGACGTACAGCCAAGTTTGACACCATAAGATTTGATCCGTGGGGCAAAATGCTCGAACAGGACGCGAAAAGCATCCCTATCCTGCCGCTCGCCCACGGCCTGTAAACAAGCCGCCAGATCATCCGCCCCATCCTCGCCGGTCAAACCTTCACCTATAGGAGTTTCGCGTCCGGATGAGGACAGACCCTCATCCGGGCGGGTTACCACCAAATTTAAATATGAACGACGAGCAAGCATAAGAACAGCTTTCAGAAACATTGCTTATCGAGGGATACGGGCTGCACACTGTTCTGGATCACATCACCTATTTGGCTGACTGATTTTTCTCTTCCCGCTTGATCCAGCCTCTCAGACGCAACGTATCAACCTCATGTCCATCCGGGAGGAGATCTGAGTGCCCTATGACGCAACAAAAGCCGCACGGTCGAAATCCGTCGCGATCATCGGCTCCGGCATCGCGGGCATGTCTGCCGCATGGCTGCTCAATCGCAGCCATGACATCACCCTGTTTGAGGCGGATGACCATGTTGGTGGCCACTCCAACACGGTCGATGCACCCGCAGCTGCGTCCGGCAGTAGCGATACCACACCCGTGGATACCGGCTTTATCGTTTACAACGAGCTGAACTATCCCAATCTCGTGGCTTTGTTCAGGCATCTTGATGTGCCAACAAAGCCTTCGAAAATGACGTTTGCCGCCTCGGTGGATGACGGAAGGTTCGAATATTCCGGTACAGGCCTGAACGGCCTGCTCGGACAGAGATCCAATCTGCTCAATCCCCGCTTCTGGGCCATGCTGTCCGACGTCGCACGGTTTTATCGCTCGGCCCCTAAAATGGTCGCCGAGGCCGAAAATCTGGAACTCTCACTGGGAGAGTTCCTGCAGCGCAACCAATATTCCGAGGCCTTCACCCGCGACCATATTTTGCCTATGGGCGCCGCAATATGGTCCACAACAGCACGGGATATGATGGACTATCCGCTGGCGGCCTTTGTGCGTTTCTTTGAAAGTCACGGGCTTTTGAAATTTGCCGATCGGCCACAATGGAGAACTGTGGATGGCGGAAGCCGCGAATATGTGAAGCGCCTGACAGCCAGCTATGCCGACAAAATCCGTCGCGAGAAGGTGATCCATGTCACACGGCTTGAAACCGGTGTCGCACTTGTTCTCGCCTCCGGCGCAACACTACATTTCGATGAGGTGGTTATCGCGACCCATGCCGACGAGGCATTGGCGCTTCTGAGTGATCCGACAACGCAAGAGCGCGAAACACTGGGCGCATTCCGATACACCGAGAATGAGACCTATCTGCATAACGACGCCACGTTGATGCCCAAGCGCGAGCGTGTCTGGTCGAGCTGGAACTATCTGGATAATGGCGAGGCCGGTGAGGACAAAAAACTCACGGTAAGCTACTGGATGAACGAGTTGCAGGGGATCGACAAGGCACAACCGCTCTTTGTCACGCTAAACCCCCATGTGCCGCCACGGGCATCATCAATTATCAAGACCTTTTCCTACCAGCACCCACTTTTCGACCGCGCGGCCATGAAGGCCCAGCATGACCTGTGGTCCCTGCAAGGGCAGAAACGCACATGGTTCTGCGGCAGCTATTTCGGCTATGGCTTCCATGAGGATGCGCTGCAAGCCGGGCTTGCTGTGGCAGAATCCCTCTCAGGTGAAATGCGTCCATGGACATTTGATGCCAGTGGCTCCAGAATTCATGTAGGCACCAATACAGCACTGGCGGCTGACTGATCATGAAAACCTGCCTCTATCAGGGTCATGTGGAGCACCAGAGATACGGAATGAAACGTCACGCGTTTCGCTATCGTGTCTTTTCCATGTTGCTTGATCTGGACGAAGCTGAAGCGCTGTCCAAGAAGTCCCGTATTTTTGGGTTCAATCGCAGCGCACTGCTTTCCTTTCATGAAGCAGACCACGGCACAGGCTCAGCGCATGGTCTGAAAGACTGGGTTCTTGCTCATCTGACATCAGCCGAATTTCAATGTGACACAACCAAAGTATCGGTGCGTGTGTTATGCTACCCTCGGATATTCGGATATGTGTTCAATCCGTTGACGGTCTATTATTGCTACGACGAGGCGGGGGCCCTGATGGCCACACTGCATGAAGTGCATAATACGTTTAACGAGAAACATACATATGTCTTGCCCGCCGCTGCGGATGAGAGCGGTCGTGTGCGGCAGATATCTCCCAAGCGTATGTATGTCTCGCCTTTTACCGAGTTAGCCGGACAATACCAGTTTGCCCTGAACCTTCCCGATGATGAATTGCAGCTCTTTATTGGCCTAAGGCAGGGTGGTGCACGGGTTTTATCGGCGACATTTGCAGGCAGGCGGAAAGCATTTTCCGATGCGGCTTTATTTGCAACATTCTTTCTCTACCCGCTGATGACGTTCAAAGTGATTGCTGGCATTCATTTCGAAGCCCTGCGGATCTGGCTGAAGGGGGTCAAACTCGTGCGCCATGAGGCAGCACCTGAAAACATCGCGGCCTCCCATCAACGCGTTGGAGGCAGACTTATTTCAGAATTTGATGAATCTGCGTGTTTGAATGCTTCACTCGATAAGACACAAGCTGGAGAATGGCGATGATCGGCAAGCCCGTTATGAAACGGCTGGTGAACAAATTGCAGCACGGTTCTCTGGAGGTCACCTTTCCCGATGGCACCGGCCATAGTGTCGTGGCGGGAGATGGACCAGTTGCAAAGCTACAAATCCACCGCTGGCGCTTTGTGCGACGCATTATGACAAACGGTGATCTTGGGATTGCCGAGTCCTATATGGATGGAGACTGGTCAACAGATTCCTTATCGGACCTTATCAATCTGGGTATCGCTAATCTCGATGCGTACCGGCCCAACCATTTTATTGCCAGCCTTATTTCCTTTTTCGGATTGCTGACGCATCGGCGCAATGCAAATACGTTACACGGATCGAAGCGCAATATTGCCTTTCACTATGATCTGGGTAACGAATTTTATAGTGCGTGGCTTGATCCATCGATGACTTATTCTTCCGCCTTATTCGAAGATGGCGACAATGACATGAGCGCAGCACAGGACCGGAAATATCGCCGACTGGCCGAGAGTCTCAACCTGCAACCCGGTGACCGCGTACTGGAAATTGGTTGTGGATGGGGTGGATTTGCCGAAGTCGCCGCACGCGATTATGGCGCTCAAGTTGTTGGCCTGACCCTATCGGCCGAACAAAAGAAATATGCCGATGACCGCATGAAACGCGCGGGGCTTTCACAACAGGTCGAGATCAGGTTACAGGACTACCGCCACGTCGAAGGGCAGTTTGACAAGATCGTCTCAATCGAAATGTTTGAAGCCGTGGGCGAAGAAAATTGGCCGGTCTATTTCAACATTGTGAAAGAGCGGCTTGCACCGGGCGGCAGTGCGGCATTGCAAATCATCACGATCGATCAAAGCCTGTTTCCGTCCTATCGGCGCCGGATCGACTTCATACAGCGGTATATTTTCCCGGGCGGGATGCTGCCGTCGCATGAAGCGCTTAGCCGCGAAATAAACCGGCAGGGCCTCACGCTCACCGACCGGCATTTCTTCGGCATCTCCTATGCCAGAACACTGGAGCAATGGCGCGATCGCTTCTCGGCTGCATGGCCACAGATTTCGAAGCTCGGATTTGATCAGCGCTTCAAACGCATGTGGCTTTTCTATCTGTGCTATTGCGAGGGTGGATTTCGCGCAGGGCGGATCAATGTCGGCCACTTCATGTTGAAGAAGGATGCAGCCGCTACTGGCTAAGACTTCAATGATAGTTTGCGCCGAATTGTACCTAGCACCCAACCAATCACCGGAAAATGTTCATAGAACTCACGAGCAGCGTCCCATTGATCGGCATGGCGTGAAACAAGACCCTTCTCGTCAAACTCGACATAAGTAACGCCCTCAAACGACCAGGGCTGTCCGCGCAAGACCGAATGAAAATGCCACTGTAGGAATCCACTTCGGCCTGTGGCCGCATGATGATGAATGTCGAAACGAACTTCACCAAGCGTCTCGTACATATCCTCAAAAATATGCTGCATAGCCGCCAGACCGTTGACCCTGTTGAACGGATCGGAAAACTCGACATCCGGCGCAATAATTTCTGGCATGCGGCTGATCCTCGTTCTGTCCAGGCTTCCCAGAAAAAGTGCATATCCGGCAATGGCCTTTTCGACATCGAAGCTCATGACGACACCATGCGCGAAGTGAGCGCAAAAAGAAGACGTTGCGGCAGAAGGCGCAGGATCTTCATGATGATCGCGAAACGCCATGGAAACACGATCTCGAATTTCTTTGCCTGCAAGCCTTTGTAGATAATTCGGGCGGCTTCATCTGCCGTGATCAGAAACGGCATCGGAAAACTGTTCTGATCGGTCAATGGCGTTTCGACAAAGCCGGGATTCACGAGTGACAGGATGACACCATCGCGGTCCAATTCCGGCTTCAATGCTTCACACATATTGATGAGAGCGGCTTTTGTTGCACCATAGGCTGCGGAGGACGGCAAGCCACGATAGCCTGCAACAGACGCAACGACGGCAACATGACCTGCGCCACGCGCACGAAACAAAGGCAGCAATGCCGCCAATCCGTTCGCCGTGCCCATTAAATTGACATCGACAAGTTTGCGGAGAGTTTCGACACTAAAGTCCTTGGCGCTCATGGGAAGATGTGTACCAGCGTTGAGAACCGCCATATCAGGCTGGCCCAATGCATTACCAATTTCTTCGAGCACCAGAGCCGTCGCCTTTTCATCAGTCACATCGAGGACATATGGATGCACTGTGTCGGTAGGCGCCTCCGCAGCCAATGTCAGGAGATCGGCTTGCGTTCTGGCGCTTGCCGCAACCGTCCAGCCGTCGCGCGCCATGGCAAGCGCCAGCGCACGTCCAATGCCTTTGCCCGCGCCTGTTATCCAGACAATACGGTTCATGATGCGGAACCCTTTGCAGCGGGGAAGCATTTAGCACATTTGAACTCAATCACTGAGCCATCCTCCCCCAGAAACCTCATATGCACCCAACGCCCCTCAGCGTCATACCAGACCTCGTTCTGTATCTCGCCCTCATATTGGTAACGCATGGCCCTTACAGGCCCTCTTTCCGTGGAAACCTGCTCGTATCCTTTGGGCACAAGCCGGACTTCGTTTACGCGCCCGTTAATCGTATTGACCAGCTCTTTGCTGCCAATAACACCTGCGTTCCAATGATCTGTCGGATAGGTGCCCAACGGAGCACTCAAAGGCCCCTCAGGGCCTTTTCCAACCAGCTTGCCGTCCTTGAGGGATGCCGTGACGGTTCGCACCTTACCGTTCTGGTCCGTGCGGCTGGAGAGCGAAACAAGTTGCCCGTCTTTCCAAAGTGAGTCAGAGCTATAATTCATCTTGTAGAAGGTGATGTAGAGCGCCTTGATCACAAGCTGGAAATTGATGTCCACGGCCAATGCCCCATCTTTTTCCTCGAAATCAACGCGCTGTGACCCAACGCGTGTTCCGTCGCGATAGACGTCAAACAGGATACTGTCACCATAAAGCGCGCGAACGCGGTCATAATCCCCGCCTGACTTCGAGGTAGCCATAGCCTGCGACGTCGCCAACGCACTCAATGCGACCAAGGCGACGACGCCGACTGTGCTGCTCCGTCTCAAGAATGACATGCGAAATTTTCCACTTTTGCGATTTATTCCCTCTTTACGAAGGGAGAAACGCAGCGGATCACTTATGTGCCGTACGGCACTAAGCAGTATCAATATCTGGGCGGCGAAGCCTAACTTCGCCGCCCTTCTCTTTATCCTATTCGTTTACGCTTTTTGCGCTCTCAGCGGTGCGAACCAGTTGCACAAATTCTGCACGCAGTCCGAACTCATCCTCGCCACGTGCCTTTTGCGCGAGTGAACGAATTGTCTCAAAGCCAAAATCGTCGCCGATCCATGGGGATCCACGCAAGCGTTCGCCAAAACCTGCAACGGCCAAGGCCCAGCGTGTCGCCTCAGGTGCTTCGGCAACCGAGTTGATGCTTTCGGCAGAAACGGGTTGCTCTATAAGTTTCGATACATCCTTGCCCGGTTGCTTGTAGCGGATTTTAAGGAATGCAAGCTCGGCACCCTTTACTGGCGCGGCCTCCTTCTCGGACTGATATCGCAATGGATCGGAGGACATTTTCGCGCCGACCGGAGTGATTTCATAAAGAGCCGTCACCGACGCGCCCGAACCGACTTCACCGGCATCTACCTTGTCGTTGTTGAAGTCTTCTCGGTTCAACATTCGTGTCTCATATCCGATCAGACGATACTCAGAAACGACTGCCGGATTGAACTCGATCTGGATTTTGACGTCATCGGCAATCGGAAAGAGCGATCCGGCCAAATCATCACGCAGGAGTTTGCGCGCTTCCTGCATCGTGTCGATATAACCTGCCGTCCCGTTTCCGGTCTGTGCGATGGCTTGCATCATCGCGTCATTGTAGTTGCCACGCCCGAAGCCATAGGTGGAGAGATAGATGCCGGATTTGCGTTTTTCAGCGACAAAATCTTTCAGTTTTTCGGGATCGTTGATACCGACATTAAAGTCGCCATCGGTGAGCAAGATCACGCGGTTGACGGCATCCTTGTCGAAATTCTCTTCCGCTAACGCATAAGCTAACGCAAGCCCCTGACCGCCTGCGGTGGAGCCGCCAGATTGTAATTCATTAAGTGCTGCACGAATTTTTCGCTTTTCATTGCCTTTGGTCGGGGAGAGCACTTCGCCGGCCGAACCTGCATAGGCGACAATTGCAACGTGATCACCTTTGTCCAGTTGATCAATCAACAGATCAAGTGCTTTCTTGGCCAAAGGCAGCTTGTCTTCGCTATGCATCGAGCCGGATGTATCCACCAAAAGAACAAGATTCAAAGGCGGTTGCTCGCCCTGGGGAATATCGAAACCTTGCACACCAATATGCAGTATCTGCCGATCCTTTGACCAAGGTGACCGCAGGAGTGTGGTCGTTGCACGGAATGGTGTCTCGGCACTTGTCGGTCGGGGGTAGTCATAATCGAAATAATTGACGAGTTCCTCGACACGCACTGCATCGCGCGGCGGCAATTGCCTGTCATTCAGGAAACGGCGCATATTGGCGTAGGAGGCTGTATCCACGTCAATTGAGAAGGTCGATACAGGATCGTCAGCTACACGCTTCACACTATTGAGCGGCACATCGCGATATTTCTCAGCATCCAACACGGGACGGGGAGCAGGGGCCATCATGCCGGAAATGGCAGAGCGTTCCGCCATTTTGGCATAAGGCGCGGGTGGCGGTGTGGAACTCGTCGCCTCAGCCTGTGCTCCGCCATATGGCGTATTCGTGTCCGAACAAGCGGCCAGAGCGAGCAAGGCCACGAGGCCTACTCCCAGCAGGCCCGAATGATTTGTCTTCATGGTTTGTCCCCGTCTATGTCACCCGACCAGCAAGAAACAGTAGGCGATCCGTAGACGGTCAAACTTAGGCGCAAATCGAGCATCAATGTGGCAGGGCAAAATAAAACCGCCGCGAAAGCCGTTTAAGGCATCGCAGCGGTCATTTTATACAAAGACAAGTTTCAATCAGCGAAATGCCAGCCCCTCAAACTCTCCCGAATTGCGCCAGTTTTCGAGATATTTGAAATAGGCCGTCGCGCCTGCCGGATAGCCGACATTGTATTTGGCGGCCGGACCAGCACTCTGACCTTCATTATTGTAGTAACCCGGGGTGCAATCGGGTGATCCGATCATTCGCCCGACACCTGTGAGGAGAAGAGCTACCCATTCCTCTTGTGCCTGAGGTGTCACTTCGACCTGGCTCGCACCTTGCGCTTTTGCATGGGCAATGATCTTTGCGATCGTTGCGCCGGCTTCGGTGAGATTATGCGGCACATTGGAAATCAGGTTAGCGCCTTGCGTCGGTTGCACGAAGAATGCATTGGGGAAGCCATGCACATGAATACCATGCTTGGAACGCATGCCATCCGCCCAAGCCTGCGACAGCTTCAAGCCATTGCGACCTTCCAGATCGAAACCGGCGCGACGAGTGTATTCTGTTCCGACCTCGAAGCCGGATGCGTAGATAATGCAATCGACTTCATACTCGACACCCGCGACCACAAAACCCTTTTCGGTGATCTTCTCGACACCCTTGCCATCGGTATCGACAAGCACTGTGCCAGGCGTATTGAACGATTGCAGATAGGCATCGTGAAAGCAGGGACGCTTGCAAAGCTGGCGGTACCAGGCTTTCAAATTTTGCGCCGTATCCTTGTCCGATACGATCGTATCCACACGGGCACGGATTTCTTCCATCTTTTCGAAGTCGGAATCCTCAAACGCCGCCATCATATTTTCCGGCGTCATCTTATCTCGCGGAAGCTCCATAATCTTCGCACGAATGCGGCGTGACAAGTCAGTCCAGCCGTCCTGAACCAGATCTTCTTCGGCCAAGTCTCCCCCCTGATTGGCGGTGAAATTCTCCAGCCAGCGCTTCTGCCAACCCGGCGTGGCGATGGAGGCAAACCATTCAGGATCAAGCGGCTTGTTGGCGCGCACATCGACCGACGACGGCGTGCGCTGTACGACATAGAGATTTTGGCAGGCTTTGGCCAAATGCGGGACAGCCTGCACAGAGGTTGCTCCTGTACCGATGATGGCAACACGCTTGTCAGCGAGCTTTTCCATCAACGCGCCCTTGGGGTCGCCACCGGTATAATCATAATCCCAACGGCTCGTATGGAACGAGTGGCCTTTGAAATTTTCGATACCCGGGATGCCCGGCAATTTGGGCACATGCAGCGGGCCAGTTCCCATGCCGACATAATCGGCTGTAAAACGGTCACCGCGATTGGTCTCTATGACCCAACGCGAATTGGGTTCATCCCACGACATGTTCTTCACTTCTGTGTGAAAGAGAGCGTTGTCGTAGAGCCCGTATTTCTTGCCGATGCGCTGGCATTGTTCGAGGATTTCGGATGCATGCGCATATTTCTCGCTTGGCATGTGACCGGTTTCTTCCAGAAGCGGCATATAGATCATGGAAGCGGTATCGCATTGCGCACCCGGATAACGGTTCCAGTACCATGTGCCGCCGAAATCACCGCCCTTCTCGATAATGCGCACATCTGTGATGCCCGCCTCGTTGAGGCGTGCACCTGTCACGAGACCAGCAAAGCCGCCGCCTACAAAGGCAAAGGTCACATGATCAGTTTTGGGCGCGCGTTCCACACGCGGCGTATAGGGGTCTTCCAGATAGTGAGCGAGTTGATCCTTGATTTGGAGATATTGCTCGTTGCCATCGGAGCGCAGACGTTTGTCGCGTTCAGCACGATAGCGGGCAAGCAAGGCTTGTTTGTCGAAACCGGCACCGTTCGAGGCGGTGCTCTGTGTGTCTGTCATGGCGCGTCCTCATTTATGATATTTTGTCAGTTTTCTTGGGATCATTTTCCCGATCTTGGGACGCATTGCAATGAAAACGATGGAGGCGCCTAAAAATGGCGGAAAACAAAAGAAAAAGCCGCTGCGGAGTTTTGATACTCCGCAGCGGCTCTCTCAATCTAACAGGATCTCAGGCTTAGCTTACCAGAGGTCGTATTTCTGGATTTCGGCGCGGCCCACCACCATGTGATGCACTTCGTCAGGACCATCGGCAAAGCGCAGATGGCGCATATCGGTGTACATGCCGGCAAGCGGTGTCCACTGCGAGATGCCAGCAGCACCATGCATCTGGATCGCCTGATCGATAATCAGGCAGACCTTCTCCGGCACCATCGCTTTGACGGCGCTGACATAGACGCGAGCTTCTTTATTGCCCAGCACGTCCATGGCTTTAGCCGCTTGCAACACAGCGAGACGCATCGCCGTGATTTCAATGCGCGCCCGTGAGATGATTTCGAGATTGCCACCGAGTTTGGCGATGGGTTTGCCAAAGGCTTTGCGCGTGGCAGAGCGCTTCACCATCAGCTCAAGCGCCTTTTCGGCCTTGCCGATGGAACGCATGCAATGATGAATACGGCCAGGTCCCAAGCGTACCTGGCTGATTTCAAAACCACGACCTTCGCCGAGCAGAATGTTTTCTTTAGGTACGCGCACATTCTTGAAGCGGATATGCATGTGGCCATGCGGTGCATGATCTTTGCCGAAGACCTGCATGCCTTCGAGGATTTCCACGCCGGGCGTGTCAATCGGCACAAGGATCTGCGATTGCTGCTTGCTGGGCGGCGCATCAGGGCTGGTGCGCACCATAACGATCATGATCTTGCAGCGCGGGTCGCCTGCCCCGGAGATATAGAATTTCTCGCCATTGATGACCCAATCATCGCCATCCAGCACGGCGCTGGTCTGCACGTTCTTCGCATCAGAGCTTGGCACATCCGGCTCGGTCATGGCGTAAGCAGAGCGAATTTCACCATTGAGCAAAGGCTCCAGCCACTTTTTCTTCTGGGCTGGTGTGCCGACGCGTTCCAGTACTTCCATATTGCCGGTGTCAGGTGCCGAACAATTCAGCGATTCAGACGCAAGTGGCGACTTGCCGAGTTCAACCGCGATATAGGCATAGTCAAGATTGGTCAGGCCCGAACCGATTTCTGAATCCGGCAGAAAGAAATTCCACAGGCCCGATTCCTTTGCCTTGTTCTTGGCGCCTTCCATCAGCTCCAGCTGGCGTGGGTGCCAGGACCAGCGATCTTCCTTCTGGTCATTGAGACGGAAATATTCCTCGGTGATCGGGTCCACATTCTCTTTGATGTGCTTCTGCACCGCCGCCATAAGCGGCTTGGCCTCCTCGGACATCGCGAGGTTAAACAGGTCTTGGTCTTTCGATGACATAGCGCTCCCTATCCATGTTGCTTTTATTCTGATTTACGCAAGGTAACGTCTCTGCGTCAAAAAGCAAAAGTAGAAGAAACTCAGCGCCCTGCCCCAAGGGAAACCCCTTTTCAGCGGTCGCATCGGGCGAGGAAATTGCTACAGTAAGGCAGGCTTGGGAGGCCTATAGGGGAGACACAATGACAAATTTCATCCAAGGCAAAGTCATCATCATCACGGGTGCGGGTGGTGGCTTCGGGCGGTTGATTGCACAAAAGGCTGCCGCCCTTGGCGGAAAAATTGTCTGCGCGGACATTGATGAAACCGGTCTCATTGAGACGGTAAGAAGCGTCCGCGCACAAGGCAGTGAGGCCTCATATATTGTCGCGAGCGTTGCCGCACTGGATCAGATGCAAGAAGTCGCTGCTCATGCGGTCAAAACGCATGGCTCTATTGACGTGATGATCAATAATGCAGGCACAATGCCGCTTGCCTTCTTTGCCGATCATAAAGCGGCGGGCGATGCCTGGTCGCGGTGCATCGACGTTAATATCAAAGGTGTGCTCAACGGCATCACCTGCGTCTACGATCAGATGATGCAACAGGGCCGCGGACATGTGGTGAACCTCTCGTCGATCTACGGCAACTTCCCGGTTGTCGGCGCGGGCGTCTACGGGGCCACAAAAACAGCGGTCAATTTTCTGTCAGAATCGTTGCGCGTTGAGGCTCAGGGCAAAATTAAAGTGACCATCGTCAAGCCAACGGGTGTACCGGGCACAGGACTTGGCACGGGCATTATAAATACGGATGCGATCGTCGGTATTCTCGGACAGAACGCTGCATCTTATGGCGGCGTCATGGCATCGCTTGCCGAAGGAAATAATGCGCCGAAGCTGCGCGATCCGGATAATCCGCAATATGCGGCACTGGAACCCACCTATATCGCGGACGCCGTTATTACCGCCATTAATCAGCCATGGGGCGTGTCGCTTGGTGACATCACTATACGTGCCACAGGTGATGGCTACATTCTCTGAAATTTTCCTACACCAAAAATAAAAAACAACAGCGGAGGCAATAATAAAAATGCTTATCGACAAGACAACATCAGCCATCGTCACAGGCGGTGCATCGGGCCTCGGGCGGGCCAGCGCCACAGCCCTTGCTGGCGCAGGCGTGAAAGTTGCCATTTTCGATCTCAACGAGGAAAAAGGCGAAGAGGTCGCAAAGGAAATTGGCGCGCTCTTTTGCAAAGTGGACATCACCGACGAAAACAATGTGATTGCCGGACTTGAAAAAGCCCGCGCCGCCCATGGTCAGGAACGCATTCTTGTGCATTGCGCTCAAACATCACGCGGGCGCATGAAGACAGTGGGCCGCGACAAAGAGAATGGTGGCTTTATCCGCTATCCGACCGATCTCTATGAATTCTCGATCAAGGGTATCCTTGTCGCGTCCTATCGCATGGCTTCGCTTTGCGCACTCGGCATGGCATCGCTGGAGCCGCTTGAAGATGGCGAACGCGGTGTTATCACGCTCACGTCATCTGCTGCCGCGCAAGACGCGCAAGTGGGACAGATCGGGTATGGCTCCGGCAAAGCTGGTGTCAACGGTCTGGTGCTGCCCATGGCGCGCGACCTGATGGATCTGGGCATTCGCGTCAATTCCATCATGCCCGGCATCTTCGCCACGCCGCCCATGATGGGCGCACCTGAAAAAGTTCTGCACACACTCGCCGCCTCCGTGCCCTTCCCCAAGCGCCTTGGCAAACCGGAAGAGTTTGGCAGCCTCGTGCTGGAACTCGTGCGCAACAGCTATTTCAACGGGCAGGCGATCCGGCTCGACGGTGCCATCCGCATGCCTCCGCGCTGAATCCCATAAAACGCTCAACGAAAGAAGCCGGCACCGCATTCATGGTGCCGGTTTTTTGTATCCGGTCAGCAGATGCCTCAGGCCAAAAACCAGCGGAAAGCTCTTTCTATCGCAGCTTTTCCATCTGTTGTGACAGGGGTCCATGCGCTATCAACAGTCGCTCGGCAGGCCATTCACCTATACGCGCTAGCGCAGCACACGCGCCTTCCGGTCCATGAAGGCAAAATGGGATTTTCTTGGAACGGATGGTTCCGGCGCCGTCATCATATCCAGCTTTGCTATCAGGGCGCGCCAACCGAAATAGCGGTGCGACCACTTCCGGCCCGTCACCAGTCCATATTTCAGAACCGAATGACTTCAGCATTTCCTGCCCCTTCTAATATGGCAAGGGCGTCATCTGAACGAAGGGTTATCCATCTTACAAGCTAAAATCCGACCACATTTGAGATCGGATACAACTCACATGATGCTCGCATGCCATTAGCTCATACATGCCGACAGGCAACCGCAACAATTTCTTTTGCTCGCAGATATGCTTTTTCGCGGAGTTGCGGATCATTGAAATAAAAGGCATCGAGGACAAGTTGCTTAATACGGGCACCAAGATCGCTATCAATCTTGCCATGATGGTGCAACCAGTTGTCGGCAGCAATACTACACAACACGTCAACGGGCGGCACGGTGCCATATTCGAGCACAACAGCAAGCACATCCTCCTTTGGAAACATCTCCTCAAGCCGAGGCCCAAGAACGCCCTGTGTGATTACTTCCCCGCTACTCGCAACGGGGGATACGAAAATGTTTTGCCACATGGTGCGAGCGCGTTTGATACGTGGTTGTTCTTCCGTCCCATAGGTCATAAGAACGCCGACACCCGCCTCACCAAGTCCGGTATGAATATCGATCTGGGTGGCGCTCTTCTTGCCTGCCATCATGCGCGACCAGATTCCCTGGATTGTCTTTCGTGACCAACTCGGGCCGGTGCCGCCATATTGCAGACCTTGCGGGTATTTGTATTGCCCACCGCTTACGGCCTTAAAAACAGGCCCAAGGCCCATACGCGCGATGGCAGATGCAGCTTCTACTTTCATCATATCTTCGTATTGCGCGCGCCACTCAACCGGGTTCAGAAGAGAATAGAACTCTTCATAGCCTTCGTTGATGGGCAGTGGCGCATCGAAGTCGATGAAGTTGCGGTTAAGGTCAATGTTATCTTCATTCACACGACGGTGCCACGCAAAGCCATACGGATTCACAGCGTGAACCATAATGGCGTGACATTGTTTGTTATCGACCGCGATAGTCCCTTCGGAGAGGAGCCTGCTTTGAATTTCAGAGCCAAGATAGCCTTCGATGCCATGCGTTCCGGAAGTTACCATGAGCAGGTAATCACTTTCCGGATTACCTGCACTGGCGATGTCGGTATGCAGTGTTATGCCTGTTGGGCCGGGCAAAGGATGGGCGATGCTTTCAATCTTCCAGCCTGCCGCGCGAGCATTTAAAAGGAACGCGTCGCGCGACGCATTGTAGCGTTTCGCCATTTCAGCAAGATTGATCATCGCTCATATCCTTTTTTCTCGATGACGGATGGCCGAGCGGTACTATAATGAATGTTACATATTCAGAAAGAATGTAATGTTCATTACAAATAAATTTGCGACGCAGATAGCAGAACTGTCAGACCAACTGACGCCAACAGAGCTGCGTATCGCTCGCCTCATCGAAAACGACCCCGAACTCATTGCTTTCGGCACTGCAGCCAGCGTTGCGAAAGTTGCGGAGACATCGGCTCCGAGTATTGTCCGGTTTGCTGACAAGCTAGGCTATGCGGGTTTTAGCGGTTTGCAGAAAAATATACGGCAAGAGGTCTCCGGGCAGATTTCTACGGCCTATAAGCGGGCCCGAGATCCTGCTGCTCGCCGAGATATTTCGGCCTGGATTGAGATTGAGGTACTAAACGTCAAGGAAACGCTGTCGGCGATAGACACAAAAGAATTGAAACGCGCCGTTAAATGGCTCGCTTCTGTAGACCGACGCATTTTCATTCTCTCAAGCGAACAGTGGGTGGGGCCTGCAACGACCCTCTACGATTTCATGCAGATTATTCGACCGCGTGTTCACGCCTTGCGGGGATCTCCCTTCCGGGTCGCATGCGATCTGGGTGCAGCTCGGCGAGGTGACGTGCTGCTCACCATAGACGCACAAAGAAATGAGGCCTGGGTGGTTGAGACACATGATATGGCGCGTGGCAGAGGGCTCAAGACGATAGCCATCACCGATGGGCCGCTCAATATCATCGCAACGCGCAGTGACGTGAACTTTCGCGTCTCGCTCGCGACATGTGGCATTTTCGAAAGCAAGGTCGGCCTAATGGCGCTGATCAATTTTCTGCTTGATGCCGTCGCAAAAGAGACCGGTGAAAGCGTCACCGAACGGCTTGCATATATGGAAACTGTTTGGTCAAAACCAAACCTACTAGGTCCGGTATAATAAGAGATTGATTGGTGGAGCCAGACTCTACCGAAGTCCGATCTCATCTGATTTCCATTGATCCCAAATAATCCCCACATACCTTGTAATATAAAGCTTTTTGGCCTCACCCCCTATCAATTCGACGCAGCCAATCCTATGTTGGACGTTGGGATAAATGTGGGGAAGATATTTGCCATGCCAAAGCTAACTGTTCGAAAAGTGGAAACGCTTAAAATCTCTGGACTGCACGGCGACGGCGGTGGGCTGTATCTGAATGTGACACCATCAGGAGCAAAAAGCTGGATACTGAGAACTGTCGTCCATGGTCGGCGGCGTGATCTCGGTCTGGGCTCTGCATCGCTTGTTAGCTTGGTGGAAGCACGCGAGAAAGCCAGAACACTACGCAAAATTGCCCGCGAGGGAGGCGATCCCGACACCATCCGGAAATCGCAGACCCCCACTTTCGAGTCGGCGGCTAGGAAAGTGCACGCAAGCTTGCTTCCAACATGGCGCAACGCCAAGCACGCCGAAACTTGGCTCGCAACAGTTGAGACGCACGCAATCAAGCAATTCGGGAAACGCCCGATTGACACCATTGGCACCGCTGATGTGCTGAAAGTCCTCTCCCCCATCTGGACAGAGAAGCACGAAACAGCAAAGCGGCTCCGGCAACGGCTCGCTACCATCTTTGACTGGGCAAAGGGGGCGGGACACTACCCTCACGAAAACCCAATCAATGGCCTTAAACGGGCTTTGCCTGTCGTCAAGCATCGCGCCACACATATGGCGGCCATGGATTGGCGCGACGTACCCGCCTTTATGTCGAAGCTTGCTCTTCGGGACGATATGTCAGCCAGAACTTTAGAGTTTTTGATACTTACGGCATCAAGGTCAGGGGAGGCCCGTGGAGCGCGCTGGAATGAATTCAGCGAAAACATATGGACAGTACCAGCAGAAAGAATGAAGCGCGGCGTTCCCCATCGCGTGCCCATCTCAAAGGAAGCTCAAGCCGTTTTGAAAAAGGTGCGCGGACTGGATGATACTTTCGTATTCCCAAGCGCTGTTCGCGCCAGAGATGGAAAAAATCGGGCGCAATCGGTGATGGTCTTCAAATCGCTCCTCAAGCGAATGAACCAGACTGGCTTCACAATCCATGGTTTTAGATCATCTTTTCGCGATTGGTGTTCAGAGAGTGCCCACGTAGATCGAGAGGTGGCGGAAATGTCTCTGTCGCACACGACCGGAAACGAAGTTGAACGTGCCTATGCGCGGTCAGACCTTTTTGATCGGCGCCAAAAGCTTATGAACGCTTGGGCGCGATATGCGACAGGCCAAGTTGGGGGCGTAGTTCAAATGGTTCGGAGATGAGAATGCCCTCAAAATCAGAAATGCTGAGTGAAGATGACACTAAGGACTTAGAGAAAGCCCTAGGAGACAGCTTCGATTCTTTTACGTCCACAGCCGGTGAGGAATTACTGGTTGATGTAAGTCACATTTACCCAAATCCGCTGTTTGGTTCTCGTTTAAGGATTCGACTTCCCAAGCCGAATCCAGATGAGAAAGATGCGCACGAGATCAACCAAGACTGGGATTCCGAGGATTTGGATAACTTTTTCGAAGACTTCCAAATTGACGATGCACCCAAATGGTTCGACAGCAACCCATTTCGATTTGACGCGAAGGCGATTCGAGAATTTTTTGAGCGCCGTGTGGAAATCATACGAGAGGAAATCCGTCGACAATATGAACCCTCCCCAACAGCACAAGAATTGGAAGCCGGTGAGGATTTTCCTTGGGATTGGTCGAACGCTAAAGAAGACCCTGATGATATTCTCTTGTCGTATTGGCCAGAGCATCTGTCAAAAGCTTGGTTCGAGATCAATATTTTTGAGGAATTTGAACATCTAGATTTTTTGTTGAAAATCCAGGAACAGCATGGAAAATCCGTCGGACATTCATCCTACTATTCGGTTAGCGTTGGCCGCATTGGACGAATGGTCGAACACTATCGTTGGCGGTTTCGGTTCGAGGCTGATGTTATTAGGGGGAAGAAGGGGTTAGACAGCGCCAGAGCAGGCGGCACGGAGAGAGCTAAATCTACATCTCTCAAACGCTTGGTTATTTTGAAAAAAATGGAAGAGATGGTGGCCAGAGGTCATTCGATTAGCAGTGCCGCCCGACTATCTTACCAAAAAGGTTTGGGTGCGACGCCCGCGGCAAACAGAAAACTTTGGCAAAGGCACAAGCAAAAATAGTTGGGACATTGCTCGCCACTGTCCCAATCGATCTCTTGCATATTCACTTCGTCGCTAACAAACGCGAGTCGTTGAATATGACCTCAAATACCCTAACCCTCGCGGTCACGCGATCAATAGGTGGCTCGCAAACGGTTATCAGGCGCGGACTACCAGAGGTGCGTTTGCCACCTAACGCCGCGAGCAAGCCACCGCTAATTGGCCCCATGTATGGGAAAAATGTTGGGAACGCTCATCACGCATGCCCAAATTTCTTTATATTTCAGTATCTTATATGGAGTTGTTGGTGGAGCCAGACGGAATCGAACCGACGACCTCTTGCATGCCATGCAAGCGCTCTCCCAACTGAGCTATGGCCCCACTGATATCAAGCAGCAGGTTCGGGCACCTGCGCGATGGAGGCGGAACTTAGAGCATGATCTGAGAAAGGGAAAGCCGATTTTCGACTAAATTTCACTCAAACCGCAAAAAAATTCCGCGACCCTTTGACCCGCGCAGACGCATATCATGCGCCTGCGCGCTGGTCTTATTCGTCGTCGTTGCTACCGCCACGGACTATGGACGAGACATCGTCGTCGTCATCATCGTCGTCGGGCAGGAAGGCATCATCGTCGCTATCGTCGTCATCATCGACATCGTCGGTGATGCCTGCCAGCAGGTCATCATCGGAATCGTCGTCTGCCAACTCCTCGTCGCGCATAGCGTCTAGCGAGACATCACCGTCCTCATCCTCTTCCACGCGCTTTTTAGGACGCACAGGGGCTTTCTCTTTCGGCTTTTCAACCGGCTTTGCGCGCTTGGCCTTTGTTCCCTGATCCGGCACAAACTCGTGTTTGCATTTGGGGCAAACAGCGGGACTTTTTGTCAGATCATAAAACTTGGCGCCACAGCTCGGGCAGTCGCGCTTTGTTCCCAATTCAGGTTTAGACAAGTCTGGCACTCCCTGGCGGATTAGTCCGCATCTCAGCTTGCTTTCAATATGATCCGGACCACCTATCGGTCGCCCCATAAACAGTGCGCCCGAACAAACCGTCCTTGACGGACCATGAAAGGTTTTTCCCATTGCCACGTTCGGTTGCTCCTGTCAAAACCTATTCGCGCAATCGGCCAATTGCCTGCTTGACCATGCCTGTCCTTGCAGGTGATAGGCTCTATCTCCCACTCCTATTTTGACACGACGTCTGGACCAGTACATTGGCCTCTTCGCCTGAAACCCCCGCCAAACCGCTTTCCGCAGAGCCGTCCCATGCCCTGAACGGGCGCATTCGTATACCCGGCGACAAGTCGATCTCGCACCGCTCGTTGATCTTTGGCGCCCTGACGGTCGGAGAGACACAGATCACCGGCCTGCTGGAAGGTGAGGACGTGCTGGCAACGGCTGAAGCCATGCGCCGTCTGGGGGCCACAGTCACACGCGAAACTCAGGATAATGGTCGCTCCTTGTGGCGGGTGCAGGGCGTGGGTGTGGGCGGCCTCAAGTCGCCCGAACAGCCGCTCGACTTTGGCAATGCAGGCACAGGCGCGCGCCTTGTCATGGGCCTTGTCGCCGGGCACCCGATCACAGCCACATTTATTGGCGATGCCTCCCTCTCGCGTCGCCCGATGGGTCGCGTCATCACTCCGCTGGCCAAGATGGGCGCCAAGTTTCAGGCCCGCGAGGGCGGCCGACTGCCGCTGACGCTCACCGGCGCACCACGCACCATGCCGATTACCTATGAGCTGCCAGTCGCATCCGCACAGGTCAAATCGGCTGTATTGCTGGCAGGTCTCAATGCGCCTGGCATTACAACCGTTATCGAACCTGTGCCGACCCGCGACCATACGGAGCGGATGCTCAAAGCTTTCGGTGCAAAGGTCGATATTGCACCGCATGGCGAAACCGGGCTTGTCATTCGGCTGACTGGCGAACCAGAGCTGGTGCCCTGCCCGATTATTGTACCTGGCGACCCGTCTTCCGCAGCATTTCCTGTGGTTGCGGCCCTGATTGTGCCCGGCTCTGAGGTTATTGTTGAGGGCATTACCCTCAATCCGCACCGTGCTGGGCTTTTTACCACCCTCATGGAGATGGGGGGCGATATCGAGGTCATGAACCAGCGCGATGAAGGTGGTGAACCTGTGGCCGATCTAAGGGTCCGCGCCAGCCGTCTGAAAGGTGTGACTGTGCCGCCCGAGCGAGCGCCTTCCATGATCGACGAATACCCCGTGCTCGCCATCGCCGCGGCCTTCGCCGAAGGCAACACGGTGATGAACGGCATTCACGAGATGCGGGTCAAGGAAAGCGACCGTATCGCGGCCACCGCTCAAGGCCTTCGGCACAATGGTGTCAAAGTCCACGAGACCGAGGACGGTATGACCGTCGAAGGGCGTGGCAGCTCAGATGTTGCTGGTGGTGGACATGTAGAAACCCATCTGGACCACCGTATTGCCATGTCATTTCTGGTCATGGGTTTGGCAGCACAAAAGCCGGTGACGGTGGACGACGCGGCCATGATCGCCACAAGCTTCCCGGACTTTATCGGCCTCATGCGCGGCCTTGGAGCCACCTTTGTCGGGCACAAGCAGTAATGGGCTTCATAATCGCAATCGATGGTCCCGCAGCTGCAGGCAAGGGTACACTGGCCAGGAAACTCGCCACCCATTATGGCTTTGCCTATCTTGATACCGGCTCGCTGTATCGTGCAGTCGGCGTTGCCGTGCGCGCTGAGGGACTTGATCCATCAGACCCGAAAGCCGCCCTCAAAGCGGCCCAGACGCTGGATGTGACCAAAATCGACCAGAAGGCCATTCGTACAGCTGAAGCGGGCGAGGCGGCATCTCTCGTTGCTGTGATCCAGCCTGTGCGGGACGCAATTTTGCAATTTCAGCGCGATTTTGCTCAAAATCCACCCAATGGCCTCAATGGGGCCGTTCTGGACGGGCGCGACATTGGAACAGTTGTTTGCCCTGAGGCCGATGTGAAGATTTATGTCACAGCCAGCGCCGAAATCCGGGCCAATCGCCGCTGGCGGGAACTCAAGACCTCGGGGTCGGAGACATCTGAGGCACAAGTCCTTGAAGATACACGCGAACGCGACCGACGCGATACGGAAAGAGCAACCAGCCCGATGCGACCTGCCGAGGACGCACACTTGCTCGACACGTCCAATTTGAGTATAGAAGCGGCGTTCGGTGAAGCCGTCCGGATCATAGACAAGTCAATGCGTTAGGCCACTTGAAGCCGTTTCATCGGCGCTCAAGGGTTTTGCCATTGGCCATTACGTGTTTCCGGGTTGTTTCCCCATTTTTGAAACTCTAACCACTGCCCAATATCCATATGCTCTCGGGCGCCTTACGACCCAGAGGGAAGACCGCCGGACACAACCGTCGGCCGGATTAAAAGCACGATCAGGAGACTGAATACATTGTCCATGAATGAAGCTGCGTTGAACCCAACGCGCGACGATTTTGCTGCCATGCTCGAAGCGTCCTTCGGCGCCAACGACATGCAGGAAGGTTCCGTCATCAAAGGCACCGTTGTTGGCATCGAGAATGATCTCGCCATCATCGATGTCGGCCTCAAGACAGAAGGCCGCGTTGCTCTGAAAGAATTTGCGACCGCCGGTCGCCCCGCTAACATCTCCGTTGGCGATGAAGTTGAAGTCTATCTCGAACGCATCGAAAACTCGGCTGGTGAAGCTGTTCTCTCGCGCGAAAAAGCCAAGCGCGAAGAAAGCTGGATCCGCCTCGAAGTCGCATTCGAAAAACAGGAACGTGTCGAAGGCCAGATTTTCGGTCGCGTCAAAGGCGGCTTCACAGTCGATCTCGACGGCGCTGTGGCCTTCCTGCCCGGTTCACAGGTCGATATCCGCCCCGTGCGCGATGTCACACCGCTCATGAACATCGCTCAGCCTTTCCAGATTCTGAAAATGGACAAGCGTCGCGGCAACATCGTTGTCTCGCGTCGTGCCGTGCTTGAAGAGACCCGCGCTGAACAGCGTCAGGAACTCGTCGAGAACCTCAAAGAAGGTCAGGTCCTTGAAGGCGTCGTCAAGAACATCACCGATTACGGTGCGTTCGTTGATCTGGGCGGTGTTGACGGCCTGCTTCACGTCACCGACATCGCATGGCGTCGCGTCAACCATCCGACCGAAGTCCTCTCCATTGGCCAGTCTGTCAAGGTGCAGGTGATCAAGGTCAATCAGGACACGCAGCGCATCTCGCTCGGCATGAAGCAGCTTGAAGCCGATCCATGGGAAGGCGTTGGCCAGAAATATCCGATGGAAGCCAAATTCACAGGCCGCGTGACGAACATCACCGATTACGGTGCATTCGTTGAACTTGAACCTGGCGTTGAAGGCTTGGTCCATGTGTCGGAAATGAGCTGGACGAAGAAGAACGTGCATCCGGGCAAGATCGTTTCGACCTCGCAGGAAGTCGAAGTGATGGTGCTGGAAGTCGATCCGGTGAAGCGTCGCATCTCGCTTGGTCTCAAGCAGTGCCTCGACAATCCGTGGGCGACATTTGCCGAACGCTTCCCCGTTGGCACATTGGTCGAAGGCGAAATCAAGAACATCACCGAATTCGGTCTGTTCATTGGCCTTGATACCGATGTCGATGGCATGGTCCACATGTCCGACCTCGACTGGAACAAGTCTGGCGAAGAAGCCATGACCGATTACACCAAAGGCCAGATCGTCAAAGCTCAGGTCCTCGACGTTGACACCGAAAAAGAACGCATCTCGCTCGGCATCAAGCAGCTCGGCGGCGATCCGATGGAAAGCCTCGGCGACACCATCCGTAAGGGTGCGGTTGTCACGGGCACCGTCTCCGCCGTTCAGGAAAATGGCATTGAAGTCACCGTTGGCGAAGAAGGCATGGTTGCTTTCATCCGTCGCGCTGAACTCTCGCGTGATCGCTCCGAACAGCGCCCTGAGCGTTTCTCGGTCGGCGAAAAGGTCGATGCCCGCGTCACCATGTTCGACCGTGCAGCCCGCAAGCTGACACTGTCGGTCAAGGCGCTTGAAATCGCTGAAGAGAAAGATGCTGTCGCACAGTTCGGTTCGTCCGACAGCGGTGCGTCGCTTGGCGACATTTTGGGCGCAGCCCTGAAGCGCGAAGCCGAAGACAAAGACTGATCGACAATTATTTGTCGCTTAAAGGGAGCGCGTTCCGGTTCGTCCGGAGCGCGCTCTTTTTTTATGCCTCTTCAGAAAAATGTTTTAGACTAGTCGAAGAACACGCACTTGCAGGAACAAGCCATTGACCATTGACGCCGACGCGCTGGCAGATCGACGCCACTTAAAACGCAGACTGACAATGTGGCGCTTCGGTGCTGTGGCAGCGCTTGGTCTTGCTCTGCTCGCGCTCACCATGAACAGCAAGACCGGTGCCTTTCATTCCGCCCAGATTGCGCGAGTGGAGATCAACGGCATCATTCTGGAAGACCGGGCCATGCACGAGCTGCTGGAAAAGCTGCGCGATGATAAAGCGGTCAAAGGTGTCATCCTGTCGATCAATTCACCCGGTGGCACAACAACAGGTGCCGAAGCGCTGTATGAAGATGTGCGCCAGATCGCGGCCAAGAAACCTGTTGTGGCAGTCCTTGGTACTGTAGCTGCATCAGGTGGCTATATCGCGGCGCTTTCCGCTGATTATGTCGTTGCCCGCGGCAATACGCTGACAGGCTCCATTGGCGTCCTGTTCCAATGGACCCAACTTGCCGGACTTATGGACAAACTTGGTCTGGAAATGCAGTCGGTGAAATCGGCGCCACTCAAGGCCGAGCCCAACCCCTATCATAAGCCCAGCGCGCAAGCGCTCGCTGTGACCCGCGAGCTGATCGATTCTTCTTATGAATGGTTTTTGGGGCTGGTGGTCGAACGGCGCAAGCTTGCCCCTGCTACAGCGCGCAAACTGGGTGACGGGCGGGTCTATACCGGCTTTCAAGCTGTCGAGAACGGGTTGGTCGATGAGATCGGCGGCGAAAAGGAAGCTGTCGCCTGGATGACCAAAAACGCAAATCTCGCTCCCAAATTGCCCGTCGAGACATGGAAGCCAAAGCGCCCTCAGGATGATTTCGGATTTCTGGGAGCAAAGGCAATCGGTGAGGGCTTTGCCAGCGGGCTTGGGGCTCTGGCCGGAAAAACCCTGCAATCAAAAACACTTACGCTTGACGGGTTGACCAGTGTTTGGCAGGCTGAGGACCAATGAACGACAGTTTCATGCGGGCCGTGGGGGTGCGATACAGGAGTTGAGGAATATAATTCTCCTTTTTGGAGGTATCTCCTCACTGCACATCCTCCTCTTAACGACCCGCTGGCAGCAAAGTCGCAAGCAAAAGCCGGTGGACGCTCTCACATGATCAAATCCGAACTCGTCGCCAGGCTGGCACAAGCCAACCCGCACCTCTACCAGCGCGACGTGGAACGTATTGTCTCCACAATTTTCGACGAAATAAGCGGCGCTTTGTCTCGCGGGGACCGCGTAGAATTGCGCGGATTCGGGGCTTTTTCGGTGAAAAGCCGCCCTGCACGCACAGGTCGCAATCCGCGCACCGGAGCCCCCGTGCATGTGGAGGAAAAATTCGTCCCTTTCTTCAAAACGGGCAAGGAACTGCGCGAACGCCTCAACAATGCCGATATTCCCGAGCATATGTTGAACGTCGATCATGGCGACGATGATGATGACGGCGATGACGACTGAATGGTCCGATCCTTATTGATCCGCGCCTCACGATCCGCTCTCATAGCCTGATCCCAAGACCAGACTCCTGACGTCCAAAGGACGAGAATGATGAAATTCCTTCGCTGGCTGGTACTGGCCCCCGTGACGCTCTTTGTCATTGTGCTTGCCATTGCCAATCGCCAATCGGTCACTTTCAGCCTTGATCCTTTCGATCCGCTGGAACCGGCTCTGGGTGTCACTATGCCTCTGGCCCTGATCCTTCTGCTCGCGGTCCTGCTGGGCATTGTCATCGGCGGCGTGGCGAGCTGGGCTCAGACACGGGCCAAAGCGGCCCGGCGCAACCCACCTGTTCTACCCAGCACTCCGGCCACGGGTTCGTTACCCGCCGCACAGGACTGATACTTCCCACGGGGCTAAACTCCGGCTATAACGCGCCTGCTCACAACAGGGAGCCTGCCCATGTCTACCTTGAACCCGATTTTCTGCGCCCTCGACACAACCGATGTGCCGCGCGCAACGTCGCTGGCCAATGGCCTCAAAGGTGCTGTCGGCGGCTTGAAGATCGGCATGGAATTCTTCAATGCGCATGGACCGGCGGGCTATCGTGAAATAGCCAAAGCTGACCTGCCGATCTTTCTTGATCTGAAGCTCCACGACATTCCCAATACTGTAGCTGGCGGCATTCGTGCAGTGCTGTCGCTGAAACCGGCCATCGTCAATGTGCATGCCGCTGGTGGCCTTGCTATGATGAAGGCTGCCGCAGAGGCCGCACAGGAAGCCGGAGACGCCCGCCCGTTGGTGATCGCCGTAACCATGCTCACCAGTCTGGATGAGGGTGACCTGCGGGATACGGGCGTCACAGGCGATCCTGCAGACCATGTTTTGCGTCTGGCACATCTCGCTGCCAAGGCCGGGCTCGACGGCATCGTTTGCAGTGCCCATGAAATCGAGCGGTTACGCAGGGAACTAGGGCCGGATTTCAAGCTGGTTGTCCCGGGTATCCGGCCTATGGGCGCGGATATTGGCGACCAGAAGCGGGTCATGACCCCGCCTCAGGCCCTATCTCTGGGCGCCGATGTGCTGGTGATCGGTCGCCCGATCACGTCTGCTGCCAATCCGCATGAGGCCGCGACGGCGATTTCTGCCTCGCTTGCTGCCTGAAATGCCCCTCACACGCGTTAAAATCTGTGGCCTTTCAACCCCCGAAACGGTGAAAGCGGCGATCGATGCTGGGGCAGACTATCTAGGCTTCAACTTTTTTCTCCGTTCGCCGCGCTATGTCACGCCGACGCTTGCAGCCGAACTTGTCCGCCTTGTCCCGCCGAATGTGCTCAACGTTGCGCTAGCTGTGGATGCGGATAACGCCACATGGGATGCCATTGTCGTAGCGGCAAAGCCGGATATTCTTCAGCTTCACGGAAACGAAAGCCCTGCACGACTGACGGAGCTCAAAGCCCGCTTCGGCCTGCCCCTGATGAAAGCTATTCCGGTTTCGGGACCGGAAGATCTCGACAAAATGGCGCTTTACCAAGATTGTGCCGATTTGTTGCTGTTTGACGCCAAACCCCCTAAATCTATGGCAAATGCCCTGCCGGGCGGTAATGGCCTCCGTTTCGACTGGTCTTTGCTGGCCGGCCAAAAACCCGATACGCCCTGGATGCTTTCTGGCGGCCTCGACACTGACAATGTCGCAGAAGCCATTCGCGTCACGGGTACTGAGATGGTTGATGCCTCGTCTGGCGTAGAAGATGCCCCGGGTGTGAAGAACCCGGCTCTGATTGCGAGTTTTATCCGCGCGGCAAGGTCGACCTGAGCCTTTCTGTGCAGAATTGTTATGAAGAAAGAACCCGTTGTGAACGCAAGTTCGAGTTTGAATTCCTACCGGTCCGGACCTGATGATCGCGGTCGCTTCGGCATTTTCGGCGGACGCTTCGTCGCCGAAACGCTGATGCCGCTGATCCTTGATCTGGAAACGGCCTATGAAGCGGCCAAGAACGATCCCGACTTCCATGCCGAGATACAGGACCTCCAGACAAATTATATCGGACGGCCCAGCCCGCTCTATTTTGCGGAACGCCTGACAAAAAAGTTCGGCGGCGCGAAAATCTATCTCAAGCGCGACGAGCTGAACCATACCGGTTCGCACAAGATCAATAATTGCATCGGCCAGATCCTGCTTGCTCGCCGCATGGGCAAGACCCGCATTATCGCCGAAACCGGTGCCGGACAGCATGGCGTTGCAACGGCAACAGTAGCCGCCCTGTTCGGTCTGCCTTGCGTGATCTACATGGGCGCGACGGATATTGAGCGCCAAATGCCGAATGTTTTCCGAATGAAACTTCTTGGCGCAGAAGTTGTGCCGGTAACATCGGGGTCGGGCACACTCAAAGACGCGATGAACGAAGCGCTCCGCGACTGGGTGACGAATGTCGACAACACTTATTATCTGATCGGCACGGTTGCCGGTCCCCATCCTTACCCAACACTGGTGCGCGACTTCCAGTCTGTGATTGGTCGCGAGACAAAAGAACAGATGCTGGCTCGCGAAGGCCGTTTGCCGGATTCGCTGGTCGCTTGTATCGGTGGCGGCTCCAATGCGATGGGGCTCTTCCATCCGTTCCTCGACGATTCCAGTGTCCGCATCATCGGTGTGGAAGCAGCAGGTCATGGTATCGAGACAGGCGAGCACTCCGCCTCACTTGCTGGCGGCTCACCCGGTGTTCTGCACGGCAACCGCACCTATTTGCTGCAAGATAATGACGGACAAATTCTCGAAGGCCACTCAATCTCGGCTGGCCTCGACTATCCCGGCATCGGACCGGAACATGCTTGGCTGCGCGATATAGGCCGCGTCGAATACGTCTCGGCAACAGACAAGGAAGCACTTGAAGCCTTCCAGCTTTGTTCAAAACTTGAGGGCATCATTCCGGCGCTCGAACCCGCCCACGCACTTGCCTATGTCAGCAAAATTGCTCCAGATTTGCCGAGCGACCATCTGCTGGTCATGAATATGTGTGGACGCGGCGACAAAGATGTCTTTGCGGTTGCCGAACATCTGGGAGTGAAGCTGTGAGCACACGCCTTGAGAAAAAATTTGCCGCGCTCAAATCCGAAGGCCGCCCTGCATTCGTTACCTTCATCACGGCTTGCGATCCGAATTTCGACGACTCGTTTGAAATTCTGAAAGGGTTGCCTGCCGCAGGTTCGGATGTGATCGAACTGGGCATGCCCTTCACCGATCCGATGGCAGATGGCCCGGCCATTCAGGCCTCCTCCCAGCGCGCCCTTAAATCCGGTGCAACGCTGTTGAAGACACTCGATCTCGTGCGCCGGTTCCGTCTAGACGATGACAACACACCGATCGTGCTGATGGGCTATTACAACCCGATCTATCACATGGGCGTGACAGAGTTTCTCAGTGCCGCAAAGGATGCCGGTGTTGACGGATTGATCGTGGTCGATTTGCCCCCCGAGGAAGACGACGAATTATGCGAACCTGCCATGCAGGCGGGGCTCAACTTTATCCGTCTGGCCACACCAACAACTGATGACCGCCGCCTGCCTGCGGTTCTCGCAAATACTTCAGGCTTTGTCTATTACGTCTCCATCAACGGGATTACAGGCTCAGCCTCTCCTGAAGCGCGCGATGTTGCGGCGGCTGTAGCCCGCATCAAAAGACATACCGACCTGCCTGTGGCTGTCGGTTTCGGCATCCGCACACCGGAACAAGCCGCGTCAATCGCGCAAGCTGCAGATGGCGCTGTCGTCGGCTCGGCTATTGTTGCGGCCATTGCTTCGGAGATCGATGAGCAAGGCAAATTGAAATCAGATGGTGCTGGCAAAGTTCTGGCACTCGTATCCGACCTCGCCCGCGGTGTTCACACCGCACGCGCGAATGCGGCTGAATAGGAGACCAAGATGAACTGGATCAACAACGTCGTCCGTCCGAAAATTCAGCGCGTCTTCAAGAAGAAGTCCGACACACCGGACAATCTCTGGCGCAAATGCGGCGCTTGCAACGAGATGATCTTTCATCGAGACCTCGATGCTGCGCTCAATGTCTGCACCCATTGCGGCCATCACATGCGTATCGGCACAACTGCCCGTCTGAATTCTTTGTTTGATGATGCGCAATTCCAGATTGTACCGGTGAACGGTGTCCCTCTCGATCCACTGAAATTCCGCGATCAGAAAAAATACCCGGACCGCTTGAAAGAAGCGCGCGCCAAAACAGGTCGCGATGATAGCGTGACCATTGCACATGGCCCGCTTGACGGTATTGAAATCGTGGTCGCGGTCCAAGACTTCGCTTTCATGGGCGGATCACTCGGCATGGCGGCGGGTGAAGCCATTATCAAAGGTGCGGAAGTCGCACTGGAAAAGAACGCCCCTTACGTCCTTTTTGCAGCAGCCGGTGGCGCACGTATGCAGGAAGGCATTCTCTCGCTGATGCAGATGCCGCGCACAACAGTGGCTGTGCAGATGCTGCGTGAAGCGGGACTGCCCTATATTGTAGTGCTGACCGATCCGACCACAGGCGGTGTGCTTGCCTCCTATGCAATGCTAGGCGACATCCACATGGCAGAGCCGGGCGCATTGATCGGCTTTTCGGGACGTCGCGTTATCGAACAGACAATCCGCCAGAACCTGCCGGATGATTTCCAGAAGGCAGAGTTCCAGTTTGATCACGGCATGATCGACATGATCGTGCATCGTCATCAGATGAAGGAAACGCTGGCACGCACAATCCGCATCCTGACACATAAGCCAAAGCTTGCGCCAATGGCCGGATCGAACGTACCGGCCCGCACTGCCAAAGCCTGACTTGAGCGCGGCAGGCTCCATGCCCGAGCGCAGTGATGTCATTCTTGATCGGCTGACAAAGCTTCACCCCAAGCTCATTGATCTGTCTCTCGATCGTATCGAAAGACTGCTGGATACGCTTGGATGTCCGCAAGATAAACTGCCGCCCACATTCCACATCGCAGGCACCAATGGCAAAGGGTCTGTGGGGGCTTATCTGCGGGCCATGCTAGAAGCTGGAGGCTATGGCGTTCATGCCTATACCTCACCTCATCTCGTGCGGTTCCATGAAAGAATCCGGCTGGCAGATAAACCCAGAAGCCGCGATATCGACGAAAAATATCTAGCCGAATTGCTGGACGAGTGCGAACGCGTAAATGACGGCGCACCGATCACGTTTTTCGAAATCACGACCTGCGTTGCCATGCTTGCTTTTACGCGGCGCAAGGCCGACGCACTGATCCTCGAAGTCGGAATGGGTGGACGTTATGATACGACCAATGTGATTGATCAGCCTGTAATCAGCATTATCACACCGATCGACCTTGATCATCAGGCCTTTCTGGGCGACACGATTGAGGCCATTGCCGGTGAGAAGGCCGGTATCCTCAAGCGTGGCGTTCCTGCTGTGATCGGTCTGCAAAAAGACGGTGCCCGCGATGTTATCGAAGCGCGGGCGGCGGAGCTTGATGTTCCCCTTTTCATCGCCGGTCAGGATTTCAGCACCCATGAAGAGCAAGGTCATCTAGTCTATCAGGACGAGTTTGGACTGCTCGATCTGCCCCTGCCCAAACTTCTCGGCCAGCATCAGATCGAGAACGCAGGCATTGCCATTTGCGCCTTGCGACAGGCATCTACGCTGTTGCCTCTTGAAGTCGATGCGATTGCCTCTGGCTTGAGACAGGTCGAATGGCCTGCCCGTATGCAGCGACTGACGCGCGGCCCGCTTGTCGATGCGCTACCGCCGCATGCAGAATTGTGGCTGGATGGTGGTCACAACCCGCAAGCCGGACGCGCCATTGCACTCCTCATGGCCGATCTGGCTAGCGCACATGCTGCACCACTTTTCCTCATCGCGGCCATGAAGGAAACGAAGGATGCGGCAGGCTTCTTTGCACCATTCGAAGGGCTTGCGGCCCATGTCGAAACAATTGCCATTCCCGACGATCCGGCCTGCATTGCACCGGACCAACTGGCCACAGCCGCGTCAAAGGCAGGGCTTGATGCCACGCCTGCGGCATCACTTGCCGACGCATTTGCAAAAATAAAAGCGCGGGCCGGATCGTCCAGCCCGCGCATCTTGATTTGCGGTTCGCTCTATCTTGCCGGTGCAGTTCTCACCGAACACGGATAGCGGCATTTCTTATTCGGCGGCTTCGATCCGTGTCACGTTGCTTTCACCCATTGCGGAAAGGTCGGCAGGTTTGGTTTTCTTAGCTGCCGCTTTTGTCGGCGTTCTTGTATTACTTTTGCTGGCTGACTTACGTTTTGGTGTTGCCGCTTTCTTTGGCGCTTTTTGAGCCAGCTTTTCTTTTAGAGCAGCCGCCTCGGCTGCTGCCACCTCCGCGGGCGGCACCGCATCCCGTGCGATACCTGCGCGCGCGGCAGTACCTGTCTTTACATGCTGACCCTTTGTGGCGGCTACCATTTCGTCAAAGGATTCCTGAATGCACTGGGCGTAAAAATCCGGATCCGGCATCATTTCACGACAGGATGTGAAAGACACGGTGATCTCGCCGCAATAGCTGAAGATCGGGTGGATAATGCCCATACCATCCAGGATCGGTCCCAAACCGAATTGCGTTACAAGACGGGCGCCGGTCATATAGAGCGGCACTTGCGGTCCCGGCACATTCGTAATCACCGTATTGAAAAACGGCGTAATACGGTTCGCCAATCCAAGATTGGTATAAAGCCGCGCAGCCAGTCCTGCCACCGTGGAAGGAATAAACTGCGAATAATCGGTGAGTGTCGAGGCCCCCACCGCATTGGTCATTTCCTTGGAGGCCGTTGTCGCTTCGAAAACCGCAACAAGCCGCTCCAGCGGGTCAGCAATATCGGAGCGCACGGCAAGCGCCATAGCACTCACCTGATTACCGGCCGCTTTCTGTTGGTTCTTTGGACGCACCGAAATCGGGGCCATGGCAATCAACGAGTCTTTCGGCAACTCGTTCTTGGCAGAGAGATATTTGTGAAGCGCACCACCGATGATCGCGATGATCGCGTCATTTACTGTGGCCCCTTCGACTGCGTTCTTGATTGCCCGAATATCGGAAAGTTTGAACGAACGTCCGTCAAAGACACGATGCGGGCTGACCTTGCCGTTAAAGCGAGTGCGCGGGACTGTGCCTGCACGTTTGAGCTTGCCTGCTGAAAGGCCGATACCCAAGCGCGCTAAAGCCGGCACACTTTCGGCCACCACACGAGCGAGCTTGAAGGGTTGACGCACATTGTTGACCGAGGTGCGGGAGAGCAGCTCAACTGCGGTTGGCTGGCGCTCGGGCAACCATGGTTTTTCCGGCGGCGTCGGCACTGCATCTGGTTCGAGATCGTGAATGGCCGCCGTCATCTCGGCACCTGACACCCCATCGATCGCCGCATGATGGACTTTCGCAACAACAGCAAAGCTGCCTTTGGGCAGACCCTCCACATTGTCGAGACCTTCAATCACCGTGAATTCCCACAAGGGACGCGACGTGTCCATGGCGCGGGCATGAAGGCGGGCCACTTGAATACAAAGCTGGCGCCAGTCACCCGGTTTGGGCAGAGCTATATGACGGACATGATATTCCAGATCGAAATCCGGATCCTCAAGCCAATACGGGTGATCGAGGCTCATTGGCACGCGCACAATGCGTTGCCGGAAAGAGCGCGCCATATGCAGCCGCGCCTCGTAATTTTTCAGAATTTCCTTAAAGCCAAGAATACCGCCTTCGACTGTTGACTGGTCATAGATGGCGACCGATCCGATATGCATGGGGGCATTGACCGTTTCAAAATAGAGAAACGATGCGTCCATCGCGCTAAGTTGTTCCATCGACCTTCCTCCCCGAAGGTTTGGCATCACCCGCAGAGAATGTCCCGCGGAGTGCCGCAAACGTGACACGCAAGGGCATCACTGTTCCAGACCTCAACTCAAGCACATTTGAGGGGGATGAGTCCAAGGCTTCGGCTCAGGAAACGTAGCGGCAACAAATGAAAAAGGCCGGTTTCAGAACCGGCCTTCATCACAATTTCTGCTTCGCCTGAATTATCAGAGCGAGGATTCGATCCATTCGACGATCTTGCCTTTGGGGTGGGCACCGACCTTGGTCGCGGCCACTTGACCGTCTTTGAAAATCATCATCGTGGGCACGCCACGCACACCATATTTGGTGGGGGTGTTAGGGTTCTCGTCGATGTCGATCTTGGCAACCCGCAGCTTGCCGCCATATTCTTTGGCAATCTCTTCCAGAGCGGGCGCGATCTGCTTGCAGGGACCACACCATGTGGCCCAGAAATCGACCAGAACGGGACCGGAAGAATCCAGCACATCGGACTCGAATGAAGCGTCGGTGATCTGTTCAGTCATTTTGTTCCTTTCCGGGTCAGCAGAAAATCTGCCAACCGAAGTGCCTTTCGGCCCTTCTTATATCCGGCCCCCAATCAGGGCCACGTGAAAATCGCTTGGCTTGAATCTAGGAAGCCCGCCCCTGAAGGTCAAGATTGCGCACGTGCCTGCAATGCCGCATCCAACTGGCTGGCCGGTAGTTCCATGAGCCTCGGCCCATCGGTCCAGAGCAGGGCGCAAACCACATCATGTTCAGGGTAAATAGCGCACAAAACGGCGCGATATGCCGCCATTTGAGCGAAATAGGCCGGGTTGACCTCTTCGAGCGAGATAGGTGCGGGACGGTTTGTCTTGTAGTCAATCACAAGCACCTGTGTGTCTGTCACACAGAGCCTATCGATTTGCCCCGAAACCAGCACAGGCTTGCCTGCAAACTCGATCTTACCGACCAATGCGGCTTCCGCACGGCTACCCGGTCCAAACAAGGCGGCGAAGCACTCATCTTCGAGCACAGCGATAGCCGCCCCCGCAATCTCCTCACGCACCTCATCCATCAGAGCGAGATTGGGACTGGCCAGCAACCGGTGCGCAGCGGCTTGCCATTGAGTGGCAGGCAAGTCAGGCAAGGTCTGCAAAAGCCTATGGATCAATGTACCGCGTTGGAAGCGGGCTTTGCGATCACCTGCCAGTGGTGACAACGCTGCGGGTTCTTCCTGACCGTCCGGTGGCAGACGCGATGGTGCAAGCGGTCGTGATGGTGAAGGCTCGGCTCCTGCACTTTGATGCAACCAAGCGGCGGGCGGAGTTTCAGCGACAGGTTTACTTGCTGGCTTTAGCTTGACCAGTGTTTTCTGCTCGCCATCAATCCGCCAGATGGTTCGACCATCTGTTTGCTCGATTGCTTCGGCCACCGGTTTCAAGGCATCGCCGACGAGATTATACCAGCAACCTGCGACCGGCTCCCTGCTTCCTGCATATCCACAGATATAGAGACGATCACGAGCACGGGTCATGGCCACATAGAGAAGACGACGATATTCTTCCTCTTGCGCTTCCTTCCATTGCTCGCGCGCAGCGGCGGTCATCATGTCCTCGTCATCCTTGCGCACCGGCCAGACGAGCAGCGATGGATCGGATTTGTCCAGCGTGATGAGTGCAGGCGCAAGCTGACCCGAAGGAGCCGCGCATGTATCGGGCATGAAGACGATTTCGGCTTCCAGACCTTTCGAGCCATGCACCGTCATGATGCGCACTTCGTTGCGGCCCTTGTCCATGTCGCGTTTGATTTCTGCACCACCCAGCATGAGCCAGTGCAGAAAGCCCTGCATGGAGGCGACGTGCTCGCGCTCGAATTCAAGCGCGAGATTGAGAAACTCATCGACCGGTTCATTGGCATCAGGGCCGAGGCGGGCAAGAATTTTGCGACGTCCTTCTTCCTCGCCCAACACCCGGGCATAGAATTCGTAAGGCGGCTCGAAATCCGCCCGCGCCAGTAACCGCTCCAGTAAAGCGTATGCCGCCTGCCAATGCGCTTTCTCATGCCCGCGTGCCGACAGAACATGCCAGAGGGTGCGCCCGCCCCGGTTATGAGCGAGTTCAAAAAGATCGTCCTCGTCCAGCCCAAGCAATGGGGACTTGAGCAGAATAGCAAGATTGAGATTATCCTCAGGCAGCAAGGTGAACTCGCCCAAGGCCATCAGATCCATCACGGCGATTTCATCTGTCAGCACCATGCGGTCGGCACCGGCAACGGCAATGTCGAGCTTCTTTAAGCGCCGAACCATCTCGGTGACAAAGGCATTTCGACGACGCACGAGAATGAGAATGTCGCCGGGCACAATCGGGCGACCCTTTGCAGGCAAGATCTCACCACTATCCAACCAACCGCGGATCGTCTGGGCAATGCGCTGTGCAAGCTTGGCACGGGGATCAGCTTCGCTCACATAGTCGAGCGGCGCGTCCCAGGCATCACCGCCTTCATCTTCATCCGGTCGTTCCAGATCCCAAAACTCGACGCGGCCTGCATCCTGACTGCGCACCGCGTCATGCGCATCGACCTCTCCCGAAGCTGTCAGCCCTTGTCGCGCCTTATCATTGGCAAAGACAAGATCAACGGCACGCAAAACCTCTGGTGTCGAACGGAAGGATCGCACCAGCCGCACCGGATCCCATTTCATCTCCGCTTGCGCGACGCGCGAAGCGAAATGGCGCTGCATCTCGTCAAAGCGCTTGGGGTCTGCCCCCTGAAAAGAATAGATCGACTGTTTTTCGTCACCCACGGCAAAGATCGTGCGAGTGAGATCACGCGCCCCCGTGCCGGAGAGAAACTCGTCGGTCAAAGCGGAAATGACATCCCATTGATCGGGACTGGTATCTTGCGCTTCGTCCACCAGAATATGATCGATGCCGCCATCAAGCTTGAACAAAACCCATGGTGCCATGGTGCCGGTGATCAGCAAGGTGCGGGTCTGCGCGATCATGTCCTCGTAATCGAGATAAGCCCGACGACGCTTTGCGTCGGCAAACCCTTCAAGAATTTCCACCGCAAGACGGATAATCGCGGCACTTGCACGAGCCACATGTTGCGCGTGGAGCTGATTGGCATGGACAAGTACGCGCACCTGTTCCTTGCTTAACGTCTCCGCCGCGGCTGGATTTTCTTCCGCAGGCTTCTTGGTGATCAGCCTTGTGCGCGGCTCGCCTTTCTGGGTCAGAAACACACCGATATAGTCGCTATGCCCCTCCACACGTCGGCCACGCGGCAAGGCCAACACGTCGGCTAGTTTCTGGCCCGCAGCAATGTCCGATTTGCTGCCTTCGAGCAAAACCTTCATCGCGCTGCGCATCGCTGCTTCAGGAAAATGGTCAGCCTGAAAGAATTCGCTCTGGAGATCTTCCACGCTCGCGTCTGGATCAACACCCATCACTTTGTAGAGCGCATCGACAATACCGTCAGCATCACCACATGCATCTATCAAATGCTTAAACGCACTGCGCTTTGTGGTGATCTCGCCCATCAGCTTTGCAAAACTGGTCTCATCGGCACGAGTAACAATGAAGTCCAGCGCGTCTCCCAAAGGACTGCCGGACTGGCTGCGAGCACGCGCAAGCACATCGTCGCGCACTTCAATCAGAATATCGGCTGCACTGCGATCATCCAGCACACGGAAATTTGGTGGGACCTGTGCTTCCAGCGGGAAGCGCCCCAGCAAGCTTTGACAGAAGGCATGGATCGTCTGAATTTTCAGACCACCGGGCGTTTCAATGGCACGCGCAAAAAGCCGACGCGCGCGCGTTAGCTTTGTCTTGTCAGGCAGCGGGCCTTCAATGCCTGCGATTTCAAGCGCCAACTTTTCGTCATCCAGCATTGCCCAGTCGCCGAGACGCGCGTAAAGGCGCGATGACATTTCGGCAGCCGCTGCCTTGGTATAGGTGAGGCAGAGAATCCGTTCCGGTTCGGTGCCCGCCAATAACAGCCGCGTTACACGCGTTGTCAGCGCATGAGTTTTGCCAGAGCCTGCATTGGCAGACACCCAGACCGAGGCCTTAGGATCGGACGCACGCAGTTGCTGGTCATCAGCATCATTGCGTTTTTTGGTTTCGAGCTTTTCGGTCATTCGCCACCCTCGCCGCCTGCCGACCATTCCTTGACGCGGGCAAGATGGTCATAATCCGCGAAGCGACCCACAAATTGCGGGCGCGGGTTGGAGAGATATGGAGTCTTGGGGTTTTCGTATTTCAGCAAAAGTGAGACGAGGCTGTGCCATGTTTTTTCTGGCAAATCATCCACCGGGATTTCCCGTACTTCACCCGGCTTTTGTTCTGCGCCGGTCAAACGAATGAAGAGCATGGCGGCGGTCTCGACCTTGCCAAAGGTTTCAAACGCACCGCGTTTTGCCATTGCCGCTTCGAGCGGCAATTGAGGTGACAGTCCTGTTTCCACCTCTTTCTGAGAGGGTGTGCCGCCAGTCTTGTAGTCAATGATCGTCAGGCGACCATCTTCCATCATATCCATCCGGTCAGCACGACCACTCAAATAGGTCTCGCGGGTGAGACCGTCAATACGGATACGTCCCGACTGCTCGGCAAAGGATTTTGCCATAGTGGAACGATATTTCTGCTCAAATTCGATGAACCATTCGGCGAGGCGTTCAAAGCGCGGCCACCAGAAAGTCGCAACGGCGGGACGATCCATTGTGCTGGCAAAGACGGTACGGCCAATGCGCAACAACTCGTCCAGTGCGTCTGCCGGCATCTTATCAGGATGGGCACGCGAAAATTCTTCCAGCGCCTTGTGAATGATTGTGCCGCGTTCTGCCGCTGTCACATCCGCATCAATCATATCGAGCGGTCGCAAGTCCAGAACATGCTTGGCGTAGATAGCGTATGGGTCGCGGATCAGGGTTTCGATTTCGGTGACACTGAATTCGGTGGGGCGCGTTTCAACGGGTGGCACAGGACGCGGTCCGGTGAGGGATCGGGTCAGCGCGTCCGACGCATCGAGTTTTGCCGCCCAGTCTTGCCAATACGGTGCAGGCAATTGCTCGGCATTACCCATGCCTTTGACAAGCCCCTGCAACCGCAACAACCAACGCGATGCGACTGTTGGCGCACCATCGACTTTCAACGCGCGTGTCAGAACGACTTCCGCAGCGCTTGCACCTTCAATAAAGTCGTGCGCAGCAAGACCGATACGTTGTTCCGGCGGCTCAAGACCCAATGCTTTACGCATCGGCCTGTTGAGCCATGGATCAATTTTTGTATCCGAAGGCCAAGTGCCTTCATTGAGACCGCCGAGGATCACGCGGTCGGCGTGCTGCAAGCGCGCTTCCAATGGCCCCCAAATGAAGAGCCGAGGATGGCGACCAAAACGGGGACGCAGCACGCGGCCTTGCCCCAAATCCGTGAAGAGTTGCGGATAGTCTGAGGGGTGGATCATCCCCAGCACGGGCGCTGCACCAATAAGTTCACGCAGGAAATCGGAGGCGGCTGTTCCCTCTTCCTTTGCCCAGAGACCGGCGGTCTCATTGTCTTTATCGCGATAAGCGAGACGCTCAACGCAATCTGTATGGGCTTGCAGTAACTCTGTGAACTGAATTTCGTGCTGCACCATCGCGTTTACAAAAACGTCTGTCGCTGCTTCCAGCGCATCAACAAGTTTTGCGATTGCGGCACTTCGGCGTTTGTCTTTTTTAAGATCGCGATCGCTGCCAAGCGCCCGACGCAAACCATCAAGACCGGCGGCGGGACGGGGGCCGCGCAGGAGGGCGACTTCGAGATCGCGGACATTATTCCGCAAGCGGATTGTATCGCCCCCAAGGGCTGCAAGCGGATGTTTGAGGCAGGCCAGAAGTTCGACGGGGGCGAAGTCGGAGGCGACCATGTCTGCGACGAGACGGAAGAAGGCGACGGGGGCGGTTTGCGACAAAGAACGCCCACCGGAATCGTCGATTTCGATATTCCAGCGGCGCAAATCCATTGCGACGCGGCGGGCGAGCGCTCGGTCGGGGGTGATGAGGGCCGCTGTTTTCTCTTTAATTTCAATGACTTCGCGCATCATGAGGGAGATGGCTTCGGATTCGGCACGGGTTGTTTCGAGCTCGCAGAGGGAGAGACCTTCGAGGCTCAACGGGGCCTCGGCTGAGAGGCGGGGCAAGGCGGCGTGCCATTTTTCGGTGGTCTCGGCGGGGCGCATGGCTTCCGACAGGAAGCGGGCGCGGGCCTCGGCGTGACCCGAAATTTCACAATCAGGCCAAAGACTTACGCCGGAACGGTTGACGCCGAGGCGGGTCAGGAGTTGCCGCATTCCGTATTGGGGGTGGGAATGGGGGACACCCTCAAAGCTATCCTCGTCGAGGACAAGGTCGAGGCCGGGAAGCACAATCGCGCCATTGGGGAGCTTGGAAATGGCCTCCAGAAGGGTCGCGGTGGCGGGGATGGACCCTGTGGAACCTGCTGCAATGATTGGGTTTTTCGGGATATCCCCGCTCAAAGATCGAGCTTGAGCTTCGAGCAGGAGGTTGCGGCGGATGGCGGGATCGACGAGGCCGAGGGCGTCCAACTCTTGCGGCCAGCGGGTGGTGATAAGCTTCAGGAACTCGATTGTGAGCTGCCAATTCTCGGCAAATTCATCGGGGACAAGGCTGGAAAGGTCTTTTAAATCAACCTGTTCGGTGCCGACCATATCGAGGAAGGCGGCCAGATCGGCGGCCAGCGCGGTGGCGCGGCAAATGTCGTTATCCTCGGGCTTTTCGCCCAGATCGAGGATCAGACGGGCAAGCCGCAACTGGCGCTCCAAAGGCTCAATCGCTTGCGGAATCCGATCAATTCCTTCTAAAGATCGAGCGTTTCCAGCTAGAGATTGAGCATTTAAGAGCAGCTCGTCTTCATCAACGTCACCCAGAGAGCCGATGCGAGGCAAAAGCAGCGACTTACCCTCACCCATCCGCAAAAAAGCATCCCCCAGCGCGCGCACGGAGCGTCGGGTGGGGAGAAGGATCGTCACATCGGCGAGCAGAATATTTGTCCCCAGTTTTCCGCCGAGGCTCGGATCGGCCAAAAGCGTGCGGGCCAACGCATCGAGAAAAGGCGTGGCGGCGGGGATGGTGAAGAGGTGCGGCGTGTGGGACGAATCTCTGGACATGGGGTGAAGTCTAGCCCGTGACGCGCATGGGGTCGCGCCTCAAAGAGACATCAAAGAGAACGCATATGGGCCTCGGCACTGGCAAGGTCTTCAGGCGTGCCGACATGCATCCAGACACCTTGCATGCGATGCCCGAAAAGCCGGCCCTTCGCGATGAGCTTGTCCCAGACGAGATTGGTGGAGAAAGCGCCCTCCGGCCCATCGGCAAAGAGCGAAGGCTGGATGATCTGAACACCGGCAAACATATGCGGCACGGTCTCGTCGGCACCGCGGCGGGTGAGCGCGCCCTGCCCGTCCATATTGAAATCGCCGCGCCCGACAAAACCGATGGTGGTGGCCGTGTCCGCGATCATCAAAAGCGCGTCCATGCGGGCGGGGTCGAAGGCGGCCATGAGGTCGCGCAGATTGTGACCTGTGCCTTCCGTCCAGACGCTATCGGAATTGAAGGTGATGACGGGATCATCGCCCAGAAGCGGCAAAGCCTTTTTTGCCCCGCCGCCTGTGTCGAGCAACTGGCTACGCTCATCCGACAGGATGATGCGGGGATGATGACGCGAGGCGAGATGGGCTTCGAGCAAATCCGCAAAATGGTGGGTGTTGACGATCACTTCCTCGATGCCCGCATCGGCCAGACGGTCGAGCACATGATCGATAAGAGGACGCCCCATAAAGGGCACCATGGGCTTTGGCATCGTGTCGGTGAGCGGGCGCATGCGCGTGCCCTTGCCCGCCGCCATGACCATTGCCTTTTTAATCTGCATAGGGATGATCCTGAATTGTCAGTCGCGCGGCAACATATGGGCTTCAAGCCAAGCCTTGAGAGGGCTGAGCGCCGGATGCGCCAGATTGCGGCGCAGATAATCCATCGTGCGCGGCATATGGGCCATATAATGCGGCTTGTTATCGCGCTTCAACAGACGCGGCCAAAGACCGATGAGACGCAGCGCGCGCTCGGCCCCAAGCACAGCATAGGCGGCACGGAACTCCTGTTCATCGAAACCTTCAAGCTGTGCCTTGGCGCGGGTGACATAAAGCGCAAGCATGGATTGTTCACGTGCCACAGGCACATCCTTGCGGGCGTCTTGCAGGAACGACACAACGTCATAAGCGCGTGATCCGATCAGCGCGTCCTGAAAATCGATCAGGCCGATGCGGCGGATGCCCTGATTGGCCGAAAGCCAGATCATGTTGGGCGAATGGAAATCACGCAAAAACAATGTGCGCGGGCCTGCATCAATGAAAGGGCGCAAGCCTGTCCAGATAGCATGATAGTCGGCACGCTGTTCGGCACTCGCCTCGCGGCCCAGCACGACAGGGAAATACCAGTCGAGCGGCACATCGAGTTCGGCGCGGAAAATGCCGTCATCGAAATGCGGGACTTTGTGCATGGTGCCATCGCCCACGGGAAGTTCCAGCGGTGCAGGCGCGGATTGCAATGCGATGAGCGTATCAATGGCGGCTTCATACATGGTGTCAAGCGCGACACGCTCAGGCCCATGACCTGCATCAATGGCGGGGCCGAAAACATCGTCGCCCAGATCTTCCAGAAGCAACAGGCCCTGATCGAGATCGCGGGCAAAAATGGCGGGCGCGGCGAGGCCCAGCCCGCAGAGATAATCACCGACAGCGACAAAGGGACGGCAATCAACGGCGAGATGCGCGATCTGGCTATAAGATAATTGGCCGGACGGGACAGGCACTTCGGGCGCGCGGGGCCAGTCCATCAGAACCGCGCGGCCTTTGGGACCCGCCAGCCGCTCATAGCGCCGCGTCGAGGCATCGCCCGCGAGATCGGCACGCGCTGCATCACCCCAACCGGCACGGGCGAGGAAATCGCGGATCGTGGCGTCACGCGTGGCCGCAAGGCGCGAAACTGTGGGGCTTGATGTCATGGGCGGGCGATATCCGTGAGAGAAAGGCGGCGGCAGACGCGACAGGATAGGTGCTGGCGCATGATCAGAGTTTTAACGCGGCAAGGCGCGGACCCCAAGCCCCGTGACCGGTGAGCGTGGCGCGGCGCGGGGTCGTGTCGGTGCCGGAGGCTGCATTGGCGGGGGTGGCACCCAGTGTCAGCACGATGTCGAGACGGGTGGCGGGCAGAGGGCCGAGTCGGTCGGGCCATTCCATCAGCATGGCGCCTTCGTCCAAAGCCTCGGCCAGCCCCAGCTCGCGGGCGTCTTCCGGCGCCTCGATGCGATAGAGATCGACATGGGTGATGAGGAGATCGGGCGTCTCGTAGGTCTGGACCAATGTGAAGGTGGGACTTGGCACATCCTCGTCCGCGCCGCCTGCGCCGAAACGGGCCTGAATGATGGCCCGCGCCAAAGCGGTCTTGCCGGCCCCCAAATCGCCTGTGAGGGCCACGAAATCGCCGACCTCCAACATGGTGGCCAAGGCCCGACCAAGCGCCTGCGTGGCCGCCTCGTCGGGCAGATCAAAGGCGCGTGTCACCGGCGCGGAGGGCTGAGCGGAAGCAATAGTCATGGGCGGCATGGAGGCAAAAGCGGGCGGGAAAGTCAATCGAGGGGGGTGCTCGGGAGGGGGTCAGTTTGCAAGTTAGTACGGGGATAGACGTTAGATAGTGTCAAAGCGACTATGGTGCGCGGCCCACGCTTGGGTATCGGCGCACATCCAGCCTATGGCTTCGATAATTTCCTGATGCATTTGGGTTGCGGAAACAAAAATAGGCTCGTGATGAGCAACGCGATTCCGAAAGCGGCGTATAGCGTTGAACCGACTATGCACATCAGAGCGTTTTTTACCGCCTCCAATAAGAAATCCTCGATAGAGCGCGCGCCTCCATAATGTCGCATCATATCCCCGCCCCAAAAGACTTACCCAGAAGGAGAATTTTAATTCCGCAACAAGATCGCCGGGCGTTGGATTATTAAAATCAGCGCAAGCATCTTGTATTGAGTTCTCGGTCGCACGCGCGAGTGGCGGAACGCCGTTGGTCAGCCAATCAGGGCCATATGTCTGCGACATTTGAAGATGAATAATATTGCGAAAACATATTTCCAAGCTTTGAAGTGGAGAATAAAGAGCCTCTGAAAGGCGAGTATTTCTTTCATAAAGACCCAACGCAGCATCGAGGTTATCCCCTGTTTCTGCGAGATATTTGGCTAATCGTTCTCGTGAAATTGCTCTTTCGAGCGAGGCGTTAATTAATGCGGTTCTCAAAATGTTCACTTGCCATTAACGGTCTAATCTCTACTTTAAGCGCGTACACCCCGGGTCGGCCTCTGTCTCTGACATGCTCCCGGGGTCAGTCATTTTAGGGCCTAGCGTGAGTTAATCGGATTTTTTGCCGCTCTTATGCAACCAGCCCCGCGACATCCTCTAGCGTCCAAACGTACTTGGCAACGCCCGCCTGCATGGTCAGGTCTGATTGAGAGATAATGCCTTTTTGAGTGCCGGAGCTTTTTTGCACCGGACCAGACAGATCCCCCGGACAGCACGCAAAACGGCCCTCCGGGGGTTTCGTTTTCAGGGGGCCGAACGCCCCCTCCCCCCAGCCGCAAATCCGCACAAACCCCTAGTGCGCAAATGGTGATTGCTATTTGGCGAGTGGCACTATAAAAAAGTTGACGCTGGCGTCACCTTTGTGGCGTGCTAGGAAAGAAAACAGGCACGTTTTCGGGGTGGTGCAACCATGACGCCGAGAAACGGGGCCGATAAAAGACAGGCAGGCAGAAGCCTGTGAAGGTCTAGCAAGGCAATAGGCAGGCCGGGGACAAGCCGGACGCGGCGAGCCTGTTGCAACGGGGAGAGAGTGGATGAGTGCGAGCGAGACGGGCGGCATTGTCATTATCGGTGCGGGTCAGGCGGCGTCGCAGGCGGTGGTGAGCCTGCGCATGGAAGGCTATGAAGGCCCGATCACGATGATCGGCGACGAGGCCGAACCGCCCTATCAACGCCCTCCCCTGAGCAAGAAATTTCTGGCCGGTGAAATCGGCTTTGACCGCGTGGAGCTGAAGCCTGCGGAATTCTATGAAGGCGCGAATTGCAAATTGCTGCTGGGCACACGCGCGACCGCGATCAACACCAAAGCCAAGACCGTGACGACCAGTGACGGGCGCGAACTGACCTATGACAAGCTGCTGATTGCCACAGGCAGTCGCGTGCGCGAAATCAACGTGCCGGGCTTTGACCTCAAGGGCGTGCATTATCTGCGCTCGGTGGGCGACGTGGCCGAAATCCAGTCGCATTTCAAAGCCGGTGCGAAAATGGTCGTTGTGGGTGGCGGCTATATCGGCCTTGAAGTGGCGGCAGTGGCCAAGAAAAACGGCATCGACGTGACCGTGCTGGAAACCGCAGACCGCGTGATGGCGCGTGTGGTGGACCCGATTGTCTCGCATTTTTATGAGCGCGTGCATCGCGAGGCGGGTGTGGACATTCGCACCGGCGTGACTGTGGCGGGCTTTGAAGGCGATGGCGACAAGGTGAGCGCGGTTGTCTCGGGCGAAGGCGACAAGATCCCCTGCGACTTCGTGGTTGTGGGCATCGGCATTCTGCCCAATGTGGAACTGGCCGAGGCCGCCGGACTGAAAGTGGAAAACGGCATTGTGGTGGATGAATGCACCCGCACATCCGATCCTGATATTTTTGCCGCTGGCGATTGCACCAACCACCCCAGCGCTGTCTATGGCAAGCGGCTGCGGCTGGAAAGCGTGCAGAACGCCATCGAGCAAGGCAAGACGGCCGCCGCCGCCATGCTGGGCAAAGACAAGCCCTATAATCAGGTGCCGTGGTTCTGGTCGGACCAATATGATCTGAAATTGCAGATTGCGGGTCTGTCGGCCGGCTATACGCAAGCCGTGACACGCGGCGATCCGTCCACTGATAAAAGCTTTGCCGTGTTCTATCTCAAAGACGGTGTTCTGATTGCGGTGGATGCGGTGAACCGTCCGCCGGAATTCATGATGTCGAAAATGCTGATCGCACAAAAGGCAAAGCTCGACCCCGCAAGACTGGCGGATGAAAGCATCAATATGAAGGAAGTGGCGAAAGCATAATCGCCCTGCCTGATTTTCCAGAGCAACACGAGTTAGAGGAAGCTGAGATGACGAAAGTCACGTTTGTCGAACATGACGGTAAAGAGCACACGATTGACGTGGCTGACGGATTGACGCTGATGGAAGCGGCAACCAAGAACATGATCCCCGGCATTGACGCCGATTGCGGCGGCGCCTGCGCCTGCGCGACCTGCATGGTCTTTGTGCCGGAAGAATGGACGGGCAAGCTGGACGAGAAAGACCCGATGGAAGACACGATGCTCGAATTTTGCGAGCACTCGGCTGACAATTCGCGCCTGGCCTGCCAGATCAAAGTGTCGCCCGCGCTGGAAGGTATCCGCGTGACGATGCCGGAAAGCCAGCACTAAGGATTGCTGTCTCGTCGCTTTGCGGCGGGTGGAAAACGAAAGCCCGTTTCTGGTGACAGGAGCGGGTTTTTTGTTTGGTGGGTGGGGGAAGGTGGATTCCGGGATCAAGTCCCGGAATGACAGTGTTGTTTTTTGAGGGGTGATTTTCAGAAAGAGTGCGTCATGCGCGGGCTTGATCCGCGTATCCACGCCTTTTGTGTGGTTGCTGCAAAGACGTGGATGGCCGGATCACGTCCGGCCATGACGGCGTTGAATTTGTGAGTAACCTATCCTTGGCCCAGAAAGCATCATGGCCGGAGCTGGTCCGGCCATGACGTCATCTAGTCGATAAAAATTACTCGGCGGCAGATGCGAGCTTGTCGGCCTTTGGTGCGAGCTCGTGATTTTTCAGCGGCAGTTCGCGCACGCGCTTGCCGGTGATGGAGAACACCGCATTGGCGACCGCTGCCGAAATGGCAGGTGTGGCAGGCTCGCCCAGTCCGCCGATCTCGGCACCGCTCTCGATGAAATGCACTTCGATCTCGGGCACGTCGGCCATGCGCACCATCTCGTAGTCGGGGAAGTTCGACTGTTCGACCGCACCATCGGCAATGGTGATCTCGCCATAGAGCGCGGCGGTGAGACCATAGATGATGCCGCTTTCGACCTGCTGGCGGGCGGTGTCGGGATTGATGACTTCGCCGCAATCGACAACAGCCGTGACCTTGTGGACTTTCACTTCGCCGTCATTTGTGACCGAGACTTCGGCGACTTCGGCCACAATGGTTTTGAAGCTTTTCTGGATGGCAATGCCACGGGCGCGGCCACGCGGCAGAGGTGTGCCCCAGTTTGCTTTTTCGGCGACCATTTCCAGCACGGCGAGGTGTCGCGGATCGTGCTGCAACAATGCACGGCGATATTCAAACGGATCAATGCCCGCATCATGCGCCAGCTCGTCCACGAAGCTTTCATTGAAGAATGTGTGCTGCGTGTGAGCCACCGAACGCCACGGACCGCGCGGCACGATGGACTGGCCCTCGGTGTAGCGGATGGACTGGTCGGCGACCGCATAGGGAATGTGTGCGGCTTCTGCCGGATCGTCCTTGATCGTGTAGCGGTTTTTCCATGCGACGGGCATGCCCTTGGCATCCACGCCCACGGTGAGGGACGAGGTGACGGCAATGCGATAGGCATCGTGCTGGATGTCGTCTTCGCGCGTGTAGAGAAGCTGCACGGGTGCATCGACTTCCTTGGCGATCATGGTGGCAAAATCGATCTCGCTGGGGAAATCGAAAAAGCCCGCACGCAGCGGAATGCGGCGACCGAAACCACCGCCCAGCAAAAGCGGGTGCATGGTGACATTGTCGAAATCAATGCCGGAGACTTCGGCGACACGCGCACGTGTGCCCAGCGCATCCTGCGAGCCGACCCAGACATCGACCTTGCCGTCACGGATCCAGACGGTGCAATTCATCGGCTCCATGCAGGCATGGGCGAGGAAGGGCACACGATAGGTTGCCTGTTTGGTGCTGACGGCATTGGCAAGGCCCGACACAATATCGCCGGTCTCGACATCTTCTGAGCTGTCATCGGCGGCGATGAGCGCATCATGCTCGGCATAGAGCGAGGCCATGGAAAGCTTCTCGTTGCCCTTGGTGTCGAATGTGATGTCGAGCGCGGCGGCGGCTTCCTTGGCGCGCCAGTAATTGTCGGCGACGACGGCAACGCCACCGGGCAGGGGCACGAGTTTTTTCACACCGCGGCGCGCGAGGATGGGGGCCTCGTCATAGCTGACGACTTCGGAACCGAAGGTGGGTGCAAAGCGGATCGCGGCATAGAGCTGGCCAGGCTGGCGGATATCGACGCCATAGACGGCTGTGCCATCGACCTTGGCAGGGATGTCGGTACGCGGGACGGGCTTGCCGACAATCTTATAATCGGATTTTGCCTTGAGAACCGGCGTGGAAGGCGGCGAGAGCTCGGCGGCGTCATTGGCGAGCGAGGCGAATGTGGCCGACTTGCCCGAGGGATGCGTGACGTGTGAAAGCCTGGCCGTGCATTCGGACGCGGGGACGCCCCAGCGCGCGGCGGCGGCGCGGATGAGCATATCCTTGGCGGCGGCACCGGCAGGGCGCATGCCATGTTCGCCTGTGAAGCGCACAGAGGACGAACCGCCCGTGACCTGAAGGCTCATGAATTGCGAGAGCTTGACGAAGGCGGCATCGGTGACGCCTTGCAACAGGCTCGGGATGTTGACGCCATCGGTGAAATTGAGGCCGAGATTTTCATTGGCGAAAGCGGTTTCGGCAGGGGCCTGTTCGGGGCGGACAAGCGACCAGTCGGCTTCCATCTCCTCAGCGGCCATCATGGCAAGCGCGGTGATGACGCCCTGACCCATATCGGAATGGGGGACATAGACGGTGACGGTGTTGTCCGGCGAGATCTTGATCCAGGTCGCCATGACCTGTTCGCCCTCGCCTGCCGCCGCGCGATTGGCCATGGTCTGGCGCGAGGGGCCGGAGAAAGCATAGCCCAGCAGCAAGCCGCCGGTGGCCAGACCGCCTGCAACGATGAGCTGGCGACGGGTGGGATTTCCGAGTTTTTCCTTGAGTGACATGATGCGGCCCCTTATGCGTTCGACAATGAATGGATCGCAGCGCGGACGCGCGGATAGGTGCCACAACGGCAGACATTGGTGATCGTCTCGTCGATCTCGGCATCTGTCGGATTGGGGTTTTCTTTCAGCAGGGCGGAGACGGCCATCAACATGCCGGACTGGCAATAGCCGCATTGCGGCACCTGATGCTCGATCCATGCGGCCTGAATGGGCGCGAGCCTTTCGGCACCGGCACCCGACACAGAGGCCAGACCTTCGATTGTGGTGATCTCGGCATTCTCGACCATGGAGACAGGTGTCGAGCAAGAGCGCATGGCCTCGCCGTTCACATGCACGGTGCAGGCCCCGCAGGCGGCGACGCCGCAGCCGAATTTTGTGCCGTTGAGGCCCAATTCATTGCGCAGCGCCCAGAGGAGCGGCATGTCGGGCTCGACGTCCAAATTTTGCTGAACGCCATTGACCTTGAAGCTGATCGTCATCGCGGGCTTCCTCCCCTGATTGCAGACTGACCGAAAATAGCATTTCGGTCATTTAAGGGGAAGGAAAGATTATTCAAGCTCTGATGACAGACGATTTTTGAGAACCGCTCGCAATCACTCGGGCGCGGCGAGCGGCGGGCCGGAAAACTCGGCTTCCATGACGAGATCGACCGCATCGCTGACGCCCATGGTGGAGCCTGCTTCGGGGATGCCATAGACGATGCCGAAATCGGAACGGTTCAACGTGCCCTGCGCGGAAAAGCCGATACGGCCATTGGGATCGTAAGGATGACCGGCATAGCCGCCATTGAAGGTGACAGCGAGCGTCAGCGGCTTTGTCACGCCATGCATGGTGAAATCGCCCGTGACGTCAGCCGTGTTCGGGCTGGTGAGGGTGACCGAGGTGGAGCGGAAGGTGATCTGGGGATAGGTATCGGCCTCGAACCATGTCTTGCCGAGCAACTCGGTGACGAAGCCCGCAGGCGGATTGGGCAGCGAGAGGGAGGCGACATCGACCGTGCCTTCAAACTGCATGGCGGCAGGATCGGCGGGATTGAAATCGAGCGTCGCATCGAAAGCGGTGAAACCGCCTGTGTAATGCGAAAAGCCCAGATGATTGACGCGGAAATGCAGCGTGGCGTGGGTTTTGTCGAGCGTGTAGCGACCGGCAGGCGCATCGGTGGCGATGGGCGCAATGTCTGTGGTGGTGGCCGCTGAATCAGCCTCGCCCGAAGAGGGTTCGCAGGCAGCAAGGGCAAGGCAGGCGAAGGCGACGAGCACATATTTCATCGGGCATTCCTCAGACAGGTGGCGCGGCTTGACTAGAGCGGCATCCGACATTATCAATCATATATCATTTAACCAATTGGTTTAATTCATGCAAGCTGCAGGCGACCAACTAAGCGCGAAATTTGCGGCGCTGGCTGACCCGACACGGCGGGCCATTCTGGCGCGGCTGGCCGATGGCGAAAGCTCAGTAACGGAACTGGCTGCGCCTTTCGCGATGAGCCTGCCTGCCATTTCCAAACACCTGAAAGTGCTGGAGCGTGCGGGCCTGATCGAAAGGGGCCGCGAGGCGCAGTCACGCCCTGCCCGCCTGGCACCTGATGCCATGAAGGATGTTGAAGCCTGGCTGGAGCGGTATCGCGTGATGTGGAACGACAAGCTGGACCGGCTGGACAAATTTCTGGCGCAAGACGACTGAAGACAGGAAAGAAAATAATGCTGAAAAAAATAGTTCTGGGTGTGGGCGGGCTGATCCTTGCGGGCATCGTGATTGTGCTGGTGCTGGCGGCGATGAAGCCCGACGAATTCCGCGTGGAACGCTCGGTGGAAATCGCGGCAAGCCCGGAAAAGATTTTTCCTCTGATCAATGACCTGCATGCCTTTGGCACCTGGTCGCCATACGAGAAAATGGATCCTGACATGCAACGCTATTATAGCGGCGCGGAAGCAGGCGAAGGCGCTGTCTATCGTTGGGAGGGTGATGGCAATGCAGGTGCGGGACAAATGACCATCACGCAATCTGTACCCGACAAGCTGGTGGCCATGTCACTTGATTTCACAAAGCCATTCGAGGCGCATAACAATGTGGAATTCACGCTTGAACCACAGGGCGACACAACGCGCGTGACATGGGCCATGTACGGGCCTGTGACCTATCTTCCCAAAATCGTGCATGTGATTTTCAACATGGACAAAATGGTGGGCGGACAGTTCGAGGAAGGCCTTGCCAATCTCAAGCGTGTGAGCGAGCAATAAGACCTATTCGGGCAGCGGCGTGAATTCCTGATTGTCGAGATCGGGGAGCTTCATGCGCTGGGCACGCCAATCGGCTTGCGCCTGAGCGATGCGTTCTTTCGACGAGGAAACAAAATTCCAGTCGATGAAACGCTCGCCGACCGGTTCGCCACCAAGCAACATGACTTTGGCAGGTGTGATCGCCTTCAAGACCGGCGCATCACCCTTGCCGAAGACCGCCATGCGAGGCGCATCAATGCGCTGGCCATCTGCCTCGACCTGACCTGTGACCACATAAGCCGCGCGCTCGCTGTATTCGGCGGGCAGTTCAAGCGTGGTGCCTGCCGCCATTTCGGCATGGGCATAAAAGAGCGGTGAATGGGTGGCAAAAGCCTGCTTGCCATAAGCCTTGCCTGCGACGATGCGCATGGACAGACCCTTGTCCTCGATCATGGGCAGGTCGCCCGTGCCGTAATGGGTGAAAGCCGGATCGATTTCTTCCATACCGTCGGGCAATGCAACCCAAGCCTGAATGCCGTGCAGGAAATCGCCCAGCGCACGGGCTTTCTCAAAGCGTTCGGAATGGGTGATGCCGGAGCCTGCCGTCATCCAATTGACTTCGCCCGGCCGGACCGCGAGTTCGGATCCGACACTGTCGCGGTGCATGATCTCGCCTTCAAAGAGATAGGTGACCGTGCTCAGCCCGATATGGGGATGGGGCCGCACATCCAGGCTTTTTGGAATGCCCTTGGCAAATTCCATCGGCCCCATGTGATCGAAGAAGATGAAAGGCCCGACCATGCGGCGCTTGGCAAAGGGCAGAACGCGCCCAACAACAAAGCCGCCGCCAAGGTCACGCTCGCGTTCGTCTATAATGAGATCGATCATGGCATGCTCCACAAATACAGAGACTGCGTCTCACCCCCACCCCACCCTCCCCCCTCAAGGGGGAGGGCTTTCAGGGATGTTCTTCAGAAGAGTTTAGACCAATGTTTTACAGGATTACGACACCGGATTGACCCGACGCCGGAAAGGCGCGCGCCAATCGACTTCGGCCAGCGCGATGAAGCGGGCCGACATGGCGAAAGTGGCGACCGCCAAAGCGACGACGAAAGCAATCCAGACGCCCGCGCCCTGCATATGCAGATGGAAGGCGAGGAACGCTGCCAGCGGAAAGCCGATGACCCAATAGGACACGCCTGCAATCCACATGGGCGCATTGGCATCCTTCAACCCGCGCAGGGAGAGCGAGGCGACGACCTGTCCGGTATCGAAGAGCTGGAAGGCCGCGCCGATGCGCAGGAAGAGCACGGCAAGTTCGATGACCGGCTGGTTCTCAGGCTTGGCCGGATCGAGGTAGATGCCGATGATCTGAGGGGCAAAGACAAACATGATGATGCCGCAGAGCCCCATGAAGCTGAGCGAGATGCCCATGGCCGCGCCACCGGCACGGCGCACACGCGGCATATCATGCGCACCTGCCGCAAGGCCGATGCGCACGGTGGCCGCTGTGGCAATGCCCAGCGGCACCATGAAGACAAGCGCCACCACGTTGAGCGCGATCTGGTGGGCCGCAACGCTGTCCGTGCCGAAATAGCCCATGATCATCGTGCCAGCATTGAAGAACATGGCTTCAAAAATGATGGTCATGGAAATGGGCAGGCCAAGGCGGATCACTTCCTTGAGCACCTTCCAGTCGAAATGGAAGAAGCGGCGGAAGATGCGGTATTGCGCCAGATCGCGTGTGAAGACGATGACGCCGATCATGGCGGCAAAGCTGAAGAAGAAAGATGCGGCGGACGCAATGCCCGCACCCTTCAGCCCCATTTCCGGCGCGCCGAAATGGCCGAAAATCAGCACCCATGCGACAACACCATTGAAGACAATGGTGAGGCCCATAACAATCAGCGGTGCATTGGGCCGCGACAAGGCGGTGGCATAGCCACGCAAGACGTTGAAGAGCGTGGTGAAGACAAAGCCGAAAGCGAGCATCTTTACAAAGAGGCCGGCATCCGCCGCCAATTGTGCGGGCTGACCCATCATCAGCAATATGTCGCCGGTGAACCAGAGAAAGGCGATCTGGAACGGGGTCATGAGCAAAATAGCCCAGAGCGACATGCGCACGGTGAGACGCACATCACGCTTTTGATGACGCCCCGCGCCCAGCACATGCGCAACAAGAGGCTGGACCGCCACTGCCGGTCCCATGGCGAGCACCCACATGGAATAATAAAGGCTGAGGCCCAAAGCCGATGCGGCCAGCGCGTCCTTGGAATAGGCACCAAGCAACAGCACGTCGATGGTGCCGATGCCCATTTGCGTAAGCTGGGTGACGACAACAGGACCTGCAAGGCGCAACAACTCGCGCGCCTCCAGCATGAAATGCTGCATGGGCGTGCGGGCAAGCACTTCGCCGACAAGATCGGCGGAGGCGGCGGCAGCGGCGATATCCGACTTTGAGGGCGCTTGCGGGTTGCCGTCGGGAATGATGTTTAGTGTTTCAGACATAATCGGGACTTTTCTGAGCCGAAGCCTGAAAGGCAGGAGGGGCAAGGAGCCAATAAAAAACCCTCCGGTGCGTTTCAAAGCCTCGGAGGGTGGATCCTTGGGATCGATGCAAACCTGTATTAGTTCGCGGTTTCCTCACGAGATGAGCGCAGGCACGAGACCATCGGAACGCCGGTAACGACGCTCGATGCCATCTGGCATGCAATGGTTGAATTGGACTGGCTCATCAAAAATCCACTTAGACGTTATTTTCGCTTACGGATGATCACGTCGCATAGCGCACCGAAAATCCGTTGAAGAAACGGTTACGCCTCGCTGGTCGCGGTGTCAAGCCGAAGAATGTTGCTGGTGGCGCGTGCGCGCAACGGCAGATGACATGTGACACGCGTGCCGAGGTCGGGCGCGGATTCCAGTGTCACCCAACCGCCATGCAACTCGACAAAGGAGCGCACGAGGCTGAGGCCGAGGCCTGCGCCACGGCGGCGGTCGGCACCGGAATGGGCCTCGAAGCGATCGAACACAGTTGCCTGATGCTCAGGCTTGATGCCGATGCCGGTATCGGCCACGAAAAGCTCGACCTCTTCGGCATGGCGCGTGGCACCAATGGTGATCGTGTCGCCGGGGCTGGTGAAGGCCAGCGCGTTGGACAGAAGATTGATCATGATCTGCTTGATGCGTTTTTCATCGGCGCGGACCACACCGGGGTCGCCATTGATTTCGACCTGCACAATGGTTTTGTTTTTCTGCGCAGGATGATGGGCGAATTGTTCGGCAGAGCGGATGACATTTACGATATCGACATCCGACAGATCGAGCGTCATGGCACCGGCTTCGATGACGGCAAGATCGAGAATATCGTTCACGACATCGAGCAATGTGTCGGATGAATCGAGAATGCCCTGCATATATTCGTGTTGCTTGGTATTCAGCTCGCCAAACATCTCGGTCTGGAGAATTTCGCCAAAGCCCAGAATATTGGTGAGCGGTGTGCGCAACTGATAGGAGACGTGGCTGATAAATTCCGACTTCAGACGGTCGGCGGTTTCCAACGCGTCATTGCGTTCGCGCAGCGCCATTTCCATGCGCAAGCTGTCGGTGACATCGACATAGGTGATGAGTGTCGCGCCATCAGGCAACGGGACAATGGCGTAATCGATGACCGTATTGTCGGAACGCTCAAGGCGGCCTGTCGAAGAGGTGCGGGCCGCGCTCTCATGTGTGATACGCGCCTTGAATGCGTCGGCCTGTTCGGCATCGGCATAAAGCGTGGCAGTGGCGGCTGCAATGTCATTGGCATGCGGCTCGCCTTTGAGCACATCGTCATCAAGATTCCAGATGCGGGCATAGGCGGGGTTGGACAGTTTCAGGCGACCATCGGTGCCAAAGACGGCAACACCTTCATAGAGATGGTCGATGGTCTCGCGCTGGACGCGGGCCAATGTGTTGTAGGAGCTTTCGAGATTGAGCTGCTCGGTGACATTTTCGTAAAGATAGATCACGCCGCCAAACGGATGCGCCTGCCCCACCATTTTGATGATACGGCCATCGGGCAGGTGCCAATGCTCCTCAACAGGATCGGGCGAGGTGTAAAGCTCCATGCGGGCTTGTTTCCATGCCTGAAAATTTGCCTGTTCGGGCAGGCGGCGGGTGGAGCGAAGCTGGTCGAGGATCTCGCTATCTGTCGGCTCGCTGTCGAGCCATGCGGATTCAAGACCCCAGAGCGACTCGAATGCGCGATTGCGGAATTTCAAACGCTTGTCGGGACCGCAAATGGCAACGGCAGTCGTGACGCGGTCAAGCGTGGCGGCATGGCTCTCAATGTGACGGCGCAATTCGCCTTCGGCCGCATCGAGCTTGGATACGTCGATCGCAATACCGACGATGCCATCGCTGACGCGCTGCTCGACAATCTCCAGCGCAAGACGCTCGCCTGTGACAATGGCATGGGTGCGTTCTTTGGCGCTGTTCTGATCAAAGAGGCGGCGGCGCAGAGTGGCCAGCACTTCCTCGTTGAGAAGTTCCAGACCGCGCATGACGGCATCTTCGGGCGAGAGCGCATCGACTGCACGGGCATAAGATTCGTTGACCCAGGCGAGCCTGTTATTGTTACCGCGCCGCCATGCGGGAAACGGAGCCAACATGAGATGCTCTTCAAAACGGACGCGGGCCTCTTCGGCCTGACGCAGCCGGTCTTTCAACCGGCTCACCTCGGCACGCTCGCCCGTGACATCACGCAGCCAGAGAACGGCCAGCGCACCGGCGGGGCGACCTTCGGCCTCGAATGTGCGCCCGTCGATCGACTGGACATGCAGCGAGAAACGCGCACCGCGTCCGCGCAGGCGCTGGACGGCTGTGTTGAGACGCCCTGCCCCTTCAGGTTCAAGACGCGTCAACAGATAGGCAAAATCGAGATCGCCGGATGCGGGATCGACCAATGTGGCCGTGGAGCCGACAATGCGCGGACGCGACTGGAATGTGCCGGGCGAGGCGCGCAGGCTTTCCGGCGTCCAGATAAAGACAGCATCAGGCTCGGCGGCAAGAATGCTTTCGGCGGCATGGAGGCGCGCGTCCATGCGGGTGAGTTCCTGCTCGCGGGTGAGCGCGAGACGGCGTGCACGACGCGCGGCACGCAAGCCAAGACCGGCAATGCCGAGCCCGAGAAGTGCCAGACCCAAAGCACCGACAAGATAAAGGCTGGTGCCTTGCGAGACGGGTTCGGCCAGACCGAGAGAGGTGAGCGCCTCGGGCAATGTTTCGGGCAAGGCAGGCGCGGCATGCGCCGAAGTGGCGGATAGAAAGATTGTTGAAAGCGCCGTGCTGGCAAAAAGCCGGGCACGGATGCGCGTCTGCAAAAGCGCAGCGCAGGCCCTGTCAGTCAGCAGCGGCAAGACTTGTCGCGTCATTATCCCCTCGGATCGTCCAGCCGGTTTTTCAGAAAAACCGGTGGCTTTCACGCCCCATGCGGCGGGCCTGCGAAAAAGGCCTCGGAACCGCAAATCACTTTCATCCAGCGATACTACATGAAGTCTTAAGGTCGAGACAAAAAAGGCCCGGAAAATCTCCGGGCCTTTGATGCAAATCGTACAAAATACTTAGTAGCGGTACTGCTCGGGCTTGAACGGGCCCTCCTGCGGCACGCCGATATATTTGGCCTGTGCGTCATTGAGCTTGGACAGTTTCACGCCGATTTTTTCGAGATGCAGCATGGCAACCTTTTCGTCCAGCGTCTTGGGCAGCACATAGACCTTCTTGTCGTACTGGCCCGGCTTCGTCCAAAGCTCGATCTGAGCGAGCGTCTGGTTGGTGAAGGAGGCCGACATGACGAAGGAGGGATGGCCCGTGCCGCAACCGAGATTGACGAGACGGCCTTCGGCGAGAAGCAGGATGCGCTTGCCGTCGGTGAATTCGACTTCATCGACCTGCGGCTTGATGTTGTGCCACTTGAGGTTCTTGAGCGCGCCGATCTGAATTTCGCTGTCGAAGTGACCGATATTGCAGACGATGGCACGATCTTTCATCGCACGCATGTGGTCGATGGTGATGACGTCGATATTGCCTGTCGTGGTCACGAAGATGTCGCCACGCGGTGCGGCGTCTTCCATTGTCGTGACTTCATAGCCTTCCATGGCGGCCTGAAGCGCGCAGATGGGATCGATTTCGGTGACGATGACGCGGGCACCGGCATTGCGCAGAGAAGCGGCAGACCCCTTGCCCACATCGCCGAAACCGGCAACGACGCCGACCTTGCCCGACATCATGACGTCGGTGGCGCGGCGGATACCATCGACCAGCGATTCACGGCAGCCATAAAGGTTGTCGAATTTGGATTTGGTGACGCTGTCATTGACGTTGATGGCGGGCCAGAGCAGTTCGCCCTTTTTCTGCATTTCATAGAGACGATGCACGCCTGTGGTGGTTTCTTCCGTCACGCCGCGAACCGATTTGGCGATGTTGGAATAGAAGCCCGGCTTGTGCTTGAGGCGACGCTTGATCGAGGCGTAGAGGACTTCTTCTTCCTCGTTGGAGGCTGTTTCGAGGAAGGCGACATCGCCTTCTTCGGCGCGCTTGCCAAGATGGATGAGCAGTGTCGCGTCACCGCCATCGTCGAGGATCATGTTGGGGGCGCCACCATCGGACCATTCGAAAATGCGGTGTGTGTATTCCCAGTAGTCTTCGAGGCTTTCACCCTTGATGGCGAAAACAGGAATGCCGCGCGCGGCGATGGCAGCAGCAGCGTGATCCTGTGTCGAATAGATGTTGCACGATGCCCAGCGGATGTCGGCGCCAAGGGCGGCCAGTGTCTCGATGAGGCAGGCGGTCTGGATGGTCATGTGGAGCGAACCGGCGATGCGCGCGCCTTTCAGCGGCTGCGAGGCACCAAATTCCTCACGGGTGGCCATGAGACCGGGCATTTCGGTTTCGGCAATGTCGAGTTCCTTGCGGCCCCAATCGGCGAGGTTGATGTCTTTGATGACGTAATCTTGGCTCATGGTCGGCTCCTTGAGGGTGGCGCAAGCTGCGGGCGCGGAAAGGCAGGCGCAATCCGGGCGCCGGTTTGGGGGAGCTTATAGCAGCGGGTTCGGCGGCTGACAAGCTCGATATAAAGAAATGTTTATATCGTTGTTTGTGCGGGCTTTGTGGCTCATACGCGCAAGGTCGTCCCGCCCCTTGCGAGGTAAAAACAGACAAAACCGGGAAAAGGGTCAGTCGCGCTCGCCAAAACCGTCGGTGACGAGGGCTTCGAGCGCGTCGAGGGCGGCGTCGGCTTCATCGCCTGTCGCCTCGATGAGAATGGAGGTGCCCGGACCGGCGGCCAGCATCATCAGACCCATGATCGACGTGCCGGAGACGGCATTGCCTTCCTTGGAGACTTTGACCTCGGCGTTGAACCGCTCGGTGCATTGGACGAATTTGGCCGAGGCACGGGCATGCAAGCCGCGTGTGTTGACGATGGTCAGCAACCTGCCTTCGGCCATGCGGATCAGACCCCGTCGCCCGCAAGCACGCGGCTGGCAATGGAGATGTATTTGCGTCCTGATTCCTGCGCCAGATCGACAGCCTTATTGAGCGGAACATTGTCGCGCACGGAGGCCAGCTTGATGAGCATGGGCAGATTGACGCCCGCAATCACCTCGACCTTGGCCTTGTCGAGCACGGAAATAGCCAGATTGGAAGGTGTGCCGCCGAACATATCGGTGAGCAGGATGACGCCTTCGCCGCTATCCACGCTGGCGACTGCGGCCAGAATGTCCTTGCGACGCTGCTCCATATCATCGTCAGGACCGATGCAAATGGCAGATACCTGCGCCTGTGCGCCAACCACATGTTCCATAGCCGCCACAAACTGACTGGCCAAAGCACCATGCGTTACGAGTACTAATCCGATCATCCACTGCCCTTTTGGCCATGCCCGCCAGACTGCACAATCCATGTGCCGCCCTTCAAACAAGCTGCCGTTCCACGCCCCCGCGGGAAGCGCCGTATCGTGCCTCCAAAATCGTCCGAATGACAAGCAAACATCGGCGTGAAACTGCTCATATTCGACCGATAACGCCGTCATCGCCGGGAAAGCCATGCGCGGGGATCAAAACAGCTGCGAGACCTACCTTGTCGGGAGCCGTAACGTCAAATGCATGAAGCGAAAGCCGGGGCAGTGACAGGCCGCAAAGGCTGATCGCCGCGGGTTCAGGGATGCGCGGCACGTGGTCGCGGGGGACAAGCTCGACCACAAGCTGAAGGCGCACACGCGCGAGCGGCGTCACCTGCAACAAACCCAATCCGCGCAACTCCAGCAGGCCCGACAGAACGGGCGGGGCGGACGCCCAAAGCGCATCGCCCTCGCGCGTGACCAATGTCTGATCATCGGCCACGAGTTTGGCCTGCCAGCGACCCTGCATAAGGCGGAAGGCCAGATCGGATTTGCCTGCGCCTGAGCCCCCCCGCAGCAAGATGCCGGTCTCGCCCAGCGCAATGCAGGTGGCATGCTGTGACAAAGGTCCGGTCTGCTGATCGTGCTGCGCTGACATGATCAGGCCGTCAGATGTTCGGCAGGCAAAGTCACGACAAAGCGGGCACCGGCAGAATGGCGTGTCTCGAAGTCACTGTCCAAAGAGGCAGGATCAGACGCGGTGGACTTAGGCGTGCCTTCACAGTTTTCGGCTCTGATCGTACCGCCATGAGCCTCGACGATCTGTTTTGAAATGGCCAGACCCAGACCGGAATGCTCGCCGAAACTGTCGGGCCGGTCGGTGTGGAAACGATCAAAAATGCGTTCGAGATTTTCCGGCGAAATGCCCATGCCCTGATCTTCGACGCGGATGACAATATTGCCCCCCTCGCGGGCAGCAGAGACCATGACAAGGCCAGTGGGCGGACTGAAGGACAGCGCATTGTCGATGAGATTGCGCACGACCTGTCCCAGACGCATATCAAAACCACGCACAGCAAGATCGGGCCGCCCGTCCGTCCCTTCGGCAATGGTGAGTTTCACATGCGCCTCATCTGCAACGCCGGACTGGGTGAAGAGATCGCAGACGGTTTCGAGCAGGGTTCCGATATCCACAGATTCCATTTCCTCGCGCGACAGTTCCGCATCAAGGCGCGAGGCATTGGAAATATCGGAGATGAGACGGTCGATGCGTTTCACGTCATCCTGAATGATCGCCATGAGGCGGGTCCGCGACTTGTCATCTTTCGCGATGGAGAATGTCTCGATGGCGCTGCGCATGGAGGTGAGCGGATTCTTCAACTCATGCGCGACATCGGCGGCAAAACTCTCGATGGCGTCGAGGCGCGAATAAAGCGCATTGGTCATATCACGCAAGGCACCTGATAAATCACCGATCTCGTCGCGGCGCGTGGTGAAATCGGGGATCTGGGCGCGGCGTGTTTTGCCCCGGCGCACGATCTCGGCGCTTTCGGCCAGACGCCGCACCGGCTCGGCAATGGTGCCTGCAAGCACGACTGACAAAAGAATGGTGACACCAAGCGCGACCAGAAAGACCTGCACGATGGCGCGACGCTCGGCCCGCACAATGGCGTCGATGTCGCCGCCTTGCGTGGAAAGCATGAGCACACCAAGCACGGCGCGGTAACGCTGGATGGGCACAGCAACGGAGACAATGAGTTCGTTGCGGTCGTTCACACGCTCCATGGCAGAGGGCAGACCGGTGAGCGCGCGACTGACTTCGCTGTAGATTGCGCCGTTCTGGCTGCCAGCCTCTTTATAGCGTTCAAGTCCGCGTCCGGGAAGGAAGCGGGAGACCTCGTCAAGTGCGCGGGAGAAAAAACCCTGCTGCTCGACACCGGCGGGCGGCGGCAACTCGAAGGCGATGATGCGACTGGAGGAGGTCAACTGGCGGCTGTCGAGAAGAAGCCAGCCGTCTTTGTCATAAAGACGTGCGCGGGTCTGGGTGGGCAGAACAAGACGCCGCAAAATGGGGGCGGCGTTTTCGGGAATGATCGGCGTGGACTGGCCATCATCCTCGTCTGTCAACTCCATGTCGCCCGCCAGCCCACCGCGGTCACTATTGAACAGCGAGCCACGCGGGCGGATGTCGAGCGGTGCACCGGTGCGACGTGACAAGGGATCAATGAGCTGGGCCTCCGGCGCGGAAGTGGCATTTTGCGCGATGGCACCGGCAATGATTTCGGCTTGTGTGAGCAAGCTCTGACGGCGGGCGTCGATGAGACCTTCGCGGAATTGATTGAGATAGAGCACGCCCACCGTCATCACGAAAAGCGCGACGACATTGAAGACGACAATGCGGCGCGTGAGACTGGAAAACCGCCCCCGCAACAAAAACGAACGGAAATTCGCCAAGCCACGCACGGCCAATGCCTCAAGCTTGTCAAACCAGCGGTTAATGCGGGCGGCCTGTGGCGGCGGCAGATGCGTGCCGATCTGTTCCAGCCCCGCCCTTGTGGGCGAGGCCAGTCCGGCTACGCGCCGACGCGCATAGGCATCTTCGGATTCAACAGCAAGGGTCAGCGCCTCCTCGGAGCCTTCTGCCTCGGAGCCATCCGGCGGCTGACGCTTCGGGGAGCGGCCCATATGCCTCAGCTTTCGCGGTAACGATAACCGACGCCATAAAGGGTTTCGATGGCATCGAAATTGTCATCGACCTCTTTGAACTTCTTGCGCAGGCGCTTGATGTGACTGTCAATAGTGCGGTCATCGACATAGACCTGATCGTCATAGGCCGCATCCATGAGACTGTCGCGGCTTTTGACATAGCCCGGACGCTGGGCAAGCGCCTGAAGGATGAGGAACTCGGTGACAGTGAGCACGACATCCTTGCCATCCCAAGTGCAGGAATGACGCTCGGGGTCCAGCAACAGAAGTCCACGCTCAAGTACGGCTTTCTCGCCGGTCTCGGCAGGCGCACCCTCGACCTTGGGCGCGGCGCGGCGCAACACGGCCTTGACGCGCTCGACCAGCAGGCGCTGGGAGAAGGGTTTGGTGATGTAATCATCCGCGCCCATTTTTAGGCCGAACAGCTCGTCGATCTCGTCATCCTTGGAGGTAAGAAAGATCACCGGCAGATCAGACTTCTGGCGCAGGCGGCGAAGAAGCTCCAACCCGTCCATACGCGGCATCTTGATGTCGAAGACGGCAACATCGGGCGGCGTTGCGGCAAGGCCCGCCAGAGCGGCAGCACCGTCTGTATAGGTTTGGACGTGGTAGCCCTCGGCTTCGAGCGCCATGCTCACCGACGTCAGAATGTTGCGATCATCGTCAACCAGCGCAATGGTTGGCATATGCCCCCGACCCTTCTTTGTGTTGTCGTCTCTTGTGGTCTCGTCCATCTGCAAACCCTCAAGCATGTTATGCTCCTTGCCGTTCATCGCTGTATTATGACGGACAGGCTTAGGGTCGCTTTTGGCCTAAAATGTGGCACTAGTATAAGCACTTGCTATCGGACGCGCTATGGCACTGGCAGGGCGGCCTGATCTGCACCAAAAACAGACAGATAAAGACTAAGATGAGGGACAGGATGAAACGCACAGGATTACGAGTTCTGGCAGTATTGGGCGGGGTTCTGGCCCTTTTGATTGTGGTGGTTGTAGCCCGCACATTGATGCTGGAGCCGCCTGTGGCCTCCAATAGTGCCGAGCGCCCCGCCGCTCTGTCGCCCGAGGCGACAACACGGGCTGCACAAAACCTGTCAAAAGCCATCCAGTTGCAAACAATCTCATGGCAGCGCGGCCAGACCGGCCCGCGGGCTGACGCCTCTGCTGCGGCCTTTATCGGGTTCCGCGAGTTCATTACGGCGACCTATCCTGCTTTCACAGCGGCAACGAGCCGCGAGATCGTGTCGGATTACTCGCTGCTTTTCACATGGAAGGGCAGCGATGAGAGCCTGAAGCCCGTTCTGCTGATGAGCCATCTGGATGTGGTGCCGGTGGTGCCGGGCACGGAAGACGACTGGAGCCACCCGCCTTTTGCCGGTGAGATTGCCGATGGTGTGGTCTGGGGACGCGGTGCAATCGACTGTAAGGGCTCGCTGATCGCCATTCTGGAAGCGGCGGAAACACTGGCCGCACAGGGCTTCCAGCCCAAGCGCAGCATCATGTTCGCCTTCGGTCATGACGAAGAGATCGGCGGCGCCAACGGCAACCGCAAAATCGCCACCATGCTGGCCGAACGCGGGCAGGAACTGGCCTTTGTCTCGGATGAAGGCGGGCTGGTGGCTGAAAACGCCATTGGCGGTGTGGATGGCCCTGTGGCGCTGATCGGCATTGCCGAAAAAGGTTATATGAGCCTGAAACTAACCGCGCATGCCAAAGGCGGGCACTCGTCCATGCCGCCTGCCGCAGAGGAAACTGCGGTCGGACGGCTGATGAATGCCATGACACGGGTGAACGACGCCCCCTTTGACAGCGGTCTCGACACACCCACCCGCGCCATGCTGGAGGCGCTGGCCCCTGCTGTGCCTTTTGCCCGCCGGATGATTTTTGCCAATCTGTGGCTATTCGAGCCGATTGTGCAGGCCACAATGGCAGCCGATCCGCGTCAGGCGGCGACCCTGCACACGACCATTGCACCGACCATGCTGGAGGCAGGCATCAAGGAAAACGTGCTGCCGCCGGAAGCCAGCGGGGTCATCAATTTCCGCCTGCATCGCCGCGATACAATCGAAAGCGCCACCAACCATGTGAAGGCGGCGGTAAACGACGAACTCGTCCATATCGAACAGATGGAAGGGGCCCGCGAGGCCTCCTCTGTCTCGAAGCTCGATGGTGCGGCTTTTGAGGCACTTCGCACAGGAATCTCGTCGAGCTTTCCTGATGCACTGGTCACACCCAATCTAACCGTGGGTGGCACAGACTCGCGCCACTATCTGCCGATTACCGAGAATGTGTTCCGCTTCATACCCATCCGCGTAAACCCAAGCGAACTGGCGGGTTTTCACGCCACAAACGAACGTGTGCGGATTTCGTCGCTGGCGGAAGCCGTCACATTTTACACGCAGCTTATGCAAAATATCGACGATCCGGCGATCTGAACGCATTAAGCATAAGCCGCAAAGAGGCGACGAAAAGGTGCGGCGAAGCGCCCTTTCTTCGTCTGAGTGTCATCATCCCGTTGCGCTTATAACCACTCGCAACTAATGTGCCGCCCGTGAAGCCAAGCCTCTCCCTTCGGGGTGGGAATTTGGAGTAGGATCGGCGTGGACCCGCCCGATGCAATCGGGGCGAGACGGGTCTGAAACGGGATGAGATTTCAGGCATAGAGGCGCGGGACAATCGGGCGGCGGACAAAACGCCGGAAAGATATGTCTCTTCTGAAAACCACCGGAATGACCGGGGACAGATCGCGCAATTGCAAAACGGACCAAGGAGAGACGGCGTGAAACAGAGCGGGCCCACAATCAGCAAACATGGCGTGGAAGCGAGCGGCTTCAAAAATCTTGCAGCCGCTTACTGGAACCTGCGTCCGGCCGAGCTGTATGAAGAAGCCATCCGCCGCGGCGAAGGCCAGGTGGCAGCCGACGGTCCCTTCGTCGTCAAGACCGGCGTTCACACGGGCCGCTCCGCCAAAGACAAATTCATCGTCCGTGACGAGACAACAGAAAACACGGTCTGGTGGGACAATAACAAGTCGATGACACCTGCCGCTTTCGACCAGTTGCATGCCGATATGCTGAAACATGCCGAAGGTCGCGAATTGTTCATTCAGGACCTGTTTGGCGGCGCCGACGAAACCCATCGCCTGCCGACCCGCATCTATACCGAATATGCCTGGCACTCGCTTTTCATCCAGAACCTGCTGATCGAACCCAAGGCCGAAGAACTGGCCTCTTTCGACCCCAAGTTCACAATCATTGATCTGCCGAGCTTTGTGGTGGATGCCGAGAAATATGGCGTGCGCTCCTCGACCGTGATCGCCTGCAACTTTGCCAAGCGCATCGTGCTGATCGCCAATACGTCTTATGCCGGTGAAATCAAGAAGTCCGTCTTCTCGATGCTGAATTATGACCTTCCCGCCAAGCGCGTGATGCCGATGCATTGCTCGGCCAATGTGGGGCCTGACGGTGACACGGCGATCTTCTTTGGTCTGTCCGGCACGGGCAAGACAACGCTGTCGGCTGTGGCCTCGCGCACGCTGGTGGGCGACGATGAACACGGCTGGTCGGAAAACGGCGTCTTCAACTTTGAAGGCGGCTGCTATGCCAAGATGATCAAGCTCTCGGCAGAAGCGGAACCGGAAATCTATGCCGTGACCAAGCGCTTCGGCACCGTGCTTGAAAACGTGGTGATGGACGACAAGACCCGTCAGCTAGATCTGGACAGCGCAGCGCTGGCTGAAAACAGCCGTGGCGCCTATCCGCTTTCCTTCATTCCCAATGCATCGCCCACGGGCCGCGCACCGCACCCCAAGAACATCATCATGCTGACGGCAGATGCGTTCGGCGTGCTGCCGCCCATCGCCAAGCTCACACCGAGCCAGGCCATGTATCACTTCCTGTCGGGTTACACCGCCAAGGTCGCCGGCACCGAAAAAGGTGTGACGGAGCCGGAAGCAACATTCTCGACATGCTTTGGCGGACCTTTCATGTCCCGCCACCCCACTGACTATGGCAACCTGCTGCGCTCGCTGATTGCCGAACACAAGGTTGATTGCTGGCTCGTCAATACCGGCTGGACCGGTGGTGCCTATGGCACAGGCAAGCGCATGCCGATCAAAGAAACCCGCGCATTGCTGGCCGCTGCCCTCGACGGCTCGCTGGCCAATGTGGAATTCCGCCTCGACCCGAATTTCGGCTTCCAGGTGCCGGTCGAACTCAATGGCGTTGACAACAAGATTCTGAACCCGCGCGACACATGGGCCGACAAGGCTGCCTATGACGCACAGGCACAGAAGCTGGTGAAGATGTTCATCGATAATTTCGAGAAATTCGCCGACAAGGTTGACCCCGAAGTGCGCGACGCCGCGCCGGGCACGAAGACCGCCGCTGAATAAATTTTCAGTACGATCAAATATGAAAGGCCGGTCAGTTAGGACCGGCCTTTTTTGTATCTGCGTTACGGAGTGCGGGTTTGTCGTGACCACGCGCGACAAAATCCTCAATGGTTTTGCCCGGCTCGTCGCGGAAGGTCTGGTCTGTGAGTTTTACGCGCTCGAAGCGTTCGATGCGGAAGGTGCGGAAATCGCCGCGCAGCTCGCACCAGCTTGCCAGCATCCAGAACGGGCCGAAGAATGCGAGCCCCAGCGGACGTAAGATGCGGATGGTCTTATCTTCGCCCAGCGACAGATAGGTCACTTCGATGCGGCGACGCTCGCGGATGGCGCGGCGCAGGGAGGCGAGATGGGTTTTGGCGTGACCTGTTTCTGGGTTGCGGTCTCTCGCGACGGTGAGGCGTGAGGCCTCGATGACCTCGTTGAGACGCTTTGGCAGCACCTCGCGGATTTTGGCAACCGCGGCGTCTGCGGCTTGCGTGAAACTCTGGTCGCCCCAGGCCCGCACCATGCGCGCGCCAAACACAAGCGCCTCGATTTCGTCTTCCGTGAACATCAAAGGTGGCAGCTCGTAGCCGGAGCGCAGCATGTAGCCAAGCCCCGCCTCGCCCTCAATGGGCACACGGCTTGCCTGCAGGTCCGCTACATCGCGATAGATGGTGCGTACCGAGACCTCCAGCACCTCTGCAAGCTCGGCGGCTGTCACCACACGTTTGTGGCGGCGGAGAAATTCGATGATGTCGAAAAGACGATCGGCGCGGCGCATGAGACTTCTCCCGGTTTACCCGATCACATTGCCAGAAGGCTGCTGACGGCATGCTGTCAGGAGAGTGTCAGTATAAGGGTCTCCATTCACAAGGGAGAAGCACCATGATCCGTCTTTTTGTCTTTCCGCCGTCGCTTGCCGGTACACCCAATCCCGGCCCGTTCTGCATCAAACTGGAAACAGCATTGCGGCTGGCCGGAGTTGCGTATGAAACCTGCTACGAACCCCGCCCCGACAAGGGGCCGAAGGGGAAAATGCCTTTTGTGGAAATCGACGGCGAGCGCATGGGCGATAGCATGTTTATCCTCGACCATTTGAAAAAGACAAAAGGGATCGACCTCGACGCGCATCTGAGCCCGCGCGAGAAAGCGCAAAGCCATGCGCTGCAACGGATGATCGAGGAACGGCTGAACTTTGTGCTGGGCTATAGCCGCTGGCTGGAGCCTGAGAACTGGGAGAAATACCGCCCTGTTCTGTTTGGCAAAATGCCATGGCCGCTTGGTCATTTTATACCGCAAATGGTGCAACGGCAGGTGCGCAAAGCCTATGAAGGGCAAGGCATGTTGCGCCATGAGCGTGATGAGATTTATGCGCTGGGAGCGGCGGACCTTGCAACGATTGCCGAAATTCTCGGCGACCAGCTCTATCTCTTCGGTGATAGGCCCAGCACAGCGGATGCAACCGCCTATGGCTTTCTCATCAGCATTATCGGACCCGACCTTGAAAGCCCGTTGAAAGACGCAGCATTGGGGCACACCAATCTGGTCCGCTATTGCGAGCGCATGGGCGAGGTCTTTGCCCGTGCGGGACGGACAAGACAGATACAGAAAGTGGCCGCCTGAAGCACCCGCGGGGAGGTGCCACAATGTCTGCGGAACTTCCCCCGAAGGCGGCTAGCGCTTTTCTTTATTCGGTTCGGCAGGCTCGCCTGTGTGAATAGGCGTCCAGCTTGGCGGATCGCTGGCGGGGAAACTCTCTTCAGAGGTTTCGTCCACGATCTTGTCTTCCTTGCGATGCTTCGCGCTTTCGTCTTTTTTATCAGACGTCCGGGAATGTTGTGCCGGATGTGACATGGCAAACTCCTCTCGCTCGTGTGACTGAGAGAAGCCTAGCAACCATTGGTGGCCATTTCAGGGCAGCGGATTAATGGGCTTCATCCCAATTATCCGCCGCACGCGCATCGACTTCCAAAGGCACGGAGAGGATGAGTGCGGGCTCGCAGGCCTTTACCATCACATTGCTGACGAGCTTGGCGGTCTTGTCGGCTTCTTTTTCCGGCACTTCGAAAATCAGCTCGTCATGTACCTGCAACAACATGCGGGCCTGAAGCTTTGCGTCCGAAAGCGCATCGGGCATGCGGATCATGGCACGGCGAATGATGTCGGCGGCAGAACCCTGAATGGGCGCATTGATGGCGGCGCGTTCCATGAAGCTGCGCTCGGCACCATTTTTGGAATGGATGGCAGGCAGATTGATACGCCGTCCGAAAATGGTTTCGACATAGCCGTTATCATGCGCGAATTTTTTGGTGTCATCCATATAGGCGCGGATGCCGGGGAAGCGTTTGAAATAGCGGTCGATATAGTCCGCCGCTTCGCCGCGCGGGATGCCGAGCTGATTTGCCAGACCGAATGCGGAAATGCCGTAGATGATGCCGAAATTGATCGCCTTGGCGCGACGGCGCACGGAGGGGTCCATATCCTTCAGCGGCACATTGAACATTTCGGATGCGGTCATGGCATGAATGTCCAGCCCGTCGGCAAAGGCCTGACGCAATGCATCAATGTCGGCAATGTGAGCAAGCAAACGCAATTCGATCTGACTGTAGTCAGCGGAGATCAGCTTGTTGCCCTTGTCGGCGACAAAGGCTGTACGGATTTTGCGGCCATCTTCGGTGCGCACCGGAATATTTTGCAGGTTCGGATCGGAAGATGACAGGCGGCCTGTTGTGGTGGCTGCCAATGAATAGGACGTGTGAACGCGGCCTGTTTCGGGATGGATGAAATTTGGCAGCGCGTCTGTATAAGTGCTTTTGAGCTTCGCCAGACCGCGCCAGTCGAGCACACGGCGGGGCAGCTCCACACCTTGGGCTGCAAGTGCCTCCAGCGTGTCGCTGTCGGTGGACCATGCACCGGTTTTGGTTTTGCGTCCGCCTTCCAGGCTCATCTTGTCGAAGAGGATTTCGCCAAGCTGCTTTGGTGAAGCGATATTGAATTTCTCACCCGCAAGCTCGTACACCTCGTCTTCATAACGAGCCATCTTCTGTGCAAAGTCAGACGAAAGACGCGCCAGCACATTGCGATCGACTTTGATGCCCGCACGCTCCATGTCGCGCAACACGGGCACAAGCGGACGCTCCAGCGTTTCATAGACTGTGGATTTGCGCTCCGATGTCAGACGCGGCTTCAGCACATGCCAGAGGCGCATGGTGATGTCGGCATCTTCGGCGGCATAGGCCACCGCCTTGTCGAGCGGCACCTGATCGAATGTGATTTGCGCCTTGCCCTTGCCTGCCACTTCGGAAAAAGGAATAGGCGAATGGCCAAGATGCAATGTGGAAAGCTCGTCCATGCCATGACCATGAAGGCCTGCATCCAGCGCATAGGACATGAGCATCGTGTCATCAAGCGTGGTGAGGGTGAGGCCATGCTGGGCAAAGACCAGCAAATCGAATTTGAGATTCTGGCCGACCTTCACAACAGAGGCATCTTCAAACAACGGCTTCAATGCGGCAAGCGCATCGCGCATCGGGATTTGTTCGACCGCATCGGCATTGTCGAAATCGAGACCGCCATCTTTCGCGCCATGCTGCAACGGCACATAAGCCGCCTCGCCCGGTGTGATGCAGAGCGAGAAGCCGACAAGGCGAGCCTGCATGGGATCTAGGCTATCGGTCTCGCAATCAATGGCGACGAGACCGGCTATGCGGGCCCGAGCGACCCAATCTTCAAGATCGGCAAGTTTCGTCACCGCGATATGCTTTGCCTGATCCATCGGCGGATTGAAATCGGGCCAGACGGCGCCGAGCGTGCCGCCTGTGGCATTGGCGGATTCGGCAGGCGCTTTGGACGTGGCAGGCTTGGCATCTGCCGGGGCTGCGTGATCGGCGGCGGGTGCGATGCTGGCAGCGTCAACGCCCGATTTTGATGCCACGCGCTTTGTCAGCGTGGTGAATTCCATCGCGTTGAGAAAAGCGATGAGGCGTTCGGGATCCGGCGCATGGATGCCCATATCCTCGACTGAGAAATCAATGGGCACATTGTCATCAAGCGTGACAAGTCTTTTGGAAATGCGGGCCTGGTCTGCAAAATTGATCAAATTCTCGCGACGCTTAGGCTGCTTGATCTCTTCGGCGCGTGAGAGAAGCGTTTCAAGATCGCCATATTCTTCGATAAGTTGGGCGGCGGTCTTGATGCCGATGCCGGGGACGCCGGGCACATTGTCCACGCTGTCACCTGCAAGCGCCTGCACCTCGATCACCTTATCAGGCATGACACCGAATTTTTCCACGACCTGTTCAGGCCCGATGGATTTCATCTTCATCGTGTCGAGCATGTCCACATTGTCGGTGACAAGCTGCATGAGGTCCTTGTCGGACGAAACAATGGTGACACGGGCACCGGCCTCACGTGCAAGACGTGCATAGGTGGCGATGAGATCGTCGGCCTCATAGCCCACCATCTGGATGGCAGGCACGGTGAAGGCGCGCACCGCATCGCGCACCAGTGCGAACTGGGGACGCAGATCTTCGGGCGGCTCGGGGCGCTGGGCCTTGTATTCGGGGTAGATATCGTTGCGGAATGTCTTGGAGGAGGCATCGAAAATGACAGCGAGATGGGTCGGCTCGAACTCGTCTTTCGTGTCCTCAATAAGTTTGTAGAGCATGTTGCAGAAGCCGGAAACGGCACCGACCGGCATGCCGTCTGATTTGCGCGTCAACGGTGGCAGCGCATGATAAGCGCGGAAAATATAGCCCGAACCGTCCACCAGAAAGAGATGGTCGCCTTTTTTCAACGGGCGGTTGCTGATCGCGGCCTCGCTGTTTGCCAACTCATTGGCGGGCTGATCTGCATCTTTTTCCGTTTTACCCTTCGCCACGCCGCTTTGCCTTCCTATATAATGCCCGTCGGGGTGTCGGTTTGACCCCTTTCCCCGCCCGATGTTACCACCTTGCGCGCCACCGATCTGCCCTTTGGGGCGAACGGTGCTGCACTCTACACAAAGAACCCCGCCAAGGGGACCACCGAAGGAAATCCGCCATGGCCCATACGATGCCCGCAGACAGCCGTCCTGTTGCCGCCACGTCCGGCCTCAATGCCATTGAAGCCAAGGGCTTGCGCAAGATCTATCGCGCGGCGGGCGGGCAACCGGAAAAAGAAGCGCTGAAGGGGATCGACCTTGCCGTGCCGCAAGGGTCCATTTTTGGCCTACTCGGCCCGAATGGCGCTGGCAAATCGACTTTTATCAATATTCTGGCCGGTCTGGTGATGAAGACCGAGGGCGATGTCTCGATCTGGGGTTTTGATATCGGTGCCAATCCGCGCCAGTCGCGCGCCTCTATCGGCGTGGTGCCGCAGGAACTGAGTGTGGACCCGTTCTTCACGCCTGCCGAAGTGCTGGACTTGCAGGCCGGTCTTTACGGCGTGCCGAAAGCTGAACGCAGGACCATGGAAATTCTGGCCGCAATGGGGCTGGAGGACAAGGCGGATGCCTATGCCCGCACATTGTCCGGCGGCATGAAGCGGCGCCTGCTGGTGGCCAAAGCCATGGTGCATAACCCGCCTGTGCTGGTGCTGGACGAGCCGACGGCGGGCGTGGATATCGAGCTTCGCAAGCAGCTTTGGGACTATGTGCAGGAGCTGAATAATGCAGGCACGACAATCGTGCTGACAACGCATTATCTGGAAGAAGCCGAAGCGCTGTGTGACAGGATCGCCATTATCGACAAGGGCGATGTGGTGGCCTGCGAGCCGACACAGACACTGATTGCCCGCATTACCGATAAGAAGCTCATTATACGGACCGACAAACCGGTGACGGATGCGGCGGGTGCGACAGGCGGATTGCGCGCGAGCGTGCTGGCATCTGGTGCTTTGGCTGTGCAGTACAACCCTTCGGAAGTGGGCGTGATGGAAATCCTCGACCGCGTGCAGAAGGCAGGTTACGCAATCAACGATATTTCGACAGAGGAATCCGATCTGGAAGATGTGTTCCTGCAACTGACATCGCATAAAAGCTGAGAAAGAGGTTTTTCAAACGCCTAGATGGACGCGCGTTTGATGATCTCGCCCATGGCCATCTCGACCTGATTTCCACTGACGGAAAGCGGCAGGAAAATTGCCTCGATCTCAGTGTTTTCCTTGCCCTGATTGACCGGAATGGCGCCGTGAAGCCGCAACGGGCGGTGCAACTGGCAGACAATGCCCAACACCTTTGAAGCGACGCTGGCCCCTTTTTCCGACATACCCAGATCCAGCGAACGGCCTGTAAAATCGGCGGAAAAAAGATCGTTGAGCGCCGTGCCCATGAGACGCACATGGAAATGGGCGGGCTGGACGGCAGGCGACTTTACATCGATCAGAAAAACCGTCGGCAAATGACTGACAATATCGCCGGGATGCACATCGGCCCGCGAAGGCATGGCACGGCCCTGACGCTTATCCGTCCAATAGGCAAGCAAAGCGCGCAAGCGGCTGTCCTGCAAATTCAGTAGCGGATCGACATAAAGGTCGAAAGGCGAAAGCCTCAATGACTCGGGCATGAACGCGGCTCCGGCATGGATGGCTTAACTCTCGCAAAGGGCCGCCGGCAAGAGGCCCGCGGGAAGGATACAAACTGGATAACTGCTATAGGCGATATTCGTCGCCGCGCCAAGACTTGTTAGAGGCTACAGCGCGGTGCCCATATATTCTGCATTCTGTCATTATATCCAAAGCGTTAGCTATCATGTGCCGGATTGTTGCTAAATTTTTGGTCATAAGACCAATAAATCGATTGCAATAGGGAGCCGCCGCCCCCACTTTATTGGTCAACAGACCAATAAAGGAGGATTTAATATGGTTTTGCAGGTCGTTTCCGCGTCCGGCACCAACGCCACATTGGCCGCGCAATATGTTCCCGATCTCGTTTTCGCGACGGGGCCTAAAAGCTATGACTATATTTTTGGCGGACGGGGCGGCATTTATGATCCGTTCATGGCGGCGGCCTGGGCGGGAACAGGGAATTTTTTCTCGCATGCCCAGTCCTATATTGCGCTGGAAGATGGTGCCTTTCGCGGTGTGCTGATCTCGCATGACGGGCCGGACCATTACCGGCTGAAAGACGCTGTTTGGCCTGTGGCAATGGAACTGCTGGCTGCAGAGGTGATCAGCGAGGCCGATCTGACAGGATTGGCCGAACGGGCCGATCTGGCCAGCTATATGAACCCGCATGTGCCCGATGATTGCAGCTATATTATCGTCGTCTCCGTGCCGCAGGAGGCACGCGGCAAGGGCGCCGGGCGTGCGCTGATGGAGCACGAGATCGGACGCGCCCGTGCAAAGGGTTTCCGCACTGTTCATCTGGATGTGATGTCGGACAATCCCGCTGTCGGGCTTTATTCGGCGCTTGGCTTTGAAGTCATGGCTGAAACAGTGACGCCTGTGCCCTGCCGGCAGCATGGCATTGCCATGGAATATCGCATGGTGCTGGCGCTGTGACGCTAGCTATTCGGCCATGAGCCGCAGAATGGCTCGGGTCGCCTCGCGCGCGTTGAAATCGGCCTCGCCTTTTGTGCCCATATGAGGACGTGTCATGGACATGCCCTCGATGAGCGCCACGCATTGGCGGGCGCGACGCGCCCGCTCGCGCGTGGGCAAGGTGGGGCCGAGCGCCTTGGCAATGTCGAGAAAGAGCGTGAAATAAATCTCGTAATAGCGGGCAAGTGCAGCAGCGATCACCTTATCGCGGGCGGCAAAGCCTGCCACCTCGACCATGAAGAGACCGCAATCACGACGATAGGCTTCGTCATTCAGCAGGAAATCCAGAGCCCGATAGAGCCGCTCTTCCGCCGAACCCTTGCCTGCGCTGAAGCGCGACAGGATTTCCTCGCCATAGCGATGCACGAAACGGTCGAGAAGCTCGGCCAGAATGGCCGCCGGGCTTTGGAAATAATATTGCACATGGCTGAGACGCAGGCCTGCGCGGGCGGCCACACCACGCGCGGAAAAACGGGCATAGCCCTCCTCCAGCAACAAGGCAGAGGCGGCTTCCAGAATTTCCTCGCGACGCGTTGCACCTTTTTCGGTGGGCGGGGCCGCAAGCTCTGCTTCGAGATTCTTTTTCATGGGTCAGAGAATAGCCTGCTTGGGCCACTTGACAAATTGGTCATATGACCAATATTTGATTTCAAAGTTGAAAAGTCGATCAGGAAATGAGGAGCGTGAGATGGGACAGAGAATTCTGCTGGCAGGCGGCTATGGCGTTGTGGGGGCACAGGTGGCCGAAATCTTGCGAGCGCGGCATCCTGATATTGAAATCCTGATCGGTGGCAGACGCCTGAAAGAGGCCGAACGGCTGGCCGCAGCGCTGGGAGGCCAGACGCGCGGAGTGCAATTCGATGTTTCTGCCATGCAGCCTCTCGACGGGTTGGGAGAGCTGGACGCGGTGGGTGTTTTCATCCACGAGATCGATGACCGGCTGCTGCATGACGCGGCGAGACGCGGCATTGCCTATATGGATATTACGCGTGGCTGGGACGCGATGGCCCGCGCACTGGCTGCCGCCGCCCTGCACGAACCGCGCGCGCCTATGCTGTTCAGCTCGCACTGGATGGCGGGCGGGCCTGCCATTGTCTCGCGCGGGCTGGCTGAAGGGCTCGACAATGTGACAAGCGTCGATATGTCGATCCTCTATTATACGGGTGACAAAATGGGGCCGGATTCGGCCACGGCAGGCGAAGGCATGAGCCTTGATTTTGCCGCCCGGACAGGTGGCGAATGGAAGCGTGTGCCACCTTTAAGCGACGACCGCCTTGTGAAGTTTCCCTCCGGCGCCGAGCGTCCTGTCTATCGCATGAATATGGGCGACATGGTGACACCGGCGCTGGCCACAGGTGCGCGGGATGTGGGCGTGCGGATCGGCTTTGACACGGGCAATGCGCTCGGCTCCATGCGGTTTTTGCTACGGGCGGGCCTGTGGAACCTGCTGATGAAACTGCCCGGCATGAGTGCCATTGCCGCGACCAAACCCGGCAAGGGCGCACCGCACGAGATCGTCATCGAGGTGACAGGCAATAAGGGCGGCAAACCCGTCCGCCGCCGCGCAACCATACTGGACCCCAAAGGCCAATCGCACCTGACGGCTGTGGGCGCGGTCCATGCGCTGGAGCGCGTTGCGGGCCTTGGCACCAAAGCGCTGCGAGCGGGTGCGGCATTGCCGGAGACTGGCTTTAGCGCAGAAGAACTCGACCGGCTCAAAACGATCTATAAGGCGGAGGACATAGAGCTCGTCGTCGAAATCTGAGGGAAAACGGCTTTTCCTGCCTGAATAGCTACTGAAAAGCGGCGGCCTATCCCCGATTGTCATGGCCGCCGCTTTCGACTAACTTGCGGCTTCGTCGGCGGGGCCTTGAGCCTCGTGACTAGGCACCCGTAGCTCAGCTGGATAGAGCGCTGCCCTCCGAAGGCAGAGGTCACAGGTTCGACTCCTGTCGGGTGCACCATATTTCCTTAAAAGTGAGAACCATAGGGGGCGGCACCGGTTTGTCGGGCTGGGGTCATATGAAGACAGACCTCCAGATTTTTACCTATATGGCCAAATCGTCCTGACTAAATTGCAGAATTGGGCGTAGTAGTTCCGTATGATGTTGCAAGAACGTATTTGTCTTAAAAATTCAGGGCTATTTCTAGATGTTCAATCAATTGGAACAACGGTTCAAACGGTTCAGGAACAAGGTTAGCCCCAACCGACACGCGCTATCGCCAAAATTGATCTGGGCGCAACTTTCCAAAAGCCGTTGTAAAGCCGTGCTGCTGGATACGCCTCACGGGTTTTTCTGGACAAAACCCGGCGACAGTGCGATCGGCTTTTCGCTTTTTGCCAACGGGGAATTTGATTTTGCTGACTTTTCACGTTTGCGGACGGCGATCGAGGCAGGCGTTGTGAAACTGCCGCCCGACCCGGTATTTCTTGATGTCGGGGCCAATATCGGCACCCATACAATCTACGCCCTAAACTCAGGCCTGTTTTCCAGAGCTGTCTGTTTCGAGCCTGATCCAGAGAATTTCCGCTTTCTGACCATGAACATTGCCGAAAACGGCTATGCGGATCGGTGCGACTTGCGCAATGTGGCGCTGGGGAGCGCGGCGGGTGTGGCGGAGCTTGAACTTGCCGCTGACAATTTCGGAGACCACCGGATCCGGCACGAGGCGCATAAGGGTTCAATCGATAACCGTTATGACGAACAGAACCGCAAGACCGTTTCAGTGCCGATGGAAACTCTGGATGAAGCACTGGAAAAACTCGGCATCGCGGCGGATGCCTGTTTTCTGCACATGGATGTGCAGGGATTCGAACCATATGTGCTGGAAGGTGCCAAAAAATTTCTGGATTCATGCCAGACAATCTTCACCGAATTCTGGCCCTATGGCATGGCGCGAACAGGCGGCACAGAAAGCTTCCGTGTACAGGCGGAAAACACGTTTTCCTATTTTATCGATTTCGGCGCAGGCAAAACAAATACGCAGCCTATCAGCCAGTTAAAAAATGCCTTTGAGCATTACGAAGATGGCATAGGCACAACGCTGTTGATGACAAAATCACCCACCTAAAAAATAAACAAGAAAACCCGGTCTGTCAGTTGGCTGTGGACCGCATCGCATCAAGGCGCTCTTCCATTGCGACAACGCGCGCGATGACAGATTCATAGAGCCTGCTCAGACGCTCGGCCTCCAAGCGCGCCTCGGCGGCATGAAGCAGCACTGCGTCCACACTGCCCGCTTCGCCAAGCGAGGGGCGAATATCTGTCAGAACAGCAGCGAGTGCTGCGCGCAGTTCGGCGACCTGAACTTCGAGTTCGCGGGTCTTGCGCGTTTTGAAAATGGTCTTCAACTTTCTAAACACGTTCCATCTCCCGTCATATCGTGAACTAGCATTCCAGTCTCATACGATTGCACTCTCCCAATCGGGCGAGTAGAGCTGGCCGAAATCTCGCAGCGGTTTCTGTTCCTGTGTGACAACATTGACGACAGGAAGATCGGCAATCAATTCGACACGCGCCATGCCGCCAGCATAGGTCAGACGTCCATCGGCACCTCTGCTATCGCGATGGCGCGGCGGATGGGCTACTACATTCTTGAGTTTGGACAGGACAGGCGCTGCGAGATCGTCGCGCACGAAGAAAGCGTTGATACCCGATATACCTGTCCCCACAAAACGATAGCCTTTTTTCTCAGCCAAAAAGCGCAAGGCGGCAATGGACGCACCAAAATAGACACCGCTTTCATGCTTATCGAAACGCCAGAAAGCAGGATCATATGGAACGGTAATGGGATGCAGGTCGCCGAGCACCGGATTGACCTCGCAAATAACAATCGCGGGCTTAACACAGGTAATGGCCTGCCAGACCCAGTAGTCATTGCCATCAATGTCAACGGAGAGAATACCGAGCGGGGCAGCAAAACCAGCAGAGGTAATGAGGTCGTTGATATTCTCGGCTGTTACAAAAGCTGGATGACCCGTGAGATCATGCTTCCAGTAGAATGGTTCAGAACGCATAGCGTTCATGTTGGCCTGACTGCCGTCGAGCACCAGCCCCTTCCAGTTGCGGTTCTCAAGCAGAAATCTGCAATTGGCCTCCTTGAAGGTTTCCACGCCGAACTCGATAAACCGCTTGGCCGGAATATCGGTCTGACGCACAAGCCATTCGATAATTCCGTCCTCACCCCATTGTGAAAAGACACGGAATTCGGCATCCGCAAGACAATCGAGTTGGTCGTCGGACCGGATCGCTTTTGCAGCCATCTGGCCTTGCAGAAACAATGCGCGTTCAGCCAGATCGACCATATGACGCTGAACAAGCGTATCGCGACGACGCCGCTTACGCGCACGCTCCAGCCATTTTGAAACCAGGTTAGAAGCCATCAGCTATTATCTCTTATTGTTCTCGTCGCGCCATAGGCCCTGACGTGGAGCAGGAACCGGATGGGTAGCAGCGACGTCGATAGCACTTAGCAACTCATCGCGGAGAGGCCTGTTCGATTTGAACAACCATGCCGGATCAAGGCGCAGATTAGGCGCAATCTGCGATTTCCCGAAATCAATCAAATCCTGCGTCCAGCCGAACCGGGCTGCCGTGATCATCAACGAGCGGGCAGCATCAAGATAACGGTGCTGGCGCAAGAGAAAGAGATCAATGCTCTTACAATAGTAATCGAATGTCACAGCTACTCTGCGGTCAAATTCTTTCGCTGCGGCTTCAAATCCATCACGACTGACAACAGAAATGCACCTAGCTATATGCGCTGGTCTTTCATCCGTCATTTCAATGACCGGCCAATCTGTGATGCCGAAATAGTCGAAGTCACAAGCAAAAGAAGCATAGACCGAGGTGGATTTTTTCAGCAGCTGGATCATCGGCAAATGACGCGAAGACGTGGAAGACGCTGCCACCGTGCCGCCACTGCCAGCACCAACAAACAAGGTGCAATGCTGTGTGAGATGGGCGGTTTCTCGCAGGCTCAATGTGCCAGCATACCGAGAGCGCGGATCCTTGAGGGTCATTGGCAGATGGGTCGTGAAAATGACCGTGGCGGAGGGAAGTATCTTGTAAAGCTCCGCGGCAATCTCTTGTGCAATATCCGTGTTGATGAAGGATTGGCCGCTTTGGGCTGTGCATTCGAATAAAATTCGGTGTTCAAACTGATCGAGCTGAGCTTCGCGCGCGAAATTTTCCACGCGTGCAATCTCGTCATCGCCCAGCGTGATCACATTCTCGATGGGAACCGTAATCGGCGCACCATAGGCCCGCAACATACTGGTACGGATCGTGCCATCGTAATTCTGAAAATTGTTAGGATTGATCTGAGAAAAAACGATGCGATCGAATTCTTTTCGAATTACACGCCGCATTGCCTCGTGCTCAAAAACTTTCCAGATGCTCGTGGTTTGGCTTCTGTCGCTCAGAGGAATGGACCAGATTTCGTCAATATGAGGATTATTCGCGAGCAGATCGGAATTTCCTTCAAAAATGGCCCAAGTGATTTTTGCATCAGGGTAATCATGCCGGAGTTGCCGTGCCAGAATGGTGGCATAGAGGCAATCACCTTTGGCGCCCAATTGTCCCAGAAGAATATTGTCCATTGTCAGATCACCCTGTCAGATGAACGGGCCGTGGGCACGCCGATCATGTCTTCCACAATATCGGCAACCGTTTTCACAGGCCGCCGACCGAGCAGACGTTCCAAACGATCCAACGAAACATGGTAAGACGGACCGGGATCACTGGGCGCCAGCTCCTCCACGATACCGCTTTCGCCATCAAGACCGTATCTTGCAAAGAGATCGTAAACCACCGAGCGAGCGTGATGCGTGGTGCCAGACGCAAGCACAAACTCGCCTTCCTGCTCGCCTTTACCATCAAGATTCAAGGCGATGTCCACTGCAATACCCGAAAGTTCATCAGCAGCGGCCCAATCTATCCAGAAGTCAAGCGTACGGACTTTCAATCTGCTTGCAGGATTTTTTTGCGCAGCCGCTATTCCTTGCGCAATTTTTGGCAGGAGAAAAGCGCCAACACGACGGGGCGATTCGTGATTGAACAAAATAAGATTAGTAGCAGCAACGTCATGGTGACGACGATACTGAGAGATGAGATCTCGGGCCGCTATCTTGCCAATACTATAAAGGCATGTGGCCTGAGCCGGACTTTCCTCGTTGACGCAGCCGATCAAGGGTGCCGGAAATATTTTCGACGATCCGGCATAGACAATCCGCAAAGCATTATTGGATATACGCGCATATTCCAGCAAGCAATGAAGTGCGACGACATTGGAGGCAAACATGTCAGCGACCAATGGTTCATACTGAAAACCGGCCGACCCGTGAACGGCAGCAAAATGAAATGCGAAATCCGGCTTCACCTCACTCAAGAGGCCGTTCAACGCCGCTGCATTACGTAGATCACATGACACATAGCGATAGTGCGCCGAAGGTGCGACATGACGCGCCTGTGTATCGCGACCCAGACCGACAACGTGATGGCCACGCGCCAAAAGTGCCTCGACGACATAACTGCCATCCTGCCCGTTTGCGCCAAGAACTATTGAACATGGCATCGAGCCAAAAACCTTCAGTCGAGCAACAGGCTAGTCAGATATTCTGTGCCCTGCTTTGCAGTAGCAAGAGCCGTGTCATAATTTTCAGGGCTGACTACTTCTACTTCCGGTAGCGGGAAAATCATCTTTGTGCCGGAAAAGATCGTGTCGCGTTCGCGTTCCAAAAACTCCGACTTGAAATGCCATGGCAGCACCAGATAGTAATCCGGCTTAGCTGCTCGCGAATCAGCCTCGCTGACAATCGGAATATCCGTTCCAAGCGTTCTCGAACCGGCCTTTTCAGGGTTACGGTCCGCGGCACAATCCACCATGACCCTATTGATGCCATACCATTGCAATAGCACATTGCCTTTGGTCGATGCCCCGTAGATATGCACGGTTTCACCTTTGGCCCGGATGTTGAACAGAAGATTATTCAACTCGTCCTTCAATGTATCGATGCGCTTTTGGAATGCCAGATAGGGCGTGTCTGTGTCGAGTTCCATCTGAAACTCTTTGACACGCAAGGCCTGAAGCAAGGCGCGGTCTGCAGAGGAACCATAAACGGAATTGGATGCCGGACAGGCATAGCAGCGGATGCTGCCACCGTTAATATCATTGATCGCGACTTTGAAGATACGCATATCGGCCCGCGAAACAATCGCCTCAAGGGCCGCAAGGCTGTAATACTCGAGATGTTCGTGACATATCGTATCGAATGAATTCTGGATCAGCATGAGCGGTAAGTATGACATCTCGAAAATCCAGATGCCGTCATCGCTGAGAAGCTTTTTAATAGACGTCGCAAACTCGACAGGCGATTCCAGGTCGTAAAACATCGCGATAGAGGTCACGATATCGACCCCGTTTGGCGGCAGAATTTTTGTCGCCTGCGCAGACGGGAATACCGTATTAACAACGACCGAACCGTCACTGATTTCGCGAGCAATGTCGGATGGATCCACGCCATACCGCTGACAATCGGACGGGTAATTTGCCAGCAACGTACCGTCATTGCAGCCGATATCGAGAACGGTTGGCTTGCTGGTGGACACCAGAGACATGGCGCTCTTTACAATGCCTGCCAAATGATCACGCATGGTTGCATTGGTGCCAGAACGATACCAGTAATTCGCGTAGAGAATTTCTGGTGGAAATGAGTGGGCAAGCTGTAGCAAGCCGCAGCCATTTTCATTTTTTGTGACGTCACACCGCACAAGCTGAGTGGGCAGCTTGCGCGTGGGGGGCATCGGGATGCCCGGTTTCACAAATGACCCTTGTAGATATTGCTTGCCCAGATCAATCGCGGGGACCAGATCTCTGGATCCGCACACGCGGCATGTCTGTCGATATCTAGGGTGCACGAATTAGTTCCTATTCTTTAATTTAGAAAGCAGCGTCTCAAAATCATGACAAGACAAATGTCACAAGTGCCTGACATTCGAAGAATTGCAGATTGGCAGAACTCGTTATCCGACTTCAACGATCATTTTCAAGGCATTATCGGTTTTTAGCTCATTAATTCCTAATCCCATGAATATAAAGGCATACCTTATCAATATCCGGAAGATTTTCAGATTGATCATAAAAAAGAGCCGCAGCGTGGTGACGCTGCGGCCCAAGAGACACCCGAGAGTGAGGGAAGGTTAGCGACGGCCGATGCGGCGCATACCATTGGGTGAAAAGAGATCTTCATCGACGATGTTGGTGGCAGCGTAGTCAACTGTGCCGCTGCCAACGACGATCTCGTCGGCCACATAGCGTCCGGCGTTAAGATCATAATAGAAGTCACCGGCAGACACGCAGGCGGGAACTTCAGGCGCCATGAAAGTGTGGTTTTCTTGCGTACGCCACAGGGCACCCTTGCTGTCATAGAGGTCAGCCTGAAGGATCGTCCACTGGTCTTCGTCAATATAGAAGACACGGCGGCTGAACGTGGCGCGATACTCGGGCTTGGCGATACCTTCGACCACCCAGACGCGATGCAGCTCATAGCGCGCCAGATCGCGGTTGGAATATTTCGGTCCAACAATATCTGCGACCGTTACACCTGCACCGCGCATTTTTTCGGAATTGTAGGGAACGTAGATTTCCTGCTTGCCCTTCAACGTCCAGTCATAACGATCTGGCAGACCATTATACATATAGGTCTGGTCGAATGTACGCAGACCGTCCTGTCCGGCCACCGGATTGTCATAGGTCGCGGTCGGCGCTTTTTTGACGCGGCGAAGGCCCGGGATATAGACCCAGGATTCATTGGCGCCGTTATAGGGCTCCAGCGTCATAATCATGCCGCCGATTGAGGCGACAGGCTCTTTCTGACGATAGATGAATTTGCTCTTATACGGGTCGCTTGTGGCACTGGCATTCGCATTGAAGAAAGACGAATAGCTGTAGATCTCGCCAGTATTGAGAACAAAACTTCCGTTGGACTGAACGACTGCCATGTTGGCCATCTTGTACATGGCCTGACCGTGATAGGCCGTACGGTGATTGGCCAGTGCCTCCAGACCATTTTTGGGCATGGGGAACAGGAAGCCGCCATGTCCGGCAAGAATGCCGCCATCGGCACCGAGCTTGGCTTCATCAATATTGGCTTTCGTGCGGTCATAAACCGACTGGGGATAACCGCAGCTGCGATGGCTGGGATAAACATCCATCCGGTAGCCATCATAGGTCTTGATCATGGCGATCTGACCTTCGGTCAGATTAGCTGCATACTGATCAACGTTTGACGCATTGATGGAGAAGAGCTTGGCTTCACCGTCATATTTGCCCTTGCGCGGATCGCCCGTTTTCCAGCCTGCGGGCACTTCCATATCGCCACCACTCCATGCGGGGATGGTGCCTGCCGCATTGCCTGCGCGCTCGGCACCGACTGGCGTGAGATCAGCCGGCAATTCGCCCGCTCCAGCCTGACCACCAAGCAACACCGACAATGTGAGTGCCATTGTCGTTAGTGCCGCCCTGCGGCCTTTCAGATTTTCGATTTTATACATGAGACCCCTCCCGGTCCGTGGACTTTGTCGCGTCCTCTCAGGGACGCGACATGCCACTTTTGTTTTGCCAGTGTGATTGGCTCACATGATTAGAATGAGTAAGAAGCTGAGAGCGTGACGTAGTCACGATCGCTGTCTCGCGTGATCAATCCGCCGCCCATGCTGTTTGTGTAGCTGAGCGATGTTGTCAGGGCGCTTTGGTAATTGGTGGCAACACCAAGTGTCAGCGAGCGCTTGCCTTCAACGGGCGTACCAGCACTGCCACGATCGATGGCGACGCCGTTCACGTTGTCGGAGAAAGACAAGCTGGGTGTGACCGTGAGACCAGAGAGCATCACATTTGTGTAGGTCGCGCTAACCGATGTGGTGAAACCCCAGGCAGACATGTCGCCTGTCACGCCTGCGGGCTTGTCGCCCCGGAATGAAACCAAACCAGCTTCCGTGATGATATCAATCGAATCTGCACCAATCCAGCCGGGCACCTGACCGATATAGGCCATGCTGGGTCCGACTGTTACCGCGGCGTTGGCGATGAAGTTCGTACGATCAGCATATGTCACACCGTTCACGCGCGAGGCTGCGGATGTGATTGTTGATTGCACAATCGCTGCCGTGACGGCATCGGCAAGCATGACGGGATAATCAGGCTGATAGACCGCTTCCGCACCAATGGCGACGGGGCCGAGCGGGAAGCTGACACTGGTGCCATAAAGATCGATGTCTTCGGGGAAGTAGGAATAGTAACCCGTCGGGAAAGCGACAAAGAACCAATTTGCGGTGCCCGACACATAGGGTGTCTTGGAATGGTAGCGCAGATAATAAGCACTGAATTCAGCGGCAATGCTGTCTGCATAATAATGCGCGCCAACACCATACTGACCGCTGTCACGCGGCTCGTCGCTGGGAAGCCGCGGAATGCCTGCTGCAAAAGCTGCCGCACCAACGCCGCCCGGATCACCAGCAAAGAACATACCTTGCGCACCATCGCCTACCAAGTCTTCGCTAGAGAAGAATGTGCCTACAGGTACGAGTTCGCTCTGGCGCCATTTGAACTGATAATAGGCTTCAAGGCTGAGGCTGGGCAGGATGCCGATATTGGCATAAATCATCGGTGAAGGCAGATAGCCTTCACGGATATTGGTACCTGGTGTCACAAGCTTGCTGACATCCACGGCATTTGTCTGGGCGATACCGCCGGAGCGGAAAAGCGATTCACCCCAGTTGATGACCTGATTACCCAGACGCATATTGAGCGGCATGTTCGCGATTTCGAAATCGCCATAGACATAGGCGTCATAGAGATCAAGACCGCGCCCGGCTAGACTGCGCGTGGACGAGGACAAGTCTGTGCGGCGTGTGCTGTCCGCGTCATTGTTGATGGCATCGTAGAAATAGCCAACGCTGACAAAGGCACCCAGATTATTCCAGCGAAGGTCTGCTTGATGGACCATGCGCAAGGACGCTGTGAACAGATCACCGCGACGGAAGTTGAGATTGCCGTCGTCGAAATTTTCGGCGGCGACTGTCGTATCGCGTCCACCGTTGAGTACCGAAATTAAATCGCCATCGGGATTGCTGGTGCGCATGCCCAGACCCACCGAAGCCGTGGAGGTGACATTAAGTGTCGCCTCGCCGAAATTCCATTCCGCTGCATTGGCCGGTGCGACCGCACAAAGGCCAAGAGCCAAAGCAGCTGCAAGCGCAGACGCACCGTGTGCACCGACGCGCACGTTACGACGCGCCGACAATTTTTGTGTTCCGGTCCTGTCCGTCATTAAGTCCTCCCCGTTTCATTCGCGCGGTCTATTGACCTGCGCTCCACCCTTTTTGTGATCGGCGCCAGACAGTACATCAGCAGCTGCCGACCTTCTCCCTCGTGTTTTATATATCGAATAAATTTTATATGTAAATTTAGGCTGCCGTAAAGCGTCTCTTCACTATGCATCCGCGCAATTATCCAGCGCGGTAAATCAATGACTGTCGACTGGGAGAATCCGGCAGATTTCTGCGATTAGGCCTTCGCAAAACTGGCTTTTTTGCTGCGCTGCAAAAAGCAAAATCACTCCTCTTGCAATGCCCGCACAGGTGCAAAGCGGTGCAATTTGGCCACATGAGAGTGACGTCATCTCACTGTCATCAAACTTCAGTCGAACCGTCATTTTGCTCTGTTACTCCGCTCCCTAGGGGGCGCTCGTGGGTATGGCTCGCGGCTCGCAATCCTGCACAGGAACAACAGACAAAGATGGAGACGTCGCATGACGTTGAGAAATATTCTGCTTGCCGGCACCGCTCTTGGTGCAGCAGCCATGCTGGCCGGTCCGGCCTTCGCCGGTTCAGCCGCAGCCAGCCAGGGCGAAATCGACGCCCTTAAGGCCCAGATGGAGGCTCTGACGCAGCGCCTTAACGACCTGCAAATCCAATCGGGCAATGAAATCAAATCGATCCGCGAAAAGCAGGATGCTGTCCAGATCGACTTCAAAGATGGCAAGCCCACATTCCGCACAGGCGATGGCCTCTTCACCATGTCGATCCGCGGTCGCGCACATATGGACATGGCGTCCTATGATATCGGCTCTTCCGACCAGACCGCTCTGGCCGCTCTGCCCGGTCAGGCCACTCCCGGCTTGAACTCGGGTGCCAACTTCCGCCGCGCCCAACTGGGTATCGAAGGTACCTTCATGCGCGACTGGGGTTACAAGATGAACTACCAGTGGGGCGACAGCGGCACGGAAAAAGCCGGCGAAATCAAAGACCTTTATCTTTCGTATAACGGCTTTGACGGCATCTCCATCATGGGTGGTGCGATCAAGACATTCATGACGCTGGATGACTCGACCTCTTCCAACGACATCACCTTCATGGAACGCTCGTCCGCTGCCAACCTTGCCACATCGCTCGGTGCTGGCGACGGCCGCATGTCCTTCGGTGCCGTCGGCAACACGGATAATTTCTACGCCTCGCTGTTCTACACGATGAACTCGGTCGGTTCGGTCAACACATCGAACGAAGGCTCCAACATTGTCGGTCGCGTTGCTTATCGCATTGCTCCCAACTCCGACATGAACATCCACCTCGGTGCTTCTGGCACATATGCCATGGACCCGAACGGTTCGGTTCGTTTCCGTGACCGTCCCGAACTGCGCGTTGACGCCGACCGCCTGATTGACACAGGCGCCATCGCCGCTGATAGCGCCTATGTCTTCGGTCCGGAGCTGGCCATGAATTACGGCCCCTTCAAGGTTCAGGGCGAATACTACGTCTATGACATTGATCGCACAGGCAACCTGCCCGACCCGGATTTCAACTCCTGGTATCTGCAGGCTTCGTGGGTGCTCACAGGTGAGTCTTACAAGTACTCCATGTCCAGCGCCGCTTATAAGGGCGTCTCGCCGAAAAACATGGTCGGTGCCGGTGGCATGGGCGCATGGGAACTGGCCGCGCGTTACAGCTCGACCGACCTGAACTACAACGACACACTGCTTGCTGGTGCCGGTGGTATTGCCGGTGGCGAACAGGACATCCTGACACTGGGCGTCAACTGGTACCCGATTAAGAACGTCCGCACGATGTTCGAATATCAGGACGTGAGCGTGAAGCGTCGCGCCGCTGCCGGTGCTGCCACTGTGCAGAACGTCGATTACAACGCACTGGCTGCTCGCATCCAGTTCGCTTTCTGATCAGTTCCTCGCAAGTTCTATCAGGCAAAGGCCCCCGCCGGGAAACCGGCGGGGGTTTTTGTTTATACTGATGTTTCATTGGCCCTGCTGCCGACAGGCGTAACAAAACACAACGAAGACGACCCACAAACACCCGCGAGGTGCACAAAAAAAGCCCCGCCGAGGGAGGCGGGGCTTCGAGGTGCGAGGATCGGGATGGACGATCCTCCGAGGTTCTCTGAATGTTTTCACATCAAGGTGGTCTGGGTCGCGTGAGTCACATCAACCGAAGCGGCCAGTGACATATTCTTCGGTACGAGTAGAAGCCGGATTAGTGAAGACGTTTTTCGTCTCGCCATATTCGATGAGACGACCAAGATACATGAAGGCGGTATTGTCAGAGACACGTGCGGCCTGCTGCATGTTATGCGTCACGATGACGATCGTGTAGCTAGCCTTGAGCTCCTCGATAAGCTGCTCGATACGCATGGTGGCAATGGGATCAAGAGCGGAGCAAGGTTCGTCCATGAGAAGCACTTCGGGATTGCCGGCAATGGCACGGGCAATGCACAAGCGCTGCTGCTGGCCACCGGAAAGGCCCAGTGCACTGTCATTGAGACGATCCTTGACCTCTTCCCAGAGTGCGGCACCCTTGAGCGCATTCTCGCAGGCTTCGGCAAGCAACTTCTTATTGGTCACACCATCAACCTTAAGCGGATAAGTGACATTCTCGGCGATCGTCATGGGAAACGGATTGGGCTTCTGAAATACCATGCCCATACGCTTGCGCAGCGCGATCACATCGACCTGCGGACCGAAGATCGGCTCGCCGGACAAATGGACCTCTCCCGAAACGCGCAGATTGTCGATCAGATCGTTCATCCGGTTAAGTGAACGAAGCAAAGTGGATTTGCCACAGCCAGAAGGCCCGATGAGCGATGTCACCATGCCCTTCTGGATTTCCATATCGATGCCGTGCAATGCCTGCGAGGCGCCGTACCAGAGTTTGAAATTCCGGATAGAGATCTCGACACCGGTCGGACTTGTCACCGGATGATAGACGGTCGGATCGTAGTGATCCTGTGCGGCGGAGGCGGGCATCTCGTCTTTGCGTGCTGCCGTTGCGGGGGCCATGCGAGTATTCCTTTAAAGCAAACCAGAAAGCGTGATGTCAAAACTTGTCGCCGGCGAAGCGACGCTTCAGCCGGTTACGAACATTGATTGAGACGGCGTTGAGGACCAGTACGAGGACGATCAGCACCAGAGCGGTGACAAAGACCATGGCGCGACCGGCCTCCGAATTGCGTGACTGGAAGCCGACATCGTAAATGTGGAACCCCAGATGCATGAAGGAACGTTCCAGATGGATGAACGGGAAAACCGCATCGACAGGAAGTTCGGGCGCAAGCTTGACCACACCCACGATCATCAGAGGTGCAACCTCGCCCGCCCCACGCGCCATAGCCAGAATAAGGCCCGTCATGATGCCCGGCATGGCACGCGGCAGGACGATCCATTTAATCGTCTGCCATTTTGATGCGCCACAAGCCAGCGAACCTTCACGCATCGAGCGCGGCACGGCAGCCAAAGACTCTTCCGTTGCTACAATTACAACGGGCACAGTGAGCAATGCCAATGTGAGGGACGCCCAAAGAAGACCGCCCGTGCCAAATGTGGGAGCAGGCAGGCGCTCGGGATAGAAAAGCTGGTCGATGGATCCACCAAGCACATAAGCAAAGAAACCAAGACCGAAAACGCCATAAACGATGGAAGGTACGCCAGCCAGATTGTTCACACAGATACGCACCAGCGCGACCATGCGGCCCTGCCTTGCATATTCACGCAAATAGAGCGCCGCCATAACACCGAAAGGGGCCACCAATAGACTCATGACGATCGTCATGACTAAAGTGCCAAAAATGGCAGGCCAGACACCGCCTTCGGTGTTGGCTTCGCGCGGCTCGGCAGACAGGAATTCCCACCAGCGAGCAAGATAGATACTAATTTTCTGCGTCAGTCCAAGATTGTTAGGCTGGTAGTAGCGCACAAAATCGGCAAGCGGGAAGGCACGCGTCGTCCCGTTGATATCAGCGACTTCTGCCTTGAGAGCTTCGTCTCTTGCACGGATCGCCAGTACATCATCTGAAAGCCTGGTAAAAATGGTTGTCAGACGTGCGGTTTCTTCCTTGGCATGTTCGGCCGTCTCCTGCAGCTGCCTCGATCCGGTGCCGTAATCAATCTCGGCACGGCGAACGGAAAGACGCAAAGCATTAATCTCGTCATTAATCTCACCGATACCGCCGCGCTCGATTGCCATACGCTCCTCGCGCAAGGCACGGGCGCGATCATGCTCGGCATCCAATGTGACCGCATCGGGATTGTCGATACGCTTGCCAGCAAGATCGAGAGCAAGGATACGACCTATGAAGACGCCCCATTCCTGACGTTCAACCAGCACCAGATCGTCAGGACGAGAGCGGGCTGCCACTTCAAAATCAGGAACCCATACAAAATCATTATTGTAGAAATCGAAATTACCTACACGATAAAGCGTGCGGTCAGCGAAGCCACCACTCTCGATGATTGCATTGCGCATATCGTCGGGAAGAGCTGACAATGCCTGTGCGGTGGGGCGATAAGCCTCCGTGCGCAACGGCTCGCCCGCGATGGTCTGGCCTGATGTCATGGTTACGACTTCAAGCGGCTTGGGCCAAAAGGCCGTGAAGCCATTCCAGAAAATCAGGGTGAGAAACCCTGTAATCATCAAAAGACCCAGTGCCAGAGACCCGCCCATGGCCCAAACCATCGGCTCGCCACGAGCAGTTAAATCGCTGCCCTTACGGCGTGTAAAGACAAATCGCGAAGCCGGTGCCTTCGTCATGTTGTCGGAGTTCATAGCCCCGTCACTTGTACCTGCAATATCAACCATGTCTGTTCCGGCTGCTGTATTTTCGGATTCGGATGTTTGTGATGTCACAGTTGCGCCGCCCGTTTGCGGAACCGCTGGCGTACCAGTTCAGCCAATGTGTTAAGCACAAAAGTCATGACGAAAAGGACCAAACCGCAGAGGAAGAGAGTGCGGTAAAGGCTCGAATCCTTCACAGCCTCTGGAAGCTCAACGTTGATATTGGCCGAAAGCGCGCGCAGACCATTGAAAAGCGACCAATCAAGGATAGGCGTATTACCGGTGGCCATAACCACGATCATGGTTTCACCGACCGCACGACCCAGTCCGATCATGATGGCGGAGAAAATACCAGATCCGGCAGTGGGCAAAATCACCCAAGCGGCTGTCTGCCAGCGCGTGGCACCGCAGCCCAATGATGCAGAACGTAAATGCTCGGGCACGGCACCCAGCGCATCCTCAGCGATGGAATAAATAATGGGGATGACGGCAAAGGCCATGCCGAATGAAGCAATGAGCGTGTTGCGCTGGATATAAGTATCGACCAACCCGCCACGTGCATCAAAGCCCCCCGCCCCCAGAAGCGACGCGAGAATGCCTGCAAGCACAAGCGAGATGAGCGTAAAGACAAGCCAGCGTCCAAGCTCTAGCGCACCGGCAATGTGATAGGGCCTGCCGCGTAATCTCTCACGCCAAGACTGGCCCAGAATACGACCGCCAATGCCGAAGGTGATCAGAAATGTGACCGGCAGGATGAGCAAGAATATGAATGGTGCGGCAGAGCCCTGCCCCGTCGTCCATGCCTTAAAGTCGCCGCCAAAGAAGCCACGTTCGAACAAGGGACCAGCCTGCATGGCCAGCCAGACAGCGAAGATCATGCCAAGAAAAAAGGCCACTAGTTTTGGCAACCCGTCGAGACGCAACGCAAGCGGTTGCGGCAGAAGCTGCCAGACAAAGGCAAGCCCGATCAGGGTAATCGGGACTACACCGAAGGCGATGACGATGGCGGCAATCCAATTCTCGACAATGGGCGAGAGAACCAGCGCAACCACGAAGCCAATAACAACCGAAGGCAGCGAGGCCATCAGCTCCATTACCGGCTTCACCACGGCACGCACACGGTGATGCATGAACTCGGCTGTATAGATGGCAGCAAGAAGCGCAATGGGCACTGCAAAGAGCAGTGAATAAATAGCCCCTTTGATCGTACCGAAAATGAGCGGCACCAGAGACAATTTAGGTTCGGCGCTGTCCGTACCCGAAGTGGACTGCCAAGTATAACCGGGCTCGGGATAGCCTTCGTACCAGACCTTGCCGAAAAGCGATGTGAAAGTGGTTTCGGGATGGGGCACATTAAAGGCCCAAAGACGCACGCCACCTTTTTCGTCTATCGCCAGTACATTGTCATCACGCGGCGCAAGGATAAGCGCGGAGAGCGGTGCCTTGTCTCCACCGGGAAAAGTGAGTACACGGCGCTCGGTTGTCCCGTGATAGAGCGCGACTTCGCCTGTTGCATCCGCTCCCACAAAAAGGCGCGTGCGCTGGCTGACACCAAAATGAGTAAGCGGCGCAGGCTGGCGCCCAAAATCATGAATGCGTGTGAGGACATTGCCATCTTCGGTGTCAGGCGGTGTCGCATCGGTGCGACGGTCGATTTGACTCCAGATAGTGAGCGATGCATCAGAACCGGCAACAATAAGTGAATTCTCGCCATTGAGATAAGTCACTGCTGTTGGAACAACACCGGCGGGCAGAACGCGGCGCGTTTCAACCTGACGGGCCTTTGCCGGATCGCGCGTATCATAGCGATGCAGCAGACCGTCATTTGTCATGACGAGCAGACGATCGCCGGTCGTATTGAGCAGGACAGACGTAATGCTTGATGCATCAAGCCCTGTGGGAACTTCAGTATTGACGATAGATGTACTGACTTCACCTGTCATCATGTTGAACTGGCTGTATGCCGCGCTCATTCGCGCTGTACCCAAAGCATCAACCGAAACAAAAATACGTGTGGGCCGCTCGGCTGTGCCGCCGACGCGATAATCCAGAAAGCGAATAGGCGTGCCAGAAGGCGCAACCTGCACCGGCTCTTCCAACAACAGATCAGGCGCAGACTTTCGAGTCTGATCGCCTGCTACACCGAAATATACAGCTGTACCATCTGTACGGTCGCCGCCCGGCAATGTTGTGAGCATGGAGGGAAGCGCCGAAGGCGGCACAATGCGACTCTTAATGGCCAGCGCACCAAGACGCACCGTGCCATCGGCAAATCCGAAGGCTAGATCATCGCCCTGCAATGTGCGGGCAAAAGCCGATGGTGTTGCCCCTCCAAAATCGAACGACGCCGTGCCGAGATGTTTGCCGCTGGGCGCGTGAAATGTAGTGAGATGGCCGGAGCGGGTCAGCTCCAGTCCAAGCGTGGCATATTCATCAATCGAAGTAGATATGACGGGCGAATCTGATTGAGCCAGAGAATAAAAACGTGGTTCTTCGACTGTCCCGGAACCGAAAAGCGGCATCGTGACGGCGACAAGAAACATCATGATGGCAAAAACCGTCAAGATGACAAACAAGCCACCGACCGTAATGACCCGACCCGCAAGACGGTCGGCCCAAATGACCGAGGATTTCGTGTTCTTCGAACGCTTATAGACCACTGAGGGGCGCGGGCCTTTGTCATCCGGAGCAGGCTGGGCAGTTAGATCCGTCATCGGTGTCACATGCTGAAAACTGGGCAACGGGCAAACGGAATGCGCCACGGCGCGGGCGCAAATCGTCAAAAAATCATCAAAAATGAATAACCGGCGGGGCTAGGCCCCGCCGGTTAAAATCATTAGTTCAGGCCGAGCTTGGCACGTTCCTGAGTCGCATAGACATAAGGCATCGGGAAATAGCCGTCTTTGCTGGTGTCCTGCTGACCGTCCTTGGACAGAACAAAGCTGAAGAACTCACCCAGCAGCGGGTTGAGAGCTTCGGACGGATTCTTGTTCACATAGACGTAGAGGAAACGGGCAATCGAATAAGCACCTGTATAGGCATTTTCCTGGCTGGCAGCCTGGCACTGGCCATTGCGGTCGGCAATGTCCACAGCCTTGACGTCGGCTGTCTTATAGCCAATGCCCGAGTATCCGATAGCATATTTGTCAGCGGCAACGCCCTGAACAACCGCAGACGAGCCGGGCTGTTCCTTGACGCTGTCACTATAGTCGCCATTCAGCATGGTGACTTCCTTGAAGTAACCATAGGTGCCGGAAGCGGAGTTGCGGCCAAAGAGCGAAATCGGCTTGTCGGCCCATTCACCTTTAAGACCAAGCTGGCCCCATGTGGTGATGGCAGGCGAACCGGAGAGGCGACCTTTGGAGAACATGCCGTCGATCTGCGAAAGTGTCAGGCAGGTCAGCGGATTGTCCTTGTGGATGAAGACGGCAAGAGCGTCAACCGCAACGCGAACCTGTGTGGGCTTGTAGCCAAACTTCTGCTCGAAGCTGTCGATTTCGGCGGACTTCATTTCGCGCGACATCGGGCCGAGCTGCGAGGTACCTGCAATAAGTGCAGGCGGAGCTGTAGACGAACCTTTGCCTTCAACTTCAATTTTTACAGTCGGGTACTTGGCGCGGAAGCCTTCCGACCACAGCGTCATGAGATTGTTCAAAGTGTCCGAACCGATGGACTTCAGACTTCCGGAGACGCCAGAAGTCTGCTGATACGGCTGGTAACGGCTATCCAGTTCGACGGCGAATGCGCTGGTGGCTGTGAGGCTCACCGCAAGCGCACCTAGGAGAATTCCGATGGGCTTCATTGGAGTTAAGACCTTTTGATTGAGAAAGGCAGGACCGCGGCGGTTTCCCGCCCCGGTGTAACTCCTAGTTTCACCCGATGAAGAACATGCAACGGATTTATGTCTGTCAGATGACATCGCTCCGGCAGGTCAAGGAATCCGCGGCTTGACGGCCATGAAAGATCTGTAGCCTTCGTAAATTTTCTTAACCCGTGGCCGGGGCGACACAGTCCCTTTTCCAACAAAAAGGGGGGAGCTGAGCTCCCCCCTTTGCAAACATTGCAATGTTCTATTCATTCCTGTCAGACGGTTCCGAAAGCCCGTGCTCGCTCGATATCTTCCTTGAGGGTACGTGCCGCAATGAAGAAGTGAACGGCCGCCCATATCCACACAATGGAAATGGTGAGCAAGGCATAGCGCAGAGACTCACCACCATAAGTCGGGTTGTAAACATCCGACAAAATGCCCGCGAGCTGCGGCCCCATGCCCATACCGATCAAATTCAAGATGAGCAGCAAAATGGCAGAGGCTTGCGCCCGCATGCGCAAGGTCACAAGCGACTGTGTCATGGCGAGCGCTGGTGCGATGTAAGCAGCACCGGCAAAAGCCGGGAAGATGAACAGCATCAGTGTCGTGTATTTTTCGTAAGACAAATACATGGCGACAGAGCACGGAAAGCAAAGCCCGACGATGATAGTGACCACCCACAGGTTCCAGCGCACATCGCGCTTGCCGTAATGATCGGCAAGCCAACCCGTGAGATAAGTACCTGCGCCACCGGCAAAACCGATAATAAGCGCGAGCCAAGTGCCGATCTCACCACCCTTCATTTCATAAGAACGGTGCAGAAAGGCAGGAAGCCAGTTCACACCGGCATAGCCCCCCATTGCCGCAAGAGCGGCTGCAAAGGAAAGATGGCGGAATGATTTCTGAGACCATAGCAGTTTGAAGACCTGCCCTACGGAAGGAGCAGGCAATGCGCTCTGCCCGACCATGCCATCAGAATGGCCACGCGACGGCTCTTTGAGAGTGAAGCGCACTAGAAGCGCAATGAGTAACCCTGGCAAACCGACAAGCATGAAGGCCGCACGCCAGCCATACCATTGGCTGACCCAACCACCGACAAGAAAACCGACGAGAATACCGACATTAATGCCAAGCGAATAAATGCCCATGGCGGCCGCACGTTTTTCCGGCGGATACATATCGGCAATCATGGAATGTGAGGGCGGGCCTGATCCTGCTTCACCCACACCGACGCCAATACGCGCCAGCGCCAATTGCGCAAAACTCGTCACAAATGCACAAACAAAGGTCATGCCCGAGAAGAGCGTGACGGCCAGCGCGATAATGTTGCGGCGATTAGAGCGATCCGCCCACATGGCAATAGGCACGCCAAGCGTCGCGTAAAAAATGGCAAAGGTGAGACCCGTCAAGAAACCCATCTGAGTATCGGAAAAGACCAATTCCTGTTTGATTGGCTCCAGCAGAATTGCCAGTATCTGACGATCAACGTAGTTGGCCGTATAGGCCATCATCAAAATAAAAAGCGCATAATTGCGATAGATGTTGGAAAACTCGCCCTGCACCTCGCCCGCAACATGACCGGCGCGCACGCCGCTCACTTGATCGGTCATCCCAATCTCCTCCCCTCAATGCCTGAAACGATCTCGTACCCCTCCCGGGTCCGTGCCGTCCTTAATCCAAAGCCTAACAGCGGTGGGGCCAGAAGCAAGAAAGACAGAAGAACCGCCCCAAGATTTCGGTGATTTGACAGGGCATGGCCATGTCCGTTTTTGGCGAGCGCAGTTTCCGCAACGGCGCTAGACTTTGATCTATGACAAATACGCTAGATCAAGATCAATGCTACCGCGCCTGTCTGGCCAAAGACGCCCGTTTCGATGGGCGCATTTTTGTCTGTGTGACATCCACAGGCATCTATTGCCGTCCGATCTGCCCTGCACGCGTACCAAAAAGGTCCAATTGTTTATTTGTGGCAAGTGCGGCAGCCGCCGAAGCTGCAGGATTTCGGTCTTGTCTACGATGCCGGCCCGAGACAGCGCCGGGTACGCCAGCATGGGCAGGCACCGAGGCCAGTGTGGCGCGCGCCATGCGATTGATTGACGAAGGTGCACTGGATGAAGGCGATGTGGAAACACTTGCAAACCGAGTGGGGCTTGGCGAGCGGCAATTACGGCGGCTCTTTCTCACGCATATCGGAGCCGCGCCGCAGGTGGTAGCAGGCAACCGTCGCTTGCTGGCGGCCAAACAGCTTATCAGCGAAACAGATATGAGTATGGCCGACATTGCCCATGCTGCGGGCTATCAAAGTTTACGCCGGTTCAATGATGCCGTGCGAACAAGTTATGGTGTAGCGCCAACCGCTTTGCGGCGCGACGCGGTCGGCGAAAGGCCTAATGACGCCATTACGCTGCGGCTCGGCTATCGGCCTCCATTCGACTGGAAATTGATGCTCTCCTATCTCCGTTTTCGCGCCATGCCGGGCGTGGAAGAAATTTCAGATATGCGATACCGCCGCAGTTTCCGCTTCGGGCAAACGCGAGGCCTGATCGACGTGACACAAGGTAAAAAAGCAAACACACTGGATGTCGGCATTCGCATCGATGCAGGCCAGCGGTCGAATAGCGCGGCCCCGATCCGCCAGATTGCCGCGCGCGTCCGTCGTATATTCGATTGCGACGCCGACCCTCAGGCCATAGCATCCGTGCTTGCCGGTGATCCATTGCTGGAACAGCGCCTTGTCCGGGCTTCGGGATTTCGCGTACCAGGTGCGTTTGACGGATTTGAACTGGGCGTGCGGGCCATTATCGGGCAACAGGTATCTGTGAAGGGCGCAACAACACTGGCGAGTCGCGTTGTGGAGCGCTGCGGAGAGGCGATGGCTGAGCCGGACGGCACTATCAGTCACTACTTTCCCCGCGCAGAAGACATGGCCAATGCCGATCTTTCCGGCCTTGGCTTGACTGGTGGCCGGATCAGAACACTTGTCGGCTTTGCAAAAGCCGTTGCCGATGGAAAAGTGAGCTTTGCGCCTGGCGCAAGTCTTGATGAGAAAATCACCGAGCTTTGTGCGGTGCCGGGCATTGGCCCATGGACGGCGCATTACATTGCTCTGCGTGCGATCGGCGAACCGGACGCATTTCCCGCAGCTGATCTGGGATTACGCAAGGCGGCCAGTGCGCATGCTGGCAAAGGTGGTGACATGATCTCCACCAAAGCTCTGGAGGCGATGTCGGAACATTGGCGACCATGGCGCGGCTATGCAGCCTTGTTGCTCTGGATGGTTCCAGAAATAGAGACACAGAACGCAGCGACCGAATAGGGTGATTTCCATGAATGAAAAAAACATAGACGCACTGGCAGCCACACATATCAAAACGCCGATTGGCCTTTTGCAGCTGGCGGCAGGTGAAGAGGGCTTGGTCGCCGTTGTTTTTCCAAACGAAACGAGGCGCTCATATGCAAAAGCCAAAGGGCCGATTGCAGCACAGATGCATCTCAATAAGACTGTGACAGCGCTGGAGGAATATTTCGCCGGAACAAGACAGGATTTTTCCGATCTGACGCTCGCGCCCAGCGGCACAGCCTTCCAACTCAGTGTCTGGCAGCAACTAATCAAAATTCCTTTTGGCGTTACAAAATCCTATGGCGATATAGCGCATGCCATCGACAATCCCAAAGGCGTACGCGCTGTGGGGCTCGCCAATGGGAAAAACCCCATTCCTATCATTGTGCCATGTCATCGTGTCATCGGCGCCAACGGCACTTTGACAGGCTTTGGCGGCGGATTGCCGACAAAGAAGTGGCTGCTGCAACATGAAGGCGTCACTACACCCTCATTGTTTCAAGCCGTTTGATCAGGCAACGGACAGGCGGCAACTTCAGGCCTATACTTTCCGCAAATCACTTTTGCCGGAGCAACAGCTTGTCCAATACGGTTGAAACAGATTCTCTGAATAGCGCTACGGATACACCGCAACCGCATAAGTTCTGCCATGCCTGTGGACAAAAAATCAACGCAAGAGCAGAAATTTGTCCAAAATGCGGCGTACGCCAACCATATCATTCTGGCACAGCCGGACATGGAAAAAGCCGTATTGCTGCCGCATTACTCGCGTTCTTTCTAGGTGGGTTTGGCGTTCACAGATTCTATTTGGGAAATATCGGTCTCGGTTTTCTCTATCTTCTTTTCTGCTGGACGTTCATTCCTTCGATTGTGGCTTTTGTCGAATTCATCTTCTTTCTTGTGATGAGTGACGCGGAATTCGACAGTCGCTACAACAGATGACGTAACGAGAAAATTGTTTTTGAAATTTTACGAGGAGTAGCGAGATGATGTTCGGACATGAATATGGCGGCATTCTCGGACTGATTATTCTGGTCCTTGATATTTACGCGATCATCAAAATTGTTCAGAGCGGCGCCGATGCCATCTGGAAAGCTATCTGGATTGTGGTTGTGCTGGCGCTGCCAGTTCTAGGCCTCATCCTGTGGTGGTTTTTCGGACCTAAATAAACAATCCGGCCAAATCGGCCTCACCATCGCGCGGCACCGGGATCACCGGTGTCGCGCCGGTGAAGCGGGACATGACTTCCACTGTCTCTGCAAGAGGCACAGGATTTGACAGAGATTCACTGACAATAATTGCACGGGGCGCAAGCCCATTACGCTGCATCACATCCAGCGTGGTCAGCGTGTGGCTGATCGTACCGAGGTAAGACCCCACCACCAACAGCGGCACAAAGTTTTCACCCTTCAATGCGAGCATCCAATCCAGCACGGTCTTTTCTGTGTTGAGCGGCACAAGCAGACCGCCCACACCTTCGATCACCAGCGGATCATGCAAGCTCATCCGGGCCTTGCAATGATCAACAAGTTCTTTGAAGTCGATCTCGACGCCTGAACGCGCCGCTGCCATGTCGGGCGACAGAGCAGGCTCAAACACCCAACGCGATACCAGATCAACATTGTCGAAAGTCACGTCTTCGCCGAGTGCCGCGAGCAAAGCGGCGGGATCGCTTGCTGAAAAAGTCACATCATCAACACCGCTGACAATAGGCTTCAATGCCTGCACCGGTAAACCTTTGCTACGTAACTGACGAATGAGCATGGCGGAGACATAAGTCTTGCCGATATCGGTGCCGGAGGATGTGACGAAGATCGTGGTCATATTTATGAGGTCAATTATTGGGCCGCGTGGCGGGGGAGGATTTTGTCGCGCACCAAAGCAGCCAGACGCTCAATGTCTGCATCTTTATGCGCGGCGGTGAAAGTGAAGCGCAGACGCGCGGTGCCCGCGGGCACGGTGGGCGGACGAATGCCTGTGACGAGAAAGCCCTCGGCTTCCAGAAGCGCGGAGGCTTTGAGTGTCAAATCTGCGTCGCCCAAAATCAAAGGCACGATAGGGCTGGTGGCGGGGGCGAGATTTAGCGCGCGTGTGAATTGTTGCGCTTTTCTGACCGGCGAGGCGGCGAAGGCTTTGTCGCCCTCGATCACATCAACTGCTGCGATGGCGGCGGCAACTTGGGCGGGCGCGAGGCCTGTTGAATAGATCAACGTGCGGGCGCGGGTGCGGATGAAATCGCAGACCGCTTTGGAGGCGCAAAGATAACCGCCATAAGAGCCAATGGCTTTGGACAATGTGCCCATTTGCAAAGGCACATTGGCTTTTGTGCCGCCTATGAAACTGGAGCCACGACCTTCCCCGACAACGCCGATGCCATGGGCATCATCTGTCATCAGCCATGCATCATGCTGATCAGCAAGCGCGGCAAGTTCTGCCACGGGGGCCATGTCGCCATCCATGCTGAAGACGCCATCTGTGAGGATCAAACAATGACGCGCATCAGCGCGATGCGCTTTCAGCAATGCTTCCGCATGCGCCAAATCATTGTGCCGGAAAATATGCACCGTCGCGTCAGAGAGTTTGGAGCCCATAAGCAGACAGGAATGCGAGAGTTCATCAGCGATGATGATGTCTCTAGCGCCAACAAGTGAGGGGATGATGCCGAGATTTGCCAGATAGCCGGAGCCGAAGATGACACAATCTTCGGCCTGCTTCAGACGCGCCAGCCGCGTTTCAAGTTCGGCAAAGAGCGGATGATTGCCAGTGACGAGGCGCGAGGCCCCTGAGCCTGTACCATAGCGCGTGGTGGCATCATTGGACGCAGCTATCACGCGGGGGTGATGCGAGAGATTGAGATAATCATTGCAGCAAAAGGAAATGAGTGTGCGACCGTTGCGGCGCACTTCGACATCATTGAAGCGGTCTGTTTCAACCAAACGACGCCGCAGGCTCTTTGCTTCGAGCACATCGAGCTTGTCTTGCACAAATTTATTAAGCGAGATGCTCATTCGCTGACCCTGATCACAGGCTTACCGATCATCTTGCGTTCGAGTAAGCGTTGCAGCACGGCGCCTGCTTCTTCCAATGGAAAACTGGCTGTGGGTTCGGGGTGGACTTTTTCCGCGACGACCCATTCGAGCAATTGCTTGAGCAATGGGCCCATGACTTTCGGGTTGGCGCGCATTTCGCCGCCCCAATCGACGCCGACGAGAGAGGCGCGTTTCAGCAATGCCAGATTGAGGGGCAATTTCGGGATCTCGCCATTGGCAAAGCCGACAACGAGATGACGACCGCCAGGGGCGAGGCAACGAAAGGCGGTTTCGGAATAGGCCCCACCGACCGGGTCATAGACGACATTGACGCCGCGCTTCTCGACGAGGCCGTCGAGCACTTTGCGCCATTCGGAATCCGTGTAATCGACCACCATGTCAGCGCCGTGTGCTAGGGCGGCTGCGCGTTTTTCAATGGTCGAGGCCGCCGCAATGACACGCGCGCCCATTGCTTTGGCGACATCAATGGCCGCCATGCCGACGCCGCCGGCGGCCCCCAGCACGAGCACGGTCTCGCCAGCTTGCAAATGGCCGCAAGTCTCAAGGCCGTAAAGGGCTGTCGCATAGGAAACGAGGAAACCGGCGGCGGCTTCAGCGCTCATTTCATCAGGTATGGTGGTGCAAAGGCTGGCGGGCAATACGACTTTTTCTGCCAGTGCGCCCTTGAAGGATAGTGCCATGACGCGGTTGCCGATCAAATCGCCCGGTACGCCTTCGCCGACGGCTTCAATTGTGCCCGCAATCTCTGAGCCGGGCACGAAGGGAAGCGGCATTTTGACCTGATAGGTGCCTTTTACGAATAGAGCGTCCACGTAGCCCAAGCCCGACGCCTCGACTTTTACCAGCACTTCCCCTTCTGCGGGCACAGGCTCGGCGAGGGTTTCCACGGTGAGGGCGGAGGGCTCTCCATAATTGACGCAGCGTATCGCCCGCATATGCTTAACCTTTGGTCTTGTTGGATTTTCGGCGGCGAGCCTACCCCGCCTTGCATTGCGAGGAAAGCCGCCTATGCTTCGCAAAACCCGTGTCCACCCCATGCTGATTTAGGGGAATTGTGCTTCCATGACCATCCAGACCCAGATCAACGAAACATCCAAGGCCCCGAATTCGGGCACCACCGCCCGGACCAACCCGGATGAGGTCCGCCACGACTGGACGCGTGAGGAGTTGCAAGCCCTTTGGGATCTGCCGTTCAACGATCTGATGTTTGAGGCCCAGCTCGTTCATCGCCGCTGGTTCAAGGCGCATGAAGTGCAGATGTCCACCCTGCTCTCGATCAAGACCGGCGGCTGCCCTGAAGATTGCGGCTATTGCGCCCAAAGCTCGAAATTCGACACCGGTCTCAAGGCCTCCAAGCTGATGGAAGTCGAAAAAGTGCTCGCGGAAGCGCGCCGCGCCAAGGAAGCCGGTGCGACACGCTATTGCATGGGTGCCGCCTGGCGTGAACCGAAAGACCGCGACATGGACATGGTTTGCGCCATGGTCGAAGGCATCAAAGATATGGGCATGGAAACCTGCATGACGCTCGGCATGTTGTCGGGCCAGCAGGTGCATCGCCTCGCCCAATCGGGTCTCGATTATTACAATCACAATGTCGATACGTCGGAAGAATATTACCCCAACGTCATCACAACACGCACCTTCCAGGATCGCCTCGACACGCTGGAACGCGTGCGCAATGCGGGCATCAATGTTTGCTCCGGCGGCATTGTCGGCATGGGCGAAAGCCAGTCAGACCGCCTTGGCATGTTGATGGCTCTGGCGAACCTGCCCGAGCATCCGCAAAGCGTGCCGATCAACATGCTGATGCCGATGGAAGGCACACCGCTTGGCATGTCTGAGAAAGTTGATCCCATCGACTTCGTGCGCATGATCGCGGTTGCCCGCATCATCATGCCGATGTCGGTTGTGCGACTGGCGGCTGGTCGCGAGTTGATGTCGGACGAACAGCAGGCGCTCTGCTTTATGGCCGGTGCAAATTCGATCTTTGTCGGTGATAAATTGCTCACCGCCAAAAACCCGGAAGCGGACAAGGATCAAATCCTGTTCAAGAAACTCGGCATTGAATCCATGCCTGCCCATAGCTGCCCGTCGGAAAAAGACGTGTCAGCCAAGCGCAAGGCCGGCTGACCACTTCTCCCGCCAAAAGGCTAGACGCTCCTTCAATAGCGATTGAAGGAGATACGGCGTCATGTCTTCATCCTCGATGCGTTCAACAATCTCGTAAACGAGATTATTCTCGCCATGCGTGTTCCAAGCAACTTGCATAGCAGTGACGCGATGGTTGCCCATCTTCAGTTGAAACCAGATGCCGTTTTGCTGTACGTCAAGATTTCGGCTTGGCCCGAGCCAGCGTTCATCGGTGACGAGGCAACGCACAGCAAAAATGCCGGGTGTCACCTCGCGCTCCTTAAAGTCGCGCACGATCTGTCTCTTGCGATCCTTGTCCATGATTACACTTTTCCCGAACGCCGACGTTCGGGCACTGGCGGCACGATGCGGGCAAGCTTCTGGTTCAAACGATAATGCGCTTTGGCATCATTCGGCTTCACCCAATCACGCCCGATCGCTTGCCAATCAGGGTCTGATACATCCACGCCGAGTACTTTCAGCAAGCCACCTTCGCAAACGACAAACTGATGACGATAGGGAAAGAGAAATTGATCACGTCCTTTGAGAGCGGCCTTCGCCTCGTCATAGGTTACAAACCATGAATTGAGGAAAAAGCCGGTCTTGTCGGAAAACAATCGCGCCGTATCAAAGGCAGGCAATTCGATATGGGCCTCATCGGTCAAATGCTGCCAATCGCGAAAACCCATTTCGCGCGCGATGACAGCCAATGCGTGCTTGCGCTGCACACGGGATTTATCGGCCAGCAATTCATTGGCGTTGCCATCAGGCCAGAGGCTTGCCAAGCGATAGGCCGCACCAAAGGCACGGCGCTTGTCAGCGCTGGCAAAGTCTTTCATGAGCTTGCTCGCACGAATTTTATATTCGGCAAGCGCGTCGATTTCTTTTTCGGAAGCATTGGATAAAGACGGGTCTGTTCGCACAGATTCCTCCTGTTGTCTGAAGTCGCTGGTCCGAAACAGCGGCAAACAATTGAGGGGATCGCGAACTAACAGCGTCATCTCATATCTTCGGCGAAGGTGAGTTCCTCTTTCTCGGACGGTGGCACCCTTCGCGGCACCGGCAATATCTTTAGCCGATTGTCACAGGGTTGCCAAGCCGGTGCTAAATCCGCCTATATGCAGGCTGATATAAAGAACGGCCCCGACCTCAGAAAGGCCCGCAGAATGTCGATCCCCCCTATAAATCCACTCTTTCCCAATCCACCTGCATGGCTGGCCGAGGGCGCAAAGCACCTCTGGCTGCCCTATACGCAAATGAAGACCGTGCCGATGGCGCTGCCTGTGGTGAAGACAGAGGGTGTACGGCTGACTCTGGCTGACGGGCGAGAACTGATCGACGGCACGTCCTCATGGTGGACGGCGGCACATGGTTATAACCACCCGCATATACGTGCCCGCGTGACCGCACAGCTTGAGCAGATGCCCCATGTGATGCTGGGTGGATTGGCGCATGAGCAGGCGGTGACGCTCGCCACGCGCCTTGCAAAACTATTGCCCGGCGATCTCGGCCATACGTTCTTTTCGGAGTCCGGCTCTGTCTCTGTCGAGATCGCCATGAAGATGGCAGTGCAATACTGGATCAACAAGGGTAGCCGCGGTCGCACACGCTTTGTCGCCTTTCGCGGCGGCTATCATGGCGACACGCTGGCAACTATGTCGGTATGTGATCCTGATGAAGGGATGCATACGCTATTCAAAGGCGCGATGGCCGAACAACTCATATGCGACCTACCGACGACACCGGAACGCACTGAAGCGTTCGATGCGTTTCTAAACAAACACAAACACGAGATCGCCGCTGTTATCACAGAGCCGCTGGTACAGGGTGCTGGTGGCATGATTTTTCACGATGCGGAAACACTCAAATCTCTTCGCGAAATTTGCGACCGACATAATGTGCTGTTGATCCTTGATGAAATCTTTGTGGGTTTCGGACGAACGGGCAGCATGTTTGCTTGCGAGGCGGCAGGCATCGTGCCTGACATTGTAACATTGTCGAAGGCACTGACAGGCGGCACCATGGCGCTCGCAGCCACTGTTGCGCGTGCGCATGTGTTCGAAGCTTTTTTGGGTGATACAGCTGCCAATTGTCTGATGCACGGGCCGACCTATACTGGCAATCCACTGGCCTGTGCGGCAGCCAATGCGTCGCTTGACCTATTCGAGAGTGAGCCGCGCCTGACGCAGGTTGCGGCCATAGCCGAGCAGCTCCGCCGCGAGCTTGAACCTGCACGTGCCATCAAAGGTGTGGTTGACGTGCGCGTCAAAGGAGCCATCGGAGTTATCGAATGCGAAAGCATCAAGGATGCCGATCTGATGAAACGACGCTTTGTCGAAGCAGGTGTTTTTATCCGCCCTTTCGGCCGGATCATCTACATCACGCCGCCACTGATTATTGAAAGTGCTGACCTCAGTCGTCTCACAGCCGCCATGCTTCATGTTTTGCACGAATTGTGACGTGTAAGCCTCTGGAATAGGCAATTAGGTGTGACTCGTTAGACACTGTTTGTAGTGGTAGTTATCCACACCCATCCTAAATGTTGAGCCAAAATGGGCCAACCACTAGTCTGCCGTAAGTCTCCGGGGGGAGCTGATTCGCGCTTTCCGCTTTCTGCCCCACATTTCTCGAGAGTCTGACCGGCCACCTGGCGATGGGCGCGCTCTGCTGGCTGTTTCCGATTGCAATTCACCATGCCCGCAGAACCTGTCCGCAGAGGCAGAAAAGTAAGACTGGGAAGCTGAATACGATGCATGTCATAGCGTTTGCGTCACAAAAAGGCGGGTCTGGCAAAACCACACTCGCCGGTCATATCGCCGTTGAAGCCGAGCGTCAGGGCGCGGGACCCGTGGCCCTTCTCGACACCGATCCACAAGGCAGCCTTTCGCAATGGTGGAATGCGCGCGAAGCCGAGCGACCATTTTTCGTCAAGGCGACGAGCGAAGGCCTTGAGCATGATCTGGCACGCCTGAAAGCCGGAGGCGTCCGGCTTGTTATTATCGACACACCACCTGCCATTACCTCCACAATCGGACAGGTCATCGGCGTTGCGGACCTCGTGGTTATTCCCACGCGCCCCAGCCCGCATGATTTGCGTGCCGCAGGGGCCACGGTTCGGCTCTGCGAGGAAGGCGGCAAGCCACTGGTTTTTGCCGTCAATGGTGCCAGCCCTCGCGCCCGCATCACCACTGAGGCGGTGATTGCGCTGTCGCATCACGGCCCTGTTGCCCCTTCGATCATCCATCAGCGAATCGACTTTGCTTCCAGCATGATCGACGGACGCACCGTCATGGAAATTGCCTCGAATACAAAATCTCCCGAAGAAATCTCGGAATTATGGGCTTTTCTGTCAGATCGGCTCATGGGGCGGGAGACATCGCCGCTTGTGTCGGGTAATTTTGCCGGAACAACGCTCCGCGGAGCCGCCTGAGCGCGTTCTGGAAAGATAGCCTATGTCTAAAAAGCCTGCCTCTTTGACCAGCGATCTCCTTGCGCGCAAGGGAGAAGCTGAACCATCAACCATTGATCCGACAGCACGGATGACGCTTTCAGCGGGTCCAGGCTATTCGGATTATGGTGGTGGTGACAAAGGCGAGGGCACAGCCGAGGATCAGGCACAAGCTCCCATACATAGCGAAGAGCCGCGCCCTGTGCCGCCAGAGCCGGAAATAATCTACACAGCAGAAGAGACGAGTCGGGGAGGCGGGAGTTCACGTCTCATTATCATAGCTGTACTGGGCGTGATTATTGTCGGCGGCATTTTCCTTGCCATGTCAGGCACGCAGACAAACAGCGTTGCTCCGGTTGCAGAAAATATTGTGCCGCGCACAGAAGAGCCGTCCGCTCCGGTCCAAATGACGGAAGCGACAGATAGTGCATCCGGCCAGTCAGAGGTAACTGCCAAAGACGCATCGGCGGGCGACACTTCCACGGTTGACGGTGTGCCTGAGGAAAGCAAAGCACTTCAGCCTGCAACGCCAGATGATGTTGCAGATGCCGTGGTGGCAGAAACACCTGCCGCTCCGTTGCCAATCGAAGAAACCAAGCCGGTGGCGGAAGCTAAATCCCCTGTAGAAGCGCCCGCACCTGTGGCGAAAGCAGAACCTGTAGCAGCGGCGAAGCCACTGACAGGTGGTGCCTATGTGGTGCAGCTTCTGGCATTGCGTGATGAGGCTTCGGCACGCGCAGCATGGAACAAAGTCTATTCCAAAAACGCCCAGATACTTGGTGCACACACACTGGACATCGAGGAAGCCGATCTCGGCACCAAGGGCACTTGGTTCCGCGTGCGTGCTGCCGGATTTGAAACCAAATCATCGGCCAATGCGGTTTGCGCCAAGCTGAAAGCCAATGGTCAGGATTGCATGGTGCGCAGACGCTGATCTACGCAACTATGCGGCTAGAGATTCCTGTGTCGCCATATAGTGACGTACGCTGAGGCGTAAAGCCTGCTCAATATCAGTGGGGACCAGCCCCGCCTCCACCGTCGCGCGTTCCGCCGAACTCGTGTCGAAGCGGAAAGCATTGATGAAAGCAAGCGCATCGACTGGCGTACCTGTCCGGCGATCAAGCCCGGCCTTGAGCAATGGCCGCAACACCCATAACGGTATGTAGCGACGCGGCGGTTTCTTGCCCAATTCATCTGCGATGATAGCAAGCGTCTGTATAAGGCGCGGTGTACCTTGATGAAGCAGCGTATAATCCATACCAGCGGCCTCTTTTTTCAATGCCGCGCGGGTCAGAAACTCAGCCAGATAGTCGATGCTTACAAAAGGCAACCAGTCATCAGGCTTACCCGGCACAGCGGCCAACGAGCCATTACCCAGCCCCTTGATTAATCCCTCAATGCCGAAAAGCTGGTGCGCCTCGCCGGTTTGTGAATGACCCAGAACAGTCGCAGGATTGATAATTGTCACAGGTAATCCGGCTGCACGCGCGCGGCGTACATGAATATCGGCTTCGATCTTCGATGCTTCGTAGGGCGATGCATGTTCGGCAAGGTGACGAAAGAACTTCTTTCCTTTGCGCGGATTGGCGACAATTTCGTCGCGTGAAAAGCCCTGCGCGCGCCAGAAGGCATCGGCTGTAATGAGATAGCCGGATATATGTACAAAGCTCTCAAGACGCGGCGCTTGCGCTGCGATGCCCAGAAGGTCGAGGGTCGCGGCCACATTGACCTGATGCATCCGTTTTCTGTCGCGGCTCCAGTCCATCAACGCACCGAAATGGCAGACGTGAGTAATGTCGGAAAGACGTGTTCGATCTTCCGCTGACAGACCAAGTCCGACTCGCTCCAGATCACCCTCAACAAGCGTGAGGCCGGATGTATCGCCTTCATGTGCTGCAATCCAATGGCGGATTGTATCGCCTCGTGCAGCAGCACCCCGCATCAAGGCAATAACGTGATGCCCTTCGGCCGTCATACGCGCCGCCGTCCAGCGTCCGATCAGACCGGTCAGGCCTGTCATAAATATCTTTTTGGTCATCTGAATCTGGTCCTTTAACGAGCGTTGGCAACTGGCCGCTCAAATAGAAAAGCAAGTTCGGCTATCGCGTCATCAAGTGGTGCGCGGCTGCGCTGGGCTCGCGCAAGAATCAATGCGCCTTCAATGGCCGATAGCGCGAATGTGGCCAGACGCGGCGCGCGTTCGCAGGAAATACCTGCGGCCAAAAGATGTTTACAAATACGGGACTGCCAGTCGGCATAGGCTTTGGCGCATGACGCACCCAGACGGGGCGTATCACTATCTGTCTCAAGCGCCACTGTTGTCACCGGGCAGCCACGCGCAAAGCCGGAGGATTCAAGTTCGGCGGCAAATCCATCCACGACAAGACGGAGAGCCGCTAGCGGATCAGCGGCGGCGGCAAAAGCGAGATCGATACCGGAGCCTATCTCGTCACGGGCCTGATCAATGGCGGCTACTGCAATCTCTTCCTTGCCACCTGGAAAATGGAAATAGAGCGATCCACGCGGAAACCCGCTTTCAGCAAGCAGCTGTGCGACACCCGTGCCGCGATAACCTTGCGTGTGAAATGTGCCAAGCGCCGAAGCAACAAGACGGGCCTTGGTGGCATCGCCCTTGGAGCTTTTTGCGGTGGGTTGTGTCTGTCCGGTCTGTTTCATAAATTTTATGTAGACCGATCATCATATTATTTCAAGGGCAAAAATAGGCGATCGGTCGCTGCGGCCTTGTTCAGCGATCGATCAGGGCAGACGCAACCAGGCAATGAGGAGCCAGGGATAGGCGATGGTGAGCGTGAGGAACGAAGCGAATGTCACAACCGAGACAGCGCGATGCTTCACATAGCCGGCTTCCGAGGTCGCATGAACCAGAAAAAGCTGGGCGTTCACCCATGAACCTATCACCAGCAACCAGCCAGCCCCTTCGGGAATGGCCGGATGGACGGCGGCTATTGCGAATTGCAACAAGCTCATCAGTATATTGTCGATATGGCATTGCAAAACACGCTTGGCATTCTTCAAAGGCCCAAGACGCTTCATACCGCCATACATGGCTGTGATCATCCAGCCTTGCAGAACGGCCCATGTGATCTGGATGAGACCTGATGTGATAAGGATAGACTTCATATGTCTGTTTCTTTGCCGGTTTCTGGTTCTTGTTTCTTCTGACGTCTTTCGATGAAGACACACGCAGTGTAGGGTCCCGCCATAAAAATTGAAAAGTCGGATTTGCCGGAAATCGGAGAGACAATGATTGAAGCAGTGATCTGGGATTTTGGCGGGGTATTGACGTCCAGCCCCTTTGAGGCCTTTGCACGCTATGAACGCGAACGCGGTCTGCCAGAAAATTTTATTCGCGGCATTAATGCAACCAATCCCGATACAAATGCGTGGGCGCTGTTTGAGCGCTCCGAAGTAACGCTCGAGCAATTTGACGAGCTCTTTGCGCAGGAAGCTATCGCCAAGGGACATGAAGTACGCGGACGCGCTGTCGTGGAGCTTCTCTCGGGCGATATCCGCCCCGAAGTCGTCGCCGCGCTGAAAGCCTGCAAGGCGCGCGTCAAGGTCGGCTGCATCACCAATAACGTGCCCGCCGGCCAAGGCGCTGGCATGGCGCGCAGCGCTGACAAGGCGGCCGCCGTGGCGCAAGTCATGGCGATCTTCGATCACGTCATCGAAAGTTCCAAGCTCGGCATTCGCAAGCCTGATCCGCGCATCTATGAACTTGCCTGCGAGACACTGGGCGTCAATCCGGCGAACTGCGTTTATCTCGACGATCTGGGCATCAACCTCAAACCCGCCAAGGCGCTGGGCATGACCACGATCAAGGTTCTCGGCGCGGCAGAAGCGCTGATCGAGCTTGAAGCTGCCGTCGGGTTTCCGGTCAGATAAACCATCCCTATTGCGTGCTGCTTGAGCCTATGATCCCTCCCGCCTATCCTCTCAACCGGGAGATATGAGGGAGGAAAAGATGCTCAGGCCAAAAGCAGAGAAACTCGATTTTGATGGCGGTCCCGACCTCAAGGATCCGGACCTCTATATGCGCGATGAACACCATGACGTGTTCCGTAAACTGCGCGCAGAGACGCCTGTGTACTGGAACCCCGAAGCTGATGCTGCGGGGTTCTGGGCTATCACGCGTTATGACGACATCGAAGCAGTTTCGAAAAATCCGAAACTTTTCTCGTCGGCCAAGAACAATGGCGGACACCGGATATTCAACGAAAACGAGATAGACGAGAACAATACCGAGGCGAGCATGATTTCGCTCGATCCGCCCGCGCATGCGGCCTATCGCAGGATGGTGACACCGGGCTTTGTGCCCAAACGCATATCCGGCATGGAAGACCGTATCCGCAACCGCGTCACCCGCCTGCTTGACCGCTTGGAAGAAAGAGGTGCAGGCGGTACAGAAGTCGAGTTTGTTGACGCCGTGGCAGCCGCCCTTCCTATCGAAGTGCTGGCCGAACTGTTCGGTGTGCCTGAAAGCGACGGACCGAAACTTTTTGAGTGGTCAAACGCAACCGTCGGCGAGGACGATCCCGAATTACGCGTTTCGGATGATTATATGCGGCAATGCATTGGCGAGATGGCGACCTATGCAGCCGGCCTGTGGCAGGCCCGCCTGGAAAAACCCGGTGAAGACCTGATATCCATGCTGGCCCATTCGCAGATCCCCAATGCCGAAGGCAAGGCTGAGCCCATGAGCTTTCCTGCCTATATCGGCACGTTCATTCTTCTGGTTGTGGCTGGCAATGAAACCACGCGCAATTCTATTACCGGCGGTCTTTTAGCGCTATCGCAACACCCTGAAGAGCACGCGAAGCTACTGGCCGATCCAACCCTCATTCCCAGCGCTGTACAGGAAATCATCCGCTGGGTCAGCCCTGTCCTGCATATGCGCCGTACGGCAACGCAGGACACTGAGATTTCAGGTCAGAAAATCGCCAAAGGCGACAAAGTGGTCATGTGGTACGCATCGGCCAATCGTGACGAAACGAAATGGAAAGACCCTTATCGCTTTGACGTGACGCGTTATACGAATCCGCAAACCCCCACACAACTTGGCTTTGGTGTCGGGCAGCATTTCTGTCTCGGATCACGTCTGGCTGAATTACAACTTCGTATCCTGTTTGAAGAACTGCTGCGGCGCTTTCCCGATATCCACGTAACAGGACCGGCGCGGCGCCTGCGCTCAAACTTCATTGGCGGTATCAAGGATATGCCTGTCAGGCTTTACCGCTAGCGCAACACAACATATAGAACAAACAAGCCCGCGCCAGAATTAATGGTGCGGGCTTTTCTATATAGTATCGAGAACTATTGTGCCTTAGCCACGCAACGACAAAGCTGTAGCAGCATCGACACCGATTTCTTTGGCAAGCAGCTCAATCATAGCTGCTTCGACACGGTGCAATTGACCATCTGCGAGTGCCACTTCCCAGAGCATAGCGACCACTTCCTTGCGCTCTTCATCGGAAAAGCTTTCGGCAATAGTGCGCGTGAAAATGCTCTCGCCATAAGGCAAGCGCTGGCGCTGCTCGGCCAGATCAACCAATATCTGAGAATCTTCCCTGCTCAACGCGAAACGTTCGCCGACGATCCGTGTGATAGCGCTTCGTTCACTATCATCAAAATCATTATCTCGCCTTGCGGCTTCTACCATCAGCGAGGCGGCGGCCAACCGCTTTACATCTTGTGAGACAGGTGCAGATTTGGCACTGCCTTTCAAAGCTTCAATAATTTTATCCAGCATAAAGACCCCTACTTTGTTAATCGGTCCTCGCAAAAAGGAGAGTTGCCCTACAACCGAAATGTCGGCTGCCTCGTAAATGGGTACACAAAGCTCTTTCACAATAGATGGCTTGCAACAAGTTGGTCGGCATGGTGCAAATGCCACATGCCGACCACGGGCTTTAATGCGACGGCAGATTAGCCTGGCGCTTCACAGGTGCGGTACGCGGAAAGATCATGTCGAGAATAACCGCCAGCGCGGGCAGAACAGTCACTGCCATGATCATGTTGACCATGAACATGAAGGTAAGCAGCAGCCCCATATCGGCCTGGAATTTCAAGGCCGAGAAAGCCCAGGTGGAAACGCCGATTGCAAGCGTTATGGCAGTGAAGAATGTTGCCATACCAGTTTCAAGCAAAGCTTCCTGGAAGCATTGCGTGATGTGTTTGCCTTCACCCAGATGGTACTGGATACGGTTGTAAATATAGAAGGCATAGTCAACGCCAATACCAACCGCGAGCACCATCACTGGCAATGTCGCGATGGTCAGACCGATCTGCTGCACCTCCATGAACCAGTATCCGAAGAAGGTACCGAAAGTCAGCGGTAGGCAGCAGGCAATAACTGCACGCCAGTCACGATAGGTAAGCGTCACCAGCGCAATGATGATGACATAGACCCATAGCATCATCGGCAACTCTGAGTGGGTTATCTCTTCATTCACGGCAGCCTGCACACCCATATTGCCCGATGCCAAACGAATATTGACGTTCTCCATCGGACGGTCAGCACGGAAGTCCTTCACGGCCTGAATAACAGGCGCGATTGTTGTGGCCTTGCTGTCCTTCAGGAAAATCTGAACCGGCAAGAGCGTGCATGACTGGTTCATCAACTCGCTACGACCTGGAACTGTGGCCGCAGCTTGTGCCAGAGCATCTCTGTTGCGGGGAATGTCATTCCACTTCAGATTGCCTTCGTTCCAGCCTGCCGATGAACCTTTCACAGCAAAGGGCAATGAGATAACGAGAGCGACACCCGGTTGGTTTTCCATGTACCAGGAAAAACGATTGAGATATTCGAGGACTTCGTAATCGACACAAGCATCAACAGGTGTTTCAACAACAACTGTCAGCTGGTTGAGACCGAGCGAGTATTTCTGCGCGATATCACGACTGTCGACATTATAGCGCGCATCAGCATGAAGTTCGGGCGCACCGGCATGCAAAGCACCGACATGGCGGTTACTGCTTTCATAGACGGCAAAACCGAAAAGCACGAAAGAAACGATGAGCGTTACGATAGCGGCTTTGGGTTCGGCAACACGTCCCAATACACGCATGATCTTGATGCGCTTCTCACGAGATTTGGCGACACGTTCTGCAAAACCATCGTCAAATTTCATGTAAGAAACGACGAGTGGCAACATGATGAGGTTGGTGATGATCTTCAGCGCCACACCGATAGAGGCAGTAATGGCAAGTTCACGGATCATGCCGACTGGAATGAGATAGAGCGTACCGAAGCTGACCAGTGTCGTCACAAGCGCCATTGAACCGGGAACAAGCAGACCGGAGAAACTTGCACGCGCCGCCTCTTCGCTGGTTTTGCCAACGCTGAGTTCAGCAGTAACAAGATTGATCTGCTGCACGCCGTGACTAACACCGATTGCAAAGACGAGAAACGGCACAAGGATCGCCAGCGGATCGAGGCCATAGCCCAGCATGTTGAGCAAGGCAAACTGCCACACGACCGATGTCAGCGAAGAAAAGAGAGCCGCGAAGGTCAACAATGCAGAACGTGAATAGAGGTAAACAGAGAGAGCCGTCAGGATGAAGGCAATGATGAAGAAGATCGTCACGCTATAGGCGCCATCGGCAATATCACCGGTGGCCTTGGCAAAACCGATAATGCGGACCGTATGGCTCTCGTCTTCATACTTACCGCGGATCTGGGTTTCCAATTTTCGGGCAAGGTCGAAGTAATCGAGCGGTTGGCCGGTTGACGGATCAAAATCCTGCAATTCCGCCGCAACCATGGCAGATGTGAAATCGTTAGAAACAAGGCGACCGACAAATCCGCCGCGTATGACATTACTCTGGATCTTGGTAAGCGCTGCCGGTGTCATTGTATCGGCTGTGACCTTACCCGAAATCACATCTTCAGCGCTGATACCGTCTTCGGTGATTTCGCGGTAACGGGTATTGGGGGTCCAGAGCGAGGTTACTGTAGGGCGTGAAACACCCGGCAAAAAGAAGATATCATCCGTCAGTTCTTTATAGGTCTTGAAGAATTCTTTGTTCCAGATTGTCCCTTCCTTGGGCTCCAGAACGATGATGATCCGGTTCGATCCGAATAGCTGATTGCGGTACTCTTGAAATGTTTCCACATACTCATGTCCGACCGGCAATTGCTTGTCGAAACCCGCGGTCATACGCAACTGGAATGCAAAATACAGCCCCACAATTGTGGCTACGGCCAGCACAAGAAGAATGACCGAACGCAGGCCAAAAATTACATTCTCAAGAAACTTAATCATGGATACCTTCTCCCCCGATGTCATCAGCTTTGCCGATGACAATCTATACGATTTCCAGGTCTCGTCTGCCGGAGATACATCTGCATACGGAACATAGTGCAGATGCATCACCAGCCATTAAACAGCCGGATCTCGGAGGTACCTTAACGCTCGGACGGCCGGATCGACCGGTAACAGCCCTTTGTCGTCAGGAAATCGCCTCCCCCTTAAATGCTGCTCTCTTTTTGTTGCCGCCAGTCCCCACTGTCGACATCCGGAACAGTCATCTCCCTCATGTATTCAGCGATAGCATAATTTTGACGAATCTGTAACGGATCACGTGCAATTTCAACAACTTACAATTGTGAAATTAGCTAAGCTGAAAGGGCGCTTGGCGAATCTCCCTACAAAAGTGACGTATCCGTCATTTTTGTCTTGACGGACAATAGCCCTTGCCTATGTAATTGTAAGTAAGATGAGAGCGATCTTCCAATGCCCGGGGTACACCCCCCACCGGCACGAAGGCCGTTACAGTCATATCAGCGCCCGAAACGGCGCATGTTTCCACTAGGGACATTGGGAGAGAAGCCAGATGGCCGACGTTCGCCAGATTACAAAAGACGAAGCCTATGATGCCGTCGCACCGGATGATTTTCCTGCGATGATGAATGTGGACCGCTATAACGCGCGCTCCTCTGCCTTCGACAAGATCATCTCGGCCACCCATGACCATTTCTGGGATCCGCTGGACGCCAAATATATCGACTACTCAGAACCCTTCGACATTGAGAATGAGTATATCATTCCCGAAGAACTGGTGATGGAACTGCGCCTGCCCAGCTTCCAGAAGCTGACGGAAAAGCAGCGCGTGCGCTTCGCCAATGAAAGCGCCCGCTGGATGCTTTCCTCAATCCTGCACGGCGAACAGGGTGCGCTGAACCTCTCGTCCAGCCTTTGCCATGTGCTTCGTGATCCGGGTGCGCAGGAATATGCTGCCAACCAGACACGCGAAGAAGCCCGTCACGTGACCGGCTTTGCCAAATACATTCAGGCGCGTTGGGGCAAGCCGCTCCCTGTCGGCCAGACCCTGGGCGACCTGCTCACCGACATTGTCGGCGCACGCGAAGTTTACAAAAAGATCGTTGGCATGCAGATGCTGGTTGAAGGCCTCGCCATGGGTGCCTTCGCTACATTTTATGCCAAGGCGCGTGATCCGTTGCTCGTTAAGCTGATGCAGCTTGTGATGACGGACGAAGCTTTCCACCACAAGTTCGGCAAGATTTGGGCAGACCGTACGATCCCGAAACTGTCGGAAGAAGAGCAGAACATCATTGAAGACTGGGCGGCCCAGTGCTTCCAGACGCTGCTCTTTAACCTCGTGAATCCCGAGCAGAAGCAGATCCTCTACAAAGAGTTCGGCATTGAGTGGCAGCAGGTCACCAATGAAATGATTGAAGCCGTCACCGACGAAAAGCGTCGCGAGGACATGAAGGAAGCTACCAACATCTTCCGCGTTCTCATCAAAACGCTGCTGAAGGCTGGCATCATCACGGACCGCACGAAGGCTTTCTACCAGACCTATGTGGACATGGACGAGCTGAAGAACGAAGGCGACCGCATGGTCGGTGACGACATTGCCGAAGACGGCATCCGTTATCTCCAGAAGATCAATTTCGGTGCCAATGTGGATGCATTGAAGAACGTCAGCATCTCTGCTGCCGAGTAAGATAAGTTCCTCCTCCAAGACTCCAGTGCTTGAAAGGGCGGCCCATGATCGGGTCGCCCTTTTTTCATTCCTACTTCCGTTCGCTAATCGACCTGTCAATAGAAACTGGTTAGGCTCACGCCCCATGTTCGATATAGCCACGCTTCATGCCGTCTATAAGGAAGTCGCACCACTCAGTGCCGACCTGCCCATGCCTGACCGGTGGAAACTAGCAGGCGAAGGTCTGTGGGGACAGGTCTATGATCTTGGCGACGGCTCCATGCTCAAACTCGTACGACGGCAAGGTGGCCTGGGTAACGGCGAGGCTTTGCACCATCGCGAGGTGAGCGCACTTACGTTCCTGTCGGGAATGCGTTCAGCCTATATGCGCATACCGCAGTTTCTGGGTGGCGAGACTTTCAACAACCCCTATATCGGCTCAGCGCCTCCGATGGCTGGCTGGTTACGGATCGAGACCCTTTCGGGCACGCGACTGACTGTTGACCGCGCCCTGACCATGCCTGCGCAAACAAGGCAAATTCTCGGCGAACGTATTGGTGCGGCCATTGCAGACTTCAATAATGAGGCAACCAAGCTTGCTCTCGCCGCCGATATAAAACTTGCAGACACCATCACCCGCAGCCTCGCATTGGCGCGCGCGCAACTAGGCAGCCCCGAGTTGCACCGCGCCGCCGATCTGATTGGAGCCGCATGGGAAGTTGCACGTGCTCGCGGGCCACTTGTCTTCGTGCATGGTGATATAAATCTCGGCAATCTAGTCGATCATGGCGAGAAAGAGCCACTGGGGCTTGTCGATTTTGCCGAAAGCGGCTGGAGCCTTGCGGCAACCGAATTCAGACACTTCGAACCTTTAGGCGCACTGCGCGACGCTGCCTTCCGTGGCTTTGCCACGCGCGAGGGTGCGCCACCGGATTTGGGCGACTACTATCTTGCATCCGCTGCCAACGCCTTGATGACAATCGCCATTACCGGCAATGCCGGTCATCCGCGCGACCAGATGCGACGCTCGGGTCTTTTACGCCATTGCCTCCATGAAGCGGGACTTGAACTTTGAGCCCCGCACCGAAAATTCCAGAAGATGAACCGGAAGATAGTTTTCGTGCTTTTGACGGTCGCCAGTCACCCATTGCGGCAGCTGTCCAGCGAGGCTGCGCCAGACTACTCGGCATGATGAATTATGCGCCGGTAACCGAACTCACACTTGCCACAGGCCGCCGTGCCGACATGATCGCTCTTGGCCCCAAAGGCGAAATCATCATTATCGAGATCAAATCAAGCGTGGCCGATTATCAGGCCGACAGCAAATGGGAAGACTATCTGGAATTTTGCGACAGGTTCTTCTTCGCGGTTCCAGCCGAATTTCCTGCGGAACTCTTGCCTGAAGATGTTGGCTATATAATCGCCGACAAGTTCGGCGCTGAAATTCTGCGCGAAGGCGCACATGATCGAAAGCTTGCCCCAGCAAGACGTAAGGCGCTGACACAGCTCTTTGCACGCGTCGCCGCGCGGCGCGTCATGCGTTTTCTCGATCCGGAGTAAAGTTCAGCGCGGAGCGCGCTTTGCCAGAATACGCTGGAGTGTGCGGCGATGCATGTTAAGGCGGCGAGCCGTCTCTGAAACATTCCGGTCGCAAAGCTCATATACACGCTGGATATGTTCCCAACGTACCCTATCAGCGGACATCGGATTTTCCGGCGGATCGGCTTTGTCACCTTCCTTGGCCAGCAATGCCGCCTCGATAGCGTCGGCATCAGACGGCTTGGCCAAATAATCCACCGCACCAAGCTTCACGGCGGCCACTGCAGTTGCAATATTTCCGTAGCCGGTCAGAACCACGATCCGCGCTTCCGGTCGGCTCTCCTGAATGGAGGCGACAACATCCAGACCGTTACCGTCTTCCAGCCGAAGATCGACAACCGCAAATGCCGGTTTCTTGGCGCGCGCCAGATCCTTACCGTCTTTCACAGTATTCGCGACCGTCACCTCAAAGCCACGCGATTCCATGGCACGAGCCAGTCTGGTCAGAAAAGGTACGTCGTCATCGACCAGTAGCAGGGTCCTGTCCTCGGGAATAAAGGGGCGGGCGCCATCCTCAGCTTTATCGGTCATGTTCTGCACTTTGTTGCCTCATCAGATGGCGGGATTTTAGAACGAAAGGGCGGATAAGGCCAACATATTGAAATCCATTATGAATCTAGCCTTAAAGGATTGGGCAGGGCAAACTGTCACGCCTTTAGGGGAAAGGGTGAATCAGCCTCCACCGCCTCACGCGGCCAGGTGATCGTGACCTGTGCACCAGCCTTGCCATCCTGCCGGTTGGCCATTTCGACACGCGCCTTGGTGCGCTCCAGTAGTGTCTTGGCAATGAAGAAGCCAAGCCCCATGCCCTCATGCTCGCCATCTGGATCATCCATCCGTGCCTTCGTGCGCGGCCTCGTAGTGACATATGGCTCACCGAGTCTCTCGATGACATCGGGCGCGAAGCCCGGTCCGTCATCAATGATCGAAAGCATAATTTTGGTCGAGGTATAAACGACAATCAGCGCAACTTCGGATTTGGCAAAATCAGCTGCATTCTCGATGAAATTCCCTAGACCATAAAGAATTTCTGGCCGACGCCAAATTTCAGGTTCATTTGCTTCTGTTTCACCTGCGAGGATTGAAACATCGAAACGAACATCGAGGTCGCGATGCGGGGTGATAACCTCATCCAGCAGAACATGCAGCGGCAGGCGCGAATAAAGCGCATCTTCGCCTTTGGGTTCGCGCGACAAGCGACCTAGAATTTCTTTACATCGATCGGCCTGACTGGCCAGCAGATCAAGATCTTCTTTCATTTCTTCCGGTGAAAGCCCGCCACGCTGAAGCTCCTTTGCTACCAGCGCAATTGTGCCAAGCGGCGTCCCAAGCTCATGCGCGGCAGCAGCAGCCAACCCATCAAGTGCGGATAGGCGTTGTGCACGAGCCAACACAAATTGCGTGGCGGACAGGGCTGCCGACATGCGTTTGGATTCTTGCGAAATCCGCCAAGCATAGGCCGCAATAAAACCAAGCCCCAACGAAATGGCCACCCAATTGCCAGCCAGATAGAGATCGGGGACAACGAAACTCTCCTCCGGTGTCCATGGCAAAGGCATGTGGAAAAAGGCAAGAGATGTCACATAGATCAGTGACAGTGCTAGTAGCGCGATGGTGGATCGCAACGAGAGTGTGGTGGCAGAAATCGTCACCGGTGCCATGAAAAGCAGCGCGAACGGATTCTGAAGGCCCCCAGTGAGGAAGAGCAATACGGCAAGTTGCGCCAGATCAATTGCGAAATAGACCGCCGCCTGCCAATCCGGCAAACGCACATTGGTACGATAGCGCAAAGTCAGAAATATATTAAGAAATGCCGATGCCATGATGGCAAGCAGGCAAAAGCCCAGCGGTAGCGGAAAATTGAAAACCACATTGACCAGCAACACGGCGACAAGCTGACCCGCAATGGCAAGCCAGCGCAGCAGAACCAATGTCTGCAAACGCACACGACCGGAATCCACCTGTCCGAGTTGCAATTCGGGGCTCAAAATCCGGCGACGCACCCAGCGCATGCCGCCCACATCCTGGTCTTCCACAACGGCCATGGTCCGGCCTCCCTCGTCCTGCCCGTCTTGCGATATCGGGCATTGCATATATCAGGAGTGTAGCGCGGTTCGCGTGCAGACCGGATTATTGATTTCTATTGATTGGATGGCCAGCCTGTTAGAGGACGAGTCTCACCGATCGCCATGATCCAAACATCCTTTTCGGCAAAGCCCTGTTTGGCTCCGGCGGCACGAAACCGCTCCGGTGGCTCGAAAGGCGGTTCGATGGTTAGCAGCACAGTTCCCCAATGCATACCGACAATGCGGCGGGCCTTGAGATCAAGCCCCATCTGCACCGCCTCTTCTGGATTAGCGTGGCTGGCCTTCATCATCTGACGCGGCTCATAGGCTCCGATGCCTAGAAGCGCTGTATCAAAAGGCCCGTATTGTGCGCCGATTTCCTCAAAGACAGGGCCGTAGCCGGAATCACCGCCAAAAAAGAGATTGTGATCCGCACTGGTAATCTTGAAACCTGCCCAAAGCGTGCGATTGGTATCAAAGCCCGAGCGCCGTGACCAATGAACAACCGGAAGCGCCATGAAGGATACGCCGCCGATTTCATGCGTATCGTGCCAATCGAGTTCGATTACATTGGGAAACCCACGAGCGCGGAAGAAATCTCCAAGTTTCAAAGGCACGATCACCGTCATCTCGTCCTTATGTGTCAGACGCGACAGTGCACGCTCGTCGAGATGATCATAATGATTATGGCTCACCACCAGCACGTCGATACGCGGCAGTTCCGACATGGGGATACCGCATTTGACGAAACGCTTGGGGCCTAACCCTGCCGGTCCGGCATTGCTGGTGAGATAGGGGTCCGTGAGAACAGTGATGCCGCCAATACGGATCAGAAACGCCGCATGGCCAAGCCACGTCAGAAAATCTTCGGGCTCTGAGGCCTGTGTTTGCATGGCCCGCACCGCAAGATCGCGGGGCAACACATGACCTTGGGGAATATCGACCTTGCGACTTCCGCGCTTCAACATTTCGAAAAAGAAGGGGCCAGCATGACGCATCCGGCCTAGCGATCTTTTAGGGCTACCGCGCGGATTGCGGAATGTCCCATCATCCAGATGGTGCCATGGCTTGCCACCATCATCGTCCAGCACGGTGCCTGCTACTTCCCTATGATGGTCCTGCAGATCGTCGGCAGCATGTATGCCATGTGGCGCATCGGCTCCGACTATCTTTGCCCCCGCCTTATGCAAACGGGTTTTCAGACGATCCTTTTTTGTCGGATCGTCCATCACGGCTCTACTCGGTTTTTTCGGTGTGACCATTATCAACTAAATATAGGCAGTAGCACGGCCATCACAATGGGTAGCAGATTCCGAAGATCTGTGATTTCACGCTCCGGCATTGCGCAACAATTGTACTATATCGTCATAATGCCGCTCTTCAGCCAGATCCAGTACGGTCCGGCCTGTCAGGTCGGTATCATCGAGTGCCGCCCCGTGATCGACCAACATCTGGACAATCGTGGTACGCCGCGCGCGCACCGCAATAAAAATGGGCGTATCGCCGTGATCAGCTAGCAGATCGGGATCGGCACCACCATCCAGCAATATCTTGACCAATGATGCGCTGCCCGCTTGCGTGGCCGCGGCCAGCGCTGTCGATCCGTCACGCGCACGACGATTGGGGTTGGCACCGTTCTCCAGCAGGAATTTCACGACATTCGCATGGTTATATTTTGTGGCAACCGTGATTGCGGGAATATATTCGATACCGCCATCATCCGGCGGAATGCCGCGCATCAGCGCATTGCGAACACCATCCACATCGCCACTACGTGCCGCTTCAATCAGGTCATTATCTGGCAGGCGAACATCCTGTCCGGGGAAAATCTGGTCTGCCGCGCTGGCCGGAGCCAAAGTCAAAACCATCCCGCCTGCCAGAAATGCCGCGCCCAGCAGATAACGCAGCCGCCAACCCCGTGTCATTTGGTCACCCATAATTCAGTTCCGTTTCTCTATACTCAATACTCACAGACCTATCGTAGCGCCTACGGGCGCTGAACCAAATGCTCAAAGAAGCCTCCTGCCCCGAATGAGGCGTAATAACCGGTCCTGAACGGCCCGACATATGGCGAGGACGATAATGACACGTATGAGACCCCTGATTGCCGTCGCAGCACTCATTCTGGCCACAGTGGCTGCCTTTTTTCTTTGGCGTGCCGGTGATGCCACCAATGTGCGGGGTGCGGTCGGTGAAGCCGGATCAAGTCAGGGTACCGGCACTCCCACAATCGGCGGTGACTTTACGCTCACCGACCAGGATGGGCGCCGCGTCACACAGGCCGACTTCCAGGGCAAATATATGCTCATCTATTTCGGCTTCACATTTTGCCCTGATGTCTGCCCAACCGAACTTCAAGTCATGAGTGCCGCCTTACAGGCTTTGGGCACAGACGCTGAGAAGGTCCAACCGATCCTGATCACAATCGATCCCGAACGCGATACGCCGGACGTTCTGGCCACCTATGTCAAACAATTCGATCCGCGCCTGATCGGTCTTACAGGCTCTGCCGACGAGATTGCCGCGGTCGCCAAGGCCTATCGGGTCTATTACGAGAAGGTGAAGGACGACGAGAGCAGCGCCGACTACACGATGGACCACTCTTCCGTGGTCTATCTGATGGGACCAGATGGGAAATTTCTGGCCTTTTTTCCGCCTGCAACTGATCCCGAAGCCATGGCCGAGAAAATCAAGGGCCTGATGTAGGGTCTGGACATCCCGTGTCGGTCCGACCTTGACGGTCGGGCCGCCCGCTACTAGGTTTGGCTCATGGATCAGAAAGCCACATCCCTTGTGCTTAAAGGCAAGCTCCTTACGGAGCTAGGGCTACCTTGCGCCTAAGCGCAGACCGTTGATCCTACACCACCCTCTCATCGTTCCTGTTGCATCGCCCCGCACCGCCCCATTCTTTTTTTTGGCGGGGCACGAAATGACGTTAAAATGACCTTGGAATGCACACATACCCTGTCTTTCCCGCTCTCCTGCCAGCAGGTCAGCGCGCGACTTAAACCCGGCTACCGGACCTTGCGCCCGTGGCAGTCCGGAGCCTGCATGTTTGAGACAGACGTCTCCGCCACATAACCGCATTTCAGGAGACACATTCCATGTTGAAAAACCCCTCTACCAAATACCGCGCCTTTCCACCCATTGATCTGCCGGACCGACAATGGCCTAATAAAGTCCTCACCCAGCCACCCATCTGGATGAGCACAGATCTGCGCGACGGCAATCAATCGCTGTTTGAACCGATGAATGCCGACCGCAAGCTGCGCATGTGGGATTTGCTGGTCAAGATTGGCTTCAAGGAAATTGAGGCAGGTTTTCCCTCTGCCTCGCAAACCGATTTCGACTTCATCCGCAAGTTGATCGAAGAAAACCGCATACCGGACGATGTAAAGCTCGAAGTGCTGACACAGGCGCGCGCCGAATTGATTGAGCGCACGATGGAAAGCCTCGTCGGTGCCAAGAATGCAATTGTGCATCTCTATAATGCGACCGCGCCCAATTTTCGCGACACAGTGTTCGGCCTTGGCAAACAAGGCGTCAAGAATATTGCCACTGAGAATGCCCGACTGATCAAGGAAATCGCGGCCCGTCAACCGAAGACAAACTGGACCTTCCAGTACAGCCCGGAAGTCTTTTCCGGCACGGAGCTGGAGTTTGCCAAAGAGGTTGTCGATGCGGTGAGCGAAATCTGGGACGCACGACCCGACAACAAGATGATCGTCAATCTGCCGGCGACGGTCGAAATGGCGACGCCCAATGTCTATGCAGACCAGATCGAGTGGATGCATCGCAACCTCAAGCGCCGCGACGGGCTGATCATTTCACTGCACCCACATAATGACCGCGGCACAGCGGTGGCGGCTGCCGAACTGGGCTTCATGGCCGGTGCGGACCGTATCGAAGGCTGTTTACTGTCCAATGGCGAGCGCACGGGCAATGTCGATCTGGTGACGCTGGCGCTCAACCTCTATTCACAGGGTGTCGATCCGGGGCTGGATTTCTCGGAGATCAACGAGATGGCGCGCACGGTCGAGTATTGCACGCAACTCCCCACACATCCCCGCCACCCTTATGTGGGTGATCTGGTCTTCACAGCCTTTTCCGGCTCGCATCAGGATGCGATTAAAAAGGGGCTGGCTGCACGCGAGAAGCGGGAATACTGGGATGTGCCTTATCTGCCCATCGATCCGGCAGATGTAGGCCGCACCTATGAATCCATCATCCGCGTGAACAGCCAGTCGGGCAAAGGCGGCATTTCCTATCTGCTGGAAGCCGAGTACGGCCTCTCCCTGCCACGCCGCTTGCAGGTGGAGTTTTCCTCCGCCGTCCAGAAGGTAACGGATGATACCGGCAAGGAAGTGACCGCAGGTGATATCTGGGACCTTTTCAATGAAGAGTATCTGAAAGTCACCCAGCCGCTGGAGTATGTCAGTCACACGTTGTTTGACGACGAAGGAAAGCAAGGCGTGAAACTCCGCATACGTCGCTTTGGCAAGGAGTTTGAGGTCTCCGGTGTTGGCAATGGGCCGATAGATGCCTTCATGAAGGCGCTCGACCTACCAGTACAGGTTCGTCATTATGACGAGCATTCGCTGGGTTCGGGCGCGGATGCCCGCGCCGTCGCCTTTGTGGAAGTCGCGGAATCCGGCCAGCCCGGAGATGTCTATGGCGTTGGGATCGACCCCAATATCATCACAGCCTCCTTCAAAGCCGTGGTGAGCGCCACAAACCGCGCCGCCCGCCGCCATAGTGAGGCGGAACAGAAAGCCTTGTTTGGCGGGGCTTGATCGTCTTTGCCCAATAATTGATCAGGCCGGAGTGGGTAACACTCCGGCCTTTTTTGTCGTCCCCACCTACCCCGCGAAGTGCCAGAATTTTTATCGCGGGCGCAATATGGCCTTCTTGGAAAGATCAGATTCATGTCATGCTAATGGCGATTCGGATGTGGCAGGATGCGCTTTGATGGATGCTGCGCTCACCGGTCCGGTCGGCAAATGCCTCTCGCGCACATGCCGCTTGTTCTATCTAAAATCGGTGAAATGCAGGTCTTTTTTAGTCCAGAGAGTTCGCCACCACATGCGCCCACATTCGAAGCCCGCTTCCTTGCATATTGATTATCTGGATATAGGCGGTCGCAAGGTGCCCGTGACAGCGCTGCATAATCCGCGTGCGCGACGTATCATTGTTCGGGTCGATCTCGCTGCTGGTTCAGTGCAGGTCACCTCTCCTACCAAACGCGGTATGGCCAAAGCACTTGCCTTCGCACAGGAGCAACGGCAATGGATTGCCGACCGGCTGGAACATGTGCCTGCGCCTGTGCCTTTCAAGAGCGGTACACGCCTCCCCTATCGGGGGCGAGAGCATCTGCTACGCCACATTGCACGCCATCGAGCCCACGAAACAGGTCGTGGACCTGTCTGGCGGCGCTCCGGTTCGGAAACCTTCGGCCTTCCTGAAATTTGCGTCACAGGTGACATAGACTTCATGCAGCGCCGTGTCACCGACTGGCTAAAAACCCAAGCCCGCGAAGAACTAACCGCAAGGGTCCTTTTTCACGCCGAAGCTTTCGATGTACGCCCTGCCCGCATCACCTTGCGCGACCAAACCAGCCGCTGGGGATCTTGCTCCTCCTCGCGGGCCCTTTCCTTTTCGTGGCGCCTGATCATGGCGCCCCCCCATGTGCTCGATTATGTCGCCGCACATGAAGTCGCGCATTTGCGGCACATGAACCACGGAGCCCGGTTCTGGTCTTTGGTGGAAGATGCCATACCCAATTATGAGAAATCGAAACTCTGGTTAGAGATCAATGGTCCGGGGCTGCATCGCTATGGCGCAGACCCGTTCGGGCTCACCGACTGAGAGTAACCAACACGCAGCACTACCGGCCGGGATTATGTCCTGGACGTATGGCCGGTGAACTGCGGTCATTTTCATAGCGCGGCTCGGACGCGCCGAACAGGCGCTCAAAAAAGCCCGGCTCTTCCCATTGTCGCTTGCGCTCGGGGTCAGCAAATGCATCGTCGGCTGTCAGCTCTGTCGAAGTGCCATAATTGTCCGGCAATTCTTTATAACTGTTATCGGGATATTGCCCCGGTAATCCAGCCACTATCAGATTGCTCTGTGTACGCTCCATAAAATCGTGCCAGATCTGTGCTGGCAAACCGCCGCCGGTGACTTTTTTCATCGGCGCACGATTGTCATTTCCAACCCAGACACCGACGACCAGATCGGCGCTATAACCGACAAACCATGCATCCCGGAAATCCTGACTGGTGCCTGTCTTACCTGCCGTTTCGCGACCGATCAGCGCCGCCTTGCGGCCCGTGCCTTCTTTCATCACGGCTTTCAGCATGTGATTCATTTCGCCCATGATTGGGTCGCTCATCACACGACCAAGACCCGAACCCTGTCGGCGATACACTTCTTCGCCGCTGCGTGTGTGCACTTCTTCGATCCCGTGTGGCAGAACTCCGAAGCCACCATTGGCAAAGGCGGCATAGGCACCTGTCAATTCTAGCAGATTAACGTCACATGTACCGAGCGCAAGCGAGAGATTGGCGGGCAGGTTCTGCTGTATGCCGAGGCGTTGCGCGGTGCGCACCACATTGCGAATACCCACTTCCTGCGCCACCTGTACGGCAATCGTATTGATACTGTCAGCCAGCGCATCGGTCAGTGTCATCGAACCCTTGAAGCGGTCGGTATAGTTGGAGGGTGACCAGGTGCCATAGGTCACCAGCCTGTCAACGCGCACTGTATCCGGCGTCAGACCGTTTTCCATGGCCGTCAAATAGACGAAGGGCTTGAAGGCAGAGCCAGGCTGACGCAATGCCTGCACGGCGCGGTTGAATTGGCTCTGTGCATAAGAGCGACCGCCCACCATGGCGCGCACTGCACCATCAGGTGTCATCGCGACAAGTGCGGCTTGCGATACGTTGGTGTCTTTGCCTTCCTGCTTCAGCCATTGCGCCACCACTTCTTCTGCCGCGCGCTGCATGGCCGGATCGATTGTTGTGCGCACGATAAGGTCAGACTTCATCTCGCCTGTATAGGCAGGCAGCACATCAGCAACCCAATCCACAAAGTAATTGATCGAACCCGATGCGGAATAGCCTTCCAGCGATGCCGGATAAGCCAGCGCATATTGCTCATCCTCGCGCGTGATGAACCCTTCACGTTCCATATTGGCGAGCACAATGGCAGCGCGCTGTCGGGCACGTTCGATACTGTTGGTTGGTGAGTAGTGCGAAGGTGCTTTCAGCAGACCGGCCAACATCGCCGCTTCGGGTAATGTCAATTCGCGCGCCGATTTCTTAAAGAAGCGTTCCGACGCCCCTTCAATGCCATAGGCGCCCCCACCAAAATAGACACGATTAAGATAGAGCGTCAGAATCTGATCTTTGGAATATCTTGCCTCAAGCCAGATCGCGAGCAGCATCTCCTGAATCTTGCGGTTCAGCGTGCGCTCGGCTGTGAGAAATACGTTCTTTGCTAATTGCTGCGTGATGGTCGAGCCACCTTGCACGATATAACCGGCGCGATAGTTCTGCCAGGCCGCGCGCGCCAACCCGATCGGGTCCACACCAAAATGCCAGTAGTAGCGCTGATCCTCCGTCGCGATCACGGCTTGCGTCACATAACTTGGCAAGTCAGATGCCATGACCATTCCGCCGCGCATATCGCCGCGATGGCTCAGTGTCTGGCCATCATCTGCCAGAATGGACATGGAAGGCGCATGGTCCGTGCTCCACAGACCAGATGTATCGGGCAATTGCATCGCATAATAGAAAAGCATCCCGCCGATGCCGATCGCGAACCAAAGGCAAACCACAGTTCCCCAATAGACCATTCCGCGCAGCATGCTTCGGGTCCGGCCTGAACGCGGACGCGGGGCTGGTTGCCGACGTCGGCCAGCATGTCCGCTCCCTCCGCCCCTATTACCTCCACCCTTATTTCCACCTCCAGCGCCGCCGCGTTTGGCACCGCTTCGCGCAGGCTTACCAGCTTTGCTCTGATCCAATTTCAGCTCGATGCGCTTGTTGCGCGTTCGACCATTATTGCCCTGCCCGCGCTTGCCACCTGCCGCAGCTTTCTGACTGTTGCGATCCAACTCGTCATCTTCCTCATAGGAAGACAAAGGTGGTACCGAACGTGTTGCAGCGTCCGCCCGCAGGATCATGCCCTTGGTTGTTTTCTTCTGACTTTTAGATTTCTGATTTTTAGCCGGACCCGCCGCACGCTTACGTCCGCCCACCCGCGCAAACCAGGATCGCGGCATCTCGTCGGATGGGCGTATATTTGGCGGCGAGGCTTCGCCTTCATCGTCGAAGCTGTTCACCCCAACGCCCATGCGCACCGGACCAAGACCATTGAGCCGCCGCGTCATCCAGTCGCTATCGGTACTTTCCGATCCACGTCTGCCGCGATCACGCCTGTCTCTGGGGGATGCCATGGGGTATTACGCCAATTCTGACGAGGTTCAAGTTTGTCGGATAGTGTATAAAATACGTTTATATTACAATAGGTTATATGGAAGTTACCGATTGCAACCCTGCGTGATTCTGCCCATCTGTCCGCTAAATGCACGCTAGCGAGACATAGTTAACAAAGTTTAAAAACCTCGTCCCGGAACGCTGCGACGCCTCGAAGCGACATGGCTTCAGAAAACCCTGCCCGCAAATAGAAGGGAAGGCTACGAGGCCCTCCCTTCTTTCTTGCGCCTTAGGCGTTCAAGCTCATGGTTGACGCATTCGAGCGCACTGAATTGACGTAGCTCGACGTCATCTGTTGCAAGAGGCTAGAAAGCTGTTTGGAAAAGTCAGCACTAGCATCTTTCTCCTGATCATCGCCCGACGAGATTTGACCGAGAATTTCGGCAAGGCTTGTTGCCTCATCCGTGTCTTTTGTCTCCGAAGCCGATGCCAACAATTCAGCTATCGAACTTCCTGTGTCAGATGTGCCTGACATTTCCGGTCGCCCTCCACCGGGGGGTGGCGGACGATGGCTTTCGCCAAAGCTCGACAATTCGTCCTCGGTCACTTCGCCATCACTATCGGTATCCATCTCCCCGAAGATTTCAGCAGCCTTGTCGGCGGAAGCGTCTTTGGGTCCGGCGGCGGCGAACTCGTCAAGGCTCATCGTGCCACTGCCGTCTTCATCGGCATTGCTCAAGAGATCGGCCATCGGATTTCCGCCCCCGTTTCCTTCCTGCATCGACAGAAGAGACGATCTTGTCTCGGTGCTCATCTTGCTGAAGAAGGAACCAAGTTCGCTTTCGCTGGCTTTGCCATCACCGTCCTCATCAATCGATTTGAAGAGCTTTTCTTTACGAGCCTGATCGGCAGCATTGGCCTCACTGGAATTTTTTGCCGGGCCCGCGGAAGAAAATTCCTCCAGTGAAAGCGATCCGTCTTTATCGCTATCCGCCTTTTGAAGCAGGGATTGTTGCAGCTGCTGCATAGCAGATGCGCCTGAATAGCTACTTATTTGCATCTTTGACCTCTTTTCAGAAAAGACCGGCGCAATTTTTTGCGACGGAGTTTCGGCGCTGAGCCGTAAACCAAGAGGGCAAGGTGCAAACACCGCGCAGGGGTGTTTCAAACGTGCGTTCAAAAAAGCTGGGGTTAAGTGGTGAAGCAGGGGCAGAATACAAAGCAGCGATTGCTGGAGGCGGCGCGTGGACTTTTTGCTGAGCGCGGCTATCACAACGCAACTGTTCGCGATATCGCGCTTAGGGCGCATACCAATCTTGCTTCGATCAATTACTACTTCCGCAGCAAAGATGATCTCTATCGCGAAGTGATACGCAGCACGTTCCAATCGCTCTTTGACACATCAGACAAGATCACAGCCGATGTCGCCATCACCGGCGACAATCCGCAAGACAGATTACGCGCTTTTGTGCGCCATCTCGTCGGGGCCGGATATAACACTGCAGAACTTGAGGAAAACCGTCGCCTCATGGCATGGGAGATGCTCTCACCAACAGGCGCAATTGAGGCAGCTGAGGATTGGGAAATCGGACAGCATCTAGAGCTTGCCCTGAACGTTGTCCGCCCTTTACTCGCGCAGAACGTCCCTGAAGAAGAAGCCCGCACGGCAGCCTTATGGCTCATCGGTCAGTGTCTTGTGTTCCGCAAATTTGCACATCGCAAAGACGAACAGATCACGCTTGATGACCCGTCTCTCTTGAGCGATCCCCAAACTAATGAGAACCACCTTATCGATCTAATTGTCGCCCGCGCCATGGGCGGGCTTTGCGTCTGAGAACCGCTCAACGCCTTTGACGAAACTCTAAATGTCGAGATTGCCAACGCTGAGCGCATTGTCTCTGATGAAATCGCGGCGAGGCTCCACCACATCACCCATCAACTTAACAAAGAGATCGTCAGCCTCATCGAGCTCGCGCACTTTCACTTGCAACAGCGAACGCACTTCACGGTCGAGCGTTGTTTCCCAGAGTTGCTCAGGATTCATCTCGCCCAGTCCCTTATAGCGCTGCATGGCAACACCCTTGGAACCGGCGGCAAACACCGCGTCAAGCAATTGCGAAGGCGAGCGGATTTCGTGGATATCATCCTTGCGCCGCAGTGTCGCTGCAAGGCGATAAATTTCGCGCAAGTGTTCGGATTGCGCATCAAGTCGGCGGGCATCGGCACTGTCGATCAGCGGTGCATCAATGCTGACTTCCTCGCGCACACCGCGCAGATCGCGCTCGAATGTCAATCCACCTTCCGGTGTCAAAGCTCCGGCCCAACCGCGTTCGGTTTCATCCGACAGCATATCGAGACGCTGCGCGATGCGTGTCACGGCTTCCTTGGCCTGTTCTTCCTCGGCCAAAGCGCGGGGCGACAGCGCATGGGCGATAGCTGCCTGTTCGATCACAAAATGCGGATATTTAGGTGGCAGGCCACGCAGGATCGAACGAATACCGCGCGCCTTCTCCACAATTTCGCGCAAGTCCTGACCTGATCGCTGTGTGCCGTCATGCAGCGTCAGCACCATGTCCTCAAGGCCGGTCGCGACCAGATAATCTTCCAGTGCGCGTTCGTCTTTCAGATAGGTCTCCGACGATCCGCGCCGCACCTTGTAGAGCGGCGGCTGGGCGATATAAAGATGTCCGCGCTCGATGATCTCCGGCATCTGACGATAGAAAAACGTGAGAAGCAATGTACGGATATGCGCGCCGTCCACGTCGGCGTCGGTCATGATGATGATCTTGTGATAACGTAACTTATCCACGTTGAAATCATCGCGGCCAATGCCAGTGCCAAGTGCCGTGATCAGCGTCCCGATTTCGTTTGACGAGAGCATCTTGTCAAAACGCGCACGCTCCACGTTGAGAATTTTACCTCGCAGCGGCAACACAGCCTGGTTGGAGCGGTCACGCGCCTGTTTGGCAGAGCCCCCGGCGCTATCGCCCTCGACGATGAAGATTTCGGATTTCGAAGGGTCGCGTTCCTGACAATCGGCAAGCTTGCCGGGCAGGCTTGAAATATCCAGTGCACCTTTACGGCGTGTGAGCTCACGTGCCTTGCGCGCGGCCTCGCGGGCAGCTGCCGCTTCCACGACTTTGCCCACCACGATCTTTGCGTCAGAGGGATGCTCTTCAAACCATGTCGTCAGCGTTTCATTGACAAGGCTTTCCACCACCGGGCGCACTTCGGAAGAGACCAGCTTGTCTTTTGTCTGAGACGAGAATTTAGGGTCCGGCACTTTGACTGAAAGAACACAAGACAGACCTTCGCGAGCGTCATCACCCGTCAGCGTCACCTTTTCGCGTTTAGCGATACCCGTATCACTAGCGTAGTTATTTACCACGCGCGTCAGCGCCGCGCGGAAGCCCGCCAGGTGGGTGCCCCCATCGCGCTGGGGAATATTGTTTGTGAAGCACAACATATTTTCGTGGTAGCTGTCGTTCCACCATGTCGCGAGTTCAACTGTGATGCCGTCACGCTCGGCTTTCAGATAGATCGGCGCAGAGATCAATGGAGATTTGGCGCGATCGAGAAAGCACACAAATTCGGACAGACCACCCTCATACATCATGTTGACGGTTTTGGGTTCCACGCCACGCACATCGGTCAGCGCGATCCGCGCACCGGAATTAAGGAAAGCCAGTTCACGCAACCGGTGCTCCAACGTGCCAAAATCGAAATCTGTCTTGGTGAAAGTTTCAGCCGATGGATGGAAGGTGATTTCTGTGCCTGTGCGGGGACGACCTTTCTCGTCTTCGCCAGCGGGTCCAGCAATGGCCAACGAGCCTACGGGCACGCCGTGCTCAAAGCGCATCTTGTGTTCATTGCCGTTGCGCCAGATGCGCATTTCCAGCCAATCCGACAATGCGTTCACCACGGACACGCCCACCCCATGCAGACCACCCGACACCTTGTAGGAGTTCTGGTCGAACTTACCGCCCGCATGAAGCTGGGTCATGATGACCTCGGCTGCTGACACGCCTTCACCCTTATGGATGTCGGTGGGGATGCCGCGTCCATTATCATTCACCGTGACAGAACCGTCCGGGTTCAGTCGTACATTCACGATGTCAGCGTGACCTGCCAATGCTTCATCGATTGCATTGTCCACGACTTCATAGACCATGTGATGCAGGCCCGACCCGTCGTCGGTATCACCGATATACATGCCGGGGCGTTTGCGCACAGCATCGAGGCCCTTGAGCACCTTGATGGAATCTGCGCCGTAGTCTTCCGGTTGATCGGACATAGTCGGGTCTTCCTGATTGGTCGCCATTTCTTAGCAAGTCCGTCACGGCTGGCACTGCACCAGCCGTGACGTTCGAAATTATTTCATCTCGTCGGATGAGCTGATGATTTTTCCGGCCACACCATAGTCAATGGCTTCCTGAGCATTCATCCAATGATCGCGATTGGTATCGGCCACGATCTTCTCGTAGGTCTGGCCTGTCGCATCGGCAAATATGCGATTGAGGCGTTCGCGCATCTTCAGCACTTCTTTGGCCTGAATATCGATCTCGCTCGCCGAGCCGCCGACGCCGCCACGCGGTTCATGCAGCAGGAAGCGTGTATTGGGCAGGCAGTAGCGATCTTCCTTTGCCGCCGTCACGTAAATCAGCGCACCGGCTGATGCCACCCAACCCGTGCCGAGCACGCGGATACGCGGCTTCACGAATTTGGCAACGTCATGGATCATATCGCCGCTTTCGACATGACCGCCGGGCGAGGAAATCACCAGCGTGATCGGATCATCATTTTCCGCCGCCATGGCCAACAGGCGCTCAGTGACACCACGCGCCAGCTTGTCGTTGACTTCGCCAGTAATGAGGATCGTGCGCGATTTAAAAAGGCTCGATTCAACCATCGGATTGTAATCGATCTTCGGCAGGTTCAATTCTTCTTTTTCCAGACGCATCCTGTTGTCCTTATCCGGCTTGTTGCACCGCGCCTTGCGCGATGTGAAATGTCTGAGCGCGCGCGCCCATTCCATCAAATAACGCAGGCTCGGTGCCTGTCATAAAAGCCTGAAGCCTCAGGCCGAGTATTTCGTCAAACAGCGCATGGCGACGTTCTTCGTCGAGGTGCGCCGCAATTTCGTCGAGCAGTAGCAGAGGCGGGCGGCCAGCACCGGCCAGCAACCTTGCATTGGCTAACATTAATCCGATCAGCAAAGCTTTCTGCTCGCCTGTCGAACAGGCCCGCGCCTCACGGTCCTTAGACACATGACGCACCAAAAGATCGATCCTATGCGGTCCCTCCAGGGTCCGGCCCGCGCCCGCATCGCGCCCGCGTGTATTGCCAAGTTTCTTGCGGAAACCTTCTTCCACGTCGACAGCGGCTATCTGATGCAGCGCGACTTCAAGCTCACCATCTATGGCGATATCGGCGCGCGGAAAATGCGTATCGCTTTCCGTTTCAATCGCCCCGCGCATCCGCGCCAGTGTCTCGTTGCGCGCGGCGGCCACCGCCACGCCATGCATCGCCATCTGGTCTTCCAGCGCATCAAGCCAGCTTGCGTCGGGGTTTTCATCCGCCAACAGCCTGTTACGTTCGCGCATCGCGCGTTCATAGGCATTGACGCGAGTGCCATGGGCAGGATCGAACCCCATAACCAGACGATCAAAAAACTTTCGGCGTTCACTTGCCCCTTCGACAAATAACCGGTCCATCGCAGGTGTCAGCCAGACCACACGGGCATATTGAGCGAGCACACCGGCGCTTGATGCCTGCTCCCCGTCAATACGCACTGCTCGTGTCCGTGCCTTGCTGTTGTCGCCAGCCTCAAGCCCGGTGCCGATCCGCGTGGCTCCGTATTCGTTTTCCAACGTGGCTGCCACAGCCCAGCCGCCCGTCCCTTTGTCGCGAGCGATTTCGGCAAAGGGCACACCGCGCATACCGCGCCCGGGCGACAGCAACGAAATGGCTTCCAGCAGATTTGTCTTGCCCGCGCCATTATCGCCGACCAGCACAACAGGACGCCCATCCAGCAGAAGTTCGGCACGTTCGTAGGAACGGAAATCTGTCACAACAAGGCGCAACAAGTTTAGCGCAGGACGCGAAACAGCCATACCTTTCAGCGGAGAGGCAAAACTGCCTTCCACTGGAACATCTTCCATTGCCAGTAGCTCACCGGAACGGGCCAATTGGTTGCGCCTTTATCCTGATCCGCGCCCTATACCCGCATGGGCATGAGCACATAGATCGCCTTGTCGTCATCGGCATCGCGCACCAAAGTGGGCGAGCCGCTGTCGGCCAGAGCGAATGTCGCCTCCGCGCCATCAAGCTGGCCGGTAATGTCGAGCAGATAACGAGCATTGAACCCGATCTCGATCGGCGTTGAACTGTAAGAAACAGAAAGCTCTTCGGTGGCGCTACCGCTATCTGGATTAGTCACCGACAAGGTCAGACGACCTTCTTCAAGATTGAGCTTCACCGCACGGGATTTTTCCGTCGAGATGGTCGAGACGCGATCAACCGCTTCGGCAAAACGCTTGCCATCCACCTGCATGATCTTGTCATTGCCTTCGGGGATCACGCGGCCATAGTCAGGGAAGGTGCCATCGATCAGCTTGGACGTCAGAACCACACCGCCAAATTCGAAACGGATTTTGGTATCGGAAACACCCACCGAGATTGAGCCTGCATCACCTTCCAGAAGCTTCTGGAGCTCGACCACTGTCTTGCGCGGCACGATGACACCGGGCATGCCCGACGCACCTTCCGGCAGATCGTGATCGACCTGTGCCAGACGATGACCGTCGGTTGCGACAGCACGCAGAGCCGTCACCTTGCCGTTCTCGACGGCATGTAGATAGATACCGTTGAGATAGTAGCGGGTTTCTTCCGTCGAGATCGCAAAGCGCGTCTTGTCGATCAGACGGCGCATGGCTTCGGCAGGCAGATCGAAATGATGCGGCAACTGACCGGCTGCCATCGCGGGAAAATCTTCCTGCGGCAGCGCCTGCAAGGCAAAGCGCGAGCGGCCTGCGGTCAACTGCAGGCGGTTCTCGTCCGCACCGGTCGAAAGCTCCACCTGAGCGCCATCGGGTAGCTTGCGCACAATGTCATAAAGCGTGTGAGCCGATGCGGTGGTGCCGCCCGGTTGCGCGACATCGGCGTCGATTGCCTCCACCACCTCGATATCAAGATCAGTAGCCGTCAGGCTCAACTGACCATCGGCGGCACGGATCAACACATTGGAGAGGATCGGAATGGTGTTGCGGCGTTCAACGACTGATTGCACGTGATTGAGAGACTTGAGGAGTGCGCCCCGTTCGATCGTGATCTTCATGCTCTCTCTTCAGTCCCCCGTTTGGACGTTCTGGTCCGGCGCTTGTTTGGCCGAGACGCGAAGCTGGTCCTGCGATTGTCAGGTACAGGCGGATGCCTGCCGGTTGGTATGCCCATATTCCAGATGGAGGCCTGACGGTTTGGTCGGGGTCTGTCGGCATACCTCGCCGCTATTCAGCCACCCGATCTCCGCAGACCCTGCCGAAATATGAGGGTCGGAAATGTCGCTGGAAGAGGCCACCGGATCGTGCCGTCGGACCCCTGCCGGAGACCACCGGACAAGCGCCGGTTTTCCGCAGAAAATCTTGCGCCCGAGTATAGCAGAACATCTGCGCGATGCACGTATTTCAGCATCACGGGAGGCAGGGATTTTTAGCTGTAACGGCCTGATTCATCACGGTTTTTTAAGAGGAATCAGAGGCCGGTCACTCCTGCGGGGCATCCGACCCCGCCACAGGCAGCCAAAGGGGGCAAACCACCCCACGAAAGCCGTTTATAGAGGGCTGGAGCCGCCCTCCAGCATCCGCTTGAGCAGATCGACATCCTCGTCCATACCGCTATCGGCCTGACGCAGTTCGTCGATCTTACGCACGGCGTGAATGACCGTCGTGTGGTCGCGACCACCGAATTTGCGGCCAATTTCGGGCAACGAGCGTGTGGTGAGCTGCTTGGAGAGCCACATAGCCACCTGACGCGGTCGCGCCACCGCACGGGCACGACGTGCCGAGAGCATATCGGCCAGACGCACGTTGTAATATTCGGCGACGCGGCGCTGGATTTCCTCAATCGTCACCTTGCGGTCATTACACCGCAGAAGGTCACGCAGCACGTCCTGGCTCATCTCCAGCGTGATAGGACGCCCCACCAGCGAAGCATAGGCCACAACGCGCTTCAGGGCGCCTTCCAGCTCGCGCACGTTAGAGACAATGCGATGGGCCAAAAACTCGAGCACACCGGCTGGCATCTGGATCGGTCCGTTGCGACCCAGCATCTCTTCACATTTAGCCTGGAGAATGCCGAGGCGTAGCTCGTAATCGGTGGGATGAATATCGGCAGCAAGACCCCAGCCGAGACGCGAGCGGATACGCTCTTCGATACCTTCAAGATCGGAAGGCGAGCGGTCCGCCGAGATGATCACCTGTCGGTTATGATCGATCAGCGCGTTGAAAGTATGGAAGAATTCCTCTTGAGTGGATTCCTTGCCGGAGATGAACTGCACATCATCAATCATCAGCACATCCACCGTGCGGAACTGCTGCTTGAAAGCCATCGTATCCTTGAAGCGCAGCGCACGGACGAATTGATACATGAATTTTTCAGCCGAGAGATAGAGCACTTTACGCTCCGGCTGACGGCGACGGATTTCCCATGCAATCGCATGCATGAGATGTGTCTTGCCAAGCCCCACACCGCCATAAAGAAACAACGGATTGAAGGTCACGTCGGTGGCCTCGGCAACACGGCGGGCAGCCGCATGCGCCAGCTCGTTCGATTTGCCGACAACAAAATTCTCGAATGTCAGACGCGGATCGAGGGGCGCTCCAACACCAGCATCTTCCAGTCCTGCAGGCACCGCTTCTTTCGACGCGGCGGCAATAGGCACGGAAACATGGCGCATCTGTTCGCTACGCACTTGCGGCGCGACACGCGGGGACGGCATCGGCGCACGCACAGCATCACCACGCAATGCAGCAGCAGAAGCGGACGCGGATTTGGCGGCAGCGTTCTGCACACCTTGCGAGACTTGCGCCTGTACAAGAATCTCAACGCGGTTCAGCGCGGCATCTTCCTCGTGCCACAAGGTTGTCAGGCGCTCGACATAATGCGACTGCAACCAATTACGGATAAAGCGTGTGGGAACTGCCAGAATGACACGACCATCACCAAGACCGATCAGTTCGATCTGCTTGAACCAGCTATTGAATGTGGCTTCGCCAAGCTCGGCCAAAAGACGTGCGCGCACACGCTGCCACTGAACAGTCAGACCCGGAACTGCAGGCACCGCATCATCAGATGTCGCGCGCGTTGTCGCGCGGCTAGGCATGTCGCCTGCGTTCAGGTTGGAAGACGCCAAGTCGGAAACCCTTGTCTCAGGTGCTGCACGATCTGCAGCTGATGAAATTTCACCGCGACCCGAAAGCATCTCTGCACCCGCACGGTATGTAGCAGGTTTTGCAACCGAACCCGTCTTGTTCTCGTTCACGATCTCTGACCCCTTCATAGACCCCGGACCCCACACCGGATTTCGGACTGACGCAGCCGCATGATGCGACAGCCCTTGCCCCTTTAGTGCCCCTCCGGACCGCTGTGCATAATTTCTGCATCACGGCCCACACTAAAAACACGCATACTCGAAAACATTGCACGCAGGACATATATCCCCACGCGCAAACTCGAAAATCTTATCCCTGAACCCAAGGCAAGCCTGACGCCTTCCAGCCGTTACGCTGGCCGCGGTGGCGCGCCTCATCAAGATCGCCTTCAAAACCGCCGGCAATATTATAGGCCGCATTAAAACCCTGCGCGCTCAGCGCGACAGCAGCCGCACGGCTGCGCGCGCCGGAACGGCACAGAAACAGGACCGGCGCATTCTTGGCCGCATCACCAAAGGCGTCTGACAACGCCGCGCTCACCTGCGTCGCGAATTCCGCATTGACACCCATGGTCGGAAAACTCTGCCATTCAACAAGCAACGGCTCTTTGCCGACAGGGGCCAAATCGGCCACGCCGACGAAGCTCCACTCCGCACGGGTGCGTACATCGACCAGCATTGCATTCGGGTTCTCACTGAGCACGCGCCAAGCTTCCTGAACGGAAACATCTCCAGCGTAATCCACGGGTCGCGGTCCTAATGTCTCGGGCAATATCTTATCTGTGGTATCGCCCGGCATTCCCGCGCCCCTTTCTGGTCTTGCTCATCACGCAACAAAGGGGCACTAGCCCACTTCCCCGCATTCCAATTCCGCCTCGCATTACGTCTTCGCCACTGCCTCCAACAACAAATCGATAAAAGAGACAATCCATCCCTGCCTTGAAACCTCACAAAAGATTTCTAGGTCTATCACCGATAACTGTTTGGATACTTTTTGGCGATCAACGCAACGCTAACGAATACTGTATTTAGTGGGTCGATTACTTCATAACAGTAGTATTCGCCGGCCTCATTGATGATTTAAAACATACCGGCTGGACCCAGCGGAAGCAAGCGGAAGAATCGGCATTGCCAAAAAAAGTTCACGTCGCGATGGAAGTGCCACAGCAAATTCTCCATGCGCAAAAAACATATTGCTTCACACTTCGCAATGCACACAGCACGTATAAAAAATAACTGGCGTAATCGCGCGCTCTTTTGCAGCGATCACAACGCAAATGCAAAAACACGTTGCAGTGCAGACTCTTTTCCACTCCCGACAGATCGCTAAAAATTTAGGCGCTTGCTAAAAAATTCAGCGTAATTTTTTCCATCGCATGTAACAGACATAAAAAAGCCCGCGGGCTTTAAATGCACGCGGGCTTGAATCTATTTGTTTTTGCTAGATCATTTTCCCGAACGGGAAACATTCCTAAGCTGATCGCGAAGATCAGGCGCCGATCGATTTCACACGAGCGGAGAGGCGCGACACTTTGCGCGAAGCTGTGTTCTTGTGGGCGATACCCTTCTGGGCAGCGCGCATGATTTCCGGCTCGGCAGCCTTCAGTGCGACAGTGGCTTCGTCCTTGTTGCCGGAGGCAATTGCTTCTTCAACCTTGCGGATGAAGCTGCGCATGCGCGAGCGACGATCCTTGTTGACCGCGGTGCGTGTTTCGATCTTGCGGATCGCCTTTTTCGCGGACTTTGTATTCGCCATTCTCTTCGACCTTTGTCTTCGAAACTGTCTTCGATCTGTGTCTTGGCAAGCGCCTCAGGCGCATCACCGGAAATCTCTAATTCGTCTTTGCCTGGCCGGTCTGCGCCCACCCAGCAATCGGGGGCGGCAGGGGTCCTGCGGCCTCAAAAAAGCAGCCCCGCACGCCATATCGGGCGCAATAGGGGCCTGAGCCTGTTGAGGCGCGCGTTATACGCGGGGGCGCGCCATCCGTCAACAGGCTGGAACGCCCCCAAAAGTCGCAGCCAGACCCGCAGAATTCCACGGGTTTTAGCCGCCCGTCCCTTAACGGTTCTTGAAGACCGGTTTGCGCTTCTCCACAAAGGCAGTCATGCCTTCGCGCTTATCCTCGGTTGCAAACATGGAATGGAAGAGACGGCGCTCAAAACGCACGCCTTCCGACAGGGTTGTTTCGTAGGAACGATTGACGCTTTCCTTGGTCATCATAGCGATCGGCAATGATTTCTGGGCGATTGTGGCCGCCACTTTCAGCGCCTCGTCCAGAAGATCGGCCACCGGCACCACACGGCTCACAAGGCCGGAACGCTCGGCCTCCTCGGCATCCATCATCCGGCCTGTCAGACACATGTCCATCGCCTTGGACTTGCCCACAAAACGCGTCAGGCGCTGCGATCCGCCGGCTCCGGGCATCACGCCCAGATTGATTTCGGGCTGGCCGAATTTGGCATTATCACCACAGATAATGAGATCGCACATCATAGCCAGCTCGCAGCCACCGCCCAGCGCATAACCGGCCACAGCCGCCACAACCGGCTTGCGGGCGCGTGTCACGCGCTCCCAGTTTGCCGTGATGAAGTCTTCTTTATAGACATCCATATAGGATTTGGGCTGCATTTCCTTGATGTCGGCGCCCGCCGCAAAGGCCTTCTGCGATCCGGTCAGCACAATGCAGTGAATGGCGTCATCCGCTTCAAAAGCATCGACGGCCAGTGTCAGCTCGTCCATCAACTGCTTGTTCAATGCATTCAGCGCATCGGGACGATTCAGCGTGATAAGCCCCACGGCATCCTTGGTTTCGACGAGAATGTTTTCATAAGCCATGGTGTTTCCTCAATTATAGCTCCTGCTTGCGCCTTGGCGCAGACAGGACATTTGAATTTTTGTTGTGGTGTTATTTCGGCTCTATGGAAAAGCGGACCTGCGTCATGCCATCGGATTGCGGTACAATTTCTATTTCCAGCCGCTCTGTCTCGCGTTCGAAAATCAGAAGATCATCGATCAGTTCGAGCTTTTTCAGACGCACCCAGCCAAGCTGGGGCAGCGTATCAGTATAGAAAAAGCGCACATTTGCAGTGGTCACGCGCCCTTCGGCAATCGAGCGGACAATCCGGCCATTGGGCTTGTCGAAAACAATTCCGCCCTCGCCGGTCTCGCTCAGGCCTTCCATCAGCGGCATGTCTTCAACGGCATCGAGATAGCCCGATGCTTGTTCTTGCGCATAGGCTTCGCCCGCAAAACCTGCCCCTGCCAGCCCCAGCAGCATCACTCCTGCCAATATCCGCGCCGTCACATTCATCATTTCAAACTTCCCAGCCCTCGCTCGCGTGCAACAAGATCGACCAACATCTGTCCCTTACCTTTGGCATTTGGGACAATAGAATGTAGAGCGTCCGCTCTGCACGATGCGCTTCACCGTAGCGCCGCAGTCCGGCTTTGAACAGGGCTCGCCTTCGCGATCATAGACCTGAAACCGATGCTGGAAATATCCAAGCTCGCCGTCTGTCTGGGCATAATCGCGCAAGGTGGAGCCGCCTGCCTCGATAGCTTCGCTGAGGACGTCGCGTATCACTCGCGTCAGCCGCTCAATTCTTTCGTGCCCGATGCTTGCCGCTGTGCGTTTTGGTGAAATGCCAGAACGAAAAAGCGCCTCGCAAACATAAATATTTCCCAGCCCCGCCACATTATGCTGGTCCAGCAATGCCGATTTGACGGGTGTCTTGCGGCCTTTGAACGCTGCCGCCAGCACCTCGGCGGAAAACGCGTTGCCCAAAGGTTCCGGCCCGATCTTTGCCAAATGGCGGCTTGTCTCCAACTCGCTTTCTGCGAGCAGATCCATATAGCCGAAGCGGCGATGATCGCAGTAAACGATGCGCGTCCCGTCCTCCATATCGAAAACGATATGATCGTGTTTGCCCGTACCGACACCATTTCCCACATGCCACTCATGATGGAAATGCCCAGGTTGCAGCGGCACACCTTGCGGGGGATGGATCGTAAAGCGACCCGACATGCCCAGATGGATCAGCAACGCCTCGCCACCCTCCAGATGCACCAATATGTATTTTGCACGTCGCGTCAGATTGATCACGCGCCGTCCCGTGAGACGGGTTGCAAAATTTTCGGGCAGCGGAAAACGCAGATCTGGGCGGTTGGCGATCGCCCGTATAATCACGCGGCCTTCCAGCGCGGGGGAGAGGCCGCGGCGGACTGTTTCAACTTCGGGCAATTCAGGCATTGTGACTTCCGGGCAATCAGGACAGCGGAGGCGGGCAAATTGTCGCCATAGGGGGTGACAAACCGGCTCCGCGCTTGAGGAAAGTAGCGCCCTTCCGGCCCTTCGGCTATGGTCCGGCCAATGAATAGGCAGACAGACATGAAATCAGCCACATCCACCGCTGAAGAGCGGGACGCGTCGGGCGACAACACAACGCATTTCGGCTTCAAGACAGTGGCCGAAGGCGAGAAGGTCAAGCTCGTTCATAATGTGTTTGAACAGGTCGCCTCGCGCTATGACCTGATGAACGATCTTATGTCTGGCGGTCTGCATCGCGCATGGAAACTTGCGCTGATCGACTGGCTCAATCCACCGCGCAGCGCACGGTCTTACGCCCATATAGATGTGGCAGGCGGCACGGGTGATATTGCCTTTCGTCTGCTCGACCGCGCTGGCCCCAATGCCCATGTCACCGTTTGCGACATTAACCGGCATATGCTGGGTGTAGGCCGCACGCGTGCCGAAGCACAACAATATGCGGGGCAGGTCGAGTTTGCCTGCGGTGACGCGGAAACCCTGCCCTTTCCCGACCGCAGCTTCGACAGCTACACAATCGCCTTCGGCATCCGCAATGTGACACATATCGACCGCGCGCTTGCCGATGCCTATCGCGTACTGAAGCCCGGCGGGCGTTTTCTGTGCCTGGAGTTTTCACAGGTTTCTGTGCCCGGCATTGACGCGATCTATGATGCCTATTCCTTCAAGGCAATCCCGAAGATCGGCGAATGGGTAACGGGTGACGGCGACCCGTATCAGTATCTCGTCGAAAGCATCCGCAATTTTCCGCCGCAGGAAAAATTCAAATCCATGATAGAGACCGCCGGATTTTCCCGGGTCTCCTATCGCAATCTCACCGGCGGCGTCGCGGCCATCCATTCGGGCTGGCGTCTGTGAAGCTACGGAGCAAACACGCATAATGTTCCGCTCACTTGGCCATATGGCCCGGCTCATCAAAGCCGGTCGCACACTTGCCCGTCATGACGCGCTGTTTCCGCTTGAGCTGAAAGGCGAGCTACCTGCCAGCTTGCTCGCGCTTCTCACGCTGGCGAAAATTTCATTGCCTTGGGAAAAACGTGCCGAAACCTCAAATCCCGCAAGCCCGTCGGAGCGTCTGGCCGCTGCGATGGTTGATCTCGGACCCTCCTATATCAAGCTTGGGCAGTTTCTCTCGACACGGCCTGATATTGTCGGTGCTGAGCTTGCGCAAGGCATGACGCAATTACAGGATCGTCTGCCGCCATTTCCGACCGATGAAGCCCGCGCCATCATCGAGGCCGAACTCGGTCGCCCGATTGCCGAAAATTACAGTCGCTTCGATGATGCAGTTGCCGCAGCCTCCATCGCGCAAGTGCATCGTGCGCAAACCGTGCCGGATGAGACGAATGCAGATGGTCGCGATGTGGCCGTCAAAGTTTTGCGCCCCGATGTGGAAGCACGCTTTGCAAGCGATCTGGATAGTTTCTTCTGGGTCGCCGAACTTGTGGAGCGCTACAGCGAAAAAGCAAAGCGTCTGCGGCCTGTCGAGATCGTGCAGACACTTGCCGACAGCGTGCAGATGGAAATGGATTTCCGGCTCGAAGCCGCCGCCATTTCCGAGATGGCTGAAAATGTCGCGCAAGATAAAGGCTTCCGTGTCCCCAATGTCGATTGGGAACGCACAGCACGTCATGTTCTGACACTTGAATGGATTGACGGTATCGCCGCATCCGACCGCGCAGCCCTTGTTGCCGCAGGTCACGACATGAAGGCGCTCGGCACGCGTATCATCCAAGCATTCCTCACCCATGCGCTGCGTGACGGCTTCTTCCATGCCGATATGCATCAGGGCAATCTCTTCGTTGATGCCGACGGCACTTTAGTCGCTGTCGATTTCGGCATCATGGGCAGGCTGGATGCCAACCAGCGACGCATGATGGCTGAAATTCTCTATGGCTTCGTCAAACGCGATTATCGCCGCGTTGCCGAGATGCATTTTCTTGCGGGCTATGTGCCACCCGCAAAAAGCGTCGATGCTTTCGCGCAGGCCTTGCGCTCTGTCGGTGAGCCCATATTCGGGCGTCCTGCCCGTGATGTTTCAATGGGTCGTTTGCTCGCCCAGCTTTTTCAGGTCACCGAACAATTCGACATGAAGACGCGGCCTGAACTCATCCTGTTGCAAAAGACCATGGTGGTCATTGAAGGCGTGGCACGTCATTTCGATCCTGACCACAATATCTGGGACAGCGCGGAACCCGTGCTGAAAGACTGGATGTCGAGCCAATTCGCACCTGAAGCCCGTCTTGAGGAAGTCGCAGAAGGTGCAGTCCAGATCGGGCGGCTGGCAGGCAACCTGCCCGACTTCCTTGCCCGCGCCGAACGCACGGCACGTCTGTTGTCAGAAAGCGTGGACGAGCAGGGCATCAAGCTGCACCCCAGCTCCGCCGAGAAACTCCTGCCCAGCCGGAGACCTGCCTATCTCATGCCTGCCCTTTGGGCGGGCGTTGGAGCCCTTGCCGTTCTGGTTGCGCTCAAGCTGGTTTGAGCCTGATTGAGAAATAGCGGCTATTTTCACTAATTCTTGAAGATAAAAGAATTTATCTCCACATTTGGGACGTAGAACCCTATATTCCCGGTTCCGACCCCGTCCAATGGAAACATGGACTTGAATGGAGACGTGGACTTGAGTGACGTCCTGAAAAACCGCCGCATCCTGCTCATCGTAGCCGGTGGCATTGCCGCCTATAAGAGCCTTGAGCTTGTCCGCCGCCTGCGTGATCGCGGGGCAAGCGTGCGTGCGGTCCTCACTTCGGCAGGGGCAGAGTTTGTGACACCGCTCTCGCTCGGCACGCTGACCGGCGACAAGGTCTATCAGGACCTTTTCGACCTCACCGACAATGCCACAATCGGCCATATCGAATTGTCGCGCGATGCCGACCTTCTGGTCGTTGTGCCCGCCACAGCCGATCTCTTGGCCAAAATGAGTGCAGGCCTCGCGGGCGATCTTGCCACCACGCTGCTTCTTGCCACCGACAAGCCTGTCCTCGTCGCGCCCTCCATGAATGTGCGCATGTGGACCCACCGCGCCACCCAGCGCAATATCGAGCAACTGATGGCCGACGGAATACATTTTGTCGGGCCCAATGACGGCGACATGGCTTGCGGTGAATTCGGTCCGGGCCGCATGGCCGAACCCGCCGAAATTCTTGCAGCCATCGAAGAACATTTCTCCGAGCAGGAGTTTTCCGGCAATCCGCCGCTTAAAGGTCGGCACGTTCTGGTCACCTCCGGCCCGACACACGAGCCCATTGATCCCGTGCGCTATCTCGCCAACCGCTCGTCAGGCAAGCAGGGACACGCCATTGCCACGGCGCTCGCCCGCATGGGCGCCAATGTCACGCTCGTCTCCGGCCCGACCAATCTGCCCGCGCCTGCCGGTGTCACACTGAAACGCGTTGAGACCGCGCGTGAAATGCTCGCCGCCGTCGAGGCCGCATTGCCTGCCGATGTCGCGATCTGTGCTGCCGCCGTTGCCGACTGGCGCGTCGATATCGATGCCACGCAAAAGATCAAGAAAGAAGCCGGTGCCGCCGCGCCCGCATTGTCGCTTGTCGAAAACCCCGACATTCTGGCGACAATTTCCAAATTGAAAGACAAGCGCCCCACACTCGTGATCGGTTTTGCAGCCGAAACAGAAAACGTCATTGACCACGCGACCGCCAAACGCGCGCGCAAGGGCTGCGACTGGATTGTCGCCAATGATGTCTCGCCCGCGACCGGTGTCATGGGTGGCGACCTCAACACCGTCCATCTCATTCGTGCTGATGGCCGAGAAGACTGGCCGCTGCTGCCAAAGCAGGCGGTCGCCGAGCGCCTTGCCCGCAGTGTGCTTTCCTATTTCAACCCTGAGAAAAATTAATCCATGAGATCTGACATTTCGATCGCCGTACAACGCTTGCCCCATGGTGCGGATCTTCCGTTGCCGCGCTATGAAACAGAAGGCGCGGCAGGCATGGACCTTGTTGCTGCCATTGCCGCCGACGAGCCGCTGGTGCTGGCGGTTGGTGCACGCGTGCTGGTGCCGACAGGTCTTGCCATGGCCTTGCCGCAAGGCTTCGAGGCGCAGGTCCGGCCACGTTCGGGACTGGCCGCCAAGAACGGCATCACGGTTCTCAATTCACCGGGCACCATCGACAGCGATTATCGCGGCGAGGTCAAAGTCATTCTCGTCAATCTCGGCAGCGAGGCCTTCACCATCACGCGCGGCACACGCATCGCACAGATGGTCATCGCGCCGGTCACGCGCGGCCTTTTTGCCGAAGTGGCTAATCTTGATGAAACAACACGCGGCACCGGCGGTTTCGGTTCCACCGGCACAGGGGGCAATTGAACGTCATGCTTCGACTTTCCAAAAAAACCTGGTTAGCGCTTGAGGCCGTTGTCGATGTCGCGATCAATGCGCGCCCCGATCCTGTACAATCGAAAGAGATCACCAAACGGCAGGGCATTCCCCAGCGCTATCTTGAACAGGTGATGCAACAGCTCGTTCATGCCGGTATCCTCAAAGGCGTTCGCGGCCCGCGTGGCGGCTATCGTCTTGCGCGCGAGCGTCGGCGCATTTCCGTCGGCGAGGTTGTGCGCGTTGTCGGCGCCATGGATTCCGCCGACGATCCGGCGACTAGCGGCCCCTCGGATCTGGGCGAACGCGTTATCGCACCGCTCTGGCAGGAAGTGCAGAGCGAATTGATGGAACGGCTGGAAAAGATCACTGTCGATGATCTATGCCGTCGCGCCGAAAGTGCCGGTGTTGATAATGATCAACCCGCACCCGACTTTACAATCTAGGTTCACATCTGACTTTGGGAGACGACGATGAGCGCAACAGATAAGAAGCCCGGACGCGGCCGTATCTATGACAGCATCACCGATACAATCGGCGATACGCCGCTGGTGCGTCTTGCCCGCATGGGAAAGGATGCCGGTGCGGTGGCCGATGTGCTGCTCAAGCTTGAATTTTTTAATCCCATGTCGAGCGTCAAAGACCGTATCGGCGTCGCGATGATCGAAGCGGCAGAACGCGAAGGCAAATTATTGCCCGAGACCACCATCATCGAGCCGACATCGGGCAATACCGGCATCGCGCTTGCTTTCGTATGCGCGGCGCGTGGTTACAAGCTGGTTCTCTGCATGCCGGAAAGCATGTCACTGGAACGCCGCAAGATGCTGGCGATCCTCGGTGCGACCATCGAGCTGACGCCCGCCGAAAAAGGCATGAAGGGCGCCATCGCACGCGCCGATGAATTGCTGGAAGAAATTCCCAATTCCGTCACTATGCGCCAGTTCGACAATCCGGCAAATCCCGACATCCATCGTCGCACCACGGCGGAGGAAATCTGGAACGACACTGACGGCGCGGTCGATGTGGTGATTTCGGGTGTCGGCACAGGCGGCACGTTCACGGGCGTCGGCGAAGTGCTGAAGCCGCGCAAACCCTCGCTTAAAATGGTTGCCGTTGAGCCAGAAGACAGCCCCATCCTGTCGGGCGGTCAGCCGGGCCCGCACAAGATTCAGGGCATCGGTGCCGGTTTCGTGCCAGGCAATCTCGACAAGGCGCTGATTGATGAAGTCATCACCATCGGCAACGAGACCGCTTTCGAGACCGCCCGCAAAGCCGCCCGCCTCGAAGGCATCCCGGTGGGTATTTCATCTGGTGCCGCCATTGCCGCTGCACTCGAAATGGCCGCGCGTCCCGACATGAAGGGCAAGACCATCGTGGTCATTATCCCCTCCTTTGCCGAGCGTTATCTCTCCACAGCGCTTTTCGACGGCATCTAAGACAAGGAATAGGGCGCGGGGTGAATTGAACCTTTGCCTCTGACCAACTAAAAGCCTGTCATCCAGTCTGCATCTGGTATGACAGGTTTTTTATTGCTCCATTCGCGGTTTTCCGCCGGATATTCCCATGCTCGCCAAACTCAATCTCGATACGTTCTTGCTGCTCATCATCGCGGTTGTTGTCGCCGCGATCATCTTTCCGGCAGCAGGGGCGACTGGTAGCCCGCTCCATATCGAATGGATTGCGGGCTACGGTATCTCGATTGTCTTCTTCCTCTACGGCCTCACACTCGCACCTGAAAAGATGAAGGCGGGCCTCGTCAAATGGCGCGTACATATCGTCGTGCAGGTCGCGACATTCGGCCTGTTTCCACTGGTCGTTCTGGCGCTCATCCTGCTTGTCGGCAATAAATTGCCGGAAGATGTGTCGCTCGGCTTTTTCTATCTCGCTGTTTTGCCGGGCACGGTCTCGTCGTCCGTCGCAATGACCTCGCTTGCACGCGGCAATGTGCCGGTGGCCATTTTCAATGCCACGCTCTCGGCTTTTCTCGGCGTCTTCATCACACCCGTGCTCATGGCCTGGTATATGAACACGACAGGCCAGTCCCTGCCGCTGCAAGATGTCATCCTCAAAATTGTCGGGTTGGTGCTGCTGCCCACAGCTCTGGGTCAGATCGCGCATCTCTGGCTGAAGGACTGGGCGGCGCGCAACAATGCATGGCTCAAATGGTGTGACAAGGCAGTCATCCTCGCCATTGTCTATAATTCCTTCTGCGACAGCATCATCGAAGGCGTGTGGAGTGCACATGACGTGTCACTTCTTGCCGCAATGATCATCGGCACCATCGCTCTTTTCTTCATCATCTACTATTTGATGAAAGTACCGTGCCGCATGCTAGGCTTTGACCGCGAAGACACAATCGCCTGCATCTTCTGCTCCTCCAAGAAGTCGCTCGCCACAGGCGTGCCGCTATCGAAAGTCATTTTCGGCGCGACACCGGCGCTCGGTCTCATCATCGCACCGCTGATGCTCTTTCACTTCTTCCAGCTTGTCATTGTCAGCATCATTGCCAACCGGCTCGCGCGCGAACCAGCCTCGACTATCTGATCAGCTGCTGCGTGCAGAAAGCGGCAAAGCATCCGGATCAGCGCCGGGACCGGCTTTCACGCTCACATCGCGCACCAGCAACGGCTCACCGCAATCAGAGCATGTCAGCACACCGGTCGTAACGTGGCCGCATGTGTCATGCACACGCAGCAGCGGCACCCCTTCAGGGCCGACCATATGCTTGTCGCCCCATTGGGCCAGCGTCACCATGACGGGATATAGATCGCGCCCTCTTTCGGTCAGGCGGTATTCTTCGCGCTTGGGGCGCTCTTGATAGGCCACTTTGTTCAGCACGCCCGCGTCATGAAGCTTTTTCAGCCGGTCGGCCAGCACATGACGCGCAATGCCCAACCGCGCCTCAAAGCCGTCAAAGCGCCGCGTGCCCAGAAAACATTCTCGCAGGATCAGCAGCGTCCAGCGGTCGCCGACCACCGACAGGGTACGGGCAACCGAACAGGCTTCACGGTCCAGATCTTCCCAACGCATGCAAGGCTCCTTTCAGACCGGATTTTGGGCCACAGGTTTATTTAGGCTTCAGCATAGCTTGACAAGTTCTCTTTTGGAACCAATATGGATATCAGTTCTAAAAAGGAACCCAAGAGGAGGAGTTTCATGCCTGTGCCCCAGAAAACGGTCGAATTCTATTTCGATTATGTGAGCCCCTACACCTATCTGGCCGATACACAGCTCGGCACTCTTGATGCCGAAATCGTTTACAGGCCCGTCGCTATCATGGATGTCATGGCACTGGTCAATAACCAGCCCTCCCCCAAATGCCCGCCCAAGGGGCGCTATGCCGGTGTGGACGCGGCCCGCTGGGCCAAACGCTATGGTGTCAAACTCACCACCAATATGGCGCTGTGGGGTGCCCTGATGGCAGGCAAGTTCGATCCCCGCATTCTCATTCGCGGGGCCATTGCCGCCCAATCCCAGGGCAGCTTTCCCACCTATAATCATGCCATCTTCAATGCAGTCTGGCGCGATGAGGCTGATCTGGTGACCCCTGCCGGACGGGACGCTGTGTTGAAAGCTGCAGGACTTGACCCGGCTCCGATCTGGAAAGAGACAGGCAGCGAGGCCACAGGCACGCTGTTGGACAGCTATGTCAAGGCAGCGGCAGAGCGCGGCGTCTTCGGCACGCCAACCATCTTCATTGGCGAGGAACAGTTTTTCGGCAATGACCGTTTCGACTTCATTCGCGAGCACCTCGCCGCCAGCGCATAAGGATTTCCCATGACCAAACCCGTCGCCCTCATCACCGGTGTCGGCCCCGGCACAGGCACCGCTCTTGTCCGCCGCTTTATCGCCGATGGCTATCAGGTGGCTATGCTCGCTCGCAACGAAGATCGCCTTGCCGTACTTGCCGCCGAAATGCCTGACGCAAAAAGCTATCCCTGCGATGTCTCGGACGAAGTAAAGCTCAATGCAAGCATCGCGAAAATCAGAACTGAAATGGGTAAGCCTGAAGTGCTAATCCACAATGCAGTCGGTGGCGTCTGGGGCACCTTTCTCGACATAAAACCGGAAGTGCTCAACCGTAATTTCCAGATCAATACAATGGCCCTGCTCTACCTGGCACAAGCGCTCGCACCAGACATGATCGCAGCGGGCAAAGGCTCGATCATCACCACGGGCAATACATCGGCTACACGTGGTCGTGCCAATTTCGCCGGTTTTGCGCCCACCAAGGCCGCCCAGCGCATTCTCTCGGAATCCATTGCCCGCGACCTCGGCCCCAAAGGGGTCCATGTCGCCTATGTGCAGATTGACGCCACCATTGATGTGCCTTGGGCGCGCGAAGCCTTTCCTGAAAAGCCCGACGACTTTTTCATCCAGCCTTCCCATATTGCCGATGAAGTCGCCCATGTCGCCACCCAGCCGCGTTCAGCATGGTCCTTCAATGTTGAAATTCGACCTTTCGGAGAAGTCTGGTAAAGACTGCCGGATCAATCCTGTGCCTGACGAAAGCCTTTGCGTAATGAATATGCCTGCGACCAAAACCGAGCCTGTCTTTTCCTTGGACGGTGACCACTGGATCCCCCATGCCGAAGCCGCTGGCCCCTTTCGCGGCTTGCATGGTGGCGGCGTTTCCGGTCTCACTGTCGCGGTGATGGAAGAGATGGCGCGCGCTGAAGGCTTCGGCACACCTGTCACGGCCACAGTTTTCATCCTGCGGCCCACGCCGCATGAAAAGCTCACCACCAAAGTCACGCCATTGCGCATCGGTGGCCGCATTGCGATCCTTGAAAGCGAACTCTTTGCGGGCGAGAAACTTGTCGCCAAAGCGACAGCCGCTTTCGTCAAACCTGTGGAACTGCCCGAGCTTGCCGCCGTCGCCGTTGCACCCTCACCTTTCGATGCCTCCAACCTTCCCAAATGGCAAAGAGGTCGCCCGCATGGCCGCGTCACTTTTTTTGACGCACTCGACATTCGCGATGATGGCAAAGGCACGAAATGGGGCCGCATGTTGCGCCCCATGACACATTACGACACGCCTTTCGCCAGCCTCTTTGCCCTGTCGGACAATGGCACGCCCTATTGGCTGTCGGGCACCGAGCTTTGGCCGCCGCGCTGGGGCTTTCCCAATATCGACGTGACACTTCACCTGTCGCGCGCGCGTGTCGGGGAATGGGTTGGCGTCACGCCCACATCTGACTGGCGCGTCGAAGGAAACGGCCTCACCGAAGCTGCCATTCACGACGAGCAGGGCCTGCTTGGTCGCGGATGCCAGACCGTTGTTGTCACGCCCGTATGATTTTCAACTATTTCTGAATTCGGCGATAGCGCCAACCTCCCGTTTCGCACATAACTACTATTGGCGAATCCACAGGCGGTCTCAAAATGGCTAAGGTTATAATTTCCAGCACAGACCTAGTTGCATTCATGAGTCTTGAAATAAAGCACCATGGCGTCCCGCCAAAAATGGTGAACTTTGACTTTGATTCCGAAATGTCGCCAGACACCCAAGATGTTTTAGCCGCTTTTCCTGGCATTTCGTATGAAAGCTTAGAAGCAGCCATAAATGAAGCAATTGCTCTGGAGTATCTTACGCGACCCTATATTGGCGCCGAAAGAATCTTAAGAATGACAACGAAGGGTTTTGGCGCAGGACACTCTCGAAATATTTCGGTTCAAAATGATAAACATTTGACGCAACTGGAGAGAGCTTCTAATTGGATTGAAAAACACAGTGCACTGACAAATCTGATAGTTGGACTCGCAAGTTTTTCACTTGGCGTCATCAGCACTTTAGCGGCTAAACCATGAAAAAAATTAATTTCCCAGATAATGTATCGCTCGAGTGCCTCTTTTGCAGCTCTAGTGAATTCAAAATTGACTCAGAGCACCCGCCCACCTCCGGAGATCTGGTTACCTGCGGTAGATGCAAGTACGAGAATGACTTCGATTCAATGTTAGCCGTTTGCAAAGAAAATGTCGTTGAGTCTGTCAAATCTGAACTGAATGACTACATCAAGAGTCTGTTTAAAAAGTGAACTTCAACGTTAAGCCAAACCATGTTCCTCACAGATACCCAGCTTGAGCGCTACGCCCGCCATATCGTGCTGAAAGAAATCGGCGGACCGGGCCAGAAGAAACTTCTGAAGTCCCGAGTCCTCGTCATCGGTGCAGGTGGCTTGGGTGCGCCTTGCCTCATGTATCTGGCTGCCGCTGGCGTTGGCACAATCGGCGTCATCGATGCGGACACTGTATCGCTCTCTAACCTCCAGCGTCAGATCGTGCATGACACGCAAAGCGTCGGCATGCTCAAAGTCGAAAGCGCGGCGCAGACCCTTCACCGCATTAATCCTGATTGCCGCGTCATTGCCCACCGCGAAAGGCTCACCGCCGAGAACGCGAAAACGATTGTCTGGGACTACGACATTATCGCCGATGGTTGCGACAATTTCGAAACGCGCTTCCTCGTCAATGATGCATGCCACGCCACCAGACGCACGCTTGTCTCTGGCGCGGTCGGTCCCTTTGAGGGCCAGCTTGCAACCTTCAAGTCACATGAGCTTGACGAGAACGGCGTGCCCTATCCCAACTATCGCGACCTTGTGCCCGAAGCCCCGCCCGCCGGCATGTTGCCCGCCTGCGAGGAAGCCGGCGTGCTGGGCGCGCTGACCGGTGTCATCGGATCCATGATGGCGCTGGAAGTCATAAAGGAAATCACAGGTGCGGGCACGAGCTTGGCCGGGCGTCTGCTGATCTATGATGCACTCGACACGCGCATCCGCACGATCAAGCTGCCACACGATCCGGCCAATCCGCTAACGGGCGAAAAGGCAGACGCCTGATACTGGAAGTCAAAGGCGCCATCGCGCCTTGATTACATGATCGCGGGGATAACCCGATCCGGCGGACGATGTCCGTCCATGAAGGTCTTGATATTCACGATCACTTTGCCGCCCATTTCGACGCGACCTTCGACCGTTGCCGAACTCATATGCGGCAGCGAGACGACATTACGCAGCTTGATAAGACGCGGGCTGACGGTTGGTTCGTTTTCAAAAACGTCGAGACCGGCGCCGGCCAGCTCGCCTTTTTCAAGTGCGCGGATCAGCGCATTCTCGTCGATGATTTCGCCACGTGCCGTATTGACGATATAGGCGTCGGGCCGCATCAGCTTCAGGCGGCGTGTATCGAGCAGATGGAAAGTCGCAGGCGTATGCGGGCAATTCACTGAAATGATGTCCACCTTGGGCAACATCGCGTCGAGATTTTCCCAATAGGTCGCTTCCAGTTCCTTCTCGATCACCGCATTGGCGGGTTTGCGATTGTGGTAATGGATTTCGAGGCCGAAAGCGCGGGCGCGTTTGGCAACCGCTTGTCCGATCCGGCCCATGCCGATAATGCCGAGGCGTTTGCCATAGATGCGGCGACCCAGCATCCATGTCGGTGACCAGCCCGGCCACTCGCCTTCATTATCGCGCAAAAAACGCGCCCCTTCTGCAAGGCGGCGCGGCACGGAGAGCAAGAGCGCCATCGTCATGTCGGCTGTATCCTCGGTCAGCACACCGGGTGTATTCGTGACCGTGATGCCACGACGCCGCGCGCTTTCCACGTCCACATTGTCCACGCCTGTACCAAATTGTGCGATGAGGCGAAGCTGCGGCCCGACTTGCGCGAGAAGTTTCGCATCGATCTTGTCAGTCACGGTCGGCACCAGCACGTCGGCTTCTTTCACGGCCGCCACCAGTTCAGCTTGGCTCATCGGCGTGTCGTCGGCATTCAGGCGCACATCGAATAATTCACCCATACGCGCCTCGATCACATCGGGAAGCTTGCGGGTTACGATCACGAGGGGCTTTTTGGACGACGACATGGATAAACTTGGGCTCTCTGTTCAGGGGCCGCGCCTTCGACCATTCAGCCTCGGGCACCGCATCATTCAGATACCTTGTCTAGCAGAGGGCGGCGGCGGCGACAAAGGGAGTTGATGCTCAAGGCACCCGAACAGGTCTCCGGCATGGCTTGACCCTCGCCCCCCTGCCTTGTCATAAAGATTGAACAACCTGAATCCGGTGATTTGCCGTTTGGCCATCACCACCCCCCGATGGACCTTCGCAACAGACCAACCCAGCGGACAAGAGAGTAACCGATCATCATCATGTTCCGGGAAATTGTCGGGCATTGCCTCCAAAATAAGCAAAAAAAAGCATTTCCCGCTTTTGGAGTGGCGCTGTCCATTGGTCTGCTGCTCGGGGTGCTGACCGCAGGGTCAGGCACTGCTTTCGCGCTTGAAGCGGGCCCCAAACCGCAGCCTGAACAAATTATCGGCCCTGCTACAGGCCTGCCTGTACCCCGTTTTGTCAGCCTCAAATCCAACCGCATCAATGTCCGTCGCGGACCGGGATCGGATAATGAGATCCTTTGGGTATTCCGCAAGAAGGGCCTGCCGGTAGAGATCACGGCTGAATCAGGCCGCTGGCGGCGCATACGCGATCAGGAGGGCGAGACGGGCTGGGTCTGGCATTCCATGCTCGACGGGCGGCGCGGCGCGATTGTGACAGGCCTGAGCGGCGATGATGCGCCTGTGCCGCTTTTTGCCGAACCGGCCCAGAGTTCACAGGTTCTGGCCTATGCCGAAAAAGGCGTCGTGGCCCGCCTGCCCTTCTGTCAGGACCAGTGGTGCGAGCTGGAAATCAACGGCTATGACGGGTGGGTCTTGCGCGACATGCTCTGGGGCACCTATCAGGGCGAGAATTTCGAATAACAGCCTTTTGCGGCCTTATGCGAAATCTTCGGCCAGCGAGGCGCGTGTCGCTCCTTCGACCAGAGCCATATGCCCGTAATTTTCGTGTCCGATGGCCAGCAGTACGCGTGTTGCCGGATCGCGGAATTTGGCGATCTGGGCAGCTGTGAAAGGAAAATGCAGAAAATGGATGGATGAGGTTTTACCATCAGCCTTTGTGCGCTCGATCTCGCCCTCGGGCACAATGCCCATGATCTTCTCGTCACCCACTTCCATGAAAATCTTTGTCTCCACGCCTGTCAGGCGACGCAGTTCGCGCTCGCGGCGGCGCTCATCGTCAATCTCGAACATCATCGTCGCGACCAATTCCGAACCTTGCGGGATCAGCGGGTTATAGGCATCCAACTCGTCCGCCAGCTGCTCGGCCCCGCCGCGCTCGATATGCAGCATCTCCTGCACCTGATGCAGCATGGTCGCGTAATTTTCAAAATAGAAAGTCGCGTCAGGCCCCACCGCCACGCGGCGCGGACGCTTCAGCTCGGTGATCGCCGTGCGGCGGCTCTTGCGCTCTGCCGCATAGGCTTCATAGGGCAGAACATCGGCGGGGGTGATGGTCCTTGCGGCCATAATCGCTCCTTTATTCATTGTCTCAGTCGATCAGGCGCCAGGCCCGCGCCATGATCTCGATCGGATGCTGCTGTGTGGGCGGCGTCTTCTCGCCGATTGTGTCGATTTCCTGCACCAGATGTTTTGCCGCGAGCGGGCAATCCGATGTCACATATTTATTGTCGGTCTTGGCAACATTCTTGGCGGCGATCTTGCCCACTTTCATCGCCACGTCGAATGTCTCCTTCATCACACCGAAAGTTCCTCCGTGGCCGGAGCAACGCTCCACCACATCGACTTTCATCTCGGGGATAAGCCGCATCATCTCGGCGGATTTCGGACCCATATTCTGAGCCCGCGCATGGCACGCCAGATGAGCCGTCACGCCGCCATCGACGGGCTGCATGCCGTCTGCAAGGCCTTCCTGCTTGGCGATATCGACAACATATTCATCAATGTCGAAAGTTGCGGCGGCAAGTTTCTTTACATCCGCATTATCGGGCAGGATCAAAGGCCATTCGAATTTGAACATCAACCCGCATGAAGCTGTCAGCGTGATGATGTCCCAGCCCTCGTCGATCAGCTTGCACATTTCGGCGGAGACTTTCTCGGCCTGTTCGGCAACCTTTTCGATATTGCCTTGCTCCAGAAACGGCATGCCGCAACAACCGGGATAGGCAACACGCGTCTCGACGCCGTTATGAGCCAGCACAAGACGGGCCGCCTCGCCCACTTGCGGATTATTGTAATTCACAAAGCATGTCGCAAAGAGCGCGGCCTTGCGGCCCTTGGCTGGCGCGTCTTTGGGCGCGGCGGCATTCACCTTGTCCTGCGCTTTCGCGCGCATCGTGAAAGTCTTGCCATAGAATTTTGGAAGTTCGGCGCGCGCATCAATACCGGCAAGTTTTTCGAGTGCTGGTCGTGTCAGCTTGTTGCCTTTGGCCGATCCCCAATTGGCAAGCGGCGCAACGGGGGCAGCCAGTTTGCCATTGCGGTCCGTCTTGCCGAGTTGTGCAGGTACAAACGGAAAGCCGTCTTTCTTTGCCTCCACCGCGCGATAACGCAGCATGAGATGGGGGAAGTCGAGATTGAATTCATGCGGCGGCACATAAGGGCACTTCGTCATGAAGCACATGTCGCAAAGCGTGCAGGCATCGACCACGGGGCCGAAATCTTTGCTGTCCACCGTATCAAGCTCTTCGCTTGGCGCTGCATCAACGAGATCGAAGAGACGGGGAAAACTATCGCAAAGATTGAAACAGCGGCGGCAGCCATGGCAGATGTCGAAGACGCGGCGCAGTTCTTCGTCCAGCTTGGCCTCGTCGTAAAATTCCGCTTCGCGCCATGCCAGCGGATGACGTGTCGGTGCTTGCGTGCTGCCTTCTTTCAAGTCTCTCTCCCCCGGAAGTTTCTCAAATCCACATCGCTCATCCCGGGACTCGATCCCGGGATCCTGATATCGCAACAAATGCAGCAAGAAAGATGGGCCCCGGGGTCAAGCCCCGGGGCGACATCGCGTGTGTGGGATCAGCCGTTCAGGCTGTCCAGCGCCTTCTGGAAACGACCAGCATGGCTCTTTTCAGCTTTAGCCAGCGTTTCGAACCATTCGGCGATTTCGTCGAAGCCTTCCTCGCGCGCGGTCTTGGCCATGCCGGGATACATGTCGGTATATTCGTGTGTCTCACCGGCAATGGCAGCTTTGAGGTTCAGGTCGGTCGCGCCGATAGGCTCGCCGGTTGCCGGATCGCCCACTTCTTCCATAAATTCCAGATGGCCATGCGCATGGCCCGTTTCGCCTTCGGCGGTGGAACGGAAGACAGCGGCCACATCGTTATAGCCTTCGATATCGGCCTTCTGCGCGAAATAGAGGTAACGGCGGTTGGCCTGGCTTTCACCGGCAAACGCCGCTTTCAGGTTCTCGACGGTTTTTGATTTTGCGAGAGATGACATGGTTTGAGCTCCTCACCCTGTATGTGCGCCGCCCCCGCCCTTTCGGGCGCTTGGAAGCCACGCTTGAAAACAGTTGTATCGCAAGCCGGATGGACACCCGGCCTCTGGCCGGTCAGAACCGGGCAGTTAACCAAATCATAGAAGCGCGTCATGCGCTTGGTCAACACATTAGAATTGTTATAAATAAGAGTGAATAGCAACTAGCCGCCGTAAAAGCGGGTGCTTTCAGCTTTCCGGATGCGGCTCTCCGGCGAGACGCACGATCACATCAACACGGGCAATGCCTGTGCCCTCGGGCGCATCGGGCAGGCCGATAATGGCAATCTGCTTACCGTCGATATCCATCAGCTTGCCGGAATTCTCGACAAAGAAATGGTGGTGATCGGACACATTCGTATCGAAATAGGTGCGTGCGCTATCCACCACCACTTCGCGCAGCAGGTGTGCGCCGGTAAACTGGTGCAGCGTGTTGTAGACAGTTGCCAAAGACACGCTCACACCGGCCTTCTGGGCCTCTTCATGCAGCGCTTCGGCAGTCACATGGCGGTCACCACCATCAAACAGCAGGCGGCCAAGGGCAAGGCGCTGGCGGGTCGGGCGCAGGCCTGCATCGCGCAGCCGCGTCAGTGTCTGGGCATAGGGCCGATCCTGGGTCAACGCAGTATCCTTTCGTGGGGCGCCACAATGTCGGGAGCCGGTTGCTGGCTTGCCCTTGCAAATCCACTTTGCGCGGGAAACATCAAACCAATCGCCACGTCTTATTGAACGATGTTAGTTTTGAACGATTACAATCTTGAACATGGGGTATCCGACATGTTTTTGTCAAGATCGGAGCTATAAGAACCTGCATTTTCAAGGGCTTTAAGCCCATATAGCCCTATCGTGCCGATGAAATCACTGCAGAGTGCTCTATTATGGAAATATGTGGCGTATCAGTGTTTTATGGGATGACAAGCCGGTTCCCGTCATGTCGCCTATATGTTACGAAGCGGAAAAGAACCAATACGACAGGCGGGTCGTAAACCGCATTGTCAGACAGAACAAGCCTGCCGCAGCAGCCGGATATCCATCGGCAAAATGCGCAAGGGCGAGCGAGTGAACGGGAATGGCGGAACAAAAATCAAGCTACACCTTGGAAGACCTGCTGGAATGCAGCCATGGCCGCATGTTCGGTCCGGGCAATGCTCAGCTACCGCTGCCGCCCATGCTGATGATCGATCGGATCACGCATATCTCGGAGACGGGCGGCGAGCATGACAAAGGCGAGATCAAAGCCGAATACGACATCCATGCGGATCGCTGGTTTTTCCCCTGCCATTTCGAAGGCGACCCCATCATGCCGGGTTGTCTCGGCCTTGACGGTGCATGGCAGTTGCTCGGCTTCTTCCTCGGCTGGATCGGTGGCAAGGGCAAGGGCCGCGCGGTCGGCGTGGGCGAGGTGAAATTCTCCTCCATGGTCACACCAGCCAACAAGAAGATCACCTATAACATCCAGCTCAAACGCGTCATCAACCGTCGCCTCGTTATGGGTGTTGCCGATTGCACCATCTGGGCGGATGACGAACTTGCCTATACAATCACCGATATGAAAGTCGGCCTTCAGGCGGCGGAACAAGCGGCCTGACGCTCTACCCCGTTTCGACATCCAAATCGTTTAGATCTAACGAAGAGTGAGGCAGCCATGAGGCGAGTGGTCGTGACCGGTATGGGGATTGTGTCCTCGATCGGCAACAACGCGCAGGAAGTTCAAGCATCTTTGCGTGAAGGCAAATCCGGCATCGTCAAATCCGACGTCTATGCCGAAATGGGCTTTCGCAGCCAGGTGCATGGCAGCCTCAAGATCGACCTTGAGCAGGCTATCGATCGCCGCGCCCGCCGCTTTATGGGTGATGGCGCAGCCTATGCCGCTATTGCCATGCAACAGGCCATAACGGATGCAGGCCTGAGCGATGATCTCGTCTCAAATCCGCGTACAGGTCTCATTGTCGGCTCCGGTGGCCCGTCCACAAAAGCCATTGTTGCCGCTGCCGACATGGCGCGCACGGAGCCCGTCAAAGGTCCGAAAAAAGTCGGCCCCTTTGCCGTGCCCAAAGCCATGTCGTCCACTTGCTCTGCCAACCTTTCCACATGGTTCAAGACCAAGGGCGTCAACTACTCCATCAGTTCGGCCTGCTCGACCTCGGCCAACTGCATCGGCAATGCCGCTGAAATGATCCAGTGGGGCAAGCAGGACATCATGTTTGCCGGTGGCGGCGAAGAACTCGACTGGACACTGTCGGTTCTGTTCGATGCCATGGGTGCCATGTCGGCCAAGCGCAATGGCGACCCTGAAAAAGCCAGCCGCGCCTATGACAAGGACCGCGACGGTTTTGTCATTTCCGGCGGCGGCGGCATTCTTGTGCTCGAAGAACTTGAACATGCAAAAGCACGCGGCGCAAAAATCTATGCCGAGATCGTCGGCTATGGCGCCACAGCTGATGGTGCCGACATGGTCGCCCCGTCTGGCGAAGGTGCTGTGCGCTGCATGAAAATGGCGCTCGAAAATGTCCAAGTGCCGGTCGATTATATCAACCCGCATGCAACCTCGACACCTGTCGGCGACATTCCCGAAATCAAGGCAATCCACGAAGTGTTCGGTGAGAAGACCCCGCCGATCAGCGCCACAAAATCGCTGACCGGCCATGCGCAGGGCGCGGCCGGTGTGCATGAAGCGATCTATACGCTGCTCATGATGCAGGGCGGCTTCATCGCGGCCTCTGCCAATATCGAAGAAATCGACCCCGAAGTCGCCACCGCCAATATCGTGCGTGAGCGGATCGACGGGGCCAATATCAATCTGGCGCTTTCCAACAGCTTTGGCTTTGGCGGCACCAACGCAACATTAGCTTTTCAGCGCTATAACGGCTGAGACAAAAAGAACAAGGCGGGCGGACGAGATGCACGGGTCTGATACGAAAACGGCCGGTGGCGGCCTTACACTGAGCGGTCCTCTGATGAAGGGCAAACGCGGTCTCATCATGGGGGTCGCCAATGACCATTCCATCGCTTGGGGCATCGCCAAAATGCTCGCCGATCACGGGGCCGAACTTGCCTTCACCTATCAGGGCGAGGCTTTCGGCCGCCGCGTGAAGCCGCTTGCCGATAGTGTCGGCTCCAAGATCCTCGTGCCCTGCGATGTCACTGACAGCCAGAGCATGGACACGGTGTTCCGCACCCTGAAAGAGGAATGGGGCACAATCGATTTTGTAGTCCATGCCATTGCCTATTCCGACAAGAGCGAGCTCAAGGGCCGTTATGCCGATACGAGCCGCGAGAACTTCCTGCGGTCGATGGATATTTCCTGCTTCTCCTTTGTCGAAGTAGCGCGCCGCGCCGCAGACATGATGCCGAATGGCGGCTCGCTCGTGACGCTGACTTACGAAGGCGCGCAGCGTGTCATGCCTAACTACAATGTGATGGGCGTGGCCAAAGCGGCACTTGAAGCATCGGTGCGCTATCTCGCCTCTGATCTGGGCCGCGACGGCATCCGCGTCAACGCGATCTCGGCCGGCCCCATGCGTACGCTGGCAGGCTCTGCCATTGGTGACGCGCGTTTCGTGCATAAGTGGAACAAGACCCATTCGGCTCTGAAAGAAACCATCGAGCTTGAACATGTTGGCGGCGCAGGTCTCTATCTGCTGTCCGACCTGTCGGCGCGTGTCACCGGCGAGATCCATTACGTCGATAGCGGCTACAACATAATCGGCCTGCCGCGTGCCGAAGAAATGAAGGCGTCGGACGAAGCGTAAAGCGTGAATGCTGTTTCGTCCCAGAGCTAGTACTGCGACCAAACTTCATTGCTCTCCCTCACAAAAAAGAGCGCCGGATCAACCGGCGCTCTTTGTGTTTGTCATCATGTCTGCTCAGTAGAACATGTTGAAGACGATCTGCGAGATCAACCCGTTGGTGTTCTGTACCAGATAGACATTGTTCTGGACACGCACCCACTGGTAACCGCGCGGTGCGGGCTTCAGGTGATAGAGGTGAGGATTCACCTGATAGGCTTTAGCACGGTAGAAAGCAGGAAGCTGCTGGCCGCGATTCCAGTTGCGCTGGGCCTGATGCCCCTTAGGCGCTTTCCAGGCCGGTGCTTGCACAGCTTTGAACGACTTGCCGTTATAGCTGTAGTTGCGGTCATTGCGCTTGGCGTCGTGGTCACGGCGGTCGCCACGATCATTGCCTTTGTTTGCCACATGATTGTTTGTTTTGACCGTTGTCTTCACGACTGTCTTGGTACGGGTCTGTGTCTGGACCTGCTGGCTTTGGTGAGCATTGTTCTGGCCGGCATGCCGATCATTATTCGGTGCGGCCATGGCTGTGCCCGAAAGGAGGGTCAATACGAGTGCGGCTGCAAATGCGGTTTTCATCTTCGATCTCCATCAGACATCCCCGACTATCGGGGGCTTGTTTCTATGATGCGAGATTGCGCTTTGACGCCTGAACGACTTCTGAAGCGGTTTGTTGTCTGGCGTTCATATAAGTCCGCTCCGTTAAGGAGTGGGATTTCGCTTTAACGCGATTCAGAATCCATCTTCAAATCAGAACCTGCTGAGATCGTCATCCCGTGGTCAAGCCACGGGATGACGATGAAATTTTGAAAGCCCAAATGTAAAAACAATTGTAGTCCCGGGACCCATCTTGCTTTGTCTGGCTCATGAAACAAAAAGGGCACCGGATTACTCCGACGCCCTTCTTAATTTCAAAACGCTTATCACTTAGTCGCGACGGGGGCGACGGTTGCCGCCGCCTTCGCGCTTTTCGCGGGGCTGCTCGGCAGGCTCGTTTTCGTAAACGATCTCTTCGCCGGTTTCCTGGTTCACATGCTTCATCGACAGGCGCACTTTGCCGCGATCATCGAAGCCGAGGAGTTTGACTTTGACCTTGTCGCCTTCCTTGACCACATCGGCGACTTTTTCGACGCGTGTGGGGGCCATCTGCGAGATATGCACGAGGCCGTCACGCGGACCGAAGAAATTGACGAAAGCGCCGAAGTCCACAGCCTTCACGACCGTGCCTTCATAGATCGCGCCGACTTCGGGTTCGGCCACAATGCCACGGATCCAATCAAGCGCCTTGCGGATCGATTCACCGTCAGACGATGCAACCTTGATTGTGCCGTCATCCTGAATGTCGATCTTCGCGCCCGTCTTTTCGACGATCTCGCGAACGACCTTGCCACCCGTGCCGATAACTTCACGGATTTTGTCGGTCGGCACCTGAATGACTTCAATGCGCGGGGCATGCTCGCCCATTTCGGGACGTGCTGTGTCGAGCGCTTTGGCCATTTCACCGAGGATGTGGATACGTCCACCCTTGGCCTGTTCCAGAGCGATCTTCATGATCTCTTCGTTGATGCCCGTGATCTTGATGTCCATCTGGAGCGATGTCACACCATCGGTCGTACCGGCCACTTTGAAGTCCATGTCGCCGAGGTGATCTTCGTCGCCGAGAATGTCGGAGAGAACAGCAAATCGGTCGCCTTCGAGGATCAGGCCCATGGCGATACCGGCAACGGCACGCTTCAGCGGCACGCCGGCATCCATCATCGCGAGCGAACCACCGCAAACAGTTGCCATCGAGGACGAACCGTTGGACTCGGTGATTTCCGAAACGAGGCGCAGCGTGTAGGGGAACTCTGTCTTGGCGGGCAGCACGGCACGCAATGCGCGCCAGGCCAGCTTGCCATGACCAACTTCACGACGACCGGTAAAGCCGACGCGGCCTGTCTCACCGACCGAGAAGGGCGGGAAGTTGTAATGCAGCAGGAAGTTTTCTTTGTAGGTGCCCTGCAGCGCATCGACGAACTGCTCGTCTTCGCCTGTGCCGAGCGTGGCCACAACCATCGCCTGTGTTTCGCCGCGCGTGAAGAGCGCCGAACCATGTGTACGCGGCAGGATGCCGACTTCCGAAACGATGGGGCGCACCGTGGAGAGGTCGCGACCGTCGATACGGAGCTTTGTGTCGAGGATCGAATTGCGCACAACGTCGCTTTCGATGGCCTTGAAGACGCCGCCGACATCGTTTTCGGAAGGCGCGTTTTCGTCGTCTGCGATGGAGAGCGTGGCTTTCGCCTTATCTTTTGCCTTGGAGATGGCTTCGTGACGTTCGCCCTTGTCCTTCAGGCCGTAAGCGGCGCGGACATCGGCTTCAACAAGGCTGCGGACCTTGCCCTCCAGTTCCGACTGATCGGGGGCTGTGAAGGGGCGGGGTTCCTTGGCGCATTTTTCGGCCATGCGGATGATCATGTCGATCACGGGCTGGAAGCCCTTGTGACCGTGCATCACGGCGCCGAGCATGACGTCTTCGGAAAGTTCTTTGGCTTCCGATTCCACCATCATCACGGCGTCGTTTGTACCGGCAACGACGAGATCAAGGGCGCTTTCAGCCATATCGTCGATCAGCGGGTTCAGCACATATTCGCCATTGATGTAACCGACGCGGGCGGCACCGATGGGGCCCATGAAAGGCAGACCCGAAATGGTCAGCGCGGCGGAGACGGCAACCATGGCAACGATATCGGGATCGTTTTCCATGTCGTGGCTGAGAACAGTGACGATCACCTGCGTCTCGTTCTTGAAGCCTTTGGCAAAGAGCGGACGGATGGGACGGTCGATCAGGCGCGAGACGAGTGTTTCTTTTTCGCTCGGGCGGCCTTCACGTTTGAAAAAACCACCGGGGATCTTGCCCGCGGCATATGTCTTTTCCTGGTAGTTCACGGTCAGCGGGAAAAAGTCGAGGCCGGGCTTGGGCTTGCGTTCGCCAACCACTGTGGCGATGACTGTTGTCTCGCCATAGGTTGCGATCACGGCACCATCAGCCTGACGGGCCACTTTGCCGGTCTCGAGGATCAGCGGGCGGCCTGCCCATTCAATTTCTTCGCGTGTAACTTCAAACATCTGAATTTCCTTCATGCATGCGCCGATGCTCTTTCACAGCAACTCGGCCCCCACGGCTCTATGCGTTCAGGGGCGGCGCATTTTCTGCCGCTGACGTCGCGGCCGGACATATTGGATCGCTGTCTGCAAGAGCCCCGATATTCAGAGCCACCGAAACTTCGGGGATCGTAAGCCCGTGAGACAAGGGTCGGACGATCCACTCGCATACATCAATCCTTTAACGGACGAATGTCTCTTCTTTGGTGCGGCAAGCACAAGATGACCGGCGGAGCCTTATGCCCTGCCGATCATCTTGAATTCAGCTTGTCCGAACCATCGGGGAAAAAAGCACCCCGAAATTACCGACGGATGCCCAAACGGGCGATCAGGTCTTCATAGCGCTTCTGGTCGCCCTTCTTGACGTAATCAAGCAGCGAACGACGCAGGCTCACCATCTTCAGCAGACCGCGGCGCGAATGGTTGTCCTTCGCATGGCCTTTGAAGTGTTCGGTGAGGTTGGTAATACGTTCTGTGAGAATGGCAACCTGCACTTCGGGCGAACCTGTGTCGCCTTCTTTGGTTGCGAATTCTTTGATGATCTGAGCTTTGCGCTCTGGTGTCACCGACATCGGGGGTCTCCTTCAGGAACCGAGATTAAAAACACGCAACGGCCGCAACTCGCCCCTGACATATTCTGTCAGAGCCACCGGATCGCCCCGATGGGTCACGAGAACCGCCCCGACAAAAATCGGAGCATCGCGTCCGCGCAATAAAACGCCCTGACCCCTTCTAATCCGGGCCGCATCATCGCTGCTCAAGGCGAGCGCCGGGATGTCGTCCAGCGCCGTCTCGATGGGCAGAAGATGCGTCCACAAGGTCTGGGAAGCGGGCGGAATATGACCCAAGCCCGCCAGTTTATCCAGCGGAATTGCACCCTCTTCACGGAATGGGCCATGTGCAATGCGCCGCAGGGCCACAATATGGCCCAAAGTACCGAGCTTCAGCGCCAGATCACGCCCCAGTGAACGGACGTAAGTACCTTTGCTGCAAGAGATTTCCAGCTCGGCATGGTCGGCATCAGGCATGCCGAGCAATTCAATATTATGGATAGTTACAGGCCGCGCCTTCAGCACGACCTCCTCGCCCGCCCGCGCCAGATCATAAGCCCGCTCGCCATCCACCTTGATGGCGGAATAAATCGGCGGGGTCTGCAGGATTTCACCGGTAAAGGCAGGCAACGCGGCCAGAATATCAGCTTTGCCCGGGCGATGGTCGCTTGTTGCCGTCACTTCGCCTTCCAGATCGTCGGTCGCCGTGGAGGCGCCAAAGCGGATCGTGAAGCGGTAGCCTTTGGAGGCATCCAGAATATAGGGAACCGTCTTTGTCGCTTCACCCAGCGCCACAGGCAGGATACCGGAGGCCAAAGGGTCGAGCGTACCGGCATGACCGGCCTTCTGGGCATTGTAGAGACGGCGGACCATCGAGACGACATTGGTCGATCCGGGCCCCACGGGCTTGTCCACGATCACCCAGCCCGATACAGGATCACCCTTTTTGCGGCGTCCCATCAGTCCTCATCATCCCGCTCTTGGTCGCCCAGCTCTTGGTCATCGTCTTCGTCGTCCTCATTCGCCGGGAGAAGATCACGCGCAACCTTGGGGCTGTGCAGCAAGCGGTCCACGGCTTCGGCCTTGTCGAACGAGGTATCGGCAATAAAGACAATATCTGGGAGAAACTTGAAGGTCACTTCCTTGGCAAGCTGGCCACGCAGAAAGCTCTTCACCCGCGTCAGCGCCGCCACCAGCTTGTCGCTGTCTTCGCCTGTCAGGCTACTGCCCAGCGGGGCCACATAGCAGGTCGCATGGCGCATATCATTGCTCATGCGTACTTCGGAAATGGTGATCGCCTTGTCCTGCAAGTCAGGGTCCTGAATGGTCCCGCGCCCGACAATATCGGCCAGCGCACGACGCACAAGCTCACCCGCGCGCAACTGGCGCTGGCTGGGGCCGCGCGGACCGCGGCGTTTATTCTTTTTTGGGTCTGGCTTACGCATGGGTATGAAGTCTCAATTGCCATAAGCCCTCCCCGCTTGAGGGGGAGGGTTGGGAGGGGGGTAAGCGGCAAAGAGATTCTTTCAAAGAAGCCCCCCCACCCGATCCGCAAAGCGGATCGACCTCCCCCTCAAGGGGGGAGGCGATATTTAATCCAGACTGCGCTTTACGACTTCCACATCGAAACATTCGATGACGTCGCCCGGACGCATGTCCTGATAGGCCTCGAACGCCATGCCACATTCCTGACCCGACTGAACTTCTTTCACTTCGTCCTTGAAGCGTTTCAGTGTCGAGAGCTTGCCTTCGTGCACCACGACATCGTCGCGGATGAGGCGCACAGACGAACCGCGGCGCACCACGCCTTCGGTCACGCGGCAACCGGCAATCTTGCCGACCTTGGAGATGTTGAAAATCTCGAGGATCTCGGCATTGCCAAGGAATGTTTCGCGCAGTTCCGGCGAGAGCATGCCGGACATGGCGGCCTTGATGTCATCCACAAGGTCATAAATGACCGAGTAATAACGGATTTCGATACCGGCATTACGGGCCGCTTCACGCGCCTGCACATTGGCACGCACGTTGAAGCCGATCACTGGTGCACCGGACGCTGTTGCCAGCGTGATGTCGCTTTCGGTCACGCCACCAACGCCTGCATGAAGAACGCGGGCGCGCACTTCGTCGGTGCCAAGCTTTTCGAGCGCCTGCACAATCGCTTCGGCAGAGCCCTGCACGTCGGCTTTGACGATGATCGGCAGTTCGGAAATGTTCTTCTCTTTCAGCTGCGTCAGCATCTGATCGAGCGACGTGCGACCGCCTGTGCCGACCCGCTTGTCGCGGTTCATCCGCTGGCGATAATCCGTGACTTCACGCGCACGAGCTTCGGTTTCAACAACCGCCAGCGTGTCACCGGCTTCCGGCGCGCCGCCAAGACCGAGCACTTCGACAGGTTCCGACGGTCCCGCCGCCTGCACATTCTCGCCACGGTCGTTGATGAGGGCGCGCACGCGACCCCACTCTGCACCGGCCACGATAATGTCGCCGACTTTGAGCGTACCGCGTTCGACCAGCACCGTGCCCACAGGACCGCGACCGCGATCGAGCTTGGCTTCCACAATAATGCCTTCGGCAGCACGATCGGGATTGGCTTTCAGGTCCTGCAATTCGGCAACAAGCAGAATGGTTTCTTCAAGCTTGTCGAGACCCATGCCTGTCTTGGCCGAAATCGGCACGGCAATCACGTCGCCGCCGAAATCTTCGACAACCACTTCATGCTGCAACAGGTCGTTCTTCACGCGTGTCGCATCGGCTTCCGGCTTGTCCATCTTGTTGATGGCAACAATCATCGGCACGCCTGCGGCTTTCGCGTGATTGATGGCTTCGATTGTCTGCGGCATCACACCGTCATCGGACGCGACCACAAGGATCACGATATCGGTGACGCGGGCACCACGCGCACGCATGGCGGTAAAGGCCGCGTGACCAGGCGTATCAAGGAAGGTGATTTTCGCACCCGTGCCCATCACAACCTGATAGGCGCCGATATGCTGGGTGATGCCACCGGCTTCGCCTGCCACAACCGATGTCTTGCGCAGCGCATCGAGCAGCGATGTCTTGCCGTGGTCAACGTGACCCATGACGGTAACAACAGGTGCGCGGGGCAGTTTGGTTGCCTCGGCATCATCCTCGCCGACAAGACCTGTTTCGACGTCGCTTTCAGCGACGCGAACCACCTTATGGCCCAGTTCTTCGGCAACGAGCTGGGCGGTATCACTGTCGATCACATCCGTGATCTTCAGCATGATGCCCTGCTTCATCAGAATTTTGATCACGTCAACCGCACGTTCGGTCATACGGTTCGACAGTTCCTGAATGGTAATGATTTCAGGAATAACGACCTCGCGCATGACTTTCGTCGGCGCATCGTGAATACCGGCAAGCTTCTTCTTCTCGCGTTCGACACGACGACGCATCGAGGCAAGCGAACGCTGGCGGTCGCCACCTTCTTCAAAGGCTTTGTTGATGGTGAGCTTGCCGGTGCGGCGCTTTTCGCCGCCACGGGGTGAGGCAGGTGCCTTCTTGGGGGCACCGGGTGCTGCACCATGGCGCTTCTTGCCATCATCATCGGTGATTTCATCGTCCAGCAGAGCGGCACCACGCGGTGCCGCACCTGTGCGGGCCTCTTCTTCGAGGCGGCGCTTGGCATCGTCAGCGGCACGACGGCGCGACAGGTCTTCGGCTTCACGGCGTGCAGCTTCTTCAGCTTCGCGTGCAGCCGCTTCCTGACGCTCGCGTTCACGGCGTGCGTCGATCTCGGCAAAACGCTTGGCTTCTTCTTCGGCCCGCTTGCGATCATCATCTTCGCGTGAACGCGCCATATCGAGGGCGGCGGCACGAGCCTGTTTTTCCTCTTCCGTCAGCGTGCGCAGCACAACGCCGGAACGCCCGGCACGCGGCGCGGGACGGGCACCGGCGCGTGGCGCAGGGCGGCCACCGGCACGCGGGGCGGGAGCAGCTTCTTCGGCCTTCGCTTTTTTAGCGGCAGGCTTTTCAGCTTTAGGTTCTTCTTTGGGCGCTTCGGCGGGCTTGGCCTTGGCTTCGGGCGCAGCCTTTTCAGGCTCGACCGGTGCGGCTTCAGGGGCCTTGGCTTCCACAGCCGGCTCGGGCTTGGCTTCAGGCGCGGCGGGGGCTTTTGCCTCAACCGGCGCTTCTGCTTTTGCCTCTACCTTTGCCTCGACCGGAGCGGGTGCGGCTTCTGCTGGTTTTTCAACCGGCGCAGGCGCGGCGTCTGGCTGCGGGGCGGCTTTGGCCGCTTCTTTTACGGGTTCAGGCGTCGGCTCAGGCTGAGGGGCAGCGCCACCGGGATTAATGGTGCGCTTCTTCTTCTTCTCAACAACAACCGATTTGGAGCGGCCATGGGAAAAATTCTGGCGCACATGGCCAGATTCCACCGTGCGCTTCAGGCTGAGCGTCTTGCCGCCGGAAGCTTTCAGTTTGCGTTCGCTCGAGTCTGTCGAGTCGGTCATACCAGTCCTAACATTCCACCGGGGCTATCGGAGCCCCATCATTCTGCGGCGCCTCGGAGCGCCCTGTCTTTACGGACGCGCCTTGCGCCCATAACTCTCAAGTCTGGCGAGGTCGCCTAAGACTTTAGTCTTCATGCTTCCCTGGGTCAGGGCAGCATGTACCACATTTGCCCGACCCAATGCCAAACCCATTTCGTCGCTCCAGAGAGCCCGAAAAACGGGTGCAGCCGGTTTTTGCAGCGCGTCATAACGGGTTTTGAGAGCCCCCGTCATCTTGCGCATACCGTCGTCGGAGCCGTCACGTGCCTCGATCAGAGCCACCAGACGGCCAGCGGAAATCTCCGCCATAACCTTCTCGAAACCGGCGACAAGCGCACCGGCTTTGCGGGCAAGGCCCAGCGCGTTCGCGGCCCGTTTGGCCAGAAGCGCCTCCACCTCATCGGCAAGGCTTTCGCCCGCCACCGCCTTGGTCCGCGCGGCCTTTGCAAAAAGGCCCTTCGCAGCAGCGGTTTCGACGGCATCGCGTGCCGACGTCACCCAGATACCACGCCCGGGAAGGCGTTCGGCCAGATCAGGCACAACCTGATCTTCCGGCCCGATCACAAAGCGGATAAGGCCGTCTTTCGACCCCGTTTCACCGTGCACAATACAGCGGCGTTCCTCTTTGCTTGCAGACATCAGGCCTCTTCGGCCTCGTCTGCATCTTCATCAACTTCCTCGTCGGCAGACGCGTTGGCCGCGTCGAGGTCGGCCTGCGTGATCCAGCCAACGGCCAGACGGGCAGCCATAATCAAGCCGTTTGCGTCATCCGGTGTCAGATCGAAGCCTTCCAGCGCGCCCTTCTGATGGGTACGCTCGCCATTGACCGTCTCGTTCCAGCCCAGCAGATCGTCTGTTGCACAACCGGCAAGGTCTTCAACCGACTTCACGCCATCTTCGCCGAGTGCCGCCATCATTTTCGGTGTCACACCTTCGATTTCGCCCAGCGCGTCTTCCACGCCCAGCTCAACGCGCTTTTCGTCGAATTCGGCGTTCTGGCGGTCGATAAAGTCGAGCGCGCGGTTCTGGATTTCCTGCGCTGTGTCCTCGTCGAAACCTTCGATTTCGGCGATTTCGTCAAGCTGCACATAGGCGACTTCCTCAATCGAGGCAAAGCCTTCCGAAGCCAGCAACTGCGCAATCACTTCGTCCACATCCAGCGCTTCCGCAAAAATGGCGCTGCGCGAGGCGAATTCGGCCTGACGACGTTCGCTTTCTTCGGCTTCCGTCAGAATGTCGATATCCCAGCCCGTAAGCTGCGAGGCCAGACGCACGTTCTGACCGCGACGACCGATCGCCAATGAAAGCTGGTCATCGGGGACAACAACTTCAATACGCTGTGTGTCTTCATCGAGCACGACCTTGACCACTTCGGCAGGGGCCAGCGCGTTGACGATGAAAGTCGCGGCATCGGGCGACCACTGGATAATGTCGATTTTTTCGCCCTGTAGCTCATTCACCACAGCCTGAACGCGCGTGCCGCGCATACCGACACAGGCACCGACAGGATCGATGGAATTGTCATTGGACAACACGGCGATTTTCGCACGGCTGCCGGGATCGCGGGCGACCGCCTTGATCTCGATAATGCCGTCATAGATTTCCGGCACTTCCTGCCCGAACAGCTTCGCCATGAACTGGGGATGCGTGCGGGAGAGGAAAATCTGCGGTCCGCGCTGTTCGCGGCGCACGTCATAGATATAGGCACGCACACGGTCGCCATTGCGGAAGGTTTCGCGCGGCAGCAATTCGTCGCGACGGACAATGGCTTCGCCACGTCCAAGATCGGTGACAACATTGCCATATTCGACGCGCTTGACGATGCCATGAACGATCTCGCCGATACGGTCGCGATATTCGTCATACTGGCGTTCGCGTTCAGCGTCGCGCACCTTCTGCACAATGACCTGCTTGGCGGTCTGGGCAGCGATACGACCGAAATCGACCGGCGGCAATTCGTCTTCGATCAGATCGCCGAGTTGGGCGGCGGGGTTGCGGCGCTGCGCATCGCGAAGCTCGATCTGCACGGCGTCGTTTTCGATCTCGTCCACAACTTCCAGAAGGCGAACAAGGCGAATTTCACCGGTTGTCGGATTGATCCGCGCACGGATTTCATTCTCAGCACCGTAACGCGAGCGCGCGGCTTTCTGAATCGCTTCCGCCATCGCGTCGAGCACGACTTCGCGGTCGATGGATTTTTCGCGTGCGACCGCATCTGCGATCTGCAACAGCTCAAGGCGATTGGCGCTGACTGCCGTGGCCATATTCTATTCTCCGTCGGATGGGACCGGATTATCGCGGTCCCTTCGCTTCAAACTTTCGGTGATGAGGTCATCGCTCATGGTGAGCTTGGCCTCGGCTATTGAACGAAAATCCAGACCGATCACCTGGGTCTCGCTCATTCCTTCGACTTGATGCTCGATCAGCACTTCGCCGTTCTCGAAACCATGCAGATTGCCGCGGAACCTTTTGCGACCATCAATGGCATCATGCAGTTCGAGCTTGGCTTCAAAGCCCGACCACCGTTCGAAATCCTTAGGTCGCGTCAGGGGCCGGTCGATACCGGGCGACGAGACTTCCAGATTATACTCGCCTGAAATCGGATCCTCGACATCAAGGATAGCCGAAAGCAGACCGGACAATTCTTCGCAGCCCGAGACATTCATTTGTCCGTCGGGGCGCTCGGCCATGATCTGGAGGGTATGGCCGTCATGCAGGCCGTATCGCACACGAACGATCTCGAAATTGGCGGCTTCGGCGGAGGGGCGGATAAGTTCGAGGATGCGGCGCGGCTGACCGGAACCGGCAACAAGATGGGTATCAAGGATTTCGCTCGAACTCGTCAAGGAAACGCTCGATCTCTCATCATTTTCGCTGTGTTGCTCGTTGTTCAAAGCTGCCAGATATCCCCGTCATGCCCGCAGGCCGTGTGCCCTTTTCAGAGCTTCAGAAACAAAAAAAGCGGGCCCCCGTTTCCGGAGACAACCCACTCGCTTAAGTCGAAGATCACTCTTCGTTATGTGAGAACGTCATGTATCTGGGGCTTATATAGCGCCGAACCGCCCTCCTCCGCAAGGGGGGCTATCTATGCTCGAACCGCAAATAGGCCGGCACGCGGTTCTCGCGCAGCGCCTTTTGCTCGTAGCGCGTTTGCGGCCAGTCCGCGGGGCGTTCTCGACATTCTTCTATGTCTTTGTTTTTCCAGATAAATTTAGACTTTCCCAGCGCGTTGTGGGCGTCAATATGCTTGAGCGTCCATTTTACATAATCAGGAATGTCGCTGGCAAATCGCAGCTCCCCGCCGGGCTTCATCGCCGCTGAAATCAGCGCCAAAGTCTCGCTATTCACGAAACGGCGCTTTTTCTGGTCGGTTTTGGGCCAGGGGTCGGGATAGAGAATAAATACGCGAGTGAGGCTTTCAGGTGCCAGTTTTTCCAGCAAAAAGCGGGCGTCATCGGCATGGAGGCGCACATTCTTGAGATCATGGACCTCAATCTCGGAAACGAGTTTGACCACCCCGTTGATAAAGGGTTCGCAGCCCATAATCCCCACGCGAGGATTATTCTGCGCCTGCCAGCTCAGATGCTCGCCGCCGCCAAAACCGATCTCCAGCCACACCTCATCGACCGCTGGCGTGAACAGCGTTTTTGGCTCTATTGCTGGGCTTTCAAGCGAAATGGAGACCCTGGGGAACAGGGTCTCCATCAATTTCACCTGACGAGGTCGAAGCGCTTTGCCCTTGGTCCGCCCATAAACATGGCGGCGGGTTTGGGCTTCGGCCTCTATCTGCTCAGCGGATTTCCGCTTTGAGTTTGTCGGCAAGGTCGGTCTTTTCCCAAGAGAAACCGCCATCCGCGTCCGGTGTACGGCCAAAGTGACCATAGGACGAGGTGCGGGCATAAATCGGACGGTTGAGCTGGAGATGCTCACGAATGCCGCGGGGGCTAAGATCCATTGCGCGGGGGATAGCTGCTTCAAGAGCGGCTTCATCCACCTTGCCCGTACCATGCAGATCCACATAGATCGAGAGCGGCTTGGAGACGCCGATCGCGTAGGAGACCTGAAGCGTCGCGCGGTCAGCAAGTCCTGCTGCCACAATGTTTTTGGCCACATAGCGCGCGGCATAAGCAGCGGAACGGTCAACCTTTGTCGGATCTTTGCCCGAGAAGGCACCACCACCATGGGGAGCGGCACCGCCGTAAGTATCCACGATGATTTTGCGACCTGTCAGGCCCGCATCGCCATCGGGGCCGCCGATGACAAACATACCCGTGGGGTTCACATAAAATTCGTCTTCCGGCGGGAACCAGCCCTCGGGAAGCACGCTCTTCACATAGCCGCGCACGAGTTCGCGCAGATCGGCCTGGCTGATGCTTTCTTTGTGCTGCGTGGAGACGACAACCGAAGTCACGCCGACAGGCTTGCCGTTTTCATAGCGCAATGTCACCTGGCTCTTAGCGTCGGGCTCAAAGCCCGGTGCCTTGCCGGAATGGCGCGCTTCGGCCATTGCTTGCAGGATACGGTGCGAATAGACGATGGGAGCCGGCATCAGCACATCGGTTTCTGTGCAGGCATAACCGAACATAATGCCCTGATCGCCAGCGCCTTCATCCTTATTGCCAGCGGCGTCAACGCCCTGCGCAATATGGGCCGACTGGGCATGCAGCAGAACATCGACGGAAGCGTTCTTCCAGTGGAAGCCTTCCTGCTCGTAACCGATTTCCTTCACGGCATTGCGTGCTGTCTGCTCGATCAGTTCCTTGGTGATGCTTGCAGGTCCGCGCACTTCGCCGGCCAACACGATCTTGTTGGTGGTCGTAAGCGTTTCGCAAGCCACACGCGCAAAGGGGTCGGCGGCGAGATAGAGATCGAGCACAGCATCAGAAATGCGGTCACAGACTTTGTCGGGATGACCTTCGGATACAGATTCACTCGTAAACAGATAGTTTGACCGTGCCAATGTCGTGCCCCTTGTTCGGAAAATGACGGCTGTTCTGCAGCGCTCAAGCCTGCGCTGATGCTTTTTGGTGGCCTGTTTTTGCAAGGATCAGGAGGCGGGTCAACTGGAACCTAAAACACCACTATTCGGTATCTTCGTCATCCTCGTCATTCATCCCCTCGCCAGCCGCGCCATCGGCCTTTGAAACGAGGGCCGACTCCGCGTCCTCCCCCTCGTCAAAGCCTTCTGTAGCGCCCAAAGCCTTTACGAGGTCGAGGATTTTCTTGCGGATTTTGGGATCACGGATCGAGAAAAAGGCACTATTGAGCTGGATCCCCTCGGATGAGGACAACATATCCAACTCGAAGGCGCTCTGGTCGGCCTCAGCCTGATCAATCTCGCCGCCACCCTCGCCATCGCCCGATAAACCCTCATAAAAGAAGGAAATCGGCACGCCGAGCACACGAGCGATCTGATAGAGGCGGCTCGCACCAATACGGTTGGAACCTTTTTCGTATTTCTGGACCTGTTGAAATGTCAGCCCAAGGCTGTCGCCCAGCTTTTCCTGGCTCATGGTAATAAGCATCCGGCGCATCCGCACACGGCTGCCGACATGAACATCAATCGGATTGGGCAACTTCCTAGGCACTAGAAACCTTTATTTTATCGGTCCGTCGCAGGGCATCCCAGACCATGCAACCACAGACGCTTTAGCACACCAGAACACAACCTAAAGGTGGTGTTTGTGCAAGTGGAAAATTGTCCACCCTCTTGCCAACCCAGCATTCGCTCTCTAGCGCCTTTGCGTGACCGCAACACCAGCGCCCGCAAGAAGGAGCAAGCTGAGGAAAATCCAGTCTCCGAACCGAGCATAAGGCGTGGGAGCCAGCGCCATAGGCAATGCCGCATCGATCACGCCTTCGGTATTGAGCGGTTGCTCCACCACAATCCGCCCATAGGCATCAATCACAGCTGATATGCCCGTATTGGCGGCGCGCGCCACAGGCAAGCCTTGTTCGACTGCACGCAAACGGGCCTGCGAGAGATGCTGGTATGGCCCGCTTGATGTGCCGAACCATGCATCATTGGTGACATTGGCAATCCATGCCGGACGTCGCTCTGCAGAGACAACTGCACCGGGAAAGATAATCTCGTAGCAAATGAGCGGACTAACAAGAGGCATATCCGGCAGGCTCATTGTGCGCGGACCCGGGCCTTCGTCAAAACTGCCCTGCAACTGGGTGAGTTTTCTCAAGCCGATTTTTTCCAGCCAATGGTGATAGGGAAGATATTCACCGAAGGGGACAAGATGGGCTTTGTCATAGGTTCCGACGATGACACCCTCGTCATCCACCACATAAAGCGAATTATAAAAATGCTGCAGCCGGTCATCGGGTGCATCAGGCGCAGGCTCGCCACGCACGCTGCCTGTCATCAGCAAGGCGCCTTCAGGCAGAATGCGCGAGATGGCCGAGAGCACAAAAGGCTCACGAGCGAGAAAAATCGCAAGGGCAGATTCCGGCCAGAGAACAATTGTGCGTGATGTGAGACCCTTGGGCGCCGCCGCGGTCGGCTTTGCACTGAGGCGGAGGAACTCGCCCAGCACGGCCATACGGGATTCCGGTTTCCATTTCAAAGTCTGGGCAACATTAGGCTGCACGAGACGCAGCATCACCGTGTCGGGGCCGATGGCAGGTTCGGGTGCCGCCAGCGCCAAACGTGCTGTGCCGCCAATCCACAGCATTAGCAAAGCCACTAGTGCTGTCATACTCACAGCCCAGTCGCGCCAATGTGCCGCCCATCCCGCATGATCCTCGTCATGCCGCATATCGTCGCGTGGATCGAATGCGGCCGGAGCCGCAACAATCAGTAAGGCGATGATCGAAAGCCCGTAGGGACCAATAAAGGCGGCCCATTGCATGAGGGACAAAGACGAAGTGAAGCTCTCGCCGATCAAGTTCCATGGGAAGCCGGTCAGCACATGGCCACGCAGCCATTCTGCTATCGCCCAACAAATGGCGAGGAAAACAATACGGGCATATCCACGCGGCCAGAAAAGACGTGCCAGCATGACGGGGGCAGCGACAAAAATCGCAAGACCTGCGGGCAAGGCAAGCACTGCAAAAGGCATAAGGAACGCAAACTTGTCAGCATCCACCATGAAGGCAAAGCCGATCCAGTAAAGCCCGCAGAGAAAATATCCAAAGCCGAACCACCAGCCGATCGCCCCCGACGCACGCAGTAATTCGCGCCGCGTGAGATGCGTACCATGCCGCTCCAGCCCATCAAGCAACCAGACAAGAATAGGAAAAGTGAGAAAGAGAACCGGAAAGACATGCACAGGTGGCAAGGCAAGCACACTCAAACCACCAGCCAGAAAGGCACAAGTCCAACGCTGCCACGCATTAAGCAGTCCCAGATCAAGCGCAAGGTGACGCAAAGCGTCACGCAATAGGCCGAGGCCTCGTTCCATTGTCATAGGTTAGCCCGCAGCCCGATCTGATTGTTTTTTTAGTGACACAGCTGCTTTCTCGTCCTGCTCTTTCTGTGCGACCGTTCCGGCCTTACCAGTCTCGGAATTATCAGCAGATGGTTTGTCAGGTCGCACGGCAAGCCGTATCCGCAATTTCTTGATCCGGCGAGGATCGGCATCACGCACTTCAAACTCTATACCGCATGGATGTTTGATCAGCTCGCCACGCACGGGCACACGGCCGACAAGCGAAAAGACCAGACCTCCCAAAGTCTCGACATCATCCTCACTATCTTCATCGACAAGCGTGAGACCGAGCATATCTTCCAACTCGTCAATCGAGGCACGCGCATCAGCGTCGATCGTTCCATCGGCGCGGGTCGCGAGTGTGGGACCCTCATCCGTGTCATGCTCGTCCTCGATATCCCCGACAATTTCCTCGACCAGATCCTCGATCGAGACAAGACCGTCGGTCCCGCCATACTCGTCGATGACAAGCGCCAGATGAATGCGGGTCGCCTGCATTTTGACGAGCAGATCGAGCGCCGGCATAGAGGGCGGCACAAAAAGCACATCGCGACGGATATTCTTCAGTGCGAAAGCACGCGGTGGCGTATTGCTATCATTTTTATCCGTTTCATCGGGCGGCGTAAGAAATGCCACGACATCCTTGATATGGACCATGCCAACCGGATCATCTAGCGTTTCGCGATAGATCGGCATGCGCGAATGATTGGCTTCGCTATAGACGCGTAGCAATTCGTTGATGCCTGCACCTTCTTCGACAGCAACGACATCGGCACGCGGCACCATTACGTCATCCACCCGCAACTCGCCGAAACTGAGAATATTGCCTAGCATGTGGCGTTCTTCGGGTGTCAGCGTACGACCGGTCTCGTCATGACCTTCAAGCGCCTCTTCCAGACTTTCGCGCAAAGTCGGATCGCTCGCAGAAGGAATCCCAATCAGCTTGCGCCAGAAAGACTTCAAGCTATGACCAGAACTGCGCGGCGGCTGCGCGGCACTATTGTCATCGGACGTAGAGAGCGGAATGTCGTTCAGACTGTCAGGCATCACTGTCGCGCATGTTGGGAAGCGTGTCGGATTCATATGGATCGGCAATATCGAGATCCTCGAGAATATCTCGCTCCATGGCTTCCATTTCTTCTGCCTCGCCATCTTCCTCATGGTCCTGCCCCAAGAGGTGCAAAACCCCGTGGACAACCAGATGAGTGAGGTGGTGGCTGAAAGTTTTCTGTTGCTCGGCGGCTTCACGCGCAATCGTTTCGAGCGCAAGCACCACGTCACCCAACAGATGGGGGCCCAGATCGGCCAATGGTTCGCCGCCCACTGCATAGGGTATGCCGCCGGTCGGGAAAGACAGGACATTGGTCGGCTTGTCCTTGCCGCGATAAGTCTTGTTCAGCGCCCGAACGAATTCGTCATTTGCCAGCACAATGCACAATTCGGCATCCTCTGAAGGACCGGCGACGACATAGGCATGCTCCGCAGCACGACGTACGGTTTCTTCCGCGCCGCCCGGCCACTCACCTGCCTCACACATAATGTCGATATCAAGACCGGAGACAGGCGTCGCCCCATCAAGGGGTTGCTTGGCTCCGGCCGATTGTCGGCCACTCATATTCGACCGCCGTTCATCGTTTTCCTCGTCTCATGTCATATCCAGCCACGATGTGTGTCACTCACGACCGCGCGGATCAAGTAATCCCCGATCTCGGGCATTATAGGCCTTCACCACCTTTGTCACGAGGGGGTGGCGTACCACATCTGCATCTGTAAACCGCACGGTCGCAACACCGGGAATATCGCCCAGCACACTCAGCGCATCACCAAGGCCCGATTTGGCCCCCAGCGGCAAGTCAACCTGACTGGGGTCGCCGGTGATGGCCATGCGGCTGTTTTCACCCAGACGGGTCAGAAACATCTTCATCTGCACCGGTGTCGTGTTCTGAGCTTCATCCAGAATGACATAGGAATTGGCCAATGTACGACCACGCATAAAGGCCAGCGGAGCAACTTCGATGACACCGCTCTCGATTTCCTTGACCACCTGCTCACCGGGCAAAGTGTCGTAAAGCGCGTCGTAAAGCGGGCGCAGATAAGGGTCGATCTTCTCTTTCAGATCACCGGGGAGAAAACCGAGCTTTTCACCCGCCTCGACAGCAGGCCGCGAAAGAATAATGCGATCCACCCGCTTCTGGAGAAGCATCTGGACGGCAACGGCGACCGCCAGATAGGTCTTTCCCGTGCCGGCTGGCCCAACACCGAAAACAAGCTCGTTGCTCATCAGCGCTTCAATATAGTCTTTCTGAGTTGCCGAGCGCGGGCCGATGGAGCGTTTTTTTGTCTGGATCATCCGGCCCGTGGCATTGCCGCCATCGTCGTTCTGAGGCGTCTTCGACATGCGGATAGCACCATCCACATCGCCCGCTGTCACATCAAGACCCGATTTGAGCCGCTGGTAGAGCTCACGCAATACGCGGTCGGCTTGTTCACGCGCCTTGGGCTTACCGGTGACAACCAGTTTGTTTCCCCGCGAACTTGCATGAACACCCAGACCTTCCTCGATACGGGCGAGATGCTGATCATGTTCGCCGAAAAGTTCTGTCAGCAACTGATTGTCATCAAAGGCGATGACGAGATTGTCACCTTCCCTCAAAATGACCGTTCCGCCGCCTGATGTATTCACCTGGTTCGATGCGCCCAACTGCAACCTGTCCTTTCAAGAAAGTTCCGCGCTTGCCTCCAAGACACGGAACGAGAAGATAAGGGACGTGAACTTCAGACCATGGCCGTTTCATTCCTCACGAGACGACCACGGAGAGACATAGCAAATCCTTCCTCGATATCGATTTCGGCGATCTGACCGAAAAGCTCCGCCGGGGCATCTTCGATATGCACCGACTGAAGATAGGGGCTGCGTCCGACAAGCTGGGTCGGTGTGCGTCCGCGCCTGTCGAAGAGAACCGGCAGGCGACGTCCTGCACAGGAACGGTTGAAGGCCAGTTGCTGTTCGGCGACCAACGCTTGCAGACGTTGCAGGCGCTCGGCTTTCACAGCTTCCTCTACTTGCTCCTCGCGTGTCGCGGCAGGCGTGCCGGGACGGGGGCTGTATTTGAAGGAATAGGCCTGTACGAAACCAACTTCACGGATCAGCGCGAGCGTGGCCTCGAAATCAGCATCGGTTTCGCCGGGAAAGCCGACAATGAAATCCGACGACAAAGCAATATCGGGCCGCGCAGCACGGATGCGCTCAATCAGCCGAATATAGTGCTCTGCCGTGTGCTGGCGGTTCATCGCATGCAGGATGCTGTCGGAACCCGATTGCACCGGCAGATGGAGATAGGGCATCAGCTTGCCCACTTCGCCATGGGCATCAATCAGGGCATCATCCATATCGCGGGGATGGCTTGTCGTGTAGCGCAAACGTTCCAGACCGTCGATATCAGCCAATGCGCGGATAAGCCCACCCAACGTGGTCGGGGCACCCGTCCTATCCTCGCCATGATAGGCATTGACGTTCTGGCCAAGCAGCGTGATCTCGCGCACTCCGGCATCGACCAAGGATTGTGCTTCTTCGACGATACGAGAAAGAGGACGGGAATATTCCGATCCACGTGTATAGGGAACAACGCAGAATGTGCAGAACTTGTCACAGCCTTCCTGAATGGTGAGGAAGGCGGTGGGTCCGCGTGCCAACGTCTTGCGCTTCTCAGCAACAGGGAGGCTCCCGAACTTATCCTCGACGGGAAACTCGGTCTCGATCTGTGTCGGCCCACCATTATCGGCACGGGCTACCAATTCGGGCATACGATGATAGGTCTGCGGCCCCACAATCATGTCCACATAAGGCGCACGGCGCTTCATCTCTTCGCCTTCGGCCTGTGCCACACAACCGGCCACGCCGATAACCATTTTGCGGCCACTCTCTTCGCGGGCCGATTTCAGGTCCCGCAGACGGCCAAGCTCGGAATAGACCTTTTCGGCGGCACGTTCACGGATATGGCAGGTGTTGAGCAAGACCACATCTGCTTCTTCGGGCGACGAGACCTCGCTATAGCCATGCGGAGCCATGACATCGACCATGCGGTCGCTGTCATAGACATTCATCTGACAACCATATGTTTTGATGAAGATTTTCTTCTTCAACCCGTCACCGACATCGCTGGCGGTAAGGCTGCTGGAATTGGTTTTGGGGTTCGGGGCGCTATGATCCGTCTTCATCATGGCCTCTGGCTTTTCTGGCGCCGGCTCATGGAAGGTCGGTCCTTGGCTTCATCCGACGCATAAAACAGTCGGAAATCGGAAAAATGGTCATACAAAGCTTGCGTCTGTCTCCTTCGCGAGCGCAACAAATCACCTTTTTAGTCTAGCACGATACACAGGCACGGCATCCTCTATATCGACGCAGTCAGCCCACTTTTCGCGCCACTTCATCTGACGGCTCTTCGGCGGGCACATCAAAGAACGTAGCAAATCTGCCATTCAGCGATGCCACCACACCTTCACGGCAACGACTTTCACAATATTGCGCTAGTGCCTTGCGGTTTCCGACTTCGCGGATCGTAACAGGCTTGTGGTAGATCACCTGAATTTCGATGGGTCCGAGAGAAAAGGCTTCCCAAAGGTGGGGAAACATTTCCATGTCGCCATACCACGCAAAAAATGGCCGGAACTGGCGGGTCATGGGCAATCCGCAAAGTTTCATATAGGTCACGGATACCGGCTGCACCACCAGATCATCTTCGCGATCCGCCTCGCTGTTGACGATGGAAAGCTGCGCCACGCTCATCAGGGCGCTTTTAAAGGGCAGGACCCGGTTTCCGTCGCTGGAGGTCCCTTCAGGGAACAGGATCAGCGTATCCCCGCCCGAAATGCGGGAGTGAATCTCGTTGCGCTTTTCGGCTGTGCGCGTGCGGCGTTCGCGCTCAACAAACACCGTCTGCTGCAGCTTTGCCAGCCACCCGAAAAAGGGCCAGCCCGCCACTTCGCTCTTGGCAACGAAAGAAGAGGGCAAAAGCGAGCCCATGATCGGGATATCGAGCCACGAGGTATGATTTGCTGCAATCAGACAGGGCGCGCCATAAGGCTCACCATTTGTGACCACCTTGATGCCGATCATCCGGCACAGAAACCGATGATAATAGTTTGGAATGGTGCGGCTCACAGAAAGCCCAAGCTTCAAGGCCAGCGCCTGAACCGGCATTAAAAGCAATGCCGACAGCACGAAACCGGCCAGCAGAATGCCTGCACGTATCTGACCCATCAGCTTTCCCTCACCCATCTCCCGCCTTATGGCACATACCCCGAAACAGGCAGCACCTTTGACAGGGCTCAGTCCTTTTTGTCCCGATTGAGCGGGACCCCGTAAAGCTCTAGGCGATGGTCCACCAGCTCAAACCCCAGTTCACGGGCAATAACCTGCTGCAACCGTTCAATCTCGTCATTATGGAATTCGATCACCTTGCCCGACTGAAGGTCGATGAGATGATCGTGATGTTCCTCGGGCACCTGCTCGTAGCGCGAACGGCCATCCCTGAAATCATGACGCTCCAGAATGCCTGCTTCTTCAAACAGGCGGACGGTGCGATAGACCGTGGCGATAGAGATCTTACTATCAACAGCAGATGCGCGGTGATAGACCTCCTCCACATCGGGATGGTCATGCGCCAGTGACAAAACACGCGCGATCACGCGGCGCTGCTCGGTCATACGCATATTTTTCTCAATGCAGAGATTCTCGATACGGTTTTCGTCCGCCGCCTCATGGGCGTGGCCGCCATGTCCAGAAATGGTCGCCGCGTGGTCGCTCACAGAATTATCTTTTGTCATCGCCGCTATATTTGTTCGATTGGGCCTCAGGTCACAACCGCGCATCGGATGCGATAACCCATTTTTAACACAGTAAGCACCTGAATTATAACCGTTTTAAGATCAGGGTTTTGGGCAGGTCCAAACGCATGGAAAGCCCTGCAATCCGGCCCTTTCCCCGTGTGTAATAATCCGGTCGCCGCCCAACCGTCTCAAAGCCCAATCGCTCGTAAAGACGCCGCGCCGACGCATTATCCTCAGCCACCTCAAGAAACAACGACATAGCCCCCAATCCGAGTGCATGGGCGGCGGCGGTCTGCATCAATTGTTCGCCAATCCGTTTGCCATAATGTTGCGGATCGACTGCAATGCTCAGGATTTCAGCTTCATCAGCGACAATTCGGACCAACACAAAACCTTTGAGATCATCCTCAGGATCAGATGCCGCCTCATCGAATGCCTTAAGCAACAAAACGCCGGGACTGGTCATCAGGCTTTCAAAAGCCTCGTGGGTCCACGGCACCTCAAAAGAAACGGAATGAAGCGGGACGATACGAACAAGATCGCGCGCCAGACCCGGGCCGATGCCGATCATGCGCCAAGCACCGGATCGAGCCCGCCGGGTAATTTGGCATCCGGCGCACGCAAATAGAGCGGTGTCGGCGCTTTGCGGAAATGGTCCAGCCCATGGGCATGCAATCTGGCAAGAGCGATCCGGCCTATCTCGCGGGCGTCGGGCTGGGCGGGACATTCAGAAAGACGCGAAAAAATACCGCGCGCTTCAAGAGCGTCTGCGAGCAGGGCTGCGCCTGTGCCGGCAAGCACAAACCGGCCTGTCGGCAGCATATCGGAGGCGGTATCAAGTCCGATGATCGCCGGTTCACAGACCGGCATGTGACGAGCGTCAAAAGCTTGCAGATAGATCTCGCTGCGTCGCGCATCAAAGGCCACCGCGATCAACTCATCCTCACCGGGAACAACAGGGGCAGCGACCGCCTCAAGTGTTGTCACGCCAACCAAAGGCAATGTGCGAGCAAGCGCGAGACCCCGCGCTGCCGCAAGTCCGACACGCAGACCCGTGAATGTGCCCGGCCCGATGGTCACAGCCAATGCCGACAAATCCGATGCAGCAAGACCTGCTGAACGCAAAACTTGTCCGATTACGCCCATCAGCTCTTCGGCATGTCCCCGGCTGCGCAATTCATGGTGATGCGCGAGAACCCGATCACCGTCAAAGACGGCGACCGAGAGTGCGCCTTGCGCCGTATCAAATGCGAGTAAGGGCAAGGCGCATCATGCTCCGTTATCAGATGATTTTAGCGACTTCATCAAAATCAAAACGCGGGCTGCGGGGGAATGTGCCCTTGTGATCGATATGCCCGATATTGCAAAGGAAGTTCACCTTTACGTTTTTTTCAGGAAAGAAGGCTTCTTCCACTTTGGCAGCGTCGAAACCCGACATCGGCCCACAATCCAGACCGAGCGCACGCGCTGCGATCATGAAGTAAGCGCCCTGCAACGACCCGTTGCGGAAGGCATGTGCTGCGGCCCACTCTGCCGACCAGTTAAACCAAGTCTTCGCATCAGGCGAATGAGGAAAAAGGCGGGGCAGATGTTCGTAGAATTCGACATCATGACCGATGATAACGGTTGCCGGGGCCAGAAGGGTCTTATCGAGATTGCCTTCGGTCAGCGCAGGCTTCAGCTTTTCCTTAGCTTCCTTTGACTTCACAACAACAAAACGTGCAGGCGACATATTGGCACTTGTCGGGCCCCATTTCATCAGGTCATAGACCGCACGAATTTCTTCATCACTGACCGGTGCGTCGGTCCATGCATTTGCTGTACGGGCATTGCGAAAGATTGTGTCGAGAGCGTCGTCGGACAGTTTGGACGTCATGGATAGTCACTCCGTTCAGAATTCTGAGAATGTCCCAAGATAGCGTGCGGGGAAAAATGTGAAAGCCCATGCCATGCGCAATTGACGCATGGTCAGACAAAATTGCGGTGTGATGAAGCGTTCAGACAGCGCGAACTTCGGTCACTTCGGGAATGTAATGCTTCAAGGTGTTCTCGACGCCACGCTTCAGCGTCACGGTTGAAGAGGGACAACCGGCGCATGAGCCCTGCATATTCAAAAAGACAATGCCGCCATCAAAACCCTGAAATGTGATGTCGCCACCATCCTGCGCAACAGCGGGGCGGATACGTGTATCGAGTACTTCCTTGATTTGAGCGACAATCTCGGCGTCTTCACCTTCCTGCGTAGCATGGGCCGAGGCGGCTTCACCCGTCTCGCTTCCATAGAGGATCGGCGCTGCGCTGGTAAAATGCTCCATGATCGCACCCAGCAGCGCTGGCTTCAGATGCTGCCATTCGCCGTCGGACTTTGTAACGGTCACAAAATCGGAGCCGAAAAAGACACCGGCAACGCCTTCGACGGCGAAGAGCCGCATGGCGAGAGGTGAGCGCTGGGCGGCTTCCGAATTGGGAAAATCAGCCACATGTCCCTCGCCCATGACATCGCGGCCCGGCAAAAACTTGAGCGTTGCCGGATTGGGTGTCGCTTCGGTCTGGATAAACATTTGAACGGTCCTTGTGGCAGATGCCCAGCATTTCCGCCAGAAAATGGCTCAAACGGCGTCATGATGGGCTTGAACAGACCCTATAGATGGACCGCCAAGCCGTCGGAATCAAGCCGGGCCCTTGAACACCCGTTTTTGCCTCGTTTTGCACCCCAAATTGCTGGTTGAAAAACTACGGCTCACGGATTGCTTTGGGCAAATATAGTGACATTATTAGTGTCATAAAATTTGGGAGGATGAACATGATCGATCAGATACCAATCGCTTTGCGGGGTGCACCGGGATCACCCTATACGCGCAAGATGCTGTCACTGCTTCGATATCGCCAGATTGCCTACCGCTTCATGATCCGGCCGCACGGGCCGATTGAAGGACTGCCATCCCCCAAGGTTGAGTTGCTGCCCACATTCTATTTACCCGATGCCAGCGGTGCGCTTGAGGCCGTGGTCGATTCAAGCCCCATTATCCGGCGCCTTGAACGGGAGTATGACGGGCGCAGCGTCATTCCGAGCGATCCGGTCATGCGGTTTATCGACGACCTGCTGGAAGATTTCGCAGATGAATGGCTGACGAAAGCCATGTTCCACTACCGTTGGGCATTCGATGCAGATATTGCGCAGGCGGCTGCCATCCTGCCACGCTGGAGTGCGCTGACCGCCAGTGATGAAAAAGCCAAGGCACTTGGCGCCATGTTTTCCAAGCGCCAGATCGACAGGCTCTATGTGGTCGGCTCAAACAAGACAACCGGCAAGCTCATCGAGGCAAATTACGTCAAATTTCTCGAACGTCTTGATGCCCATCTCAACCACCATCCATTCCTGATGGGCGGCCGTCCCGGCGCGTCTGACTTTGCGGCTTTCGGTCAGCTGACACAGCTCACGCATTTCGATCCGACCCCTAGCGCGCTAACGCTCAAACACGCGCCGCGCGTCTATGCATGGGTTGATATTGTGGAAGACCTCTCGGGCCATGAGGTGAGTGAGCAAATGTGGCTGACGCGTCATACGATGCCGGACACGCTGAAACAGCTTCTGGCATTGGTGGCCAGCGCCTATCTGCCTTTGCTGCTGGCCAATGCGCGCGCCATCAATGCTGGCGAAAAAACCATGAAAACCGAAATCGACGGCGCGGAATGGCAGCAGGAAACAATGCCCTATCAAGCCAAATGCTTGCTCTGGTTGCGGCATGCTTTTGCCGATCTCGACACATCCGACCGCGCGACCACGATGGCATTGCTGGATGAAACAGGACTTGGCGAGCTTATCACTGCAAGCCTCTAAGGCCGGGAAAGCTGTTCAGGCAAGCGCCTGAATGGCTTCTTCTGTCAACACACCCGGCACGACAGTCACCGGAATGCGGAACCCCCCGCTGCCTGTCAGGGAGACAAGCGGACCTGGACCATCTTTGCCGGTGCCCGCAGCAAGCACAAGAATGGCGACGTCCTTGTCCTCGTCGATAAATTTGAGCAGCTCATCAGCCAGTCGCCCTTCGCGAATAACGAGCTCGGGAAGGATGCCTGCATATTCGTTCACATGGGCTGCAAGTTTGTGCAATACGGCTTCAGCTTCAGTGCGAGCCTCTTCGCGCATGATGTTCTGGACGCCGAGCCACTGGCCGTTTGCATCCGGCGGCGCGAGAATGGCAAGCAGTGTCACCACACCATTTGTATGCTTCGCCCGCAGGCTTGCGAAATGGATCGCAATTTCGGATTCAGCCGTCCCGTCTGCCACCACGAGAAATTTGCGGCGTTTGGCAGCTGGGATGCTGGGCGTGCTGTCACTCTCTGTCATGGTTCGCATGTTCTCATTTGCGCCCGTGACCGACAAGTGGGCAAAAGCATGATGGGAAGCGTGAGACGCGACCTATTTCAACAGCACATTGGAAACTTCACGCGCCTGTGTGCGGGCGCGCAACAGATAGAAGCCTTGTGAAGACAGATGGCTTGGCTGGAAAGTCGCGTCAGGACGGCCATTCACAATGATGAAAGGGTCAAGCTCGGCAGCCTCCCGGAATGTATCCAGCATCTGGTTCCAGTTAGAGGTTAGGTTCTTTTCCTTGATGATCGGCGCAAAATCCTCGCCCAGCGCTTTCAGGATCAGATAGTAGCCGTAGAGGCGACCTTTGGTGTTGTAGAAAACATTATCGGCATTTGTGTCGATGAAATCGCCGGAATGTTCACGTACTTCCTTGTCCAAGGTTGCAGATTGTGATCCGAGATCGGATGAAATGCGCTCTATCGTGGCCATGAGATTGTCGGCACGCTTCTCAAACGTGGCATTGCCGGTTGCCAGACGATCATTATAGCTCAGCAAGGCCTTGCGGGCCGACCGGTACTGGGATTCAGAGCTGGCCCGCGGCGCAAGCGACACAGACGGGTTCCACAACCAGACGTCACCGGGATATTGCAACAGACCGGCGGCCTTCTGAAGATCGGGATCGGCAGCGCTGGAGCCGCGTGTGCGGCCTACCTGATCGGTCATCTCGAACGAGAACCGCGCCAATGCGCTCATGATGCCGGTCTGATAGCTCGGCATATTATCGAGCATGACACCAGGCTGGAAAAAAGGATCGTTCGCCACCCAGGAATTATCATTCACTTCACGGTCGATCAGCGCGGCCATGGTGGCGACGGCCTGCGACCCACCGGGTTTGGCGGCGTTCTCGCCTGTCGGTGCGAAATTCGGGTCGTCGCCCACGTGATGGACCATCACCATGCCGACCGGATAGTAGAACAGCAAGAGAATGAGAAGCGCCGTCAATGCCCGCTTGGTGGTCGCACCAATACCGGGCGTATCATTGAGATTGTGCCAGAAACGGCCCAGACGCCCCTGTCCAGCGGGAGCCGACGCACCGGATGATGCGCTGCTTGCTGCATTTTCCTTACGATAGGCCCAGCGCTGGCGAAGGCTTTCCCGCAATCCCACCACACTGTCGCGTATCCTGCCCCAGAAATTGGCACTTTTACGCTCGGCGTTTTCCCGAAAGGGCATGGGGCAGATCACTCCTCAGAAATAAGGCGGGTCAAAGTCAGGCAGACGAGACAATGTTCTTCAGGGTTCAGATAGGAAGCACCGATGTCAAATTAAAGTCTCAGATGAAGCCAACAATCTCACGGACCTGTTTCAGCACCGGATCGGCCAAAGCGCGGGCACGTTCAGCACCTTTGGCGAGCACAGTATCGATATAGGCCTGATCATTGCCCATCATACGCTTCATCTCGGACGTCATGGGCGACAGTTTGGCCACCGCAAGTTCGGCGAGTTTAGGCTTGAACTGGCCGAATTGCTGGCCGCCGAATTCCTTCAGCACTTCTGCCTTGGACATATCGGCAAGGGCGGCATAGATGCCGACGAGATTGTCCGCACCGGCACGCCCCGCAAGCCCTTCTACCGTTTCGGGCAGCGGGTCGGGATCGGTCTGGGCTTTGCGGATTTTCAGCGCAATAGCATCTGCATCGTCCTTCATGGTGATGCGCGAATAGTCCGACGGGTCGGATTTCGACATTTTCTTTGTGCCGTCACGCAAGGACATGACGCGCGTGGCCTCGCCCATAATCAGGGGTTCGGGCAGCGGAAAGAAATCCGGCACACCGAAGTCATTGTTGAATTTTTGCGCAACGTCGCGGGCAAGCTCCAGATGCTGTTTCTGGTCATCGCCCACAGGCACATGTGTCGCCCGATAAGCGAGAATGTCTGCTGCCATCAACACAGGATAGGCAAAGAGGCCGACCGATGCTTTCTCACGGTCCTTGCCAGCCTTGTCCTTGAACTGGGTCATACGATTGAGCCAGCCGATACGCGCTATGCAATTGAGAATCCATGCAAGCTCCGCATGGGCAGAGACTTTCGACTGGTTGAAAATAATGTGCTTTTCCGGATCGATGCCCGCCGCGATATAGGCAGCGGCGACTTCTCGCGTGTTTGCAGCCAGTTCCTTGGGATCCTGCCAGACAGTGATGGCATGCATATCGACAACGCAATAAACGCATTCATGCGTTTCCTGCAGGCCAACAAAATTGCGGATCGCGCCGAGGTAATTGCCCAGATGCAGATTGCCAGTGGGCTGGACGCCTGAAAAAACGCGATTTGTGGGCTTATCCATTCGAGACTATCCGTCGTTTTGATCGTGCGATTGCGTCGTTTCGGGCAGCAAGACACGGCAGCTTTCATTGGGTCCGGTTATGCGGCGAAGGCGCGGGATTGGCAATGCTTCAAAGCCGCCTGTCTGGAGAACTTTCTGTTTTTGGTATCAACCTGCCCATTGAAAACCTGCGGCCCCCTTCTTAGTTTATAATTACTCTAATTTATGCGCTGCTTTAACGGGTCGTCCCCTTCCCCGTGGAAGCGCGAAAGGCGGCCTCCGGCGGCGGAATGCCGGGGGCCGTTACTTTTTCAGCCACGGCGCAGGCTGCGGCGCAGATCGCCAAGCCTTGCGGCTCCGGTAAACTGGCAAAACCCTGCATAGACCGCCACACCACCCACAATAAGCGCGGTGAGGACCGAGACACTTGCCACAAAATGCAGTTCGAAAGCCGGTGCAAGCCACATGGAACCGACCCAGAGCACCGATCCCATTCCTGCGGAAGAGACAAGAATAAGAGGCAGCCGCGCCTTCAACTGGCTGTCCGCAATAAAGTGCCCCCGTCGCCAGAGCTGGGTGGCAAGCAGGGCCACATTGGCCCATGCGGCAATGGTCGTGCCCGCGGCGATGCCTGCAAAGCCAAAATACTGAAAAAGCGCAAAGCTCGACATGACATTGATGACGACGCTGACACCGGCAAATTTGAGCGGCGTCCAGGTATTTTCCCGCGCAAAAAAGGCAGGCGAGAAAACCTTGTTCATGACAAAGGCAGGCAGGCCCACTGCATAGACGGCCAGCGCCACCGCCGTTGCTTCAGTGTCACTTGCCAGAAAGCGCCCGCGCTCGAACAGCACTTTGATAATGTCATAGGGAATGACCGCCAGTGCCACGGCTGCCGGCACTGTGAGCAGAAGGGCAAATTCCAATGCACGGTTAAGGCTGCGATGCGCGCCATCCAGATCGTCGGCCCGCAAGCGCCGCGACAAGTCCGGCAACAGGACAACGCCAATAGCGATCCCCACCACTCCCAATGGCAACTGATAAATACGGTCGGCATAGTAGAGCCAGGACACCGCGCCTGCCTGTAGCGTCGCGATCATTGTGCCGATGGTGAGATTGACCTGACCTATGCCGCCCGCAATGACACCCGGGATACCGAGGCTCAGCAAACGCTTCACATCGGGCGTCAGGCGCGGGCGACGCAGGTGCAAAGTCATGCCCGCCCGATGACAGGAAATGGCGAGCCAGATGAATTGCACGATACCCGCAATCGCGACACCCCAAGAAAGCACGAAGCCCGGATTTGCACTCAGAGGCACGACAAAAAACAAGGCGACGATCATCGTTATGTTGAGCATGACGGGCGCGGCTGCACCGGCAAAGAACTTGCCCAGTGAATTCAGGATCGCCGCCTGAACAGCAGTCAGAGAAATGAACAAAAGATATGGAAACGTGATGCGGCTGAACTCGACAGCCCATTCGCGCTTTTGAGGATCATCCCCGAAGCCGGGTGCAAAGACATGCATGAGAGCTGGCATGAACACCATTGCAAGAACAGTGAGAACCAGCAGCGCGAATAACAGAACGGAGGTTGCCTCCTCGGCAAAGCGTCGCGCAGATACCTCGCCTTCGCCTTCAAGCCGTTTTGCAAAGAGCGGCACGAATGCCGAATTGAATGCCCCTTCTGCAAAAATCGAACGAAACATATTCGGGAAACGAAAGGCGACAAAAAAGGCATCCGCAATCGGTCCCGAACCGATGGCGGAGGCAACCATCATATCACGGATAAATCCGAGAATACGTGACAGGAATGTCGTGCCGCCAACCGTTGCGGCAGATCGAAGGAGACTCATTTCCGCGTCAGCCTCTCAGCACTATTCCGCCGCAACCACTTCGGCCTTGCGGCGCGAACGGGCAGGACGCGCATTCTGTGTGGGATCGACAAGCGCCTCGATCAAATGACGTTCAACTGCCTTTTTCTTATTGGCATTCGTCACCTTCTGGCCAATCACGTCCTTCACATAGAACACGTCAACAGCACGCTCGCCATAGGTGGTGATATGCGCCGAACCGATGGTCAGCCCCAGATGGAAAAGCGCCTTGGTCAACGCATGAACCAGACCGGGACGGTCCAACCCGTTCACCTCGATCACGGTATATGTGTCGGAGGCATCATTGTCGATAAAGACCTGCGGCGCGATGGAAAAGGCGTCTGCCTTGCTCTCGCCCTTGAAGCGCTGATCAATCATTTCAGGTGGCAGAACTTCACCTGCAAGCACTTTGCGAATGGTTTCTTCAAGACGCTGCAACCGGCGTGGTTCAAGAATGGCACCACCAGCCTCGTCCTGCACCCAAAGCATGTCGAGCGCCATACCGTCACGCGTTGTGAAAATCTTGGCGTCCACAATGTTCATACCGAGAATGGCACAAGCGCCGGCAAAGCGTGAGAAGAGTCCAGGATGGTCCTGCGAATAGAGTGTGAGAACCGTGACATCGCGTGTCGGCTCGGGCTGCGCATCAATGGTCAGGGCGTCACTTGCATCGACGATGAGACGTGCATGACGCTCATGTGTGTCCGCATCAAATGACAACCAATACCCGTCCGTATGACGCGCCTTGTAAACTGCACGCTGGGTTTCAGGCCAGTCGCTCAGACGATCTCCCAGCAATGCCTTTGCCTCGGCCACTCGGCCCGCGCGATTGAGCACAGCCTCGCCGCCTTGCAACAAGGCCATGGTCTCGAAATAAAGCTCGCGCAGGAGCTGGGCTTTCCAGCCGTTCCAGACGCCTGGTCCAACCGCTTTGATATCCACAACTGTCAGGACAAAGAGTAGTTTAAGGCGACCGGGGCTTTGCACAATATCAGCGAAGTCGCGCACTGTACGCGGATCGGAAATATCACGACGCTGCGCCACATCGCTCATCACCAAATGGTTCTTGACCAACCATGCAACAGTACCGGTGTCAGCTGTATTCATACCGAGGCGAGGGCAAAGCTGACGGGCGATCCGCTCGCCTGCATCCGAATGGTCTTCATCACGCCCTTTGGCAATATCATGCAAAAAGACCGACATATAAAGCGCGGTTCGCGACGAAGCTTGCAGCGTGCTCATAACCTCTGTTGCAAACGGCGTATCGTTCTTGTCGCCGCCTTTTTCCACTTCAGAGAGAATGCCTATGGCGCGGAGCAGATGCTCGTCTGCCGTGTAGTGGTGATACATATTGAATTGCATCAGCGCGACGATGCGTCCGAAGTCACGCACGAAACGACCCAAGACACCCGCCTCATTCATGAGACGCAATGTGCGTTCGGGGTCTTTGCGCGAGGTCAGAATTTCAAGAAATAACCTGTTGGCCTCCGGGTCCGCTCTGAGATCGGAGCCGATATATTTTAGCGAGCGGGTGACAAGCTTCAATGCATCAGGATGGATTTCCAACTCATCAGCATCGGCCACGTGAAAGATACGAATGAGATTGGCTGGATCTTTCTCGATTGCCTTGTCACTCGTGAAATCGAGGCGCCCACTTTCAAGCTTGAAGCCTTTGATAACTTTCTGGCGACGGAGTTTCTGCATGAAGCGACCGATGCCCGGCTTCTTCTTGCGCTCCTGATCTTCCAATGCGGCGCAGAAAATGCGCGTCAGATCGCCCACATCCTTGGCGACGAGAAAATAATGCTTCATGAAGCGTTCGACCGCCTTCAACCCGCCATGACCATGATAGCCCAGACGATTTGACATCTCGGTCTGCAGATCGAAGGTGATGCGTTCTTCGGCGCGTCCGGTCAGGAAATGCAATTCGCAGCGCACCGCCCAAAGAAAATCTTCCGCCTTGCGGAAAGTCGCATATTCCGCACGGGTGAACACACCTTCCTTGATCAGGTCGGAGGCTTGCTTAACGCGGTAGAGATATTTCGCAATCCAGAACAAGGTATTCAGATCGCGCAAACCACCCTTGCCGTCTTTCACATTCGGTTCGACGAGATAGCGGCTTTCGCCCGCACGCGCATGACGCAGGTCGCGCTCGACAAGTTTGGCCTCGACAAATTCATTGCCGGTGCCTTTGACAAGCTCTTCGTCGAAGCGTTTTTCGAGATCGGCAAACAACGCTTCATTGCCGTCGAGATATCGCGCCTCTAGCACTGCTGTGCGAATTGTAAAATCTTCGCGCGCCAGACGTACGCATTCAGTCACGGTGCGGGTCGAATGCCCGACTTTCAGACCGAGGTCCCACAAGACATAGAGCATGTATTCGACAACGCTCTCGCCCCAAGGGGTCTGCTTGTAGGGCAGAAGAAAAAGCAGATCGATGTCGGAGCCTGGTGCCAGCGTGCCGCGGCCATATCCACCCACTGCAGCGATAGAAAGTAACTCCGCGCTGCTGGGATTGTTGGTCGGAAAAACATGGGTGATCGCAAAACGATGCAACGCACGAATAATGGTGTCCTGCAAATAGCAAAGGCTCTGCGCACAGACGCGGCCTCTATGTGCGCCCTGCTCCAACCGTTCGCGCGCCTTCAAACGGCCTGCAACAAGCGTGGATTTTAACTGATCCACCAAAGCCCGCTTCAACGCTTCTGCATCATCCTTGTGACGCGGGACAAGCGCGTCGAGTTCCGTCTGTAACTGGGACGGATCGACAATTTCCAGCAAGCTGGGCAACGTGCGGCCCATATCGGTCATCTCCTGATCACTTCTGCGTGTGCAGAAAGAGCGTTATACCGGCCACGGATTGCCTGACGCATCCTCTCGCCGATTCAAAATCTGGGCATCACCTTACATCAATTCCGGTAAACGGGTCTTGGACGGGACGGTGCCTATAGTGTTGTATTTGGTGCAGAATTTGGCGGATATGTCCAAAATCTTGCAAAAAATTCAGAAAAAATCATTTTCTCGCCACATTGTCGGCAAGTTTCTTCCGAACCCCTACGTTAGGTTTCCTCTCAGCCGCGTGATCGCGTGCTTTCACGCTCCGGATCTTCTGAAATCTGATCGACGCGGCCTGACACCTAAATGGTGCCATCGCTAGAGCTATATCGAAATCTGAAGAATGGAGGCAATCATGCGTATGACCGCTTTTTCCATCGCCATTCTGGCGAGCAGCTTGGCGGGAGCCGCAGTCATCGGGTCGGGCTCTGCACGGGCTGCGGATGCCAACACACTCTCCAAAAGCGATGCCCAGACCTTATGTTCGCGGCTCAGTGAACAATTTGAGGCACTGACACCCTTCAAAAAGGGGCTGCCGTATTGGCAAAATGCCAAAGCCGATTATTCAAAAGGCAAAGAAGCGTGTAATGGCGACGCGCCTGTAAAGGGTGCACGTCATATGCAGGCGGCCATTTCCGACCTCTATGTAAAGCCCGACACGCTCTGAACGAGCGGCTAATTGCTTGTCACATAAGCTTTCTTGGCCAACGCCCCCGCGCCAGTTGCGCGGGGGTCTTGCCAATTGCCTGTCTCGCCCTCTATGTCTAAAGCTGTTCCAAACTTTAGTTCTTAGAGACAGGCCTCGCCGTGCCACAAAATACCGAAATCGACAGCCGTAAGATTTTCAGCCGTATGCTTCAAGGCTGGTGGAAAGATCGCGCCCAGTTTTCACGCAAGAAGATTGCACGCGACTGCCCGATCTGCGGTTATCACGGCACGTTCCTGTCGGTTGGCCGTCCCTCGCGCTGGGATACGCGGTGCCCCAATTGCGGAAGCCGCGAACGGCATCGTCTGATCCAGCTCTGGCTGAACGATAATGGTGTCGATCTGGGAGACAAGAGCATCCTGCAATTCGGGCCTGAAAAATGGCTGATGCGGGCCATGAAGAACAATCCGAAATACGAACCGGCGGATCTCTATTCGCCGATTGCCAAGTTCCGCCTCGACATCACGAAAATCGACCGGCCTGACAATCATTTCGATGTGGTGATCGCCAATCATGTTTTTGAACATGTGGACGAAGACGCCAAGGCTATGGCCGAAATGTACCGCGTGCTGAAACCCGGCGGTATCGGTTTCTTCTCTGTACCGATCAATCTGTCGCGCGAGGAAACCTACGAGAATCCGGCGATCACAGACCCTGACGAACGCATGGTGCATTTCGGCGGAACGGATCATCGTCGCTTCTATGGACGCGACTTCAAGACGAAGCTTGAAGCGGCCGGATTCAAGGTCGAGGAGTATCGTCGCGCCCCGCATGAGGAAGCAAAATGGGGTCTGCTGCGCGACGAATGCATCCATATCGCGACCAAATAAGCCTCTCACAGAAGAAGAAAAAACATCGAAATTCCGATCATTTCCTATGAGAGATCGAGCGTTTCCATGTCGAGATTGTTCATTTTTCTTCTTCTTGAAGAAACAGAGCGAAAATAAACTTATCCCCGTGGCTTAAAGGCTCTTCAGACGATAGAGCGCTTCGAGCGCCTCCTTGGGTGTCATCTCGTCGGGATTGATTTTCTTCAACTCCGCGTCGAGCGGATTCTCTTTGGGTGGGGACAAGGTTTTTGTCCCCGCCGAGAATAATGGCAGGTCGTCGATAAGGGTTGACGTCTTGCGACCCTCGCTGCCTTTTTCCAAAGCGGTCAGAACAGTCTGTGCACGGATAATGACACTTGGTGGCAGACCGGCGAGCTTTGCGACCTGAATACCATAGGAGCGGTCGGCGGCACCGGCGGCAACTTCATGCAAGAAGACCACATCGCCTTCCCATTCCTTGACGCGCATGGTCGCGTTGGTGAGGCGGTCGAGCTTTGCGGAAAGGGCAGTCAGCTCATGGTAATGCGTGGCAAAGAGTGCGCGGGACTTATTGCTTTCATGCAGATGCTCAACTGCTGCCCATGCGATCGACAGACCGTCAAAGGTCGCCGTGCCGCGCCCGATCTCGTCAAGAATGACGAGGGCGCGGGGACCGGCCTGATTGAGAATGGCGGCTGTCTCGACCATTTCGACCATGAAGGTGGAGCGGCCACGGGCCAGATCGTCTGCGGCACCGACACGGCTGAAGAGCCGGTCCACGGTTCCGATATGAGCCTCTTCAGCGGGCACAAAACTTCCCATCTGCGCCATGATGACAATAAGCGCGTTCTGACGCAGGAATGTCGATTTACCAGCCATATTGGGGCCCGTGAGCAACCAGAGGTTTTTTGCCGTGAGGTCGCAATCATTGGGCACGAAAGGCTGGGGCGAGGCATCGCGCTCAAGGGCTGCTTCGACCACGGGATGACGCCCGCCCTTGATGGTGAAGGAGAGCGAGTTGTCGATGCGCGGGCGATTATAGCGGCGCTCCTGCGCGAGTTCAGACAGAGCCAGCAAGGCATCCAAATCGCCCAGCGCCTGAGCGGCACGGGCAATCTCGTCGCCATGCTGGAGCGTGGCGGCGACCATCTCGTCGAACATGGCCAGTTCCTGCGCCAGCACCTGGGCTGCGGCATCGGCGATGCGGCTGGCGAGATCGGCGAGTTCAGGGGTGGTGAAACGCACCGCATTGGCAAGGGTCTGGCGATGGATATAGGCGTCGCTTTTTATCAGGCCATCGGCATTGCGCGGGCTGACTTCGATATAGAAACCCAGAACATTATTGTGCCGCACCTTGAGCGCGGAAACGCCTGTGTCATCGGCATATTTCGACTGCAATCCGGCGATGAGACGACGGCTCTCGTCGCGCAACATGCGATGCTCGTCAAGCGGTGCTGACACGCCTTTGGCGATGAAGCCACCATCACGCGCGAGCAGAGGCAGATTTTCTGAAAGGGTCTGCGCGAGTTGCGCACGCAAAGCGGCGGCTGCGCCGCGCAAGGCGCCCGAGACGCCACCAATCAAATCCGGCAAAGGCAATAAGGATGCCGGTGCCTGCTCCAGACGGGCGGCGAGCGCATGGGAGGCGGCAAGCCCGTCGCGAATGGCGGCCAGATCGCGCGGGCCGCCACGCTCCAGCGAGAGGCGCGACATGGCACGCGCCATATCGGGCGCGGCTTTGAGAATTTGACGGGCATCGGCACGCAAGTCACGCGCCTCAAGCCCCCATTCGACGGCATCCAGCCGGGCATTGATCTGGTCAGGTCCGGTCAGCGGCGCAGACAGGCGGCTCGCCAACTCGCGCGCACCGGCACCTGTGACGGTGCGGTCGATCACATCGAAAAGCGATCCGCGTGTTTCGCCTTTGAGGGTTTTGACCAGTTCCAGATTGGCGCGTGTGGCAGCATCAATCTGCATTGTGGCATCGGCGGCGACGCGCCTTGGAACAGACAGGGCCGGCATGCGCCCGACTTGCGTAAGTTCCACATAATCGAGCAGGGCACCCATGGCGGCGATTTCGGGCTTGGTAAAAGCCCCGAACCCATCAAGCGCACCGACACCCAAATGGTCTTTGAGACGCCGCTCGCCTGCGACACTGTCAAAGCGACCGCCGGGCAAAGCTGTGACCGCCTTGGCATGGGCCTCGAAAACGGGGCTAAGAGCCTCGTCGGCCAGCCAGCTATCGGCCAGAATGATCTCGCCGGGATCGAGCCGCGCCAGTTCTGCGCCCAGCGCCGAGGGCTCGATCAGTGTGACGGCAAAATCGCCCGTCGAGACATCGGTCCACGCAAGCCCGACCCCGCCGCCCGATGCCGTGCGGGCAAGGCTGGCCAGATAATTATGCGCCCGCGCACTCAGCAGCGTGTCTTCGGTGAGGGTGCCCGGCGTGACGAGGCGGACAACTTCGCGGCGGACCACGGATTTCGAGCCGCGTTTCTTTGCCTCTGCCGGGTCTTCGGTCTGCTCGCAAACGGCGACCTTGAAGCCCGCGCGGATCAGGCGTTCGAGATAATTCTCGTGGGAATGGACCGGAACCCCGCACATGGCGATATCCTCGCCCAGATGCTTGCCGCGCTTGGTGAGCGCAATCGACAGGGTTTCCGCAGCTTTGACGGCATCGTCAAAGAACATCTCATAGAAATCCCCCATCCGGTAAAACAGGATGGCGTCGGGATGGCCATGCTTGATTTCCAGATATTGCGCCATCATGGGAGTGGCGTCGGCGGGTATCGCGGCCTGAGAATTTTCGGAACTATCTGGCATTGGGCGGGTGTCTTGACCGGCTTGATGGGTGGGGTGGAGGGGCAGACCCTATCAGATCGGCCAGCATAATGGATTTGGTTGTTTGTGATTTATGGCAATTCATGGATATTCAGCACGTGACAGAATAAACCGTAAATAACAGTCGAATAATGGCATTCATATGCACTATCGCTGATGGGCAATTTCACGCCGATTTCTTCTCTATGGGGGAATCCCGGTCTGTCATTTGTCCTGTTGGTCACGACCCCGCAAAAGGGGCAAATTATTTTGTAAACGTCGGTTTGGACAAAACTGGCGGAAACATTACGGAATATTATTTCCACATAATCGAGGTTTTCGCCAATAAAGACGAAGTAATATATTGGAGTGGCATTGATCTCCCCGACGAAATTGACAGGGATTGTCGCAAATTAATCTTGGCGGCTGTGCTCCAATCAACGGAAGCTTTGTTAAATCAGGCGAAACCCAAAAGCGTTTTTCGTTGCACCGTGGACACAAATCCACCTGAAAAATCACTTGAGAAACACTATCTAATTAGCGATGTGTTTGTGAAATGTGGCTACAAAATTGAAGTAGCTGACGAATATCAAGGCAAACGCTCTTGGTGGGCGGAATATCAAAGCCTTTGATTTTTCACATTTCAGTGCTCTAGTGGCTCCATAAAGGAGATATCCATGTTGAATAGAGAACAGCAGATTGAACTCATGAACGGCGCTAAAGAGCGTGCGATTGGGTATTTGCGCGCATGGATGACAAATAAAGAATTCAAAGACGCCCTTCATCGTTACGACAACACTCATAACGATGACCAGAAAGAGGCGTATGTGCGCTAAGCCCATTTTTGATACTCAAAGTGGCCCGCACAAGATCAAGATTAAGCCCCGCTTCGGCGGGGCTTTTTTCTTGCGGACGTTTGCAACAAGTTACAATTACAACTCGCCAGAAAAGCAGCACGGCGACACCAAGCCCGCCCGGCGCGATGAGCGCAAATTGCTAATACTCAAAATGAACTTGAGCACGAGCGAGTGCCAAAAAGGCGTCAAAAGGCATCACTTGGACGAAAACTGCGCGAGATACTTGTACTTACGCGACGAGCAGCCTAAAAACTGCGCTTCTCTCCTGTGGACAACTTTGGGCATTCAGTCCAAGGCCCCACCCCTTACCGAATTCAAGAGATCATGAGCAAGAAGCGCCGCCAGATTACCGACGAGGAAGCCCTCCTTTTCCATTCACAGGGAAAACCCGGCAAACTCGAAATCAATGCCACCAAGCCTATGGCGACGCAGCACGATCTCGCGCTCGCCTATAGCCCCGGCGTTGCGGTACCGGTACGCGCGATTGCCGAAAATCCTGACGCGGCCTACGAATATACGACCAAGGGCAATATGGTTGCCGTGATCTCCAACGGCACGGCCATTCTGGGTCTTGGCGATCTGGGTGCGCTGGCCTCCAAGCCCGTGATGGAAGGCAAGGCTGTGCTGTTCAAGCGCTTTGCCGATGTGGATTGCATCGACCTTGAAGTCGATACCAAGAATGTGGACGAGTTTATCGGCGCTGTGCGCTATCTCGGCCCGTCCTTTGGCGGCATCAACCTTGAAGATATTTCCGCGCCTGATTGCTTCATCATCGAAAGCCGTTTGCGCGAGATGATGAATATTCCCGTTTTTCATGACGACCAGCACGGCACGGCGATCATCACGGCGGCGGGTCTGATCAATGCGCTGTTTCTGACGGGTCGCGATATCAAAGACACCAAGCTTGTCGTCAATGGCGCGGGTTCGGCGGGCATTGCCTGCCTTGAACTGGTGATGGCCATGGGCATGCCGCATGACAATGCCATTCTGTGCGATACCAAGGGCGTCATCTATCAGGGTCGCGTCGAAGGTATGAACCAGTGGAAATCGGCGCACGCCGTTGTCACTGACAAGCGCACGCTGGAAGAAGCGATGGACGGGGCCGATGTGGTGTTCGGTCTTTCGGCCAAGGGCGCATTGACGCCCAAGATGATCAAATCTATGGCGCCCAATCCGATCATCTTCGCGATGGCAAACCCCGATCCGGAAATCACGCCGGAAGAGGTTGCCGCCATCCGCACCGATGCGATTGTGGCGACAGGCCGGTCGGACTATCCCAATCAGGTCAATAACGTTCTCGGCTTTCCTTACATCTTCCGTGGTGCGCTCGACGTGCGGGCGACCTCGATCAACGAGGATATGAAGATTGCCTGCGCCGAGGCGATTGCCAAACTCGCACGCGAAGATGTGCCCGACGAAGTGGCTGCTGCCTATCAGGGTGAGCGTCCGCGTTTTGGTCCGCAATACATCATTCCTGTGCCTTTCGATCCGCGCCTGATCCGCGAAATTCCGCCAGCCGTGGCCAAAGCGGCAATGGACTCCGGCGTTGCGCGGCATCCGATTGTCGATATGGAAAGCTACAAGAACCAGCTTTCCGCGCGTCTTTCGCCAACTGCGGGCATGTTGCAGGTGATCGGCGACAAAGTGCGCCGCGACCCCAAACGCGTGGTCTTTGCCGAGGGCGAGGAAGAACGCGTGATCCGCGCGGCTATCACGTTCCGCGATTCAGGTCTGGGTCATCCGATCCTTGTGGGCCGCGAAGCGCAGGTGCGCGAAACTTTGCGTGACATCGGTCTTGATCCCAATACCGATCTCGATATCCGCAATGCCGCAAACTCGGCTCATTCCGTCGGCTATGCGGAATTTCTCTACAAGCGTTTGCAGCGTCAGGGCTTCCTGTCGCGCGATTGCACGCGCCTTGTGAATAATGACCGCAACATCTTCTCGGCCTGCATGGTGGAGATGGGTGAAGCCGATGCCATGGTGACAGGCACGACGCGCAATTATGCTGTTGCGCTGGACGATGTGCTGAAAGTGATCGACCCGATTGAAGGTCGTCGCGTGATCGGCGTGACGCTGGTGGTGGCGCGTGGCCAGACTGTTCTGGTGGCCGATACCAATGTGCATGAAATGCCGACGGCTGAAGAGCTGGCCGATATTGCTGTCTCGGCTGCCGACGTGGCGCGTCGCCTCGGCTATGAGCCGCGCGTGGCGATGCTGTCATCTTCGACTTTCGGCAATCCGATGCATGAACGCTCCGAGCGTTTGCGCGAGGCGGTGGCTATTCTGGATGCACGTCATGTCGATTTTGAATATGACGGCGAGATGGCCGCAGATGTGGCGCTGTCGCGCGATGCAATGGCGCTCTATCCCTTCTGCCGCCTGACAGACACGGCCAATGTGCTGATCATGCCCGCGATCCATTCAGCCGCGATTTCGACAAAGCTGCTGAAGGAACTGGGACAGTCCACGCTTGTCGGTCCGCTGCTGGTGGGCCTGAAACGTTCGGTGCAAATCGCTCCTATCGGCGCGAATGTGTCGGAGCTGGTCAATCTTGCAGCGATTGCGGCCTATAATCTCGACCGCTAAGGCTTGCCCCCGACTATATGAAACGCGATGATGGACCTTCTGAAACGGAGGTATCCATCATGGCGTTTTTCAAATTTTCGACACTTGCACTCGCACTCATCGCAGGCATGAGTTTTGCCGCTCAAGCCGACGATCATGCCGCGCATGTGTGGCCGGAAGGCGCTGTGCCCTACATTATCTCGCCTGCTGACGGCGCGACCGTGAAAAATCCTGTGACTGTTATCTTCGGCCTTAAAGGCATGGGCGTTGCGCCCGCCGGTATCGACAAGCCCAAGACCGGACATCATCATTTGCTGATCGATACGGATCTGCCGAGCGGTGAAGACCTCGACTATGCGATTGCGGCTGACGAGCAGCATGTACATTTCGGTGGCGGCCAGACCGAGACCACCATCGAACTGACGCCGGGCAAGCACACGCTGCAATTGCTGATGGGGGATGCCAACCACGTGCCGCATAACCCGCCGCTGGCATCGGAGAAAATCACCGTCACCGTTGAGTGAGTTTTCAGCTATTCGGTGTTGAACCAAATTTGGTGGCGTAGCGCTCTGCGATCTGGGCGACGGGAAACAGGATGAGCACATCGGTTGTGCCGAACTGTTTGTCGATCACCGCACCATCACCGATGTAGCAACCGGCGCGTATATAGCCTTTGATCATGGGTGGCAGCAGACGCCATGCACGACGCGGGTCGATCTCGTCTTTGGGGATGAGGTTCATCTCGACAAAGCGGTCGGGCAGCGCACGCACATGCCAGTCGGGCGGTGTCAGGTGGTAGTGGTAGAGATAGGAGAGCGGCACGGCGAGTTCGGAGGGGTCTGTGCTTTCAAAGCTGGCGCAACCGAACATCACATCGAGATTGCGGGTGGCCACATAATTGGCGATGCCGTGCCAGAGCAATTCGACGGTGGGGCGATTGCGATAGGGCGGCAGGACGCAAGAACGGCCAAGCTCCAGAAACTGCATATCGGGACCGGCGCGGGCGAGCAGCGGCGCAATGTCAAACTCGCTGGCTGTGTAAAAGCCGCCATTGCGCTCGGCGACTTCCTGCCGCAAGAGACGATAGCAACCGACAACGGCTTCGGGGCGGAAGGCGGTGTCGCCCTCTTCGCCTGCCAGTTTGTGATCGACCACGAGGAGGTGATCGCAAAAGGCATCAAAGCGGTCAACATCGCGGCGCGACAGGCGCGTGGCCTCGTCCGGCGTGGCCGACATTTCCTCATAGAACACGCGATAGCGCAGGGCCTGGGCGGCGTCGATCTCGGCAGGCGATTGCGCGATGCGGACTTCGAGAGTGCCCTTGCGGCCAAAGCTCATCGGCACAGCGGCATCAGCGGCTGTGTCGGACTTCTGACCATGGCTATGCGCGATGGCGGCATCAGTGCCGGGCACCGTCATATAGTCACTCCCCATTCTCTCCGCATGCCGGGGACGTGCGCCCCCGAACAATGCTCCGCCCATCTCGGCACGTAACCGGTTCCGGGCAACCTTGGCCATTAATGTCTGGCCGATCATGGCGCTATCCTTTCATCATCACGCACCGATGCCAACCTGTGTGACAGCGGAGTTTCACACTTGTCGCGCGTTTGTGCGGCAACCGTGTGACGGTCGTAAATCAATGAAAAGATTGCGGTTTCTGCTTCAGAGCCGATTTGAGGCCCAATCCGCTTTTCGAATCATGACGGCGTTTTAACACGCCGTTCGGCTGCCCAGAAATAGACAATCAGGACGAGGGCGGGCAGGCCCATCAGGCCCGTTATGACAAAGAACGGCACATATCCTGCCGTTTTTTCGGTGAGCAGGGGGGCATAGGCCATGACAAAATCGCGCACCGGCCCTGCGGCGCTGAAATGATCGACCCAGGCACCCGACTGCCCGCCCAGCAATTTGCCCGGCAGCGCATAGACGGAACTGAACAAGGCATATTGGGTGGCGGTGAATTCGTGGCTGGTGAGGCTCGACATATAGGCAATGAGGCAGGTGGCGGCAAAACCGCCTGCGAAATTCTCAGCGCTGATGGTGAGCGTGAGGGCGGTCAGATCAGCGCCCTGCATGGTGAGCCACGAGAACATGAAATTGGTCGCCATGGCGGCGACAGCACCGATGAACATGGTGCGCAGGATGCCGATATTGGCGACCAGCACACCGCCCGACACAGCGCCCACAATGGTCATCCAGACGCCGTAGAGTTTGACCACCGTGCCGATTTCGGTGAGGGAGAAGCCGAGATCGATATAGAGCGAATTGGCCATGACCCCGAGGACGAAATCCGGCACGCGGTAAAAACCGATCAGGGCGAGAATGGCGATGGCGCTCCAGCCGAGCCTGCTCACGAAATCGATAAAGGGCGCAAAAAGCGCACGATAGACCCAGCCGACAACGGCTTTGGCGCGGCCATGCAGGGCGTGGCGCTCGGCAAAGGCATCGACACGATCCAGCCCGATGATCGACATGGGTGTTTCATCAACACGGGGTGCGAAAAGCGCGGCGAGGATGCCGACGCCGGTCAGGCAGGCCATGGCCATATAGGCGATATGCCATGACATGAAATCCGCGATGAAAAGCGCACCTGCACCTGAGGCGATAATGGCAAAGCGGTAGCCAAGCTGGTAGGTGGCGGCCATGGCACCTTGCTGGCTGTCCTCTGCCGCCTCGATGCGCCATGCGTCGATGGAGATGTCCTGCGTGGCAGAGGCAAAGGCGAGCAGCACCGCAAAGAGCGCCACGGGCATGAGCGAAACGGACGGATCACAAAAGGACAGACCGAGCAGCGCCACGGCAATGACGATCTGGGCCATGACCATCCATGCGCGGCGCTTGCCAAGCAGGCGGTCGAGCACGGGCAGCCGCAACTGGTCGATCAGCGGGGCCCAGAGAAATTTGATCGTATAGGCAAGGCCGACATAGCTCATCAGGCCGATATCGGTGCGCGAGACGCCTGCGGTGCGCAACCATGCAGACAAGGTGCCGAAGACGAGGAGAAAGGGCAGGCCGGAGGAAAAGCCGAGGAGCAGCATGATCAGCATGCGGCGCTCGGAATAGACCTCCCAGATACCGGCCAGACGCCCGACAAAACCCGTTTTCTCAGGCTTCGAACTGGATTGGGATTTATCGGTCACGGCTGTCCCCTCTCGAATCAGAAGAGACCCACTCTAGGCGAGATTTGTGCGCGGGGCATCTGCGGGCGACAGGCCCAGATCGCTGCGCCTGTCCGACCAGGTGGCGAGCATGCGGGCCAGCGCGTCGGGGGCGACGGGCTTTGAGAGATAGTCGTCCATGCCTGCGGTGAGGCAGGTCTTGCGATCATCCGCCATGGCGTTGGCGGTCAGCGCCACAATGGGAATGGAGGAGCGCTCGTCGGGCATGGCGCGGATGCGCCGCGTTGCTTCGAAACCGTCCATCTCCGGCATGTGCAGATCCATCAGGATAATGTCGAAGGGGGTCGAGGTATTTTCTTCCAGACTGGCAAGCACCGCCGCGCCATTGACGGCAATGTGAACCGTGTGACCGTCGCGCTCCAGCAGAGTGCGGGTGAGGAGCGCGTTGATCTCGTTATCCTCGGCGACAAGAATATTGAGCTGCGAGGTCCAGTTGCCGCGCCCGGGGGAAGCTGTTGCCGGTTTTTCGGGTTCAAATTCGACCGGATGACCGGCCGAGAAACTCTTGAGGTCCTTCAGCATCCGGGCTTCGTCGAAAACTGTGCCGTCAGGCAATGTGGGCTGCGCTTGCTTATGCGCTCCGCTTTGCAATGCTTCCAGACGGGCAAGAAGCGAGGTGCTGCGCACCGGACGCACGAGATAGCCGTCAAAAATGCGCTGGAACATGGCCGGATTGCCTTCGCGCCCGATCAGCGCGGGCAGGCGGTCGCGATCCTGCGGCCGCAGCAGAACCAGCGCATCAATGCCCGGCGCAAAAGTTCTGGCGCGCGCAATCAGATCGCTGCCCGGCCCTTCCTTCGTGTCGATAGGCACCAGCAATACATCATAGGGTTCGGCCTTGAGAGCCGCGATCAGGGCATCGCCATTGGGCACAAGATCGACATGGGCACCCGACAGACGGGCGGAGCGGGCAAGTGCGGGCGCAAGCACAGGCCGGTCGTCAAGAATGAGAACGCGCTGACCGGCAAGCGACGCGCGGCGGGGGCTTGTGGCCTCAATGGCTTCCAGCGGGAGACGCACGCGGAAGATCGAACCTTTTTCCATTTCGCTTTCAACCTCGATCTCGCCGCCCATGGCGGTCACAAGATGGCGGCTGATGGCAAGGCCGAGGCCGGTGCCTTCAAAGCGGCGGGCAAGCGTCTGATCGGCCTGTGCAAATTCTTCGAAGATAAGCAGGACATCTTTCGGCTCAATGCCAATGCCCGTATCCTCGACTTCAAGGATGATACTGGCTTTATCATCTGTGTACGAATAGCTGTCGAGCGTGGCCCGCAAGATGACGCCGCCCCGGTCTGTAAACTTGATCGCATTGCCCGCAAGATTGATCAGCACCTGCCGGATACGCGCTTCGTCGCCTGCGAGACGCATGGGAATTTGCGGATCGATCTCGGCAATGATCTCAAGATTTTTCTCAAAGGCTTTGGGCGAGAGCAATTCGCAGACGCTTTCCAGCACGCCGCGCAAATCCAGCGGCGCATTGTTGATTTCAACGCGGCCTGCTTCGATTTTTGAATAGTCGAGAATGTCATTGATGATCGAGAGCAGCGCTTCGCCCGAGCTTTTCACGGCTTCGGCATAGGTGCGCTGGGCGGGTGTGAGACGCGTGTCGAGAAGAAGACTGGCCATGCCGAGCACACCGTTCATGGGCGTGCGGATTTCGTGGCTCATGGCGGCGAGAAACTGGCTCTTGGCGCGGTCGGCGGCCTTGACCTCATCCAAGGAGACGGCGAGGCGTTCCTCGACTTTTTTGCGATCCGTGATGTCATTGCCGACAATCTGGATTTCTTTCACCGTGCCCGCTTCGTCAAGAACGGGAAATTCCTCCCATGCAAACCAGCGCGGGCCACGCGTTGTCAGGACACGCTGGTCAAAGCGGATACGCTTGCTGGTATTGTCTGTGGCAACCGCGCCGAGCATCCGGGGGGTTTCGCCTTCAGGCAGATCGGGAACGAAATAATGACCCATCGTCTCGGTCCGGCTGCGCCCGAAAGTGGTGCAGAAAATATCGTTCACATAGGTCACGCGGCGATGCAGGTCCTGACGCAGAATGACGGCATCCTGCATCTTCACCAGATCGCGATAATGTTCCTCGCGCTCGGCCAGTTCCCATGTCTTGTCGCGGAGATTTTCAAGCGCGGCTTCGGCCTGCTCGGCAAGTGTCTGATGACGACGCGCACGCGCGGATGCCCGCCGCCAGGCTTCGACACCCAGAAAGAGAACAGCCGCTATCGCCAGAAGAATGACGGGTGCGGGATCATGAACAAAGAACGGCATTTGAATCGCGCCTTGAATTCGGGATTTCAAGATGACGCAAACATGGTTGCCAAAGTCTTACTATTCGTCCGCACCAACCCATGATGGTTGCGTTATGTGACCTAATCAACGCAGAGCAAGGCCCTGATACTCACAATGCGGAGCTGATGTACCAGTTGCCATTCTTGCGTTTCACGGTGGTTTTCAGATTGCGGGATTTGCCATCGGCAAAGCGCAAGGTGACGTCATAGAAGGCAAGCTCGTTATAAGTCACAACGCCGCCTGCCAAATCGACACCAGCCAGACCGCCATGAGACGAAATCTCGCCCGACCAGTGATCGAGTGCGCCATGCAGCGTGGCCTCGGAGAATTTATCGTGCAAATCAGGAGAAAAACGGGCCGCAGCATCCTGCTTCGCGCCACGCGCGATATCGTTGAAAAAGCCCTCGACCTGATCGTCACTGCCCTTGCCGCATGCGGCAAGCGCGAGAAACAGACAAAGCGTGAGTATAAAATTCTGTCGGATCGCCACGGCAAAACCTCCCAGCAAAATGCGCCTATTGGGTCTCGTCCTGCCTTTATGGTGATCCTGAATTCTTAACGGAGTATTACCGAGCGCGTCAGGCCGCCGCACCGAGTTTGCCTGCCACCGGCTCGCGATAGGCCAGTGCCTCGGCGACATGGATGCGCCGGATCGCGTCCTTGCCTTCAAGATCGGCCAAGGTGCGGGCAACGCGCATGACGCGGTGATAGCCGCGCGCTGTCAGACGCATCCGCTCGGCGGCATCGCGCAGCAAATGGAGTCCTGCCTCGTCAAGACCGGCGACCTTTTCCAGCAACTCGCCTTCGACCTGCGCATTGAGCTGGGGGGCACCGGCACCCATGGATGCCTGAAGCGATGCATAACGCGCCGACTGGATGTCGCGGGCGGCGGCAACACGGGCGGCCACTTCGGCTGAGCCTTCGGCGGGTGGCGGCAGCGCAAGATCGGCAGGCGACACCGGCGGCACCTCGATGTGAATGTCGATACGATCGAGCAGGGGACCGGAGAGTTTGGACTGGTAATCGCCCACGCAACGCGGCACGCGCGGACAGGCCCGCGCCAGATCGCCTGCATGGCCGCAGCGGCAGGGGTTCATGGCGGCGACCAGTTGGAAACGGGCGGGATAGGTGACATGCGCATTGGCACGGGCCACCACGGCCTCTCCGGTTTCGATGGGCTGGCGAAGACTGTCCAGCACCTGACGGGGAAATTCCGGCAATTCATCAAGAAACAAAATGCCGCGATGGGCGAGCGAAACCTCTCCCGGCTTTGCCCGCAAACCGCCGCCGACAAGGGCCGCCATGGAAGCGGAATGATGCGGCGCCCTGAAAGCACGGGCCCGCCCCATGCCTGTCGCCTGCAAGACACCGGCAATGGAGGCGATCATGGAAACTTCCAGCATCTCGCGCGGGGTGAGCGGCGGCAGGATGCCGGGCATGCGCGAGGCGAGCATGGATTTGCCCGATCCGGGGGGACCGACCATCAGCATGTTATGACCACCTGCGGCGGCCACTTCGAGCGCGCGCTTGGCGGTTTCCTGTCCTTTGACATCTCGCAGATCGGGCAACATGCCGATATCGACCGCTTTCATCGGCTGCGGCTCGCTCAGCACCTGCGTGCCCTTGAAGTGATTGACCAGAGCGATGATGGAACGGGCGGCGAGAATGCCGCCGGGATTTTCCTGCCCTATGCCTGCCCAAGCCGCTTCCGGCCCGCAATCAAACGGGCAGACAAGGCCGAGGCCACGGCCATTTGCGGCAATGGCCGCAGGCAAGGCACCGGCAACCGGCTTGATCTGACCATCGAGGGATAATTCGCCTATGACGACAAAATGATCGAGATCGGGCTGGGACATGACACCCATGGCGACCAGAAGCCCCAGCGCAATGGGCAGATCGTAATGGCTGCCTTCCTTGGGCAGGTCGGCAGGCGCGAGATTGACGGTGATGCGCTTTGCAGGCAGGCCAAGCCCGATGGCATGAAGGGCGGCACGCACCCGCTCGCGGCTTTCGGCAACGGCCTTATCGGCCAGGCCCACAATGGAAAAACCCGGTATGCCGCCTGCCATATGGACCTGAACATCCACCGGCCTTGCTTCCACACCCTGAAACGCAACTGTCTCGATCCGCGCGACCATGCCGTGCCCCCTGTCCGACGATGACAGGCAAAGCATAGTGAAAGCGGGATTTCACAGTCAAGAACGAAATGAGAACAAAATAACTGCGCCCAGTCCTACTATCGCCATGTTTGCGGCCAAGGCTTGGGGGTGCAGCCGATTATCGGGCTTTTGAGGTGCTGCCTATAATGCGAAAAGCAAAAGGAGACCGACGATGACAAGACATCCCGCTATCCGCCATGCCTTCCCCGCCCTGCTGGCCGCCGGCATTCTGCTGTCGCTGCCTGCCTGCTCGTCCGATGTGGGGCGCTCGCAACCGGCGCCCGGACCGATGGGGTCCACAAGCTCGCCCGGAGAGGCTGATATTCCTGATCGCAATTCCGAATCCTCGCCTGTGGCAAAGCCGCTTTAACGCGGCGGGCTTTCCCTATTGAAAAGCCGCTTTAGCGGCGGGCGGCGGCCACCTCGTCCATCACGCGCATGAGATTGCCGCCCCAGATTTTGGCGATCTCGTCTTCCGCGTAGCCACGGCGGACGAGTTCCTTTGTGACATTAAAGGTTTCGGCGGCGTTGCTCCATCCGGCAATGCCGCCGCCGCCCTGAAAGTCTGACGATATGCCGACGTGATCGACGCCGACAAGCTTTACCGCATAGTCGATATGGTCAACCAGCAGGCTCACATCGGCGCGGGGATATTCTTTGTCGAGTTCGGCCAGCCCGTCGAAAAATGTCTTCTTGGTCGCGTCATCGGCCTCAAAGATCGCATCGAGGCTGGTGAAGCCCAAGGACATGGCGAGGGCGCTGCGGGCTTTCTTTTTTTCCGGATCGAGCGGCTTCAGATATTCGTCGAAGGCGACGATCTGGATGACGCCGCCTTTGGCCGCCAGCGCCTTCAGCTCCTCGTCCGACATGTTGCGGGCATGGGGATTGAGCGCGAAGATTGCCGAGTGCGATGCAATGACCGGCACATGCGAGGCTTCAATCGTCTGGAGTGTGGCGGCTTTGGATGCGTGGCTGACATCGACCATCAGCCCGAGATCGTTGCAGCGGGCGATCACCTGACGGCCAAAGGCAGACAGGCCACCATGCTCACCACCATGCTCGTTTGACTTGTCGCCGAATTTGTCGCGCGGCTGGGCGCTGTCGGCAATGTCATTGTGCCCGTTATGCACGAGACCGAAATAGCGTGCGCCAAGCCCGTAATAGATGTTCAGCAGATCGAGATTTTTGCCGATGGAATAGCCGTTCTCCATGCCGATCAGCGCGACCGATTTGCCCTGCGCATGGAGGCTGCGAATATCCTCAGACGTGAGCGCGAGGCCGACCTGACCGCTATAAAGCTCATCCGTCATGCGGTGAATGGCGGCAAATTTGGCAAAGGCTTCCGACGCGGCTTCGGCATAGCCTGTGACGTCGCGTTTTGTCTGATCGACATAGGAGATGAAAAAGACCGCATCCAGATGGCCTTGTTTCATTCTGGGCAGGTCCACGAGAACGGGGGGCGTATTCTCCTTGGACGGATCGTATTTTCCGGTGGCAAAGAAGGTGGGAATGTCGGTGTGGGTGTCGATGGTGATGATGCGGGACTGGATGTCGCGTGCCTTGGCCTCCAATGCCGCTTCTTCATCGGCACAGGCAGAAGAGGTGAGGAGGAGAAACCCCGCCAGCAAAGCTGCAAATTTATTCATTCCGCCCCCGTGTAAATATTTGCTCGTTGCGCCACCTAGTAGCGTCTGGCCTCTATCGCTTCCCAGACAAGGGCCGCAAGATTTGATCCGTCAAAACGGTCAATCTCCTGAATGCCGGTGGGCGAGGTCACATTGATCTCGGTGAGATAGTCGCCGATGACGTCGATGCCGACAAAGATCAGGCCGCGCTTTTTCAAATCCGGGCCGATCATGTCGCAGATTTCCTGCTCGCGTTTTGTGAGCAGGGATTTTTCGGCGCGACCGCCGACATGCATGTTGGAACGCGCCTCGCCTTCGGCGGGGACACGATTGATCGCGCCGACCGGCGTGCCATCCACCAGAATGATGCGCTTGTCGCCCTTGCGCACATCGGGGAGATATTTTTGCACGATGACCGGCTCGCGATTTTGCTGGCCGAACATTTCGAGCAGGGAGGCCAGATTTTCATCCTCGGCACGCAGGCGGAAGACGCCCGCGCCGCCATTGCCGAAAAGCGGCTTGACGATGATGTCGCCGAACTCGGCGCGGAAGGCTTTGATCTCGACCGGATCGCGGCTGATAAGCGTGGGCGGCAGCAGGCCTTCGAAGCGGGTGGCGAAAAGCTTTTCGGGGGCGTTGCGCACTTCGGACGGATCGTTGACGACCAGTGTTTTGGGATGGATCAGCTCCAAGAGATGCGTGGTGGTGATGTAGCTCATGTCGAAAGGCGGGTCCTGACGCAGGAGCACCACATCGAACTCCGCCAGATTGACGATTTCGGCCTCGCCCAAAGTGGCGTGATTGCCCTGCTCGCGGCGGAACACAAGGGCATGGCCACGCGCATAGACGCGCCCGTCGCGCATGGAGAGGTTTTTCGGCTCGTAATAGAAAAGCTGGTGGCCGCGCTTTTGCGCCTCCAGGCCCAGCGCGAAGGTGGAATCACCATGGATGTTGATGGTTTCGACGGGGTCCATCTGGATTGCGACTTTAAGGGACATGGCGGCTCCGGCTTGAATTCATATTTCGGAGAATGTGGGGGACCAAAGGGCAAAAGACCAGAGGCGCATTGTTCAAGATGGTATTTTGGCTGCCAATCCGGCATTTTCTCATGGTGCTGTGTGCAATGCAGCCCCCGGAGAGAGCATGCTCAACGACCTCATCACATTCGGCCTGACGGCGCTGGCGGGTTATTTCGCCATCGCCAATCCGATTTCCGCGACGCCTATCTTTATTGCTCTGACGCAGAATGACCGGCCAAAGGTGAAGCGCCAGATTGCCCGCAATGCGGTGCTAACGGCGATTTTTGTCGTGGTGCTGTTCTCGGTGGGTGGCAAGCTGATCTTCGAGTTTTTTGGCATCACCATGTCGGCGCTCCGGATTGCAGGCGGCATATTGGTGGCGCTGGTCGGCTATCAGATGTTGCAGGGGCAGTCGTCCACGGTACAGGTGCCCAAGGAAGTGGAAGGCGATGAAGGCGCTGCCGATGTGATCGAGGCGCAGCTGTCGGTGGCTATATCGCCGCTGGGCATGCCGATGATTGCCGGTCCGGGCACGATTGCCACCGCTGTCGGCTTTGCTGCCAATGAGGGGTTTCTCTACACGATTGTCTCGATTGCGGCTTTTCTGGTGATCGGGGCGCTGACCTATCTGATGTTCATTCAGGCTCCGCGCATTGTCCGCTTTCTGGGGGCGACCAACCTCACCGTTGTCACGCGGCTGATGGGGCTGATCGTGGCGACAATCGGGGTGGAAATGATGCTGACGGGTGTTGGCGACACGGTGCGCGAATTTTTGCAGTCGCTGCCGCCGTCTAGTTGAGCTTGCTCTTCAGCCGCCGCAGGGCCTCTTCCGCCATTTGGGCGATGCGCATATCACCTTCGCGGGCCGCCATGTCCCGGCAATGCTCAAAGGCCGTGGCGGCGGCACCCATATGACCTGCGTGAACCTCCAGACGACCCAACTCGAATTGCAATCCGGACCTGTCAGGCGCGAGCCAGATCATGCGCGTGAGAACGCGGCGCGCGGCCTCAAGATCGCCGCCGCGCAATGCACGGCTGAGAATATTATTCTGGAGACGCAGCAGAATATCGCGGGCGCTGACCGGTGCATAAAGATCGGGCGTGAGCCGCGCATCCGGTCCCTCAATAGAGCGCAGCAGATACAGGAGGTCGGCGGGTGACAAGATCTGTCCGCCATTGAAGGGATCAATGATCGCGGCCTCGGCGCCGACCTGAAGGCGCAGCAGAAAATGGCCGGGGAAATTCAAGCCCGTCATATCGAGGCCCAGGGCGCGGGCAATATGCAGATAGAGAATGCCGAGCGCGACGGGCAGGCCCATGCGCCGGTCGATCACATGCATGAGGTCGGCATTTTTCAGATCGTCATAGGTCCGGGTGTCGCCGCGATAGGAAAAACGGCCCGAGATGATTTCGGCGATAGCACCGGCGAGCTTGTCGGCGCTCTTGAAGCGGGCCGGATCGGCTTTCGCCAGAGTGAGACGGCCTGCATTGATCAGCTCTGCCAGATGGGCGTCATAAGGCGCGCGGGATTTTTCCGGCTGATCAATTTCGGCAAAGGCCAGAGCGATGGAGGCTATATCCAGCGCATCGTCGGCAGCCGAACTTGCGGCACGCAAATCAGCTTCTATCTCTGCCGCTGATCGCGGGGGCGAATTTTTGCTTTGTTGAGCCATGAGCAATCATGGCGCGGGAGGGCCTGCATCGGCAAGCCCCACGTTGTTACGATTGCGGCTTCACATCGACATTGGACACAACATTGCGCACGCCGGACACGGAACGCGCATGGCCGATGACGCGTTTGAGTTCAGCATCATTGGCGGCAAGGCCGCTCAGATAGATCGTGCCGCGAACCGTCTTGATGGAATAATTGATACTTTTAACAGCGCTGTCGCCGGTGATGAGCGCACGCAGCTTGGTCGTGATGATGCTGTCATCGGCCTTCTCGGCAAAGCTGGTCGGCTGGCCGGTCTGCAATTCATTATCGACCTGTTTTACACCGCCGACGCTCCAGACGATTTTGGATACGCGCGCACTGTCATCTTCGTTGCGCACAAAGCCTGTCAGGACAACGCGACCGCGACGGACTTGCGTGGAGACGCGTTTGAAGAGTTCGGTGTCCTCGGCTGCCAGTTTGCGATTGATCTCGAAGGAGATTTCATTGTCGTCAATGCCCTGCTCCAGCCCGCGATCCTGCGAGGCCATGACGACGCCTGTGGCACCTGCGCCCAGCACAACCGGCACACAGGCCCCCAGCGAAGGCAGCATCGCCAGAGCGCCAAGAAAAACGAGAGGTCGCGTGAAAATGGCCATAAACATTCCTAAGCTGAACAATGGAAACAGAATCGCCTAGAGTGTCAGCCTAGTGGATGATGCGGCAAGAATGTGGCGACCAGAACCGGCCAGACGCGCTTAGAAATATCTGATCAGAGCGAAACGAAGATTGTGCGACCGGAAGTCAGATTTATTATTGATAACGCCCGTGAATGTGCCAACGCCTCCAACCGTTACGTCGAACGAGTGCCGCTCGTCCACGATGTTCGGATAGTAATTGAACACATAATCACTGCGCAGGGACCACTGATCGTCCAGGCGAATAGTGGCACCGGCATTAAGCGAGACACCAAGGGCGAGTTTGGTATCGCTGAATACGACCGGCACGCCTAACAAATTATCGTCGAGATAGCTCGTTGTGTATTTGAACTGACTGAGGGTCGGGCCGGCAGCGGCATAAAACATCATGTTGCCAAAAGCATAACCAAGCTTGGGACGGATGCTGAATGAGAAATCTGTTTTCACATTTGTATCCAGCGTGAAGCTGGTCACCGGATCAGAAATATAGGTCGTCGGTCCGGCATGAGTGGACCGGGAATAATCCATCAGGGTGAAATCGGCCTCAATCCCGTAAATAAGGCTGCCATCCTGAACGTCATATCCGATCAGAGCTGAGCCCGTCAGACTGTCTCCATCAACTCTTTGCTGCAATCCCGGATTGAGCTGCGCCAGATCGGTCGCCGTAGAGAAATAACCGCTGCTGACCGCTTCGCTGTCGGGATTGGCGGCACCATGAGCACCGCCGAAAGCGAGACCCGCGTAAAATCCCTGCCAATTCCGATCCGTGTTCACGTCGCTGGCGCTGGCGGCGGATGTCAGCGCAAGTGATGCACCAAGACAGAACGAGAGAAAGTTCAAACAACGACCCATGACGGCCTCCTGAAGATTCGTAGACTGAGTATAGACGATGAGATGGGTCAGGCCGAGAAATGGCCGTGTTTCATTAGCAAACAATATTTTTAAAAGCGTAAAAAATTTGTAAATATTTATGCATCCGGATTATGTCTGCCATGCATCAACAATATGATGCGGCCAGCGATATGGCGCGACAAGCACAATGTCGAAACGCATATCGAAATCCTGAAATGCAGGGCGGGTGGCCACAAACAAGGATGCGGCACGCGCCAGTCGCTGGCGCTGGTGATGGCCCAAGGCTTCGGCAGCATCGGCCATGCCGCTGCGGGCTTTCACTTCGACAAAGACCAGCACATTGCCACGCCGGACAATCAGATCGATCTCGCCCGCCTTTGTCCTCACCCGCTGGCCGACAATCCGGTAAGCCTTGAGACAGAGAAAGAGAGTGGCGAGAGCTTCCGCGCGCAAGCCCCTGCGGTATGCCGCCTTGCCCCGCAATATGCGTTTTGGGTCTTTTGATTTCCGGCTGTTTCTATCCGCAGTCATTCGCCCGCATCGGAAATGGCAAGGGCGCGGGCATAGATTTCGCGGCGGGGAAGGCCCGTCACGGAGACGACTTCGGCAACCGCATCTTTGAGGCTTGAACGGCCCAGCGCGTTTTCAAGCATGGCATCCACCTCATGCGCACAAAGCGGGGCCTGCTCGGGCGGCGGGCCGACGACAATGACGATCTCGCCCTTGGGGGCACCGGCTTCGGCATAGTGGGCGGCAAGCTCGGACAGCGTTCCGCGCCGGACCTCCTCGAAACGCTTTGTCAGTTCGCGTGCCACTGCGGCCTCGCGCACCCCGAGCTGGGCGGACATATCTTCCAGCGAGGCGGCGAGACGCGGCGCACTTTCGAGAAAAACGAGCGTGGCGGGCACGGCGGCCAGACCGCTCAGGTCGCGACGGCGCGCCTCGCGCTTGGCCGACAAAAACCCTGCAAAAAGAAAACGGTCTGTGGGAAGGCCTGCCAGTGTGAGGGCGGCCATGACAGAAGAGGCACCGGGCAGGGTCGTGACGTGATGGCCTTCGGCCACCGCATCGCGCACCAGCTTGTAGCCCGGATCGGAAATCAGCGGCGTGCCCGCATCCGACACCAGAGCGACACGCGCCCCCTGCCCCAGCCGGTCCATGATGCGGGGCCGCATCTCGGCAGCATTGTGATCGTGATAGGCCCAAAGCTTGGTTGTCAGGCCATAAATGGCAAAGAGCTTGGCCGTGACACGCGTATCCTCGCAGAGCACCAGATCGGCGGCGCGCAGCACATCGAGCGCCCGAAGGGTGAGGTCGCTGGCATTGCCGATGGGGGTGGCTGTCACATAAAGGCCCGGCGCAAGCGGCCCGGCGGCACGGCGCTGCAGCGGCTCCACCAAGGGCATGGCATCGGCCATTTCATCATCAGGTTCGGGTTGGGGGTCGTCCATATTCTTCCCTGAGATACAGATAAAGCGGCCTGAGCCTGAGCGCGGCCTGCCGACCTTGCCCGTCTTTTTGGCAAGCATAGGACGATTTGGGTAGTGTCTCAGTTTGAATTTAGAAAAATTCGTTGCCTATTGGGCCTAGACCCCTCTTACGCGATATTAGCTGCATGACAGGTTCCGCCAAAAAGCCAAAACGCCCCAGAGATGCTAACCAGCTCGCAAAGCTCATAACTGACCTTGCGACGGGTGAAGCTGTGGAGGCAAAAGAAAGCAAATTGGTCAAACGTGCGGCCAAAGGCGGTAAAAAGGGTGGCCCCGCTAGGGCTAAAGCCCTTACTCCTGCGGAGCGCTCTGAAATTGCAAGCGTGGCGGCAGCAGCGAGATGGAAAAAAAGTTAAGCAGTATTTTCGTCGTCTTCATCGCGATCTAATGATTCAGCGGCTCTCAGTTCCGCAACGTCATCCGTGAAGTCTGCAAAAAAGTTCAGTTGCGGCTCCTCGGGGTACATTTTGCTCATCCGCTCTGCGTCACAAACGCCCCGATAAACGTCGTGCGCCACAGCTTCACGCCTTTGGCGTATCGATTTTTGCCTCAGTGTTTGGGTGCCACCGGTATCGGTATCGAAATAATGCTTTATCGCATTGCCATTCTCAAAAAGCGTGACGCTTTGTTTTGCCCGATATGTAAAGCCGCCTTCTTCGTCATAGCGCTTGGCCTGCCTTAGGGCTTGCGTGACCTGTTTGCGAAGAATTTGTTTTATGTCTTGCGGGCGGGGCGCCAACCGACGAGAAGCGATAGCCCAATCGATAAAATCGCTTGGATCGCCAGAATCTTGACCCGTCTCTGATATCCACTCATCCCAAAGCTGATTTACTTGCTCATTATAATTTGCCATCAAGTTTCTCCTACAAGCCCGTGGGGGCCTGAAAGCCCCAGCCATCTTTGAATTCCCAATCAAGCAAGTATTCTCTGATGCCAGTTTGGTATTTTCTCAGCCACGCATATTTTTTAGTCTTGTGTTGAATTTGACCGATCACCACTGAGGGGTGAATTTCCACGCGTGCGGCAAAACTTAAAACATCACGTTCAGAAATAAACGGACTCTTCCTGAGAATAAAAGATTCCACCAATGAACGTGGCACGCAAAAATCTGAGGCCGCAGTGTTTGCGCGTTTTTCACATTCAGGGAGATCATCGTCATTAGAGTAGTCGCCATCAAACTCGTCAACCGGTGCAAATGTTGCGTCTTTTCCGTCTTGCTGCAAAACATGCTCAATTTCATGCCTCAACACAAAGCAGAAATTATCTGGCCGATCTAAGCGTAATGTCATTCCAATAACGGGCTGCCCGTCAATCCAAACACAAACTCCGTCAATTTTTGAGCCCGGCAAAGACTCGACTAATACGAAACGCACACCGCATTTTTGAAGGATGGATGGAATGTGAATAAAGTCATCCTTGTCCAGCATATGAGCCCTGATAGCGCTCAAACTATTACGGAGCATTTGTTCGGAATAAAGCGGGCACTCAATACTCTCGGCAATCTTGCGAACGCGATGAAGCCAAACATATTGCAGCGGAGTTGTAGCGTCGTAGCCTCCGCTCTTTTTTGCAGCATGAGCGAAGACAGGCGCATCGCTGACAAACGGAATATCTTCAATTTGATTTTTGCCGAAGAAACGCAACATTTGTAGATCAAGCAGGGCGGGTTCAGCGTCTTCAATCCAACCGCGTTTAATCATTTCCCTTACAGGAAAGACAGACAACCATGAAGCGCGTGTACGCACTCCCGGATCGGCCTTTTTGGCCCTATGCAGATCATACATCTTCTGGAGATTGGCAAAAAATTCCGCTGGCATATCGAATGCGTCAGCAAGCGCAATAGCTGTATCGGGAGTAATCGCGGTTTTTCCCGTCAGCAATTTATTAAGCTGTGATTGTGCAATGCCAAGAATGTAAGCGAGGTCAGCTTGCGCCCAGCCACGAGCATCAAGTTCCTCTGCTATGAATGTGCCCGGATGATCAACTGGCAAGATTGGGACTTTGGTCATCAGTGGTAGTCCTCGATTGCTAGAATTTTAATAGTCTGTGGGTCTGTTTTTTCGTCTAGCTCGAAAATCATTCTGTACTTTTCATTGATCCGAATTGATCTCTGACCTTCGCGATCTCCTTTGAGCTTTTCGTAATGCAGACTCTTCCAATTTCTCAAAGACCTATCGTCAATAGCCGCTCGCAAGACGGTCAACTTACGGCGTGCCGATTGGATTACGCTTACTGGAAGTCGAGTGGCTCCGGCTTCCTCCGTTTCAATTAGCTCCAAGTCGGCATTCATAAAAACGATCCTCATAGGAACCCATTAGCCTTTGATTTGAGCCTTTCATAGACGAATTAATCAAATAAGTCAAACTGAACAATATGCTTGACTTAATGGACTAAAAGCCCGATGTTATGGGCATGAACAAGCTCACCACCCAGAAACGCGCTCAAATACTCGGTATGCTCTGCGAAGGCATGAGCCTCCGCGCTACGTCACGTCTGGCAGATGTGAGCATCAACACAGTGACTAAGTTGCTTGTGGACGTAGGCACTGCTTGCGCGGCCTATCAGGACGGCGCTTTGCGTGAGCTTCCCTGCAAGCGCGTTCAGGTGGACGAAATCTGGTCATTCACCTATGCGAAGACGAAGAACGTAAAGATTGCCGTTGCTGCACCGGAAGGCGCTGGTGACACATGGACGTGGACCGCCATTGATGCCGATAGCAAGCTGATTGTGTCGTGGCTCGTCGGTGGCCGTGACGCAGGCTATGCGCATGAGTTTATGCAGGACGTAGCTTCACGCCTCGCAAATCGCGTCCAGCGTACGTCTGACGGTCATCTGGCAGCGGTCGAAGGCGCTTTCGGCGCTGACGTGGACTATACGACCCTCATAAAGCTCTATGGCAATGCACCGGAAGGCCAGCGCCGTTACAGCCCCGCAGTTTGCACCGGCACTTGCAAGCAGCGCATTGAAGGCGAGCCTGACCCCAAGCACGTCAACACGTCCTTTGTGGAGCGTCAGAACCTCACAATGCGGATGCACATGCGCCGTTTCACACGTCTGACAAATGGCTTCTCAAAAAAGGTTGAGAACCATGCTTACGCAGTTGCGCTGCATTTCATGTTTTACAATTTCTGCCGCATCCATAAGGCACTTCGGGTTACCCCTGCTATGCAGGCTGGCGTTGCCAATCACGTCTGGACTTTGGAAGAAGTTGCCGAATTGGTCGCCTGATAGTTCGAGTAAATGGCCAGTTCCCCCGCTATATCGGCGCAGAAAATAATTTTAAGAATATTCATTGACTGTTCATCAACACCTATCATATTGATAGGCGATGGCAGAGGTTGTTCCACTTGAACTGACGGCACATCAAGCGCTCCGCTTGATCCGAGAAATGGCGACGGACACTAATAATATCGTCCTCATTTCTCATGCAAAAAAGGCCGGAAAAGCTAGACATATTACTCGCCGTCAAATTGAATTGTGTGTTCAAAAAGGCCTCATTACTGAGGGACCTTTTATGAATATGCACGGGAATTGGCAGGTTAATTTGGAGCGACGATCTGCCGGAGAAGAGATTACCTGCGTTGTCGCCATTGAATGGTCAAAACGACTTATTGTGGTGACAACATTTTAGAGAGGCTAAAGCATGGCTTATCATTATACAGATAGCGGCCTCGACAATATCTGGCTTGAGAATGGATACACCGTCCATGAAACCGCTTATGGAAAAGGCATATCCATCCAAGATACAAACGGTCTACACGAGGCCATTGGGAAGTGGCTAATAGAAATCCCAAAACCACTAAATGGTGCCGAACTTCGGTTCATTCGTTTGGAAATGGAATTAACGCAACGCGATCTAGGCGGCATACTCGGAGTAGACGAGCAGGCTGTCCGTAGATGGGAAAAAGCGCGTGCCAAAACTATGAGCGGTCCTGCTGACCGACTTCTAAGAGTTCTCTACGAGGATTATTTAGAGGGAGATGGTTCAGTACGTTCAATTGTAGATAGGCTTGCGGCGCTGAACCAAGTAGATAGCGTAGACGTGCGATTTTGTGACACCGATGATGGGTGGCAACCAAGAGCATGCGCTGAAGCGGCGTAAAACAAAGCCCCACCTTGGTGGGGCTTTGTCGTATCTGGTCACACTTTTGCATTGCAAACGTGGCCTCAGTTTTCAAACTGAGGCACTACCACGATTTGGCAATCATTACGGGCGTTTACTTGGCCCGCCTGCCCCATTAGGCTTCGCTGTCGCTTCGCCGACCCTTTTTGCTGTTCTGATATGGAAGTATTGCGCCGTGAGCCTGAGTTCATTGACCCATCTTGAAATCCGCCCTCATGCGCAGCTTTTGTCAAAAGCAAGACGGGCCATCGCCTTTATCTGCATGGCCGGTCTGCTGGCCGCTTGCGCCGGTATCGGTGGCAATGATGCGCCGCCGCCGCGCCCTGTCGTGAGCCAGCCCGTGATCGCCACCCAGCCGCCGCCTGCCGCCGTGCAAGGCGTGAAGCGCGATCCGGCCATGTTCTACACGCCCAAGCAGATGGAAGGCCGCCAGCTTATCCGCGTTGCGGTTCTGCTGCCCTTCAACTCATCCCGCAGCGACATTCGCGCTCTTTCTGAATCTCTCTACAATGCCGCCCAGCTGGCGCTGTTCGAATTCGGCAATCCCGATATTCTGCTCATGCCCAAGGCAACCGGCAGTGTGACGGCTGCCCATCAGGCCGCTGAAAATGCCATTCGCGAAGGGGCCGACCTTATTCTCGGGCCGCTTTTTGCCGAAGAAGTCACCGCGATTGCACCCGTGGCCCGCGCCTCGGGCGTGCCTGTGGTGGCTTTCTCCTCCGACATCACAGTGTCGGGCGACGGGGTCTATCTGCTGTCCTTCCCGCCGGATGAGGATGTGGCCCGTATTGTGGATTTCGCCGTTCTCAGCGGCATGACAAAATTTGCCGCGCTGACACCTCAGGATGATTACGGCAATCGCGTCGCCTCGGCCTTTCGCAAAGCGGTCAGCGACCATGGTGCGACCATTACCGATATGGTCTCCTATCCCACCAACACCGAAGGCATGAACGGTCCGGTGCAGCGCGTGGCCCATTACGGCTCGCGCCATGGTGCATTGGTGGCCAAACGGGCGGAACTGAAAAAGGCCGGTGACGAGGCCGGTGCCCGTGCGCTCGAAAATGTCGATACGGTCGGCGATCTGCCCTATCAGGCGATCTTCCTGCCGGAAGGCGGCGCACGCCTGCGCGCACTGGCTCCTCTTTTGCCCTATTACGATATTGACCCGCGCAAAGTGAAATATCTCGGCACGGGCCTGTGGGATGACCGCTCGCTGCAACGCGAACTTGCGCTGGAAGGTGGCTGGTACACCGCCCCGCCGCCCGAAGCACATGACCAGTTCGTGGCACGCTTTGCCCGCGCCTATAATTCCACGCCGCCGCGCATTGCCAGCCTTGCCTATGACGGTGTGAGCCTTGCCGTGGCGCTGTCCACCTTGCCGGCGGAAACGCGCTTCACCGCCGATGCCCTGACCCACCCTGACGGCTTTGCCGGTGTGGACGGCATTTTCCGCTTCCTGCCTGATGGCCGGACAGAGCGCGGCCTCGCCGTTCTGGAAATGCATCCTGCAGGTCCGGTGATTGTGGACCCTGCCCCTGTCAGCTTCGGTGTGCCGGCCGCGTTCTGATCTCGATGGCTGCCTGACAGTTTTGACAAAGCGCCCAGCCGCATAACAGCCATATTGTTATGGCATGTGTTGCGTTGGACGTTTTTGGAAAATGAGTCGTCGTGGAAAGCGCAACTACAGTACAAAGACCAGGCCGCCTCACTCGGCGGCTGCTGATCGCAGCGGCGGTATTTCTTGTCGTGGTTTGCGTGGTGCTGGCCGTGCTGTGGCAATCGCGTATTGGGCTTGCTGAACGTATCGTCACCGACGCGCTGACATCTCGCGGCATTTCAAACGCGTCTTTTCGTATCTCGATGCTTGGTTTCAAAAGTATCGAGGTTCGCGATTTTGCAATTGCGCCGGGCAAAGACCCGGATCAGCCTGACCTCTCGGCACAGCGGATCAGCATCAGCTACAGGCTTGGCGAATTGCTGTCCGGTCGCGTTCAATCGATCAATGTCGATGAGTTGCGCATCAACGCGCGGCTGGGCGACAAGGGCCTGTCGCTTGGTGCGGCCGACCCGCTGCTGCAACTGGGTGGTGGCGGCACGTCTGCCGGTTCCGCGCTGCCGGATATTCATGTGTCAGATGCCGCGATCCATCTGGTGACGGCGCAGGGCACGTTTGACGCTATAGGCGCGGCCAATCTGTCACAAGCCGATGCTGCGGCTCCGATCGCGATTGAGCTTCCCGCACTTCGTCTCAGTGAATTTGCATCCCCTGCCCGCTTTGAGCCTGTCATGCTTTCGGCCCGCCTGATTTATGATAACGGGCGTCTCGATTTCGATGCTGACGGACGCACCGATCCGGCGAAAGGTGCCGGCGTTGCGCTCGCCAAAGTCACAGGTCATTACGATGTGGCGGGTGCGCGGGGTTCTGCCAAGGCCAATGGCCAGCTTGATTTTGTGCCCGGAAAATTCGCGCCTAAAGATTTGTCCTCAACGCTCAAAAACATTGTGAGCGATCTCAATGGCCGCGTGGCTTATCGCGGTGATTTTTCATTCGCCGGAAGCAAGATTGCAAGCTCGGGTCAGGCGACACTTTCCAATGTTGATTTCCGCGTCGGCTCCACGATTGTGAAAGGCGTTGCGGGCACGATCAGGCTTTCAAACCTGATGCCGCCGCAAACCAAAGGCGTGCAGACGCTTTCTGTTGCGCATGTGGACACTGTCGTCCCGCTCGACAACGGACATGTGAAATTCGAGATCGGCTCCGGCATGGCCGCGCATCTTGTTGAAGCGACATGGCCCTTTACCGGTGGTCGTCTGACGCTGACCTCGCCTGCGCATGTGACAAACAGATACAAGCTGACCGTGGACAAAGTCGATATCGAGAAATTGCTCCTGTTCGCCGACATACCGGGTTTGAGCGGTACGGGCACGCTGAGCGGAGAATTTCCGCTGAAGATTGTAAACGGCGATCCGATCATTACGAATGGCGCAATTTCATCGCGTGGCAATGGCGTGATCATTTACAGCAACGAAGCCGCTGATGCCGCGGCCAATACCGAACAAACACAATTGCTGTCGCAAGCGCTGAAGAATTTTCACTATACGGAACTCTCCGGCGCGGTGGATGGCAACGTAAACGGGAACCTTGAGTTCCGGATCGGACTACAAGGGGCTAATCCCTCGCTCTATGACGGTTATCCAATCCATCTCAACGTCAATCTTCAGGGTTCGCTTGCGGACCTCATTCGGCGTGGTACGGTTGGGTTCAGGCCGCTGGAACTGATCCAGAGCGGGGTCGGCACAGAAAAAGAGGCAAATCCCAAATGATGCTTTTTCAATTCAGACCAGCATTGGCACGCATGTCGGTTGCGGCTTTGAGTGTGGGCGCTTTGCTCGCACTTGGCGCATGCAGTCCGACCGTGAAGATCGAAGCACCCGACAAACCGATCGAGATCAATCTCAATATCAAGATCGACCAGCAGGTGCGGGTCAAAGTTGATCGCGAACTTGAAGACGTGCTCGCCAATAATCCCGATCTTTTCTGAGCCCGATTTTTTGTGAGGAAGACCCATCATGCGTAATCTCAAATCACTCATCATCGCCCTCGTCTTCACGCTCGGTCTCACCAGCGCAGCCTTTGCCATGGATCTCGACAGTGCCAAGGCGCAAGGGCTCGTCGGCGAAATGCAGAACGGCTATGTCGGCATGGTCACGACCAACCCGTCGCCCGATGTCAAAAAACTTGTGAGCGAAGTCAATGCGGGCCGCCGCAGCGCCTATCAGAATGTCGCCGCGCAAACGCAGGGCGCATCACTGAGCGATGTTGAAAAACTCGCAGCCGCCAAATTGATTGCCCGTACACCGTCCGGCCAGATGGTTCAGGATGCCGGTGGCAAATGGGTGAAGAAGCCCTGAGGCGGGAGCATTTTTGCTAGTCACCCGATCAGGCGAGCAAACGTCCCAGCACGCCGTTGAGCACAAGACGACCTTCGGACGTGGTCGAAATCAGATCGCCTTTGCGGTGAAGAAAGCCCTGTGCCACAAGGCTTTCGAGCCTTGTGGCTTCAATGGGCTTGCCTGCAAAGCGTTCGAAGCGTGAAAGAGACACGCCTTCTGTAAGGCGCAGGCCCATCAGCATCATTTCGTCGCCCTGCTCGCCCGCGCTGACGAATTCGCGCGTCTCAAGCCCGTGGTCGCGCGCCTCCACCGAGGCGAGCCAAGCGCCCGGTGCTTTGAGCGCGGCGGTGGCGATGCGGCCATCTTGCGTGGTCAGCCGTCCATGCGCGCCGGGGCCGACGCCGACATAATCGCCATAGCGCCAATAGACGAGATTGTGCCGGCATTCGCTGTCGGGCTTTGCGTAGTTGGATACTTCGTAGGCCGACATGCCATGGCGGGCGCAAATCTCGCCGGTTAATGTGTAGAGCGCAACGGCGTCATCCTCGTCGGGGAGTTTGAAGCTGCCCTTCTCGTACAATTTAGCGAAGGCTGTGCCTTCCTCGATTGTCAGTTGGTAAAGCGAGAGGTGATCGACCGCATGGGCGAGCGCCAGCTCAAGCTCGCGCGACCATGCTTCGCGCGTCTGGCCCGGGCGGGCATAGATGAGATCGAAGGAAAGGCGGGGGAAAATATCACGCGCCAGTCCGATGGCTTTCAAGGCTTCGTCTGCTGTGTGCAAACGCCCCAGAAATTTCAACTCCTTGTCGTCAAGCGACTGGACGCCCAGCGACAGGCGATTGACGCCTGCGGCGCGATAACCTTTGAAGCGGTCAGCCTCGACGCTTGTCGGGTTTGCTTCCAGTGAAATCTCGACGTCATTGTCCACATGCCAGAGACGCTGGATCGCACCGATGACGGCCTCGACGGTCGAAACTTCCATGAGCGAAGGCGTGCCGCCGCCGAAGAAAATCGACGAGACACGGCGCGGGCCTGTGAGGCCGCGCATGAATGTCAGTTCACGGACGAGAGCATCGGCCCATTGCGACTGGTCAACATTTGCCACGACATGGCTGTTGAAATCGCAATAGGGGCATTTCGACAGGCAGAAAGGCCAATGGACATAGATGCCAAAACCACCCTCGGTGGGCGAGGGGAGGCCGCCGGAAAAATCTGTCAGGCTGTCAGCCTTTGAAGCAGGCATCGACTAGCTGCCTGAAGGCATGGGCGCGATGCGACATGGCGTGTTTGGCATCGGGCTCCATTTCGCCAAAGCTGATCTCGTGTCCGTCAGGCTTGAACATCGGATCATATCCGAAGCCCTTGCGGCCACGCGGGGGCCAAACGAGGTCACCATCGACGCGGCCTTCGAAATATTCGACATGACCATCGGGCCAGGCAAGCGCGAGACCCGCAATGAAATAGGCGCGGGTGTTGAGCGTGCCTTCCTCGACAAGTCCGAGGCGCACTTTCTCCATCGCGAAGTCGAAATCCTTTTGCGGACCCGCCCAGCGGGCCGAGAAAATGCCCGGCTGACCGTTCAGGGCCTCAACGCAAAGACCGCTATCGTCGGCGAGGGCAGGGAGGCCAGAGGCGGTGGCCGCCGCCAGCGCCTTCAATTCGGCATTGGCGCGGAACGTGTCACCAGTCTCGTCGGGTTCGGGCAAGCCGAGGTCACCGGCAGAGCGCGTCACAATCCCGAAAGGGGCAAGCAAATCATTGATTTCCTTGACCTTTCCGGCGTTATGGCTGGCAACGACCAGCTCTTTTTCGGTAAATTTGCGGCTCATCCGCCGATCACCTTCTTTTGCAGGTTCACAAGCTCGGCAATGGAGGTTTTGGCCAGACCCATGAGCTTCATCAGCTCATCTTCGCTGAATGGCTCGGCCTCGGCTGTGCCCTGAATTTCGCAAATGCCACCTTTGCCGGTCATGACAAAATTGGCATCCGTGTCGGCGTCTGAATCCTCGATATAATCGAGATCGGCCACAGGCACGCCTTTGTAGATACCGCAGGAAATGGCGGCCACATGGTCTTTGATCGGCGAAACCGCAATCATGTCACGGGCCATCATCCATTCGATGCACTGGTGCAGGGCGACCCAGGCCCCCGTGATGGAGGCTGTGCGGGTGCCGCCATCGGCCTGAAGGACGTCGCAATCAAGCGAGATCTGGCGCTCGCCGAGCAGCTTCATATCGACGACGGAGCGCAGCGAGCGACCGATAAGCCGTTGAATTTCCTGCGTTCTTCCCGATTGCTTACCCTGAGCGGCCTCGCGGCGCATACGGTCATGGGTGGAGCGGGGCAGCATGCCATATTCGGCTGTCACCCAGCCGGCACCCTTGCCTTTGAGGAAGGGCGGGACGCGCTCTTCAAGGCTTGCGGTGCACAGCACATGGGTATCGCCGAATTTGATCAGGCAGGAGCCTTCGGCATGTTTGGTGACGCTACGCTCGATGCTGACGGTCCGGATTTCATTGGGTTGACGACCGGAAGGACGCATGAAGGCCTGCTTTCTGTCTTACACTTTCATTGAATATGGGGTCTTAGTAGCCCGTGACGCGCTTTAAGGAAAGCCACCCTCTCGCCGGTCAATTGACGCGGGGCGGCGGGCTTCCTAAATTTGTGCCCGTAATCAGTGATTTAGCAACAGGAGACACGCAAGCCCCATGGTCGCCGTAAAGGATCTCAACGAGCGTTCGCGCGAAATCTTGCGCCGTGTCGTGGAGACCTATCTGGAAACCGGCGATCCGGTTGGCTCGCGTTTTCTTTCGCGTCATTTGCCAATGGCGCTGAGTGCTGCCTCGATCCGTAATGTCATGTCGGATCTGGAAGCGCTGGGTCTCATCTTCTCGCCCCATACAAGCGCAGGCCGGATGCCCACAGAGGCGGGCTTGCGGATGTTTGTCGATGGGCTGCTCGAAATCGGCGATATCTCGGAAGACGAGCGCGGCCAGATCGAGCGGCAGGTGGCAGGCTCGCATAAGAGCGTCGAGGATGTGCTGGACGAAGCCTCGCGCATGCTGTCGGGCCTCAGCCATGCCGCCGGTTTTGTCATGGCCCCGAAATTCGACGCCGCACTCAAACATATCGAATTTGTGGCGATGGATCCGGGCAGGGCCCTTGTGGTGATCGTCACAGAAGGCGGCGAGGTGGAAAACCGTGTCATCGAAGTGCCGATGGGGCTGACCCCTTCGGCGCTGACAGAGGCGACGAACTATCTCAACCAGAGGCTTCGGGGCCGGACCTTTGAAGAGGCCAAAACCATTCTCGCGCGCGAAATGGAGCACCAGAAAGCCGAGCTGAACGAGCTGACCTCGCGGGTCATATCATCAGGGCTTGCCACATGGTCTGGCAGCAAACCGACTGACCGCAATGACGACCCGCTGGCAAAATCGCTGATTGTGCGCGGTCGCTCGCGGCTTCTGGATGACGTGCATGCCATGGAAGACCTTGAGCGCGTCCGGCTGCTTTTCGACGATCTGGAAAACAAGCGCGATCTGGTGCAATTGCTAGGACTGGCCGAAAATGCGGACGGCGTGCGCATTTTTATCGGCTCGGAGAACAAGCTTTTTTCCATGTCGGGTTCATCTCTGGTGATCTCGCCCTATATGGACAGTCGCCAGCAGGTGGTAGGTGTATTGGGCGTGATCGGGCCGACACGGCTTAATTATGCCCGCATCATCCCGATGGTCGATTACACGGCCAAACTGGTGGGGCGCCTCATCAATTAGCCCCAAGCCCAAAGGCGCGACCTATGGCCGGTTGACTTTGGGGGCCGGGACGCGCAAATCGGGGCCAGACATGTGCAGGCTTTCGCAAGGCCACCGGATTTGCGAAGAACCTAGGAAAGTCCGCGTAAAACCTATGGATTTGAAGTTATGAGCGAACAGAACAACGACAATGGCAAGCCCACAGAGGCCCAGTTCGAGGCCAAGGATGCGGCATCGCTGAAAGAAGCCGCCGATGCCATTCTGGCCGCAGATAAAGCCGCCAATGCAGACAAAGCCAATGATGAGGAAAGCGAGGCGAATGCCGAACCCGATCCCTTCGAAGTGCTTCAGGCCCTGCAGGCCGAAAATGCCGATCTGAAAGACAAGGTGTTGCGCGCCATGTCGGAAGCGGAAAACACCCGCCGCCGCGCCGAGCGCGAAAAGCAGGATGCCGCACGCTATGCCGCTGCCGGTTTTGGCCGTGACATGGTTCAGGTGTCCGACAATCTGCGTCGCGCCATCGCTGCCCTGAAACCGGAAGACCGCGACGCGGTACCCGAAACCGTAAAAGCACTGATCGACGGCGTGGAAGCAACCGAGCGGCAGCTTCTGGCAGCCTTCGAGCGTCATGGCATCAAAGAAATCACACCACAGGCCGGTGACAAGTTCGACGCGCATCTGCATGAGGCTATGTTCGAGGTTCCCAATAGCGGTCAGCCCGCTGGCACTGTCGTGCATGTGGTGGAAGCCGGATACATGATCGGCGAACGTCTGCTGCGCGCCGCGCGTGTGGGTGTGGCCAAAGCCGACGAAACGGCAAATGGCGCAGGCGTGGACATCAAAGCCTGAACCTGAATTTTTGCGCTCCGAAATGCAAACACCCCGCAACCTGGTTGCGGGGTGTTTTTTGTTTCTCGCTTAGACGTATGATCATGCAGCGCGGATATCAGCGAGGAAGGTTGTGATATTTCCGCTCAGTTCGCTTGCCTGCTCGGCCAGACGACTGGATGCGGAAAGAACCTGAGAGGCCGCGTCGCCTGTTTCGTTTGCCGCGCTGTTCACGCCACCGACATTTTCCGACACTTCGGTCGTGCCGCGTGCGGCCTGTTCGATGTTGCGGGCAATTTCCTGTGTCGCCGCACTCTGCTCCTGCACGGCGGCGGAAATCGCGGTGGCGATTTCGTTGACCTGCGAGATCACTTGCGTGATCTGACCGATAGAGGTCACCGAGACATTTGTCACAGACTGGACTTCAGCGATCTGGGCAGAAATCTCTTCCGTCGCTTTGGCGGTCTGGGTGGCGAGCGCTTTGACTTCGGAGGCAACAACCGCAAAGCCCTTGCCTGCATCGCCGGCACGCGCGGCCTCGATGGTGGCATTGAGAGCAAGAAGATTGGTCTGGCCTGCAATGTCGTTGATGAGATTGACGACGTCGCCGATCTTCTCAACTGCAACGCTCAGCTGTTTCATCTGGTCTTCGGTGCTGCCTGCATAAGACACAGCCTGGGCTGCAACTTCGCTGGATTGTGTGACCTGTCGTGCGATTTCCTCGATGGAAGAAGAAAGCTCTTCAGACGCTGCTGCAACAGTTGCCACATTGGAAGAGGCTTCTTCTGTTGCGGCGGCCACAGCGGTTGCACGGCTGGATGTGTTTTCAGCAATGGTGGACATTGCATTGGCTGTTGCCTGCATGTCGCTGGCAGCACCAGACACTTCATCCAATGAACCTGTGATACGCGCATCGAAAGCACGGATCATTTCATCGACGCGGGTCTGACGCGCTTCACGTTCGGCCTGCGCCTGAGCACGCTCGCTCTGCATGCGCTCATTGGCAATACCATTATCTTTGAAGACGCTAACAGCACGCGCCATGTGACCAAGTTCGTCGCCTTGCTCGGTCAACGGCACTTCGGTTTCCCAATGGCCTTTCGCAAGTTCGCCCATTACATGAGTGAGGTTCTGCACCGGACCGACAACGCGGCGCGAAATCATAACGATGCCGAAGCCGCCGATTGCAAGTGCAAGCAACAGCAATGCACCGTTCATGATCAGACGGTCACGCGCACGGATGGCTGCAACTTCGGCGTGATCAATAGCAGCAGATAGAGCCGCCATGGGAACAGCGACAAGCGCATCAAAAGAGGCGTTGGTTGTCTTCACCCAGGCTGCGGAAGTCACAGGCGAAGGTTCGCCACGGTTCAAAGCGGCTTCGATGTCGGCACGCTGTTTCAACACGCCATCGAAGAAAACTTTCTGAGCATTGTGGACAGCATCGATCACCAATTTGGGTTCACCCGGACGCATGATCATGTCATTGAGGACCGGCCATGCAGCGTTGATTTCACCAAGCTTGAGCGCCATTTTGGTCGCAAGCTCGGGCGTGATGCTGCCTGCCTGAATGGCATCAACCATCATGTTGCGTTCAAGACCGGCAGCCGCGCGCACGACATAGCCCATATCCTTGATGGCAATCTGCTCACCGATCAAAGGATCGGTCATACGAACCTGAAGACCAAGATCTGTGGACATGGTTTCAAGCATTGTCACAACAGTCGTAACCGATTTGGTCCATTCATCACGCAAGCCGGAGGGACGACCTGCAAGATCGCTCTTGAGGGCTGTGTCCACGCTCTTGCGCACGGATTTCAATTCCTCCACGGCCTGGGTCAACTCAGTAACAGAGACACGGGGCGAACAATCCATTGTTTCGCAAATGGCAAAGAGACGCTCATAAGGCTCGGCGGACTGGGCCCGCTTATTTGCAATCGAAGCAGACGTGTCAGCGGAGGCTGCAGCGTCAGCACCCAGCGCGCTGCGGGTCGTGCCGCGCTCAAGGCGGGTGGCCTGAAGGGCTTCGAAAACATCTCGTGTCACGAGCGTTGCGGAAAGCGCCGTGTCGGTGGCACGCTTTGCATTGAAAGCGCCGACAAGGCCCGTGATTGCAAAGCCCAACACGATCAGGAAGAGAGCGCTGACAACACCGTTCAGCAAAGCGCCGACCGAGATTTTCTTGAGGAGGTCCATGGATATATCTCCGGAGCGGCAGAATTTTGCCTAATTGGGATAATGTGAATGGTTGGGAGACTATGGGTAAAATTGTTAATTCATCGCCGCGACGGAACCGGCTTAACAGCAGGTTTTTGTTAAGAGTTCGGGCCTTTTTGACAATTCGGGTCTTGCAGAGAAGCCCATGCGACTCCATTTTATAACGATGTTATGAGCGACCGGATCGGTCGCGGTCAGTCTGCGGGAGAGCAAAATGATCAATCTGGTTGCCGCGTCGATATTCTTCCTGGGGATTCATCTGCTAATCGCGGGCACAAGCTTGCGGACGCGTGTGGTGAGCGTGACGGGCGAGGGAGCTTATCTGGGGCTGTTCTCGCTGATCTCGCTGGGCGGAATCGCATGGCTTTCAATGGCTTACGACGCAGCCCAACTATCAGCGAACCCTGTCTACTGGGTCGCGCCCGCCGGACTTATGCATGCCGCGCCGCTGGTGATGCTGCTGGCTTTCGTGCTGATGATTGTGGGTCTGACGACGCCCAATCCGACCGCCGTGAAGGCCGAAGGTTTGCTCGATAAACCCGATACAATCAAAGGGATATTGCGGATCACACGGCATCCGTTCCTTTGGTCGGCAATCCTCTGGGCCGCTCTTCATCTGGCAATGAACGGCGATCTGGCCTCGATCCTGTTTTTCGGGACATTTCTCGTGCTGGCCGCCATGGGGACAGGCTCGATTGATGCCAAAAAACGGCGGGCACTGGGCGAAAAATGGGCGGATTTTGCCAAACAGACTTCAAATATCCCCTTCGCGGCGATCATTACGGGGCGCAATCATCTGGCGCTGGGCGAAATCGGGCTATGGCGCATTCTGCTCGGTGTGGTGGTTTTCGGCGGCGCATTCTATGGGCATTTGTGGCTGTTCGGGGTCGCGCCGGTGCCCGGCTGGGCGCCGTATTAAGCAGGCTTGGTGACACGGCGGAGCGTGAGATTGATACGTCCGCCGTGGCCGAGCGTGTCATCCAGCAATCGGGATGATCCCGGCACGATCCTATCGACCCCATGGAAGCGGAGCCTTGCGGGACCGCCCAGCACCAGAACATCGCCTGATGCAAGCTTGAAGCTGCTTGTGGGGTCGCTGCGGGCGAGGCCTCCAACGCGAAAAACACAAGTATCTCCAAGGGATAGCGAGAGGACAGGCGTGTCGAGGGCGGCCTCGTCGCGGTCCTGATGGAGGCCCATACGCGCCTTCGGGCTGTCATAAAGATTGACCAAACAGCACTCCGGTCCTTGTAGAGATTTGATGTTTTCCTGCCAGAGATCGAGCAAAAGCTGAGGTATGGCAGGCCATGGCTCCTGAGTGAGCGGGTGGACCGGTCCGTAACCGTAACCTTCGGGCGAGGACAACCAGCCCAGCGGCCCGAGATTGGTCTGACGGATCGACCAAGGCTTGCCCGTGCGGGGCATGCGGGGACGATAGGGCGGGGCAGCGCGCATGGCCTCGGCGAGGGCTGCGACAAGTCGGCGCTGGTGGGTCGCGCTCACCTGACCCGGATATAAATGCAGACCCTCTATACCGGTTTCCAATCGCTGCTCTCCTTGCCTCACAACCTGACGCTGTTTCGTTGCGTGCCGCGCGTTTCCTGCCAGAAATATTATCCCAGCGCTTTGAGCCGGATGTGTCGCCGCAAAGCCCCTCAGAGCGAGAAAATCAGCAGGAAATCGAATCGCTGTGACCTAAATACATCATGACGGCTTGCAGCCACTCACAGCCAAACCTATATAGAGCGCAACATGTTCAACCCCTAACGGACCCCTATGGGGGCCGGATTTGGCTAGGGCGTCAGAGTACGCGCCCTGTACCAACACGCGGGTGCCCTGAGACACGGGGCCCGACCGGCCTGCTGCAGTGAAAGAGGACCATCAATATGGGCAAAGTAATCGGCATCGACCTTGGCACAACCAATTCCTGTGTGGCCGTCATGGACGGCGCGACGCCAAAAGTGATCGAAAATTCCGAAGGCCTGCGTACCACGCCTTCGATTGTGGCTTTCTCCAATGATCAGGAACGCCTGATCGGCCAGTCGGCAAAACGACAGGCCGTGACCAACCCGACCAATACGCTTTTCGCGATCAAACGCCTGATCGGCCGCGCTTACTCCGATCCGACGACGCAGAAAGACAAGGGCATGGTGCCCTATAACATCGTCAAAGCGGACAATGGCGATGCCTGGGTCGAAGCTCAGGGCGAAAAATACTCCCCCTCGCAGGTCTCCGCTTTCATTCTGCAGAAGATGAAAGAAACCGCCGAAGGCTATCTCGGCGAAAAAGTGACGCAAGCCGTCATCACCGTTCCCGCCTATTTCAACGACGCCCAGCGTCAGGCCACAAAAGACGCAGGCAAGATTGCCGGTCTGGAAGTGCTGCGCATCATCAACGAGCCGACAGCTGCCGCGCTCGCCTATGGTCTCGACAAGAAAGACGGCCAGATCATCGCGGTCTATGACCTTGGTGGCGGCACGTTCGATATCTCGATCCTCGAAATCGGCGACGGCGTCTTCGAAGTGAAGGCGACAAACGGCGACACGTTCCTCGGCGGTGAAGACTTTGACATGCGTCTGGTCAACTACCTTGCCGACGAATTCAAGAAAGAAAACGGCATCGACCTCAAGGGCGACAAGCTGGCCTTGCAGCGCCTGAAGGAAGCCGCCGAAAAAGCCAAGATCGAACTCTCGTCTGCTGCTCAGACCGAAGTGAACCTGCCCTTCATCACGGCAGACGCATCGGGTCCGAAGCATCTGACGATGAAGCTCACACGTGCCAAGCTCGAAGCTCTGGTCGATGACCTCATCCAGCGCACGATCGAGCCTTGCAAAAAAGCCCTGAAGGATGCCGGTGTGACGGCGGCCCAGATCGACGAAGTTGTTCTCGTCGGTGGCCAGATCCGCATGCCCAAGATTCAGGAAGTCGTGAAGCAGTTCTTCGGTAAAGAACCCAACAAGTCGGTGAACCCCGATGAAGTGGTGGCCATGGGTGCTGCCATTCAGGCCGGTGTGTTGCAGGGCGACGTCAAAGACGTGTTGCTGCTGGACGTGACACCGCTGTCGCTGGGTATCGAAACGCTGGGTGGCGTGTTCACGCGTCTCATCGACCGCAACACGACAATCCCGACCAAGAAGTCGCAGACTTTCTCGACAGCCGACGACAACCAGAACGCCGTGACGATCCGCGTGTTCCAGGGCGAGCGCGAAATGGCTGCCGATAACAAGATCCTCGGCCAGTTCGACCTTGTGGGCATTCCACCCGCACCGCGCGGCGTGCCGCAGATCGAAGTGACTTTCGACATCGACGCCAACGGCATCGTGAATGTGGCCGCCAAGGACAAGGCGACCAACAAGGAACAGACGATCCGCATCGAAGCCTCTGGCGGTCTGTCGGAAGCCGATATCGAGCAGATGGTGAAGGATGCCGAAGCGCATGCGGCTGAAGACAAAGCCAAACGCGAAGAGGTTGAAACCCGCAACCATGCCGACGCGCTGATCAACTCGACGGAAAAATCGCTGGCTGAAAATGCCGATGCGGTGCCCGCCGAAGTGAAGGCCGAGATCGAAACCGGCATTGAAGAACTGAAAGCAGCCCTTGCCGACGGTTCTGCCGAGGACGTAAAGACCAAGACGGCGGCGCTGACACAGACCGCCATGAAGCTCGGTGAAGCCATTTACAAAGCGTCACAGGAAGCAGCCGCCAGTGCGGATGCCAGCGCCGATGCGGCGTCAGAAAAGGCCGATGACGATGTTGTCGATGCCGATTTTGAAGAAGTGGACGATGCCGACCGGAACAAAGGCGACAAGGCCTAATCATTCCGGGGCCGTTGCCCATGCCGTTCGAACCACACGCATGACAGCGCCCCGGAGAGCTTTTGCTCGCCGGGGCGTTGCTTCATACGGAGCTGACAAGGTCCATGTTCTGAAATGTCTAAACGTGATTTTTATGATGTGCTGGGTGTTCCCCGCGGCTCGACGCCCGAGGAAATGAAAAAGGCCTATCGCAATCAGGCCAAGCAGCTTCATCCCGACCGCAATCCCGGCGACGCGGCGGCAGAACAGAAATTCAAAGAACTCAACGAGGCCTATGACGTTCTGAAAGACGAACAGTCACGTGCCGCCTATGACCAGTTCGGCCATGCCGCCTTTGAAGGTGGCGGACCGCGCGGGCAGGGCCATCCCTTTGGTGGTGGCCAAGGTGATTTCGGGGCCTCCATGTCCGGTATTTTCGACGACCTGTTCGGCGAATTCATGGGCGGTCGCGGCGGCCGACGCTCTGATGGCGGACGCTCGCGCGGGCAGGACCTGCGCTACAATATGGAAATCAGCCTCGAAGAGGCATTCGAAGGCAAAAAGGCACAGGTGCGCGTGCCTTCATCCGTCTCCTGTGACACATGCCACGGATCGGGTGCCGAACCCGGCTCGCAGCCCATCACCTGCACGACCTGCGCCGGTCACGGCAAAGTACGTGCAAGTCAGGGCTTTTTCACGGTGGAGCGGACCTGCCCGACCTGTCACGGGCGCGGCCAGATCATCGAAAAGCCGTGCAAGACCTGCCATGGCGCAGGCCGTACACAGAAAGAACGCACGCTCTCGGTCAATATTCCTGCCGGTGTCGAGGACGGCACACGCATTCGCCTGTCGGGCGAAGGCGATGCAGGCATGCATGGCGGACCGGCGGGTGACCTCTATATTTTTCTGTCCATGCGTCCGCACGGGATTTTCCAGCGCGACGGCGCCGATCTTTTCTGCCGTGTGCCCATCTCGATGACGAGTGCGGCACTGGGTGGCGAAATCGAAGTGCCGACCCTGAACGGCAAGCGCGTGAAGCTGAAAATTCCCGAAGGTACGCAGACCGGCCGCCAGTTCCGCCTGAAAGACAAAGGCATGCCGGTGATCAACTCACGCGAGACGGGCGATCTTTATATTCAGGTGACAGTGGAAACGCCCATCAAGCTGTCGAAAAAGCAAAAAGAACTGCTGCGCGAATTTGACGGCATGTCGGATAAAAATACGAATCCTGAAAGCTCAGGCTTTTTTGCCAAAGTGAAGGATTTCTGGGACGGGTTTCAAAGCTGAGGCAGACTTCAGGCAAATTTGATAATCTTGAAAAGGCTTCCACAGATGTGGGAGCCTTTTTCTTATACGAGTTCATATCCAAGCCTTTGGCTCGAATGACGGACCGATCCCCATGAACACCTATCTGTATCCGATCGGCCTGCTTGTTCTGTCCAATCTCTTTATGACCACGGCCTGGTACTGGCACCTGAAATATAAGGGTGTGGCCCTGACCACAGTTATTCTGGTGAGCTGGGGACTGGCCTTTTTTGAGTATTGTCTGGCGGTGCCCGCCAACCGGATGGGGTCGGAGGTTTATTCCGCCGCCCAGCTCAAAACCATTCAGGAGGTCATAACCCTACTGGTTTTCGCCGGATTCTCGACCTTTTATCTGGGCCAGCCCATGACGTGGAACACAGCAATCGGCTTTGCACTGATTGCCGCCGGGGCTTTTTTCATTTTTCGCGGGTGAGGCCGGATCATCAGCCCACGCTGGATTTTCTTTATCAAGGGTAAACAAAAAACTTTGTGACCCTTTTATGTATGTTTTGTGTTGCTGGTGAAACTGCCTCCCATGATCGCAATCCCTGCGAAACGAATGAGGCAGTTATGAAATTCTTCAAGAAAGCCGTTTTGACGATGGCAACCGTGGCTACGGTCACGCTGGGTACAAGCGGCGCATCTTTTGCCGCCTCGGACGTCAACGCACGTATCGAAGCGCTGGAAGCGGCGCTGAAAGAGCTGCGCGCCGAAGTGTCGGTGCGTGATGCCAAGATCGAAGCGATGGAAGCAAAAACAGCCGAGCTGGACACGCTTCCCAAGTTCAATCCTGAAAAGCTGGAAATGGAAAGCCGTGACGGCCAGTTCGCCATGGGCATTGCCGGTCGTATCCAGGTGGATGCCTATGCAATCGACGATGACAAATCCGCGCTGAACCCGATGGGCAACGGCATGGAACTGCGCCGTATCCGCCTTGGTGCCTATGGCAAAGTGTTCGGCGACTTCAAATACAAGCTCGACGTCGAATATGCCGGTGACAAGGTCGCTGTGAAGGACGCCTATGTGGAAACAGAGCTTTCCAAGGGTCTGGGCCTCAAGGTCGGTCACTTCAAAGAATATTACGGCATCGACAATCTAACCTCTGACAATTACGTCAGCTTCATGGAACGCGCCGTGTCCTCCATCTACTGGCCGGACCAGAATATGGGTGCGGGCCTTGCCTATACAGACGGCAAGCTGTGGGGCGTGCAGGGCGGCTTCTGGACACCGGGCGTTGCCAATGGCGGCGCGGGTGAATCCAGCGACTGGTCGGTCACAGGCCGCGCCTATGTGGCTCCCAAAATCGGCGACACAGTGGTGCATATGGGTCTGAACGGCTCCTATCGCGGCTTTGAATCCAGCGCGACGACAAAATTCGAACAGCGTCCTGAATCGCATGGCGCCGAAAAGATCCTGCGCACCGGCAACATCACGATGCCTGCCAGCGAGGTCCGCTTTGGTCCTGAAATCGCCGCCATCTTTGGCCCCGTGACCTTGCAGGCCCAGTATGACTGGTCGGAAATCGACCGTGGCAATGGTCTGCCCTCCATCTCGACGGAAGGCGGCTATGCAGAAGCCTCTTGGTTCGTGACCGGTGAAAACCGCAACTATTCGGTGAAATCGGGTGCCTTTGGCCGCACGAAAGCCACTAATGCGATCCAGCTGGCCGCCCGTTTCAGCCATCTCGATCTGGCTGACAGCGACCTGACCGATGCGCGCCGCGGCACGCAGAACGACATCACGCTGGGTGTGAACTACTACTTCAACCCGAAAGTTCGCCTGATGCTGAACTATGTCCGCGCCGATGTGGACTACACAGCCTCGCCGGACGAGACATACAACATCGTCCAGTCGCGCTTGCAGCTCGACTGGTAAGCAACATCGTCCAAGTCGCGCTTGCAGCTCGACTGGTAATCAAGACCGTCCCTGTCGGGCCAGTTGCCTGACAGGGACATCCTCCTCTCTGTCGACGTTCCTCGAAACTGGCCCGTTCCCTCACCGGAACGGGTTCTTTTTTTGTCTGAAAGACCGCTTAGCGGTCGCATTTACCTCACCCCGCCCCCCTGCTATACCCCAGACCCTGATCTGATCCCGAAGCGTCGGGACGCCAAAAGGCGGGAGCAAGACCATGAGCGCAGATGTGAAGATTGCCGTGACAGGTGCCGGTGGCCGGATGGGCCGCACGCTGCTGAAGCTGATCCACGAGGCCGAAGGCGCGGTGATCGCAGGCGGTATCGAGGCCAAAGGCTCGCCGCATCTGGGCGCCGATCTGGGCATTCTGGCGGGGCTGGCCGAGCCTCTGGGCATTGCGGCCAGCGACGATGCGCTGACCATCATCAAGGATGCTAACGCCCTGATCGATTTTACCGCGCCTGCGGCTTCGGTGGAATTTGCCGGATTATGCGCGCAGGCCCGTATCGTCCATGTGATCGGCACGACGGGTTTTGAAGAGGGTGACGAGGCGCGCATTGCAGCTGCCGCGCGCCACGCCACGATCATCAAGGCGGGCAATATGAGCCTTGGCGTCAATCTACTGGCCAGCCTTGTGCGGCAGGCAGCCCGCGCGCTGGACCCGAGCTGGGATATCGAAATTGTGGAAATGCATCACCGCCACAAAGTGGATGCGCCATCGGGCACGGCTCTTTTGCTGGGCGAAGCGGCTGCCGAAGGACGCGGCATTGCGCTGCGCGAGCACTCCGAGCGGGGCCGTGACGGGCAGACGGGTGCGCGGGCTGACGGGGCGATCGGCTTTGCCGCTTTGCGCGGTGGCAGCGTGGTGGGCGACCACGAGGTTATTTTTGCCGGACAATCAGAGCGCATCACACTTGGCCATATTGCCGAGGACCGCGCGATCTTTGCCCGCGGGGCGCTGAAGGCGGCGCTGTGGGGGCAGGGCAAGGGACCGGGGCTTTTCAACATGGCCGATGTGCTCGGCCTCGACTAATCAGTTGACTGAATAAAGGAATAGACACGTGGCAAATCTGCTTGTTCTTGTCCGTCACGGACAAAGCGAATGGAACGAGAAAAACCTGTTCACGGGCTGGCGAGATCCGGCGCTGACCGCGCAGGGTGTGGCCGAAGGCCGCGAAGCGGGCCAAGCGCTGAAAGCGGCGGGCTATGAATTTGATGTGGCCTATACATCGGCGCTGACACGCGCACAGGAAACCAATCGCCTCGTGCTGGAAGAGATGGGCCAGTCCGATCTGCCTGTGATCCGCGACGAAGCATTGAACGAGCGCGACTATGGCGATCTGGCCGGTCTGAACAAGGATGACGCCCGCAAGAAATGGGGTGAGGAGCAGGTGCATATCTGGCGCCGGTCCTATGACATTCCCCCGCCCGGCGGCGAAAGCCTGAAGGACACACGCGAGCGCGTGCTGCCCTATTTCGAGCGCGAGATCATGCCCCGTGTGCTGAAGGGTGAGCGCGTGCTGATTGCCGCCCATGGCAACTCGCTGCGCTCGCTTGTCATGGTGCTCGACAATCTCGACGAGAAAGAAATTCTCGACGTGAATATCGCGACAGGTGCGCCCATCGTTTACAAGCTGGACGATAGTGGCAAAGTGCTGTCGAAAGAATTGCTGATCGAACGCGAGGCGCATTAAGCGCTCAAACGGTTTGCGGGCGGGCCTTCGATGTGTCGAGTGCATTTTGAAGGGCCCGCGCGAAGCCTGCCCGCTCGTCCGGCGAGAGAAAAGCCGCAAGCTCGTGCGAGCGGCCATGCGAGCGCACAAAGAGATGCGTGGCGCCATCAGGCTCCTCCACCATATCGAGCCGCGCCCAATAGGGCTGGAGGCTTGTCGCGCGGACACGGCCATGCTGGTCGATACGGCGGATCAGCAATTCATCATCCGACACCTGCACGGTTTCATGCGCACGGGCGGCGCGATAATTCGCGCGGAAGGCCCACCAGACCAGCGCCACATCAAGACCGCAAAACCCCATGACGGGCCATGCGCCCTTGAGAAGGAAGAGCAGGCCCGCGCCAAAATTCATCACCACAAGTATGCTCATGACGATGATGAAGCCTTTGCGCGAGAGCGAGCGGTGGGGCATGACAAGCGCATTGAAATGCAGCTTGCCCTCAAGCGGTGCGGTCTGTGGCGTGGTTGCGTCCTGTGCCATGGGGAAAGTCTAGAACGACACTGGGTGCACGGCCAAGAGGCTTGCGGCGGGACTTAAAGCCGCGCATCTTCTGGGCATGAAAAAAGCCGATATCGAAACCTTTTTTGAACGTCTTTCCGCCGGTAATCCCGAGCCTGAAACCGAACTCAACTACAGTAATGTCTATACGCTGCTGGTGGCCGTGGTGCTGTCGGCGCAGGCCACTGACAAGGGTGTGAACAAGGCGACGGAAAAGCTTTTCGCGCTGGCCGACACGCCACAAAAAATGCTGGCGCTGGGGATCGGGCGCGTGACCGACCATATCAAGACCATCGGATTGTTCCGCACCAAAGCCAAGAATGTGATCGCACTGTCACAGCTTCTGATCGAGCGGCATGGCGGCGAAGTGCCCAATGACCAGAAGGCGCTGGAGGCGCTGCCCGGTGTGGGACGCAAGACGGCCAATGTGGTGCGCAATGTCTATTTCGGTGTGCCGACCATCGCGGTCGATACGCATATTTTCCGCGTCAGCAACCGCACAGGTCTCGCGCCCGGCAAGGATGTTGTGGCGGTGGAAGAAAAGCTGATGAAGGTGGTGCCTGCTGCCTACAAGATGCATGCGCACCACTGGCTGATCCTGCATGGCCGCTATGTCTGTGTGGCGCGAAAGCCGCTTTGCTATAATTGCAAGGTGATCGATCTGTGCCGCTTCAAAGGAAAGACGACTGCGGCCTGAGATATCAGGAAACCGCAGCCGATTTGCGCCGCGCGACATCGGACAGGCAAGCGGCTGTGTCAGCGGGACCGCCCAGCGTCTTGCGGGCATCGACATAGGTGGAGGCAAGCTCGCCCGTGCCGGCCTTATAGAAATAGACAAAGAGCGCACAATCGCCGCCGCTATATTGCCAGACCTCGGCATCGGGTTCGGCGCGTTTGAAATCAGGCGCGCCAAGCCGGATTGCCAGCGCCGATGGCGCGACACCGAGCAAGCTCTTAGGTGTGAGCGGGCCTTTGCCAATACGCGACGTGGGCTCAAGCGAGGACAGCTGCTTGCCGTTGATGCCGACACCTGATGTATCGCCACCGGCACAGGCGGCCAGCAGCGGGATCGCACAAAACAGAACAGCGAGCTTGAGAGCGGATTTCATTTCAGGCCGATCCGTTTGGATGTGTGAACCATATAGGCGGTGGCAAAAAGCGGTGTCAGCAGATTGAGCAAGGGCACAGTCGCAAAGGCTGCGACCACGACACCGGCCAGAAAAATACGGACCGTATGGCTGCGGCGCAAGGCACGCGCGGCGGTGATATCCATATGGCGGAGCGCGACCAGCTCGAAATATTCACGCCCCAGAAGATAGCCGTTCACCACCCAGAAGAGCACGATATTGACGCCCGGCAAGAGATAGAAGGGCAGCGCGATCACGTTGACGAGCACAAGGACAAGCGTGAAGCGCAGGGAGACGACAAGCGACTGGACGAAGGGCTGGTCTGTGCCCGGCGGATCGGCCGGATAGTCACGCGCCTCGACAATGGCGGCAATGCGCTCCAGAAACAGACCCGCGACCAGAGAGACAACGGGATGAACCAGCGGCACGATGACAATGACCGCAAAGAAACGCGCAATCCATTCCAGCGTCGTGTCGATCCACGCCGTGCCGAAGGCGGGTAGCGCATCAAGCGCCCATTGGGCACCGGCACCGACAGCGGCCAGCACGATGATGGTGCTGGCGAGCGAGAGCCAGAAGACCCGCCGGAAAGGCTGGGAAAAAACTTGCGCAAAAGCACGCAGCGCGTCGGACAACATAGAGCGGCTCCTGCTTCTCGTTCAAACTCTGTCCTTGCAACCTAGTGCCCGCCTGCTCAAATCTCAAGGAAAGCACAGGGCTACGGGAACCAGTTTTTGGGGAGGAAGATCAACATGGAACAAAAGCTGCTGCCACCCCGCCTGTTCCAGATCGGAATGGTGCTGATCGTGACGCTGGATGTGGTTCTGGGAGAGAGACCGATACTGGCCTCGGGTCCGGTTTTCTGGATTGGTGTGCTGCTGGCCATCACAGGCGCGATTATCACTGTGGGCGGGGCGGGCCAGTTCAGCCGCCGTGAGACCAATATTAATACGTTTCTCAAGCCAGACCATCTGGTGACAGACGGGCTTTTTGCCTGGTCACGCAATCCGATGTATCTGGGCTTTGCAGCCGTGCTGACCGGCACGGCGCTGCTGATGGGTAGCGGGCCGGGGTTGATCGTGGCGGCGGGCTTCGTGATGATTGCCGACCGCTGGTATATCCGCTTTGAAGAACAGATCATGGCCGAGACATTCGGCGCGGCCTATGAGGCCTATCGACAAAAAACCCGCCGCTGGCTTTGATTTCTGCTGATTGGCCATCAGGCTTTGGAGATGGGGCGGGCTTTGCCTATACTCCGCCCCGCATTCTGACCCTTAAAGACCGAGCCAAACCATATGAGCGAATTGAAATTTGACGTTGCCGGTATCGGTAACGCCCTTGTGGACGTCATTGCCAATACCGATGACGCCTTCCTCGCCGCAGAAGGCATCCAGAAGGGTGGCATGACCCTTATCGATGCAGAGCGTGCGGATACGCTTTATGGCCGGATGGGCGAAGCGATTGAAAGCTCGGGCGGCTCCTGCGCCAATACGATTGCAGGTCTGGCATCGCTGGGCGGCAAGGGCGCTTTTTTCGGCAAGGTCAAAAAGGACCAGCTGGGCGAAGTCTTTATCCATGACATCAAGACACTGGGGGCCGCCTTTCCCGCCAGCGTGGCCACAGACGGCGCACCGACAGGTCGCTGCCTTGTGCTGGTGACGCCGGATGCACAGCGCAGCATGAGCACATTTCTGGGTGCGGCCCAGTTGCTGACACCTGACGATATTGACGGCGAGGTGATCAAAGCCTCCGCTGTGACCTATATGGAAGGCTATCTGTGGGACCAGCCCGGCGCCAAAGAGGCTTTTCTGAAAGCCGCAAAAATCGCGCATGAGGCGGGCCGCATTGTCTCGCTGACACTATCAGATAGTTTCTGCGTTGATCGTTTCCGTCCCGAATTCCAGAAGCTCGTCAAAGAAGAAGTCGATCTTCTGTTTGCCAATGAAGCTGAAATCCTGTCGCTCTACGAAGTTGCGACATTCGACGAAGCGCTGGAGCGTGTGAAAACGGAATGCAAATACGCGGCGCTGACACGCTCGGAAAAGGGTGCAGTCATTGTCTGGAACGGTGAAGTGACAGAAGTGCCTGCGGCGGCTGTGTCAAAAGTCGTGGACACGACCGGCGCGGGCGATCTTTTTGCCGCCGGTTTTCTCTATGGTTTTGCCCGCGGGCTGACGCCTGAACATTGCGGCAAGCTGGGCGCAATGGCGGCTGCCGAAGTGATCAGCCATTACGGGCCGCGCCCGATGGTGTCGCTGAAGGAACTGGCCGCGTCGAACGGCCTGTGAACTCACAACTTGCGTAACTGCACGTCGCGGATGCGGTGATCCTCGCCCTTGCGCAGGATTGCCTGCGCCCGCTGACGCGTGGGCAGAATGTTCTTGCGCAAATTGGCCAGATTGATCGACGTCCAGATACCGTCTGCCGTTGCGATGGCTTCCTCGTCCGACAATTTGGCGAAACGGTGGAAAAAGGCATCGGGATCGGTGAATGACGTGGAACGCAGGCTGAGAAAGCGCTCGATATACCAGCGACGAATGTCGGCAACATCGGCATCGAGATAGATCGAAAAATCGAAAAAGTCCGAAACGAAGGGCTGCGGCTCCTCGCCATCGGCGGGCTTCCAAGGCTGCAAAACATTCAGACCTTCGACGATCAGAATATCGGGCTGGTCAACCGTGATCATTTCGCCCGGAATAATGTCATAGGAAAAATGCGAATAGACCGGCGCTTCGACATTGCGCATACCGGCTTTGACATCGGACAAAAACTGGATGAGGCGACCAGCGTCGAAGCTTTCAGGAAAGCCCTTGCGACCCATCAGGTTGCGCTCTTCCAGAACCTTATTGGGGAAGAGAAAACCGTCTGTCGTGATGAGATCGACTTTGGGGTGATTGGGCCAGCGGGCGAGCAGCGTGCGCATGATACGCGCTGACGTGCTTTTGCCGACAGCAACCGAACCGGCAATGCCGATAATATAGGGCACCTTGGCCTGTGCGTGACCGAGGAAGTCGGAGGTGACGCGATAGAGTTCCTGCGTCTCCAGCACATAGAGATTGATGAGACGCGAGAGCGGCAGATAAATCTCGCTGACTTCATCGAGCGAAATACGTTCGCCGAAACCTTTCAGCTCTTCCAGTTCCGCTTCGCTGAGCGGCAGGGGCGTATCTTTGCGCAGCTTGCCCCATTCAGCCGCCGTGAAATGGCGATAGGGCGACGACGTCGCATCATCACGCAGACCGTTTGCGAGAGTTACACTCATTTTTTCACTCGCTGTCATGTGCCGGATCCGCTAGTGCGTGAGGCTTTTTCATCAATCCCGGAACGGCCTTCGCGTCGGGCCAGCTCGGCATAAACCTCGGCGGGCGAGACATCGACCGCAGCAAGAGTGACAAGCCAGTGATAAAGAAGGTCAGCGCTTTCGGAGATAACCGCCTGACGGTCATCCCCAAGCGAGGCAATGACCGTTTCGATGGCTTCCTCGCCCAGCTTGCGCGCACAGAGCGCCGCGCCGCCCGCCATGAGTTTGGCGGAATAGGACGTGGAAGCATCTTGCCCCTTGCGGGAGGCAATGACCGTGAAAAGCCGGTCCAATTCGGTTGCATCGACTGCCATGCGGGCATCCCCGTCGAAGAAAAGCCGCCCAGTCGGAGACCCGAAAGGCTCCATACGGCGGCTCTGACTAGCAGATTTGACCGCCGGATGCCAGACATGCGTCATCACAGTGTCAAACGGCTAGGCTGATTGAAGGAATGACGTTGCGTTTATGTACGTGTGGACAGCTTGATGCCCGACAATTCGCCCATTTTCGCGCCGGTTTTAATGGCACCTTGCAAATTGGCACCCCGCAAATCTGCGCCACGCAGATCGGCGCCTGTGAGATTGGCCCGTATGAGGATCGCATCACGGAAATCTGCAGCGGCCAGAAGGGCGTGCGAAAAGTCGATGTCGGCAAGGATCGCGCCCTTGAAGACAGCTGATGCCAGCACGGCCTTGCTGAAATCGAAACGCGATAAATCCATCTCTGAAAAATCGGCGCGAATGCCCTCGATCTGGTCAGACTGGATCCACATCAGATGTTGATGAAGGATCTTGGACATACGCTCAGGTCCTGGCGCCGTGCGAGCCTTTGTGGCGCGCATCATATCGCCCTTGCTGGTCGTTTCCTCGTCCATGATGGCACGGCGCAGATCAGTGTCGGTCAGATTGGCGCCGGTCAGCTCGACACCTTTGAGTTCGGCACCTGCGAAATTGGCACCACGCAGGTCAGCCCCCTTGAGATTGACGCCGCTGAGCGATGCACCTTCGAAATTTGCACCGTGCAATTTGCATTCGGCAAGTTTGGTGCCGCGCAATTTGGCATTACGGAAGCTTGAATTCTCGCGATTGCTCTGAGCACCATCGGCGCGAATGACAACACCACGACGCAGATCGGCACCATCAAGACGGGCATCGGCCATATCGGCATTTTCAAAGCAGGCACCACGCAGATCGGCCTGCGTGAAATCGGTGCGGGTGAGATTTGCGCCATCGAAATTGGCGCTGAAAAGATTGGTGCCGATGAAACGGGCGTCTTCCAGATTTGCATCCTCGAAAGAGCAACCGATGAAATGGGCATGACTGAAATTGAGGCCACGGAAATCCAGACCCGACAGGTCACAATCCTTCATCACAACGCACCAGCCATTGGGCACGCCTTTGAGAAAGCGATTGTTCAGCTCGCAAAGTTTGGCGATAGCTTCCTGACTGATACGACGACCGGTGATCGCTTGCGGATCACGTTGCGCGTCGGCTTTCGACTTTTTGGCCGGGGCTCTGGTCTGTGTCGGACTGGTGGTCATGGGATACCTTTCGGGCGTGGTCGCACCCGTGCAAATTCTACTCCGGTCATGCTATGAGCAGAGGCCTTCATATAGTCTTAAGACACACGAAAAAACCGACTAATGCCAAGAAACTAAAAGCTTTTTTGGCATAGATACTAAGGTCGGTCATTAAACCGTATGGAACCATTACCAATCACATGGCTAGCGCCAATATTGTGGTTCATCACGGAATGCACGCCACATGCTGTGTGCTTTTTTCCAGTCGCGGTCCGCCCTTGCCTGATGCCATTTGAGGACTTTTTGGCCGGCAGCTTCCAGATGCGGCATTTTCTGCCCGAGATCTTCCAGAATTAATTCTGCCGCCTGCAAATCGTTCAAGGCACCGAAAACATCCTGAAGCGCGGAGAGACGCTGGAGATAGGCATTCACAGCCTTGGCAGGAAAGAGGCTCGAAAAAAAACTCATCGCATAACGCAGTTTTTTCAGGCGTTTACGCAATTCGTGCCGATCACGCAGTTCCAGGTCGGAAATATCGCTGGCAAGCTTGGTCACGGACTTGAGGCGACGGGAAAACGCGGTTGCGGCAAATTTCCGAACGGATGATTTCAACTCGCGTTTCCGGGAGGCGGACATAGAGGTTCGCCAGCCTTTTTCATCAAGATAAAGCGCCAATGCAAGCAGGAAGCGGGTGGCGCGGGGCGACATCATATGGGCATGCGCCTGCCCCCATGCGTTGTCGCGTTCTGTGGCCGCCGCTTCCGCCAGACCGGCAAGCGATTTATTCTTTGGATACGCCGCCAGAACCGGAGACAGGATCTGATCCAGAAACACATCAAGGTCACGGGCCTGCCCTATTGCGCGGGTGAGCCATCTGGCTTCGCGGGTAAAATATTCCTCCTGCTCGCCATCCATAACGCGGCCAAAGACCAGAAAAGCCGAGCGCAACCGGCGCAAGCCCACACGCGTCTGATGAAGGCTCTCCGGCGAACCGGTGCTTATGGCAACCGATTGATTTGTCAGAATATGGCTGAGGCACTGACGCAGAATTGCCTCATAAGCCATTTCCAGAGAGATGCCACGGGAAAGAAGCAGGGGGGCAGACCGTACCGGTTGGGGCAGGGTCCCTTGGGCTAGCACTCGTCCGCGTTCGGATTTCGAGCGCATACCGATTTGCAAGGGAATGATGTCGGCCAATTGAAGCGCAATACGATAAAGATCCGCAGAAGTACCGCGTTTCAGTTCGAGTTCGATTTCGTTGATCGCTTCCTCGCAACCTTCCGCACGGATGAGACCCTGATCTATGACCATTTCAACTTCACCGCCTTGTGGTGTGCTGAGGCTGGAAATATGACGGCGGATACGTGTTTCAAAACGCGGCGTGAGTGATTGTTCCTCACCCGCCAGTCCGATAATGCGCCGACGCAAGGCAGCAGGCAGCTGGTTGAGGTCAGGGCGCGCACTGGCTTCGGGCAAACGTTTTTCCCACTCGCCGCGATTACTTGCCGGACCGGAACCGTTACAGGATGTCTTGAGGGTCTGAACAAGTTCGTCACCGCCCTCACGCAAACGCAGGGCAAAGCCTGCCTGCATCAAACGAAAATCGGGCGTGTCGAAATAGGTCGCATTGAGGGTCTTACTCTGGGATTTGCCATTGCGCATCCGCGTGAAGGTGCGGGCACGGGTCAAACGGTCCAATGCGGCGGGTGTCGCTTCAAGCTTCAGCTCTATCTCGCGATCGGACTCGTGGTCGGGCATGGCTTTGTCACCGGCAAGAATGATCGCGGTATTCTGGCCTGACAAAAGCCCGGAAGGCAATGCGGCGTATGAGACCATTTCATCAGCCCGCAAATGGTTCTCAAAGACAGGAAGCCATCAAAGGCGCATGGGAATGCCGGCCTTGGCCATATGGGCTTTGGCCTCGCCAACCGAATGGGTGCCGAAATGGAAAATCGAAGCGGCCAGAACAGCGCTTGCATGGCCTTCGCGCACACCGGCAACGAGATCGTCCAGAGTGCCGACACCACCGGACGCAATGACCGGAATGGACACGGCATCAGCCACTGCTCGGGTGAGGGGAATGTTATAGCCCGCCTTGGAGCCATCGCGATCCATGGAGGTGAGCAGGATTTCACCTGCACCATGCTCCATCATCTTGCGGGCAAAATCGACCGCACCGATGCCTGTTCGGTTGCGTCCGCCATGGGTGAAAATTTCCCAGTGGCCGGATGAGACTTCCTTGGCATCGATTGCAACAACGATGCACTGGTTGCCGAATTTTTCAGCCGCCTCGCGCACGAAGTCGGGGCGCTCGACAGCAGCCGTATTGATCGAGACTTTATCCGCACCGGCGAGAAGAAGCTTGCGCACATCATCGACGGTGCGCACACCGCCGCCGACAGTGAGCGGCATGAAACATTGCTCGGCCGTCTGGGCGACGACATCGAAAATAATCGCACGTTCTTCGTGGCTTGCCGTGATGTCCAGAAAACAAAGTTCGTCTGCGCCTGCCGCATCATAGGCCCGCGCGGCGGCGACCGGATCGCCTGCATCGACGAGATCGACAAAGTTGACGCCTTTGACAACGCGTCCGTCTTTCACATCGAGACAGGGAATGACGCGGGCTTTGAGCATCAGGCGGCGTCCTTCAAAAGCTTGAGCGCAGCGGGAATATCGATACGACCATCATAAAGCGCGCGACCGGAAATCGCACCTTCAAGCCCTTTGCAATTGGTGGCAACAAGGCGGCGAATGTCGTCAATATCCGACAGGCCACCAGAGGCAATGACGGGAATAGAAATCGCATCGGCAAGGGCGACGGTCGCTTCGATGTTGAGGCCTTCCAGCACACCGTCGCGCGCAATGTCTGTGTAGATGATGGCGGAGACACCGGCATCCTGAAAGCGGTTTGCCATGTCGAGGACAGAGAGGGTCGAGATTTCCGCCCAGCCTTCAGTGGCAACAAAACCGTCTTTTGCATCAAGCCCGACAGCAATACGACCGGGGAATTTTTTGCAGGCCTCGATCACCAGTTCGGAATTTTTGACAGCCGCCGTGCCGATGATGACGCGGGTGATGCCTTTGGACAGCCATGTCTCGATGGTGGCCAGATCGCGGATACCGCCACCAAGCTGCACGGGAATATTGATCGCTGAAAGAATGGCATCAACTGCCGCGGCATTTACGGGGCGGCCTTCGAAAGCGCCGTTGAGATCGACGAGGTGGAGATATTCAAAACCCTGTTCGACAAAGGCGCGGGCCTGATCGGCCGGGCTGTCATTGAAGACAGTTGCCTGATCCATCAGTCCACGGACAAGACGAACGCATTGGCCGTCCTTGAGATCAATTGCGGGAAAAAGGATCATATTCAGGGACGCCACTTCAGGAAGTTTCCGATGAGCTGGAGACCAAGGGTCTGGCTCTTCTCGGGATGGAATTGTGTGCCCGCCATATTGTCACGCGCGACCATGGCGGTGACAGGACCGCCGTAATCGGTGCGGGCGACGATATCGGCTTCATCATTGGGGCGCATGGCATAGGAATGCACGAAATAGGCATGCAGGCCTTTCTCGCCCAATTCCAAACCATCTAGCAGGGGATGGGGGCGGAGCGCGATCAATGTATTCCAGCCCATATGCGGGATCTTGAGTTCGGGATCGAGTGGCTGGATGGCGCTGACTTCGCCTTCGATCCAGCCAAGACCATTATGCACGCCATATTCGATGCCGCGTGTGGCCATGAGCTGCATGCCGACACAGATGCCGAGAAACGGACGGGCGTGACGGATTACACATTCGTTGAGTGTTTCAACCATGCCGTCAATTGCATCAAGACCCGCACGGCAATCGCCGAAGGCACCGACGCCGGGCAGCACAACGCGGTCGGCGCTGCGCACATCCTTGATCGAACCGGAAACGAGAACACGTGTTTCGACGCCGGTCTCGCGCGCGGCACGTTCAAAGGCCTTGGCGGCGGAGCGGAGGTTTCCCGATCCGTAATCAACAATCGTGATCAGTTGCATGGATCAAGCTCCCGCATGGGGAAACAGGCCGAGCGGCTCATCATCACGAGATGGTTTGCGTGGCCAGACCGGGGCGGTCACAGAACGAGGTGCAGCGGGTGCGGCGGCTGCGATGGGGCGCGTCCAATGGCGGAAAAAATCGCGCTCGGCAGATAGAAGATCGGGACCCGAGGCAATGCCGATTTCGCGATAGCCGCGACGACGCAATGTCCAGCGTTCAATGTCATGAGCGGCGACGGCCAGAAAGCCCTGCATGACAAAATTGACGGCGAAGATGAGTTCTTCGCTGGCACCAAGCGCTTTAGCCGAAAGCGCGACGCCAACAGACAGGGCAAACCAGAATGCGGCGGCAATCCAGAGACGTTTTACCAGCAACCAGAGAAGAGTGAAGACGGCGGCGGGCCACGAGAAGCCTTCGCGCACGAAAACAATGCCCCGACCATCTGCCGGAGCGCCGCTCAGTTCATGCACTGTATATGTGCGCATTATCCCGTCCTTGAGTTTGCCCATTATCTAGGGCAAAGCGCGCGAAAAGGCCAGAGCAGGAGATCAGGGTTTCAGGTGCCGAGCTTGCCCTTGGTGGAAGGAATACGGTCGGCCATGCGCGGGTCGATTTCGATGGCATCGCGCAGCGCACGCGCCAGACCCTTGAAGCAGCTCTCAACAATGTGATGGTTGTTCTCGCCATACATGTTTTCCATGTGCAGCGTGATGCCTGCATTCTGCGCGAAGGCCTGGAACCACTCTTTGAAAAGCTCGGTATCCATGTCGCCAAGTTTCGGCTTGGTGAAATCGACCTTCCAGATCAGATAGGGGCGCTGCGAGACGTCGATGGAGACACGCGTGCAGGTCTCATCCATCGGAATGATGGCGGTCGCATAGCGGCGGATGCCTTTGAAATCGCCCAGCGCCTGACGCACGGCCTCGCCGATCACAATGCCGGTATCCTCGGTCGTGTGGTGAAAATCGATGTGAAGATCGCCCACCGCGCGGACTTTGAGATCGATCAGCGAATGGCGAGAGAGCTGCTCAAGCATATGGTCGAGGAAACCGATGCCGGTATCGACGTCATACTCACCCGTTCCATCAAGATCGAGAGAGACGAAAATTTCGGTCTCCTTGGTCTTGCGCTCGATGGTGGCCACACGGCCTTCGCTCTCATGGATCATCTGGTCACTCATGTTCAGATCACCCGTTTCTGTTTTCTATAGCGGCAGAACGGGCTTTGGCGGGTTTTAACAGCGGGCCGTCTTTTGGGCCAGTCTCTAATGAAGAGCGACACAGGCAGCAGAGAGGCGGATCAATGAAACTTGTGACATGGCAATGGCTTACATGACGTTAACCAAAATTTCTGTCTGGACTTGAGAGATTACTTTAATAGGCGGGAGTCAATCCTCAAAGAACTACCTTAAATACATGGTTTAATTGGCAAAGCTGACGCGAAGTTTTCACCCATGAGCTGTCACAATTCTGATTGCATAAATTTACTATATTGCGGTTGCGAAAAGACCCAAATGCGCTAACCTTATTATCTATTCAAAACGGAATGCGGAGCGGGCCTATGATGAGCAGACCCTTCTGGCGCCGATTGCTCGGCGTTCGCCAAAAACGCGTTTCTTTCTATGAAAGCCAGCATGTCATGCAGCTGGCCGTGGAACGTGAACGCAACAAGATTCAGCAAAACACCACGGAAGCCACCGCCAAACACGAGAAAAGCGCCGGTTAGTGCCGCTTTACCACTCTGTTCTGCGGCTTTGAATGCCAAAAGGTGGGACATAGCGACTTGACCCCTTGAGGGAAAGTCGCCACATGGAGGGCATATTCGTTCCGCATAAAGGAGCGTCTCGTTGTTTCCTCCTGCGGGCCAATGCCCGATATTTCCGGAATGCTCCATGTCTGATCCACGTTCCCACGGCCTTGTTCAATGGCATGGCACAACCATTCTGACTGTTCGCAAGAACGGCAAAGTGGTGGTGGCCGGTGATGGCCAGGTTTCGATGGGCGACACGATCATGAAGGGCAATGCCCGCAAGGTACGTCCGCTGGGAAATGGCAAGGTAATTGCGGGTTTTGCTGGTGCGACGGCCGATGCCATGACCCTTTTTGAGCGTTTGGAAGGCAAACTGGAGCAATATCCCGGACAATTGACGCGGGCTTGTGTGGAGCTAGCAAAAGACTGGCGGACCGACCGCTATCTGCGTCGCCTTGAAGCCCTGATGATTGTAGCCGATGCCCAGGCGAGCCTTGTGCTAACCGGCAATGGCGATGTGCTGGAACCTGAAGGCGGCATTGTCGGAATCGGGTCCGGCGGCAATTATGCGCTGGCTGCGGCCCGCGCCCTGGCTGATATCGATATGTCTGCCGAAGAAATTGCCCGCAAAGCCATGAAGATCGCCGGAGAGATCTGCGTTTATACGAATAACAACCTGACAGTTGAAGTTCTGGACGCCGAATAACCGACTTTTACTACATTCAGAACTGTTTTTACCTGTAATCGATCATCGAGAGACCATGACCAGCTTTTCGCCGCGCGAAATCGTATCCGAACTCGACCGCTATATTATCGGCCAGAACGAGGCCAAACGGGCTGTGGCTATTGCCTTGCGCAATCGCTGGCGCCGCCAGCAATTGCCCGAGGCTTTGCGCGAGGAAGTGCTGCCCAAAAATATCCTAATGATCGGGCCGACCGGCGTGGGCAAGACAGAAATTTCGCGCCGCCTCGCAAGACTGGCAGAGGCTCCTTTCATCAAGGTAGAAGCCACAAAATTTACCGAGGTCGGTTATGTCGGCCGCGATGTGGAGCAGATCATCCGCGATCTCATTGAGGTCGGCATTTCGCTTCTGCGCGAGAAAAAGCGGAAGGACGTTCAGGCCAAGGCCCATTTGAATGCCGAGAACCGAGTGCTGGACGCTTTGGTGGGCAAGGGGGCTGCCGAGGCCACACGCGAGAGCTTCCGCCGCAAACTACGTGACGGGGATCTGGACGAAAAAGAAGTCGAGGTGGAAGTGGCCGATCAGGGCGGCATGCCGAATTTCGAGATTCCCGGTATGCCCGGCGGCAATGTGAGCATGATCAACCTCACGGAAATGTTCGGCAAGGCGCTGGGCGGGCGCACCAAAACCCGCAAGATGCAGGTCCGCGAGAGTTACACACTGCTGATTGCCGAGGAGTCCGACAAGCTTCTGGATCAGGAACAGCTGACACAGGAAGCCATCAAACTGGTGGAACAATCGGGTATCGTCTTTCTGGACGAGATCGACAAGATCTGCGCACGTGCCGAACGGCAGGGCGGAGATGTAAGCCGCGAAGGCGTGCAGCGTGATTTGCTGCCCCTGATCGAAGGCACGACAGTGGCCACAAAGCACGGGGCTGTGAAGACGGATCACATTCTCTTTATCGCATCGGGTGCGTTCCATATTGCCAAACCCTCCGACCTGCTGCCGGAGCTACAGGGTCGCCTACCGATCCGCGTAGAACTACAGGCACTGACGCGTGACGATTTCGTGCGCATCCTGACCGAGCCGGAAGCCAGCCTCATCAAACAATATGTGGCGCTGATGGAAACCGAAGGACTGACACTGGAGTTCAAGCCGGACGGGATCGAGGCCATTGCCTCCATCGCGGCGGATGTGAACAGCACCGTGGAGAATATCGGAGCACGACGTCTACACACGGTTCTGGAACGGGTGCTGGATGAAATTTCCTTTTCAGCGACCGACAAGGCTGGTCAAATAGTGGAAATTGATGCCGCCTATGTGAATGAACGGGTCAGCGACCTGTCCAAGAACGCCGATCTTTCAAAGTTCATTCTTTAAGGATTCAGAAAGACTTATCGCTTCAAGCGAATCTTTTCGGCGAAATTTCTTCGACAATCGCGAGTCATGATTTCCGGTGTTTTTCACCTATTCTTGAGTTCGCTAATTGTGAATCATTTATCCATAAAGCATTTCGCAAAACGCGAGTCATGATTTGGCGGATTACCGCGGTTTGCGACTGGTCTGTGCAGGTCTTTTTGCCCTTGCAGGCAGGGCTGCCAACAAACGTTCGAGATCCGCTTGTGCGAAATGGGCAATCTCGTCCGCCAGACGGTTGGCGAGCTCGGTCGCACGCGGATCAAGGCCTGATGTGTCGATGGTAACGCGTGGATGGGAAATGCAGGCGAGATGCTCGATCTCGGCGGCCTCGTCCCAGATGACATTGAAATATCCGATAATCAATTGGACCATGGCCCAACTGGGTCGCCCGCGCCGGCCATGTTCCAAAGCAGATAGATAAGCTGGCGAGACCCGCAAGGCAGCGGCCATATCCTTTAGCGTCAGGCCACGAGCGGAACGCAATGCCCGCATCTTTTCGCCAAATGGTGTCATGGCCCAAACCCTTCCGCTTTGACCGATTCAGGCCTATTTGCGTTTTCGCAGCCAGACATAGAAGGCGCCACCGCCGCCATGACGGGGATGGGCCGGCTGAAAACCGGCCACCTCTATGCGAAAACGCGCGGTTCCCAGCCAACGCGGCAAGGCAGAGCGCAACACGCCGGAGTGATCGGATGCCTCATGATAGCGCGTGCTATGCAGGATATGGCGGGCAAAGGGGCTTTCACCCTTTCCCGTAATCACCAAGACACAACGCAGACCGGCCTGACGTGAGCGCCCCAGAAATGAGAGAAGGGCGGATTCTGCCTCGTCCTGCCGCATGCCATGCAGATCAATACGGGCTTCGGTTTCGATCTGGCCACGGGCGAGGCGCTGGGAGGTCCGCCGGTCGAGACCGGTAAGCGGGGGCGCGCTGCTGCTTTCGTCACCACGATTGGCAAGAATTTCTGCGTTCCGGCGTGGCCGAGGGACAGAAGATAATGGTTTCGGTGTGGCAACGATTTTTTCGCCCGGACGAATATCAGCCGGAGGCGGTTGTTCTGGTTCCGGAATAATCTGACCTGCAGAGGTGGGGCGGGCATCTTTGACGACTGCATGCCAGAGACGGCGCTCGTCCATACTCAGAAGGCGCGGTTTGCGGGGGCGGGGTCTGTATTCGTGGTCCATGCCTCTGCTGCCTAGCGCCGAACGAGTTTGCGGGGCAGAAGTGCAATCAGCCGACCGGGCTGCTTCATGCGTCCGGCGATTTCGGCAGCATCGGCACCCGGACCCCAAAACACATCGCCGCGCTGGTCGCCACGTATAGCTGTGCCCGTATCTTGTGCCACCATGAGCTGGCGGAAGGGCCGGACATTATCACGATGGGGAACCGGCGCGGTCGTTTCGAGCCAGAAAAGACTGCCCAGCGGATGAAGCGAACGATCGATTGCCAAAGATCGCTCCGGCGTCAGCGGAACACCTTCGGCACCGGGTGGGCCAAGACTGATGTCGGAGTTCAAAGCATTGAAAAATATATAGGAATCATTGCGACGCAGGATCGAACTGACCTCGGCAGGATGGGCGGCAAGCCAGGCGCGGATGGTCTGCATGGAGACTTCATCGCGCGGAATTGCTCCCTTCTCGATCAGCACTTTGCCAATGGATGTGTAGTCGCGCTGGTTCTTGGCAGCGAAAGCCAAGCGCATGACGCGACCATCCGCCAATCGCACCCGACCGGAGCCCTGCACATGCAGGAAGAAAGCATCAACCGGATCGGCCAACCAGACAAGGGCAAGGCGGCGGGCATCAAGAGAGCCATCGACAATGGCATCCTCAATCTGGCTGCGGGTGGGTATGGGCCGTCCAGCAGCGCGCATAGCCGCATATTCGGGCGGGAAAGCAAGAACCGGCGTCTGGTAGCGACCGCCCTGTGAAAGCGCCCCATCCATTTCGGGTTCGTAATAACCAGTGAACAGCCCGTTATCTGTTGCGGAACCGAAATAAACGGGTGTGAAATAGGCCTCGAAATAGATGCGGGCCGCATCATCGCTTGCCGCAACGTGGTTGGCTGCGGCACATGCTTCCGCCCAGTCACCCGCCCGACCATAGGCACGATTGGCCTGCGCACTGGTTTTTGTGTCCAGCGGCGCATCAGGGTTAAGTTTTAGTATGCGTGCGCAGGAGCGGCGGAAAGCAGCAAGAGCGGCGGATTGACCATCTGCGGACCAACCGTTCAAGTCCTTGAACGACAAGCTCAAATTTGGCCCTACCTGCCGGGTCATACCCGCTGATCCCTGACCCGAGGGCACAGGACCTGACGTGCCGCAAGCGGCCAATGCAAACATGCCGAGCGCCAGAATAATCGATTTACCCAGACGGATAGAATTTGCGCCTGAACCAGCTTTTTGCACTCCGCTTCCCTCACGGTCGTTCAGCGCGATCAATCTTCCGAGCCTGTGGCGACAAGACGCCAGTTCGGATCACTGACTGTAACATCACGCTCAAATGTCCAGATATCCGTGACCTTGCGGACTGTAACCGGATCGCCCTCGATGACCACGCCATCGGCGTTTTTGGTGCAGGCTGTCAATTCGCTAACGAAACGAACGGTCAGGCGGGCACGATTGTCAGCCAGTGTGGCGGCTGTGAGATCGGACTTGGTGATGCCGATAAAAGTCTGTTCTACGGTTTCCCCGCGGCTCTCACGATCAGCGATCACGCCTTCGAAACTCTCATAAACATGCGGGGCCAACAAAGGCTGCAAGGCTTTGCGTTCGCCATTGGCGAAGGCGGTCACGATCATCTCGTAAGCGGCTTTGGCACCGGTGATAAAGGCGGGCGCATCGAAATGGCGATCTGCCAGCGCGATTTCGGTGAGGGTCTGGGCGACGGGCGTGCCTTCGGCGGCGACACCTTTCCAGCGGTCCTTGACCACATAAGGCTCCGTCTGGGGATAGGGGTCGAAAGTGCTATCGGGATCGACCTCATCAGCGGGAGGTGCATTGCGACGTGGCAGCGGCACGACCTTATCGGAGTCACGGACATCATCACGCGGCGCATATGGATCAACCGGCGGACGTTCATTTCCCGTGCGGCTGCCCAGCACGCTGCGCAGCTTGAGGAACACCCCGACTGCAATGGCCAGAAGGATCAGATTTACAAGGGATGACGCTTCGCCCATCCGGGCCACCTTTCACGGAGCATATTTTGCGCAGATCGGGAAATAGAGGAGAATTCTGTTTCCGGCGCCCAATGCTGATATCGACTTGAACATAAGCTCTTAAGTTACGCCAAAGGCCAGCCATTGGCTAGAAGATGACGGCTTTGCGTATGGTCATTTCGGCCTGAGGCTGGCCAAGAATTGGAACCGCAGCCATTTGCCCCCTATATGTAAGGGGTGTGACCTGCCGATCAATGTTTCAGCGGGAGGATTGCCTGTCAAAGGAGTGACCTTGTTTCCAGTTCTCTTCGTTCTTTTCGTTGCCGTTCCGATTATCGAAATTGCCCTGCTTATCAAAGTGGGCGGGTTAATCGGGGTGATACCTACACTTGCTCTGGTGGTGGGCACCGCGATGGTCGGCACATGGATTTTGCGACAGCAGGGCATGGCCACTTTCAGTAAAGCGCAAGCGGCGATGAACCGGGGTGAAATGCCGGTGACAGAAATGGCGGACGGGTTTTTTCTTGTGATCGCTGCCCTTTTAATGCTGACGCCCGGTCTTATGACAGACGCGCTAGGCTTTGCCTTTCTGGTGCCAGGCATACGTCGCAGGCTAGGCGCGATCGCCATGCGGTGGATTATGGCACGAAGTGTCCATGTGCAATTCACGCAAGGCGGGCCGACCGGCACTCCCTTTGGTAATGCACCCGATGGTCGCGATCAGCGCCATCGCTCTGACGGGGCGGGGCCGATTATTGAAGGCGAAGCGTCGGAAGTGGATGAAGATGCAAACCGGATCGACAGACGCTGAAGCCAGCCAAGTTGGATGATGAACACATGCGCATGCTTGTGAGCCTGGCTTTTCCATGCTAGCCAGCAGGCTCAGAATTTGGCGATGCCGTGTGAGGAAAAATGGCTGACGAAACAAATGCCGGCGTTGCCGCCGATGAGACCGCGAATGCAGAGTTCCGGATTCTCACTCAATATGTAAAAGACCTTTCCTTTGAAAACCCCAATGCGCCCCAGTCTATGGGCCCGGTGAGCGAGCAGCCCAAAATCGACGTACGCGTGGATGTGGGTGTGCAGCGCATGGCGGCAAATGATTACGAAGTGAAGCTGTCGGTCGGCGTCGATGCCAAGGCAAAAGAAGGCGTGATGTTTGTGGTCGAGCTGCAATATTGCGGTTTGTTCCGGCTCGTTAACATTCCCGAAGACAGTATCGAACCGATGCTGCTGATCGAATGCCCGCGCCAGATCTTCCCCTTCGCCCGCCGCATCATTGCCGATGTGACACGCGATGGCGGCTTTCCGCCGCTCATGATCGACCCGATTGATTTTGTCGGCCTCTATCAACAGCGCCGTACAGATACGTTGCCCGAAGGCACCAAGCCGAACTGATCATCCCAAGTTCGGCCAGACGTTAGCTTTATTGTGATTTAGGCCAGAGGCCGCCCTCACTGAGAGTGGCGACAAAAGCCTCGTGCGCGGTCACTTCATCACTGCTTAAACGCTTGGGCAGAGGAGAGGGACGTGGCGCACGACGCTCGGCGGTGGCTGCGTCCGATTTGCGGCGGTCGAGGTTCGCGTCCAGTACCAGACCTGGCTGACGTCCGCCCATCAATTCCAGATAGACTTCCGCCAACAATTCCGCGTCTAGCAATGCGCCATGTTTCACACGATTGGAATTGTCCACGCCGAAACGGCGGCAAAGAGCATCGAGGCTGTTCTGAGCACCGGGGAAGCGCTTGCGGGCGATCAGCAAAGTATCAATGGCACGGGCCTGCTCGATGACGGGCCGACCGATCATTTTCAATTCGTGATTGATGAAGCCCATATCGAAGGACGCATTGTGGATGACGAGCGGCGCATCTTCGACGAAGGCCAGAAAATCGTCTGCAATCTCGGCAAATTTTGGTTTATCGGACAGGAACTCGGCGGACAAGCCATGTACGTTGAACGCCTCGACCGGCACATCGCGTTCGGGGTTGATATAGACGTGGAAGACCTCGCCGGTGGAGACCTGATTGACGATTTCCAGACAGCCGATCTCGACCAGACGATCACCGCCTTGTGGCGAAAGGCCTGTTGTTTCGGTATCGAGAACGATCTGACGCATCTGTCTTTCTATCCTATCAGCCCAGACGGGCTTGAAGCACTTTACCGGTCCGGCCTTTGAGTGACGCCATCACATTTTTGACGGCTTCAAACGCGTGATCGAGACCCTTGTCGGTTTCGATGACGAAATCGGCCCGTGAACGTTTCTCTGCATCGGGCACCTGCTTTGCATGAATGGCCGCAAACTTGGCCTCATCCATGCCTGGCCGTGCAAGCACACGTTGTTCCTGAATATGGTAGGGCGCGCTTACCACAACCACAACATCTACGCGGGTCTCTCCGCCTGTTTCGTAGAGAAGTGGAATATCGAGCAGGACGGCTTCATGGCCGTCGGCTTTGGCTTTTTTTAGAAAATCGAGCTGGGCCTGTCCGACAAGCGGATGGACAATCGCCTCAAGCTTTTTCATCTGCTCTGGCAACCCAAGTACAGCACGCGACAAAGCCTGACGATCAACCGCACCATCGACCACCACATCATTTCCGAAGGCTTCTGCGATAGGAGCGACTGCGGCCCCGCCTGCTGCATAAAGCGCATGAACAGCGGCATCCGCGTCATAAACAGGGACATCGAGACGGGCGAACATTTTTGCGGTTTCGGATTTACCCATGCCGATTGAGCCTGTGAGACCGATGAGAAGCATTACTTTTAACCTTCTACTATTCCCATATCCTTGAGCACCAATGCGCGCAGATCGGCTGTGACCTGCGGCTTGACGCCGAACCAGGCTTCAAAGCCCGGAACAGCCTGATGCAGCAACATGCCCAGACCGTCAACTGTCTGCAAACCGGCCTCGCGGGCCAGACGCAGAAGGCCGGTTTCGAGCGGCGTATAGACAATATCGGTCACCAGCGCATGGCGTGGCAGAGGTGAAAGGTCGATTGTGAGATCGCTTTCGCCTTTCATGCCGAGTGTTGTGGTGTTGACGAGAAGATTTGCTCCCGACAATGCCTCGCCCAGCGCCTCCAACCCGAAGACGCGGTAATTTTTCAACCCAAGGTCTTGTGCCAAAGCTTCGGCGCGGGCGGGCGTGCGGTTTACGATGCGGATTTCTGATGCGCCGGCATCTTCCAGAGAGGCCGCGACCGCACGCGCCGCACCGCCGGCACCGAGCATGACGGCAGGTCCGGCATTGGCCTTCCAGTCAGGTGCACGATCGGCAAGGTTTGCCATAAACCCGTAGCCATCTGTATTGCGACCTTCCAGACCCTGATCCGTAATGACGATCGTATTGACCGCCTTTACGCGGCGGGCCATGGCGTCATGGCGCATAAGGGCTGCAAAAACCGTTTCCTTATGCGGCACCGTGACATTGGCACCGATGAAACCCATATCGCGCAATCCCCGCAAGGTGGCAGCGAGGTCTTCAGGCGCGACAGCCATACGCTCATAGATGGCATTCTGAATGCCGTATTGGCGGATCCAGTGATTATGGATCAAGGGCGAGCGGGAATGGGCGATGGGCCAGCCCATGACACAGACTTTTGTGATCATGCAAGCACCTGTTGACGACTACGCAATTCATCCAACAGAGCTAAAAGCGGCAGACCGAGAATGGTGAAATAGTCGCCTTCGATTTTTTCAAAGAGCTGGATGCCCGGTCCTTCGAGCTGATAGCAACCGACACTGGTCATCACTTTTTCGCCGACTGTCTCGAGATAATGGTCGAGAAAGGCATCCGAGAAATTGCGCATCGTCAGGTCTGCGTGATCTGAGTGACGCCAAACGATGTTTCCGTTTTGCGCGATAACCACACCGCTATGCAGACGATGAGTATGGCCACGGTAGGTCAAGAGATTGCGCCGTGCTTCAGCCATATCACGTGGCTTGTCAAAACGGGCCTTGTTGCAGGACAGGATCTGGTCCGCACCGATGACCAGCGCATCACCGGCATTTACACTGACAGCCAATGCCTTTGCCTCAGCAAGACGCAAAGCAAGTTCATCGATATTGCTATCAGCGAATCCTAGTTTGATTGCATCTTCATCAACGCGCGAATTCTGGATGTCAAATGACAACCCGGCCTGATGTAACAATGTGGCGCGGACCGCACTGCCGGATGCAAGGACCAATCTGGGGGAGGAGGATACGGGGGACATTTGCTTCAACTGCGCTAGATTTTCTCGGCTGTCTTGAGCCGGTCGTTGTAAAGATTGAGAACGGCAGCCGCCGTCTCCTCAATGGAACGTCGCGTGACATCAATGACGGGCCAGCCATGTTTCGCACAGAGTTTGCGGGCAATGGTCACTTCTTCGGACACAGCGTCGTGATCGACATAATCAGTCTGCGTATTCTCATGTAGCGAAAGCAGACGGTTCTTGCGGATTTGCACAAGGCGATCAGGACTGGTGGTTAAGCCAACAATCAAAGGATGCATAGCTGTTTCAAGATCGGGGGGCAGGACGACACCTGGCACAATGGGAATATTGGCGGCCTTGATGCCGCGGTTTGCCAGATAGATGCAGGTTGGTGTTTTGGAGGTACGGCTGACGCCGACCAGAATAATGTCGGCTTCGTTGAGATCTCCCGCCGACTGGCCGTCATCATGCGCCATGGTATAGTTCAGCGCTTCGATGCGTCCGAAATATTCCGCATTCATTGTGTGCTGCGAACCGGGCTTATGCGAGCTCTTGCGACCGAGATAGCGACCAAGGGCACCCATGACCGGATCAAGAACAGAAATGCAGGGTGTCTGCAATTCCATGCAGCGGGTTTCGAGGCGTTCACGCAGCTCTTCGTTCACCATTGTGAACATGACAATGCCCGGCGATTTTTCAATTTCACCCAGCACGCGCTCCAATTGTTTGGGACCACGGACCAGAGCGTAGACATGCTCAATCGGATGCGCGTCTTCATATTGGGCGCAAGCCGCGCGCGCCACAGCATTGAGCGTTTCGCCGGTTGCGTCCGAGACGAGATGCAGATGAAAGACGCGTCTGGATGGCATGTCCTGTTCCGGCCCTGTCCTGAATTCCTTCGCAGGAAAACGAATTCTCCGGTGCGAAATCAAACTGGCGACAAGCTAAAGACGCATGCGGGACCTTGCCAGTCTTTTTGCGGCGGCAGGACGAAGGCTAATGCTGAACATATACGCGAGCCTGTGAGTAAGTGTGATCAACGGGGGCAAGTGGGGCTTTTCAGAAAAGTAGGGCCAAGTCATACATGATCTGTGTTTTCGCTCCACCGATGCATCAGACGGTTAGCAAAACCAAAGGCAAATGTTGAAAAATGGGGATGAATTCCGATCCCGATATGGCACTACCTTTTGTCCCCGTTATTCGATTTCGCCCACAGGCTGAGACATAATATATGAAAGCGCATTAACGAGCCGCTTTGCGAGACAGCGACATATGGTTTGCTGAAATTTTGCACAGGGCATGGCATAGAGGGACAAGACAAAGCCCGCCTGCACAAGTCGGGGGAAGATGTGGATGATTTGGGGGACCGGTTTTAATCCCCATGACAAACAGGCATCTACAACTACCACCACCTAGAATCTAAGATTCATAGATAGAGAAAGAACCTGTGAGCAAAGTGACCGGAGCACCGCAGAAAAGACTTCTTCACGCATTGAGTCAGTCGCCAACCGAGCAAACTCCGATCTGGCTTATGCGACAGGCTGGACGGTATTTGCCCGAATACCGAAAGGTGAGAGCCGAAGCTGGCAGTTTTCTCAATCTTTGCTATTCACCGGATATGGCCGAGGAAGTGACCTTGCAGCCGATCCGTCGTTACGGCTTCGATGCGTCTATTCTGTTTTCGGATATTCTGGTTGTGCCGGACGGACTAGGGCAGACGGTTGGTTTCAAGGAGGGTGAGGGACCTGTACTTGATCCAATTACAAGTTTGGAGGGTTTGGCCAAGCTCGATCTGGCGCGCGTGGTGGACCATCTGGCGCCCGTCTATGAAACAGTCCGGCGTCTAACCAAATCGCTTCCTTCGGAAACCACACTGATCGGCTTTGCCGGTGCGCCATGGACTGTCGCGACCTATATGGTCGGCGGGCGTGGATCGCCTGATCAAGGGGCGGCCAAGGCCTGGGCCTATCGGGCGCCTGACGAATTCCAGCAGCTGATTGATTTGCTTGTTGATGGAACGATTGCTCACCTGAGTGCGCAAGTGGATGCAGGCGTTGAGGTTCTGCAGATTTTTGACACCTGGGCGGGAAGCCTGCCGGAACCCGCTTTTCGTCGATTTGCGATCGAACCGGTCAAAAAGATCGTTGCGGCAATCAAGGCAAAATATCCACATATTCCGGTGATCGGGTTTCCGCGCGGGTGCGGACCGCTGATTATAGATTATGTGCGTGAAACCGGTATTCAGGCTGTCAGCCTTGATACTGGTCTGGCTGCAAGCTGGGCGCGTAAAGAAGTTCAGCCGTTGACTTGTGTTCAGGGTAATCTCGATCCGCTGTTGCTGGTGGCGGGCGGAACCGAAATGCGCAAAGCAGCGACTTATATTCTGGAGACCCTTGGCGATGGGCCTTTCATTTTTAATCTCGGGCACGGCATCGTGCCGCAGACACCGCCAGATCATGTGGCGGAGCTGGTAGATATTGTGCGGAGCTATAAACGGTGAAACGGGCACGCAAAGTAGCGGTGGTATTGTTCAATCTGGGTGGTCCGGATGGACCTGATGCAGTTGAGCCGTTTCTTTATAATCTCTTCATAGACCCAGCCATTATTAGGGTTCCTCAGCCATTTCGTTGGCTTATTGCAAAGATAATTTCAAAACGTCGTGCGCCTATAGCTAAAGAAATCTACGAACACCTCGGCGGAGGCTCTCCGTTGGTGCCTTTGACTGAAAAACAGGCACGCGCGTTGGAAGCAGCGATGGATGACGGGACGGGCCAACTTGAGGTGCGCGCCTTTTTGGCTATGCGTTACTGGAAACCTTTCGCTTCCGAAACGGCTAAAGCTGTGAAGAGTTTTGCACCTGACGAATTGGTTTTATTGCCGCTCTATCCGCAATATTCGACAACGACGACAGCATCATCTTTGAAAGACTGGGATAAGGCGGCGGCAAGTGTGGGGCTTCACACGCGGCCGCGCACGGTGTGCTGCTATCCGGTTGCTTCGAAATTCATAGACGCGCATGTGGCGTTGTTACGCGAGGCAATTGGCAAGTTCGCGACGCGTGATGAATTCCGCATTCTGTTCTCAGCTCATGGATTGCCCAAAAAAGTGATTGAGAGCGGTGATCCTTATCAGACCCAAGTGGAGGCGACTTGCGCTGCCGTGATGGAAAAGGTTGGGGGCGGGCCTTTTGAATGGGTAACTTGTTTTCAGAGCCGGGTCGGGCCGATGGAATGGATCGGGCCAGCGACTGACAAAGAGATCGAGCGGGCGGGTGCTGAAGGCAAGAGCCTGATTGTGGTGCCGATTGCCTTTGTCTCTGAACATTCCGAAACATTGGTTGAGCTGGATATCGAGTATGGGAAGCTTGCTGCTGACCATGGTGTTCCGCGTTATGAACGTGTGGCTGCGCTTGGTACACAGCCGCTTTTTATTGAAAGTCTGGCAGAACTGGTGCGCGAGGCTCGTGACGGGAATGGTCTAGTTTGCCCTGAAGAGGCAGCAGGCCGGCCATGTGGGGAAGAATTCCACCGTTAATGCGGGATGAGGGAAGAACGAATTGAGAGATTTTCTGGCGAATTACTATCTTTGGGTGAAGGCGCTTCACGTCATTTCGGTGATTTTCTGGATGGCCGGCATGGCCTATTTGCCCCGCCTTTTCGTTTATCACGCAGAATCCGAGGTCGGGTCAGACAAATCCGAGACTTTCAAGAAGATGGAACGTCTTCTTCTGCGCGGCATTATTAACCCCGCAATGATCGCCAGCTTTGTTTTTGGCGGGCTGATGATCTGGGCTAATCCTGGCCTCATGTCGCAAGGCTGGTTCCATGCGAAACTGGCTCTGGTGCTGATCATGGCCGGTGCGCATGGTGCTTTTTCCAAATGGCGCAGGATGTTTGCGGCAGATCAGAACACACGGTCCTCACGATTTTACCGGATTGTGAACGAGGTGCCGCCAGTGCTTGTGGTGTTTATTGTCATTCTGGTGATTGTGAAGCCGTTCTAGGTAGTCGCGACTAGATGTGAATTTCCATTTGCTCTGAGAGGCATCTGGGATTATATGCTTTGTTGAAAGCCGGAGTTCTTCCGGCGGTCTTGCTGATTTTGACCGGTTGAACACCGATATCTGAAGAAGGGGCAAAAGCCTCCAAATCAGGGCCTATAGGTGGAATACGGGAACCTGCACGGCGCGATTGTCTCGCGGCCTGTGTTAAGGCAGGCAAGACCTCAAGTTCCTTCCCCTGACTGATTTTCCCACGATCCCAGGATTTCCCTTAGCCATCGTTTGAAATTCCAGTTTTCCCATTCATTGCCCTGAATTCAGCGATTTTTTGCGAGTTCAGGTTTCCAGATACTGGTTCTACGCATTTTCCTCGCATCTGTGGAAGCAGGCTGGGCCAGATCTCTAAGAGAAAGACACGAGAGCCCATGCCGCAGATCAAACTGCAGGACCTCAAGGCCAAAGGGCCGACCGAACTTCTGGCCATTGCCGAAGAGTTGGAAGTCGAGAATGCTTCGACGCTTCGCACACAGGACATGATGTTTGCGATCCTCAAGCAATATGCCGAGCAGGGGATCGATATTATCGGCGAAGGCGTGGTGGAAGTGCTGTCCGACGGTTTCGGATTTCTACGTTCGCCGGAAGCTAATTATCTGCCGGGTCCTGATGACATCTATGTTTCACCCTCGCAGATCCGCCGTTTTTCGCTGCGTACCGGCGACACGGTCGAAGGCGAAATCCGCTCGCCTAAGGATGGCGAACGCTATTTCGCGCTACTGAAAGTTTCGACGGTCAATTTTGAAAGTCCTGAAAAAGCCCGGCATAAGGTTCATTTCGATAATCTGACGCCGCTTTATCCTGACGAAAAACTCGAAATGGAAGTGGCCGATCCGACTTTGAAGGATCGGTCTTCACGCCTGATCGATATTGTGGCGCCGCTTGGCAAAGGCCAGCGTGGACTGATCGTGGCGCCGCCGCGTACGGGTAAGACGGTTCTTCTCCAGAATATTGCCCATTCGATCACATCCAATCATCCCGAATGCTATCTGATCGTGCTGCTGATCGACGAACGTCCTGAAGAAGTGACCGATATGCAGCGTTCGGTAAAGGGCGAAGTCATTTCGTCCACTTTCGACGAACCAGCCGTGCGTCACGTGCAGGTGGCTGAAATGGTCATCGAGAAGGCCAAGCGTCTTGTCGAACATGGCCGCGATGTTGTGATCCTGCTCGACTCGATCACACGCCTTGGTCGCGCCTATAACACGGTTGTTCCCTCTTCGGGCAAGGTGCTGACAGGTGGTGTGGATGCCAATGCGCTCCAGCGCCCCAAGCGTTTCTTTGGTGCGGCGCGTAATATTGAAGAAGGCGGCTCGCTGACTATTATTGCGACGGCGCTGATCGATACCGGCTCGCGCATGGACGAAGTGATCTTTGAAGAATTCAAAGGCACGGGTAACTCCGAAATCGTGCTTGATCGTAAGATCGCCGATAAGCGTGTCTTCCCCGCTATGGATATTCTCAAATCCGGTACGCGTAAGGAAGAACTGCTGGTCGAGAAGGGTACGCTGTCCAAGATGTATGTCTTGCGCCGTATCCTTAATCCCATGGGCACGGTGGATGCTGTTGAATTCCTGCTCGATAAACTCAAGCAGACCAAGAGCAATGGTGAATTCTTCGACAGCATGAACACCTGATCCGGTATTCGGTGGTTTTAAGAATATTGGCTTGAAATGAATGCTTTATGCCCCGGTAGGAATGCCGGGGCATTTTGTTTTTGAATTTGAAATTCGTCTTATCGTTAAGCTTTGTTAAGTTCGGTATGAATAGAATTCCTTCAATCCTGAGTATGTTTGGATTGACAGGGCGGTTTGATGAAAGTGGATGCGACTGACAACCAAAGAACAGCTTGGGTTTGGCCAACCTTGTCGTGGGATGTCGTCAGTAAGGTCAAAGCCCGACTCAGTGGTTCGTCCGCCCCAGCACCGCGACATATTCGTGATATTGAACTGACCAATATGAGCCATCAATTTTTCAGCTGGTGGCTGGAAGCACGTGGCGACCGCCCAATGCCGGTACGGGATGATGTCAGCCCGAAAGCACTTGTTGAATTACTTCCTTATTTTCGTCTGTTGCGCTGGGAAAGCGAAAACAGTCTCGTATTCCGGATTTTCGGGAGTGCACTCGCGGAAGCTACAGGTTTTGACCTGACAGGCTATTGCACATTCGGCGAGGCGGATTATGAGGGGAAGGCGGAAGATATAGCGCGATTGAAACTGATGCATTCGCATCCTTGCGGTTTATTGCTTCATCGTGCTCTGACGGGACCAGACGGAAAAAATTATATTTGCGAGTTGATCAATCTACCTGTTTTGGGTGGTGGTGATGGCAAAGACACTATTGTGGGGACAGTGGTGACGCGGAATGAAGTCGGGGAGATGATGCTCGATTTTAAACTCACACCACCATTACATCTGGTACGAGCGGTGTTTATCGATATCGGTTTTGGTGTGCCGGAAAATGTTCCGTATCTGGAGCTTTGAATTTGTCGGCGCTTTTGGCAAAACAGAATTCTCAAAATAATTCTTAAGACATGTACTTTTAGACTGGAGATCCTGACATTTGTTTCGGGGTGGGGAGTGTTTGGATATGTACAAGGAACCAGATCTGCATGAGAGCCGGCGTAGTAGCTGGGTCTTGCCACGGCTAAGTTGGGATGCTGTGACAAATGCGAAAGCACGCATTTCCGGTCCATTGGAGCAGGCGCCTGCTTTTGTTCGCGATATCGAACTGCATTCTCTTAGTCGTCAATTATATGCCTGGTGGTTGGAATTGCGTGGATTGCGATTAATGCCGGGTTCGGACAATATTGATCCCCGTCAACTGGTCGAGTTGATGCCCTATTTCCGGATGTTGAGATGGGATGGCGAGAATGAATTGACCATGCGCATTTACGGCAGTGCATTGGTCGAGGCGACAGGCTTTGATCTCACAGGGTTTAATATTTTTCCTCCAGGGGATTATGCCGGAAAAGCCAATGACATCGCACGGCTGAAAATGATGCATGAGCAGCCTTGTGGTTTGCTCATGCATCGTGATGTGACCGGAATTGATGGTGTGGCGCGGCTTTGTGAGTTCATCAATTTTCCGATGGAAGGAACGGATGATGGGCGCAAGCGTATAGTCGGCACGATTGTACCCTGTGCCCCTATCGATGAAGCCGATCTTGATTTCACTCTGAAAGTGCCACTGACAGTTCGTCGTGCTGCCTTTATCGATATCGGATATGGGCTGCCTGCAGGTGTTGATCATCTCAGTTGCTAGCTGGATAAAACTTTAAGGCCGTAATTTGTGCCAGTTAGGAAAGGCTCCATCGTAATGCGGGGCCTTGTCTGCTTTGCTATGCCAGCAGATACGGTCTGCGTCATATTCGACTGCGATGACGGGTAGGTCGGGGTCATGCTCGAGCATATTGGCAGCTAGAATGATTGTGCCGTCAGATATTTCCGGATTAGCGCCGGTGACGGCTGTGCCACATGTTTTGCAGAATGAACGCGTGAGATTGGGTGAGCTTTTATAAAGTGTCAGATGTTCTCTACCGTGCCATTCCACGGTTTTTTCATTTGCTACAAAGAATGCACCAAAGGCACCGCCAGCCGCTTTGCGACACATGCTGCAATGACACTCGATGATCGGGCTGACGGGTGCATCAATGGAGAAGTGGACGCTGCCACATAGACAGCGCCCTTTAATTATATTCTTTGCCGGATGGCTCAAGGCACGAGCACCGTGGCACCTGTGGTCTTGCGATCTTCAAGATCGCTATGGGCTTTGGCCGCATCTGCCAACGCATAACGCTGACCTATTTCTATTTTGACATGACCACCTGCCACGACATCAAACAGGTCTTTTGCAACAGCCTGGAATTCGGCATCTGTAATTGCGTAATGGAACATGGTTGGGCGTGTGACATAGAGCGAGCCCTTGGCGGCAAGAATACCAAGATCGACACCTGTGACCGGACCTGACGCATTGCCGAAAGAAGCAAGCAGGCCGCGTGGGGCAAGGCAATCAAGCGACATCATGAACGTGTCTTTGCCGACACCGTCATAGACGACGGGAAGTTTTTTGCCTGCGGTGATTTCTTTCACGCGGGCTGGTACATCCTCATTGCGATAGTTGATGACGTGGTCGCAGCCATGGGCTTTTGCGATGGCTACTTTTTCGTCTGATCCAACTGTGCCAATGACAGTGGCACCTAAATGCTTTGCCCATTGGGTGGCGATGAGGCCGACGCCACCGGCGGCGGCATGAAAGAGAATGGTATCGCTGGGTTTTACGACATAGGTCTGGCGTAGCAGAAATTGTGCTGTCATTCCTTTGAGCATCATGGCGGCTGCGGCTTCGTCCGAAACACCGTCTGGTAATTTGACTGTACGGGCAGCACCGACATTATTGGCTTCGGCATAAGCACCGATGGGGCCTGAGCCATAGGCCACGCGATCGCCAATGGCAAAGCCGGTGACGCCTTCGCCAATTGCTTCGACAGTGCCCGCAGCCTCCATTCCAAGGCCTGATGGCAGTTTGAGGGGGTAGAGTCCCGAGCGGTGATAGGTGTCTATGAAATTGATACCTATGGCGGTGTGACGGATGGTGAGCTCGCCAGTTGCTGGTGCGGGCAATGTGATTTCTTGAAATTTCAGAACGTCCGGTCCGCCGGTTTTGTCGATCTGGATGGCTTTGATTTTCGTGGACATGACATTTCCTTTTGATCGTAAGAAACTTCGGCGGCGTGAAGCAGAAAGTTTAAGGCTAACAGCGATGGTGCGGAACCGGTGGGTTCTGAATGCACTGTACGCGCTGGCCTTCCGAAATTACCGGTCGTCACCAAAAAAGTGACGACCGGACCCGGAATGATGCATAGCACCAGAGTGGTGGCGATGGAGGCCAGATAAAAGGTTCACTCTAACGCTTGGTACTAGGCCAGATGTTCTTTGAAGAATGCCAGCGTGCGGGCATTGGCACTGTCCGCGGCCTTGGCGTCATAATGGGCGCCACCGACACGGGCGAAAGCGTGGTCGCATTCGGGGTAGTCATGCAAAGTGACGAGCGGATTGTTGTCGAGGCCTTTGTGCATTTCGGCCTGAGCTTCCGGGTTCACGAATTCGTCTTTGCCCGCGACATGTAGCATGAGTGGCTTTTTGATGCCTTTGGCGTCGTCGAGCTTTGTGTTGATGGCGACACCATAGAAGCCGACTGCGGCGTCGGCATCGGTGTGGCAGGCAGTTAGATAGGCCATGAGACCACCAAGGCAATAACCGACTGCGCCGACTTTGCCATTTGTCATGGGGCGCAATGTGTCGATTGTGGCTTTGATATCGACAATGCCTGTGTCGGATTTGAACTTGCCGAAGAGATCAAAGGCCTTGGCCCATTCCTCTTCCGATTGGTCGGTAATATCGACGCCGGGTTCGATGCGCCAGAACAGGTCGGGGCAAAGGGCAACAAAGCCCTTAGCGGCAAGGTCGTCTGCAATGTCACGCATGACCTTGTTGACGCCGAAAATTTCCTGAATGACCACAATGCCGGGACCACTGCCTGAAGCAGGTGTGGCGAGATAGGCATTGAAGCTGCCGTCCGGTCCATCGATGGTAATTGTCTTGCCGCTCATTAAAGGCTCCTCGCATCTGGAATTGATTTGCGGGGGGACTCTAACGGGCAAGGCGGCGTGGAGCGAGGTATGAGTGAGCGATAATCGACAGTAATTTGTCAGAAAGCGCGTCGTTCACATCGTCGGATAAGAAGTGGATCAGGCCGCTCGGGCCAGAGCGCTTTCTTTCGAGCGGAAGTGGTTGTTGCGGGCCGCAAAGGCATGCTGACGATGGGGCTGTCCGGCCTCGCCGCGCGAAAGAGGCGTGAAGGCGATGGTCAGAGCGTCGATATAAGATCGGGCGAAAACGCCGATGATGTTCATTTTAGTCACCAGTGAATAAGTCTGATCGTGACATAGTTGTTTAGTAACGTGCCATCAAGCGATGACTTTTTACAGCTGTTGTGAGAAAATCTTACATATGAGCATCCGTAAGTTACCCCCTCTCAATGCGCTTAGGGCCTTTGAAGCCGCAGCCCGCCACGGAAATTTCTCCCGGGCGGCTGAAGAACTGCATGTCACGCATGCCGCTGTGAGCCATCAAGTGAGGGCTTTAGAGGAGGAGGCGGGGGTTGCGCTATTTCACCGCACCGGGCGTGCTGTGGTGCTCACCGATGCTGGTCGGTCGCTTTTGCCGATACTGACCAGCGCTTTTGATGAAATGGCTGAAGGCTGGGCACTGACACGAGGAGATGTGGGCGGACCGGTGACGGTTTCGGTGGAGCCTTCATTTGCTGCGCGCTGGCTTGTGATGCGGCTTGGCAAGTTTAACCGAGCGCATGCCGATATTGGATTGCGACTTATACCATCGTCCGAGATGACGGATTTTGAGCGGCAGGATGTCGATATCGGAATCCGCTATGGATTGGGTGGCTGGGATAAACTGACCTGCGAGCGACTTTTTGAGGCAACGGTTTATCCGGTTTGCTCGCCAGCGCTTTTGCTGGCCGCGATGGATCAGGGGCATCCGATACAGGAACCTGCCGATCTGGTTCATCATAATCTTCTGCACGAGGAGACCGTGGCGCATTGGGAGGCCTGGCTTGAGGCGGCCGGGATAGAAGGGGCCGATTGGGCAAGCCGCGGGTCGCTTTTTGTGGAAGCCTCTTTGGCATTGCAAGCGGCGGCTGCCGGACAGGGTGTGGCATTGGCCAATGATCCGTTGGCCATGGCTGATTTGTCGGAAGGGCGGCTGGTGAGGCTTTTCGAACTCGAAACGCCGGACGATGAAGCCTATTGGCTGGTTTATCCCGAACGCAGTGCGCGGAAGGCCAAGGTGCAGGCTTTCCGAAACTGGATCCGCGAAGAGGCCGGATTATTGCCTTCCGAGATAGAGATAGCCGATGCGATGCGTCCTAGAGGGGCGTCTCGCGGGCGTCCAAAAGCGCGGTCCTGAGGGCATCTGGATCGGTCACGGGGAGTGAGCAAGTTTCACCCTGACAAATATAGGCTGTGGGCTTGCCGTCCTGTTTGGTTTTGCCATGAGCGGGATGAGTAGCTGGCAGGCTTTGACTGTCCTCAATTTGGATGAGAGCGCGTGACGGTAGCGCGAGGGACCAGACGGTTTCGGTGAGGGTTTTGGTTTCGCTTGGTGAGCCGATAAGGATGATTTGCAAGGCACCGAGGCGGGTTGCGAAACTCGATAAATAGGAACCGAGCGGAAATACATTGTGATTGAGCTCGCCTGCAAAGCTGCGGATCAGTTCATCGCCACGGGTTTGCCAATGGTCGTTTCCTGTCATCAGGGCGAGTTTCGTGAAGAGGGCTGGGAGCGTTCCGTTTGCTGCAGGGGTTGCATTATCCATAACAGTTCGTGTGCGGACAATAAGGGCTTCTGCGTCATCTGCAGTGAAGAAATAGCCCCCCAGCGTGTCGTCGTGATAGTGAGCGTCGAGGTCGGTTGCAAATTGCTCGGCTATGACGAGATATGACTTTTTGCCGGTGACTTCGTAAAGGGTTATGGCAGCGTCGATCATATTGGCGAGATCGTCTGCCATGGCTTTGTGCGCGAGTTTGCCTTCGCGCCACGCGTGGTGGAGGCGACCATCCTGCATCATGGAAGTGGTGACGAAACTCCATGCGCGCTCGGCGGCTGCGATCCAGTCCGGTTCCTGAAAATGGGCGCCGGCTTCGGCCAGAGCCGCAATCATGAGTCCGTTCCAATCTGCCAGAACCTTGTCGTCGAAGCCGGGTCTGACGCGAGGAGAGCGAGCGGTAAAGAGTTTCTCGCGCATAGGGGCGAGCATGGCTTCTTCGGTATCGCTGAAGGGCATGTCGGCGCGGGCGAGGCGGTTGAGGATGTTTGTCTCTTCCCAATTGCCAAGGGGTGAGACGTCATAAGCGGCTTTGAAGGGTAGGGCGTCGGGTCCGAGGACAGCGTTTATTTCGGCTTCGCTCCAGACATAAAATTTTCCTTCGACGCCTTCGCTATCTGCGTCGAGCGAGGCGGCAAAACCACCGTCGGGAAGTGTCATTTCGCGTAGTAGCCATCCGACGGTTTCACGTGCACGGCGTGCATAGAGCGGTTTCGCAGTTTCGGCATGTGCGGAGGAGAGCAGCCGGAGCAATTGGGCGTTGTCGTAGAGCATTTTTTCGAAATGCGGGGCGAGCCATTTTTCGTCCACGGCGTAGCGGGCAAAGCCGCCGCCAAGATGGTCATAGATGCCACCTTCGCAAATGTGATCGAGGGTTTTTCCGACAATGGCTTTGAGGTCCGCTCGGTTTTGGCGGATGGCCATGTGCCATAGGAAACCGACGAGTTGGCTTTGGGGGAATTTTGGCGCGCCTTTTATGCCGCCGTTTTCAGTATCCATGAGGCCGAGAAATTTGTCGGCGATGATATTGAGCATTTCAGCGGTGGGTTCGCCGGGGTGGTTGTGGGCTGCTTGATCGGCCAGGCCGCGCAGAAGGGCGGCGCGGTTCTGTTCGATCTTGTCCGGCTCTTCATGGAAAAGCCGGGAGACTTCCTGCATTAGGGGGATAAAGCCCGGACGGCCGAATTTGCTCTCTTTGGGAAAATAGGTTCCGCCCCAGAAAGGTTCGCCATCGGGAGTGAGAAACATTGTAAGTGGCCAGCCGCCCTGTTCGCCGAGCATCTGGAGTGCGTTCATATATATCGTGTCAATGTCGGGACGCTCTTCGCGGTCGACCTTCACAGGGATAAAATGCTCGTTCATCACGGAGGCGACTTCGTCGTCCTCGAAGCTTTCATGGGCCATCACATGGCACCAGTGACAGGCGGCATATCCGATCGAAAGCAGGATGGGTTTGTTCTCTGCGCGGGCTTCGTTTAACGCGGTTTGACCCCATGGTCGCCAGTGGACGGGATTGTCTTTGTGTTGAAGGAGATAGGGGCTTGTTTCGGCGCTGAGAAAATTGCGTGACATGTAGGCGTCCGGGCGGTTCACTTCGGGGATGTTGTTTGTCTCACCATAGGGCATGGAGAAGAGTTCTGGCCATGAAAGTCACAATTGACGTAGATCTGTCGCCGGAAGAGGCGCGCCGTTTGATGGGCTTGCCTGATCTGGAGCCGATGCAGCAAAGGCTTCTGGAGCAGCTGGAAAAACAGTTGGCTTCCAATCTTTCCTATATGGACCCTGAAATGCTGGTGAAGGCGGTTTTGCCTGTTGGTGCCCAGGGGCTAGAGCAATTTCAGAACCTGCTTTGGGGCTTGGCAAAGACGGCGACGGGCGGCACAAAGGGCGGAAAGAAGACCGATAAATCGAGCTGAGATTTATCGACCTATATGTGCGTGCATGGCGAAGAAGTGACTGTGACACAAGCATTGTTTTGATTCAGCGTTACTGGAGATCTGCTCGGTTTGGAAACGATTTACGCTCTGTCGAGTGCGGGCGGCCGCGCGGGTGTGTCTGTGATCCGTGTTTCGGGTCCAGCGTCGCGCATGGTTATTGAACGCTTGAGCGGACGCGCTTGTCCTGCAGCGCGGGAAGCGGCTTTACGGGTGCTGAGCGACCCTGAGACGGGTGTGGCGCTTGATCGGTCGCTGGTTCTTTTTTTTGAAGGACCCAAAAGTTTTACCGGCGAGGATGTCGCCGAATTTCACGTTCATGGTGGTCGTGCGGTTGTGGCCGGTGTTTTTTCAGCACTGGCCCAATTTGAGGGGATGCGAGCGGCGGTCGCCGGGGAGTTTACGCGGCGGGCCTTTGAGAATGGCAAGCTTGATTTAACTGAGGCCGAAGGTCTCGCTGATCTCATTGATGCGGAGACCGAGGGTCAGCGTCGGCAGGCTTTACGTCAGATGGAAGGGGCGCTGGGTCAGCTATATGAGGGGTGGCGGGGACGGCTTCTCAGGGTGCTTGCCTATGCTGAAGCGGATATTGATTTCGCTGATGAGGATTTGCCGGACGATCTGGTGACGCGGCTCGGACCTGAAATCACTGCGCTTGTGAGTGAGATTCAAAGTCATCTGGAAGATGGGCGACGCGGAGAGCGGTTGCGTGACGGGGTGGAGGTGGCAATTGTCGGTCCGCCCAATGTTGGCAAGTCCAGCCTTCTGAACCGGCTTGCCGGTCGTGATGCGGCTATTGTTTCTGACGAGGCGGGGACTACGCGGGACGTGCTGGAAGTGCGGCTCGATCTTGGGGGTGTTCCGGTGACGTTGGCAGACACAGCAGGTTTGCGTGATGCTGATGGCGCGGTCGAGAAAGAGGGGATCAGGCGAGGACTCGCCAGAGCAGAATCTGCAGACCTCAGACTCGTCATGGTTGCGCCTGATGGCAAGGGTGGATGGGAGGGTGATTTTGCATTGGCCCGTTCAGGCGACCTCCGGATTTGCAACAAGACCGATGTGGGGCAGGCGCCAGTTGAGGGTGATGTGATGGCGATTTCGGTCCTGACAGGAGAGGGGGTTGAAGCTTTGGTTCAATCTCTGGAGGGAAAGGTTTCGTTGTTATTTGGTGCAAGTGAGTACCCAGTGATCACGCGGGCGAGGCATCGTGAAGGCTTGGTGGAATGTCGTGCCTGTCTTGCGCGTGCAACTTCAGGTCTCGAAACGGGGCTTGATAGCGCGCTGGTGGCCGAAGATCTGAGATTGGCGATGCGCGCTCTTGGACGAATTACCGGGCGGGTGGATGTCGAAGATTTGCTAGATGTGGTGTTCCGGGACTTTTGTATCGGCAAATAATGTTTCACGTGAAACAGATTCGTGTGACTTGAGGGACGACTCCAGGTTGTGACGCTTGACTACGCCGGAAATACTTTGACCGCGAGTGGTGACGCAGACTAAAGATTTGCGCAAATGTTCTGACGCTGCTTGATGCGTCCGACTAAAAATCAAGGGGTCGCCAGTGGGTGCCTTGGACTTTGACGTCATTGTGATTGGTGGAGGCCACGCGGGCTGTGAAGCGGCGGCGGCGGCGGCGCGCACAGGTGCGCGGACTGCACTGATTACACATCGCTATGACACGATCGGCGAGATGTCCTGCAATCCGGCCATTGGTGGTTTGGGGAAGGGGCATCTGGTTCGGGAAATTGATGCGCTGGATGGGTTGATGGGGCGAGTGGCTGATGCTGCTGGTATCCAGTTCCGTCTTCTCAATCGGCGTAAGGGACCGGCTGTGCGTGGCCCCAGGGCGCAGGCGGACCGTAAGCTCTATCGCAATGCCATGCAGGCGGCTATTGAGGCGCAGCGTGACCTGACCGTGATAGAAGGCGGGGTCAATGATTTGGTGGTTGAGAATGGCGCTGTGGCCGGTGTTCTGACGGAAGACGGCCGCAAGTTCATGACCAGGCGGGTTGTCCTCACAACCGGGACTTTTCTCCGCGGGATGATCCATATTGGCGAGAAGCGTATTCCGGCTGGTCGTGTAGGCGAGGCGCCAGCGCTGGGGCTTTCTGATCGGTTGTATTCGCTGGGCTTCCAGCTTGGTCGGTTGAAGACGGGAACTCCTGCGCGACTTGCTGGTGACAGTATTCGCTGGGAGGGGCTTGATGTGCAGCCCGGCGATAGTCCGCCTGTGCCTTTTTCTTTCCTCACAAAGGCGATAACCACACCTCAGATCGATTGCCATATCACCCGCACGACCGAGGCAGGGCATAGGATTATTGAGGACAATCTCAAGTTCTCGCCTGTCTATTCGGGTCAGATCGAGGGGGTGGGGCCACGCTATTGTCCGTCCATAGAAGATAAGGTTGTGCGTTTTCGGGAGCGTGATAGTCACCAAATCTTCCTAGAACCGGAGGGGCTGGATGACGATACAATCTATCCCAACGGGATTTCGACGGCATTGCCCGAAGATGTTCAGCTGGCTTTTCTCAAAACCATACCTGGCCTAGAGAATGTGGTGATGCGCCGGTGTGGCTACGCAATCGAATATGACTATATCGACCCGCGCGAATTGCGCCCGACGCTGGAGACAAAGCGGTTGAGCGGGCTTTATCTGGCCGGTCAGATTAACGGCACCACGGGTTATGAAGAAGCCGGTGCGCAAGGTCTTCTTGCGGGTGTGAATGCGGCATTGGCGGAGAAGGGGAGCGTTCCCTTTGTTCTGGACCGTGCGCAAGCCTATATGGGCGTTTTGATTGACGATCTGATTACCCGAGGGGTCAGCGAACCCTATCGGATGTTTACATCACGAGCTGAGTATCGCCTGACATTAAGGGCCGACAATGCTGATCAGCGTTTGACGCAGATTGGGATTGACCTTGGAATTGTGGGGCAGGAGCGACGCTCGTCCTTTACCTGGAAGGCGAAAGCGCTTTCTTCAGCGCGGGCTTTTGCTGACACGACGAAGATGTTTCCCAGCGAATTGGCCAAGCGCGGCTTTCGGGTCAATCAGGACGGTGTGGCACGGAGCGTCAGTGATCTTCTGTCTATACCCGAGATCGATTTGAAGGCGCTCGGTGCGGTTTGGCCGGAGCTGAATGACTTGGATGGGGAGATTGCCGAGCAGCTTGAGATCGGCGCCCAGTACTCGGGTTATTTGGCCCGACAGCAATCCGACATTAATGCATTTCGGAAGGACGAGGGCCTGGCCATTCCTGACGGGCTTGATTTCGATGAGGTGCATGGCCTTTCCAGCGAAGCCAGATTGAAACTCAGTAAAGCGCGTCCGGCGACACTCGGTCAGGCGGCTCGGGTGGAGGGGATCACGCCTGCAGCGCTGACCTCTCTGCTTGTCCATATCAAGCAGAAGGCCCGCCGCTCTGCCTGAGAGATAGCTTTCTCTTGGGTAATACGAGGTAGGCTGCCCCAATATATAGTGTCTGAACCATGCAAGTCATTGATCCGGAATCCTTTTTTGCTGCTTCCGGTGTTTCACGTGAAACAATGGAGCGATTGGAGGCCTATGAGGCTTTGCTTTTGAAGTGGCAGAAGTCCATAAATCTCGTTTCGTCAGCAACACTGACTCATCTTTGGGCGCGCCATATGTGGGATTCCGCCCAATTGGCGTTTATCGCGCCGAAGGCGACACGCCTTTGGGTGGATGTCGGTTGCGGTGCCGGCTTTCCGGGGCTTGTCGTGGCGGCAATTTTGCGGGACAGACCAAATTTCCGGATGCAGCTGGTTGAAAGCGACCAGAGGAAATGCATCTTTTTGCGCGAAGCGGCCCGTATTATGGATCTGCCTGTCGAAGTCCATACCTCTAGAATTGAAAAATGGGAGTACGGACAGGGGCCAAAACCTGATATAATAAGTGCAAGGGCTTTGGCTTCATTGGGTCAAATTCTTTCCTGGACGTCACCTTTCTGGGGAAAAGAGACGATTGGCCTGTTTCTGAAGGGCCAGACAGCCCATCAAGAATTGACGGAAACACGGAAAGATTGGATATTTGACGTAGAAACCATGGCCAGCCAATCGGACGGGTCCGGTATGGTGCTGAAGCTCTGGGGGCTCAAAGATGCAAATCTCCGACGCGAACCCTGAAATCTCCGTTGTAACTGAAACCAATGCGCCGGTGGCCGAAGCCGCAGCGCCGGTCCGGATCGAGTCTTCTGTACCCAAGCCGCGTATTCTTGTATTGGCAAACCAGAAGGGTGGGGTTGGCAAAACGACGACTGCAATCAATCTGGGAACCGCGCTGGCAGCTGTCGGCGAGCGTGTTCTGATTGTTGATCTCGATCCGCAAGGTAACGCCAGCACGGGCCTCGGGATCGGGCGCAGTGACCGGCAGGTATCCGCTTATGATGTGCTCATCGGTTCAGCGCTGATCGAGGATGCCGTGGTGCCAACCAAAGTGCCTGGTCTTGATATTGTGCCTTCTACAATGGATCTTCTCGGCGCTGAGCTGGAGCTTGCATCAGTGCCGCGGCGTTCACATCGATTAAGAGATGCGCTTACGCGTATGCCGCGCAGTGGTCGCCAGCGTGAGGGTGATCCGAAAGAGCGCGAAATGACGAAGCGCCCCTATACATATATTCTTGTCGATTGCCCGCCATCGCTCAACCTGCTGACCATCAATGCGATGACGGCAGCTGATGCCATTCTTGTTCCGTTGCAATGCGAGTTCTTTGCGCTGGAAGGTTTAAGCCAGCTCTTGCGTACTGTTGAGCGGGTCAAGACAAGTCTCAATCCGCGTCTTGAAATTCAGGGCGTTGTGTTGACCATGTTCGACCAGCGCAACAAACTATCCGATCAAGTGGCAAGCGATGTGCGCCAGCATTTGGGCGATAAGGTTTACCGCACGGTCATTCCGCGCAATGTGCGTCTCTCAGAAGCGCCGTCCTATGGCAAACCGGCCCTGGTCTATGACCATCGTTGTGCCGGCAGCAAAGCCTATATGAAACTGGCCTCTGAATTGATCCGCCGCGAGCGGGAGTTGCGAAAGACAGCAGCTTGAATTCCATACACATTTCGACGGCAGAAGGTCACATTAAGATCGTTTGTTAACGTGTTGTAACAGTTTCGAAAGCCGGTACTACGTCTTGGCACTACTTTTGTCGAGTTCCTAAAATGTACGAAAACATTGGGATATTTGATAAAGGTTAGGCCATACCGGTTATCTGCGCGGCTTGAAGCGGACTGTAAAAGGTTTTCAATCCGTAAACAGAGTATTTTGATTTCCAATCCGGAAAATCGTTCCGGATCAGTGCCGAAAGGCATAAAGCCAAATGATGAAGTGGGGAAAAAGATGATGGCAGAAGAAAGCCCGAGCCGTCTTGGACGTGGACTTGCTGCATTGATTGGCGATGACGCTGCTTTCGCGTTGGGCGATGAACAGGCGCCTGCCCCACGTGGTGTGCGTGAAGTGCCAATTGAGTTTCTGCGGGCCAATCCGTTTCAACCCCGGCATGTTTTCCGCGAGGAAGAGTTGCTCGATCTGTCGAACTCGATCCGCGAGCAAGGAATTCTACAGCCGATTGTCGTGCGACCGGTCGCGGGTGAGAGCGATGCGTTTGAAATTGTTGCGGGTGAGCGGCGCTGGCGTGCGGCGCAAAAGGCGCAGCTGCATCAGGTGCCGATCCTCATTAAAGAATTGACTGACGCGCAGTCACTTGAGATTGCCATTATTGAAAACGTGCAGCGCGCTGATCTGAACGCGGTGGAAGAAGCTGCGGGCTATGATCGGCTGATGCAGCAATTCGATTACACGCAGGACAAGGTCTCAAAACTGATTGGCAAAAGCCGCAGTCATGTCGCCAATACAATGCGATTGCTGACCTTGCCGGTTGCTGTGCGTAATCTGATCGAGGAGGGTGCCATTACGGCCGGACATGCGCGTCCGCTTATCGGGATGGAGAATGCCGAAAAACTCGCTCGTGAAATTGTTTCAAAGAAATTGAGTGTACGTGAAGCCGAAGCTTTGGCCCGCAAGACCAGCACAGGCAGTAGCGAACCGCGCAGCAAAAGTGGAAATTCCGGTGCAGCCTCTGGTGAGAAAGACGCCGACACGCTGGCGCTTGAGCGCAATATTTCAGAGCAGTTGGGATTGAAGGTCGAAGTCAATCACGCAGGCGGCGAGGGCGGTGAAGTGGTTGTGACCTACAAGTCACTTGAGCAGCTTGACGAGATCTGCCGGCGCTTGGCTGGACGTCGTCTTAATTAATCGACGCTAACGTCTGGCGGCATTGGCCGCTTGAGCAATCCGCATGAGTGTTTGGCCGCAAATTGCTTTTTCGGGCAGGCCGGTGGTTTTACATTGTCGGTCTGCTTCCGCGACGATTTCCAATGCACGTTCGATTCGACGCCGGTTCCATAATCCAAGTTGGCGCTGCATTTTTGGTTTACGACTGAAATGAACAGGTGGGCGCATGCTGGCCACCACACTGTCGGGCGACATCCCGTTCTCCAGACTATCCATTGCAAGGTGGAGCTGAATGAGGTGGCGGGTTAGTGCATTGAGAAGGGCCACCGAATGCACATCGGCGCTTCGGGCCCGGGCCAAGGCAATGTCGAGTGCACCTAGATCTCCACCTGTGGCTGCATCGACGACTGCATCCATACCGCTTTCGACATTATCGCCGATACAGGCGCGGACATCATCAAGCGATACTTGTTTGTTTTCACCTGAAGAACCTGGTCCCATATAGAGAGAGAGTTTTTCAAGCTCATTCAGTGTAACACCTCGATCGCTGCCCAGATGGGCCGTGAGATAATGCATGGCTGCAGGTTCGATGGACAAACCATCTTCACCGAGTTTCTTGCGAATTGTCTCGCCAAGCGTTGCGGCATTGTCGGCATAGCAAGGTATTGCGGCGGCAAGTGCATGATCCTCGAATAATTTACGCAAGGATGATCGTGGATTGAGATCGCCACCTTCGACGATAATAAGGGCGTCGCCTTTTGGATCGTCAAGAAAACTACCTAATGTTTTGCTAGCCGCATCTCCCGCACCACGCAGACGGACAATACGTCTTCCACCGAGCATGGCAATTGCGGCAGCTTCATCTGCGAGGCGGGCAGGATCTTGCTTCAGGTCGCTATCTGTAAGATCTGAAATGCGGAAAGGGTCGTGAATATCCTCAACTACACTACGAAGAAGTGTATTCATCCGTTCACGGACCAAACCGTTATCGGGACCATAAACCAACACAGCCCGCGTTTTCGGATTGGGACGAGCCGCGAATTGGTCGGCTTCTCTGGCGGAGATTTTCATCTGCCGATTCTATCGAGAGGCAGTTTTGTCGGTGCTGTTACGACGGTCGAAAAAGACGCTGAGTTGTGTCTTGATGTCTGCAGCCACAGATTTCGCAGTGCGTTCGGCAGCGTCTTCGGCGGCACTTAAATTGGCAAACTCAGACTCGACCTTATTGTAGGACGAGCGACCGCGCGATGTCGCTCGATAGACAATTTTGCCTGTTTCGATCGAGGTCAATGTGAAGGGGACAACCAGAACATAATTTGAACGTGTCACAGAAGCATCTTGCTGGATGGCAAGGTCCTGCGAATAGTTTGTCGGATTGAGCTGAAGCACATAGGCGGGACTGGTCGGTTGTTCGCCTCTGCCGTTCATCGTATCGAGCAGATCGAATTTGAGCGCACGACCTACACGTGTTCCAGGTGTGTTGACGGTGATACTTGCCAAATCGTTGATCGTGGAGGTGCCAACGCTTCCCGACCCGTACATGGGGTGGAAGCCACAGCCGGACAAAGCAAGCCCTGAAGCGATAAGAACTAAAAAGGCAAAGGAACGGGTCAAATTTGCCACTGAATCAGACCACAATATTGATGATCTTGTCGGGAACAATGATGACTTTGCGGATGGCTTTCCCATCGATCGCCTTCTCCACCTTGTCGAGGGCAAGGGCTGCTGCCTCGATTGACTTCTGATCAGCGTCGCGAGCGATCTTCAGCTCTTCACGGCGCTTGCCGTTCACCTGAACCGCAATCGTGACACTATCTTCTACGAGGAGATGATCAAGGGCAACCGGCCATGGCGTATCTACAGCCATTGTGGTGTGCCCGAGTTCTGCCCAGCACTCTTCGGCTAGATGCGGCATCATTGGTGCGACGGCCAGAACCATGAATTCAATGGCTTCGCGGCGCACAAAACGGGAGCTTTCAAGATCGCGGGTGCTTTCGAAGGTCGAAATGGCGTTCGCCAGCTCATAGACGCGGGCGACGGCGCGATTGAATCGAAGATTGTCGAGATCTTCTGTTATTGCCGCCAAGGTCCGATGTGCGGCCCGGCGCAATTCAAGGGAATTTTCGTCAAGAGCGGCGGGTTCGGGCGTCCCAACAGGACAAAGCATGTCTGGTTCGCCGGTGACAAGGCGCCAGAAACGTTGAGTGAAGCGCCAAGCACCTTCGGCACCGGCTTCGGACCATTGCACGTCGCGTTCGGGCGGAGAGTCAGACAAAATGAACCAGCGGGCGGTATCTGCACCATATTGATCGATGATCGAAGTAGGATTGATTACATTGCGCTTCGACTTTGACATCGACTCAATGGGACCAACGGTTACCGGTTCGCCGGTTTCAACATGAACCGGGCCGCTATCGGTTTGCTTCACTTCTTCAGGGAAGAGCCAACGGCCGTCTTTGCCTTTATAGGTTTCGTGGGTCACCATGCCTTGCGTGAATAAACCGGTAAAAGGCTCTTCAAGACCCAGATGTCCTGTTTTTTCCATGGCGCGGCTGAAATAGCGCGAATAGAGGAGATGCAGGATCGCGTGCTCTACGCCACCAATATACTGGTCCACCGGAAGCCAGTAATCGACCGCTGCCCGATCTGTTGGCACAGATGATTTGGGCGAGCAGAAACGGGCGTAGTACCAGCTTGAGTCAACAAATGTGTCGAAAGTGTCTGTCTCGCGAAGCGCCGGTTTTGCGCATTTCGGGCAGGAGACATGTTTCCATGTCGGATGCCGGTCAAGTGGATTGCCGGGCTTGTCGAACGTGACATCATCGGGCAGACGAACCGGAAGGTCTGCCTTGGGGACTGAAACAACACCACAGCTTTCGCAATGGATTACTGGAATGGGGCAGCCCCAATAGCGCTGGCGTGAAATACCCCAGTCGCGCAAACGGTAATTGACGGTGCCTTCGCCGAGACCGAGTGATTCAAGCTTCTCAATGGCCTTGCGTTTTGCTGTTGTGACGTCGAGGCCATCGAGGAAGTCTGAATTGATGGCTACGCCGTCGCCGGAAAAAGCTTCATTGCTTGAAGAGGAGAGGGTGGAAACAAATTCGGCACGCGCGGTGGCGTCCATATCTTTCGGTGCGACCACTGGAATGACCGGCAGTCCGTATTTACGGGCAAAATCAATGTCACGCTGATCATGAGCGGGGCAGCCGAAAATGGCGCCCGTGCCGTAATCCATTAGTACGAAATTGGCGACGAAGACCGGAAGTGTGTGATCCTTGATAAAAGGATGACCAACACGCAGGCCGGTATCAACTCCCTTTTTCTCTACTTTCTCCAGCGCGGCTTCTGTTGTTCCAACCAGAGCTGCTTCTTTGAGGAAAGCATCAATGTCTGGATTTGTCTTTGAAAGTTCAACGGCCAGTGGATGGCCGGGCGAAATCGCACAGAAGGATGCGCCATATAATGTGTCGGGCCGTGTGGTGAATACTTCCAGCTTGGTGTCGGACTCCGAGGCGCCAATCAATGGGAAGAACACGCGGGCACCTTCGGACCGACCGATCCAGTTCTTCTGCATCAGCCGGACTTTTTCTGGCCAACGGTCAAGTGTTTCCAGACCGGCAAGCAATGCGTCCGCCATGTCAGTTATTTTCAGGAACCATTGCGTCAGTTCGCGGCGCTCAACCAATGCGCCCGACCGCCAGCCGCGTCCGTCGATAACCTGTTCATTGGCCAGAACGGTATTGTCCACCGGATCCCAGTTCACATAAGACTTCTTGCGGGTGACGAAGCCAGCCTGAAGGAAGTCGAGAAACAGAGCCTGTTCCTGCGCGTAATATTCTGGATCACAAGTAGCGAACTCGCGTTCCCAGTCGATGGCTAGTCCCATGCCCTTGAGCTGGTCACGCATGGTGGCGATGTTTTCGTAGGTCCATTTGGCGGGATGCGTATTGCGCTCAATAGCAGCATTTTCAGCAGGCATGCCAAAGGCGTCCCAGCCCATGGGGTGCAATACATTGAACCCGCGGGCGCGCTTGAAGCGAGCAGTGACGTCACCCATTGTGTAATTGCGGACATGGCCCATATGAATTTTCCCTGACGGATAGGGAAACATTTCGAGGACATAATATTTGGGCTTGTCGCCGGCTTCCGCGCCTTCACGGGTCAGGAAGGTGCCAAGATCATTCCAGGCCTTTTGCCATTTGGGTTCACTGGCACGGGCATTATAGCGTGTGGACATGATATGCGGCTCTGGATTTTTTATCGTTCGAATGAAGGGTGATCGAAAATACAAGCGAGGGCCGGAACATATGCTCCGGCCTCGCTAAATTTTAAAATGAACTCCGAACTGCGATGTTGCCGCAAATGTGTTCGGGTGCGGATGGTTATTTCAACTCGCCTGCTTCGACACTGTCGATGTGAAGCTGACGGGCGCGTACGAGAATGGCATTTTCAATTTTGGTTGCTGTGGCCGCGTCTGTGGGCTTGTCCACCCAGCCATTTGCCTCATCTTTGCGCTGACGGAAAACGGCGACCTTTACACCATCCGCACGCAGGCGACGGTCCATGATGTAAACCGTTAGTTTGAAGCGTTCACCGATTGCATTGGGGTCTTGATACCAATCCGTAATGATGACGCCGCCGAAAGGATCCGCAGAGGCAAGCGGCATAAAGGAAATGGTGTCAAGTGAGGCGCGCCACAGGAAACTGTTGACGCCAATACCTTGACCGGCGGTGCCTTTATCGCTGCCACCACCGAAAAGTGTAATTCCGTCTTCACCGAAAATAGTTTCGCGCTCGCCGGTCGGATTGGGATTGGTCGGGCCTGTACCAGTCTGGCTGGGATAATTGCTGTCGCCGCCCAGATTGCTGCCGCAGGCTCCGAGAAGCAGAATACCGGCCAGTGCGCCGATGCGCATTGCTGTACGCGGCATTGCCGTCAGGAAGGATGTGCTTTGCGTCATGTCAGTCTGCCGCGCTATTTCAATATAGCGCGCGGAAATTTTGTTCGTCATCGCTTTACGGCAACCCTCTCGCGTTATGCCCCATACTTTGCCCCGGGCCAGGATTTTCACTTTCGTGACCGGAAGTGCCTAACCCGGTTTTGCCGGAAAGGCTTACCAAAATTCAGGCTAAAACTTATCCCTAGATCGTTCTTGCGCACCTCAAGGTTCGGAGCAAGAAAATTCCGGAGAAAACCGCCGAAATTCTCTTGTTGAGCCCGATATGGCCGCGCCAATGCTTATACAAGAGCGCAGGCCTGAGCCGCAATAAATAGGCGTGAGTCGAGAGCACAATTCCCGATATGAATTGCATGTAGAGACTGTGGCTGCTGGGATACAGTTGTTCCTCATTCTCGTCGCATTTTATGCAAAATCGGGTCGAAACGGGGAGGGCTCTGCTCGCAGACGGCTTTGGCACTGCGCTATAAGGCCTTGCTTCGCCTCAGTTAATGACTTGTGCCCTTTGCGCAACATGTGGCGACTTTCGGGCTAAACCATGGCCAAGTTCCCTTGACGGGAGAAGGTTATAAACGGATTAATCTAAGTCACGCGCTCGGGGGGCAAACATTTTTCGTCGGCCCGGCGATGGACGCGATATCGGTTGGATGGTTACAGACGCCGGATCGTAAAATTGAACAGCTAACGCTGACTTTGCGAGGAACATATGAAAAAGACACTCCTTGGCACGACCGCTCTTGTCGCCGTCGGCCTTCTTGCCGGCCCGGCGCTCGCGAGCGACCCGCTGAAGGTTACAGTCGGCGGTAACGTCGTCACTGGCTTCTACCTTGTCGACTCCGATGCCACAGCTGCTGGCACAGTCAACTATTCGGACACGAAGGTTGCCGTTGTTGCGCGTAACATCGACATCATTGCCGAAGGCACGCTGGACAATGGTCTGACGGCCGGTGTTGACGCCAAGCTCATGCTCGGCTCCGACTTCTCGAGCGCCACAGGCACAGCGAACGCCAATGGCTTCGCCACGTTCCGTCAGCTTTTCGCCTATCTTGAAGGCGGCTTTGGTCGCTTCGAAATCGGTGGCACGGATGGCGCCGCCTACAAGATGCATTACACATCGCCTTGGTTCGTTCCGGGCAATGGTGTTGACTCGCCGAACATCTACAATGCGGCTATTGCACCGAACAGCGTTTCGACATTCTCGCTGCTCGCAACTGACGCCAACAAGGTCAGCTACTTCACGCCGCGTCTCGCTGGCTTCCAGCTCGGTGCCTCGTACACACCTGACGTGACAGGCAACAACGTGACAGCCAATGGTCTTGGTCTGGCCACGAAGAACACCCAGCTTTCGGAAGTCTTCGAAGTTGCCGCCAACTATGCCGGTACATTCGGTTCGGTTGATCTTGGTGTTGACGCCTATTATGTCAGCGCGAAAGCTCCGACAGCTCTTCCGAATACTGATCCTGAAGAATACGGCTTTGGTGCAAACCTCGGCTTCGCAGGCTTCACGCTTGGTGGTGCATGGCGTACTTCGGAAGACACATACGGCATTGGCGCTGCAACAGGCAACAAAGCCGACGTGTGGACCGCTGGTCTGAGCTATGCCACAGGTCCTTGGACAGTTGGTGTTGCCTATCTGCAGGGTGAGTTTGACAGCACAGTTGCTGTCAATGACGACACGAAGTCCTGGCAGGTCGGTGGCGGTTACAGCCTCGGTTCCGGTGTTGATATTGGTCTTGACCTCCAGTTGCACGAAACTGAAGTTGCAGGCGGTGCAGACTATGAATCGCAGTCGGCTGGCCTTGTGCTCGCGGTTGCGTTCTAATCGCATCGACATGATTTGATGAGAGAGAGCGGGCCTTGTGCCCGCTCTCTTTTTTTGTCCAGATGCAACGTGAATTTTTTAAGCGGGTGAAACTGGTTCGCGTTTCAACGAGAGCCTTGTTTTGCTAGAAGATTCTATTCGAAAATTGTGTGAGAAGATAAATGGGTGCGATCATCTGGCTTGCCTCCTATCCTAAATCTGGCAACACATGGATGCGTTCGTTTCTCCACAATCTTTTAATGAACGCGCAAGAGCCTGTTCCGATTAATGATCTCACACGCTTCTGTGTTGGTGAATCAGGCGGCGCTCCTTACGCAATGCGTGCCCAGAAGCCTTATGACGAAATTCCACCGGAGGAAGTGGCGCGTCTGAGGCCGCTTGTACATGAGGATTTTACAACCGTTTCTCCAGACTCTGTCTTTGTCAAAACCCATAATTATATGGGGACCTGGTTTGACCAGCCTTTGCACAATATGGATGTGACGGCTGGGGGTATTTATATCCTGCGTAATCCTCTTGATGTTGTTATTTCCTTGCAGCATCACTTTTCGGTTTCACTGGACGAAGCCATTAAACGAATGGCGACAGTTAGTGCGGGCACATCCAGTGGTGCCGGCCATGTGCCTGAAATTCATTCATCCTGGTCGCATCATGTTGAAAGCTGGACAGCTCATCCAAATCCCAGCCTGCTTGTACTGCGCTATGAGGATATGCTGAGCGATCCTATGGCTGCGTTTAAAAAGACTGCCAATTTTCTCGGTCTTCAGCCGCCGCAAGAGCGGTTGGATCGAGCGATCAGGTTCTCGTCGTTCAAAGCGCTGAAAGCACAAGAAGAAGCGGAAGGATTCTCAGAGCGGCCAAAGAATGCGCAAGCCGCATTCTTCCGAGAAGGGCGTGCCGAGCAGTGGCGTGAAGAACTCTCGCCTGATCAGGTCCGGCAAATTATTTCAGACCATCGCAAGCAGATGGAACGCTTTAATTATATTCCCGCTGACTATGCCTGACAGGTCAGGTGAAGAGACCGATGCCCGCAACCCCGTCGATATGTGTGTGATTGAGGCGCCTGATTTTGACATTGTTGGTGATGCCACCCAATGCATAAACGCCAAGGCCCAATGAGTTTGCATAAAAAGCAAGGGCGGCAAATCGTGTAATGCCTAATGTTTTGCCACCCGGATGGCTTAGTGTGGGGAAGACTGGAGATATGAGAACAGCATCGACGCCAGCCCGGAAAGCAGCATAGATCGCTTTGCGAGAATGAGCCGCTGCCGTTACATGCTGATTTCGTGATGAACGTCGCCCTGTGAAATATAATCCATCTGTCAACGGAGTTCTTAGTAAGCGTTCGGGTAAATGGAGGTGATCTGATGGATGCTGCAACAAGGCCTGACGATCTGCCGATGAAAGTAGAGTGATGTTTGCAGTACGGACCTTTCGTTTGAGAGATTTTAGCTCTTTATGATCTGGGCGCTTGCCATAGTGTCTAATAATGACTCCTGATCCGGGTTTTGCCTTGACGATGAGCGCTGCAGCATCCGGTGCACGTTGCGGATCGGTCATGGCGAGAAATTTGGGAAGACCGTTCAGCTGCCTTCTTTGTTTTGTAATGCCGGACTTGTCACTGTATCGCATTGCCACTAGCTTCACTCTGTTCTTCAATTCACGGATAACAGCATAGTTATGTCGAGCGGAAAGCCCAAACAAGGCAATGGACCTGCGACGAGACTGCTGGCAATTCGCACGCGCATGAAAGAGGCTGTGTCTCTAGCGCTCCCTCGCAGCATTGATCCGATCCTTATCGCTGTTTCCAAAACGTTTTTTGCTGAGGATATCGTCCCGCTCATCGAAGCTGGCCAACGTATTTTTGGTGAGAACCGTGTTCAGGAGGCTGAACAGAAATGGCCCGCTCTCAAAGGGGTGACGGATGATATTGAACTTCATCTGATTGGACCGCTCCAGACCAATAAGTTGAGGCAGGCGCTAGATCTGTTCGATGTGTTTCACACACTTGATCGCGAAAAACTTGCACGGGCTTTGGCTAAAGAGTGCGAGGCTGGTCGGTCTATGCCGCGTATGTTTATTCAGATCAATACGGGGGCAGAGCCGCAAAAAGCGGGGATTCTCCCTGATGAAGCTGATGCTTTTATTGCCTTTTGTCGCTTCGAGTTGAATTTGCCGGTTGAGGGGCTGATGTGTATTCCGCCTGTGGATGAAGACCCGGCGCCACATTTCCAATGGCTGGCGGATAAAGCAAAACAGCATGGTTTGCCACATCTCTCGATGGGGATGAGTGCTGATTTTGAAACTGCTATCCACTTTGGTGCGACACATGTGCGCGTGGGGAGTGCACTTTTTGGATCGCGTATTTAGTCCTTGAGTGAAATCGTCATGCAGGTTTTGTGATGTACATTTCTTAAAACGGAAAGCATGTCTGCCAAAACAAGTGCGACGCAGCCTTCTGTCGGTTGTAGAGCGCCATCCACGGTTTTTGCCAGATGAAAGAAAATGGCGCTGCCTGCACCCTCAACGACCGGGGCATCATTGTAGCCCAGCATGATGGCAATGTCGTAAAGCTGGTCGTCGCGCCAAAGTGTTTCAGTGCTTGCTGGATAAGGGCGTTTTACAAATTGATTGTAAGCTGGATCGCTGGGGCTGTCGCACCAACCATCGTCCATCGCTGTTTTAATGGTTGTCAGACCTGTTTGCGGTTTCTGTAACCGATCACTTCGGAACCGTAATTCGCGAAGCGGAAAAGTTCCCAGCGGGGTTCCGCCATCGCCTTCGCGTTTGTGGTCGATAATACCGCTGCGACCGAGAGCACATTCATAACGCTTGCCATGAAAATCTAAATATCCTTGTGTCGCACCTTTTGAGGCGGATACAAAAATTACGTCGGGCGTATTGTGTGGGGCAGGTGTCTGAATAGTCATAGCGCAAATTTAGCGTCAGCTTTCTTGCACGTATAGAGAGCGTTTTAGAAGCCTGCCATTGCAGACTGCCCGTTAGCCCCTAGCGAAAGGTTCCGTGCATTCGCTGATTTTAAAGCCTCCAGTTGCTCAAGGCCCGCAGACATGCTGTCGAAGAGAGTTGTAGGTCGAGGTGTATCTGCAGAAGTAATCTGAGAAGCGGGGTCGGATGTGCGGGTTTCAGAGGTGGCGGCGGTTTTCTCCTCGTCATTAATCTGCTTTGCCAGACCTGCATTAGCTGTCTTGGCGGTTTCAGGATCGGAGAAAGATCCAAGCAAGGCGCTGAATGCCTCGGGGCTAAGCTGGGGTAAGGGAGTCGGTGGACGGGTGGTCGACGATTCTGTTTTTGTCTCAGCTGATGAAGTAGGCTTTGAAATGCTGCCAGTCATTGCCACATTTGGCGGGAGTGGAATCGGAGCATTTGTCGTGTCTGCGGAGGCCATTTTAGCGTTGGAGGAATTTTTTTCGGTTCTGCTCTCGCCGAATAGCGTGGCATAGATATGGCCGCCAATATCATCACCGGTCATGGCATTGATGGTGCTGTCGATCATGGAGGTCGCGAGACCAATAGGGCCACCATAGATTGCGCCACCGGCCATGCGAGCTTGGGCTGAGATGTTGTCGCCTGTTAATTCGCGATAGAGAGTTGAGACAACAGGTATGTGTTGCAGTGGATTAAGCGTGTCGACGAGATCATCAAAATTGACCTTTTCGCTTGGTTCCGTTCCGCGCGCACGGGCCTCGCGCAATGCCTGGAAGGCAGAGCTGGCCATGTTGTGCTTGCCCGAAAGGGCTTGTTGGCTGATATCGGCGAAATTGGTCATGCACCTGACTGAGCAAGGGATGGGCCAATTCCAATCCGCAGCATTGCTGGGCTCCCAGCACTGAGCCAAGCGTGATACTAGGCAAATCCTGCCTGCCTGCAGCAATTTCGTACCGGTCTTTCCATTGGTTGCGGGTCTGACGTATGGCAAACTCCATCCGGTCTTTGGTTCAGGATAATATTGGTTTATGTCAAAAAACTCCCTGCCGCCGCGTGCCGGCAAACCCGCACCCGCTATTCTGTCTCCCCTTCGTCCGACGATTGGCGTACCGGCTTCTGCTGGTGGTCAGGCAACGGTGGGGCTGCCCGGTGTGGCCCGTGGCTCTGCTCAGCAAGGATCGGCAGGGACGCCGCCCAGCGAAGCACAGATCACGCAGGCGTTGCATCGCGGCGGGCAGTTATTTGCTGCCAAGCAATTTGCCGAAGCTGAGGAAATTGCCCGCCTGATCCTGAAATTTGTGCCCAAACAACCTGATGCCCTTCATCTTTTGGGGTTGATTGTTTTGGCTAAGGGCGATGCGGTCGAAGCGGAAAAACTGATGACGAAGGCGCTCAAGATCATGGGTCCGCGGGCTTTGTTGTTTGTCAATCTGGGCAATGCCTTGCGGGCGCAGCAGAAAACAGAAAAAGCTCTGCAATATTATGACCGTGCGGAGAAACTCAATCCCGCGCTTGAGGACGCCCATCTTGAGCGCGGCATTTTGCTGACGGAAAGCCGTCGCTTCGACGAGGCGCTGAAATCATTCGAGACAGTATTGCGTCTCAATCCCGATAGTCTTGCAGCTTATTCAGGTGCGGCTCATGCGGCCTCAGAGCAGGGGCAGTTTCGTCTTTCCATTGAGTATTGCGAGAGGGCGGAACAGCGTCTTGGTACAGTGCCTGTCGAGTTTCTTGCCATGCGTGCCGTGTCACACGAACGTCTGAGTGAATTGCCGGAAGCGATTGCCGTGGGCGCGCGGGTTCTGGCCGAACAGCCGACGCATGGTGCTGCCCTTCGCGCCTGGGCCAAGGCACAGAGGCGTCAGGCGAAGCGCGAGCCGGAAATTCTGCGCTCGCTTAAGGACCGGCTTACGGCAATCGATTGCGACAGTCTTTCATTGGATGATGCTCGGACGATTTATTCTGAATTGGCGCAAATTTGCGATGAGCTTGGCGAGACAGAAAAAGCTTTCGGATATTTTCAGAAACAGAACGATAAGACGATGCAATCCGCCATCGAGTATGATCTCGATCGTGACAGCTATCTTGCTGATCTCGAAAACCTTGTATCGGTTTTTCAGCCTGAGCTTCTGGACAAACTCGAAGCTAATCGGAAGAATTTGATCGGGGAGAGTAGTGACCGCGTGCCAACATTTATTGTTGGATTTCCGCGTTCTGGCACGACGCTTCTGGATCAGATTCTGGATGCCCATCCGGATGTGCAGGTCATTGAAGAACAGCCCATGATCCGCAAAATGCGACAAGCTATAGACAGGTTGCCTAAAGCCTATCCAAATGCACTTTTGAATTTGCGGTCCGACCAACGTAAGAAATTGCAGGCTGCCTATTGGCGTGAGGCGGAGCGACATGGTGCGGACTATTCCAAGCGCGTCATCATAGACAAGATGCCATTGAGTCTTGTTCATGTGCCGGCGATAGTATCGGTTTTTCCTGAAGCAAGAATTATTCTGGCATTGCGACATCCCGCAGACTGCAGCTTGTCCTGTTTTATGCAGGATTTTGAAATGAATGGTGCCATGCTGAATTTTACCAGTATGGAAGGTACCGCCAATCTTTATGATCTGGTGATGACTTTGTGGCAGCGCTATGAGGCTCATCTCACATTCAATACGCGGCAGGTGCGTTATGAAAATCTCATTACGGATCTGCGTGGTGAGGTCGAGCCGATCCTGACTTTTCTGGGGCTTGAGTGGAACGAAGCTGTGAGCGATCCCGCGGCACATGCAAAGGCGCGCGGAACAATTCGTACGCCTTCCTATGCACAAGTGACACAGCCTATCTATGGAACGGCAGCCGATCGATGGCGGCGCTATGAGCCATTCATCAGACCGGCCCTTTCGCGTCTCGAACCCCATATCCGCCATTTCGGTTATTCACTCTAGGACCGGATTTGTAGCGATATGGCCTCTAAGTCCATTCTGATCATTGATGATGACGAAGTTGTTATTCAGACTTTGAAAGAGCAACTCGAACTGCAGGGCGAGTTTGTATGTCATGGATGTACAGACGCGGCGTCAGGTCAGGTCGTGCTGAAAGATCAGCATGTGGATTTATTGCTACTTGATGCGGTTTTGCCCGATATGGATGGACGCGTACTTTGCCGCCAGTTGAGGCAGGAGTACGTCAATCTTCCGATTATCATGTTGATGAGTGCTGAGGGTGAGCCGGACGTAGAAGACGAACTGCACACCGGTGCGAATGATTATGTCACCAAGCCGTTTCGTTTTGCGGCTCTGCTTGCGCGAGTACGTAGTCAATTGCGCAGTTATGAACAAAGTGAAGACTCGGTTCTCCGACTCGGGCCTTATGCCTTTAGACCCGGCGCAAAGACATTGCTAGATGAGTCCGGGGCTTTAATTCGTCTCACTGAAAAAGAGGCAAATATTCTGAAGTATCTCTTTCGTCGAGGCACCGAAATTGTGGGGCGCGAGGTGTTGCTGGCAGAGGTCTGGGGTTATAATTCCGGAGTGACCACACATACGCTTGAGACACATATCTATCGTTTGCGTCAGAAGATCGAGCGTGATCCGTCAAACGCTAGCATTCTCATTACCGAGGCAGGCGGATACAGGCTTGTTCCGTAGGGGTCTGTCGCGACAAGCTATCTGGAGATTGTCGGCATATTTTTATCGATCGTTTTCCACATTTGCTGTGGGTTTGTAAGCGTCGATAAATTCAGGCGGCATGCGGGTGGCGCGCCCTGTCTCTATATTTATGCAGACAAATTCGCTCATACCTCTCAGCAAAGTGATGCCTGTCGATGGTTTGATAAACTGGAACCGTCTGCGTAAGCGCAATTTTCGGTCATTTCCTGTGATCCAAGTCGCACAGTAGACTTCATCTCCCAGATGGGAGGGCGCGAGGTAATCCATTTCATGGCGACGGACAACCATGCCGCGGTTGAGTTCTGCATAGGCGGCAAAATCCAGTCCGAGCGTTTTGGAATGTTCCCAGGCGGTCTTGGCCATCCAGCTGAGATAGACAACATTATTTGTATGCTGAAAATCATCGATATGCTGCGGTTCGACTATGATTTTGTGAATGAAGGGATTGTCGTGATCCCATTTAATATCAGACATTGCTAATCCGATCTTCTTGTCGATCCTGTGTTTTTTCATAGTCGCTTGGGCAATCAGCTGCAATGGCGCATATGCCCGGCCTCGTTTATGCTGTGGCTATGAGCCTCAAGACCATAATTGCCCAGTTGCGCCGTCATGACCTGTTTACCGCCATAGATCAGATGCGGCTGGAGGTTATTGCCTTTACGGCAGAGCGGGCACATTTCGAGCCCGGCGAACTCCTGTTTGAAATGGGTGAGGAAGGGGCTGATGCTTATCTCATACTGGAGGGCGAGGCCTTGATGGTGGCCGGACCTCATGATACCGGACATCGAGTTGACGCCGGGGATCTCATTGGTGAAATGGCCTTGTTGCAGGGTGATACCGGATCATATAGGCGGTCGAGCGTGCGGGCGGTTTCTCGAGTTGAAGCCATGGTCATCAGCCACTATTTATTCCAGCGCCTGCTTCAGGAGTTTCCCGAGATGGCAGAAGCCGTTGCTGGGGCGCTGATGCGACGGTTGGGGCAAACAGCAAATGAAATGACGAGGCTTGCCCACGATCTTGAGCGGCATCGTGGCGGACAGAACAGAAAAATCGGGGATGGTCAGAATGAGTGAAGGCGAAGCAAAGGCAGGCATAGTGCCGGAAGGTAATTGGCCCCCCAATATTCAGGCTGTATTTAAGCGGATGGCACCGGCAAGTCGGTATCTGGGTCTGGAAATTGTTTCGGCGGATGCAGAGGCACGAAAAGTGGAAGTTGTGTTCAATGCCGGTCCGGAGCTTTGCAATATGTGGGGTGGCATACAGGGCGGCATGGTGGCTGCCATGCTTGATGACGTGATGAGCCTTGCGGTTGGGCTTGATCTTGAATGGGGTCAGATTAGCCCGACACTTGAATTGAAAGTGTCCATGCTGGCCCCTTCACGCCCGGGACGTATTACGGGGCGCGGACAAGTGATCAAACGTGGCAGGTCTGTAGGTTTCATCGAAGGTGAACTGTTAGATGAGGAAGGCAATTTGCTGGCGACAGCGAGTTCCACCGCGACATTCGTAACATTGAAACGTAAGGAAAAGTCGTCGGCTGAATAGCTGCTTACGCTAGTCGGTCAGGCATAGGCATTGGCTTCGAAATAACTGCGGGCTTTCGTGCTCAGGTGGGTTTCGAAGAGAGCGAAATGATGTCGGATGCCTGCATTGAGGGTCATACGGTCAAGTTTCACAACGCTGCGGGTTTCGCGCAGAAAACTTGGCCAATATCGGATCACCATCCAGACATTGTCGGCCAGAGGTGCGAGTTCGTCTTCAGGCAGGACGAGGTGGCCTGCCTCTATCATGTGGCGATACATTTTTTGAAGGATGGTTGTGGTCTGGTCATAGACTCGGGCGACTTTGTTTTCGAATTCAATGCCCGTACGACCATATTCGGCCTGATCACGATAGAGAAACTGGTATTCCCACACCTCCTCGAACATCAGCCTGTTGAAATGTGCATAGGCATCAAGAACGGTCTGAGGGGTGGAGTTGATTGCAAGCCGTGTCTCGATGCGCCGGATGAGGGCATGCTGATGTGTTTTGACGAGATCCTTTTTAGTGCGGAAATGATACCAAAGATTGCCTTCTGAAATGCCGACTTCTTGTGAAATACGGGCCGTTGTAACAGTGTCATAACCGCTTTCGTTGAAGAGGCGGAGGCTGGCGACGAGAATGCGGTCTTTGGTTTTGGACGCCATCGCGTAACTCTTCTACTGGCTGGCGGGATTGCGGCCATTAGACCGCAGCGATTGTTTTGGCCCGCTCTTCTGGCGGAGTTTGGTTATTAGGAAGTCTGGCTTCTTGCATCCCTAGGGTCAATACCCTACATTTTTGGGGTTGCCTGATTTGAGAAGCTTCGGATGATGCCCCCATTCAAACCGTGGTCGATGGCAATGAGGAAACCTCAAAAGGAGCGGGCTTGCGAAATTGGCGCAAGCCCCCAAGAGCCACCCCCTGGCTCATAGTGCCAAGGATACGATCACAGGTACGTGATCAGATGCCCGCTCCCATCCTCTCGCTTCGCGAATGACTTTCATCTCTTTCGGCGCGGATTTAAGCGCAGGTGTCACCCAGACATGGTCAAGGCGCCGCCCTTTGTCGGCGGTGCTCCAGTCCTTGGCGCGATAGCTCCACCACGAATAGAGTTTTTCATCTGCAGGAACGAAGTGGCGCATGACGTCGTACCAATCATGTGAGGCCATGAGACGGTCCATGTGCTCGACCTCGATCGGCGTATGGCTCACAACTTTCAATAATTGCTTATGCGACCAGACGTCATGTTCGAGTGGTGCGATATTGAGATCGCCCACAAGTACCATGCGGCTCTCAGACTTCTTCTTATGCGCCTTGTACCAGTCAGTCATCTCGTTGAGGAAGGCGAGTTTATGGGCGAACTTCTCGTTGATTTCGGGATCAGCCTCGTCGCCTCCGGCAGGCACATAGAAGTTGTGGACTGTTAGTCCGCCCGGCACATCAAGTTCAACAGCGACGTGGCGAGCGTCACCTTTCTCGCAGAATTCCCGCATCTGGGTTTTGGTAAAAGGGATGCGGCTTGCAATAGCAACGCCGTGATAGCCCTTCTGGCCATTGACGGCGACATGTTCGTATCCGGCTTTGTGAAAATCCTTTAACGGGAATGCATCGGTAACGCATTTGATTTCCTGAAGACAAAGTACATCAGGCTTTTCTTCCTCCAGCAGCTTTTTTACCAACTCTATCCGTAGGCGGACTGAGTTGATGTTCCATGTCGCGATTTTCACTATGCGTTTGGGCATGTAGCTCTCTTGGCTGGAATGTCGGAAAACGGATATATCAAAAAACGTTGAAGCTGAGACCCGCTAGGGCAATAGGCCACCGGCCATGTGTGAAAAGTGCGAATTTGTGATGGAAGGGATGGCTGTGGTCTTCTTCGGCGATGAGCGCGAGTACGGCATTATGGGCTGACTGGATGGCGGCACCGGCTGCTGCATTGAGTAGTTCTTCATCGTCTATTTCGGCAAAGGCAGCCGCTTCGCGTACAGCCGATCCGATACGTTCGCCGAGCACTGCCGAGACATGTGTCAGCGCGATGGTGAGGCCATGTTCCGATAGGCGCTCAAGTGCCTCACTTGCGAGACTGGCGCGCAAACCTTCTTCGGCTTCCCATTGGGCAGTGTCGAAATCAAGCCCGCTGGCGGCGTCCAGTGCATCGTTCCATTCGGTGACGCGGGCGACGTCTGCATCGGGAAACCCTAATCCATCCAGATAGGCCCGCGCGTGGTCGTTTTGTTCACGGGAAAGGGGACGCCCGACATTCGCAAACCACGGCATCAGCGCGGCTTCTTCCGCAAAGGCGCGTACGCCGCGGAGTAGTGGGATTTCCTCTTCTAATGCGTCGAGGTCGTCATCACTGAGAACGATATGGTCCTGGTCTTCATCTTCGTTTTGCATGGGATGCTTATACGCGGGGAAGGTGGCGTGGTGCTGCAAAAAATTTTAGTGCATCAGATCGCGTTTCAGAAAAAGCCAACGCCCCGTCGGGGGGAGACGGGGCGTGGCCGCGCTACATATGCGCTGACATCGGGAGGGGACTTCCGACGTCTCGGGGCAAAGCACCTAAGGACAAGCGGGGGGCAGGTTGTCCTGTGGCTTTACTCGCTCAGCCCTCATATCCAACAGATATGCCTCTCTGGCCCGTGGTTCAATGGGTCGTTCATGTTCTTTTAATGAACGCTTAAATCGCAGCTATTGGGTAATTTTCCTTATATTTCTGTAATTTAGGGCCGGTTCCTTATGTAAAGCGGGTCAGGGAGGCTGACGTTACATCTCTAAAAAATGCCTTGATTAACCTTTGAGCGGACCTCAACTCACGCCGAGATCTTTTGCAATGAGATCAATGCAGGTGCGGGCCAGTCCAAAGAGTTCGTCCATTTCGCTTTCTGAAATGACAAGCGGCGGGCTTAAAACCATTGTGTCGCCGATTGCTCGCATAACCAATCCATTGGCGAAACAATGGACACGGCAGCGATAGCCGACATTCAGGCTTTCATCGAAGCGTTCGCGGGTTTTCTTATTTCTTACAAGTTCGATTGCACCGAGAAGGCCGACACCTCTTGTTTCGCCGACCAAAGGGTGATCCGCCAGTTCCGCTAGTTTTTTCTGGAAATAAGCACCTGTGCTGCCGCCGGCTTTTTCGACGAGACGTTCTTTTTCCATGACTTCAAGGTTGGCAAGCGCCACAGCTGCGGCGACGGGATGCCCGGAATAGGTGAAGCCGTGAGACCATTCTTCGTCCGAATTGAAGAGGACCTCGCCAATCTTGCTGCCGACACCGACAGCGGCAATCGGCTGATAACCGGATGACAGGCCTTTGGCCATATTGATCATGTCCGGTTCGATCCCAAATGTGTCCGATCCGAACCATTTGCCCGTGCGTCCAAAGCCGCAGATCACTTCATCTACATGCAGAAGAATATCGTATTTCTGGCATATGCGGTTGATCTCACCCCAGTAATTGGCGGGGGGAATGATCAACCCGCCTGCACCTTGCAAAGGTTCTGCAACAAAGGCCGCAACGTTATCGGCGCCGAGTTCCAGGATTTTCTCTTCAAGCGCGCGGGCAGTTTTTAGTCCGAATTCTTCAAGGCTCATATCGCCGCCAAGGCCGTACCAGTAGGGACAGGCGATATGCACAAAACCGGGCAGGGGCAAATCAGCCTGCGGATGCATGGATGTGAGGCCCGATAGGGACGCCGCCGCCATTGTTACGCCGTGATAGGCCTTGTCGCGGGCAATGATGATTTTCTTCTTAGGCTGCTTTTTGAGGTTCCAGTAATAGCGGATCATTTTGACCGCGCTGTCATTTCCTTCCGAACCTGAATTGGCAAAGAAAAACCGGTCGATACCTTTGGGTGTCACTTCCGAAAGTTTTTGTGACAGCTCGGCAGCATAAGGATGAGTCGTCTGGAAGAAGGCATTGTAATAAGGTAGTTCTTTCAAAGCCTTGTAGCCAGCTTCGGCGAGTTCCTCTCGGCCATAGCCCACTTGAACGCACCAAAGGCCCGCCATTCCGTCGATCAGACGATTGCCTTCGCTGTCGTAGATATAGACGCCTTTGGCTTTGGTGATGACGCGGGCGCCATCAGCGGCCAGTTCCTTGTGCTTTGTGAAAGGATGCAGATGATGGGCAGCATCCATTTCCTGCCAGCGCTTGGTTTGGTTGGATTTTGCAACTGTGTTGGTCGTTTGTGTATCGGACATAGGTCATCTCCATTTTCCGGAAAATCAAATTGCGGAATTGTCTGCTGCTTGAAGGCATACAGTTTGGAGCGGCTAGGGATTGTAGCCGATACGAGCGCATAGAATGAGAAGCTCCCGCTTCTTAAGGCGCGCGACTTGTGACCAGTTGTGCAACATGGGTTGATGCTATCGAATGTATCTGATGGAAACCAGTCCCTAACGGAGGGTTTTCTGGGCCGCAAGCGCATCGAGGTGGCGCGATAAAATGGTTTTCGCGCGATCACGGTTTGTTTTATTTGGTGCAATGGCGGCCTGCAACCCTAGACCATTTACGAGACCGATGAGGCAATCTGCTTCAAAGATCGGGTCTGTCGTCTGTGATATGGATTTGATCAGCGGGATCATCGCCTTTCGCCAGCGGTCATGACGTAAGTCGTTCTCAGTGGCTAATCGTTTGTCGCTTGCGGCTGCGCTCCAGAAGGCAATCCAGACTTTCCATTCTTGAAGTCTCGCGGCATCCAGCGGAAGACATTCTTCCAGCATAAGTTGTAATTGGGCACGAGCGTCGCGATGTATTTCGAGAGCGGATGCCATGCGAGCTCCTGCGGCTTCATAGACGGCACGCAATGCGGCAAGCACCAGCTCTTCACGGTTTGCGAAGTAATGCGTTAGTCGGCCGGTTGTGCAATCGGCAGCCGCTGCGATTTTTCGCATGGTGAGCCCGTCCAGACCTTCATCGGCTATTACGTGCCAACTAGCTTCAACGAGTTCGCGGCGACGGGTGTCATGGTCAATGAGCTTGGGCATGTCACTAGTTTACGACTTCTCAGCCTTTACACAACAAATGTTTTGTATTAAGTTTTTGCGTAACATTTGTTTTCTATTCTTGGGGGAATACCGAATGTATGAGACCATTTATGCGTTTCTGCAGAGTTTGCTTGCGATCCGCGATGTGGATCAGATCTGGTTGCTCCTGTCCCTGATTGGTGTGGATATAGGCCTGACTTGGTTCCTTCGGAAAAAATACTATGCGGCAACGGATTCACTTTGCTCTGTCGTTTTGGCGCTGACCTATGCGGCAACGATTGCTTTGTCAGCTGGAACAATTCTGGTTTCACTCTACTGGGTTCACCAGTTTGCATTTATTGAGACCGATTGGACTTCTAGCATTGCACTCATTCTGGGTGCCTATGTGATAATTGACTTCGCGTTTTACTGGTATCATCGCGCGATCCATGAAGTGCGGCTCGGCTGGGCTGCACATGTCGGCCATCATTCAAGTCAGTACTTCAATGTCGGCACAGCTTTGCGCTCGTCCTTTGTCGAGACATGGCTCGAGCCGCTAATGCTGATGCCTGTTGTTTTGCTTGGCATCGATCCGATCATGGCAATTGCGCTGATGTCGCTTAATCATCTCTATCAATACTGGCTGCATACCCAGCATATCGGAAAGCTCGGGCCGGTGGAGTGGGTAATGAACACGCCCTCTCACCATCGCGTGCACCATGGATCGAACCTTCAATACTGTGATCGCAATTATGCTGGCACTTTCATTGTCTGGGATCGGATGTTTGGCACTTTCGAGCCCGAGGTTGAAAAGCCGGTATTTGGTATTCGCCATCAGCTCGAAAGTCATAATCCTCTCACTGCCATGTTCCATGAATGGGTGGCGCTGGCGCGCGATCTGATTTCCGCTCGTTCGGTCTATGAGTTTTTAGGAATTATGTTCGGGCCTCCCGGTTGGCGTGCGGATGGCACGGGCGAGACGACACGTATGATGCAGGCCAAAGCAAAAGAGGCCACGCAGAAAGCGTAGCCTCTATAGCTTGAATTCTCTAGCCGTCGTCAGACGTTCAGCAGCAAATGCTCGCGTTCCCATGCAGAGATGACTTGCTGATAGGCTTCGTGTTCGGTGTGTTTGACATCAAGATAAACAGTCACAAAATCCTGTCCGAGGACTTCTTTGAGGTCGGAGGCCGTGCGCAAGTGGTCGAGTGCGTCGAGCAAATGGCGGGGCAGCGCATAGCGTTTGCTCTCATACGCATTGCCTTTCATTTCCTTTGTGGGCACAAGGCCTGCTTCCATGCCGATATAGCCACATGCTAATGAAGCGGCGATGGCGAGATATGGATTGGCGTCGGCTCCGGGCACGCGATTTTCAATACGGCGGGCATTGCGCTTGGATTCGGGAACGCGCAGCCCGACGGTCCGGTTCTCGTGACCCCAATGTGTATTGATGGGGGCAGCGAGGTCGCGGACAATACGTCTGTATGAATTGACGTTGGGCGCAATCAGCGCCATGGCACCTGGAAGGTGTTTTTGTAGTCCGGCGATATAGGACAGAAAGAGTTTAGTATCGCGACCTTGTTTGGTTGAGAAAAGGTTCTCGCCCGTATCCACATCGACGAGCGATTGGTGGATATGCATTGCAGAGCCCGGCTCGCCTTCATATGGCTTTGCCATGAAGGTTGCATAGACGCCGTGCTTCATCGCAGCCTGACGCATCGTGCGCTTGAAGAGGAATGCTTGATCGGCAATCTCAAGCGGGTCGCCGTGATCGAAATTGATTTCGACCTGCGCTGCTCCTGATTCATGGATCAGTGTGTCGATGTCCAGATCCTGAGCTTCGCAAAAATCATACATGTCCTCGAAGATCGGATCGAATTCATTGACTGCGTCAATGCCATAGGATTGGCGGGCGTTCTCGCGTCGGCCATTGGTGCCGATCGGAGGTTCCAGTGGATAGTCGGGATCGATGTTTTTGTCAGCTAGATAGAATTCGACTTCGGGGGCGACCACTGGTTGCCAGCCGCGTTCCTCAAAAAGGCTGAGCACACGGCGAAGCACATTACGTGGTGCAACCCGTACCGGAGATCCGTCACGATAATTAGCGTCGCAAATGATCTGTGCGGTCGGTTCGTTATACCATGGCACGACGCGAACGGTGCTCGGATCGGGGTCGAGCACGCAGTCTGGCTCAGTGTCAGGTAATACGCTGGAGTCGATGAAGTCGCCGGTTACGGTCTGGCCGAAAATAGATTCAGGCAGACGCAATGTTCGTTCGCTAAGTCCCGAAATGAATTTCTTGGTGGGCAGAATCTTGCCGCGGGCAATACCGGCCATATCGGTCACCATGACCTCGACTTCGGTAATGCGGCGATCTTTCAGCCATTTGATCAGATCGTCTTTGTTTTTGACTACATTGTTGCCCGTCATGGGGCACCATCACTTTGTTGTCTAGGAGACGGAAACCGCGGTGGTCTCGCGGACCGCGTCACCAAAGGCCCGGAATAGAATTTGCGAGACCGGGTTATTCCAATATTGCCATTCGGGATGCCACTGGACGCCGAGAACAAATCCTTTTGCGTCGCGAATGGTGGCGGCTTCCACAGTGCCATCCTTGGCGCGACCTTCCACGACAAATCGTGTTGCGGGTCTTGCTACGCCTTGCCCATGGAGCGAGTTGACGCTGATTGTGGCGCGACCGACGAGTCTTTCCATCAAGCCACCCGATGTCAGCATGACCTCATGCGTATCGGCATATTGCTCTTCAAGGGGAGCATCTTTGTTTTCGCGGTGATCGAAGCGGGGCTCAAAGCCCGGCTCTTCCGGCATTTCCTGAATATGTTGATGCAGGCTGCCGCCAAACGCGACATTGAGCTCCTGAAATCCGCGACAGACGCAAAAGAGTGGCACAGCGCGCTCGACGCAAGTGCGGATGAGATCAAGCGTTAGCCCGTCGCGCTGCTCGTCCAGCAATACACCGTCGCGCGGTGCCGGTCCGTCATAATGGCGGGGATGAACATTGGAATGGGATCCCGGCAGGAAAATGCCGTCGCATAAAGCGAGGATTTCCTCAATTTCAGTTGCTTTGTCGAAGGGTGCTGCATGGGGGGTGAAGCGGGGCAAGGGGAGTAACACGGGTTTGCCCCCGGCTCCACCTTCAACGGCTTCGATATATTTTTCACCGACCGCGTGAAATGGGTGTGGTCCCAGCATTTTAACGTCGCAGGGAATGCCTATTACGGGTCGCTTTTTGAACGTATGGCTCATGCCCTTAAGAGGTAGCACGGCCCCCCCCGTCATGGTCAAGTCATGGCGACTTGCGGGATGAACCTAAATGACCGATCCAGGGGTTTAGGCATGTCGTAAGGCCGCAATTTACCTATCAGGACATCAGCGGATGCCAATGTCGGGGCGTTGCTCTGTCTTGACCACAAAAAGTGCATTATCGGCCCGAATGCCGCTTTGGATATTGCGCAAGGCTACTGTGGTTTGCAGTCCCTGAGCGTCGGTTACGACCCATTGGCGTAACTGAAGCGATGGCTCGTCAAACACAAGGGTGATATCGCCGGGTGCATTTCCCGACTTATCAGCAAGCTTGATCCGTAAGGCGCCAGGCTGGCGCTCTACAGCCAGAACCTTGACCTCTTTGGCCAGATTGACATGGTCCTGCAGCAAAAGACCAAGTGGTGTTGCGCCGAGTGGATAGCGCTGGGCTGCTGAAAACCCATCTTTGACAGCGACCCATGTGCCATCGGCGACAACCAGCATTTGTTCCGGTGGCTTATATTCAAAGCGCAGACGACCGGGGCGACGAAGGTAAAATTTGCCTTCTGCAAGCGAGCCGTCCGGCCCGACTTGAAGGAAATTGCCTTGCATATCGGTCATCGCTGAAAGGTAGGCGCTGACGCGGTCGAGATCGGTATGGTCTTCGGGGGTCAGCTCGTCGGCGTGCAAAGAAGTTCCAGAGACGGCTTGATTGTCTGCATGGGCCGATGTCGAACCAGCGCTTGCGACGGCAAGTGCCAGAATGCCAAGCCCCAATAATGCGGCGGCGGCCAGCATCATCTGACGAAAACGGGTTCTTTGTTCAAGGTCTCTCATGAGGAAAAGCATGGGTGGCCTTTGTGGCAGAAACGTGGATGGGATGCGGCATGTGCAAGGTGTTTTGGAGGTCAGATGGATACAAAAATGCTGTGAATGGACATTTTTGCCAGCTTATGGCCACAAGCCTTTCGGATTTATGACCTTCGGTGCTTAATGCTCGCCGACCAAAACCTCTCTTTTACCTTGGTGGTTGGGTGCGCTGACTACGCCTTGCTCTTCCATCATTTCAATGATGCGGGCGGCGCGGTTATAGCCAATTTGTAATCGGCGTTGGATATAGCTGGTCGATGCTCGCTTGTCGCGCGCAACAATTGCAACGGCGCGATCATAAAGCTCATCGCCCGAGCCACCGCTATCACCATCGGCGCCGAACATGTCGCCGCCTTCGTCAGGCTCAGCGGTAATGGCTTCAAGGTATTCCGGCACGCCTTGCTTTTTCAGGAAGGTCACGACCTTTTCCACTTCATCGTCGGACACAAAAGGGCCGTGAACACGACGTATGCGCCCACCACCGGCCATATAGAGCATGTCGCCCTGGCCGAGCAATTGTTCGGCACCCTGTTCGCCTAAGATGGTGCGGCTGTCGATTTTTGATGTCACCTGAAACGAAATACGCGTTGGGAAATTTGCTTTGATCGTGCCGGTGATGACGTCAACCGATGGGCGTTGTGTGGCAGTGATGATGTGGATACCTGCCGCACGCGCCATTTGAGCAAGGCGCTGCACAGCGGCTTCGATTTCTTTACCTGCTACCATCATCAGGTCAGCCATTTCGTCCACGATGACGACAATGAAGGGAAGGGGCGAAAGGTCCATTTCCTCTTCTTCGTATATCGCCTTGCCGGTCTCACGGTCAAAGCCGGTCTGTACAGTGCGGATCAGGACTTCGCCCTTATCATTGGCATCGATAACGCGGGTGTTGTAGCCGTCAATATTCCGTACACCAACTTTCGACATTTTGCGATAGCGGTCTTCCATTTCCTTCACAACCCATTTGAGCGCAACAACGGCTTTTTTGGGTTCGGTGACGACGGGTGCTAGAAGGTGAGGGATGCCGTCATAGACGGAGAGTTCCAGCATCTTGGGATCGATCATGATGAGCTTGCATTGCTCAGGTGAGAGCCGATAGAGGATCGAGAGGATCATCGTGTTGATGCCGACCGATTTTCCCGAGCCAGTTGTGCCCGCGATTAGCAGATGGGGCATACGGGCCAAATCAGAAATGACCGGATCGCCACCGATATTCTTGCCGAGAGCTAGTGCCAGTTTCTGGGAAGAGCTTTCATATTCACCGGTTTCCAGAAGCTCGCGAAGATAGACCATTTCTCGGCGTGCATTGGGCAGCTCAATGCCGATTACATTGCGGCCGGGTACCACAGCGACACGGGCTGAGACTGCGCTCATCGAGCGTGCAATATCGTCGGCAAGTGCAATAACGCGGGATGATTTGATGCCGGCTGCGGGTTCGAGCTCGTAAAGCGTAACGACGGGGCCTGGTCGCACATTGATGATCTCGCCGCGAATACCGAAATCGTCCAGCACGCTCTCCAGCAGGCGCGCATTCTGTTCGAAGCTCTCGTCGTCTATTGCTTCGACAGTAGGGGCTTTGGGTTTGGCCAGAAGGTTCAGCGGGGGTAGCTGGTAGTCGGCTGCCGGTTCCAGCGCAAGGCGCGGTTGTGCTTCGCTGGCGGCCCGCTTGGATGCTTTTGATTTGGGGGCGGGGCGTGAAATGCGAGGGCCTGAGCGTCCATCGATGCGAGGTTCGCGCCGTGCATCACGCATGGCTTCCAGTAGATCGTCATCGTCTTCTGCAACGTCTTCGTCATCGTAATTATCGTCGCTATCTTCGTCCCAATCGTCATCGTAATCGCTTGTTGCGCCGCGTTTGCCAAAGCCGTCACCGAAACGGGCGGCTGCAATCTCGTCAGGTGACAGTGCAGCATAGTCGCCACGGCGCAGTGCACGGTCACGCAAGTCTGTCAGGCGGTCACCCACAGCCCAGAGCGCGACGCGTAAACGGCTCGGCTCGACATCGGGCCGGTGCGGGCGCTCGGGCGCAGATCTGTTTTTCCGGCGACGTATTGCAGAAGGAGGTATTTCGCTTTCTTCCTCTTCTGCGGCGCCGCGCCGGCGACGACGAAGTGGATAGCTTAGTGTGTCGATATCGGGTTCGTCGTCTTCATCGCTCTGGCGCCAATCCCGCAGACGCTGGATTGATTGGCGAATGTCATCAAGGGTGAGATCTGCCGCAAAAAGTGTGAGCCAGCCAGCCACTGGGGCGGTGATGAGTGCCGTCAATGCAAAGGCAAATCCGCGTCCGGTCAAATTGCCGAGCAAGCTTTGTCCGAAACCCGCCAATATGTCGCCCAGTACACCGCCAAAGCCTACTCGGGGCGCGAGTGCCCAGAATTTTGCGATCGGAAATGTGGCGAATAGTGTCGCTGCCACAAGTGTTGCCACGAGCCAGGCCGCGACACGGCGGACGAGCCAATTTGGCGGCCGATGTATGAAGAGGCGGGTGCCCCAAACCACAGGCGTTAGAATGAGAACGAGGCTTGCCAGACCTAGCGTTTGAAACAGAATATCCGAAACAAAGGCACCGGGAATTCCTGCCCAGTTTTCTACTGTGTTTGTACTGGTTGAATTGTTCCAGCTCGGGTCTGTGCGGTGCCAGCTTACCAGAGCTACAAGAGCAAAGAGTCCTAATGCGATCAGGCTCGCCCCGAAAGCTTCCTCGATGCGGCGTGCAACGAAGTCCCTTACATTTGCAGGTAGCCAGTCGAGTGGATTGGGTATCCTCACAGGGAACCTCCAACGGGCCCTTGGCGGTGGCGTGTTGCGGACCGACTTGGATCGCGTTGCCTTGGGCTTCGGCTTTGCTCGTGTGGTACCGCGTTTTGCGGCCTTATCGATCACAGGATTTCCGCCATACGCTTCAGTGCTTCCTCGGTCTTAGTTTCATCTTCTACAAGGGCAACGCGGATAAAGGCGCTGCCCGGATTACCACTGGCAAGGGCAGGGCAGTTCAAATCATTCTCAAGCCCTGAATTTTCGCGTGAGAGATAGCTGCCGGGCAAGACCTTCACGCCACCCTTGGCCCATAGTTCTCTGGCAGCTTTTTCGCCGTCGCCGACGTCGAGCCAAAGGAAAAAGCCGCCTGCGGGGCGATAGAAGCCCAGGCGGTTGCCAAAGACACGTTCGGCGCTGTCGATCTTGCGACGATAGCGGTCCCGGTTTTCGGCAGCATGGCTGTCTTCGTCCCATGCGGCGGCAGAGGCTGCCATGAGGGGTAGTGGCACTTGCGGGGCAGCAATGTTGCGGAAGCTGCGGAAGCGCGTCATGAAGCGCCTTTCGCCCGCACAGAAACCGGAGCGCAATCCGGGCAGACTGGAGCGTTTGGAGAGCGAATGGAAGACGACGAGATTGTCGAGCGTGCCGTCAAGTTCCAATGCGGCTTGTAAAGCGCCTGCGGGTTTCTCGCGGTCGTAAATATCCGCATAGCATTCGTCGACAGCCAAGAGGATATCGTAGGTGCGCGCCATATCTAGGAGGGTCTTGAGATAGTCGAGGCTTGCGACCGCGCCTTGCGGATTGGCGGGGCTGCAAACATAGATCATTGATGTTCGGGCGAGAAGCGTGTCGGGCAGACTAGAAAAATCTGGCATGAAGCCATTTTCCACGGTGGCCGGGACGTAGACAGGCTCGGCACCTGCGGCTAGTGCTGCTGCGGCGTAGCATTGGTAGAACGGATTTGGCATCAGAATGGCGGGGCGCTGTCCTGCCTTTGAGATTGGTGTTGCGACGAGCGCCGCATTAAAAAGCGCTTCGCGCGTGCCATTGACCGGCAATATCTGATGGTCGGGATCAAGTGGCTTGCCGGACCCGATGGCATCAGCCAAATCATAGCGTCGCCCCAGCCAGCCTGCGACGGAGGCACGGAAATCGGACGTTCCGATGATGGGTGGGTATTTACCGAATTCGGAAGCGTGCTTGACGATTGTTTGGGTGACGAAGTCGGGAAATACATGCTGGGGTTCGCCCAGCGACATGATGAGCGGAGACATACCCGGCGCGATCCCTTCGATCAGCGCATTAAGGCGCGGAAAGGGGCTGTCAGGCAGGGCGTCGAGGCGGTTATGCGTCGGTTGGGGCGCAGACAAGACGCGGACTTTCTATAGTGCCGCTCCTGCGAAGCAGGCGGGCATGGTTAAGTTGGCGCGATATTATCGACAGGTTTCCTATGGGTCCAGTTGGGATCAATTGTCCTACCGGTGGAAAAACCTGTGGAGTCTCCGCGTCTTATCCACAAAATTGGAAGTAATTCGTTAATCTGTGGTTAACCATGCCCTGTTCGATTGTTCTTAAGCTCACCTATCGCGCAGGAATGTCGGATTCCGGATTAGCACCGATCATATGGATTGAGAGATCGGCACCGCGATGTTCTTCCTCGGGTGTGAGGCGGATGCCGATGGTCTTTTTCAGCGCACTATAGATCGCAAAGCCCGCAACGAGAGCGAATGCGGCGCCACTGAGCGAGCCGATAAGCTGGCTGAGGAATGTTACGCCGCCGATCCCGCCAAGGCTCGTAAGGCCAAAGATTCCACAAGCAATTCCGCCCCAAAGTCCGCATAGGCCATGCAGGGCCCAGACGCCAAGTACGTCATCGATTTTGGCTTTAGACTGGCTCCAGTCGAACATGATGACGAAGAGACCACCGGCCACTGCACCTGTGACCAGCGCACCCAGAGGGTGCATCAAGTCGGAGCCCGCGCAGACAGCGACGAGCCCAGCTAGCGCACCGTTATGGGTGAAGCCCGGGTCATTGCGACCGATGACGAGAGCGGAAATGATACCACCGACCATTGCCATCAAAGAGTTCAGGGCGACGAGGCCGGAAATGGCCTCGAGCGACTGTGCGGACATGACGTTGAAGCCGAACCACCCGATGCAGAGGAGCCAAGAGCCCAGTGCAAGCCACGGGATGGAGGAAGGCGGAAAGGCCATAAGGCGTCCGTCTTTGGAATAACGCCCTGTACGGCGTCCGAGCATGACGATAGCTCCGAGCGCTAACCAGCCGCCAACAGCATGGACAACGATTGAGCCCGCGAAATCGTGAAAGGCCGCACCGAAAGTTGCTGTCATCCAGTCCTGAAACCCGAAATTACCGTTCCAGACAATGCCTTCAAAGAAGGGATAGACGATGCCGACGATGATCGCTGTGGCCATGGCCTGTGGCCAGAAGCGCGCGCGTTCCGCAATTCCGCCGGAAATGATGGCAGGAATGGCAGCTGCAAATGTGAGCAGGAAGAAGAACTTTACAAGATCGCGACCTTGGGGTGCGAAAAGATCGCCTTCATTGCCATTGAGGGTCGCTGCATTGACGAGAAAATGGACACCATAGGCAACGCCGTAGCCGACGAAAAAATAGGCGATTGTGGATACGGCAAAATCGACCAGAATTTTGACCAGCGCATTGACCTGGTTCTTGTGGCGGACCGTACCGACTTCCAAAAAGGCAAAGCCGGAATGCATCGCAAAGACTAGAATGCCACCCATAAGCAGAAAAAATACATCGGCACCATTGGTGGCACCGCTTGCTGTCGCGTCCATTTATGTTCCCCTGTCGCAGGCAGTTTGCTTTGAATAGCCGCCAATTTAGGCGACATGCTGCCATTTTGATTGGCTAATGCACAATCAAGCGCCATGCCAGAAAGGTGCCTAATTTTTTATCAGGAGAATTTGGCGGCTTTCGGCGATTTTCTCAAAAACTCTTAATGGTGCGAAAGAGATCGAGAGGCCAACCGCCTATTTTTCGGACCCATTTCTTAGGCAATGGGTCAATTCATAGGCAAAAAGCAAAAAGCTTTTCTTGCGATTTGAGCTGTCATAGGTCTGGGGTGATGTGTGGGATGGGAAGCCGGACTTTACAGGGGAAGTGCAAAGCCCGGCTGGCAAATCTTCCTGTGCCACCCGCAGATCAGATTGGACGACAGGAGGACTGCAATCACAGGAACGCAAATACAGGTTACTCATGTGACCGTCCGGTTGACCGGTTGGGGGAAGCCTTTGGCATCCACCAGCCGGATGAGCCGGATGATCAGATCGCGTCATCATTGGTTTCGCCGGTGCGGATACGCAGGGCGGATTCAACAGGAACAACGAAGACCTTGCCGTCGCCGATGTTGCCTGTCTTCGCGGCGCCGGTAATGGCGGCGACAGTCTTTTCAACGAGGCCGGCGGCCACGACGACTTCAATTTTGATTTTAGGCAGGAAATTTACCGCGTATTCAGCGCCGCGATAGATTTCTGTCTGGCCTTTCTGGCGGCCGTAGCCTTTGACTTCCGAGACAGTCAGACCTTCGATGCCGAGAGCGGTAAGAGCTTCGCGGACGTCGTCCAGCTTGAATGGCTTCACGATTGCCATGATCAGTTTCATTTTAGGTTTCCTCATTTGCTTGCCGCCGGATGGCCTCTGCCGCCGGGGTCTCTGTGGATCAGATGCCGAAGGAGACGTTTCCTATAGGGGGTCTGCACTCGGTGTCTTGCATCTGGTAATCAAGAACCATGCCGTAAAAGAAAAAATCTATAACTCTTTGTTTTTACGACTTATTTCAACGTGTGTCGAAGTTCAGGTCAAGCAATGCACGGGTACTCATCAAGTCAAACTGTGAATATAAAGGCATTTGCTTGTTTGTTGTGCATGACGCATCGCACAAAAAAAGGGCGCTCATTCGAGGAGGAATTGAGCGCCCTTTGATTACATTTCAGCGGCGATTACTGAATGACTTCGCCGTGCAGGTTGATATCGAGACCTTCGACTTCTTCCTGAGGTGTCACACGCAGACCGAAGAAGATCTTTGTGATCATCAGCAGAACGAAGGTGCCGATGCCGGAGTAAACCAGCGTCCAGATGATGCCTTTGATCTGGATCATGACCTGACCCCAGTTGCCGTCAACGCCACCGACGGGAGTGTCTGCACCTGTGATTGCCATTGTGGCGAAGACGCCGGTGAGTACGGCACCGACGATGCCGCCGATGCAGTGAACGCCGAAGACGTCGAGAGCATCGTCATAACCAATGGCACGCTTCACGCTGGTCGAAGCGATGAAGCAGATGACGCCAGCGGCAAGACCGATCCAGAGCGCACCCATGGGGTCCACGAAGCCCGAGGCCGGTGTGATGGCAACGAGGCCAGCAACGGCACCCGAGCACATGCCGAGCAGTGTGGGTTTCTTATGCACGATCCACTCTGCGAACATCCAACCCAGAACAGCCGTACCTGTGGCGATCTGTGTAACAACCATGGCCATTGCGGCGCGGCCGTCAGCGGCAAGTTCCGAACCGGCGTTGAAGCCGAACCAGCCCACCCACAGAAGAGCAGCACCGACCATTGTCAGAACGACATTGTGGGGCGCCATGTTTTCAGTGCCGTAACCCTTACGCGGGCCAAGCACGAGGCAAGCAACCAGACCGGCAATACCGGCATTGATGTGAACAACTGTACCACCGGCAAAGTCGAGCACGCCATCGGCTGAAAGGAAGCCGCCGCCCCAGACCCAATGGCAAACAGGCGCGTAGATGAAGACGAGCCAGAGAGACATAAAGACCAGAAGAGAGGAGAACTTCATGCGGTCAGCAAAGGCGCCTGTAATCAGGGCCGGTGTGATGATCGCGAAGGTCATCTGGAAGACCATGAAGAGGCTTTCGGGGATGGTTCCCGAAATCGCATCCACACCGAGTCCCGAGAGGAACACGCGGTCGAAGCCGCCCACATAGGCGTTGATGGCTTCGCTGCCGTTCGAGGTAAAGGCCAGTGAGTAGCCAATGACCATCCAGAGGACTGTCATTACGCCAACAATGGCAAAGTTCTGCGCACTAATAGCCACAACGTTTTTCTTGCGGACCATACCGCCGTAAAACAGGGCCAGGCCCGGGATTGTCATCAACAGCACCAAAGCTGTTGATGTAAGCATCCAGGCTGTGTCGCCCGAATTCAGTGTGGGCGCTTCATCGGCAAAAGCGCTGCCCATTGTCGCGAGCAAACCCAGCGTTGCCGCTGTGGCCCCCAACGAAAGCTTGGACCAAGCTCCCGTTCCATTTCCTTTCTCAGTCATCCGTCTCTCCATTGACTGCCGGGTCATTGCCCCCCGGCTTGAAGCGTTAGCACCATTTTTTGCACACACCTGAAAGGGCGCATACCGGCACTTGGCTATAGTCGTTCTCAAGAACCGTGCCGAATGGAGGTCTTTTTACTAAAGATTTGATTTCATTTGGCTTTTACGGAAATTTGCACAGGCGCGCCGCGACGGGGGATGTTAAAAATGATTAAAAATTAGGCCACATACTCTTATTGCCTAATTTTTATGCAGAAATTTTGTTTAAACTGTGATTTTAGAAATTTTCCTGCTCCCAGCTGTCTTTCAAGGCAAAAAAGCATTCGATAAGCTGGGAGCGCAAGGGGGCAAAAGACCTCCTGTGAGGAGGATCGTGGCATTAACGATCCTGAGGGAAGAGGAACAGGGAATTTCATGGCTCAATCAATAGATAGCAGCTGGCCACGTCTGGTCAGTTTGGCCGCTTGTGCGCTCCTGGTCGTTGGGGTCGGTGTGGCGGCAATTAAATCCGGTGATCATGCGGATGCGGTGCCCGTGGTCGATGAAGAGCAGGCGCAAGCGGGTAGCACAGAGGCTGGTTCGAGCGCTATTAATCCGTCTGCAGATGATGTGGGGGAGATGGTGCTCGCCGATATTGACGGCGACCGTATTGTCAATGCCGATAGCGAGCCTGGCAACTGGTTGGCGCATGGTCGCACTTATGGCGAGCAGCGTTTTTCGCCGCTGACCCAGATCAATGACAAGAATGTGGGGCAACTCGGACTAGCGTGGTCGCTCGACACCGACACGACACGCGGCCTTGAGGCGTCACCGATTGTGGTGGATGGCGTGATGTATATTTCGCTGACATGGGGTCAGGTGATTGCAGTTGACGCACGCAAAGGTGAAGAAATTTGGCGCTTCGATCCGGAAGTGCCGGGCGAGTGGGGACGTTACGGTTGCTGCGACGTTGTAAATCGTGGCGTTGCTGTTTGGAAAGGTCGTGTGTATGTCGCGAGCTTTGACGGCAATCTGTTTGCGCTTGATGCGAAGGATGGTTCTGTTATCTGGAAGGTAAAAACCATTCCTGGTGCGCCATATACATCCACGGGTGCGCCGCGCATTATCAATGGTAAAGTCCTGATCGGTAATGGTGGCGCCGAATATGGCGTGCGCGGTTACATCACCGCCTATGATGCAGAAACCGGTGAGCAGGTTTGGCGTTTCTATACAGTGCCTGGCGATCCGTCATTGCCGGTTGAGAACCCGGAACTGGAAAAAGCCATTCCTACTTGGAAGGGCGGCGAATGGTGGAAGCTTGGCGGGGGCGGTACGGCATGGGACTCTATGGTCTATGACGTAAAAACCAATACGGTCTTTATCGGTACCGGCAATGGTTCGCCATGGACGCGGGAGATCCGTTCACCCGGTGGCGGTGATAATCTTTATCTCTCGTCTATCCTCGCACTTGATCCTGATACCGGAAAGATGAAGTGGTACTATCAGGAAACGCCGGGAGACAATTGGGATTATACATCTACACAACCGCTCATGATTGCTGACCTAAAGATTGATGGTCAGGATCGTCATGTACTGATGCATGCACCCAAAAACGGTTTCTTTTATGTTCTTGATGCCGCAACTGGTGAACTTATCTCGGCTAAGAACTACGCTATTGTCACATGGGCCAAAGGCGTTGATCTGAAGACTGGGCGTCCTATCGAAGATCCTGCGCTTAATTATGCCAAAGATACGCAACTTGTTATGCCGTCAGCCAATGGTGCGCATAACTGGCATCCGTGGGCCTATAATCCAAATGCGGGCCTTGTCTATATCCCCGGTCAGGATATTGCCTTCCCTTATTCGCTTGATAAGGAATGGAAAGAGAAAAATCATTACTCACCGGAAGCCAATTGGTGGAATCTCGGTATCTCCTATGAAGAACTTGTCGATACGATGAATAGTCTTGGAGAAATTCCGCCTGCAGAAGGTTTTCTGAAAGCATGGGATCCGGTCACCGGTGAAGTGAAGTGGCAGGTAGCTTATCCCGCCGCGCTTAATGGTGGTGTGCTAACAACGGCTGGTAATCTTGTTTTCCAAGGCACTGCTGATGGCCATCTTTATGGATACAAGGCAGATACGGGTGAGAAAGTTTGGGAAAAAGATATACAGACGGGTGTTGTTGCGCCTCCGGTCACCTATACGGTTGACGGTGTGCAATATGTCGCCGTTCTGGCGGGTTGGGGTGGTGTGAATATCACATCAGGCGATGCGCGAACGTCTGCAGCTGCCAAATACGGCAATGACGGAAAGTTGCTGGTTTACAAAATTGGTGGTGATGCGGAGTTGGAGCGCCTTGCTTTGCGCGATCAGTCCATTCCTGAATGGCCAGCTCTGACGGCTGATGCAGACACTGTTTATAAAGGCGAAGTTTCTTATGCTCGTCATTGCGGCTTCTGTCATGGCAACGCTGCAATTAGTCCCGGTGTGACACCTGATCTGCGTCGTATGGATGAAAATATCCGGTCACATTTTCAGGATATTGTGCGCGGAGGTATGTTGAAAGATCGTGGCATGGCGAGTTTCGCCGATCTTATTTCCGAAGAGGAAGCTGAGGCGATCAAATCCTATATCCAAAAACGTGCGATAGAGGATCGTGCCCGTCAGGCGCCTGTGCGCTAAATCCAAAGGCTACAATTTGAGAAGGGCGGGCCATGTGGTCCGCCCTTTTTATTGGTTCAGTGACGCAATGCCTTTTCTATGGCGGATGCAATCTTGAGAAGACGTTCTTCTGCATGAGGTGCTGCCTGCAACATGAGGCCGACAGGTATTCCGGTGACGTCATGTCCGACAGGTAGGGTGATGGCACAAAGACCAAGCTGATTGCCTAACGTCGTATTACGCAATGCCATGCGATTGGCCTTGAAATAATCCGGGCCGCCTTGTTCAAGCGATGCGATGGAGGGTGGTGAGATGGCGACACAGGGAAGTGCAACAACATCTATATCGCGTGTCTGATCTAGATAGGCTGCTGTGATGGCTGCGCGTTGTTTGTCAGCAGCTTCGAGATCGGCAGGGGTGATCGCTGCACCCGCCATGACTCGCTCATAGACTGGTGAAAAAATATCCAGCCGGTGGTTTTCCAATATGGGTGCCCAGCGGGCATAGGCTTCCGCCACCAGACGGCTCGCGCCTCCCCCCCATGCAAGTGCGTCAATGGCATCAAGCGCTGGCAATGATTGCTCCACGATCCTGATGCCGGCCTTGAGCAGTCTTCGCAAGGCTCCATCGACGGCGTCTCCGATGCCTTCGTCTAGTTCCGACCAGCCGACTCCCCCGGGCAGGCAGAGGGACACTTGTCGTAAATCTGCTTCCGATATGTCGAAAGGCGCTTCACCTGATAGTAGAGAGAAGAGCGCATTTGCATCAGCCACATCACGCGCCAACGGGCCGACGGTGTCGAATGTAGGTGAGAGCGGTAAGGTTCCTTTGAGGGATAGTCGTCCTGCTGTCGTTTTGAGCCCGACCAAACCGTTCCACGCAGCGGGTATGCGGACCGAGCCGCCTGTATCTGTGCCGATCGATCCGGCACAAAGTCCACGCGCAAGTGCGACAGCGGCTCCGGAGGATGATCCTCCCGGTGCCCGCTCTGTCGTCTCGTCATATGCATTGGCTGGCGTTCCGCAAGTCGGGTTGATGCCAAGGCCCGAAAAGGCAATTTCCGTCATGGCGGTTTTGCCAAGACAGATACTGCCACTTGCCGTCGCCTGGGTCAGCACGGCGGCATCGTTATCAGGTACACGGTTACTCATGGCGAGAGAGCCACCTGTCGTTATTGTGCCCTTAGTGTCGAACAGGTCTTTCCACGAAAGCGGCACACCGTCGAGTGGATGACGGCGTAGTCCGCTTTTGGCGCGTTTTCCGGCTGCATCGGCCTCTGCGCGTGCTCGAGCCTCAGTCAGGCGCCAATAGATGCGATGATCGCGGTCGGTTTGCGCAATGCGGTCCAGATAAAACTCGGTCGCGTCTCGTGGTGTGATTGCGCCTGTTTCGATCAGTCGCCCAAGTGCGAGTGCGGGTGTCTGGGAGGTCAGTTTACTCATGGAATAGTCGCCTTATTCTTTGCCGCAGAGACTAGGCACGTCGTCCGCCTGCGTCCATATGGACAGGCCGGAATGCTGGACAATTTCGGCTATACAGGGGAACTTCAACATATGGAACTGGTGGATTATGAAAGCGATATTCTGATTGTCGGTGGCGGGCTCGCGGGCATGCCATTGGCATTGGCTTTGTCACAGGGTGGTCTCAGCGTCACCTTGGTTGATGCGCTTGATCCTGCCACTGCCACAGGTGCCGGGTTTGACGGGCGTGTTTCCGCGGTGGCTTTTTCATCTTGCCGTATGTTGCGTCAACTCGGTGTGATTGAGCATCTGGCAGGCCAGATGCAGCCCATCAACGATATTGTGGTTTCTGATGGTCGTGTACGGGGTCCCAGCTCTTCTTTCTTTCTGCATTTCGATCACACTGAAATCGGTGATGAACCATTAGGCCATCTGATCGAAAACCGGCATATGCGTATTGCCTTACAAAAGGCCGTTGGAGAGACCGCTGGCATTCGCATGATTGCACCTAATGCCGTTATCAAAATCGAATATGGCGCGCATGTTCTCGCGACATTGAAGGATGGGACACGTGTCAAGGCGCGGGTGGCTTTTGCAGCAGATGGGCGTAATTCACCGACACGTGAGGCGGCTGGACTCAAGACCATCGGCTGGGATTATGGCCAGACGGGTATTGTCACAACGGTCGAGCATGAACGGCCACATGAAGGCGTAGCACAGGAATATTTTCTGCCCGGCGGTCCATTTGCCATTTTGCCTATGGTCGGCAATCGGGCGTCGCTTGTATGGACAGAGCGTCATGAAAGTGCTCGCACGATACTAGCGCTTGATGACGCTGCCTTTGCCGACGAGATGCGGGCACGATTCGGGGATTACCTTGGAGATTGCAAACCGGTTGGTCCGCGTTGGTCCTATCCTCTGTCGTTGCAACTTGCTCGTGAATATGTGCGTCCGCGTCTCGCCCTTGTAGGTGATGCGGCACATGCTATTCATCCGATTGCGGGTCAAGGGCTCAATCTCGGCTGGCGAGATGTGGCTGCTGCTGCACAAGTCACGATCGAAGCTGCGCGGCTGGGGCAGGATATAGGTGCGCTTGATGTGCTGGAGCGTTATCAGCAGTGGCGCCGGTTCGACAATGTGTCCTTGTCCCTTCTGATGGATGGTATGAACCGTCTGTTTTCTAATGATATCGCACCATTGCGTCTGGTGCGTGATATCGGCATGGGACTTGTCAATCTGACAGGTCCGGCGCGACGTCTGTTCATG